>OGTN01000002.1_pt1 | contig 470783 bp, 372 predicted proteins | sample 1574591 | NCBI WGS metagenome assembly OGTN01 (sample SAMN03295830, study PRJEB24534) | human gut metagenome | isolation source: fecal sample 5 from infant 4 | host: Homo sapiens | place: USA: Pittsburgh, PA | collected 2014-07
GCGCCTGCCTTACAAGCAGGATGTCGGCAGTTCGATCCTGTCATCGTCCACCAAACTAAAGGAGCAAGCTGTTAAGCTTGCTCCTTTTTTTTATATATATGATATAATAATATAAATTGTATAATTTGTAATTTTAAAAGAGTTTTATTAAGAGGAGGAATTATGTTACATAACTTCGGACTCTATAAACGTCCACTACTTACAGTACTTGCTGTACTACTCACAACTGCATTTACAACAGCCAGTGCCGCTATGATCGATTTGAGTCAGCTAACACCAAATACAACGCAACCTGTGGTTCTTAGCACTATACAAAGTAACACAAGTAATGAGGCTTCTACATTGACCCCTAAAACAAATATGGAGCCTGTCATAAAAGTAGCTGCCACACCAACATCTACACCAATTTCTGGAGTTTCAGAAAAAGCAACTATTAATGCTACTAGTACAAGTCATGATGGTCACTTGGAAAACTTTCCAAGCCGCAAAGTAACTATTGTTGTACCAGCAAATTTGCGCAATGAAAACACAGCTCAATTTGGTCACTACATGACAGATCGCTTATCAAATACACTTAAATATCCTTACTATGATACAACCATTGTAAGTACTAACACACCAACTGCAGAAATTAAAGCCGCTGATCTTGCTCAAATTGCAGAGGCCCAAAATTCTGAAATCGTTATTATGCCTGTACCATTACAAGACGTATATGTACAAGTTAATACTATTAACAGCCCAGATCCATACAATAAGGATAATCATGAAATTTATATCGCTGCAAAGGTTAATGCCCTTTTATACTATTATGATGTAAACGATAAGGTAATCCATACTGTTCGTACGGGCTTCAACCAAACTGATGACTCTTTAACTATGCCAACACATAAATCAGTTTGGAACAAAGTTATGACTATATTACTTGATAAATTACCATACAAACGAATTCCAACAGATCGTGACCGCTACCAAGCACCTGGTATCAATTCTGAGGCACCTGTTGTATTAGATTTTCAAGTAGAACAACCTAAGAATACTGCATACTCCTTAAAAGGTGTGAGCGTTTTATAATCAAAATTAGAAAGATAAAAAGGCTAGCCAGATGGCTAGCCTTTTTCTTATAACATTTTTGTAACATGCAAGCGCAGTAAAGCACGTTGCAATGCTGCTTCCGCTCTTTCTACATCAATATCAGGTGTAGGATTTGATAACCGACCTTCTGCACGCTCTTTAGCTCGACGAGCACGTTCCACATCAATGGATGTTGGATCTTGACAGTCAGGGGTTACAATACTCACCTTATTATGTTCAATTTCACAGAAGCCACCAAATACAGCATATTCACGAGATGTTCCATCTGGTTGTTCAATGCGTAAAGGTGCCAAGTCTAATGCAATAATCATAGGCGCATGATTTGGCAAAATACCAAAACCACCATCGATAGCTTTACCTACAAAGAATGTAGATTGGCCCTCGAATACGATTGCATCAGGTGTAATTATCTGTAGGGTCATAGGTTCCGCCATGGATTATTCCCCCTTCTCTTGCATTTCCTTTGCTTTTTGAATGGCTTCATCAATGGTACCAACCATGTAGAATGCACCTTCTGGCAATTCATCATGTTTACCATCCAAGATCTCTCTGAAGCCTCTCAATGTTTCGGACAATGGCACATATTTACCAGGAGAACCAGTAAATACTTCTGCTACGAAGAATGGTTGACTCAAGAAACGTTGAATCTTACGAGCGCGAGATACAGTGAGTTTATCTTCGTCAGACAATTCTTCCATACCGAGGATTGCGATAATATCTTGAAGATCGCGATATTTTTGCAATACTTCTTGTACTCCACGAGCTACTGCGTAGTGCTCTTCACCAAGTACATGTGGGTCCAAAATACGGCTTGTAGAGTCCAGAGGATCCACCGCTGGATAGATACCAAGTTCCGCAATGGAACGAGACAATACTGTTGTCGCATCCAAGTGAGCGAATGTCGCTGCTGGAGCCGGGTCAGTCAAGTCATCGGCAGGTACATATACAGCTTGTACGGAGGTAATAGAGCCTTCTTTTGTAGATGTAATACGCTCTTGCAATGCCCCTACGTCATTAGCCAATGTAGGTTGGTAACCTACGGCAGATGGCATACGACCTAAGAGGGCGGATACTTCGGACCCCGCTTGAATAAAGCGGAAGATGTTATCGATGAACAAGAGCACGTCTTGTTTTTTCACATCACGGAAGTATTCAGCCATTGTAAGACCAGTAAGACCTACGCGCATACGAGCCCCTGGTGGCTCATTCATTTGTCCATATACGAGGGCTGTTTTATTGATAACGCCAGACTCTTTCATTTCGTTCCACAAGTCATTACCTTCACGAGTACGTTCCCCTACACCGGAGAATACGGAATAGCCGCCGTGCTCTGTAGCAACATTGTGAATCAATTCCATAATCAATACGGTTTTACCTACACCGGCACCACCGAAAAGACCGATTTTACCACCTTTTACGTATGGAGCGATAAGGTCAACGACCTTAATACCTGTTTCCAAGATTTGTGTATCTGGAGAAAGGTCATCAAATTTAGGTGCTGGACGGTGAATAGGCCATTTTTCATCAGCCACAACTGGAGCTGGATCATGGTCTACAGTTTCACCAAGTACGTTAAAGATACGACCCAATACGCCTTCCCCTACAGGAACGGAAATTGGAGCACCAGTATCTTCTGCTTCCATATTACGTGTCATACCGTCAGTAGAACTCATGGCAACGCAACGAACTGTATCGTCGCCTAAGTGTTGCATAACCTCTACTACGATTTTTTGTCTATCGTGTGCCTTGTGGTCATGGTAGATGTGGATGGCGTTGTAGATAGCTGGTAAATGACCAGCATCAAAGCGCACGTCTACAACTGGGCCGATGACCTGCACAACTTTACCAATATTATTACTCATCGACAGATGTCTCCTTATCTATTGCAAGGCATTAGCACCACCAACGATTTCAGAAATTTCGTTTGTAATGCTAGATTGACGCAACTTGTTGTATTCAAGGCCTAAGGACTCAATGAGTTCCCCTGCATTATCTGTAGCCGATGTCATGGCCGTCATACGAGCACCCAATTCACTAGCTGCAGATTGTAACAATCCATTATAAACTGTAATTTCTAAGTATTTTGGCAGCAACGCATCCAAGACGGATACAGCGGACGGCATAAAATCATACTCTTCGCCTTTTACCTCATCTTGTGGTTGCTCTATTGGCAACAAGCGCTCAGCCTGTGCAATTTGCGTCATAGAATTTACAAAACGTGTATAGATCATGATGACTTCGTCTACTTCATGACGTTCATATAGTGAAAGTGCTTCATGCATGATGGCACGCGCATGTTCATAGGACGGTTTATCAGAAAAGCCCGCATAAGACTTATCGATGCGAATACCTCTAGATTTCATGCTATCTCTAGGCTTTCTGCCTGCCGTGATAACACGGTATGTATCAGGAGATTTACCATGTAATTGTTCCATAGCAAATTTCAACACATTAGACGAAAATGCCCCTGCAAGACCTTTATCTGCACCTACTACAATATAGCAAGTGCGCTCTACAGGTCGCACATCTAAGAGAGGACTTTCAAAGCCTTCTAAATCACTATTAGACATATGACGCAAGATTTGCCCTATCTTTTCTGCGTAAGGACGAGTAGCTTCCGCTTTTGTTTGTGCCCTACGAAGACGAGCAGAAGCTACCATCTTCATCGCTTTTGTAATTTGTTGCGTATTGGTAACACTTTTTATGCGTTTTCGCAAATCTTGTGCACTAGCCATACATTACGCCTCCTTACGAGACACTAATGTATGTGTAGAGCCAAATGCTTCAACACATTCTGGGATTGCTTGCTTCAATAGATTTTCAGTTTCTTCGTCAATTTTCTTAGACGTTTCAATGTTAGTGATGATTTCAGGGTAATTTGCTTTTACATAACGTAAAAGTTCAGCTTCAAAGGACAATACATCTGCCACTTGAATATCTGCTAAGTACCCTTTAGTACCAGCGTAAAGGTTGATAACCATTTCCGCTACACTCATAGGCTCATATTGACCTTGTTTTAACATTTCAGTTAAGCGTTCACCACGATCAAGTTGAGCGCGTGTAGCCGCATCAAGGTCGGAACCAAACTGAGCGAAAGCAGCCAACTCACGATATTGAGCAAGGTCCAAACGCAATTGGCCCGCCACTTGCTTCATCGCTTTAGTTTGTGCGCTACCACCTACACGGGATACGGACAAACCTACGTCAACAGCTGGACGAATACCAGAATAGAACATATCTGTTCCCAAGAAAATTTGACCATCAGTAATGGAAATTACGTTTGTTGGAATGTATGCAGATACGTCACCTGCTTGTGTTTCAATGATTGGCAACGCTGTAATAGAACCTCCACCAAGTTCAGATGAAAGTTTCGCAGCCCGCTCTAATAGACGACTGTGTAAGTAGAATACGTCACCTGGATATGCTTCACGCCCTGGTGGACGGCGCAATAATAGGGACATAGCACGATATGCAGCCGCTTGTTTTGTTAAGTCATCATATACGCATAATACGTGTTTACCTTGGTACATAAAGTATTCACCCATGGCAACACCAGCATATGGTGCAATGTATTGAAGAGGTGCACCTGTGGAAGCACTCGCAGAAACTACGATTGTATATTCCATAGCGCCTGCTTCTTCAAGCTTTTGCACTACGCGAGCAACCGTAGATTCTTTTTGACCAATAGCTACATAAATACAAATAACATCTTTGCCTTTTTGGTTCAAAATAGTATCTAAGGCAATCGCAGTTTTACCTGTACCACGGTCACCGATGATAAGCTCACGTTGACCACGGCCGATTGGTACCATCGCATCAATCGCTTTAAGACCTGTTTGCAATGGTTCATTTACGGATTGACGATCCGCAATACCAGGTGCTGGATGTTCGATAGGACGACGTTCTGTAGCTTGAATAGCACCCTTGCCATCAAGAGGTTGACCAAGAGGATTTACTACACGACCAATCAAGGCATCTCCAGCAGGAACGTCCATAATTTTGCCAGTACGACGCACTTGGTCTCCTTCTTTAATCAAGAAGTCATCACCTAATAGTACGGCACCAACATTATCTAATTCTAAGTTCAAAACCAAGCCATATACGCCGTGTGGTAATTCTAGCAACTCACCGGCCATGGCTCTTTCAAGACCATAAATATGGGCGATGCCATCCCCTACGTCGAGAACAGTACCCACGTCATCGACATTGAGGTCAACATCATAGTCCTGAATCTGCTGTTTGATTATAGCAGTGATTTCTTCAGGCTTCATTTTCATATATACCCATTCACCCCTATCTAATAGAGTTCGTTCTTAATAAAGATTTTTCTAATTCCTCTAAACGACGAGATACAGAACCATCAATGCGTTTATCTCCTACTTGGATAATAATACCACCCATAATTGATGGATCTTGGCGCACAGATAAAATAACATCTTTCCCTGTTACTTCTCGTAATTTAGCTTGTACAGATGCTTCTACCTCAGCTGTGATTGGTTCTGCTACAGTTACAGTAGCTTCCAAAATACCACGAGCCTCTCGTGATTTTTGAATAAACGCTGCAATAGCCTGCGCAATATAACGATGGCGCCCACGTTTAATCATCACATAGATAAAATGTAAAGCAACTTTGTCGATACTAGATTCAAAGATAGAACCAACTAACTTAATCTTTGCATCTTCTGTAACGATTGGATTTTCAAGGAATGAACGAAGTTCAGGCTGTTCCGCCATAACGGACGCTACATAACCTAATTGCTCCTCCATGAGTTCCAAAATATTTTGTTCTTGAGCTAATTCAAACATAGCTGAACTGTATTTATCTGCTACAATTTCTATGCTCATCGTATCACAACCCTATCGTTTTACTATCAAGTTGACGAATAGCGTCTTCGATCAATTTTGTATTAGTTTCGCTGTTCATATCTTTAGCAACAACTTTACCAGCCATAGCTACAGATAAAGATACCACTTCGTTACGCAAGCTGTTCATAGCACGATCGCGTTCAATAGCGATATCTTGGCGAGCACGATTTTTTTCTTGTTCAATTTGCTCGCGAGCTGTTGCCAATTGTTCTCGTGTAGTATTTTCTGCTTCTTGAATTGCTTTTTCAACAATTTGTTGTGCTTCTACACGAGCATTAGAAATTTGAGCTGCATAATCAGCTTTAAACTTTTCTGTCTCTGCACGGGCTTGTTCAGCAGCTTCTAAATCTTTAGCAATTCGTTCTTTACGTTCTGTCATCATAGCCAATAATGGTTTATATGCAAAACGCGCCAATAGCCAAACTAATATAAAAAAGTTCAACATTTGAGCAAGAATCGTTCCAAGGCTTAAGTCAACCAAGGTTATTCCTCCTCGTTATTATCTGAATAACAAAATAAACGCAACTACTACACCGATGATAGGCATCGCTTCGATTAAACCAATCGCAACGAACATAGTAGACATCAATTGACCACGCAATTCAGGTTGGCGTGTAATACCTTCGATTACTTTACTAGATACAAGACCGTCACCGATACCTGCACCAATGGCACCACAACCTACTGCGATCGCTGCTGCTAATGCGAATAAACCTTGAGCTTCCATAATATATCCTCCATATATAATAATTAATGTTCCTCACTAAGAGCCATCCCTAAATAGGATGCTGTAAGAACGGTAAAAATAAAGGCTTGAATAATGCCGATAAACAAACTAAAAGCAATCCACACCCATGGTACAGGTACAAACCAAGGCAACTTGTATAATACTTCTAACAAAATTTCACCAGCTACGATATTGCCGAATAGACGGAAAGCAAGCGTAACAGGTCTAGCGATCTCTTCAAAGATATTAAGTACTAGCAAAGCCTTATAAGGTCGTACAAAATGCTTAAAGTAAGATAAGCCTTTAACTTTAATACCCATAACCCATACTACTAATGTACTACATAAAGCCAATGCAACTGTAGTATTGATATCAGATGTTGGTGATGTTAACGCCTTAAGTGTAGGCATTAAGCCTAATTCATTTCCTACAAAAATAAATAAGAAAAACGTAAATAACAAGGAACTCACCATCGGCCAATGACGACCCAAGTTCGGAGCTAATTGCCCCTCTAAGCCTTCTAATATAGATTCCACTATATTTTGCAAGCCTACAGGCACCAATTTACGTCCTCGGGTGGCTAGTATTGTTATTAATATTACAATAGCCATAGTAACCCATGTAGCAATCAAGGTATCTATATTAAATGTCAACCCCAACCACTGCACGACCTCATGGTGTCCCGCATGTAATACCACGTTCTCAACCCCTTTCATAGATATAATAAAACCTAATATATTTACAATTAATATAAATATAACATATATGTATCATCATACATCGTTATAGATATATAATCAACACTTGAAGGGTAAGCAATTCCAATTAATCATAAATATAATGTATACAATGCATAATTGGAATACCTTTGTTGTTCCTATTTTAGGTCATTTTAGAACTAAAACTGGCAACTGAGCCACCAGTACACAGCATATAATGCAGGCTGAATAAGCGCGATACCTATAAACATGCTAACAGCCTCTACACCGGGAATTTTCAGACCTAAGACCACTAGAGAGCCTACTAACATAAGGCGCCAAATCATCTGTCTACGAGATTTACGTACGGCTTTATAAGGATCTCCTGACACAATAGATTGTCCATGCAAAGCTAGGCTAAGTAAGTAGAGAACCATTATAAAGATGCCCCAAAGCCATCCCCATAGATACTGTTCTAAGCCACATAAAACTTGTATTATACTGCCCAAAAAAGCAATAAAAAAACAAGTCAGCAGCACTCGCACTATGAATTTTATATATTGATTCATACATACCTCACTACTTAACTTGTTTATATAACATATAAAACCCTGTTATAGCTCCTATTAGGCCAAATATGACCATGCAGAGTGGTTCCGTTTGAAGCCAAGTATCCAATTTATAACCTAGCCAAATAAAACCTCCTATACAGGAGACCAGTGTGACCCCCGCTGATGTTGCCATGGCGAGGGCTTTCACAAGATCCTTATCCATATTATTTACCAAATCGTTCAGGACGATTAGGATTGCCTAAGAACTCATGGCGCAACGCTTGGATGATGCGTTCAGATGCTTTACCATCACCATATGGGTTAACAGAGTTAGACATCAACTTATACGCTTCAGCATTGCTCAATAATTCATAAGCGGCTTTATGTACCGCATCTTTATCAGTACCTACAAGGCGAACGGTACCTGCTTCTACTGCTTCAGGACGTTCTGTCGTATCACGCAATACGAGAACTGGCTTACCAAGAGCTGGGGCTTCCTCTTGAATCCCACCTGAATCAGTCAAAATCAAGTAAGATTTAGCCATCAAGTTTGCAAATGGTTCATAGTCAAGAGGATCGATTAATGTAACACGATCCACAGAGCCAAGCTCCTCTTGTACAACTTGGCGAACTTTAGGATTTTTATGTACAGGGAAAACAACTTGAATATCTTCAAATTCATTAATTAAATCGCGAATGGCTTGATATACATGGCGCATAGGTTCACCTAAGTTTTCTCGGCGATGTGTGGTAACAAGAACCGTACGTTTTTTAGGATCAAGAGCATTAATAGCTGCATCATCGAATACATAGTTGTCTTGTACCGTCGTATCAAGAGCATCGATAACAGTATTCCCTGTTACATAAAGATGTTCTGTATTAATATTTTCCTTTTTTAAATTGCTTTCAGAACTAGAAGTAGGCGCAAAGTGATACGTCGCAATAGACCCCGTCAATTTGCGATTCATCTCTTCAGGGAACGGAGAGTAAATATCACCTGTCCGTAATCCTGCTTCCACGTGACCTACAGGAATTTCTTGGTAGAAAGAAGCCAAGGCACCAGCAAAGGTAGTTGTAGTATCACCATGAACGAGTACCACATCAGGTTTTGCTTCTTCTAATACATCTTTAAGGCCCATCAAAGCACGATTAGTTACATCATATAGTGTTTGACCTTGGCTCATAATATTTAAATCATAGTCTGGGGTAATATTAAACAAGTTTAGTACTTGATCAAGCATATCTCGATGCTGTGCCGTAACGGTGACGATAGGTTCCATATCTGGTGCTGCTTGTAATGCTTTTACAAGAGGAGCCATCTTGATAGCCTCAGGTCTTGTACCAAAGATTGTCATAACTTTTAACATAGTTGCCTCCAACGTAGTAGGATAGAAAAAATGGGGCGCCAAGCGCCCCACAGATGGTTATTCCTTATGAGAATCATCAGTATTCTCCAAGGCTTTAGCCAATTCATCGCGATCAAAGGATATGGTATCATCCGAGTCGCTACGTTCAATTGTAGGACGTGGTAACGGATGCCCTGCCGCATCACTATGCATGATAACGCCAAGACGTCGTGCAATATAAATACTACACAAGAAAATTACTAATACCAAGGTCGCGCCGACCCAAGCATTAACCTCTGCAACGATAACAGATACACCGCCGAAAAGAGCTGTTACTGCATACATCAACAATACAGCTTGCTTTTGTGTTAATCCTTGTGCCAATAAACGATGGTGAACATGACCTTTATCGGGTTTAAAGATGGGACGTCCACTGATTTTACGGCGCACAATGGCAAATAAGGTGTCCAAAATAGGCAAGCCTAACACAATGGCAGGTACCACTAGAGCAATCATAGCAGCTGTCTTCACAGCGCCCATAACGGAAATAGCCGCTAATGTATAGCCTAATAACATGGATCCCGTATCACCCATGAATATTTTTGCAGGATTGAAATTATACCGCAAGAAACCTACAGTCGCACCTGCTAAGGCAAGAGAGATACAAGCAAGATCAGTTTGACCTAGTTGCAATGTCATTGCACAAACAGCGATACATGCGATAAAAGAAATACCTGCAGCCAAGCCATCAAGGCCATCGATAAGGTTTACAATATTTGTAAAACCAACTATCCAGAAAATAGTCAATGGGATAGCCCAATACTTGAGATATACTACACCACCCCAAGGAAGGTTGATGAAATCTACTCGAATATCATAAGCCACTAGGATAGCGGCGGCTATAATTTGGCCCATTAACTTAGTTTTTGGCTCAATTTGTTTAATGTCGTCCCAAATACCAACTAGCACCAAAATGACTGTACCAAGGACAAACCCAAACAATTTATGATCATGCGGAATGGAATCGTTAAAAAGAACCGATCCCACATAACCGAGAAAGATTGCTAATCCACCAAGTCGTGGAATCGCACCATGATGCACCTTTCGAGCATCAGGCTTATCTATTGCCCCAACAGCAACGGCAAAGCGTTTTACCAATGGGGTAAGTGCAAAGGTTATGATGAGCGCTACTGCAAAGGCCCACACATAATCGAGCACATATTCACTCATAAGACACCTCCAACAAGTAGGTTGTAAAAACGGATTAGTTCGTTAAGCTACGAATAGGAGCAGGAATTCTGCCACCGCGGGCAATGAACTCGGCTGCACTATATGGACTCACTTCGATAATAGGAGCATAACCTAATAATCCACCAAATTCAACAACCTCTCCAACAGTCTTACCAGGTACAGGAATTACACGAACCGCAGTTGTCTTATTATTAATCATACCAATTGCTGATTCATCTGCAATGATAGCAGAAATGGTATCAGCAGTAGTGTCTCCAGGAATAGCAATCATATCAAGCCCTACAGAACAAACACATGTCATGGCCTCTAATTTATCAAGTGTCAAACTGCCACAGGATACAGCATCAATCATGCCTGCATCTTCCGAGACAGGAATGAATGCACCACTAAGACCACCTACGTGAGAGGAAGCCATAAGACCACCTTTTTTCACCGCATCATTAAGTAATGCTAGTGCTGCTGTAGTGCCATGACAACCACAAGAGGACAAGCCCATTTCTTCAAGAACATGAGCTACAGAGTCACCTACAGCTGGCGTTGGCGCCAAAGATAAATCAATAATACCAAATGGTTTACCTAGGCGGCGAGATGCCTCTTGCGCTACCAATTGACCTACGCGCGTGATTTTAAAAGCAGTACGTTTAATCGTTTCTGCTACAACGTCAAAGGATTGACCTCGAACGGATTCAAGCGCATGTTTTACAACGCCCGGGCCAGATACACCTACAGAAATAGCACTATCCCCTTCTGTTACCCCGAAGAAAGCACCCGCCATAAATGGATTATCCTCTACAGGATTACAGAATATTACGAGCTTAGCACAACCAAGAGCATCATTATCCTTTGTAAGCTCTGCAGTTTTCTTAACGATGATTCCCATGTCTCGCACTGCGTCCATGTTAATACCAGTTTTAGTAGAGCCCACAGCAACAGAGCTACAAACGATATCCGTAGTTGCCAGCGCTTCAGGAATAGAGTCAATCAAAATGCGGTCAGCTCGAGTGGCGCCCTTTGTTACAAGCGCAGAAAAGCCGCCAATAAAATTAACACCTACAGTTTTTGCAGCACGATCCATAGCTTCCGCCACAGGAACATAAGATGTTAAATCACTACCCCCTGCAACTAGAGAAATGGGTGTTACAGAAATACGCTTATTGATAATAGGGATGCCGAATTCTCGCTCAATATCTTCCCCTGTAGATACAAGATGTTCTGCCTCTTTTGTAATACGGTCATAAATACGGTCACACAGCTCTTTACCAGAACTAGATGCACATTCTAGCAAGCTAATCCCCATCGTAATAGTACGCACATCAAGCTTGTTATCGTGAATCATCTGATTCGTTTCTAAAATATTGTCGATAGATAACATAAGTGCCTCCTATCCTACGCGGTGCATACTTAAGAAAATATCAGCATGTTGTGCACGGATTTCAACACCTAGTTCTTTACCTTGATTCGTCAAAGCCTCTTGGATAGCTGTAAGATTTTTCATATCTTCAGACTTAGTTTCACACATCATAATCATATTGAAAACGCCATCAAGGATGGTCTGATTTATCGACATAATATTTACACCGTAGTTAGCGAGTACGGTACTAACCCCAGCAATGATACCAACGCGGTCTACGCCGACAACGGTAACAACTAATTTCATAACATCACCTTCTCTAAGCACTACAAGCTATATAGCCAGTATAGGGCATTCAATAAACTATATTAATATATTATAACACATTTATTATTTTTCATGAGTGAAATCTTTATGAGTTTTCTAGTGAAAACAACATGTTACACTTCGTCAGACAAAGCACTTGTTACAATCTCTTCACCAGCAGTTAACAATGCGATAAGACCTTTATCCCCTTTATAGCTTTCACCATAAATTTTATATAAATCTTCAGTGCCAGATGGGCGTGCTACAAACCATCCTGTTTCCGTTTCCACACGAACACCATCGATAGGCATATCTTTATACAGAGAAGTAGTGCGAACATTAGTAATCGCATCACCATCTACTTCGGTAGCCGTAATGGAGCTTGCATTTAATTGTTTCAACTTAACCTTGGCCTCCTTTGTACAAGGCGCATCAATACGACCAAAACGAGGATCGCCACACCCTACAACAAGATTATTATAGAGTCGGTCAACAGTAGCCCCCATAACGGCATACATTTCCATCGCAAGGAGAGCCATTACCATGCCATCTTTATCAGTAGTCCATACGGTACCGTCTTTTTTAAGGAACGATGCACCAGCAGATTCTTCACCGCCAATACCAATCTCACCATCGAATAATAGGGAACTAAAATATTTAAAACCTACTGGAACCTCATAAACAGGAACCTCTTTACTAGCAGCCCATTTATCAATCATAGTGGTACAAACAACGGTTTTACCGACCCCTTTATTTGTCCAACCACGAGTCGTAAACAAATAATCCGCCGCAGTCACAAGAAATGCGTTTGGAGAAGCTAGCCCATGCGGACTAACGATACCATAGCGATCATAATCAGGGTCATTCCCAACAGCGAGATCATAATTACCAATTTGTTTAATTACGTCAGCCATGGCATATTCAGATGAGCAATCCATACGTACCTTACCATCATGGTCATAGGTCATAAAGCTAAAGGTTGGATCATACTCATCATTAATAATATCTAGGTTTAGATTATACCGCTCTTTAATAGCACGCCAATAACCTAGTCCACTACCGCCGAGGGCATTAACGAGGACCTTAGGTTTTGCACTTTGGATTGCCTCCATATTAATGATAGAAGATAGTTCTTCTACATATAGACCTTTATAGTCATATGGAACCTGTTGGTCGGGTTCAATATTGTCGATACTAATACGTTTAAATCCTTCTAATTCACAATATGCGTGAACATATTCATTGGCACGTGTTTCAATCCATTTAGTAATCAACGTATCCGCTGGACCACCATTGGTAGCGTTATACTTAATGCCACCATTATCTGGAGGATTATGAGACGGCGTAATCACGATACCATCCGCCTTATCATCGTGGCTTTCATTATAACGAATAATAGCACGAGATATAGATGGTGTTGGCACGAAATCCATATCGGAATCAACCATTGCCGTTACACCATTGCCAGCAAGGACCTCTAGAACCGTCACAAGGGCTGGCTGAGATAAAGCATGTGTATCTTGACCGACAAAAATCGGACCTGTAGCGCCGAATTGACCACGGCCATCACAAATAGCCTGTGTAATAGCGGCCACATGTAAATCTGTAAACGTACTATTTAAAGATGTACCGCGATGGCCAGATGTGCCAAAGGATACGAGTTGTGTCGGATCTGTAATATCCGGAGTATTATCAAAATATGCATCCACAAGGGTTTGCACATCGATAATATCTTGTTCTTGTACAGGCGTACCTGCTAATTTGTGAGTCATAGAAACCTCTAATCTTATCTTGAGGGCAAGCCCTCTCATTTTACAACCTTGATATTCAATCAATCACATTAAATTATTTTCAAAATGTATGTATCATTCATAAAATATTATATTTACGCATAATTAATATAAGATGACAACAGCCAGAGATTTATCATAATTCTTTATTTTAATTTGTTACAACTATTTTCATCTATTACAACATTATTGTTCGCTTCGGTAGTTATATCTTGTGATTTTAGCTGTTTAGATATTTCCGCAGGAACAATAGGTTGAGTAAAACCTTGACCGATAACCTCTTGGGCATCAGTAATCAAGATAAACACATTTGGGTCCGCTTCTTGAATAACCTCTTTCAATTTATTTACCTGCAGCAAGTTGACTGCAACCATCACAATTTGCTTAGGTGTCCGTGTATAGGCACCAATACCATTAATAATAGTGGCACCACGACCAACCTTATTGATAATACACTCACATACTTCATCGGTGCGATAGGTAATGATAAAAGCAACTTTACGTTGATTAAACCCGATTACCACCTTATTTGTAATAATAGTATACACATACACACTGATAAGAGTTACAGCTACCGCTTCAAGTCCAACAACGCCGACAGCAACTAAGAGGATGGCACAGTTGATAGCGCTATTAATGGACCCCATTTGAAGGCCATAATATTTGCGAACGATAAGTGCAATTGGATCAAGTCCCCCTGTATTACCACCTACACGGTAGACGATACCAAGCCCTAGTCCAGTTGTGATACCTGCCATCATAGAACTGAGTAGTGGATCCTTAATGATCATGTCATATTGCAAGAAACTAAACAGATCAATCATCCACGATAACATGAGCGTACCATACAAGGTATTAAGCACTACGCGTTTACCAAGCCACTTCCAAGCAGCCCAAAATATAGGGACGTTCAAAATAACGTTCCAAGAACCAACGGATAATCCCGTTAGATAATACAAAATCAACCCTACCCCACTAATACCAGTACTAACCAGTTTGTGAGGTAGTACAAAGGCATCTAAACCAGCACCAAAAATTGCACAACCAATAGCAACTATGACACATTGATAGACAACATCTTTATACTTGGCGAACATAGCTCCCTCCAAATTGCCATTTCACTATAAATATTCTATAATGAACTAATTAAAACATACGCTGTTTACAATGCTTTTAATAATCAAACAACAGGTATATACAAAATCATCATAAACCACTTAATGGTTATTTTCAATCACTTTATAACAGTATAAAATAAACATATAAACTGCATATATTTTATACATTACAAACGAGGCTATTATGAGTAAAAGTTTTGAGCAACTCGGTTGCAGCAAAATTAATATTGGGCTTGCTATTACAGGCAAGCGTGACGATGGATACCACTACATCGATTCTATATTTCAATCGATTCGCCTTAGTGATTCTATTTATTTCGCTAAGCATCATTCCGTAGTCTTTTCTGGTGGCGCTCCTGAGTTACCCGATTACATGCAAAAGCTCGTAAGCTATGGAGAAGATAATCTCGCGCTCAAAGCGTTGCGTGCCATACAAGCCTATACGGGTTGTAAAGCCGGTGCCGCCATCCACCTATTAAAACGCGTTCCTATTCAAGCGGGTCTTGGTGGCGGTAGTGCAGACGCAGCGGCCATGTTATTAGGTCTCAACCGCTTTTGGGACTTACGGCTCACACAAGAGGAACTTTTAAACATTGGTGCCTCACTCGGATCTGATGTGCCGTTCCTACTACAAGGTGGTACCGCTCGCGGAACAGGTCGTGGCGAAGTGTTAACCTATAGCCAATCGCCAGAGGCACATTGGCTATTACTAGTAAAGCCAAAGGTATCTATTTCTACAGCGATTGCTTATGGTCGCTTCAGTGGTAAATCTAATGCCACCGCAAAAACAATCGATACCGTTCTGAATCATCTTCAGAATAATGATTTACAATCTGCTTTCACTAGTAGCGCTAATACTTTCGAAGAATTATTATTCCCAGATCACGAAGAACTAGGAATATGTAAGGAGTTTTTCACTAGCCGTGGTTACCCAACCATCATGACAGGAAGCGGTCCTACGATGGTAGTATTACTTAACAAACCTATGGAAGCCTTACAATTACAAGAAGAGATTAAAGCAGCTGGTCATGATTGGCTGTCACTCATTACTAAAACATGTACACAGGAGGACTTAGTATGACAAAACGGTTACAACCTATACGACTCGATGCGTATAAACCACTAAGAGAAGTGGTAAGTGAAACATTGCGTCAAGCCATCCAAGATGGGGTGTTAAAACCTGGGGAGCGCCTCATGGAAATTCCCCTTGCCGAAGAGTTAGGTGTAAGTCGTACCCCCATTCGTGAAGCCATACGTAAACTTGAACTAGAAGGCTTTGTCGTTATGGTGCCTCGCCGCGGCACCTACGTTGCCAACATCTCTTTGAAGGATATCACGCAAGTATTTGAAATCCGTTCTGCCCTGGAAGAACTTGCGGCAGGCCTTGCAGCAGAACGCATTACAGAAGAGGAAATCGAAACGCTGGAGAGAATGCTTGTAGAAATCGGCGATCATATGGAAAACAAAAATATGGAATCCGTTGTGGCTGCGGACGTAGAATTCCACGAAGTCCTCTACCGCGCATCTCGTAATGAAAGATTGGCGGATATTGTTCACAATTTGCGAGAACAAACCTACCGCTTCCGTAGTTTTTCTATGAACCAACCAGGTCGTCTTAGAAAAACTTGGGAGGAACATCGTCAATTAGTGGAAGCCATTGCCTCTCACAATGCCGCACAAGCTCGTAAACTAGCTCGAATTCACATGGAACATTCTGAACAAACCTTGTTGCAAGGAATGGAAGAGTCACAAGAATTTACTAAGGCATAAAAAACATCCTACAAAATACTATATAAAGCAAAATCCTTCCTATTTGTGAAGGATTTTTGTTTTACATAGTCTATAGAAATTGATACAATATCATTGATTAGTATGAAATATGGATTTTTTATAAGAAAGGGAGTTTTTATGGAAGCAATGCTTAATGATGCTATATCCACCATAAACGGTTATTTATGGAGTTATTTCATCATTTTTATTCTTATCGGCGCAGGTCTCTTCTTTACGATGACAACGAATTTTGTACAAATTCGCATGATTAAAGAAATGATTCGCCTCGTAATTAACGGCGCAGGTAGCTCTACAGAAAAGAACCATGTATCCTCATTTCAAGCATTCTGTGTTAGTACCGCATCTCGTGTAGGTGTTGGTAACATCGCAGGTATAGCTATTGCCGTTGTACTTGGTGGCCCTGGTGCTATTTTCTGGATGTGGGTTATCGCACTCATCGGTGCTGCCACGGGCTTCATCGAATCTACATTAGCACAAATCTACAAAGAACCTGTTGCTAAGGGCGGTTTCTATGGCGGACCAGCTTACTATATTCGGTATGGTCTAAACAACAAGGCATTATCTGTTCTATTTGCTATTTTAATCAGTATTACCTATGGTTGGATTTACAATTCTGTACAAGCCAATACTTTGGCTGCATCTCTCCAGGTATTCAACCTTGATGTGTCCTATACAGGCGCTGTAGTAGCAGTCCTTCTTGGTATTATCATATTCGGTGGTATCAACCGCGTTGCAAAAGCATCTGAAATCATTGTTCCTATCATGGCGATTCTATACATTGCTACTGCATTATTTGTGGTAATTATGAATATCACCCAATTCCCACATGTAATCTATACTATTTTCTCCTCCGCATTCGAGCCTGTTGCAGCAGGTGGTGGCTTATTAGGTGCTACTGTTATGAATGGTATCAAACGGGGGCTCTTCTCTAACGAAGCCGGTGAAGGTTCTGTTCCAAACGCAGCCGCTACGGCAGCTGTTAACCACCCTGTGGAACAAGGTCTTGTACAAGCATTCGGCGTATTCCTTGATACATTCATCATTTGTACAGCTTCTGCTTTCATCGTACTCATCGTAGGTGATTACAGTACTACAGGTCTAACAGGTATTGCTCTTGTACAACATAACCTAGCTCAACAACTTGGTTCTTGGGCGCCTACAGCCGTAGCCATTTTCATCGTTATGTTCTCCTTTAGTTCCTTAATTGGTAACTATTACTACGGTGAAATCAATATCAGCCACTTAACAAACAAACGATTCTACCTACATTTGTTCCGTATTGGCGTAATTCTTATGACATTTGTTGGCTCTGTTGCCTCTCTAGATCTCGTATGGAATCTAGCCGATTTATTCATGGCTTTCTTAGTATTAACTAACGTAAGTTCCATCGTACGCATGGGGCGCACAGCAGGTCTTGCCCTTGACGACTATATCAAACAACGCAAAGCAGGTATTGAAACGCCTGTATTTAACCGTTCCATCCTAAATCACACATATGGCATCGTATGGTGGGGCGATGGTCAAACTACAGACTCCTCCGTACCTCCTACTCCGATTGAAGATACAGTAGAAAAATAAAATATATTGACCTATGAGGCTGGTGAAAGTATCTTTCACCAGTCTTTTTCGTATAATCTTTAAATTCGTATAATCTTTAAATTCGTATAATCTTTAAAATACTTTATTAATACATACAGATGGGTCTATATTCTTCGGAATATAGATTTTTATTTTTTGTAAAAGTATCCATTTTCATAGATAAGACTATCCTCCACCAAGAGATTTTAAAGTGACAGATATCACAGTAATCATCTATATTTTTCCTACTTTTAAAGGTTAAAAACTATAGAATATATTTATAAAAATATAAAGGGTATTCTATTTATAATGTCGAATACTTAAGTATGTGAAAAATTAGCACTAATTAATTTACTCTGTTATCCGGGAGGTAATTATGAGCGGTTATAACCCATATGAAAACATGTTAAACACATTAGACGTAGCAGCTGAAAAGCTCGGCTATACTCGTAGTGAATACGAAGTATTGCGTCACCCAGAACGGGAACTAAAAGTAGCAGTTCCTCTTCAACTAGACAATGGCGAAGTTCGCGTATACGAAGGCTATCGATGCCAACATTCCACATTGCGTGGTAGTGCTAAGGGCGGTCTTCGCTTCCATCCAGATTCCGACGAAAATGAAGTGCGTGCACTTGCGGCATGGATGACTATTAAAAACGCTATCGCTAACATTCCTTATGGCGGTGGTAAAGGGGGCATCAAAGTCGATCCTAAAACTTTAAACCCTCGTGAGTTAGAACGCTTAACTCGTAACTTTGTACGCCGTATTGCACCTATCATTGGTGTTAATACTGACGTTCCTGCACCAGACGTAAATACGAATGCCCAAATCATGAGCTGGATTGCTGACGAATACAGCACATTAAAAGGCGAATGGAGCCCAGGTATCGTTACAGGTAAACCAATCGAAGTAGGCGGTTCCTTAGGCCGTAATGAAGCGACTGGTCGCGGTTGTCTCATCGCATTGCAAAGCTATCTTGCTAAGAAAAACTTAGATATTAAAAACCTTACAGTTGCAGTTCAAGGCTTTGGTAACGTAGGTTCCGTAGGTGCTCGTCTCATTGCACAAGCAGGTGCAAAAGTTGTGGCTATCGGCGACGTAAGTGTTAACATCTACAATCCTAACGGTCTCGATGTTGAAAAAGCATACGAATATGCTAACTCCCACGGTCGTTCCCTAGAAGGTTACAGCGAACCAGGCATGACTACAATTGGGCCTCAAGAGTTATTGGCTCAACCAGTGGATGTATTGTACATGGCGGCCCTTGAAAACCAATTAAACAAAGACAACATGGAAAATATCCAAGCTAAGATCATCTTGGAAGGCGCTAACGGCCCTACTACTAATGATGCGGATAAATACTTCTATGAAAAGGGCATCGATATCATTCCTGATGTGCTTGCCAACGGTGGTGGCGTAGTTGTATCCTACTACGAATGGGTACAAAACAAAGCAAGCTTCTACTGGACTGAAGAAGAGGTTAATGAAAGATTAACTAAAAATATGCAAAATAGCTTCGAAGCTGTTTGGGAAATGCAACATAAATATAATGTACCTCCTCGTCAAGCAGCGTACATGGTTGCTCTTGAACGACTCGTAGTTGAAACTAAATGGCGTGGCTACAACTGTTAAACTCCTATACCTCCATACATGTTAGCCATGAAAAAAGGCGTAAGCTCACATTGAGCTTACGCCTTTTTATTTGCCTATAAATATTAATATTTACCTGTAAATCGTAATTGAAATATCTATCGCTGTTCAATTACCTACGTAATTTTATTAGTAAACTACTTATTATTGCTTTTATTTGAAAGCACCTAATAAGGCAGCCATGCTAGGACGGCTCATCAACGCTTTCACCAATACAGAACCTAGAATAGCAGGAATTGTTTGACCTACCATAAGGTTCAATACTAATGGCCAGTATGGAAGGCCCAATAATGGGCTAAGCCATAATGGTACACACAATGCTGGCACAAAGATGATCGGCAAAATCGCCCACCATGAACTGAGTCCCAATTTGCGCATACCAACAATGATACCTGTTGTTAAAATGCCAACACCAAAGCCACCTACCATATCGAGGATACCAAGACCACCGAATAGGAAGTTAGAAATGAGGTTGCCAATCCCCATGGGAATTACCAAGAACGGAAAGGCATAAGCAAGTGCATATAATGATGTTGCTATACGAATTTGATACGCCCCGAAAGAAACGCTTTGCGTTACATACAATACAACGATGTACAATGCCACAACCATGGCAGAAATAGTCAATTTGCGTGTAGAAATCATAACACTCACCTCCTCAAAATAAAAAAAGCATGGCAAAACTACCATGCTTACAATGCTTATGAATTTCCGTAGTTTTGTTTAGAGACAGGATGGTTTCAAACTGTCTTATTTAGTTGTCGCCTTTAGGCAGTACTAATATTAGCATATATCTAATATTTTCGCAATCAATTTAGATTCAGGCGGACTTCTTAGAGCTAACTATTATTAGTATTAAGTTTGTAAGGTCGGGGTGGTGAAAGATACCTTTCCTCATCGCTCCACTGGCGAACCGGTCATCGGCCTAGGGCCTCGACCTGCCAAAGTCGCTCTTTGAAAAGGTATCTTCCACCACATCAAATTAAGCAAATCAACGTTTATCACAATACTAGTGACGTAAAAGTCCGCCTTAAGTCAAATGAACACTCTAACCAATTAGAATATATGCAAAGTAGTCGCCCAAAGACGACTACTAATTTAAGCCAGTTTTAGTAGAAGTATATAGAGATAACTACTTTTACAATGCTGGGTCTTCGACTCCGTTTGCGTGAAAGGCTTTAGCTCTGTCGATGCAGGTACCGCAGTGTCCGCATGGTTTGTCTCCGCCTTCGTAGCAGGACCAAGTGAGGTGGTATGGTACGCCGAGGCGTAGGCCTTCTTTTACGATGTCTGCTTTATTAGAGTTAATAAAGGGTGCTTCTAAGGAGCATTCTTTCCCAGATCCTTCAAATATGGCGTCACCCATGGATTTGTAGAATTGTTCTGTACAGTCAGGGTATGCATTGCCCGCCGCATCATCACTGTGAGCACCGTAGTAGATATAGCCACAATCTAAGGATAGCGCCAAAGATGCTGCAGCGGATAAGAATAGACCATTTCTAAACGGTACATAGGTACTTACCGTACCTTCCCCTTCTGCATCTTGTTGCTCTTTGTAGGAACCTTGCGGAATATCTTCACTAGATTGTGCTAATAAGGAGCAGTTACTAAAGGCAAATAACTTAGTAACATCCATCGTTTTACCTTCCATGCCATAGTACTCTAAAATAGCTATAGCAGCCTCTAATTCTTTACTATGTTTTTGACCATATTGAATCGATAAGGGTACCACATTATCTTTGCCAAATCGTTCAATAGCAAGGGCTAAACACGTAGTACTATCTACACCTCCGCTAAATAGAACAACAGCTTTTTGTTTTTGAGCCATAGTATCTCCTTTTCTATCACAACAGCCTCATCCGTAGATGAGGCTGTGCTTTTACATTCACTAAAATTTTATAGATCAATAACCAATTCTACTGGACAGTGATCGGAGCCAAAGATTTGTTGATGAATCTTCGCTTCTTGGATTTTATCATCAAGGCGTTTGGATGTGATGAAATAGTCAATTCTCCATCCTGTATTCCGTTCACGAGCTTTCCCCATATAGGACCACCAGCTGTATTGTTCAATAGCATCTGGATAAAGGTGACGGAATGTATCTGTAAAACCTGCCCCTAAGAGTTCTGTCATCTTTGCACGTTCTTCATCGGAGAAGCCTGCATTTTTACGGTTCGTCTTAGGATTTTTTAGGTCAATTTCTTGGTGTGCTACATTGAGATCACCACATAGAATGACAGGCTTTTTCTTATCTAATTCAAGTAGATAATTACGGAATGCATCTTCCCAAGTCATACGATAATCAAGGCGAGCTAATTCACGTTGGCTATTCGGTGTATAACAGCATACCAAATAGAAATTATCATATTCAGCAGTGATAACACGGCCCTCTTGATCGTGTTCTTCAATACCGATGCCATTCGTTACGGACAATGGCTTAATACGCGTGAATACAGCCGTACCACTATAGCCTTTCTTAACTGCACTATTCCAATATTGCTCATACCATGGCAACTCCAAAGAAATTTGATCGGGTTGCAATTTTGTTTCTTGCAGGCAGAAAATATCTGCATCTAATTCATTAAAGGATTCCATGAATCCCTTTGTTACAGCGGCGCGTAGGCCGTTTACATTCCAAGAAATTAATTTCAATTCTTACTCCTTTATAATACTTCTTTATAATACTTCGCATCAATCTAATAGTATTCACCGTATTTAACTTGGTGAAAGTCTCTTTCACATAGAATATACGTCAATTTTTTGCTTAATGTAAGCTAATCTAAAGATTATATGTTAGCAATACTACTGCTTTTTATGTTTCTTAGCATGTCTTGCTTCAGCACGAGCCTTGCGGGCGTTTTCGTTGGCTTTAAGATCGCTTTCACGTTTCTCACGGAAATAGTTAGCCACCGCCGACAAGACAAGAATCACTAATACAGTTACATTAAACATACCAGGTCCAAAGGTATAGATGTGATAACACAAATAACCAAAGGCAACGACTGTTAATAATTGTTTTAATAGATTCATTCGCCCTCCTATGTTAGTTTAATGTTTCTACACCTGTGCTAAGCGGGAAGCCTTCATACGTTACCCAGTCACTAGAACTACCAACATATAAAGCAGATTCAAGGCCTACTTCCCTCATGGTTAACAACGCATTGCAGGCAGTCACACCAGACCCACAATACGTTACAACTGGCCTATTTTGATAGATTTCGTTGTAATACTCAGCCTCTAAATCTTTCAAGGATTTAGGACCATCTACGGTATAGCCACTTTCATAAAAATGATTAACAGCCCCAGGAATATGTCCTGTCATGCCGTCCATCGTATCCACTTGAGATCCATCATAACGGAATGGCGCACGAGCATCAATAATAACATGATCTCCGCTTTCACTAGCCTTGAGTACCTCATCACGACTCATAACCATATCCGTTTGCAACTCGTAGTTAAAGATAGATGGTTCAGCAGGTAACGGGGTCGGCTCTTTAGTTAGGAGATGGCCCTCTCGAACCCAACGTTCAATACCACCAGATAAAACGCGTACATCTGTTAAGCCCATGTAACGTAACGTCCACCAAAGACGGCCCGCTAAGAATAGCCACGAATCATATACTACAACCTTTGAGTTACGAGTGATGCCATAAGACTCAAAGGTATGAGCTAACTGTTCCATATCTGGCAATGGATGACGACCACCATGCTCGCCTAAAGGACCAGTCAAATCCTTATCTAAATCTACCGCATAAGCCCCCTTAATATGGCCTTTTTTATAATCTTGATACCCTCGAGCATCTAAAATGATGACCTCATCGAGACAAGCTAACAATTCTTTAGGAGTGATAAAATTTGACATATTGTACTCCTTTCTTTGATTATATCGAAAAATACAAATCTTTTAATATTATTATATACGACTACAACGGGATATACAATTAAATGCTACGGATATTAAAAACTCATCACAATTGCGTAATCCATCTTCAATAGCAGATAATACATTACGCCCTTCCCCATTAGCAATAAGTTCCGAAGATGTAGCAAAATTGATTAAATGATTCGATTCTGACATAACGAACTCCCCATATAATGAATACTATACTTGCTATTATACCAGCCGCAGCTGCAACGTCTAGAGAGTATATAGTTTTACTTTTAAAAGTATATTTTTATAACAGCTTACAGCCTCATTCATCGTTTAATCGCTAATTATAAATATAAATACATGTCCAAATCTAACATTTTCATCTATTCCTTATAATTATCATATCTATACGTCTTTTTTGCCACGTAAAGTTGTGATATAATGTAAATAATTACTCTTAGGACATTAGTCTGTCCAAATGGATCCAAAAGAGTTAGTGTGTTTTCAAGGAGCGTGCGCAGTTGAAAAAGGGGTACATCAAGTTAATAGCAGCCATTGTGCTTGGTGCTGCTATTATCGGTGGTGGGATCTATGGGGTGTATACACTCTTATCATCCAATACAACGACAATTTTATATCGATCAACCGTTGACGATAAAATCAACGCCATACGACCTTATATTGTTGCATTAGATGCATATAACTCATACAGTGTAGCCTATGCTAGCCAATTACAGCCAACTCTTGAAGAGTTGCGCAATGGGTCTCATAATACGACGATTACCTTACCTAAATATAAGGAACTTAAAGCTGCATTAGAGGTAGCAAAACAAGATAGTTCTACGCCCTACGAAGATGTAAACCAAGCAACAAATGATGTCCTCGTAGTACTTGATCAAATTATTCCTATTGCTGATCAGTTGCAATCTTACTATGTGGAACGTCGTTATGAAAAGGATAATTATAAAGGTAGCGATGAGCTAGCAGCTCAATATGTACCTTTAGCAGAACAGTTCTACGCTACATATAATGCATTAGACTTAGCTTTAGATAATCGTAATAATGAGCTTTATAACGAACGCATGACTGAGTATCAGGGAGAAAAACGGGAAAATGCGGTTAACTTTATAGAGATAAATCTCATAACAGCACAAACTATTGACCTTATTGATCCAGATGGGAATACAGACACCCAAAAGGTAGAATCAAACTTACAACAAATTACACAACGCCTCAATAAATTACAACCTGGTACTACACCAGAAGTACAAAATGCGGTAAGAGAGTATCAAGACTCAGTAAAAGAATTTGTTGCAGAAGCACGCAACTACATTATTATCAACTCATCTTATGGCGAAGCTTATACGCAATTATTTACCAAGTATAATAAAATGATTGGCAAGGCCAATGCAGTTAACATGGCAGACTTAGATGTAACAGAAAAAAAATAATATTTAGATAACACAAAGGACTAGCCCATGCGAGCTAGTCCTTTTATTTTTATGTAAGCAGCAAACTTTATTTCTTTTTCAAATCTTTTGTAATGATATAGTATTCAGACGGTGTTATCTTGATACCATCAATACGTTTATTACCTACAATATTAATTTTAGGATACCCAAGGAATAATGCTACAGCGTTATCTAACATCAGTTGTTGCGCATTGATAACCGCATTACGACGCACCACTGGGTCGCTACTGCTTTCACCAAGAGCCAACAATTCATCGAAACGAGGATTAGAGAAGCCAGACCCATTAGTTTCAACACCTGTACCCCAATATTGTTTCAAGAACCATACTGGTTGACCCGTATTAGCGGTTACAACACTGGAGATAATCATATCATAATCACCAGATTGAGATAATGTGTCGATAACCGCATAATCTACGATTTTAATTCGTAAATCTACACCGATTTTTTTTGTAGTCCGCTTGCAATGCTTCCGCATATAATGGCAATTCAGGACGAGTTGTGTAGGCATAAAAATCAAGTACGAGGTTTTCACCATCTTTATCGACAATGCCATCACCATTCGTATCTTCATAGCCTTCCTGTTTAAGTAATTCTTTAGCGCGCTCTACATTATATTTATTAGGATCGCGTAATTGGTTAAAGCCATAATCGATGGATGGTGGCAATGGAGCCTTACCAGCTACGAACGTATCTTTCATGAGATTTTTCGCATAAGACTCGCGGTCTGCCGCTGCAATGAGGGCTGCACGAAGATTTGGATTTCGTAGTTTCCCCTTTTGCCCCATACGAACAAATACGTCACGCAAGGAAGACATTTCATAGATAGTGAAGTTCTTATCATTTTGGAAGATACTATATTCACCAGGTCCAATGCTAATAGCCATATCTACATCACCAGATTGTAATGCCATAGCACGCGTATTCGCATCATTAATGGAAGGGATCTCAACCTTGGCAAAGCCTGCTTTACCATCCCAGTAATTATCATTACGTTTTAGTTCAGCACGCTCTTTTGTGAAAGAGGATACTACATATGGACCAGTACCAATAGGCCCTTCCTTTGCAATATCACGACCATTCGCCTCTGCTGTCACATCCATAATCAAGAACAATGGATCTCCTAACAAGTTGGGCAAGTTATAATATTCCTTGTCAGTCTTGATGGTCAACTCCTGACCGTTAGCAGTAATTTCTGTATAGTTAAAGAACGTTTTTGCTCGTTTACTTTTAGCAAAAGTTCGTTCTAAAGATGCTTTTACCGCCTCAGCTGTCAAACTATTACCATTTGAGAATTTAACTTTATCATTGATGGTGAAAGTCCATGTTAACTTGTCATCACCTTGCTTCCAAGAGGTGGCAAGCCAAGGCGTTGCTTTCATTTGATCATCAAACTTGATAAGCGTTTCACCTATACCAAATCGTACAACGGCCCAACTAAAATAATTTTCCGTTGGTTCTAATGTGCCAGCAAAACTAATAGCCCCTACCTTTAATACATCATTAGATGAAGCAGAATCTTGATTCATACAACCAACAGTTCCGAGCATAGTCACACCAAGGGTCATACCAATTAGTAAAGCCTTACGTAATCCTTTCATTTATACACCTAACCTTTCTACACACATTAACTATCTATTTATACTCAGATACTCACTATTTTTTGCATTAACATAATCTAGTAAATATAACCTGCTTTTACAATAGTTAATATAAAGAGAATCTATGTACATCACTTCATATGAGCATATCTTGTTATACCCATAGGGGTATATTTTATACAGTCAACTATACTATATATTAGGTGTTAACACAATGTATAATTTGAGAAACATTTCAATATATCTATTAAAAAATTTCATATCTTAACTATGCATAAAAATAGCAGTTAGTCTTGAAACTAACTGCTATTTTAAGTTTACCTATCCGATGTAACTCTCTACATTTCAAATTTATACTTTTGAAATTTTGAAAGTAAATTTTCCTATTAAGCTTCTAATGCAGCCTCATCCAAGGTAAGCGGCTTATGATCTTGACCAATTTCAAAGATAGAGCTCAATAAAACCTTTGTATATGGATGTTTTGCATCCGCCAAGTGGAAAGCATCTAGTTCTTCAACGATAGCACCTTTGTACATTACGACCACCTTGTGGCACATCGTACGAATAAAGGCAATATCATGAGCAATAAATAGGTATGTTAAATTTTTCTTTTTTTGTAAACGCGCCAAAAGGTACGCAATGGAGTCTTGTACAGATACATCTAGGGCACTAGTAGCCTCGTCTAACACGAGGATTTCGGGCTCTAAAACGATAGCACGAGCAATGGCAACACGTTGGCGTTGACCACCAGACATTTCATGAGGATAGCGATGCATAAACTCGCGAGGTAAATCTACCATTTCCAGGTAGTCACCTGCGATTTGCTCTTCTTTTCCCTTTTCAAGAAGACCAAAATTATAAAGTGGCTCAAGAATGATATCTTTAACCTTCATACGTGGGTTAAAAGCTGCAGATGGATCTTGGAATACCATTTGAATCTTTTTACGATATTCTTTCGTTTGTTCAGAATTCATATGTTGAATCTCTACACCATCTACATAAATCTCGCCTTCCGTAATAGGAAGCATTTTCATGATCATACGAACCAATGTTGTTTTCCCAGAGCCAGATTCCCCTACAATCCCAAGGGACTGACCTTTTTCGAGAGTTATATTAATATCCTTACATGCTTCGAGTTCACCACCAGTGGGAAGTGGGAATCGTTTACATACATTTTTTAATTCTACTGCGTAGTTAGTCAATGTAACGACCTCCTCCCAATGTTGGTACAGCCTCTTTTAATTGTTTCGTATATTCATTAGATGGATTTTCCAAAATGTCTTTAGGAGTACCTGCATCTACGACACGGCCCTTTTTCATAACGATAATGTAGTCTGACATATACGCCGCTACACCAAGATTATGGGTTACCATTACGATTGCGGAGTTATGCTCTTTAGCTAGTTCAAGCATTTGCATAACCACTTGAGATTGTGTTGTTACATCGAGTGCAGATGTCGGTTCGTCACCGATGAGTAATGCTGGGTCCAATGCTAACGCCATAGCAATACCAACACGTTGACGTTGACCACCAGATAATTCGTGTGGATAACGGCGCAATATATCCGCTCCATTAGGAAGAGATACAGATTCTAATAACTCAATTGCTCGTCGATCACATTCATCATTAGTGATTTCAATATGAGATGTAAACAATTCTCTAAATTGTTTACCAATGCGAACAATTGGATCTAATGCACTACCACTATCTTGGAAAATCATAGCCATATCTTTACCACGTATGGCTCTCCATTCTGACTTAGATAGGGTACGAAGGTTGTGACCGTTAAAGATCATTGTACCGTCTGTAACCTCACCACCTACAGATAATAAACCCATGAGGGCCCGAATTACAGTAGTTTTACCGGATCCGGACTCACCTACAATGGTTAATACCTTACCGCGTTCCAAGGTAAAGTTCACATCCATAACAGCAGGCACACCTTGGTACGCAATGTTAAGGTTTTCTACAGTTAGTATGTTTTCTGCCATTATAGCTCCTCACTATTTTGTAATTTTGTTAGTAATCCAGTAGTAATCACTTGGGTACATTACAGCACCTTTCAAGTAAGAACCTGTAACGATATTAGTTTTAGGATAGCCTAAGAATAATGCAGCACCATCATTCATCAACAATTGTTGAATTTGCATTGCGTAATCACGACGTTTTGCTGGGTCGAATTCAGTTTCAGCTGCATCTAACAATTGGTCAACTTGTGGATTGGAGTAACCAGAACCATTTTGAGGGTTGGAACCATTGTTATTAGTGTGCCAGTAGTTAGCCAAGAACCAGATTGGATCGCCTGTATTAGCTGTTACGATATTGGAGATAAGCATATCATAGTCGCCGTCTTGACCCATTTTATCGATCAAGTTATAGTCAACTGTTTTGATTTTCATATCGATGCCAACCTTTTTAAGGTCTGCTTGAACAGCTTCTGCATAAAGTGGTAATTCTGCACGAGAGTTATATACTATGAAGTTGAATGTTAATGGTTTGCCATCTTTATCAAGGATCCCATCGCCATCAGTATCTTTCCAACCATCTTCAGCCAACAATTGTTTAGAACGTTCAGGATTATACGCATTAGGATCTTTCAAATCGTTGAAGCCATAGTCCATGGATGGTGGAATTGGAGCAGAACCAGGAATAAATGTACCTTTTAACAATACATCAGCATAGTTTTTACGGTCTGTTGCAGAGATAACTGCAGCACGAACTTTGTCATCCCCAAGAATACCTTTTTGATTAATACGGGCCAATACGACACGAAGAGATGCGATTTCATCTACTTTGAATTTATCATTGCCTTGGAATAAACCAATTTCACCAGGACCGATGTTAACAGCCATATCTACGTCGCCAGATTGTAAGCTCAAAGCACGCGTATTAGGGTCATCGATGGAAGGAATTTCTACAGTTTTAAATGGTACTGTACCATCCCAGTAGTTTTCGTTCGCAGCCATTTCAGCACGTTCTTTAGTGAAGGATTTAACTACATATGGGCCTGTACCGATAGGACCTTCCTTCGCAAAGTTACGGCCATCTTTTTCAGCTTGAACGTCAACGATTAGGAACAACGGATCCGCTAAAAGGCCAGGCATATTAGGATATTCTTTTGTTGTATGAATAACTAATTGTTGACCATTAGCTTCCATAGAGTCATATTCGAAGAATGTTTTCGCACGATTAGACTTTGCAAAAGCACGTTCAATAGACGCCTTTACAGCTGCTGCATCAACTTTTTTACCATTGGAGAATTTCACCTTATCATTGATTGTGAAAGTCCACGTTTTATGATCTGGGGATACTTCCCATTTAGATGCAATCCATGGTTGAGGTTTCATTTGTTCGTCAAACTTAGCCAATGTTTCACCTACACCATAGCGCATTACAACCCATGCGAAGAAGTTTTCTGTAGGTTCTAATGTGGATGCGAAGTTAGTAACGCCTACTTTTAATACATCTTTGTTAGCAGCACCATTATTATCAGACCCACAACCAGCTATGAAGGAACCCATCATTACAATACTAAGACCTGCTAAAAGGGCCTTTTTCCAAGATTTTTTCATGTAAAATCTCCTTGTACAATTACATACAAAACATAAAAACATTTAAACATCAAGACTATGATAATCCAAAATAGTCAGTGATGGAAAAACCATTATTTATACCTATTCACATAGAAGCTTTTACAAGAGAAATTACCACCAAAAGCTTTCAAAACATGAATAGATATACTATATTATCCTTGGTTTTTAGGATCCACTACATCACGTAAGGAATCGGACCAAAGATTAAAAATAGCAACCACGATAAGGATGGACATACCAGGGAATGCCATGAGCCATGGACTCGTTTGCAAGTACTGGCGACCCTCGTTAAGCATAAGACCCCATTCTGGAGTCGGTGGCTGAGCACCAAAGCCAAGGAAGGATAAACCTGCTACCTCAATCATGATAGCCCCGATATCTAATGCACCTGTTGTAATAACGAGAGGCATAATATTAGGAATGATATGACGTCTGATGATGGCCGTCGTAGATGCGCCCATCATAACAGCAGCCGTTACATATTCCTCACCGCGCACCTTGAGCGTCATAGAACGTACAATACGAGCATATTTTGCCCAACCTACAACAGATAAGGCTAAAATCGTATTTACAATGCTACCACCTAGAATACCAGCAATAGCAATAGCCAATACGATACCAGGGAATGATAACATAATATCAGCTAGGCGCATGAGGACCATTTCGACTTTGCCGCCAAAATATCCTGCTATAGCACCGATGATAGTACCAATGCTCACCATGATAACGACGATGGATACGCCCATGAACAAGGATAATTGAGTACCATAAATGATACGAGATAATACATCACGTCCTAATTTATCTGTACCAAACCAATGTTGGCTGCTTGGTGCTTGCAATGCCTGATTTATATTTGAGGTGAAAGCATCGCCCGGTGCAAGCCAGGGTGCAAAGATAGCGATGAGAACAATGATAATCATCAACCCACTATAGAAAGAGAACAATTTATGTTTTTGAATAAATTCTGCCATTATGCTCTCTCCCTTTTCAATCTAGGGTCTAATAAGATATATGATGCATCAACCAATGCGTTAATACACATATATGCTAAAGCAACCCACAACACAAAACCTTCAATCAATGGATAATCGCGCATAGTAATAGCATAAATTGCCATATTCCCAAGTCCCGGCCAAGAGAATACCATTTCTACGACTGCCACACCACCTAGTAACCAACCAATAACAACACCAAGAATAGTGATGAGTGGTAACACCGCATTAGGTAAAATATGACCGAATAAAATTTTTATCTCACTAACACCGCGAGCACGAGCGCCAATAACATAATCCTTTTGCATTTCCTCAAGGATAACGAGCCGCACTTGACGCATGTATTTAGACCCAACAACAACTGCCAAAGTAATAGCGGGCAAAATAACACCAGACGCAGTCACTCGAGAGGATGCAATCGGTACAAGGCCCAATTTAAGACCGAAGATGTAAATCAGTACAAGACCTAACCAGAACGTAGGCATAGATACGCCTACGAAGGATAGAAATCTCAACACATAATCAACCCATTTGTTACGATTTAAGGCGCTTATAATACCTGCAGGCAATGCATAGAGCAGCGTAAATACTAAAGCCGTACCCGCTAACATTAATGTACCTGGTAAAGCCTCCAACATACGATCTACTACTGGTTTTTTAGCAGAATAACTCATCCCTAAATCACCTTGTGCGGCATTGACGACCCAGTTTGCATACTGTACTACAAATGGTTTATCTAACCCAAGCTGAGCTCGAGTTTCATCGATAAGCTCCTGAGATACGATAGTATCTGCCGTTTCAAGTAACATCGTTACTGGGTCACCTGGTGCTAAATAGGTGAGACAAAATGTCAAAAATGTGATGCCAAACAAGGTAACAATAAATTGCCCCAATTGTTTGACAAAGCGTTTGCCCATAGGCGCCTCCTAAACTCTCTAAACACTAACAACAATTCAAATGACAAACTAATGGTACTAGCTTTTTTATATAGCGATGAAGCTTAAAGGCTAGGGAACGAAAAAAGGTTAGTCGCCCGACTAACCCAAATTAAGCACAGCATATGTATACCATGCCTTTAGAGCAGGCTTTCTGACTCTGATTCATCGCAACATTTCGGCCTTCCCAGTTTCCCAGTGACCCTATAATGAAACCTTGCTCCTCATTACAGCTATTTGCATAGTATGGGTTTTTCACCCATTTTCCTCTTTTACGCTCGGTAAATACCGACACTCACTAGTTCATTCATTTTTATCGATTATAAATATACTATATTAACACTCTATTTACAATACATATACCCCTTATGGGTATATATATTTCACGTATTTTCAATATAATTTTTATACTGATAAAAAATATTGATTAGTGATTAAATTCACAATCCTGCATAAAACCATATAAATTAACTTATATAAATAATTTTTTATTATATTTACTGTATAAGAGGGTATATATATTAATTTTAATAATAACAAAGCAACGTAAAAACTTTATTATAAAATCTTTTTATGCACAGCAAAAATTTGATTAATAATAAAAATGCTCTTTAAGTTTTTTCAAATTAGACACTCATGAATTATAAGTCTAATTTATAATTATCATAAAAAAGAGGCTATTACCGAAGTAATAGCCTCTAATAAGACGAGATGTATTCAGTTAATCAATACTTTGTTGTAAGCGGTGTGCTCTGCGTGTATCCCACGCTTTACGCAAAACATAAATCACCAAACCTATGCTTACTGCCACTGCGCTACCTACCATAGCATCAAAACCACATGCGTAGATTGCATATAGACAATAAAGAACGCCTATACCGAACAAGTAATTAGAGCGTTTAATACGACTTTCAGCTACGCCAGCCATACGCATCATTGTAGGTACTGCCAAAATGCACAATACATACGGTACTACGTTAGTTACAACCGCTAAGTTTACTAAGATTTCAAATTGCTCACGCAAGGATTCGCTTGCAGTGAATAAAGTAAGTAATGTTTCAACAGCGAGTAAAATCAATACACCACGAACAGGAGCATCTTTGCTATTTACACGAGCGAATATTTTAGGGAAGTAACCATGTTCTGCTGCACTTTTGAAGACGCGAGACAATGTGAATTGCCAGCAAAGCAAAGCGCCAAAGCAAGAAATAACCATAGCAGCCATAACGATGTTTGCAATTGTATCATTGAACATGTATACGAATGTCAAACCGAATGGTGCATTAGAATTTAATAAATCAACGTTAGGCACAATACCTGCCATAACGTTTGTGGACAAGATATAAACCACGGCCACTGCTAATGTACCCGCCACAGTTGCGATAGGTACGTTTTTCTTTGGATTCTCAACAGCATCAGCATTAGCCGCTGCGGACTCAAATCCTAGGAAGCCCCATAAAGTTAGGGAAATAGATTGTTTTACCGCATCATAAAGCGGAAGATCATTTGGGTTCCATGCCGCCCAATAAATAGATGGATCAAACCAATACCAGCCGATTGTACCGATTAATAAAACCGGAACAATAGAGCCCCAAATAGTCATATTGCTGAGTCGACCTGTGAAACGATTCCCTCTGAAGTTTAGAATCGCTGCAAACCACAAGAGCACAATTGTTACCTGACTTGTTTGTGTCGCATTGAGGTCAACGCCAAAGAAAGCTGCGCCATAACCTACGGCAGATACCGCGATGGCGATATTAGCAATGATGAGAGATATGCTGTAAGCATAGCTCGCCATAAAATGTCCAGTTTTACCGAAGCGATGTTCTGCATAACCGCCCATGCCCCCTTGTTTTTGGGAGAACATACCCGCTTGAGCAAAAATATACGCTAGTAAAAGCGCACCCACAGCTGTCACGAGCCAAGATAAAACTGAAATAGTACCAACTTGAGCCAAATTAGTTGGTAACATAATGATCCCAGCTCCTAGCATATTGGCTGCTACCATTGTGGTTAGCTGGAATACAGACATTTTTTTAGCGGTGGTTTTCATGTATCAATCCCCTTTCACTAAGGTGAATTTTTTCTCGTCCATAATTCACTTAAAATATATATACCGCTAAGTAAATCCAGTTCGTGCTGTGATGGGCTTGAATGTGAATTTACCGTTTTTATTCTTATTACGAGTTAAATAATAACACCTATGAAACCAAAATAAAAGTACTTTATTGGCGGACAAGCTATATTACACGAATTGAATAAATCATAGGTAATTTATCATCAAAATTGAACAGAACTCATTTTAATTGTGGCAAAGTATATTTTTACCCTATTTTATTCTGTGTATAGATGTAATTTTTCCTATCTATCACGGTTATAGTGTCCTAGTACAAGACTATTATTTCCTCACAGTCCACTATATGTGTACACACAAATGCATCATTTTAATAGTGAATTATCAATTAGAATTTTGGGATTTATAGGTATCGTCTAGCTTTTAAATAAAAAATCGATATACATATAAGTATAATGGGCAATATTAGACCCTTAATGAAATCCTTATATGTATATCGATCTCAGACTTTCAAATTTATATTGATAATTATTCTTTACTTTTATTGTTGATGTATTCTTACACTACTTTTATGCCTGTACGGATTCAATAATATGTTTCCATTCAGTAATTTGTTTTTCTTCTGTAGCGATAATAGCTTTGCCATTATTACGTTGTCGTTCCACACACTCCGGAGCCGTACCAGAATAGTTATTACGACCTGCAACACAAGCTTCAATGGAAATGGCATCAAGAATATCCGCATCAAAGTGATGAGAGATTGCTTTGAAGTCCTCTACCGATAAATCAAGAAGTACACAACCTTTTTCGATGCAATGATGCACCGCATTACCTACGATTTCATGGGCTTCACGGAATGGGACACCTTTCTTCGCAAGATAATCTGCCATATCCGTAGCATTAGAGAAGTCGTCATCAAGGACTGCTTTCATATGAGCCCCATTGACCTTCATACCACGAATCATAGCCGCATTAATGGACAATGCGAAGTGTACTGTATCAATAGCATCGAAGATACCTTCTTTATCCTCTTGCATATCCTTGTTGTATGTAAGAGGCAAGCCTTTCAAAGTTGTTAAAAGGCCTAACAAATGACCATAGGTACGGCCTGTTTTGCCACGAACCAGCTCGCAAACGTCAGGATTTTTCTTTTGAGGCATGATGCTAGAGCCCGTGCAGTGAGCATCATCAAGTTCAATAAAATTGAACTCATTGGTAGACCACAAGATCAACTCTTCGCTAAGACGACTCAAGTGCATCATCACTAGAGATGCAAAGGACAAGAATTCAACTACGTAGTCACGGTCAGATACGGCGTCCATACTATTTTCGTAAATACGAGAAAAGCCCAAAAGCTTTTGCGTATATGTTTGATCAATGCCGTATGTAGAACCAGCTAATGCGCCGGCCCCAAGTGGCATGATGTCAGCATGTTTGAATACCATCAACAAACGATCAAAATCGCGTTCCAACATAGAGAAATAGGCCATCATATGATGCCCAAACAATACAGGTTGAGCCCGTTGTAAGTGCGTATAGCCAGGCATGATAACATCACTATACTTTTCAGCTGTTTCGATGAGAGCCTTCTGCATATCTACGATGAGTTCACCCATTTCCACAACAGCTTTACGCACGTACATGTGCAAGTCTACTGCGCATTGGTCATTACGGCTACGGCCGGTATGCAAACGACCACCCGCTTCACCGATGTCATCAGTTAAACGCTTTTCAATATTCATATGAATATCTTCAAGAGCTACAGAAAATGGGAATTCCCCTTTATCGATTTGCCCTTTAATCTTTGCTAAACCTGCTAAAATTGCATCTCGATCTGCGTCGGAGATAATATTTTGTTTTGCTAGCATAGTCGCATGTGCCTTGCTGCCTGCAATATCTTCGGCGTACATCCGCGCATCAAAAGCGATAGAGGATGTAAAATCCTCTACCGCTTTATCAGTGCCTTTTGTGAAACGCCCGCCCCACAATTTAGCCATTATTTACCTGCTTTCTCTTTCATCAGTGCATTAATTTTGAGAGGTAAACCGAACAAGTTAATGAAGCCTTCTGCATCAGATTGATCGTATACATCATCTTCTTCAAATGTTACGAAATCTTCGCTGTACAAGGAATATGGGGAAGTGCTGCCCGCAGAAATGATATTTCCTTTGTACAATTTAAGTTTTACTTCACCAGTTACAGTTTTTTGAGTTTCATCAACAAACGCTTGTAATGCGTTCATCAATGGTGCAAACCACATGCCATCATATACGAGTTCAGCGTATTTGTTAGCAATGAGTTCTTTGTAGTGGTATGTAGCTCTGTCGAGGCAAAGGTATTCAAGTTCTCTGTGAGCATACATGATGATAGAGCCACCTGGGTTTTCATAAACACCACGAGATTTCATACCTACCAATCTATTTTCGACGATATCTACAACGCCTACACCATAGTGTGCACCGATTTCGTTGAGTTTTTCTAATATTTGTAATGGAGTACCTTCTTGACCATCTACAGCTACAGGTACACCTTCTTTGAAGGATACAGTTACATAACCAGCTTCATCTGGAGCTTGTTCAGGAGTATGTGTTACCAAGTACACATCATCTTTAGGCGCATTTGCTGGATTTTCAAGATCGCCGCCTTCATGGGACAAATGCCATACGTTTTGGTCCATAGAATATGGATGAGATTTTGTAGCTACAACTGGAATATCGTGTTTAGCAGCATATTCCATACAGTCTGTTCTAGATTTCAAATCCCATTCTCTCCAAGGAGCGATGATTTTCATGTTAGGAGCTAATGCTTTGATAGTCAACTCAAAACGAACTTGGTCATTACCTTTACCAGTCGCACCGTGAGCGATTGCATCAGCCCCTTCTTTTTTAGCAATATCTACAAGGATTTTACCAATTAAAGGTCTAGCAAAGGATGTACCTAATAAATATTTGCCTTCATAAACTGCACCAGCTTTTATTGTAGGCCAAATATAATCTTTTACAAACTCTTCCTTAGCGTCAACGATGTACGCTTTAGATGCGCCAGATTTGATTGCTTTTTTCTCAACTGCATCATAATCCTCAGGTTGGCCCAAGTCTACACACACAGCAATAACTTCAGCGCCATAATTTTCTTTTAACCAAGGAATGATAACAGAAGTATCTAAGCCACCAGAATATGCGAGTACTACTTTATTTGCTTTACCCATGATAACACCTCATAAACCACTATCTATTTAAACTCATATAATCAATACAATATCAGATAATTGTGAAAGCACCGTGGTATTTTCTATCCCGACAGGCATTTTCTCCTTCTGACAAAAAATAGTATACACCTGTATAATTATAAATGCAAGTATTATTTTTATTCACTTTAATAATATATTTCTTTTCCGAACTAATAAAAAACTATATCTAGTAATCGAACACCAGATATAGCTTATTAAATATATTAAGTTATTCTTCCACAAGCTCTAAGTCCTGTTCATACGCATAGTCTGCTTCTGCTTGTGTAATCATGCCTTGGTCTACCATTTGTTCGAGCACCAGCTTTTGTCGAGCTTTAGCCCCTTCATAGTTCGTGTAAGGATCTAAATAGGACGGTGCATTGGGTAATGCAGCGAGCAAAGCGCTTTGCCCCAATGTTAATCGACTGGGACTCGTCCCAAAGTATCCGTGAGCTGCTTCGTAGATACCATAATAATTATGACCATAATATACGGTATTCAAATACATAGTTAAAATTTCTTCCTTAGAATAGTAATGTTCCATCTCGCTAGCGAGGATGGCCTCTTCTACCTTACGACTCATGATGCGCTTTGAGGAAAGGAACAGATTTTTTACAAGTTGTTGTGTAATAGTACTACCGCCTTCCAAGGTTTCACCTGCTATGGTATTTGTGTACAAGGCGCGAATAATACCGAGTACATCAATAGCTCCATGTTTATAATACCGCTTATCTTCAATAGCGATTAATGCATTTTTTGTATACTCAGGAATAACATCCCCTTTCACCCAATGCTCTTTTGAAACACGTTGATTAAGAGCTATCTGTACTTTATCTCTAAATGTAAACAGGCGTATAATTCGATCCGTACGACTGAGCGTGTCTTCACTTTGTTCTATTTGTTTTTCAACAAGTGTATGAGCTTTACTCTCACGATTTGTCCCTTGAAAGCTATGGTATCCGTCATATATAAACATAGCCAAAATCATGACCACCACGAATACAACTAGGTTTCGAAGGTAGCGAAATACTTTCATTTCTTTCACCTATTTCTTAAAGGTCTGTAATATAAACACATGTAAACATAAGTTTATAATCTAGCCATCTATACAATACCTTATATACATATACAAATATAAAGTATATTAAATGTATTGTATCACATCAATCAAGAAGAAGATATGTAAAACACTAGTTTTTACGTCCACTCATACTACAAATATATTTAATATATCTTATAACGGCACGACACTATATATCTATAAATACCGATTAATGCATATTAGTTATACTTATTAAGTTGTATTAAAAACTTTAAATAGAGTATAATATATGAGATGATAAAAACATGCCTATGGAGGAGTAATATGAAACAGTGTATGGATTCAGAAAATCTGCATCGTCGATTGCGTAAAATCTTAGGTCAAGTGCAAGCTATTGATCGAATGATTGAAGAAGACATTCCCTGCGAAGATGTGTTGAGCCAAATTAATGCAGCTAAGTCTGCACTACATAAAGTAGGACAAGTAATTCTTGAAGGACATATCAACCACTGCGTACGAGATGGTATCGAACATGGTGACGTGGAAAAAACCATTAGCGACTTTACAAAAGCTGTAGAGCGCTTTGCAAATATGGGTAAATAAAAAAGGACTCTACAAATGTAGAGTCCTTTTTATTATTCCCATATTAATCGTGGTTAGTTGTTAAGAATTCGCTCAATGCAGCGAGAGCATCATCTTCGTCAGCACCGTCAGCAGTCAATGTAACGGATGTTCCTTTTGTAGCCCCCAAAGTCAATACAGTTAAGATGGATTTAGCATCTGCTGTTTTACTATTAGCAGCGATAGTCACTTTGGAAGCAAACTTAGCAGCCAATTGTGTGAAGGCTGTAGCAGGACGAGCATGTAAACCAGATTCGTTAGTAATTTCTACTGTTAATTCTTTCATGATAACCTCTTTCTATCGCGATAGGCAGAGCCTATCTCATACGTTCTAATAGATATATTGTATCAATATCAAGCATTTCAATTCAAGTATATTACATCTTATTTGCTATGTAATGATCCTATTTAACAAAAATAGAATTATAATAAACCTTTTTCAGCTAATACAGATTTAGCGTATTCTGTAATTTCTTCTGCTGTGTCCATAGTAAGTGCTTTGTTTGCCACCTCTTCACATTCTGCTTTGGAAACAGAACGTAAAATGTTTTTAATAAGAGGAATAGAAGAAGCAGTCATGGAGAATTCGTCGAGACCAAGACCTAATAGAATCATGGTCGCCACAGGATCGCTAGCAAGCTCACCACACATACCTGTAAACTTACCTTGTTCATGACTGGCATCAATAATGTGTTTAATAAGACGTAACACACCTGGATGCAACGGTTGATACAAGCTACCGATTGCTTCGTTCATACGGTCTACTGCCAATGTGTATTGGCAAAGATCATTCGTACCGATACTAAAGAAGTCTACATATTTAGCAAGAATTGGAGATATAACAGCTGCCGCAGGTACTTCGATCATGATGCCAACCTTGATATCCTTGTTGAAATCCTTTCCTTCAGCCGCCAGCTCCGTCTTACATTCATCAAGCATTGCATTCGCTTGTTTCACTTCCTCAACGGAAGCAATCATAGGATACATGATGTGAATATCACCAAATGCACTAGCTCGTAACAAGGCACGCAATTGTACCTTAAAGATGTCTGGACGATTTAAAGAAATACGAATGGCACGATAGCCTAGGAATGGGTTCATTTCACTTGGCAAATCAAGGCATTTTAATTCCTTGTCACCACCGATATCCATGGTACGAATGATAACCGGTTGCCCTTTCATCTCTTGGGCTACCTTTTTATATTCTTCAAATTGTACATCTTCTGTAGGCAGTTCATCGTTTTCCATGTAAAGAAATTCTGTGCGGTACAAACCAATACCTTGTGCCCCCATAGTGAGCACATGTTTAGCATCCTTTGCCTTGCCGATGTTACCGAATAATTCTACATGGTGACCATCAGTGGTGGTAGCTTCAAGATTAGCAGATTCGCGCAACCGTTTTAATTCCTCTTGAAACGCCAACGCTTGATTTGTATATTCCGTCCAATCCGCATCAGATGGATTGATTTCTACGATACCATCGGTACCAAGAACGACTGCTTTGTCGCCATCAGCGAAACTTTCAATATCGCCAACGCCCATAACAGCGGGAATTTCGAGTGTACGAGCCATGATAGCCGCATGAGATGTAGGACCACCCGCCGCAGTGACAATGCCTTTTACCACATTTTTATCGAGGGAGGCCGTATCAGATGGTGCCAAATCATGAGCCACCAAGATAACTTCGCCAGAAATATGGGACAAACCGCGAGGATTCATACCTAATATATTGCGCATCAAACGATCGCCGATATCCTTAATATCTGCACCGCGTTCACGCATGTAGACATCTTCCATACCAAGGAAGATATTGGCAAAGCTTTCAATTGTTTGAGACGTGGCCGCTACCACGTTCATATGGCTAGACTCAACAAGGGATTTAATTTCATCAGACAAGGATGGGTCTTGAGCAATTTGCATGTGCGCTTCAAAAATAGCGGCCTCTTCTGGTCCCATTTCATCCAACGCTTTTTTACGAATAGTATCCAATTGTTTTAAGGTAGATGCCATAGCAGTTGCAAACTTGCTAACTTCTTCTTCTACCTTGTCTTCCGCTACAGTGTAATCAGGAATGACAATTTCCTCTTGAATATATCTATATACATTGCCTACTGCAACGCCACGAGATCCAGAAATCCCTTGAATTCGCATATGTGTTCCTCTTTCTATTACGATTAACTACATTACTTTTTATTTTATCATTTCTCGGTTAAACAATAAAGTAATCCAAATACCTATATCCCCTTAAATAACCGTCCCATATGGGGCATTTTTTGTTTTACTATAACTCTTAATAAACGCTGTAAGCTTTCCTTATTTTCCCTTTATTTTGCTATAAATTTATACGATTCCATGCCATGCTTAGGACCTATTTATGATATAATATTATAATATAGAATATATAATAATAAACATATGAGACTTTCACGGGCTTCATGGTGAAAGTCTTACTTATTGATAGGAGACTTTATGAAATTAACGAAAATGCATGGTCTCGGCAATGATTTCATCCTCTTTGCCGACCCACAAGGGACGTCTAAAGACTACACAGACCTCGCCATCCGCCTTTGCGATCGTCGCACGGGTATTGGTGCCGATGGTCTTGCCGTCCTAGTACCTTCCGAAACCTGTGATGTGCGCATGCGCATCATCAACTCCGATGGTAGTGAAGCAGAAATGTGCGGTAATGCGATTCGATGCTTTGCCAAATACGCTTATGAACACGATGAAACTACGAAAGAGACTTTCACCATCGAAACCTTAGCAGGCATAATGAAGCCTACCTTGACTATCGAAAACGGAATAGTCACACAAGTTACTGTAGACATGGGCAAACCATTTTTTAAGGCCCAAGACATTCCTATGAATGTAAACATGGATAAGGTTATCGACGTAGACCTCGATGTAAACGGTGAGACCGTAATGGTAAGCTCCGTATTGCTCGGCGTGCCTCATACGGAGGTATTCATCGACGACATTACAAAGGCCCCTGTTACAACACAAGGTCCTATCCTTGAAAAGCACGATGCCTTCCCTGCCAACACCAATGTAAACTACATTGAAGTGGTAAACGACAAACACATCAAGGTGCGCACTTGGGAGCGCGGCGCTGGCGCTACTTTAGCTTGTGGAACAGGATCTTGTGCCTCTGCCGTTATGTCCTTTGAAAAGGGCTTAACAGGCCGCGAAGTAGATGTGGAACTCTATTTAGGAACATTGCATATTTCATACTTGGAGGATGGCACGGTGCTCATGACAGGCCCGGCTGAGGAAGTCTTCGAAACAGAACTTCCTATCGATTAAAATGAAGTGGTTACAACTTATATTAAATGCGTTCCTAAGGTACCAACAGGGCCGCACACTCATGCCACAGAATATAGAGCCCCTTTTGGGACTACTTGCATCCATTCTCGTCATCCTCATAGCCGTAGCCAATAGCATCGCTATTGGTTATGCCTTGATTGTCGTATGGAGCATCATGGCCTACGTGTTCTACCGCAAAGGATATGCACCAAAAGAATTATTAAACCTATCTTGGACAGGTGCGAAAACATCCATCGTAGTGATGCAAATCTTCCTTCTCATCGGTTGGCTCATCGCCATGTGGCAAGCAGCAGGCGTTATTCCTATGATTATCGCCACAGGTATCGATTTAATTGATCCATCCATCTTTATCGTCTGTGCCTTTTTAATAACAGCTATAGTGAGTATGTTGTTAGGTACTGCACTAGGCACTGTAGGAACGATAGGCATCGTACTCATCACCATGGCAAGAGCTGGTAATATTCCAGAAAATATTGTGGCCGGTGCTATTATTGCAGGTGCTTACTTTGGTGATCGAAACGGACCACTATCATCTAGTGCGTCTCTCGTAGCAGCCTTAACCCATACAAAGGTATCGACGAATATTCCCATTATGTTTAAAGATGGTATTCCAGCACTCATCATCTCTACAGTGTTGTATCTATTACTATCTCAGTGGTACCCACTCAATTACGAAAATAGTTTACTATCCGATACAATTCACTTTATTTTCAACATCGATTGGACATTATGGATTCCAGTCATCATCGTCATTGGTCTATTGCCTTTGAAAGTATCTATCCGTTGGCCTATCGGACTCAGTGCATTAGCGGCGGCCATTCTAGCCTATACCAATCAGGATGCGAGCCTCTCAGAGTTGGGATGGTATACTTTAACAGGCTTTGAACTACCGCACTATAATCCACTAGCTAATATCATTCATGGCGGCGGTCTACAAACGATGTTTATCCCTACCCTATCAATTTTTATGGCTACTGCTATTTCAGGCATGCTCGAAGGGGTTGGCTTCTGGAACGATATACGACAACTATTAGAGCGAGCTAAAACACGGAGCGATGTATTTGCTGCCAATGTAGGTCTTGCCTTCTTAACAGGTGCGGTTGGATGCAGCCAAGCTATTGCGGTAGTTATGACGCACTCTATTATGCGCATTACCTACGCACAGCGAGGTATTCAAGACGAAGATGTAATGCTAGACTTTGAAAATAGCGGTATTCTCATCGCTCCATTGCAACCGTGGAATATTGCTGCCTACGTGCCTGTTGTCATGATGGGTACAAGTTCAGCAGGTTATGTCCCATTTGCCTTCTTCCTATATCTAGTACCACTCATCTATTGGTTACGATTACGGAAGCAAGATCAACCAATCATACGCTAATTAGTATTATCTCAAAAGGGGAATTTGTATGATTTACACCATCACCTTTAATCCTGCCCTCGATTATATCGTGCGCCTTGATCACCTCAAGACGGGCACTATTAATCGTACCACCCAAGAATACGTTCTTGGTGGCGGCAAAGGTATCAACGTATCTATTGTGCTCAATAATCTTGGTATGGATACGACAGCACTCGGCTTCATCGCAGGCTTTACAGGCGAAGAAATCGTAACACAACTCAAGAAATTCGGCGTGAAAGAAGATTTCATCCGACTTCGCAAAGGATTAACCCGCATCAATGTTAAGGTAAAAGCCTCTGATGAGGAAACAGAGATTAACGGACGCGGTCCAATCATCAGTGATGATGAATTAGAAGCTCTATACAAACAACTTGATGCGTTGACCGAAAAGGACACCTTAATCCTTGCTGGCAGCATTCCTTCTAGTCTACCAAGTGATATGTACGAAATCATTATGGAGCGCTTACAACATAAAAATATTCGCATCGTAGTTGATGCTACAAAAGATCTGCTCACAAGAGTCTTACCTTATAAACCATTTTTAATTAAGCCAAATAATCACGAACTTAGCGAAATCTTTGGTCGCACTCTCGCTACAAAGGATGACCTTGTAGAAGCTGCCAAAGCATTGCAAGAGAAAGGCGCACAACACGTGCTCATCTCCATGGCTGGTGATGGTGCTATTTTGGTGTCCGCTGACGGTACGGTATATACCAGTCCAGCCCCTAAAGGAACACTCGTGAATTCCGTAGGTGCTGGCGACTCCATGGTAGCTGGCTTTATTACGGGCTATGAAAAGACGGGTGACTTACAAGAGGCGCTCTATTGGGGTATCTCCAGTGGCTCTGCCTCCGCTTACTCTGAAAACCTCGCAACCCTTGAAGAAGTAGAAGCACTACTTTCACAAGTACGAGTTAAATAATTTTATATTTTATGTGCATCAAGGAGTACACATATGCAAATCACTGATTTATTAAAACCTCAATCTATTTTGCTGAATGCAGATCCTGTCACAAAGGCTGACGCCATTTATACCTTAGGCGAATTGATGGAAAAAGGCGGTAACCTCATCGATAAAGGTGAGTACTTAACAGCTGTCTTTGCTCGAGAAGAGTCAGGTTCTACGGGTCTCGGTGATGGTATCGCCACACCACATGCTAAATCTGCAGGCGTAAAAGAAGCAGGCCTCGCTGCTATGGTCGTGCCTAACGGTGTGGATTTTGAAGCACTTGATGGTCAACCATCTCGCCTATTCTTTATGATTGCTGCTCCAGAAGGCGCAGCTGACACTCATGTAGAGGTATTGAGTCAGTTAGCAACGATGGTGATCGACCCTGATTTCAAAGAAGCTCTTATCGCAGCTCCAACTGTAGAACGTTTCTTGGAACTCATAACAGCTAAAGAGCAGGGTAACTTTGATCCATCTGTAGAAGGTTTTATCAAAACAGCAGAGGATCAAAAAGCAACAAGTATTACTGATGCTATCGAAGCGAAGGCTGCAGAAGCAATTGAAAAGGTTGCACCTAAGATTCCTGTAGATAACCCGCATTATGATGTACTAGCTGTTACAGGCTGTCCTACTGGCATCGCACATACCTACATGGCTGCTGAATCTTTAGAACGCAAGGCTAAAGAAATGGGTATTTCCTTAAAAGTAGAAAAGAACGGTGCTTCTGGCGTTAAAGACGCTCTTACAGCTGAAGAAATTGCACATGCTAAATGTATTATCGTAGCTTCCGATCGCCAAGTAGAAATGGCACGCTTTGACGGTAAACCTATGATTCAAACTAAGGTAGCGAATGGCATCAATAAAGCGGAAGAGCTACTAACAGAAGCTATGGCTGGCACAGCTGCCGTATATCAAGCATCTGCGGCTGACCGCGAAACTGCTGAGATTGCAGCTAGCGCATCTGATAGCGTAGGTCGTCAAATCTACAAACATTTGATGAACGGTGTATCTCACATGTTGCCATTTGTTATCGGTGGCGGTATCTTGATTGCCCTCGCTTTCTTATTCGACGTATTCGATCCAGCGAATCCTAAAAACTTTGGTTCCGGTACACCTCTTGCGGCTTTCTTAATGCAAATCGGTGGCGCTTCCTTTGGCTTCATGTTACCAGTATTAGCGGGTTACATCGCTATGAGTATTGCGGACCGTCCAGGTCTTGTAGCTGGTTTCGTTGGTGGCTTATTAGCTAACCAAGGTGGCTCTGGTTTCCTAGGCGCATTGATTGCCGGTTTCGCAGCAGGTTATTTGGTATTATTAGTTAAGAAATTAGTATCTGGTTTGCCTCAAGCATTAGAAGGTACAAAACCGGTTCTATTCTACCCTGTACTTGGCGTATTGTTCATCGGTATCGCTATTACCTTTATCATCAATCCTCCTGTATCTGCACTTAATCACTGGTTAATGGACTCCTTACAATCCATGGGCACTACTAGCCGCGTATTATTAGGTCTTATCTTTGGTGCTATGATGTCCGTTGATATGGGCGGCCCTGTAAACAAGGCGGCTTATGTTATCGGTACTGGTGCTCTTGCAACTGGAGAATACGGTATCATGGCTGCTGTAATGGCAGGCGGTATGGTTCCTCCATTGGCAATTGCTCTTTGTACTACATTCTTCCCTAGTCGCTTCACAGAGGCTGAACGCAAATCTGGTATCACAAACTACATCATGGGCCTTTCCTTCATCACAGAAGGTGCCATCCCATTTGCAGCAGCCGATCCAGTTCGCGTATTACCAGCTTGTATTATCGGTGCTGGTACAGCCGGTGCGTTATCCATGTTCTTCGAATGCACACTACGCGCTCCACACGGCGGCATTTTTGTAGTACCAACAATTGGTAATCCACTTCTTTATCTTGCATCCATCGCAATCGGTTCCATTGTAGCTTGCTTCATCTTAGCACTTGTAAAGCCAAGTTTAAAAAATAGTATCGCTAAATAGACCATTAAAATTAACTATCAATTATAGCTTATAACTTATATATGATTGATGGCTGATGATTAATTATTGACTCTTATCGATGTTGAAAGCTGGTGTCACACCAGTAGATATAGTAAAAGGACTAGAATATACGTGTTCTGAACTGACCTAAAAATTGGACATAATTTAGGAGGTATAGTTCAAGAATATACGTACTCTAGTCCTTTTTTCTTATATTCAAAAATAATTAATATTATTTTATAATTCATGATCAAAACTACTTTCAAAAGTGGAAGCAAATCCTCAAAATTGTACAATTACATTGATTTATGTTAAACTATATAAATATTAATTAACTTTAAAATTATAAATTATTAGAAATCTAGTTCGGAGAACTAATTCATGAAGTCATCCAAAAATTGTAAGGTTACTGCTGCATTTCTTGCCGCAGCTGCGTTGGGTGGTGTTGCCCATGCAGAGCCTACACTTAACATGAATGATTTAGTAGGTACGAGTACCAGTGCTGAATCAACGACACAGAGTCCTACAAGTGTAGCAACTCCAGTCGTGAAACCAATGGCAACTCAGCCAGTCTTACCAGCTACACCACAACCGGCCACCATTGTACAACAACAAACACCACCGATGGCACAACCTCAACCATCCTACGTGATGCAACCAGCAACGGTTAGCCCTGTACAAACTCAACAAGTTACACCATTGCAATCAGTACCGCAACAAGTAGTACCAATGCAATCTCAACAACAGGTTCAAACTCAACCGCAGTATGTTGTCAATAAAGATACAAAAGCTGTCATGGAACCTACATTAGCAATGCACAGTTTGATAAATGTACAGCGAAAAACTGAACCTGTTACTGTAGAGAAACCAGTAGATGGTAAGCAACAAGTACAAACTACACAAGTACAGCGTACGCCTGTTGTTATTCAACAAGAATCCATAGCGCCATTAACTGTATCTAATACTACAGCAACAAAATCCGTGGTAGCTAAACAAAGACTTACAATTCGCGATATTCAACGTGCTGAGCGTGAGCGTTTAGCTCAACTAGCCGCGGAAGAAGCAGCTCAACAAGAAAATGTATCACAAGTTGATCAACAACAACTCGCTCAAAAACAAACTGAAGCTCAACGGCAAGCAGCACTACAAGCACAACAACAAGCAGAAGCACAACGGCAAGAAGCTTTGCGGGCGGAACAAGAACGTGTGGTAGCTCAGCAAACCGAGGCACAACGACAAGCGGCTTTACGTGCTGAACAAGAGCGTATTGCGGCTCAACAAGCTGAGCAAGCGCGTATCGCAGAAGAACGCCGTCAAGCGGCTGAGCTAGAACGCATCCGTATCCAAGAGGAACAACGCCGTATTGCTGAGCAACAAGCAAATCAAGAACGTTTAGCGGCTCAACAAGCCGAGGCGCAACGCCAAGCTGCTATTAGAGCCGAGCAAGAACGTATCGCCGCTCAACAAGCCGAGGCTCAACGTCAAGCTGCTATTAGAGCGGAACAAGAACGTATCGCCGCTCAACAAGCCGAGGCTCAACGCCAAGCGGCTATTAGAGCTGAGCAAGAACGTATCGCGGCTCAACAAGCCGAGGCTCAACGTCAAGCTGCTATTAGAGCCGAGCAAGAACGTATCGCTGCTCAACAAGCTGAGGCGCAACGGCAAGCCGCTATTAAAGCAGAACAAGAACGTATCGCCGCTCAACAAGCAGAGGCGCAACGCCAAGCTGCTATTAGAGTAGAACAAGAACGTCTTGCCGCTGAACAAGCTGAAGCTCAACGCCAAGCGGCTTTAAAAGCTGAACGTGAGCGTATCCTCGCTCAACAAGCTGAAGAAGAACGCTTAGCTGCTGAAGAAGCAGCTCGCCAACGTGCCAAAGCTGCCGCTAAAGCCGAAGCCGAACGACAAGCAGCTATTAGAGCAGAACAAGAACGTATGGCAGCTCAACAGGCTGAAGCTCAACGTCAAGCGGCTATTAAAGCAGAACAAGAACGTATTGCTGCTCAACAAGCTGAGGCTCAACGGCAAGCCGCTTTAAAAGCTGAACAAGAGCGTATCGCGGCCGAGAAAGCTAAAGCAGAACGCGAAGCTGCTATTAAGGCAGAGCAAGAACGTATTGCTGCTAAACAAGCAGAACTTGCAAGACAAGCTGCGATTCAAGAAGAACAAGAACGTTTAGCTGCTGAACAACTAGCAAAAGAAGAAGCGGCAGCTGCAGCTAAAGCTCAGGCTGAAACAGAGGCAAAAGCTAAAGCAGAAGCAGATGCTGCAGCTAAAGCGCAAGCTGAAGCCGAGGCAAAAGCTAAAGCTGAATCTGAAGCCGAAGCAAAAGCTAAATCTGAGGCAGAGACTAAACAGGTTCAAGAAAGGAAATTACCGCAATCTTATGTAAATGCTCGTAATACAGCCTCTATAAAAGGCTCTTCTGTAACAGAAGAGAAAAATATTCTTTCCCAACCAATGGATCCACCATTGCAAGCCAATGCATCTGCAAAAATTAGCCTTGCTTTCGATGCGAAAAATTACGAATCTATGTCTACGACAGTAGATAATAAGGAAATCAAATATCGCGCCTTCGAGTATATCCCTTACGTGGCTAATCCAATCGACATAGATCAGCAATACATGAACATTTATGTACCAGAGGAATATTTCAACAACGGCACTATCAACGGTTACAACACCCAAACAGCCCCTATCTTCATGCCAAATGCGGTAGGCGGTTATATGCCAAGTCAAGCTATGACTCCAAAAATGGAAAATGGTAAACCTAACAGTGTTCTTTACGCATTATCCCGTGGTTATGTAGTAGCTTCCCCTGCTACACGTGGTCGTACCAATAAAGCTTCCGATGGCAACTTTATCGGTAAGGCCCCAGCAGTAATCGTTGACTTACAAGCGGCCACAGCCTACTTACACGCCAACGATTCCGCTATGCCAGGTAATGCAAACCGCATTATCACAAATGGTACAAGTGCAGGCGGTGGTGTATCCTTGTTACAAGGTGCAACTGGTAACAGCTCCGACTTCCAACCATATTTACAAGCATTAGGTGCAGCTACCGCGGCAACTAATGTATACGCAGTATCTGCGTATGCCCCTATCACTAACCTCGATGCAGCTGATATGGCTTACGAATGGAGTTATAACGGCATTTCGTCCTTTAATAAAGTGACTATGTCCCCAGGTGAATTACCACAAGCCAATGTAGGCGGTACTCCTGCTCAACCACAACGCACGATGCAACGTGTAAACTTGAATGCAGACGATCTATCATACTCTAAAATGCTCAGCGAACACTTCCCTGATTACGTAAATAACTTACAATTACGTGACTCTCTAGGTCGTGTACTAAAACTTGACAAGAACGGTAACGGTACTTTCAAAAATTATGTAAAAGAATTTATTGTTGCTGCCGCTAATAAAGCAGCAGCTAAAGGTACTGATTTATCCAAGCATACATACCTTGTACGAGATAATAAAACAGGAACTATCAAAGACATAAACTGGGAAGCATATAACCACTTTGTAAGTCGCTCAAAAGCGCCTGGTGCCTTTGACTCTCGTGCTAATGATACAGGTGAAAACAATCTATTTGGTACAAGTACTACAGATAATAATCACTTTACCATTACTGCTGCATTACACGATTCAACAGCTAACCAAGATGTATACGTAGAAAATGCTAAGATCGTTACTATGATGAACCCAATGAACTATCTTGGTTCTCCTGCTGCGACAAATGCACGATTCTATCGTATTCGTTATGGCACAGCCGACAGTAATACATCTGTTGCAATTCCTTTAATCGTAGGTACACGTGCTCAAAACCTTGGGTACAGAGTAGATATGGCAACACCATTTAATGTAGATCACTCTGGTGACTACGATTTAGAAGAATTATTCAACTGGATGGATAATATCGTTAAAAACGGTAGATAATCACAATTAAATACATACCAAAATACTAAAGGAGCTACCTAGTAGTTCCTTTTTCATATACAATTATAAATTTTCTTGTGTATTCAATTATAAATGTTATTGTGAAAGTCCCTCTCCGACTATGAATAATCTGCACCATTATTTAATCAGTACATCACCCTATTATAATAATAAAAGAATTCAATCAAAAAAGGATGCCCCCTGTAAAATACAGGGGGCATCTATGTGTTTGAGCCAGGTAAAAGCAATTATTATGCTTTCACCATGATAGGCGATTAAACTTCAGGGAACAATGCTGTAGATAAGTAGCGTTCGCCTGTATCAGGGAGAATTACTACAATATTTTTGCCTTTATTTTCAGGGCGTTTTGCCAATTCTTGAGCCGCCCAAAGCGCAGCACCAGAGGAAATACCTACCAATACGCCTTCTGTGTGACCGAAAGCTTGAGATGTAGCAAAAGCATCCTCGTTAGAAACTTGGATTACTTCATCGTAAATGTTAGTATCCAATGTATCTGGAATGAAGCCAGCACCTAAGCCTTGGATTTTATGAGGGCCTGGTTTACCATTAGACAATACAGGAGAATCTGCTGGTTCTACGGCAACCACATGTACATCAGGGTTTTGTTCTTTCAAGTAGCGACCTGCACCTGTCAACGTACCGCCTGTACCAACACCAGACACGTAGATATCTACAGTACCATCAGTATCTTGCCAGATTTCAGGTCCAGTTGTTCTGTAATGAATTGCTGGATTAGCTTGATTTACGAACTGACCTGCTTCAATAGCACCGGCTGTAGCCGTTACGATTTCCTTAGCTTTTGCAATAGCGCCTTTCATGCCAAGAGAACCGTCAGTCAATACGAGTTGCGCGCCATAACCAAGCATTAATTTACGGCGTTCAATGGACATCGTTTCAGGCATTACGATTACAACTTTATAACCAAGCGCAGCACCTACAGCAGACAAGCCAATACCAGTATTACCAGATGTAGCTTCTACGATTGTGCCGCCTGGTTGTAATTCACCAGATTCAACTGCAGCTTGAATGATTGCTGCTGCGATACGGTCTTTTACGGAACCGCCTGGGTTGAAGTATTCCAATTTTGCGAAAATATTAGCGTTTGCACCATATTTTTTACCAAAACGTGTAGCAGCTAATAATGGTGTTTTACCGATTAATTCAACAAAAGATTTTGCAATTTTAGACATAGTGGTCACTCCTTATTAAATAGAACCATCCCAATTATCATATTTTATATCAAGTTTAGCATAGGTCCCATCGATTACATCTTGAAGGGTTACGTTTTCTAAATAATCATGAATATAGTTTTGTAATCCTGCCCAGAAACCAACAGTCCGTTCGTTGATCACTGTATCAGTACTCACCCCTTCATCAAGGGTAGAGATGATAGCCATAGATTCCTCTGTAGCAAGCAAAATTTCAATAATTGTATATTCTTTAGGACTTTTAGATAAGCGATAGCCGCCATACTTACCGCGGATACTATCCACTAGTTTTGCAGCGCCTAAACGAGCTACGATACCTTCTAGGTATTTTTCAGATATGCCTTGTCGTTCTGCCACAGATCGCAAGGAGACAGGTTTATCTTGACCTTGCTCTGCCAAATCGATGAGGACCATCAATGCATACCGACCTTTTGTGGAAATCCTCATATATTTTGCCTTTCTTTGTAAACGTTAGTGTTAAACACACCCCATATTATAAAGTACTTATATTATATTTATAAAACCTTTCATATTAATAGGAATTAATTTCATTATAGACCACTCACTATAAAAATGCAAGAACTTATTTCCTACTTTTATAAAGGGATATTTACTCATTCTATATTTATTGAGTTTATCCTATATTTTAACTTAATAACTTGCCTCGTAGAAAGCTCAAGTTATAATACTTTTGTTAATTCGCAACACAACGAAGTAAGGATAATCTTATAACACAAAAGGACCAGCCCGAAGGCCAGTCCTTTTGCGTATAGTTTGTAGTTTGTTATATGAGGTTTACCATGATGAATTGGAGAGGGTTCATCTGGTATTGGGACTTACCGTATCGTCAGGAAAACGATGCGCGCCCGTGTTTATGTCATTTGAGGAGTTGTCTAGATTACTCTAGCATTTAAGTATAAGTTTCTTAATTAGATTTTACCTACAAGATCAAGACCTGGTTTCAAAGTATCTTTACCTGGTTTCCAACGTGCAGGGCACACTTGATCACCATGTTTAGCTACAAATTGAGCAGCTTGTACTTTGCGAACTAATTCTTCAGCGGAACGGCCGATACCCATATCATGAATTTCTGCTGTACGCACGAAGCCTTCTGGATCTACTACGAATGTACCACGGTAAGCCATAGCAGATTCTTCTTGGAATACATCGAAGAAATCAGCCAATTCATGTTTTTTGTCAGCCAACATGTAGTACTCGATTTTATTAATGCTTGGAGAAGCATCAGACCATGCTTTGTGAACGAATTCGGAGTCACAAGATACGGAGTAAACTTCGCAACCCAATTCTTTCAACTCTGCATAAGAATTTTGTACGTCTTCCAACTCAGTAGGGCATACGAATGTGAAGTCTGCTGGATAGAATACGAATACAGACCATTTACCCAACACGTCTGCAGTGCTAACTTTTACCAATTCAGGTTTTTTGAAAGCATCAAGTGTAAATTCAGGAAGTTGTTTACCAATAATAGACATGTTATGTCCTCCTTATTTGAGTTCCATATGTAACGAATATATTTACATTGGTGTACTTAACACCATATCTATATCTATCTTTGTCTATATAATAACAAATATCATTCAATATTGCAAGCGTTATTTTTAAATTTATCGATATATTTTTTCAACATTTTCGATGTAGGCAAAAAAAAGAAGAAAAATGCTCATTTCTGAGCATCTTTCTTCTTTTTACGTACTACAACAGACTTACTGTTCACAGTAGCGTGATCAAAAGCTATTAAACCCGCTATATTAGCAAGCCCTCTCCGTGCTATGTGACCAGTTGTAGATTGTTCTTTTCCCGATTTACCATATACAAACTGCTCTAGTTTGAGTGCAGCTAATATAAATAAACCTATAATAGATAAAATAGATTCCATCGCTTTAATCTATTTTTTTAGTTCTAAGATTGCATCTACGAAACCACGGAATAATGGATGTACATTATTTGGACGAGATTTAAGTTCTGGATGTGCTTGTGTACCAATGAAGAATGGATGATTTTTTACTTCAATACTTTCAACGAGACGGCCATCTGGAGATGTACCAGAAATTACGAGGCCTGCATCAGTCAATTGTTGACGATATTCATTGTTGAACTCATAGCGATGGCGATGACGTTCATAAATCAAATCTTCTCCATAAGCCTCGTGAGTTTTCGTACCGGCTTCCACTTTGCATGGATAGATACCTAAACGCATTGTACCGCCTTTTTTATCTACATCAACTTGATCACTCATCAAGTCAATTACTTTGTACTTAGCATTTTCGTCGAATTCGCTAGAGGTTGCTCCTTCCATGCCACATACGTTACGAGCAAATTCCATAACTGCAGATTGCATGCCAAGGCATAGGCCGAGATATGGAATATTGTTTTCACGAGCATATTGGATTGTACGAATTTTACCTTCTACACCACGAGACCCAAATCCACCAGGTACGATGATACCTTCAACACCTTCAAATACCTCTTTAGGATCTACAGATGTATCATCAAGTTCTTCAGAGTCAATCCAACGAATATTCACTTTAGTACCCGTAGCAATACCAGCATGATCTAGAGCTTCAACTACGGATAAATACGCATCATGCAACGCTACATATTTACCAACGATAGCAACTGTAATATCTTTATTAGGATTCAAGATCTTATGAACCATTTCTTTCCATGCAGTCATATCGCAAGGACGATCTTCAAGGCCTAATTTTTTGATAACAATATCGTCAAGGCCTTGATCTTGCATCATCAATGGCACTTCATAGATGGAGCTACAAGTTTGATTTTCAATAACTGCTTCAGGTTCTACGTCGCAGAATAAAGCAAGTTTTTCTTTCATATCATCAGAGATATGTTTTTCACTACGGCATACCAAAATATCTGGTTGAATACCAATGCTGCGCAATTCTTTTACACTATGTTGTGTAGGTTTTGTTTTCAACTCGCCTGCGGCATTGATGTAAGGCACTAATGTAACGTGAATGTAAAGTACGTCGTTACGACCTACTTCTTTTTTCACTTGGCGAATGGCTTCCATAAATGGCAAGCTTTCAATATCACCTACGGTACCACCAATTTCTGTAATAACTACATCAGCATTATCCTCTTTACCTACACGGTAAACATTTTGTTTAATTTCATTTGTAATATGTGGAATTACTTGTACAGTGCTACCTAGGTAATCACCTTTGCGCTCTTTATTGATTACAGACCAATATACTTTACCAGCTGTAATATTGGAACGTTTACTAAGGTTAATATCGATAAAGCGTTCATAATGACCCAAATCAAGGTCAGTTTCGGCGCCATCATCTGTTACAAATACTTCACCATGTTGGTAAGGGCTCATCGTACCCGGATCGATATTAATGTATGGGTCAAATTTTTGAATCGTTACATTGAAACCACGGTTTTTTAGTAAACGACCCAAAGATGCTGCTGTAATTCCCTTCCCAAGAGAAGAAACAACGCCGCCAGTTACGAAAATATACTTAGTTGCCATGATGCCTCCCACCTATTACATTTTTTCCGGAGCGGAAATACCTAAAATACCCAAGCCTTGACGAAGAACGAGGGCAATCGCTGTAATTAATCCAAGACGAGCTTGTTGTAATGCTGGATCTACGCCAATGATACGACCTTGACGGTAGAACGAATGGAACATGCTTGCCAAATCGTATAAGTACCGAGCAATACGATGAGGTGCACGATGTTCAGCAGCTTGAACGACCTCTTCCGGATATTCAGCTAATTTCTTAATTAATTCTAATTCCATTTCACTTGTAAGCGTTGTGAAATCAGTTTCACTATAATCGCCAAATGCAATGCCAGCTTCACGCACTTGGTTGTAAATGCTGTGAATACGAGCATGAGCATATTGGATATAATACACTGGGTTGTCATTACTACGAGATTTTGCCAAGTTAATATCGAAATCAAGTTGGCTATCCAAGGAACGCATCAAGAAGAAATAGCGAGACGCATCTACGCCAACCTCTTCGATCAATTCATCTAATGTAACACTATCGCCACTACGTTTAGACAATTTAACAAGTTGTCCGTCACGGAACAATGCTACCATTTGTAATAACAATACTGTTAATTTATCAGGGTCATAACCAAACGCCGCCATAGCCGCTTTTACACGACATACATAGCCATGATGGTCAGCGCCCCAGATATCAATCATTTCTTTGAAACCACGATCATATTTATTGCGATGATATGCAATATCTGCCGCTAAATACGTAGGAACCCCATTATCACGAATAACTACACGGTCTTTATCATCACCGTAGTCAGTGGATTTTAACCACAATGCACCATCTTTTTCATAAACTTTACCAAGGGCCTTCAAAGCCTCTACAGAGTGATGAATTTCATCCGATTCATGAACTGTACGTTCAGAGAACCAATTATCAAAAGTAACGCGGAAGTTTCTTAATGTTTCCTCTAAGCGAGCTAATTTTTCTTTTAAGCCCTCTTCCTTAAACAAGGCTATACGATCTGCTTCGTTCATGGCATTTAATTTATCAAAGCCTTCACGTTCAGCAATCGCTTTTGCTGTTTCAATAATATCTGGGCCACGATAGCCATTTTCAGGGAACACTAACGCCCCTTCTGGAATATCGAACTCAGGCATAGAGCCGTCTTCATTGCGTTTAGGTGGGAATACTAATGTAGCACCTTGCAATTCTTGAAAGCGGTACTCAATGGAAATCGCCATGTTGTCGATTTGATTACCTGCATCATTGATATAGTATTCAGATTGTACATTGTAACCCGCTGCACGCAACAAGTTTACAAGAGCACTGCCATACGCAGCACCACGGCCATGACCAACATGCAATGGACCTGTTGGGTTTGCGCTTACGTACTCTACTTGAATCGTATCGCGCGCACGCAATGGTTGAACACCATACTCAGTGCCAGCATTCAAAATGGCTTTCAACGTATCGTACACCATATCGGATTTCAAAAAGAAATTAATAAAACCTGCGCCGGCAACCTCAGCACGTTCAAGCCAATCAAAATTCATATGACTAATCAAAGTTTCAGCAATAGCTCGAGGATTTTGACGAGCTACACGAGCGGATTGCATAGCGATGTTTGTAGAAAAATCACCGAATTCCTTTTGAGGTGGCACTTCGAGAACGATTTCTGGATATTCCCCAGCCGGCAAATCACCGCTGTTAATCGTATCTTGTAATGCCTGTTCAATCCCCGATTTCAGGATTTCCTTCATGTCCATGCTCTATATCCTCCCGCACGTCTATATCTAACTGATTATAAAATTGCCATTCACCTTCGACGGAAATATCATATCCTAAATGAACATGACCTACGCCATCGTGAAAGTCTACTGTTAATTCATGAGTATTTACGGCCATATGTAAATCACCATATGGTGTTTCATATACGGCTTCGCGTTCTTCACCACGGACGTATTGATGACGCATATTGACCGCCCCTGTTCGGAGCAATACGATAGAATCATCATGGATTTTAATGGTCGTCTTAACCCCATCCAATCCAGTCACACTAGATTCTTCATAACGCACATATTGAGCATTACCTTTTTCATGTGACGTACCTGGGGAAATCAGTTCCACTACGGTATCCTTGCCATCCATATCTCGTTGTACACTCTTTACGGACACTAGAACCCGCTTCATTTTCAACCTCCGTGGTAGTAATTAATCATCATATTATACCATAATCAAGGACTATTTTGCACCCTTAATGAGTCTCAATTTCTTAGTCTTCGTCATCCGTTTAATAGCATATTCCCTGCGTTGTGCTTCTTGTTTTTGGTGAAAGCTTTCAGCATATACCAAGGTCACAGGGCGACGTCCTCGCGTATACTTTGCACCGCCTAAGATATGTCCATTGTGAGCATCTATTCGACGTTTAAGATCTGTAGTCCATCCACAATACAAAGAATCATCAGAGCAACGCACTAAATAAATATAGTGCATTTTTTTTGATTCATCGCCTTGAACACTTGCATCATTCAAGATTGTATCGCAATCTACAATTATACCTTGTACCTCTTGTGTAGATGCGCATTCAACAGAAAGAGACTCTTGAGAAGTACTTTTCTTATTTCCCATTTTTCGCATCATCAGTGATTGGTTCCAATGTAATGGTATTGATGATTACTGGTTCTACTGGCTTATCATTGCGGCCGGTTTTAACTTTGCCGATTTTTTCAACTACATCCATACCTTGTACTACAGTACCAAAGATGGTGTGTTTATTATCTAACCAATCCGTAGGTCCCAAGGTAATGAAAAATTGAGAACCTCCTGTATTAGGGCCACGGTTAGCCATGGCTAGAACGCCCATTTTATTGAAGTGTAAATCATTGGAGAATTCATCAGGAATTGTATAGCCTGGGCCACCAGCACCTGTGCCATCAGGATCCCCACCTTGAATCATAAAGCCTTCGATAACACGGTGAAATGTCACACCATTATAGAAGCCTTTTTTCACGAGATAATCAAAATTTTTGACCGTAATCGGTGCTTTAGACCCTAACAAACGAACCTTAAATTGACCATAGTTTGTATCAAAGATAGCATATTCATCAGCAATTGGTGCGTTTGTAAAATTGGGCATAGCTACAGTTTCTGCTTTCACGGTATTACCTTGTGGTTGTTCACCACTGTTTGTACCGCATGCAGTTGTACCAAGCACTGTAATCCCCAACATTGCGCATAAAGCCAAGCGTTTCCAGTTCATATGTCCCCCAAAATACTAATATTATATTTAACTAAAATGTAGATTTAAAATTTACATAGAAAAGCCGCTCAACCCATGAGCGGCTCTTTTTTAGTATATCATATTATGGCACTATTGAAATTAAAAATATAAAAAAATAATATAACAACAAAAAACAGAGCTTCAAAGGAGCTCTGTTTTTGTAATCCTCAAATAATCACGTAGTTAATTCGATTATTTAGAGTCAAATTGATCTGGAGTTGTATTGTTATAAGACTCAATATAATTATTGAAATTCTCAATCATGTCGTTAAGGTTGTTTTCATTTGCATCGTTAAGTACTTGACGAACAGAACCAACTACAGAGTTATAAGAGTTAACAAGCACTTCTCCACGATCATTATTTATGCTCTTAAGCAATGTTTGAATTTCATTAAGTTCTTTTTCTACAGCTTGTTTATCTGCATTTTTAGGAGATTTTTCTACTTTTTCTACAAGAGTAGTCAAGCGAAGCGTAGATTCCATTGCTGCAGCATAGCCTTTTTTACCGTCTTTTTTCAATTTTTCGATTTGTTTCTTAGTTTGTTCGGTGTTAGCTTTGTTAAGAGCATCATTGAACTTCGCATAAGCTGCATCAAATTTTTCTACTTGTGCTACATATTTAGCTGCTAGTTCTTTACCTTTAGCACCACCATCGTTCATGTAGGCTTTAGAATCATCATAAGCTTTCAAATCTTTGAATGTTGGTACTAATTCATTAAGAACATTTAATACATTATCGCGTTCTGTATCAACTTCTTTGAACGTAGAACCCTCTTTTTTAGATTGTTCCAAAGCTTCTTTTAAAGTATCATAGTGAGGTTGACGGCCAATAGCACCTTCTTGGAAACCACCTTTTAATTTAGCCAAACTGTCTGCATAGTTTTGACCCCAAGTAGCATTGTCACCATTGAAGCGATTTGTTGCATCAATAAGGGTATTAAGCTTAGCAGCTGCTTTCTCATCGCTACCGCCATCAACTACGGAGGAGACTACGGAGCCAATGCCACCCGCTTTATCACTGCCGCAACCAGAAACAAATAAACCTGCTGTCAATGCTGCTACACAAAGTAAAGTTGAAAATAATCTGCGTTTATTGTTCATATCTTCTCTTCTCCTTTTAACACATGAATATTGAACTAAGCGCATTATACTAACTATACTACACCAATTCTGTAGCCACAGCTACAAAAATAAATCTTCATATAAGCTTCACCTAACTTAGAGGAATTATCAATAATTAATCGATCCATTTAAAATGCTTACACGCATTATAAATGCCATCTTTATCACAGTCTGTAGTAATATAATCAGCCTTTGCCTTTAATTCAGGGCGCGCATTACCCATAGCAATATTTAACCACTCAGGTCTAAACATAGATAAATCATTATACCCATCACCAAATACAACAGCTTGATTTGGCTTCATTCCAAAGTGTTCAAGCATATTACGAATACCCAACGCCTTTTCCATAGGCTCATATAGAACACAGCCATCACCATAACGAATGAGCTTATGTGTCATATGCTCGATATCCTTCTCCTCTTCCTCTCCTTCCTTGAAAAACACATAAATCTTATAAAATTCTTCAACACTATGAAAGTCAAAATTAGGGTCTACAGTTGTTTTAAATACATCCCAATTTGGATGCCACTCTAAAATTTCCTTATACGGCGTAATACGACCGAGTTTATTACGATCCGTTACGGCCCAAGGAATATTATGTGATTCTAAATACTCTAAATATTTAATACATGCATCACGATCCATACCTATCATGGATACCAATTCATTATTAACAGTGATACTGTGACCACCATCTGCTACGAAATCAGTAAGGCCTGCTTGCTCTGCGAAACGCTTAGCATCCACTTGAATACGACCAGTTGCTAAGGCTACACGATGACCACGACGCTTTAACTCATCTAAACTGTATTGAGCACTTTCAGGGATTTTACCTTCAGGCCATACAGCTAAGGTATTATCGATATCGAAAAAGAAAAACTTCTGTTCCACAGGCCCTCCTAATCGCGTCCACTCATCAGCTTAAACCGCTCTTTTTGTTTTACATCTGGATATTTTTCATGGTCCACATCACTCAAAAACATATCTAGTGGTCGTACATATAAGTCACGTTGATCATATAATTTTTGATATACCACGAACTGTTCACTCGTTTCCGAATGAGTTGCAACATCTAACACGTAATAGTACATGCCTTTAAAATGACGATATAAGCCACCCTTTACAATTTCTTGCATTTATAACCTCATCACATAACATACACAAATAGTTACAAACCATATTAATCAAGAGATTCCATATATTGAATAGCCTTAGTCAACATATCTGCTGTAATTTTATATGGAGATACATCAATATCATGAACAGATGTAGCCTTTTCAACAATTTGAGGAATATGCGATGCAGTAAGATCTAATTGTGAAAGTTTAGTAGGCCAACCTAATTCGCGATATACTGGCAACCACCGTTGTAACTCATCCATTTGTTGGTCAACGGTTAACAAAATAAGTAAGCCATAAGCTACTATTTCACCATGCAAATGATTTTCTTCTGTTTCTTTATTAGTAACACAGCCATAACATACAGCATGAGCCATGTTGCTATTATATGCCATAGGAACACAACCTGATACAACACCGGTAGTAAAGATAACAGTCATAGCAATGGTATCAAAGGCATCACTACGTTTATTAGCTTGACTATCTTTATAGGCTTGTATACCATGTGCTAAAATTGGTTCACTACACATAGAAGCTAGAGTAAGGCCTAACTGAGTATTATAGTCTTGCTCGCGACTGCGAGCAGAAAGATGAGTTTCATAGTGTTTTGCAATAGTATCTCCCATTCCTGCCCACAAGTAACGGCTTGGTGCTTCTACGAGAATATCAGCATCAATAAAGCAGTGCACAGGAGGATGATTTACAAAAGCTACGTCATCAAAAGTATGATCTGCCGTGTATACAGCTGCCACTTCTGACGTTGCCGCACAAGTAGACGCAATGGTTGGAATTGTAAAGAATGGTTTATCATCTAACTCTATAGCTACTACTTTTACCGTATCCATGGCCTTACCACCACCAACAGCAAACAAAAAGTCCGCATCTTTTACAGATGCCATTTGTGCAATTTCCTTGCCTCGAGCAAAAGTACACTCTCCACCAAAGTGGATAATATCTAGCACCTTAATCCCCGCTTTATCAAGCACTGGACGAATGTGTGGCAAAGCTTTAGAAAGAGCTGTTTCGCCACCGATGATAGCTACAGACTTGCCATATAATTTTGTAAACTTTGGAATAGCGTCAAATACATCATGACCTCCAAAACTATAACTAGGTAAACAATGAGTACTACGCATAAAATTTCCTTCCTTCTTTTATCATTTATATCCTTATTTATCCTTATTATAGAAACTTCTACACACAAAATCAATTTTATATGACAACAATCAAAACATAAAAAGGCTCTATACTCTCACAAAATGAAAGCATAGAGCCTTTATCTTTATTACTTATTATCGGAAGCAAGACCTTTATGGATAAGGCCTACAACGAAGCCTAATACCGCAAAGCTCACCCATCCCATACCAGCACTTTGGAATGGAATATATTGAGTAAAGAGCTGTTCCAAAGCTGTAGGTGCAATACCTGCAGTTTCAAGACCAGTCATGAGGGCAGAGATCATTGTGAAAGCCATAGTCCATGCATATACGCAACGACGACCACCAAACACATTATGAAGAAGTGCCAACAAAATGATTACGATAGTCAACGGATACAAGAGCATCAACACAGGGATTGCTGCACTGATGATTGTTTTCAAGCCAAACATACTGAGGACAAACGCCGCTAGAGAGAAAATTACTACATATAATTTGTAGCTAATCTTTGGTGTCAGCTTGTGGAAATACGTACCGCAAGAAGTGATAAGGCCAATACTTGTAGACAAGCAAGCTAGCAGAACGATGATAGCCAAGATGATTTGACCGAACTCACCAAACAAATAGTTAGCACTTACGGACAATACAGGAGCCCCTGTCTCGAACAAACCAAAGCGTTCAACACTTGTAGCACCGATATTAGCGATAAATACATACACGATACCAAGAAGGCCTACCGCAATTGCACCTACCTCCATTACTGTTTTTGTAATCACAGCACGAGATGTAGCACCACTGAGGCGTACAAAATCGATTACAAGAATAGCAAATACTACGGAAGCTAAGGCATCCATTGTATTGTAGCCATCTAAGAAGCCTTGTAACACAGCCGTTGGTGCATCACCATATGCCGGTTGTGGTACCGCATACCCACCAAGTGGAGTAATAAAGGATTTAACAATCAACAACAAAATTACAAGTAGTAAAGCTGGTGTCAAAATATTACCGATACGGTTAACAAGTTTTTGCGGACTAATAGATAACCACAAAGAAATACCAAAGAATAATGCCAAGAAAATTGGTTCCATATTCATATTCATGCTTAAACCTTCAGCAAAAGGTTTAATTGCGATTTCATAAGCTACAGTACCAGTACGCGGCGTCGCAAACATTGGACCAATACTCAAGTATAAAGAAATTGTGTACAACAAGCCATAAATCGGATGCACACGACTTGCAAGTTCTTCAACATCTTTACAGGAAGAGTAACCCATAGCTGCAACCCCTAAGAGTGGAAGTCCTACACCAGTTAATACGAAACCGAGCAATGCCCAACCGACATTATCACCAGCTTGTTGACCTAAGGCCGCTGGGAAGATCAAGTTCCCTGCCCCAAAGAATAGAGCAAATAACATCATGCCTATAGCCAGATAAGCACGGGTCGACAGATTATCGTTACCATTCATAAATGTAACCCCCTTTAGGTTATATAAAAATAATATTACTATTATAATCTAAAGGGGCTTGGGTATACAAGAAAAATATCCTCACTATTCTATATCCGTATAGAGTTATTCCCATAAGTAACAGACTTTAACTTTTACTTATAGAAATAAGTAGATAAATTCCTATTTTACAGTAATCATTACAGACTATTAATTGGTCATTCACTACAAAAGATTTCTTATATGAACTTGTACATCATAAAAGGTGCTCCCCCATCCCTGATCGGTAGGACGAGCTGCGGTAAGCGCATTGATTGCCACGTGAGGATCACTCGATTGAGATTGCCACCATACACCTAGTGTTACCAATGTCCCTCTCTGTACTTCATCGTCGTAGTATGCTTTAATTTTTACACTGCCACGATCGTTATAGATTTCTACCTCAGCACCATCGTTTATGTTATACATTTTTGCATCTTCTGGATGGATGCGAAGTTTCATCAACTCAGGATCATTAAAGTCTAATTCGCAGAAGCTAGAGTCCAAAATTCGAATATCATTACCATTTATAAGCCAAAACGGTGCATTATCACCATATGGAGGCATATACCGAATTAATGGTTCTACATCCTGCGGATTATATAATTCAATTTTTCCAGACGGTGTTTTGAAATCCATCTTATAACTCTCAGGTACCGTCATCTCCACAGGCTCACCATTTAAAATCAACTCTTGGTCCCTCTTGGATATACGACTCGAAGTCCGCACAATTTGTTCAATAAGATCTTTTTCACTAAGGTCAAAAAAATCATCCTCCAACCCCATGCGTTTTGCTAACTCAGCAATAACTTGCCAGTTGGAACGAGATTCACCAATTGGCTCAATCAATTTGTAACCCGTCCCAATTGTGTAATGACCATAAGAATTATAAATATCATCATGCTCCACAGATGTTGTGGCTGGTAAAATAATATCAGCATACTTACAAGTATCCGTAAAGAAACGCTCATGTACCACAGTGAATAAGTCATCGCGCATCAACCCTCTACGTACAACATTCTGGTCAGGAGCTGTGATAGCCGGATTTGAAGAGAAGATATATAAACTATGAACTTTAGTTCCTTCAGGGTTTATAAGCATTTCACCCAGTTTAATCATAGGCATCAATCGTTTAGCTGGCGCATGAACATGAGCCTGTTGCATCACATCTTTGCCAATAAATTTACTACCACTAGCACTCGACAACAATCCACCCCCAGGATATTGCCATGCTCCAACCACAGCAGGCAAGGCATTAATAGCACGGCATGTCATAGCACCATTGCCATATCGAGATAGTCCACTGCCGAGACGAATAAACGGCGCTTTTGACTTTGCATAAGCATGAGCAAACTCAGTCATCCGCTCCACAGAAACACCGCAAATTTCAGCCGCTTTTCCCGGCGTAAAGTCAAGCAACACCTCTTTTACCAACTCATCGTAGCCTTGGACATGCTTCTTAATAAAATCTATATCTGCCAAGCCATCACGATGAATGATATGGAGCATCCCTAAAGCTAGTGCCCCATCACTTCCTGGTTTAACGTAAATATGTTCATGAGCTTGGCTAAAAGTATAAGTTTTATGAGTGTCGATAATCCAAACGCGAGCCCCCTTCTTTTTCGCAATGTTCACATCATGTAAAATATGAACATCTGTGGCTGTCGCATTTATCCCCCACAAGACGATAAGATCACTATGTTGCGCCTCTTGTGGTTTAATCGCTAAGGTATCACCGTAAACAGAACGGAACCCCGCTTGTTTAGCAGGAGAGCAAATACCTCGATCTTGGTCTGTAGCACCAATACAACGGAAAAAATAATCTGCTGCAGGACTCTGAATAACCCCCATTGTTCCTGCATAAGAGTAACGCAAAATACTTTCACTGCCATAAGTATCAATAGTTTCTTTGAAATTATTGACAATTGCATCAAGGGCTTCATCCCAACTAATACGAGTGTACTGATCTTCACCAATTCCCTTTTTACCGACACGCTTCATAGGGGACTTCAAGCGCAATGGAGAATGGATTACCTTTTCATAATGTGCCATCTTAGGGCATAGTGTACCTCTTGTGAAAGCATGTGCTCTATCCCCTCGAACAGATATTACTTTATTATTATCGACTGATACAATGAGACCGCATGCATCGGGACAATCGTATGGGCATACAGATTTATATTCTTTCATAATAAGCACCTCGCTTATAAATTGTATAAACTATAGGATGTATATTTATATTATATTATAGTATGACTCGTATAAGTATAACCTTTTGCACATCTTCTGAATTAAAAAGGTTTTAGAAATGATTATTTTATGTATATCAATGCATTCGATTATCACATTACATTTATGACCTCATCATTTATTTTGATATATATAGTTAGACATTTCAAGTTTTATCGATATCTATCCATTATCATTCTTGTCCAATGCCTAAACAGATATACTAATAAGTTCTATAAAAATACCAAAATTCTTCAAAAAAATCATGTAATCATTACTAAAAGTCATAACCATATAGTTTTAGGTATAATCAGACATTTTAATAGTGTCGTATAGATTATGTGACAAAAATCACCGGTACGTATGCGTATTTAGTAATGTCGTTCAGACTGTAAGACTATTCAATCTCACTTGTTTCTGTGCTATACTGACAGTGTCATTTGAGAGGATATAGAACTCACAAGAAATCATTTTGAATTCATGGTTATCTAATGTGAAGTAGCTATATCAGGTACATATTTTCTGAAAAGAGGTTTTAACGATGGCAGACGCAAAAAACACTGTGTTATTCCCTTATGAAACACTAAAAAAATTGAGCATGGACGCTTTCCAAAAATTTGGTTTCTCCGAAAAAGAAGCTGACATCATCCAAGACGTACTTTTGACTTCTGACTTGTTCGGTATTCAAAGCCATGGTATGCAACGTATGGTTCGTTACCATAAAGGTATCACTAATGGCTTGATTAAAATCGACGCTAAACCTGAAATCGTAAAAGAAACTCCAATTTCTGCAGTTATCGACGGTCATGACGGCATGGGTCAATTATTGGGTCATAAAGCTATGGAAATGGCTATCGAAAAAGCTAAAAAATCCGGTGTTGGTATCGTATCCGTACGTAACTCCAACCACTACGGTATCGCCGGTTACTATGCTAAAATGGCATCCGACCAAGGCTTAATCGGTTTCTCTTGTACAAACTCCGAAGCAATCATGGTTCCTACATATGCTCGTAAAGCTATGCTTGGTTCTAACCCTATCGCTTGGACTGTACCAGCTGATCCTGTTGACTTCTTCTTCGATTGCTCCACTACAGTAGTAACTCGTGGTAAACTTGAAATGTACAATAAAATGGGCAAAGCTACTCCTGATGGCTGGGCTGTTAATAAAGACGGCGTTCCTTCCACTGACGCAGCTGAAGTATTGGGCAACATCTCCCGTCATGAAGGCGGCGGTATCCTTCCTTTAGGTGGTGCTACAGAAGTTCTTGGCGGCCACAAAGGTTATGGTAACGGCATGATTGCTGAATTATTCTCCTCCATCTTGTCTCAAGGCGGTACTTCCAACAAATGTATGGTTGGCGGTAAATCCAACATCTGTCACGGCTTCATGGCTATCAACCCTGAATTCTTCGGTGACCCAGCTGAAATCAAAAAACACTTCTCCCAATTCTTACAAGAATTACGTGAAGCGCCTAAAGCTCAAGGTCAAGACCGTATCTACACTCATGGTGAAAAAGAACATGAATCTGTTGCTAAAGTTAAAGCTGAAGGCATCCCTGTACTTAACGGTACAATGCTTGAAGTTCAAGACCTTTGCAATGAATTAGGTTTAGACTTCAAATCCTACTTCGGCGATTATGTACCAGAAGCTCCTGCTACAATGTTCAAAGGTAACTACTAATACCTAAACTTAGTAATGGCCCTAACAAGGACTTGTAGTTAGTACAGAAGGGGACATAAACACTGTTTATGTCCCCTCTCTTATGTTTTTAACCTCATAGGCTATGAGGTTAAAAAATTTTATGTACTATATCAATTTTTATGATAAGTATATCTGTTATTTTATTGTAAGCTTTTATTTTAACTGAACTTTTACAAATTAACATCATAGCGATTTATTCATCAATTAAATTGATTAAACTACGTCGTCCTGTTGAGCATATATTTTTGTTTTACTTGAAAGGATGATCTTAGAAATGAGTGCTATCACCGTTCTATTAGCGCTATCTCCAATCATTTGGTTGATTGTAGCGTTATCCATCTTGAAATTACCTGCATGGCAAGCAACAAGTGTTGCTGCGATTGGTTCTTTCATTATCGCTATTACAGCATTCCAAGCTGACCCATTTATTATGGTCACTGGTGCCCTTGAAGGTGCCGCATTGGCAATCTGGCCAATCCTATTAGTTATTACAGCTGCTATCTTCGTTTATAACTTGGTGGTATATACGAAAGCAATGGAAACTATTAAAACCATGCTTTCTTCTGTAACATCTGATACTCGTGTACTTGCATTACTACTTGCATGGGGCTTTGGTGCCTTCATGGAAGGTATGGCTGGCTTTGGTACTGCCGTTGCAATTCCAGCCGCTATGATGGTTGCCGTAGGTTTTGACCCACTTAAATCTATCATCGCATGTCTCGTTGCAAACTCCGTACCAACAACATTTGGTTCTATCGGGATTCCAACAACTACATTGGCATCCTTAACAAACCTTGACCCAAGCCATTTAGGTACATTCATTTCCGTACAATTATTCTTACTTAACCTTATCGCTCCATTCTTTGTTGTTATGATTATTGGTGGCGGTATTAAAGCGTTAAAAGGCGTATTCCTTGTAACATTACTTTCTGGTTTAGCATTAGCAGTTCCTGAAACTGTAATCAACGCTGTAATGGGTCCAGAATTATCCGTAATTTCTGCATCCATCGTTATCATGGCAGTTATCATTGGTTGTGCAAAAATCATGCCTCCTAATGATCCTAAATACGCAGTTAAACAAACTGGCGAAGTCCCTAAAGTTTCTGGTGGCGAAGGCCTTGTAGCTGCAATGCCATTCATCTTAATCTTCGTATTATTGTTATTAACTTCTAAATTGTTCCCTGCAATTAATGGTCCTCTTGCGTCCATTAAAACATCTGTACCTATTTATCAAGGTGCTGGTGCAAAACCTTACACATTCGTATGGATTGCAACTCCTGGTATTATGATTTTTATCGCTGGTATTGTTGGTGGTTTCATCCAAAAAGCAAAAGCTGGCGAAATCTTCGGTACATTGGGTAGCACAGTTAAAAACTTGAAATTCACATACCTTACAATCATCACAGTTGTTATGACAGCTAAATTGATGACTTACTCTGGTATGACTGCAGACATTGCAAAAGCAATGGTTGCTGGTACAGGTACTTTATACCCTCTATTCGCTCCTATCGTAGGTGCGTTGGGTGCATTCTTGACTGGATCTGGTACAAACTCCAACGTATTGTTTGGCCCACTCCAAATTGCCGCAGCTCAAGGCTTAGATCCTACAAACTTCGAAGACCTTGGCTTCTGGTTGGCAGCAGTTAACTCCGGTGCAGCTGGTATCGGCAAAATGTTGTCCCCTCAATCCATCGCGATTTCTATTGGTGCCGTAGGACCTGCTTTGAAAGCATACCTAGAAAACCACAAAGAAATCAGTGCTGAAGAAGCTCATAAACTAGAACATGAAATCGAAGCAAGCGTTATCATGAACAGTGCCTTCAAATACTTCATTGTATTCATCGTAATGCACGGTTGTATTTCCTTCTTCGGTCAACATTTCATCCATGAAATTCACCACTTTTTCTTCTAAGAACTGGTAACAAAAAAAGAACAGCTCTTCACGAGCTGTTCTTTTTTGTTGCCACATATGAGAATACTACATATAACATGGTTTAATGATATTGCTTCTACAGATGAAACCGTAGCTGTCCCGATTACTACTATTGCAGCTAACACAAAACCTTTTAGTTAATATTTCATATAATTCTCCCATCGCCAATAAACACATTGATATTTTTAGATATAATTAATATACTAATTGTAATCTATAAATAGAGATATAGCAAACTCAATATTTCATATAGATATTTTTTCTCAATCATGGTAAAATACATCGTATCAAATAGAAAAAATTAAATGCAGTCTGCGAAGTGCGATTCGCAGACTTTTATTTTTCTCACTTTAGTATAGGAGGGTTTTATGACTCAAGAAAATTCTGCTAAGGTCTCTTTCATCTTAGTAGTATTCCTTGGTCTGTTGACAGCCATCACACCACTTGCAACAGATTTATATTTACCAGCATTACCAATTATGCCTAGTGAACTAAATACATCTGCATCAAATATTCAAATGACCATTGGTGTGATGACTTTTGGTGTTGCATTAGGTCAATTATTTGGAGGTCCTATTAGTGATACTATGGGCCGCAAGTTGCCTCTTATAACAGGCAACTTACTTTGCGTTATCTCTAGCATAATCTGTGCTTATGCACCAAGCATTGAAATACTTTTACTAGGACGCTTTCTACAAGGTTTAACAGGATCTGTGGGCGTTGTAATTGCTAAGGCCATCGCTCGAGATTTTGCATTTGGTCAAGAATTGACTAAACTCTTTGCATTGCTCATGATGGTTAACGGTTTGGCGCCAGTAATCGCTCCGCTCATCGGCGGTCAATTATTACTATTCACTACATGGCGCGTTATCTTCGTTATTTTAGCAATATTTTCTGCTATTCTATTAGCGGGATCTCTTCTCTTCCGTGAAAGCTTACCTAAAGAAAAACGCGTTACAGGTGGCGTTGCAACTGCTACAAAGAACTACATTACGCTTATTAAAGATAAGCGATTCCTTGGGCAAACACTAATCCAATTCTTTGCTTTTGGTGGATTCTTTGCGTATATCTCAGGTTCATCCTTTGTATACCAAAACATCTTCCAACTATCTGCACAAGAATTTAGCTATCTCTTTGGTATCAATAGCTGTGGTATTATCTTAGCTAGTGCCATAAGCGCTAGATTAAGTAATGTAATCACAGTTCGACAATTACTAACATTTGCCCTCTGGCAACTAACAATCGGCTCCTTGCTATTCTTAATAGCTATGCTTTTCGAATGGCCACTTATTCCTGTAACGGCCATTCTATTCTTTACCGTATGTACAGTATCCCTATTTGGCTCTGCCTCTTTCTCTATGGCAATGGCTAAATACGGTAAAATGGCTGGAAGTGCCTCTGCAGTACTTGGCTTTGCTAGCATGTTCTCTGCAGGAATCGTATCTCCATTAGTTGGTATTGGTGGGGAATATACAGGGATTCCCATGGGGACTACAATGCTAGTATGTTCAGCGCTTTCCTTATTGTGCCTATATGGTTTGGTAGAAAAAGATTAATCTCTTTTACACATTTGTATAAGCCCCACAATGGGGCCCGACTACAACAGAATAATATTAGTATATAAATAAGATACCCCTTTCCTTGCTCAGTACTTCGTAAAATCGCTTCGTAAAGGGGTATCTTATTTATATTAACACTACCTGTGAAGGCGTCCCATTGCGGGACTTTACAAGCATATTTCAAAATAGATTAATTCTTTAACTCTACAAACACCTAGGCATAATAACGAAAACCACCTACACAACTGATTGTAGGAGAAAGGAGATGTGCCATAGGCACATCTCCACATTTCTCCCCCTCCTCTATCCAGTTATATTTTCAATGGGACATCTTCATAATTAGCGTATATAGAAAAGAATACAGCCCTCTCTGCAGCGATTTTACGGAACGTAGTGACGTACTGAGCCAAGAGAGGGCTGTATTTTTTCTATACTAGTAATATGCAGTTGTATTCGGGCCCCATTATAAAATGTAAGGGACCTTATCGCTTATTCACTAAATTCCATCCCAACTTCTCCCCACTGCACTAGTTATATTTTCAATGGGACCGCTTCATAACAGGTGTATATAGAAAAGAACACAGCCCTCTCTGCAGCGATTTTACGAAGCGTAGCGCCGTACTGAGCCAAGAGAGGGCTGTGTTTTTTCTATACTAGTGTTATGTAGTTGTCACGGGGCCCCATTGAAAATATAACAGAGCACCCTTATTCAAACATTGTCGATAGTAATAGTTTTAATCGGTTTGCTTGGTTTACCGCACTGGAGCCTGGATCGTAGTCGATAGCTGCAATTCGCACGTCTGGGTATGCAGCGGATAGTGTTTTCACCATGCCTTTACCTGTTACGTGGTTTGGTAAACAGCCGAATGGTTGTAAGCATACGATTTGTTTAGCCCCTTTTTCGATAAGGTCAATCATATCTCCTGTGAGGAACCAGCCTTCACCACATTGGTTACCAAGTCCGATGAATTGAGCTGCTTCTTTTGCTACTTCTGTCATACGTTGTAGCGGGTCAAAGTGTTTTGACGCTGCTACGGCTTTTGCATATGGTAAGCGGTAGAGCTCAAGGGCTTCACGAGCCAATGTACCGAAGAAGCCAGATAGCCATGTACCATCAAGGTGCTTAGCACGGTATGTGCTATCCATTGCACAATACAAGAAGAAATCTAGCAAGCCAGATGTAACGACTTCACCGCCTTCCTTTTCAATAAGCTCATTAATATGATTGTTAGCACTTGGATGGAATTTAACGTAAATTTCCCCTACGACACCAACACGAGGTTTTTGTACATCTTTATTAATTGGCAAGTTATCAAAATCATGGATGATTTCTTTGATGTACTTATTATATTGTCGAAGACTAGCAGATGTAATATTATCACGTAATTTTTTAATCCAGTAGTCACATAGTGCATCGGTAGAACCAGGATTTGTCTCGTATGGACGTGTGGCAAGAACACATTGCATGAGCGCATCACCGTATACAACGGCTTGAATCATGCGATGCAAGAAGCCTTTTGTCAACTTAAAGCCTGGTTGACGTTCCATATCACTCGCATTGAGAGATAGGATTGGTACTTGTTTCATACCCGCATCAATTAATGCTTTACGTAAGTAACCGATGTAGTTTGTAGCACGACACCCACCACCAGTTTGAGAGATGATAACAGCCGTCTTATCTACATCATATTTACCGGATAACAGTGCGGACATGAGCTGTCCTACAACGATAATCGCTGGGTAACATGCATCATTATTGATATATTTCAAGCCCACTTCAATATCGTCACGTGTTGGAGCTGGCAACATTTCAAAATTGTAACCTTCATGTTGAAGAACAGGCTCTAAAAGGCTGAAATGCAATGGTGACATTTGTGGCACCAAGATTTTATAAGTCTTACGCATTTCTTCTGTGAAGACAACGCGATTGTAATCGTAAGTTGGTAATTTCTCTACCACTATTTCTTCCGGCGCCTCAGGATTATGATGACGACGCAAGCTACGTTCCATTACAGATTGCAAGGAACGCAAACGGATTGTCACGGCTCCAAGGTTTGTACCTTCATCGATTTTGAGCAAGGTATGGATTTTGTGATTTGCTGAAAGTATATCTTTTACCTGATCTGCTACGATGGAATCGAGGCCACATCCAAAGGAGTTAAGCTCTACAATTTGGAATCCTTCAGTTCTACTTACGAATTCAGCGGCACGATATAGGCGACTATGGTAGGACCATTGGTCTACAACACGTAAATGCTTGATTTCATTGCCTAATGGTGCAACGCCATCTTCTGTAAGAACAGCCATACCAAGAGATGTGATAAGTTCAGGAATACCGTGGTTAATACCGGAGTCCAAATGATATGGACGGCCAGCCAATACGATTGTAGGAATTTGTTCTGCCACTAGGCGAGACACGGTTTTCTTTGTCGTTTCACGGTAAGACGCTTTACAGTTTTCCTGCTCTTCCCAAGCGAGGTCTACAGCCTTAGCAATATCCTTCTTCTTTAAGCCTAAGAAATCCAATGCTTTCACAAGAGCCGGAACAAGGGATTTTTTATCAGCTAGCGGCAAGAATGGTGCGTGGAACGGAGTATCGCCCAAAACCTCTTGCATATTATTTTTGATAAGTTCTGGATAGGAAATAACCATTGGACAATGGTAATTATTGTCGCGGCTAAATTCCTTAGGGCCATGTTGAATACAAGGGTACCAAATAAAGTCTACCTGTGCATTCGCTAAGTCGCGAATGTGACCATGAACAGCCTTTGCTGGATAGCAAGCCGTATCGGATGGAATCGTATCGATAGCCTTATTGTATTGATCCTTAGTCGTATAATCTGAAAGGATTACTTCATAACCCAAGCTATTGAAGAATGTAAACCAGAATGGGAAGTCCTCATACATGTTGAGAACGCGAGGAATCCCTACACGCATTTTACCTTCAAACTCTGGAATGTTTTTCTTCAAGTAGTAATCAAAGTAACGACGTAATTTTACATCTACCAAGTTAGGAACTGGTTTACGTTTCTCTTGGATCATATCGCCAGCACCGCGATCACAACGGTTGCCCGTTACGTACGTACGACCATCGGAGAAGGCGTTAATAGTAAGCATGCAGTTATTTGGGCAAAGGCCACAATTGCGCATTGTCGTAGATACTTGTAAAGAATTAAGGCCTTCACTATCTAGCAATGTACTTTCACCCTTTTGCAACTCTTCCGCCGTTTCCGCGGCAAGAAGAGCCATACCGTATGCCCCCATCAAACCAGATACATCAGGGCGAATCACCTCTACGCCCATCAATTTCTCAAAGGCACGCAAAACAGATTCGTTATAGAACGTACCACCTTGTACAACGATATGATCGCCTAATTCTTTAGGGTCTTTCACCTTGAGAACCTTATAAAGGGCATTTTTAATTACAGAATAAGCAAGACCTGCCGCGATATCTTGTACCGTAGCACCTTCTTTTTGAGCCTGCTTAACCTTAGAGTTCATAAATACGGTACAACGAGAGCCTAAGTCGATTGGCATAGGTGCCAATAACCCTTCTTTTGCGAATTGATCGATTGGAATTCGTAGACCAGATGCAAATGTATCAATGAAAGAGCCGCAACCAGATGAGCAAGCTTCGTTCAACACGATATCTTCGATATACCCATCACGAACCTTACAGCATTTCATATCTTGACCGCCAATATCCAAAATAAAGGATACATCAGGACAGAAGAATCGAGCCGCACGATAATGAGCCATCGTTTCTACTTCGCCTATATCGATGCCGAGGGCGCGTTTAAGAAAGGCCTCACCGTAGCCGGTTACGCCAGAGTGTGCAATATAAGCACCTTTAGGCAATAATGTATAAATCTGCTCGATAATTTCACGAGATTTTTCTAATGGTTTACCATGATTAGGACCATAGTGGGAGAAGATAATTTCCTTATTACTATTAATGAGTACTACCTTTAGCGTAGTAGAACCAGCATCAATCCCAAGATAACAAGGACCTTGAGCATCCTCAATATTCGCTTTTGGCGTTACCGCCTTAGCGTGACGAGCACGAAATTCTTCTAATTCTTGTTCATTCTTAAATAGCGGATCGACACGGTCTGTAGCTTCCATAGGAATACCGATAAGTGCACCGATTTCCTTTGTCAATTGACCGACAGTGATCTCACGGCACTCATCTTTCATCAATGCCGCCCCTAAAGCAATGAACAACTCACCATTCTCAGGGATAATGCGATGCGCTTCATCCAACTCTAAAGTATCGCAGAAGCATTGGCGCAACTCGGATAAGAATGTCAATGGACCGCCAAGGAATGCTACATTACCTTCGATTTTATGTCCGCATGCAAGGCCAGCAATCGTTTGGTTTACAATTGCTTGGAATACGGATTTTGCAATATTTTCATGAGATGCGCCTTGATTTAACAAAGCTTGTACATCTGTTTTAGCAAATACGCCACAACGTGCCGCAATTGGATAAATCGTATCAGCATTCATGGCTAATTGATTAAGACCAGATGCATCTGTCTGCAATAAGGTCGCCATTTGGTCGATAAAAGCACCCGTACCACCAGCACAGGAACCATTCATACGGTGTTCCGCAGTTTGACCTAAATACGTAACCTTCGCATCTTCACCACCAAGTTCGATGATAACGTCTGTTTCTGGATAGAGGGCTTTTACAGCTCGCGTTTCAGCAATCACCTCTTGTACGAATGGGATGCGCACCTTTTCGGCCATAGCCATCCCACCAGAACCAGTAATACATACATGAACAAGAGCGTCTTCATGACCAACTTGAGCCTCTTGTAGCAAGGTATATACTGTGTCCAATATGTTTGCATAATGGCGTATGTACTTTTTATACAAATAATTATCGTGTTCGTCCAATAATACAACTTTAACCGTTGTAGACCCCACGTCAATCCCCATGCGTAGCATGTGCTGCATAAATACCTCTCTTTTTAACGACCGTATGACCACCTAAGTGACCATACTTATTTTTGTGAAAGTCTCACATGTAATATGTACAACATATATACTGTACTAAGCATCTAAAATAAAAATTAAATTAGATAAGGATATAATACTTTCACCAAAATATCTAAATTTTTAAATATCCTATCTTTATTATACAACAACAGCAGTTAAAATCTAAGTTATTTCTATATCTAAAATGTTATAGAAAATATGTTAAGATTTAAATTACAAAGTCATATATATAATAGGATGTAAAAAATATTATACCATTTTACAATGAAAAATAACGTAACTTTTGCAACATAACAGGACAAATCAAATATATTAACTGCATTAGACAATATGCAATAGATAAAAACTAACCCCCAAAATGGATTCCAATTTTGGGGTTAGTTCATAAGACAGTATATCTTATTCGTATCTATAAAGTTATGTCATGAGAGAGTATTGTATTAAATACATATATGTTATTAACGATCATTGATTAAAACGCTGGAATAATAGCCCCTTTGTAATGATCTTCGATGAACTTCTTAACTTCTGGAGATTGTAATGCTTTAGCTAATTTTTGAATAGCTGGTTTATTTTCATCACCAGGGTTTACGGAAAGAAGATTTGCATATGGAGAATCCGCTTTTTCTACGAATAAGCCATCTTTTGTAGGATTAAGACCTGCTGGCAATGCATAGTTAGCATTGATTACAGCTGCATCTAAATCTTGAATGGAACGAGGAATTTGAGCTGCCTCTAACTCTGTAATTTGGATGTTTTTAGGGTTGCTAGTCACATCAAATGGTGTGTTAGTCAAACCAGTTGGGTCTTTCAAAGTTACAAGACCTGCACTTTGCAACAAGAGAAGTGCACGAGCACTGTTTGTTGGGTCAGATGGAATCGCTACTTTTGCGCCATTTGGCAAATCTTTTAAATCTTTAATTTTTTGAGAGTAAATAGCCAATGGTTCGATGTGAACTGGTGCAAAGCTTACGAAGTTTGTACCATGATCTTTATTGAAGTTATTTTGGTAAGGCACGTTAGCAAAGAAGTTTGCATCTACTTCATGGCTAGATAATGCCATGTTTGGTTGAATGTAGTCTGTAAATTCAATGATTTGAAGATCTACACCTTCCTTAGCCAATAAAGGTTTAATTTGATTTAAGATCTCAGCATGAGGTACAGGGTTTGCTGCCACTTTTAACACCTCTGCTTTAGAACTACCAGCACTGCTGGAACTTGCGTCATTTGTGGAAGAACCACAACCACTAATCAATAAGGACGCGCCTAGTACGGCCGTCGCTGCTAATGCTAACCATTTTTTCATGTAATCCTCCTATCTACGATGAACACCTACATCTATTGACGAGGACTCATGCGTATACAACACACGTAGATATGTTAATAAATCTATATATTCTTACACTGTATCTACATTTAATTATTTAATAATTTCGATGTGGTTAGTATAGCAATTTAAATCCTACTCGTATAATAGTTTTTATATATCCATGGATATAACTTTAAACTATAGCAAGATAAGAGTAATTACATTTAGCTATGCCAAGTACATAAAAACGGTACTAAGATGATTCCCCGTACTACTAGGTAATATACCTAATAGGTACAATCAAACTTAGTACCGTTATAAATATCGCTCTATATAATAAACAATCTAATCAAAATCAAAAGATTCAATTATAAAGTTGACGTTGTTTGCTCCACAGAAATAGTTACAGGTGCTGATAATTTAGCCTCTAACCAAGCTTTTATTCGTTCCGAATCTGCATCAGATACAGTGGACGCGGTATGGATAATCACCATATAGCGATTCGCTTTAGGCTGTTCTAAATTATCTATCAAAGGCATGCCTTCCACTCTGCTTACAAACGGGAATAACGCCTTTGCTTCAGCTTCTGTCGTTTTCATAGTGTTTATAGTTTCACTTACTAGTTGATAAGTCGGCTGGTACAGATTACTCAAGTTTGTATATTTTTCATGATCCTCCGAGGCTTTATTCAAGCTCGTCTTATCCACAGCAGATTTTTTCTCATCTACACTATTAACAAATCGCACTGCATAAGACTGCAAATACTCGTCTTTCTGTAATTTATCATCCAACTGGGATCGTTCCTCTGAAGTCACAGGAGCTCCTACAACTACTATATCTACTAGCTTATTCACTCGGTCCAATGAATAATCAATCACTAATCGACGCCCATCTTGATTAATATTGGTCTTAATAAACTGCTCTATATGATTTGACTCAGAATACTTGATGGTCATATCATAGCCTGCATAAATGCTTGGTATAGCCATAATAAGACCAATCACAAGAAATATTAGCTGATTACGACGATTAATCTCTTCTGCTTGCTTATGGGATGGCAAACTATATACACCTTTTAAAACAATAAAAGATGCAAAGAAGATGAAAAATGCATTTATAAAGAATAGATACCCAGCCCCAAAGAAATAATGCCAATTTCCATTAGCCAGTCCATATCCTGCCGTACACAGTGGTGGCATAAGTGCAGTCGCAATCGCTACCCCTGGTATGACATTATCTAAGGTCTTACGCGTTTGACCAATAATCCCAGCTAACCCACCAAATATAGCAATGAATACATCAAAAATATTCGGTTCTGTACGCGCTAATAGTTCAGATGTAACTGTCTGAACGGGGGAAATATAAAAATATAAAGTAGATGCCAAAACAGCAATCGTAATCTGTAAGGATAATCTTAAAATAGCGCTTTTCACAACTGTAAAATTAAGCGTAGCGAAGCCAAAACCAGTTGCTAGAATAGGTCCCATCAACGGCGATATAAGCATAGCACCAATAATAACTGCCGTACTATTCATATTCAACCCAATAGAGGCAATAAACATGGAGAGGATCAGGATAACCAAAGCAGGTCCCTTAATCTTAGCCCCACCTATCAACCTTTTAGCAATGGTTGCATCATCGGCTCGCTCAAAATGTATATCAAAGTATTTATTTATTTCCATTCTTCTTCCTTATAATTTCATTAGCTCTGCAAAGGTGCCCACATTTACAAACATATGCTGCGTTGTTTTTAGCATTTGAACCATCAAGATGGCCCCCGTGCCTTCTCCCATCGACATTTGTGCTTGAATAGGAACCATGTCTTGAGTGATCCCCACCTCAGCCAAAGCGATTTCCGTACCTTTTTCTTTAGAATAATGCGATGGCAATGCATAGTCCTTAATACGAGCGTTTATGTGCGTTGCACAAGCAGCTGCCACAGATGTTATAAAGCCGTCAATAACAAAAGGCTTTTCAAAATCTACACAAGCTAGCATGGCTCCAAGAATAGCCGCAATATCAAAACCACCTACATGAGCTACGATTTCACGAACTCGGTCTGGTTCACTTTCAGAATCAATACTAGCCTTGTGCTTGTCTAATACAGAACGTACAAAGTCAACTTTTCGTTTCATCAAATCTGGTTTATCTGGCCAGGAACCAGGACCCACGGTTTCCGTCGGATCAGCCCCAGTTAAAGCAGACAACACACAAGCAGAGGTTGTGGTATTGCCTAACCCCATTTCACCAAAGGAAAAGAGATTGATTCCTTTTGCCACATAATGTTCAACTCGTTCATATCCAGCTTGAAAGGCACGATTAAACTCATCCTCAGTCATAGCAGGATGGTTCAAAATATTCTTTGACCCTTTCGCTACTTTGCGATTCACACCGATGCCATCATCTGAAGCGATGCCTACATCGACGACCTCATATGGAATATTGTTAAAGTTACAAAATTGCGTTGCTGATGAGCGACCTAAGAGCATATTACAGGATTGCTTTTGCGTCACCTCGTAGTTATACCCAACATAGCCTTCCATATTACAACCATTATCGGCAGAAAATATGATATGCTGTGGTCGAATTTCGCCATTAATCTCACCCCAAGCCGCGCAAATCTTACGAAAATATATTTCCCATAAACCAAGACCACCTGGGATGAGGCATTTTGGTTGGAGAAATTTATTTAATTGTTTCTCTATCGGTAATACTGACTTATCTTTCATTTTATTCTCTAATCCGCACCTAATGTACCAACTAGCCTTCTATTAATTCGATATTATTCTATCTGAAAGTATAACATAAAATGCATATCTAGTAATGTGACTATTATTAGTTTTTAAAAGTATAATTCAGTTTTAAAATTTAGTATTCTAACAACTATATTTCTAATCGAAATTATCATTACATAATTACAACCACTCTAGTAGATAAAAAAGGTTATCCCCTTACAGGATAACCTTTTTTATCTATATAATGATGTATTTCTTACGCTTCTTTTCCCTCTAGAATTAAGCACCTTGGAATTGAGGCATATCGTCGCCACTAGAGTCGTCCAATTTACCTTGAAGGTCATGGTCAACCATGGCACATACAGATGCATCAGACCATACGTTTTCAGCGGTTTCAATCATATCGATAATCGTATAGATTGGCAAGATGATACCAAGCAAACCAATTGGTGCACCGATGGAACTCATCAAGGATAAGGTTAAGAAATAACAACCCATCGGAACGCCCGCATTACCAATCGCAGCGAGAACAGCAATAAATAACCAAGCCACCATTGTGCCCATAGTTAATTCCATTCCTGCATTTTGCATTACGAATAAGGATGTAACAAGAATGAAAGCTGCGCAACCATTCATATTAATAGTTGTACAAATTGGCAATACGAAACGAGCTACTGCAGGATGAGCTTTCAAATTATCCTCAGCAGATGCCAATGTAACAGGCAATGTTGCAGCAGAAGATTTAGTAAACAACGCGACGGCTACGGCTGGAGACATTTTACGAAATACGTCTACAGGGTTCAAACCGCGGAATAACAAGAACAATGGAATTACGATAAAGAATTGGATCAAGTTACCACCGATAACAACAGCCGTATATTTACCTAAAGCACCAACAATTACGCCCGCTTCGATTTGCGCAGATAATTGACCTGCAAAGGCGAGGATACCGATTGGCAATACATAAAGTAATGCTTTAATCAATGTAAATAGTAATTCTTGTAAACCAAATAAGACTTTCAACACCGCTTCGCGATTTTCAGTGCGTGGCATGAACGCAAAGGCTAAACCAACGGAAGCAGAAATAAACATTACAGACAATACATTGGCTTGTAAGTATGGTTGCAAAATATTGTTTGGAATAACAGATAAGAAATGATCGTAATACGTAACATTACCAAGTTTTTCAGGCACTTGAGCTGCACCGGCACCGATTACATCAAGTGGTAAATTACCTGGTGCAATCCATAGGAACAAGCCAAGTCCTACAGCTCCTGCACAGATTGTAGTTAGCAAGGTATACACTACAGCGTGTCCAAAGATACGACCTGTATCCTTTTTAGCACCTAGCATGGATAATGTTGTAATTACCGCTAAGGATACGGTTGGAATTGCGATAAATTGGAACAAACGTGTAAAGACCGCTGCAATAAAGTTAAAGAGCTCATTTAAAGCCGGAATATGTTGCCATCCTAAGATAGCACCAATGATGAGTGCCCCCATCCATAAAATGAACTGACGCAATTTACCTTGACCACGACTTTTTAAGGTAATCTCTTGCGCTAAGGCATCCACATTTTTGTTGTTTTGATCTGCCATAATAACACCTCTCTACAAACTAAACTACTAGAGACTAAAAAAAGAAATCCCAGCCCTAGGGCTGGGACAGTGAATATCCGAGTCTCTCTTTAATTCACATTATAGAGATATGATTTAAAATTGTCAATTCCAATATTTGAACACATTATAATATATTCAAGTATTATTTCAATTTTTATAGACATTCTAATAAAAACTAATGATACATATCTATATCTACAGTAATCATTCGCGTTTGCTCTGGATTAAACATAAAGTAAATGACTCTAGGCTGGTCATGATCAAAGTTATGGTAAACAACATATACTATATATTTCTCAGCTGATATCCGAGTACTATAATAATAATCTTCCTTAGGATCATCACCGACACTCTGTGTACCATCAATTACCCAGGGAAATAATTTCCAGTTTTGTCGTTGAACGGTAATAATCTCATAATATTCATTCACGTCACTAACTAATAAATTTCTATCCTTTGGATATGTAAATGAATTAAGTGCTTTAAAGGTACTATCATTTTTCCTACCATTTACAAACGAATACCAAGCATGAGATTTAACAGTTTCCTCATACTGTGAAATAGTAGCTTTATCACCATCTAATACCAAGCAACTATAACTCCCACCCAATCCAATTACCTCAGCAGAAGAAACCACTTTCAAGCTCTCTGGTAAAGACTTAGGTGTTTGTAATGGAGCCGGAATATACCCCGCTTTAGATGAGGGCCATGTAGAGTGCCACTGTTTTGTATCATAATGAGATACCCCTATAGCAGAAAATGCTAAATTAACAGCTAATGTAGGAAGCATACACAGGAAAAAGATTACATAAAAATATGTTAAAAATCTTTTTCGTATAGCTTTCTCACTATCGATTACTCCACATTTTTCAAGCAATAACACAATCGTAGCTACTAACAAAATCAGATAGTATAACCCAGAATATGATATCTCATCCGAAAACAAAAATGTTAGTATCCAAAGAATTATAAAGAACCATATACTTTTTCTATATGGAGGCTCAGTAAACAAATTCTTTAAATACATTAAACACTGTCGCATATACACTCTCCACAACAACACCTATTCAAGTTACTTAGATTGATAAAACACCGCCCGTGTCCCATCATTACTAATCAAAAGTTCCACAAAATGAGGTCTCTTTGTATTACCATCATCAACAAATACATATAATCTATGATTCCGCGTAGAATTATATGTATCCTTGACTACTGTTTTTGTTTCTTTTCGGGGTGCAAAGCGCAACCACTCTATAAAATTCCGTTGCGGCAAATTTAAAGGTTCTTCTCCTATACTTTCTATAATATTATAGCTATTTGGGTGAGATATAAAACGCTTTTTCTCCCCAGTATCTAAATCACGCAATACACCATCCGCATCAATTTGCGCTGTATAAGCTGCATTTTGCTTAGCTATCGCTTCATATTGTGAGATTACTTTAAGGTCTCCTTCAAGTACTGTATATCTTTCTCGATATGCATTAGCCCATACTAAATCACTACGAAAAGCAGACGCTCTATAAATACCTTCTGGAAGTTTCTCTGGTCGTTTTAACCCCTCCGGCAATTCTTCACTATTAGGCCAACCACGTTTCCAATCCATCGTACTAAACTCAAAACCATCAGTTTGATCACGAGTCGTTTGAGTATCATATTGAATCCAATCAGCTACAAGCCAAGATATACTAAGGGTTATGACAATAAATAAACCGCAAGCTAGTCGGCTATGGGCTTTTTCAGATATGGTTCGTTTCTTAAAGCGACCATATTGCAGTAACACACTCAATACTATGGCTATACCAAAAACCATGTATGTAATAGGTGCTATGTTAAATAGCGCTACCACGATTGCAAACAACACGCATAGCATAACCGTTAATAGGCCATAAAATTCTTGAAACAAAACTCTCTCCTATCATGACAATACTTAGAACATTTTCTTATACAACATTTCTATATCTTCCTGACTCACATCGGCCACTGTATTAGCAATATTGCCGGTAGCTACGACATACACGTTATCGACAAGCCAAGGAATGTCTTTTTTTGTAAAGCCTAGTTCTGTAAGGTTTGTGGTAAGGTCTAACTCATGTACAATTAAACGCAGTGCTTCACCTAGTTCGGATCCATCTCCATGGTTAAAGATACGTGCCAAGGTAGCAAACTTATCGGGATTAGCACTCCATGTATATTCCACTACAATCGGTTCGATAACGGCAAGACCTACACCGTGAGTAATATCCTTAAGCCCACTAGCAGGATGTTCCATGCCATGAGCAAGTGTTACACCGGCGGTATTAATAACCATGCCTCCAATTGTGCTAGCCAATGTAACGGACTCCCAAGCTTTTGTAAGTTGAGTTTCGTTGAAAACAGCTGATTTGCTTTCAGCCTTTGCTTTCACATGTTTATATAAAGGCACGAGATATTGAGCCAATAATGTTACTGCATAGTGGGATAGTGCATCTGTAAAAGGTTGTGCCGTTCTTGATGTGTATGCTTCAATATTATGACAGAGTGCATCAAAGCCCACAGATGCCAGTACATGTGGCGGCATTGTGCCCATCACTGCCGGATCTACGATGGATACCTTTGGTACGATGGCATTACATCGCAAGGATTTCTTGTCTCCCGTTTCAGGGTTCGTAAGCACCCCGAAACCATTGCCTTCAGAACCTGTACCACAGGTTGTGGGAATTACAATTAGAGGCAACGCCTTATCACTGGTTTTACGGTTAAAGATATAGTCGTTAATGTCACCATCGTTAACGGCCATAAATGCAATGCCTTTTGCACAGTCCATGATGGAGCCCCCACCAATGGCAATGACCATATCACAGCTTTCAGATTTAGCTAAAGCAGCACCGTCCAATGCAATCGTCGTTAAGGGGTTCGCATCCACTTGATCAAACAGCACATGTTCGATATGTGCCGCATCAAGTTTTGCCGTCACACGGTCATATAGTCCAGATTTTTTAGCACTCGTACGCCCTGTTACGATGAGCGCCTTTTTGCCATAAGGCTTGACAAAATCAGCAACACGGTCGACTTTATCCCACCCAAATTGGATATGTACTGGTAAAAAATAAGAGAACTCCATGTGAACGACCTCTTTTCTATAAATACTAGTTCTTAATGTTATTGTAATGTATATTCAGACGCCTGTAAAACCTCATAGGACTTTCACCAGAAAACATGTATACTACATATAAGAGGGGTCATTTATTTTTATAGAGGGAGAGAATCTATGAAATCTGCAATTAAACATTTATGGTCTTCGCTGCGAGACCTAGCAACGCAGTCACCTATATTGCTAGTATTAATCGCCGTATTTTCATGTACACCATTATATATTGAGCAAGATTGGTTTTCTGATATAGACCTTGGATTGTACACGTTGTATTTCTTCATCGTCATACTGGAAACATATATAATGCGAGATCGAAAGTTCTCCATCATATATACTTTATTAAGTATAGGCATCAGCGTTGGTCTATATACGATTCACGAAACGTACCATCACATACGAGGCATCGAGTTGGCCACAGAAAACATATCATACCTATGGCTATACTCTATGATTGCGCTGTACTTTACGTCACCTGGTAAACACTACATCGGTGAAATCATCAACCGCATAAAACGGATTGGTATCACCATTGTTACATCAACACTGTACAATATAGTCATAGTCATGACCTTATGGTTCTTCTTCATCATTTTGGATAAACCATTCACCTTTGAAGATCTAATCTTTAAAGCACTAGCCGCTATTAATATTTTTATCTGTATGTCCATGCTGTGCACTTATAAAGAGGAGCTTGATGGACCGCCAGAACCAAATACATTCTATAATGTTGTTTTTGGAATCATACTACCAAAAGCTTCCATCATTACAGGTATTCTAGCTAATATCTACTTGGTATTGATCCTCTTAGGCCTCCGTGAAGATGCACGGTTCCTTTACACATATTATCCGTATGTAGCCATTTTCTATCTATTTTACTTGGCTAGTTTCAGGTCTAGCGAAAGCAGCAAGACACAAAAGATCCTATGTTTCTTATTTATTACGATTACAATATTATGCTTAATCCTGATTGGCAAGCGTGTAATAAATGAGCCCGTACTCTGGCTCAATACGATTTATGTGGCCGCATTCAATCTAATCTTCTTAGCACATAATGTATACTCCTTTGTAAAGCGTTTGACTCCATCGATCCATACAACGATTATGGCGCTCGCCCTAGGTGCAGTCCTTTTAATGCCTTTTATCGGTTACACATCCCATCGAGAGTTTACAAACTATACGAAAATTGACGGTCAATGGCACGTATACTTGCCTATTACAGAAACATTTAACCCTGATTTTACAGACTATGGCAGGACGATTATACAGGGGGATTCTTCAAAACTAGGAGCAACGGAAATATATAAGGAACGAAATATTCAGTTTATCAGCTTTACGGCCGTTGAAGAACCTCATGTTATTTCGCTTGTAGGATATAACAAATTCATTTCTAACATCGAATTAGAAGTACGTGAGCCTACTGATAGTACAGCTGACATACCAACAGCATCCTATGAATCTATCAACTTTAGATTCATCAATGAAGGCCTTGATTTAGAGGTATCTCTACCAAATGGCGTGACCGAGGTTCATCATATATATGAAAAATTTCTCACTGTTCCTAAAACGGCTTCAGATTCAGTCATTATAGAAGGCACGGGATACAAACTCTTAATCCACTCCTACTACGCATATCAAGACAGCGCACGAAGAATTATTTTTAGCGTATTATATAATTAATTATGAAAGCTAGTAATTTAAGGCATCTTCAGCCATATCGACATTTTTTGTAAAACTATATTAAAAAATTTCCAAATGTCAATATTGAATATATAGATTTTTTTCGCTATAATCGTAACATAATGTATAAGCCAAATAAGAAAACTACCATATATAGTAGTTTTCTTATTTTTCTGATTAGACTCAACTTAAAGATATTTTATATAATTCATTCTAATCTTATATATGCTTATACGACTATATTAACAGTTTTATGACTTTTTGCTCTCAAGGGGAACAGTAATGGAGATTATGATCAAGAAACGGGATGGCCATTTCGAGCCGTTGTCCGTTGAAAAAACGAAACGAATGATAGCCTTCGCATGTTTGGGGTTAGATTCTTGTGATCCACTAGAATTGGAAATGGATGCGAAGTTGCAATTCGTTGATGGCATGACTACTAAAGAAATTCAAAAGACTTTAGTCCAAACAGCTATCGAAAAAGTTATATCTAAAAAAGACGACGGCTTCGGCAACCAAGTTAATAAAATGAACCAAGATTGGCAGTTCGTAGCAGCCCGCCTATTCTTGTTCGATCTCTATAAAGAAGCCGCTATTACTCGTCGTTACAAAGCATTTGGCTACGGAAACTTCCCAAATCTAGTCAACATGCTTGTAAAAGAGAAAAAATACGCAGACTTCTTCGTTACAGAGTACACAGCTGACGAATTGCAAGAATTAGGCGATTACATCAAACCTAAGCGAGACTATCTCTTCAACTATGAAGGTCTCAAATTATTGGCTGACCGTTACTTGGTAAAAGGTTTTAACAAAGAAATCTTTGAATTACCTCAAGAACGTTTCATGGCTATCGCAATGCATTTGGCTCTTGTAGAAGGGGAAAATAAAGTAGAATACGCTAAGAAATTCTACGATTTGATGAGCCAATTAAAAATGACGACAGCTACACCTACTTTGGCAAATGCTGGTACACCATTCCACCAATTGTCCTCTTGCTTTATCTCTGGTGTAGACGACAACTTATGGTCCATTTACGACGTAAATAGCAAGTTCTCTCGCGTATCTAAACACGGTGGTGCTCTTGGTATCTACCTTGGTAAAGTTCGTGCATTGAACTCCGATATCCGCGGTTTCAAAAACTCCTCTGGCGGTGTTATTCCTTGGATCCGCTTGTACAATGATACAGCTGTTGCAGTAGACCAATTGGGTAAACGTAAAGGCGGCGCTACAGTAACGCTTGATATTTGGCATAAAGACTTCTACGAATTCGTAGAACTTCGTACAAATAATGGTGATGATCGTCGCAAAGCGCACGATATCTTCCCTGCTATCTCCGTTCCAAATATCTTTATGGAACGTATGTTAGCTCGTGAAAACTTCACCCTCTTCGACCCTCATGAAATTTTGGCTGTAAAGGGCTATTCCTTAGAGGACTATTACGATACTGATGACAATAAGGAATTCACGAAACGTTACCTCGAATGTGAACAAGATCCTAACTTACACGGCATCGAAGTACCAGCATTAGATATGATGAAAAAAATCATGCGTTCTGCTGTTGAAACTGGTACACCATTCATCTTCTTCCGCGACACTGTAAATGCTGCAAATCCTAACAAACATGCAGGTATGATTTACGCGTCTAACTTGTGCCACGAAATCGCACAAAACGTTGGCTTCACTAACTTAGCTGAAGAAATCATCAACGAAGATGGTACAATTACTACTAAAACAAATACAGGCGACATGGTTACATGTAACTTAAACTCCATCAGCCTTGGTCGCATTGCAGACGAAGAATTGGAAGAGAACATTGCCCTTCAAATTCGCATGTTAGATAATGTTATTTCCATCAACCAAGCACCAGTACCAGAATCTCGCATGACTTCTGATAAATACCGTGCTATCGGTCTTGGTACATCTGGTTATCACCACTACCTCGTAAATCATGATATCCAATGGGAATCCGATGAACATATCGAAGTAGCGGACAAATTATTTGAAAACATCGCATTCTATGCGATTAAAGCTTCCATGGAGCTTGCTAAAGAAAAAGGTGCGTACCCTGCTTTCAAAGGTTCCGAGTGGGAAACTGGTGAATATTTCACACGTCGTGGCTACATATCTGATCGTTGGAAACAACTCGCTGCAGATGTTGCAAAATACGGTATCCGCAACGGTTACTTGATGGCCGTAGCTCCTACAGGTTCTACATCCAACATCGCTAATACAACAGCTGGTATCGACCCTATCTTCAAAAAATTCTTCATCGAAGAAAAGAAAGGTTCTTTCACACCAAAAACGGCACCAGATTTAAACGACAAAACATTCTGGCTCTACAAAGAGGCACATACTATCGACCAACAATGGTCCATCAAAGCTTGTGGCGTACGTCAACGTCATATTGACCAAGCACAATCTTTCAACTTGTACATTACGCCTCAAATGAAAGCAAAAGAAATTCTTGACCTTTACGTAGAAGCCTACAAACAAGGGATTAAAACAATCTACTACATCCGTAATCAATCCCTCGAAATGGATGAGTGCACTAGCTGCTCCTCCTAATATTGGAAATATAATTGCTATATTTTGCAAAACCTATTCACAATAAATAGAGAGTACCGACTTCGAGAAGGATACTTTCACCAGTACTATAAATCTGATGACGACCTATAGCCGTATAGGTCGCATCGTTGTATAAAGGAGTCCTACTATGGAGAAAAAACTGATTTTCAACGAACATGGTGACCGTGGCACGCAATCTATGATTGGCGGCAACACAACAAACCTTCGCGAATGGAACCGTATCAAGTACGACTGGGCAAATCAAATGTACCGTACAATGCTCAACAACTTCTGGATTCCAGAAGAGATTTCCTTGAACGAAGATGTTAAACAATTCCCATACTTAACAGATTACGAGCGTCGTGCCTTCGATAAAATCATTGCATTCTTGAACTTCCTTGATTCCATTCAATCTGAAAACTTGCCTAATTTGAGCCGTTATATTACAGCATCTGAAGTGGCATCCTTATTGAATATCCAAGCATTCCAAGAAGAAATTCACGCTCAAAGTTATTCCTACATTTTGGACACTGTAACAAATCCGATTACACGTGACAAAATCTATGACGAATGGCGTACAGACAAAACATTGCTTGAACGTAACCGCTTCATCGCCGATGCATACCAACGTTTCAGCGATGATCCTAGCGAAGCAACCCTTATTCATACAATCATCGCTAACTATATCTTAGAAGGCATCTACTTCTACTCTGGCTTTAGCTTCTTCTACACATTGGCTCGCCAAGGTAAAATGACAGCTACATCCACAATCTTCAAATATATCAACCGCGATGAAGTAACTCACCTCGTATTATTCCAAAACATCATCCGCGAGTTACGTCGTGAACGTCCTGACTTGTTCACACCTGAACTAGAAGCAAAAATCACGGACATGATTCGCCAAGGTGCAGAGAATGAAATCGCTTGGGGCCAATACATCACTGACGATAAAATCCTCGGTCTTAACAACGTTCTTATCGAACGCTACATCAAATACCTTGCCAATATCCGCTTAGAAGCAATCGGCTTGCCTCATCTCTATCCTGATATCAAGGAAAATCCAATGGAATGGATTGAAAGCTTCTCCAACTTGAATAGCACAAAAACTGACTTTTTCGAAGCTAAAGTTACAAACTATACAAAAGCAGCGGCATTTGATTTTGACGATTTAGAATAATAGACGTTATAAAATACAATATCTAAGGACGTACGGGCCAATAGAAAAGAGCTAATAGCTATAACGCTATCAGCTCTTTTTTTCATGATTATTTAAACCTTAGTTATGAGGAATTACTGCAAATTTAAACAGCTCTCTCCTATTTATCTCTAAAAAAATACTATCATATCAGTGTATATGTTGATAGAAATATAGTCCCCAAACGCCACCCTCGTTTTTACAGTTGACACATGGTTATACATTGTAAATTGTATCAATACATTTGTGCGCAAATAGGCCTACACCGTAGATTTTCATTCGCCCCATGAATGTATTCATAATAAGCTTGGTAAAAGCAAAAGTTTTTGTGTCCACCCTGTTTCAAACTACCAACTATGATTAGCTTTCAATCAATTCAGTTGTCCAGTTAGCAGACTGCAATAGATTGTCTAATAAGCGGACTTGTTTTGCGATATGATCAGCTTCTTTTTGGACGTCTGCCACATTCACGGTCGGCATTAGCTTAATCTCAGACCCTCTCGCACGGAAATTAATACTACCTGCGCTAGATGCCAATGTTCGATAAGCAGTTAGACGCAAAGCAGCGCAATCTTTTTCGGCAATGATTTCAGTAATAGATCGACCTTCTATAATAGTTTTGCAATTTGTTAAATTAATATCTGCAATTAATTTTTGAAGTCTATTTACACATTGTTCTAATGTTTTCAAAAGTTCTTCAGGGTTCTCATTCGGTACTTCCCCTTCTTGCACTAAACTGTTTTGAGTTAAGCGAAGCTCTAAATCGCTTATTTTATAATTTAAATCAGATCGTTCTTGTAATGCTTCTGCTAGTTTCATAAACTCTCACCTCTCAAAAAGATATATCAATTTACTTATAAAATACTATGTACAATAATAATATATCCATCAATTCTTATTATACAACACTATTGAACGGCTTATAATACTTTCCGCATCATCACATGCGGACAGCCTTCATCAAGGTATTCGTCCCCTTCAGCACGATATCCAAGGGATTCATAGAATGGTTTGGCCTGTACTTGCGCTGACAAAGAGCACGTTTTAAAGCCGTCACGACGAATAGCATTTTCGGCGGCCATCATGATCTTAGTACCTAAATGTTGTCCACGATACAACTTGCGTACCGCCATGCGCCCAATATGTGCATCTCCAGCTATGTCACTTGGAAAATATCGACACGTACCAGCCGCTTTACCATCAATGGATAAGAGCACAAACTTTGCAGTCTCATCGATTTCATCAAACTCGTCTTCAAACCCCTGTTCTTTCATAAATACATCGACACGAATTTGTTTTATTTTCTCTGTTATATGATCTAAGATTTGAATAATCATAGGTGCCCTTTCTGATTATAAGCATATTTATAAGAATCGATTTAGGCGTATTACGAAATATCCTATAAGCAATAAAAGCTTCTTATTTTTATTATATCAAAAATACGCTTAATGCCACAAAACGTCTCAGTTCCTGTTAATTCCCATATCAAAAATATTTTAAAACTTCCATGAAATTCATTTTTAGGTATTGCATAATTTTATCATTTGGGTTTATACTATACCCAACATTTTAGAAAGGAGCAACCAAAGATGACTAACCAAATTAGCCTCACAGCAAAGCAATACTTTTATTGGTTCTTTATCCAACGTACGGGTAAGGAACTATTTGTGATGCGCTAATAAAGGATTATTCAACATTAGTTGCTTAGAATAGTAAAAGGGCTACCCGTATTAGATTACGGGTAGCCCTTTTTGTTTGCTATCCGTATGGTCAGCCCAACTATTCACTGTAGTTACAAGGAGGAATTATCATGATTATTACATTGAAACAAAATGCAGCAGCAGAAGAAGTATCTCGTTTACGCAGTGAATTAGAGGCTCAAGGATTTGTTATCCACCCAGTAGAAGGAACGCGATACAATATTCTAGGTCTGATTGGTGATACTGCATCTCTTGATGCGCGTCAAATCGAGTCCCTAGATTTCGTAGATAAAGTAACTCGCATTCAAGAGCCATACAAAAAAGCAAACCGCAAGTTCCATCCCGATGATTCTGTAATCAACGTAGGTGGTGCACTTATCGGTGGTGGTCACTTCGCAGTAATGGCCGGTCCTTGCTCTGTAGAAACACCTGAACAAGTATTAGCCACTGCAAAAGCATGTAAAGAAGCTGGTGCCACAATCCTTCGGGGCGGCGCTTTCAAACCTCGTACATCCCCATACTCCTTCCAAGGCATGGGGCCAGAAGGCTTGGAATTGTTAGAGCTTGCTAAAAAAGAAACAGGTCTTCCTATCGTTTCCGAAGTTATGGATATCTCCCAATTACAATACTTCGATAATGTAGATATGCTTCAAATCGGCGCTCGTAACATGCAAAACTTCACGCTTTTAAAAGAAGTCGGCAAATTGAATAAACCAGTTCTATTAAAACGGGGTTTATCTGCCACATACGAAGAATGGTTGATGGCTGCTGAGTACATCATGTCCGAAGGCAATGAACAAGTTGTATTATGCGAACGCGGTATCCGCACATTCGAAACTAAGACTCGCAATACCTTAGACGTAACAGCAATTCCTATGATGCATGAATTATCTCACTTGCCAATTATCATGGATCCTAGCCACGCAGCAGGTATGAGCCGCATGGTTCGCCCGCTTTCACTTGCCTCCGTAGGTGGCGGTGCAGACGGACTTATGATCGAAGTTCACAATGATCCTTCCAAAGCATTGTGCGATGGCCCTCAAGCATTGCGTCCAGACCAATTCACTAGCCTTATGAAAGAAATTATCGCATTACGCCAAGCATTGGTAGAATGCACTAAATAATCTCAAATACCACACAAATAAGCTAGTATCCGTTATAATAGATACTAGCTTATTCTTTTATGAAAGGAACCATCATGACTCGCATCCATATTAACGCATCCACACCGTATGACGTTGTCATCGAGGAAGGCGCTTTACAACGCATCACCGATTATATTAAACCATTAAAACCAAATTGTCGTGTTATCATCGTCAGTGATAGTAATGTAGCGCCCCACTATTTGGACACTGTGAAAGCTAATATGGAACATGCGGGTTATGTTGTTTGTGATTATGTGTTTCCTGCTGGTGAAAGCTCCAAAAATGCCCACCAACTTATCGATTTAGTAGAATACATGGCGGCCCAATCATTGACTCGCAAAGACTTGCTCATCGCCCTTGGCGGCGGTGTTGTAGGCGATATGGCAGGCTTTGCAGCAGCGACCTATTTACGTGGTATCGACTATGTTCAGGTTCCTACATCTCTATTAGCCGCAGTAGACTCCTCTGTAGGTGGTAAAACAGCGGTCAATCTCGAAGCCGGGAAAAACCTCTGGGGTGCTTTCAAACAACCTATCCTCGTCCTCTGCGATCCAGCTACACTCAATACATTGCCTGATATGGAATGGATTAATGGATGCGGTGAAATTATCAAATACGGCTTCCTCGACGTACCTGGTTTATTAACCCAACTAGAACATAAACCATTAATTAAACATCGCGATAGCATTAGTACTGTCATCACTCGTTGCGTTCAAGCAAAAGCGGATATCGTGGAACAAGACGAACGCGAGTCTGGCGTACGTGCCCTCTTAAATCTCGGTCATACCTTTGGTCACGGCATCGAAAAAGCGAGTCATTTCGAGGTGCATCACGGTTATGCCGTTGCTATCGGCATGATGCTCATGGCACAAGGTGCAGTCAAACATGGAGAATTAGATGTAGAGGCGTTAGAGAAATTAAAGGTCCTCATCAAAGCACACGATTTGCCAACCACAACAACGATAAGCAAAGAAGAGATTCTAGCTGCCGCCAAGCACGACAAAAAAAGCGAAGGAGCAACCATTAAAATCGTAGTACCTACTAGCTATGGTCACAGCGAGCTCAAAGTGGTAACGCACGAGGAACTTGCAACCTATTTAGACTAAGATATAAAGGAGATTTATATGCATTCCGTAACGAACGCCATCCCTACAGGGACTATCGCGTCCATTCCTGCAAAAGCTCATGCGCACCGTGCGCTGATTTGTGCTGCTCTCGCAAACTCGCCATCTGCCATATTACTGAGCCGCACCTCTAAAGACATTGATGCCACTATGGACTCCTTGCGAGGCTTAGGCGCACACGTTGTGTATGAAAACAAAGTTGTCACTGTTACACCTGGTCCTGTGCCAACAAAGGGCAATGTAGTTCCCCACGAATCTGGTACCACATTGCGCCTCTTATTACCAGTGGCAGCGTCTATTTGTAATGAGGTAGACGTGGATGCGAAAGGGCGTTTACCAGATCGTCCTTTAGATCCCATGCTCGGTGAAATGAAAGCTCACGGCGTAACATTCTCCCGAGACAAACCACCATTCACTATGACAGGTCGTCTACAAGGCGGTGAGTTCGGTATGGTTGGCGATGTGAGTAGCCAGTTCTTCTCTGGATTATTGTTAGCAGCGCCACAATGTGGAGGTGCTACAATCACATCTACTACACCACTTCAATCTAGCGACTATGTAACATTGACGACTACAACGATGGCAGACTTCGGCGTAACAGTCGACCATACTCCCGCCTCTGGCACAGTCCAAGAGTCCTTTGCAGTAGCGGCTAATGCTACTTTTAAAGGTCAAAGTAATTACCAAATCGAAGGCGATTGGTCCAATACGGCTATTTGGATGGTAGCAGCAGGCATGACAGGTAAACAAATTACCATTACAGGTATGAACAAAAATTCTGTGCAAGCGGATCGTCGCATCATGCAGATTATGATTGATGCCGGTTGTGATGTGGTATGGGATGGCATGAACGTAACCGTTACGGGTCGTGCAGTAAAACCAATCCATGCCGACCTCGAACAAATGCCCGATATGTTACCAGTTATGGCAGCCCTTGCTTGCTCTATCCAAGGTGAAAGCTCCTTTGTTAAGGGTGCGCGCCTACGCTTGAAAGAATCCGATCGCCTCGAAGCCGTTGCTAATCTCGTTAGAGATTTAGGAGGCACGATTCGCGAAGAAGGTGATGACCTATATATCATCGGTAGTGGTATACTAAAAGGAGGACAAGGTGATTGTGTTAACGACCATCGCCTCGTTATGGCAGGAACATTGATGGCACTCATCAGTGAAAATCCTGTGACATTAAAAGATAGCGAAGCTATCACAAAATCCTATCCAGACTTCTTTGAGGACTGGAACTTACTAGGAGGTAATGCTAATGGCATCTAATTTCGGTAAAACCATACAAGTATCTACCTTTGGCACGTCTCATGGGTATGCCATCGGTGGTATCGTGGAAGGCCTCCCTTGTGGACATACCATCGACATCGACGAGCTACAAGCCTTCTTAAAGCGCCGTGCGCCAGGTCAAAACCAATTACAAACGCAACGTAAAGAAACCGATATACCTGAATTCTTAGCAGGTATGGTAGATGGCATGCTCAGTGGATCTCCATTGGCATTTATGATTCGCAATACCTCTCAGCACTCTAGTGATTACAATAACTTACGCGACATACCTCGTCCATCGCACGCAGACTTTACGGCTCGTATGCGCTACGGTGATAAGGTAGATATGCGAGGTGGTGGCCACTTCTCAGCGCGTCTTACAGCACCTCTTTGCGTGGCTGGTGGCATCGCCCTTCAACTACTACGTGAAAAGGGTATCGAAATTCACGGCCATTTAAAACAAGTTGGCACAATCCAAGATACTCCTATCGATATGGTTCATCCAAATATGAAAGCCCTTTCTGAAATCGCTACAGAACCTATTGCTATGGTCGATGCAGACAAGCGTAATGAAGTAGAAAACTTGGTCATGAAACTCAAAAAGGACGGTGACTCCACAGGTGGTATCGTTGAAGTCGTTGCTACAGGGCTACCAATTGGACTTGGCAATCCAAACTTTGATGGCATTGAGAACCGATTAGCTCGCGTTATCTTTGGCGTACCTGCCATCAAAGGCGTGTCCTTTGGCGGTGGCTTCGACATGTGTTCTCGCCTTGGCTCCGAGGTGAACGATGCTTTTACAATGGATGGCGATACAATCACAACAACTACCAATAATAGCGGTGGCATTCAAGGCGGTATCACCAACGGCTTGCCCCTCGTTATACAAGTAGGTATCAAGCCTACTCCATCCATTTATAAGGAACAACATTCTGTGTCGCTTTCACAAAAAGAAGACACATTACTCACCATCAAAGGTCGTCACGACCCATGTGTAGCGCTTCGTGCTGTACCTGTTATCGAAGCCGTTACGGCCCTTGTCATTCTTGATTTCTTAGGAGATATTGACCATGAACTTAGATGAAGTACGCGTTAAGATTAACGATATAAACGACCAAATGCTTGCCCTCTTCAAAGAGCGCATGGAACTCTCTAAGGACGTAGCGGCTGCAAAAAAAGAAATGAATAAGGCTATTTACGATGCCAAACGAGAGCGCGACATCCTCGACAAGGTAACAAAAGATGCAGGTCCAGACCTAGATCTATATGCACGACGCTTTTTTGAAGCATTATTTAGCTTGAGTCGTACATACCAATCTGAGCAACTATTCCAAGACAATGAATTTACTTTGAAAATGAAAAAAGCCATTGAGCAATCCCCTACTTTGCCACCTCAACGGGGCAGTGTAGCTTGCGCCGGTGTATTCGGCAGCAACGCTCAAATGGCATGTGATAAATTATTACCTCTCAGTCAAATCCATTATGTAACTGGTTTCCGTGCCGTATTCGATGCCGTCGAGTCAGGCGAATGTCAATTCGGTGTATTGCCTATCGAAAACAGCTCCAATGGTTCTGTAAAAGAAGTATATGACCTTTTAGAAGAGCGCAAATGCTATATCGTTCGCGGTACGCGCCTTTGGATCTCTCACGACTTGCTCGTGAAAAAAGGTACAAAACTAGAAGATATTCATACCATAATTTCCCACCCTCAAGCGTTGGGCCAATGTAGCCACTTCCTAGATAAGTTAGAAGGCGTAGAATTACGCTCCTATGACAACACGGCTCGAGCTGCACAGCTCGTAGCAGCTAGTGATGACCCTGGAGTAGCGGCTATCGCAGCACCTCAATGTGCAGACCTATATAATTTGTCTCCATTATTGAGAAATATCCAAAACAGCGATAACAACTATACGCGCTTTATCTGCATTAGTAAGGATTTCCACGTATACCCAGGAGCCAATAAAATCTCAGTAGTAACGACTGCAAGTCATGCTCCAGGCGGGCTTGGTACATTGCTCACCAAGTTTGCTAATATCGGTGTGAACCTTACAAAACTCGAGTCCCGTCCGATTGTAGGACATAACTTTGAGTTCTTGTTCTACCTCGATTTAGAAGCATCCTTGGCAGATCCAAAAGTACTTTCCGTATTGGCAGAGCTCCACGCATCGCAAGATAAATTCCGTTTGCTCGGCAATTATCCTGAAAATTAATATTTTCCTCTGTGGTAGTGCTTATTAATGGCATATATAGTACAATGGATATAGTTTTAAAACTCCAATGGCTAATAGGTGACAGCCTATTAGCCATTTTGTGTATATTGACCTAGGAGGTCCTATGAAATTTGGTTTACTTGGCCGTACGTTGGGCCATAGCTTTTCCCCACGTATCCACAATGCTTTGGGAAATACTAATTATGAATTATTTGAACGAGAACCGAGCCAACTGCAAGAGTTCTTCGCAAACCCAGAATTACAAGGTATTAATATTACCTTCCCTTACAAGGTTAATGCCCTTGAAACCTGCGATGTAGTTGACCCTCGCGCGGAACGCATTGGTTGTGTAAACACGATGGTCCGTAAAGACGGCAAATGGCATGGTTACAATACAGATTACGATGGTTTCGTATTTACTCTAGAACACGCTGGTATAAATGTATCCGGTAAAGAATGTATTATCCTTGGCGATGGTGCCTCCTCTGCTACGGTTCACGTGGCTCTTGAAGATCTAGGTGCTAAGAGCATCACGCATCTATCTCGTAAAACAGCTCCGCTCTATACTGATGCACCTAATTACTACGAAACAGCACAAATTATTATTAACTGCACACCTATTGGTATGTATCCGCATAATCCAGCTAACCTCATAGATATTATGCAATTTTCTAAATTAGAAGGTGTTGTGGATCTCATCTACAATCCGCGCCGTACAGTTTTGCTTTTACAAGCAGAAATGATGAATATTCCGTACTGTGATGGTCTACCTTTCCTCGTAGCACAAGGTGTTGAGGCGGCTAATCATTTTCAAGGTGAAAGCTTTGGTACGAAAGAGATAGAACAAATCTTGCGAGATGTGCGCCGTGAAAAGGAAAATATTATCCTCATCGGTATGCCTGGTGTTGGAAAAACAACAGTAGGCAGAGCAATCGGTAAAGAGATGGGCCGTACTTGGTTTGATGTGGATCACGAGCTGGAAAAAGAAATTGGCAATGTTTCTACCTATATTACAGAACAAGGGGAGGCTGCGTTCCGTGAAAAAGAGGCAGAAATGATTGCAAAACTAGGCACCCAAACAGGACTTGTCATCTCCACTGGTGGCGGCTGTGTAACAGTACCTAAAAACTATGCACATCTGCGCCAAAATGGACGTATTTACCAATTAACACAACCTGTAGAAAAACTATCTACGTCAGGTCGTGTTCTCTCTAGTGGCGGTATAGAGCGCTTACGTGAACTCGAAGAAACTCGCACTCCAATGTATGAAAGCTTTGCACAATGCATCGTAGAACATAATCGTAATGCACCGGAAACAGTAGCGGCTATACTAGAAGACTTCGAAGCAAACTTATTGTAAGAGTTTATATAACGGTATTTATAAGATTGTTTCCTCTATATAAGTAAGGACTTCTACATTTTTAGAAGTGAGAGCATTTACATCTGTATTTTTAGATAAAACTAAAACTCATATCATGACATACATGATATAAACTGAAAAGCAGTAGCTATCCTCAGGGTAACTACTGCTTTTTTAGGTCTCCTATGTATTATATATATTGGTAGAAAACTACATTTGCAATTACAATGTAATTACAAATAGGATTGAGTAACTTAAATACTTTTTAACATAAAATCAACAATATAACCAAGATGTTTCAGTCATAAGCCAAAAGAATACTAGGAGAGATACTATGAAAACCGTAAACCTACAAGTCCGTATCAACGAAGATCTAAAACAAGAAGTATCTAGCATATTAAAAGCACAAGGTCTATCATACACCTCTATGCTAGATGCACTATTCCGCCAAATCATCAAAGAGCGTCGCATTCCGTTTGCCATTGCGTTACCAACGGCACCTATCGATGAAACACCTACACCAAGCACACTCAACAACGGCACCTATGAGCAACCACAAACTACATTAAAAGCCTCAGATTATATAGGTGCATATGGTACACCAAGAGAAGAAAATCAAGAAATATCCTTCGATACAATCGATAAGACAGGAGTTCTTAACATCCGTATCAATCCTAAAGTTAAGACACTAACAACAGCTATTCTAAAAGAAATGGGATTAACCATGTCACAAACAGTTACACTTGTATCTAAACAAATACAATTTAATAAGGATATTCCACCTACTATCCTCCGTCCAGAATGGATTGATGCTATTAATAATGATTTCTGGACTGAAGAAGATTTAACTACAAGAATACAATTAGGGCTAAATCAAGCAGAAAAAGAAATTGGTGAACCTGCGGAAAAAATTTTTAATGAACTCCTTGAAGATTTATAAATTTGGAGAGCTGAAATGAAGTATACAGTAATTATGACGCCTACAGCTAAGTCTGATATAGTAAATCTCAAAAGTTCACTAGAACAACAGATTATAGATTCTTCCTTTATTAGAAAAGAATTAAAGTTGATTTATCAAAAAATTTCTTCATTAGCTATCTTTCCTGAACGTTATCCTATTGTAAATAGTAATACCAATTACAGAAAATTATCATACAAAAAATATCTTATTCTATATAAAGTCATTAATAATAACATATATATTTTTTATATCCGCCCTTCAAAAATGAATATACTACAAGAAATACAAAACATATAAAAAAGTCGGCTCTCGCCGACTTTTTTAATGCACTTTTACGCGTTTATGTTGTTGTTCGTCAAATACACCATCTACATCGATGGTATCTAGAATTCGTTTTAAAGCATGTACATCGATTTGCCCTGGTGCCGATGCTTTACCAGCAGAGGCAAAGGTCATGGCATTTCCAAATAGAGCACCTACAGTGCGTGTAACAGCACCTAGTTCTCCCATTGCCATCGTAATAATTGGATCCGAAGGATACAAAGCTTTCACTTCAGCAGTTGCTTCAAGTAGCGTCAATACATCACCAGTTGTGTGAGGCATAACGGCAATCTTTGGCACATCGGCCAAGAACTCTTTCATTTGAATAAGTCGATTTACAATGACTTCACGGCTCGGCGTACAATGGAAATCATGGTTGCTCATGATAATAGTGATTCCATGAACCTTAGCAAACTCTATCGTTTTAAGCATTCTATCTTGATCAAAAAACAGCTCAATATCGATAGCATCCACCAATCCTGTAGGAATCAAGCGCTCCAGCATTGTAAAATAATCTTGTGTAGAAATCGTTCTTTCCCCACCTTCACCTTTTGTGCGCCATGTAAAGAGCAACCCACGACCTTTCAGTTGTGGCTTGATGAGCATTAATAATTCAATAATAGCGTCAATGGAGTGGGCCCGCTCGAAATAGTCAATGCGTAGCTCCACTACATGACACGGTGTATTACATGCTACCGCGGTGGCATCTAGAATCTCTTTCATTGTTGTGCCCACAATAGGCACGCATATTTTTGTACCCTTTTCTCCGAGTACAGTATGTCCGATACGGACCATAATAACTCCTTTCTGTCCCACGCGGTGAGACTAGTGACTTACCTTAAACTAACTATATACCAATATTTTTGTAAAAGCAATCAATCAGCCCATATTGGATTGCTATTCACTAAAAACGTATGAAAGCCTGCTATTATGCACTAAAACAGTATTCTTAGATTAACGATTAACATTACTTTTTCTTATACCCTAGATTAAGACCTCTTACCAATAAACAATCTGTACTTGAAAGTTTCGTATTATAAAAATAGCCTAAAAAAGTAAAAGCTCCTTACCAATATATTAGTAAGGAGCTTGTTAGACTCTAATTCACACACTATATTTATCATGTTGTACGGATAGTTTCCGTGATTGGAATCCCATATAGAGTAATAGCAAACCTGTAATGCTAAATACATAGGATATCCCAATATAGGTAGATACAATACTTGCAAACACTGGACCCACCATGGAACCAAATTGTTGAGCCGTCGTCGTCATACCAAACATGCGACCTCTAAAGCCTGGTTCTGTATTAAGTGTTACAGCTGCACTCAAAGATGGGTTGATCCCTACAATACAAGAGCCAATTAACACTTGTAGTACACCAAACCACCAGATACCTACTGGTAAGCTTTGAAGTAAGAGAACAACACCACTACCAAGCATACAGTAGGAAATGGTTCTAAAGTACCCACGACGCTCACCGAGGCGCACCCATATATTGGTCGTTAAGGAACCGGCTAAACCACCGATACTGAGGATTGTACCTGAAATGATGGCTGCCCCTTCCATGGTGCCTTGCATATCACCTACATAAAGCGCCAAAATAGGCTGTAGCATCATGATGACACATTGCATAAAGAAGTAAATCCATAAAAGTCTTACTAATACAGGTTGTTCTTGAACCGACTTAAAATCCTCTCGCAAGGATGTAGCTTTTACCGGCTGTTTGGACTGCTCCTTAGAAGTTGTATTTTCAACTTCTAGTTTTGGTTCTTTTACAAGAAACAATACCGCCAAAGTAGCAATGAATACAGCTATACCAGAAATATAAAATACAGGGCGCATACCTACGACACTTTCAACGGCACCACCTAAAAATGGGCCGATGACATTGCCTAAAATCAGACCTGTTTGGAATATGCCGAGGGCACGGCCCACATGTTTCTCATCAACGCTCAGGGAAACCATGGTCATCGCCGCAGGATAGAAACCGTTGGCAAAACCTACCAAGGCACGCCCCATCAACAATTGGTACTGATCCGTTACCATACCGATGAGGACATAACTGACAGCAATGGCAAAACCAGCGCGCAAAGCCATCCGCTTTTTCCCTTTATTATCTGCAATTTTGCCCCATATAGGCGCCATAATACCAGCAATAAGGAAGGTAATACCAAAGACAAGACCTGACCAAAGTGCCACATCAGCCTTAGGAACACCGAGTTCCAACAGATATATAGGCAGAAAAGGAATTATCATTGTGTAACATATGGCTAGCACGGTCATACTAGCCGTAATAATCCATACATTGCGCATGCCACCGCGAGCATCATATACACTTGTACTCATAGTACCCTCCCTTCCACATAAAATTGTTTAGATAAACTAATATACACATAAATCACTTTTAATTACAGTTCCATTTAAATTACAGTCCTACTTAGATTTCAATCTATGTTACTATTCATAAAATGTTATTACATTTTAATTTCATATATAAAGAAGAGCCGCATACGAAACGCGACTCTTTCCATAAAAAATACCTAAAATATAGGTATACAATGTAGTAATCCTCAAAGATTATTCAAACTAAAGTTTTCGGACTATCAATTATTCCGTAGGAAATTTGTGATCCATTACATCTTGCAAGGAAACATGTTCCATAACATGTCGGAACTCATCTTGTAAATACTGCCACAATGGAGCTGTCAAGCAGTCATTAAACATAGGACACGGTTCTACATCATCTTCTAAACAAGACACGAGAGCAATGGAGTCCTCTGCGGCATATAAAATTTCATATACATTGTATTCAGCCGGAGATTTCACCAAACGATATCCTCCATATTTACCACGTCCACTTTTAACAAGGCCCGCGGAGGATAATCGAGATACAATCCCCTCTAAATATTTATCGGAAAATCCTTGGCGTTCTGCAATCTCACGAATTGGTACATTTTTTTCTACTCCATGTTCTGCAATATCCGCCAATATCCGTAAGGCATAACGCCCTTTTGTAGATATTTTCATAAGTTAACCTCTATATCATTCATAATATATTAATAGTATATCACAAATTCATACAAAAAATGGTGGGAAATATGATACACTATACATATATCGAAATATCTTTATTTAGGTATGATTTTAATTTCATATAGGGAGGATTTTATCTAATGTTAGATAAATTATTTCAACTCAGTGAGCGTGGCACAACCGTTAAAACAGAAATTTTAGCAGGTATCACTACGTTTATCACGATGGCGTACATCCTATTCTTGGCGCCAAACATTCTTAGTCTTGCAGGTATGGATAAGGATGCGGTCCTCATTGCCACAGCCTTAGGTGGAGGTCTTGTGACGATTGCTATGGGTTTATTCGTAAACTACCCAATTGCTCTCGCTCCAGGAGTTGGCCTCTTGGCATTTTACTCCTTTACTGTAGTTCTCGGTATGGGCGTATCTTGGCAAACAGCATTAGGTGCGGTATTCATTTCAGGTCTCGTATTCCTCGTATTAACACTTACGTCGGTGCGACAAATGATTGTTGAAGGCATTCCTACCTCCATGAAAATTGCCATTACCGTTGGTATCGGTCTCTTCATTTCTATCATCGGTTTGAAGTTATCCGGCTTGATGGCCATCTCCATTAGTTTGTCTCCAAACTCCTTAGGTCAGGTTGTACAAACACATGGTAATTTAGTCCCTCCAGCATCTGAGGCACTCTTAACGCTTGGTAATTTGCACAGTGGTGAAACATTGTTAGCACTATTCAGCCTCATCTTTACAGCTTTATTGATGGCTCGCAAAATTCAAGGTTCCCTCTTGATCGGCGTTTTAGTAACAACAATCATCTCCTATGCGACAGGCCTTTCCACAATGCCTGAGAACTTCACCGTATTGGCCGTTCCTGATTTCTCCAAAGCAGCATTCTTGCAATTAGATATTCCTGGTGCTCTTCACATGGGCTTAATTACGATTATTTTCTCCTTCACATTTGTAGAATTATTCGACTCTATGGGCACTTTGATTGGTACCGCTACAGAGGCGAAAATCGCAGATCCTAAATCTGGTAAATTCCCGGGTCTTGGTAAAGCCATGACCGTAGATGCTATCGGTGTTAGTGCCGGTGCATTACTCGGTACTTCTACAATTACGGCTTTCGTTGAAAGTGCGGCAGGTGTAGGGGCTGGCGGCCGTACAGGTTTAACAGCTGTCACAACAGGCGTACTTTTCCTAATTTGCTTATTCTTGGCTCCATTGGTATCCTTGGTTCCAAATGCAGCCACATCTCCTGTTCTTATCATCGTAGGTGCCCTCATGTTAGGTGCCATTCGCAACATCGACTTCGATGATTGGACAGAAGGCTTCCCTGCATTCCTCGTTATCGTATTAATGCCGTTCACATACAGCATCGCTAACGGTATCTCTGCAGGTCTTATTGCATACCCTCTACTCAAAATCATTGCAGGCCGTGCAAAAGAAGTTAACTGGATTATGTACGTATTGGCGGTTCTCGTTATCATCCGTTACGTATTCTTCTAATTAACATATACCCATAATGATGCTATTAGTGAAAGCTACTTTATATTCGATAGCTATAAAATCACTAATACCTAAAAGCAAAATATATGTAAATTACATACACTAAAAGAACCTATCTCCAAAGATATTACTCTAATATCTAGGAGATAGGTTCTTTTTATTATGTGTTATTTTATAGTAAATACTAATATCGTATAGCCTCACCAAATTATGATGCTATAGTTATAGTTTCTTATTACTGTTTCTTATTAACGAATTGTTTTTACACCGATTAAGTCTGTACGACTTGGATCAATATCATTTAATGGTACTACATGATCTTTATAAAACTCTGCTTCAGATGCTTTCACAGGCACTTGGAAGAACAAGAAATATGACATGTTATCTTTGCTCCACGTAATACTGCGAACTAAGCTCTTATCTACATTACCTGTATACTGCACATCACCGGTTGGCGTAGAGTCAATCCACTGTACGTCATGGTATTCCGTTGGAACATATTCTTTAGGCCATACAGTATCCTTAGAGTAACTCATGCGGAAGGCCATAACATGATTTACCCAACGGCCGCTGCGTTCTTGATATTCTTGACCTTCCTTCCAATATACAGTTTCTAATACATCATTATCATAAAAATGTGTAGCATAGTATGTATAGCCAAGAGGCAAGTAACTTGGTACAGATACGTTATAGGACAGCTTACGAGATGCATCAATTACACCGCTAGGTAAGCCGATGGATTTACTCGTAAGTATAGGCCACTCAAAATTCGTATGTGTACGCAATGGCAGCCCAATAGATTCAAAATAAGGTCTATCTTGTTCTCCATTTTGTTTAAAACTTTGCGCATTATTGCCTTTAACATTTTGCTTATCATTTCGGTCACCACGTAATCTAGTATCATCAGAAGCCACATTACTTAACGACCCTACTGAATCTACAATTTTGCTTACATAGTTTTGGTTTCTTGAGGAAGCAAAGTAGAGCATATAAACTTTGTTATCTTTTTCCCAATAAGCAATTTGAACAGAATCGTTGCTAGAGCCTAACGTATGTACAGAGATTCCATTAGGGGTAGTAAAGCTAACGACATCATCAGCATTGTATTTTGTCTTTTCCAATATAGGCTTTACTACGGTATCGATAGCCCACCCCATACGATACACAATATCTGTATTAGAGAAGGTTAATTTCTGACCATATTCTCCATTATGGCCCGTTTCCGTATACACGATTTCTAATACGTCATGATCTCTTGACTTTACATCGCGTACTGCATAGTCTTCAGGCATATAAGATGGAATCTGTAAATCATATCCAAAATAATTTGTACTGGCGTCAACATTAAGCAGTACTATATCACCATTATCAATTTGATCATACCACCGATAGCGATTCACTAGCTCTTTATTCTTTTCCACTGTGTCAGTGGTAACAGTATTTCCATTTTCATCCACTAAAGGGGATAACGCACTAGCTGATTGTACTCCAAAGCTACTTAACACAGCAGCTAGTATTCCCATTGCTAATAATGATTTTGTTGTTTTCAATCTCATAATTTCTGCTCTCTCTAAATTTAGATATTTATAAGTATATATTACCGAAGTAATCATTTATCTATTACATTTTTTAACTCAGATCACTGACTTTCAAGAGTATTACGTACCATTAATAAATCACACCAGTCTATGCTTTCATAGGCACTACATGTTCCTCTTTTATTTCTTCAATTGTTTTAGGTGTTGTCGGATAGTTACCAACTAGTTCATAACGAGAGCTATCAATGCTCTTCAACGGTACTACATGCTCTTTATAGAATTCCGCATCCGCCTCTTTCATCCGTTCTAAGAAGAATAGAGAATAAGCCATACCCTCCTTCGTCCACGAGATGCTACGAACCATATGTGTTTCAGGATTACCTGTAAAATAAACATCACCAGAATCACCTGATTTAGACCATTCGAGATCGCCGTACTCAGATGGAACATATGGTGTATCTCTTACGGTATCTAAGGAATATCCCATTCTATATGCCATAATACTATCTATATATTTTTTCCCATCCCGATAGATAGTCACACCTTTTTTATAATATACAACCTCTAATACATCATTTTGATCTTGACGCGCTGTATAGAGCTGATAACCATAAGGTATATAACTAGGTGCCTTGACCTCATACGGCAGTTGCTGTGCAGCCTCTACTATTCCCTTCCAATTACGAGCCCCTTCTTGTGTTTTCATAGGCCACTCTAATAAGGTCTTTCTTGGCAATGCTTTAATTGCTGAATCAGGATGAACTCTAGGCATATCATTTGTAACGGTAGCTGAAACATCAACATTATCAGTAGATATAGAATCATTAACAACATCAGCTGAAACATATCCCGCAGACAATAAGCCTACAGCCATAGCAGCTAAAACGGACTTATATAGAAGCTTCTTCATGATCTCTCCTTTTATAAAGACTTGATATATACTTTACACATATAATGATATATTTTCTTATTTATATCAAAAACATGCCCCCGATTCTGTTGCCCTAGCTACTTCATAAAACTTTTATCTTTCCTATTATGAAAGTATAGTTATGAGCAAATAGCTGCTTTAATGCTAACTAGTTATACATAATAAAACATCCTATTAAACGCCATATTATACTGGTGTTTAATAGGATGTTATATTATTTCTCTAATGGTGGCATAATAGTATCTTGTTCAAACTGTCTTCGTCTCTTTGCAGTATAGTCTACAACTTTAATTTGAACGACGCCCACAGAGTTTACCATGGCATCAGTAAAGGTAAATTCTCGACCAGTCTGATGCTTCATCAACACCTGTAAACCATGAGCTTTTTCATCAATATTTGCTAAATAAACAGCCTCTCCTCGTCCCATTACACTGGAATAGACTGAACTATATTTACAAGGAATATCTCTACCTGATACGAGGGCCTCATCATTACCGTCAATTTCTATAAATACATGGGGGTTCACTTTAATCAAAATAAACTTCTTCCCCTCATGATAGCCATGTACATATATGTAGAGTATATCATCTACAATTTCATAACCGAAATGTAAAGGTACTACATAAGGGTAATCACCATCCATCATGCCTAGGTGAATAATACGCGTGCTGTTTAAAATATCTTTAATTTCATCTATATTTGCAACCATACGATCTTGACGTCTCATTTCAACCTCCACAAGAATTGATGAATTAATACACCTTACGCTTCATGTAATCTGCCAAGAAGATGTTTAAATTGAGCTTCATCACTCTTCAGCTTTCCGAAAAAGATTTCATCAATTTCTTCGACTAATGGGACTGCCTTTTGTAATATTGCACCCCCCTCTTCATTCAAAAGAACCGTTTTCGCACGTGTATCTCTAGAGTGTTCTTTTCGCTCTACAAAACCACGTTTTTCCAATAAACTCAATATTTGAGATACCGTCATAACATCTATTCCTGAAAGTTTTGAAATCATAACTTGTGTAACTTCGTTATCATGTTGTGATAGATATGCAAGAGATGCTAAAACAACAAACTGAGGATGTGTTAAGTTCAACTCTTTTAATGCTTGTTTTATAGTAAAATGCCATTTATTGTACACCCTCATGAACAATAATCCTGTTGATTTTTCTGAATTGTCTTTATATTTTGATGTAAACAAACAGCAATCACCTTATCTTTCTAAACAATTTTTTAGAATAAATATAGATTGGGGAACATCAGAAAAAACTTGACTTAAAAATTCCAAATGTTGCTTATCTTCACTTTCTAAGCTTACGGTATGCTTTACATTTACACTTCCGTCATGATTATCAATTATTTGATGTCCGAAAAGAATAGCACCAAATGGAGTTTCAGTCTTATCCCAAAACTCTTCAAAAGGTTTTACAAGAGTAAGCTGATATTCCATAGGCGGCATGCCTTCAAGCTCCATTGTACCACATGAACCGGTCTCAAATTTACCGTTTAATGTAATATTTTTTAGATCCTCTTCCCAGTCATACCATTTTTCGATATTCGCATAGTACGCCCATACAGCTTCTTTTGTTGCTTTTATTTTCAAACTAAAACTAAATTCCATTTTATATCCTCCTTTTTTACGAGTGCTTTATTATAAGTATACTTATTATAAATTATTTTATATTATTCGTCAATTAACTTCCAAAAAAGGATATTCTATGCGTTTATCAATATAAGGGTATACTCTCATCAGAAAATCATCAGGTCTTTTGTCTACTGTAAAAATACATTTGACTTTTTAGAATAGATACTGTATTATAAAAAAATAGTTTTAAAGATTCTATAGATTGTTAAAGCTGTGGTAATCCATAGCCTTTATATTTATAGATAGTTTGTAGAAAAGAGGTCTTTATTATGTCTGATACGCATCAGTTAAAACGGGGTCTTAAGAACCGGCATGTACAGTTGCTCGCTATCGGCGGTGCTATTGGTACAGGTTTATTCTTAGGCTCCGGCCGCGCCATTCACTTGGCTGGTCCATCCATTATATTCGCCTACCTAATAACAGGTGTTATTTGCTTCTTTATTATGAGAGCACTAGGCGAATTACTGTTATCTAACCTAAACCACCACTCTTTTATCGACTTTGTAGAAGATTACTTAGGGGATCGAGCAGCATTTATCACGGGATGGACATACTGGTTTTGCTGGCTTTCACTAGCCATGGCAGACTTAACGGCCGTAGGCCTCTACATGCAGTACTGGATACCGTGGCTACCCCAATGGATACCCGCCTTACTCGTTTTAATCGTCTTGTTGTTAATGAACTTGACAGCTGTAAAACATTTCGGCGAAATGGAATTCTGGTTTGCCTTGATTAAGGTAATCGCTATTATCTCTCTTATCATCATCGGTATCATCATGATTGTTACAGGTTTTACTACAGATGCTGGCGTCGCCGCCTTTAGTAATATGTGGAATTACGGAGGATGGTTTCCGAATGGAACGATGGGCTTTATCCTATCATTCCAAATGGTTGTATTTGCTTTCACAGGCATAGAACTCGTAGGTTTAACGGCTGGCGAAACAGAAGATCCTGAAAAGGTTATTCCAATGGCCATAAACAATATTCCATTGCGTATTATTTTATTCTATATAGGCTCTTTAGCCATCATCATGAGTATTTACCCTTGGACTGCCGTTAACCCTGCTGCAAGTCCATTTGTGGCTGTATTTACCGCCGTTGGTATTACAGCCGCTGCAGGTATCGTAAACTTCGTTGTTCTTACCTCTGCAGCATCTGCTACAAACTCCGGTATCTTCAGTACTGGTCGTATGATTTACGCCTTGGCAAAACGCGGTCACGCCCCGAGTTCGATGCGCCGCTTGACTCACAGCAGTGTGCCATACCAAGCAACGATTTTCTCGGCAGCCGTATTATTGATTACGGTTGTACTCAACTACGTAATGCCTGAAGCAGTATTCGTTATGATTACATCAATCTCTACGTTCTGCTTTATCTTTATTTGGGCCATGATGGTTATTTGCCATCTCAAATATCGCAAAAAAAATCCTGATGTAGTGGCACAGTCTAAATTTAAAATGCCTCTATACCCAGTAATGAATTACGTTATCCTCGCGTTCTTCGTTTTCGTTTTAGCCATTCTAGCCTTAAACGAAGATACGCGAATTGCCCTCTTGTTCACACCAATTTGGTTTATTATTCTTTGGGCCTTCTACTCCATGCTTAACACGGACGATGAAGATGCCCTTGGGGAAGAACTCATCGAAATGGCAGGCGTAAAAGAACTTTACAAAAAACCTAAAAAAGACGATTCCGATGATTACGTAATCTAACAAAAAAGCTCGTGCTATGCACGAGCTTTTCTTTTACTTCATTGACGGGAAGTTTTGTTGTTCATATTGTTGTAGATATGCTGGTAAGTTACTTGTATCTTCATTGTAATTAAAGATAGTCTTAATGCGATAGCCTTCTTGAGTGATTATGATATCAATAGAGGATGGTACTTCTTGATCATTCTGTTGCAAGTGATTAACTAATTCTTGCAAGGCCTCTGTTTGATGTAAAGAACCGGCCATATATTTACCCTTGGATAGACCTGTATTTCTAATGACTTGGCCATTGTATACTTGACCTCTATTATCTTTGTAATAAAAGCGTACAGCATCCTTATCTCCCGTAGGAACAGCTTTAATATAAATGGTCTTCCAATTCTTTTTAATCATCACTTTTGTAGCTTCTGCTAAATTATTAGACAAACGTCGTGTTTCTTTATTTGTTGATTTAGACACACCATTAACCTGTTGAATTTCATCATTCATAGGCATATCAATAGGTGCCACTACTGGATCTTGTTCTACCTTTTTTGCATCTGCAGGCTGAACCGCGAACATACCAACAACCGCCATTACAGCTAATGCGGTAAGAGCAATTTTTTTCATTCCATCTCTCCTTAGTTAGGATACATCAAAACAAATTATATTTTATACAACACATTCTATTATATTCATTAAACAGTTTAATATCAAGTCATACTTAATTTTTAGGACTGACACTATTAATGATTTGGTTCCATCGTTCAAAACGTTTAGTATCGTAGTTCATATCCATATATTTAATATTAAAAGAGGTAATCGATTTTAGATTTTCATAGCGTTCCATCTCATCAGTCTTAACATTCCAGAACAACATCATATTTTCATATATAGGAATACCATAATACTGTTCAGCTTTAAAAAAATCAAAAGGTAAATTCATATTTGGTTTCGCATATATAAGAGGAGTAACCGTGAGCAAATAAGTATCTCCTACCTTACCATTTATATATAATTCTCTAGGAATAAGAGAGTCTAATATTACTTTATCATTTTTAATACCATGTTTACTTTCTTTCTTTTGTTGAACCAAACGTGGATCTGTATCAACTATTTTAGAAGCAGATAAATTAGCATCTATAATATATTCTCCATCTCGATTAGAGGCTATAATTTTTCCATCTATATAATCTAAGGAAGCAGAAAATTTATCTAAATCATATCCAATAATATTAGAAACTAAAGATGTATCATTGATTTTAAAAATCAAAAGTGGATACAACTTCATATCAGGAATAGTATCATTAGAGCATCCGAGTAGATATAGTTCCTCATTAATAATAAGATAATCAACAATATAACAGTTATATTGTTTTAAAATGGGTAATACATCGATAGTATACGATTCAGAATAATTAGATGCACTCAGAATCTTTAATGCCGCAGTAGGATTACGATTAATATCAACCGCAATATCCTTTTCTATAATTACCCCTTGTTTTGGTAAAATTCGAGCCTCATTTCTCGTACCACTAAGGTGTAAGGCACACAAAATAAGGATAAGTAAAAGCAAAAAACCAACAATATAATGCTTTTGTATCCATTGCAACATAGGACCACCTCTCTCTTACCTATAGTATAACTAAATCTGTCGACTAATAAAAGAAAAGACTTCTGCCAATTCTTGACTGATTATATTCTGTCAATTACTGGTAAAAGCCTTTAATTTTATAATATTGGTTATGAAATTGTCCTATATAGCAAAGAGATATACTTAGATGTTTCTATTCGCAGAAATATCAAAATCAATATTACTAAATTAGTTACTAAAATCCGTATCCACAATAGCGAATTGTGTATAATCAGGGTAACGTTTTTGCATTTCTGCCTTGATTTTTTCTAATGTACTATGTGGATCTTCTTCGTCAAAGTCAAAGATAATATCGTAGTAGATAACCTTCTTTTCTTCTTGTACGTAGAAGGCATGTACTTGTACTACATGTGTATATAAACTAATAACTTGATCAAGAGCTTTTCTAATTTCAAGTACTTCTACACTTGGTTTGTTTTCAGCATATACACCAACAGTCATATTGATGCCAAACTTTTTATAAAGATGAACCGCAATGCCCTTTGTTAATGGATGAACTTCTGCCATTGTCATAGAATCTGGTACAGAAATATGAACGGAACCAATTGTTTCTCCCGGACCATAGCTATTTAATACCAAGTCATATACACCACCCACATTTGGATGCTGTGCAATAGTTTCTTTAATATTACGGATTAAATTATCATCTGCTCGAATACCAAGCAAATGATTGTACATTTCACGTAAAATATCATACGCTGCTTTTAAAATCAAAACAGAAATAACAGCGCCCACATAACCTTGAATATCAAAGTTAAAGAAAAATACTAAGCCTGCAGATACCAATGTAGCAAAGGTAATCACTGCATCAAAAAGGGCATCTATACCAGATGCTACGAGTGCATCGGATTTATATTTCTCACCTTGTGCCTTGATATAACGACCCATCACTACTTTCACAATGATGGCAACAGCGATGATAACAAGACCTGGAATATCAAATGTAGATACCTCAGGATGGATAATTTTTTCCACAGATTCCTTAAGAGATCCAATGCCAGCACCGAGAATGATGAAAGCTATAGCCATGGTAGTCATATATTCTATACGACCGTGGCCAAATGGATGCTCCTTATCAGCCCCTTTGGCGGCTAATTTTGTACCCACAATAGTTAATACAGAGGACAATACGTCTGTTAAGTTATTTACCGCATCAAGGATGATGGCGATGGAATTAGACGCAAGGCCCACAATCATTTTAAAAATAACGAGAACGACATTACCTATAATGCCTTTTATACTGGCAAGCGTAATCCCCCGATTACGTGCTGCACTATTATCTTGTAAAATCATACTACACCTCTTACATTCTGATTTATAGTTTTTAAATTGAACTATATCGATTTACTTATATTCCTATTATAGCTTATCGATTATCATTTGTCATTATTTTTCTTGAAAAATATTTTTAAACTTATTGATTTTGCTGAGTTATCAATAATTCTCATTTCTCAATTAGAAAATTTGATGTATTGTGACTTCACAATATATAATACAGACCTATTATCAAACCAGTACTTAGGCTCGCGTAATGATTTAAGGAAATCAGATTATGCCGTAACCGTAATACGCTCGCCTGTGCGCATATGTGTAAATACTACCTTTTGAGCCCGTAATTGGAATGGCTGTCCCGTAGGTTGTGCACCGTATAAGATATCTCCTACAAGAGGGTGCCCTATATGACTGAAAGCTACTCGAATTTGATGTGTTTTCCCTGTGTACAAACGAACTAAAACCTCTGTATATCCACATTTATTGGACTTATACACAGTTTTGTCCACATTTTGATTGCTTTTATCAACATCTCCCAAGTTTATATCCACATTTTTTGCTGCTATATCCACAGAATTTTTAGACTTATTCACAGAGTTATCCACAGCCTGCGAAGAATGTCTACATAGGACGGAAAAATCTGTACGAGTCTCTTTTCCCTTAGGATTCACTTCGTAATGAATCCCATAAGCACTGCGTTCCATAGGGAATACTAAAGAATTCTCATCAGCTTCTACAATGCCTTCCACAGTCGCCATATACCACTTTTCAAAGGTATTATCATCCATTTGCTGTTGATAAATACTTTGTGCTAAACCACTTTTTGCAATGACAATGCAACCTGTCGTATCTCTATCGAGACGATTCAAGAAACGTACCTTTCGCTTGATACCATGTTCTTTAAAATAATGCGCCACACCATTGGCAAGAGATACTTGATCTTTAGAGTTTACCGTCACACCACTTGGCTTATCCACAATAAGGAGATCAGTATCTTCATACAGAATGCGTAAGTCCATTTCGATAGGGTCATGATCTATTTTTTCCTTCGCCATAGCAATCCAAATCTCGTCGCCTTCGGAGATTGTATCCTTTGGTGTAGCCTTATGTCCATTAATGTGGATTAATTTCTCTTCAAAGAGTTTAACTAAGGACTTTCTAGGATATCTAGTATCTAACACTTCACCAAGTGAAATATCACATATTTCTCCAATATGCTCAGAATCACGACTTGATATGTCTTGATTGCTACTCGATATATCTCGATTTTTACTTGATATATCTTGACCATTACCTATTAGCTTTTGTCTTGCATTTTTCTTGCTAAGTACAGCTTCTATATCTACAGCTGTCACAGTCCACAGAATATCATCGGAGCGATGTGTTTTTCGCGCCATTAGTATCTCCTTTCTACGAGTTCAGGATCTCGTGGCATATAGTTGAGTAGCGAACTTGGTTGAACTGCCCTACCTCGTATATTCGTCTGTTCAAAGGTAATGGTCAATTCTTGTTTAGGTCGCGTGATGGCCACATAGAACAAACGCTTTTCCTCGTCTTCACGACCTTCTGAAATGGCAAAGGGACTCGGGAAAGTTCCTTCATTTAGCCCAGCTAAGAATACATGGTCAAACTCGCTACCCTTCGCTTGGTGAATGGTAATGATAGGAATGCGATCTTCGTTTCTCACCTGTTGTGCTGGTTCACCCGCCGTAAGGGCCGCCATCTGTAAGATTTGGTTTAATCGAGCCAAACCAGCAGGCCCTTCATAAGCCGCATCTAGTTTTTCCATGATGCGATACAAATCACGTATATGCTCCACCTTTGCCGCTTCTCCATGAGATTTATAGTATTCTAGAACCCCCATTTGGTTCATGATATACGCCAATAATTTCGTTGGCATCTCCGTATAGGCTTTTCTACGCAAGGTCGCCATTTGAGAGGCGATATCCGTGAAAGCTGCTTTATATTTATTTATAGCTACCATGCGCCCCGTTGTAGTTGGTATGATTTTTTCTTTCACCACATAAATTAAAAGCTGTGCAGTGGCCAAGATATCATCCATTGCATTATGTGTTGGCTCATGGTGTATAGGGAACTTAGATGCTAGGAAACCCAATTTATGATTTGGTAAATTAGGATAGAAACGACGGTAAATATCGAGTGTATCGTAAATAGCCTTGAACTCAGGATTGCCTAAGTTATGACGCGCCAATTCATTCGTAAAGATGGTCACATCATAGTTTACATTGTGACCTACAATAATAGCATTCTTGGAAAATTCCTTAAAGGCTTGTAACACTATAGCTGGCTCTTCGCCGTGTTCTTGTAAATACGCATCAGAGAAGCCGTGTACCTCTTCGGATTGACCAACAGGTATACCTGGATTGATAAAGCGTTCAAAGGCCTCTAAGACCTGTCCATTTTCATCGATGCGGATAGCTGCAATTTGAATGATGCGGTCTTGAGACGTATCTGTGCCGGTGCTCTCCACGTCATAAACAACTACTTCGTGCTGCTCTAAACCACTGACAAGCTTTGCATAAGGCTCCGCCTCAAAGATAGGCATATCCATGAAGTCCGTCAATTTTAAACCTACTTGGCGCGTCTCTGGGCTTTCAATCGCAGCGATACGAGCGTCACCAATACCAGCAACATATCGCTTGATAATGCGCTTCGCACTGACAGAGTCGTTTGGATTCATTAGCAGTTTGAAGTAGGCCATAATGTCCTTTATTTCTTGACGTCTAAAGAATTTAAACTCGTCGATAATCATGAAGTGACGGCGTTCCTCTTCAGGTCGTTCGCCGTTAAGACGTTCAAAAGAATCACTTAACTGCTGTGCCTTTTTATTATCCCTCACGAGAACGCCGATATTAGCATCCTTCGGTAATGCACAAATAGCTTCGTAGATATATCGGCCCTCAAGGTAGCTATTTTTACAACCTTTAATGAGAACAGGCTTACCCTTGCTTTCACTATTGGCACGAGGCAATTCAGTGTAGATAGACCCAACCAGGTCAGGAAACATATTTTGTAAGGTTTTGAAAGCCATCGTAAAGAGCGTCCAATTAGAACGATAGTTTTCGTAGAAGATGATTTTTAAAGGCTTGAAATCCGCATCAAATTGCTTGAGCAAGCGGAACGGATCGGAGCCACGCCATTCGTAAATCGTTTGGAAATAGTCACCACATAGTAGCACGTGATTACCTTCCCACAGCATTTCTAGAACCTTGTACTCTAGTACGCCTGTATCTTGCATTTCATCTACAGAGATATAGCTGTAACGACTGCGCCAGCGCTCGCGAACTACAGGGTCTTGGAATAGGCGATGAACACCGCAGATGAGGTCTGTAAAATCTAGGCCGTGCACGGAAGCTAAGCTTTCATCATACGCAGCAATCCATTCGTGACCATGGTTCAAGAAATCATGGAGTTCACTGTAGAGGACATTGCCAAAGCTAGAGAAGAGCTGCTCAATGGCTTCGCGCTGTTCCTTCTGTAAGCGTTCGATTGTCCGCTTGTAATCCCCTACAAGATCATCAGAATAAAAGCCATATAAGGAACGATATTCTTTCACCATAGAGATAACATTAGCAAAGGACATTTCTCGCAATTTACCAGGACGGTACGGTTCAGAGAGTTCCTTGCAGTCTTCTTCGTCAAAAACGGTCACGTCCGTGTACAAGGTTTCATTGCGCTTTCCCTCTTGTTGGAGAATGAAAAAGCAAAAGCTGTGGAATGTACTAACCTCCACAGCCTTTGCAGGACTGCCCACGAGCGATTGAATGCGGCCTTTCATCTCGTTTGCGGCCTTGTTCGTAAAGGTCATGCACAAGATATTCTCCGCTTTCGCATAGCCACCCTCGATGAGATGAGCCACCCGATAAGCAAGTGTATTCGTTTTTCCCGTCCCAGCGGACGCTAACAAGAGGATATTCTGTTCCACTTCATCAATAACGCGTTGTTGTTCACGATTGATAAGCATAAAAACCTCCTGTTATTTAATGCCGTAATATATAGCAGCTAAGACCATAGGAATAGGGCCTAAAATTGCTGTTAATGCCCAAATACCCACCCCAATATCCATTGGAATATTAAGTATATGAACGCATACCCAGTAGGTTAACCCACCAATCACAACATTCATAGCCACCCGTTTAATGGTGAAAAATGCTACTTTGAAAGCAATGTAGGCTACAGCAATGGAAATAACCGCCGATATAATCGGTGATGCTAATAAAGCTCCCATACTATTATCCTTTCATTTCTTGACGGTTCACTACGGCACCGCCTAGCGTTAATTCATCGGCATATTCGATATCGCCGCCCACAGGAACACCGCGGGCAATGCGCGTTACCTTGATGCCACTTGGACTTAATAAGCGCGCCAAATACAGAGCTGTTGCTTCCCCTTCGACATCTGGGTCTGTCGCGAGGATAACCTCTTGTACAACACCATCACGAAGGCGTGCAATCAACTCTTTTACGCGAATATCGTCAGCACCAATGCCCTCCATAGGGGATAAAGCGCCTTCCAATACATGATACAAGCCCTTATAATCACCACTGCGCTCGATAGCAATCACATCGCGAGATGTTTCAACAACCATAATCGTCGTTTGATCGCGATTTGGATTGCTACAGAATTCGCAAGGATCTTGAGCTGATAAGTTAAAGCAAATAGAACAGTGCCTTGTAGCCCCCTTCGCTTCTACGATAGTTTCCACAAGGCGGTCTACCTCTTCCTTCGGCATTTCTACCAAATGATAAGCCAAGCGTCTAGCCGACTTGGAGCCGATGCCAGGCAAGCGGCGCAGCTGTTCTACGAGCCGTTCTAAAGCGTTTGTCATTTAGAATAAACCTGTTGGCAAGTTTAGACCACCAGTCACTTTGCCCATTTCTTGAGCCAAGAGGTCGTCTACTTTTTTGCTAGCTTCGTTTACCGCAGCCATTACTAGATCCTCTAACATTTCTACATCTTCAGGATCAACAGCTGTAGGATTCAATTTTAAAGATTCGATGATTTTTTCACCGTTCATCACAACGGTTACTGCACCGCCACCTACGGAAGCTTCTACAGTACGAGTTTTTAACTCTTCTTGCATTTTCTTCATGTCTTCTTGCATCTTTTGAACTTTTTTCATCATGCCAGCCATGTTGCCCATACCTTTACCAAACATTGTATTTCCTCCTTTTAAGACATCGTCCTATACTAACATTCTAAGTCCACATCATTAACAATATATGACATAGATTTATAACATATGTGTCACCTAATAGCCCCAAGGCCAAAGGTTATTATATAACAATTACTTTTTTATCTATTCTTCGATAACCTCGACTATGATGTCATGGTCTTCAGATAATTTTTCTAACGTTTCCGCCAAGAGAGGATTGTTTCGTTCCTCTTCTGTCATATGCTCTGGATCCCAAGCGTATTCTCGAGCCACCGTAACACTATCGATAGCCTCTACTTCAATAGGTGCTGCTGAAAGCATATCATTGTCATCACCTTGATGCGGGGTTACCTCACGAGATTCACCCCCATCAGACTTTGGGACAGCTTCAACCTCAATATGCGCACCGCTATCCATAGGGCGCTCTAACACTTCGCCATCCTCGCTGATAACAGTCACACTATCTAATGGATGTGGCGGCATATCATCTAAGGATGATACATAAGAATCCTCCATATCATCTACAGGCACATCATCAAAGGAATGAACTGGAATATCATCCCCTTCTATAGAACCTGCTAGAGACTCAATAGGAATTTCACCATCTGGCATCTGTGTCGCAGGACTACCATCAAAGGATGTAATTGGCACATCACCACCGGATGCTGGCTCTGTTTCTACGCCAGCTCCTAATGCAGTTTCTGATGCAGCTATTGTAGTTGTATTCGCACTATCACTAACTACCGTATTTGCAACGGCACCGCCGGTTTTCTTAGCTAAGAATGCCATCGCCGCAGCCTTAGCCGCGTCCACGGCTGCAGAATCAGGCTTACTCTCTTGAGGATCATTGGTTAAATCCATTTGTGTCGGTTGCCCACCAGAGGTCGTCTTTACGTCAACCATCGGTTCTTGTGGTCGTTGGGGTGCTTTTACTTGGCGTTGTGTGGTGCTACCAGCAGCCTTTTTATAGTCTTTATAAACTTGCGTGAGGGCATCCACGATTTCTACGTGTACTGCATAGCCCAGTGTATAGGTGAAAGCATCAACCGCTTCCGCCAAGTTCACTTCATTGGTCATTACATTGAGATGTAATGTATTTTTAAAGGCCATGACCGCCTTGCTTTGGTCTACATACACTAGCTGACCTTGACCGATAACGGTAGAGGTCATATTGCGATTACTATCCTTCAAGTATTTAATGACATTGGATTGTACATTACGATACTCTTGAGCAGATAAGATTTGTTCACTAATGATGGCCTGTGTACTAATTCCTTTTTTAGCACGACCCTTAGCTTGGTTTCTTGTGGTTTTTCGGGAAACTGGGTCCCCATTATTCGGTGGTGGCGCCATGCCAACGCCGCCCAATGGTGGCGGAGCCATGCCCACTCCATTCATCGGAGGAGGTGTACTACCTGGTGCTCCCATCGGTGGTGGAGTCATCCCCACATTCGCAGGCGGTGGTGTCATGCCTACGCTGCTTGGAGGTGGCACAGTGCCAACAGCAGTATCTTGAATACTACTCATGGAAGTATTCTGTACAGCAGCATTATCTACAGGAACAAAGCTGTTCGCATAGCCGCTAGGTGGACCAAATGCATTAGCACCATAAGCTGGTGTAGGAGCCGCTGGGCCTCGTTGTTCCAATTGAGCCATGCGGTTCAATAAATCATTTCGTTCAGATCGCTCAGCACTTTCTAGAGCATATATACGGTCTTCTAAGCTTTCATCAACAGAGCCTAATTTAGCACAAAGCACGAGTAGACCCATTTCGATGATAGTTCTTGGATTGTCCACTTGTTTCGAATCATTCATGATGGATTGAGCACTGCGCACATATTGGTTAAGTTCATTGAAATCAACGCTATTGGCCTGAGCTAGGAACTCATCCTTAAAGGCATCGTATACCTTGAGCTCATCCGCATCAGGAGCCACCTTACCAACGAGCAAGGCACGCACATGTTGAATGAGGGCTTCCATAATTTGCGTCGCATCGCGACCTTCTGCCAAGGCATCGTGAACGTAGGATAATACTTTAGGACCATCTCCGTTACGCAAAGCATCTAGGAAGTGAATAATCCATTCCTTACTTACGAGACCGATTAATTCTTCCACCACTTGCGGTGTAATAGAGCCCGTTGCCATACCTGCACATTGGTCTAAAATACTCAAGGCATCACGCAAGCCACCATCTGCATGAACAGCAATGAGCTGCGCTGCCGCAGAATCAAGGCTAAAGCCTTCTTTTTCTGCTACGTAAGATAAGCGTTGTGCGATATCATCAGATGTAATGCGTCTAAAAGTGTACCGCTGACAACGAGACACGATAGTAACAGGCAATTTTTCAATTTCTGTAGTGGCAAAGATAAACATCACATGAGCAGGAGGTTCTTCGATTGTTTTTAAAAGCGCGTTCCACGCCTCTGTAGTGAGCATGTGGGCTTCGTCTATAATGAACACCTTTTTACGCCCCTCAACAGGCATAAATTTGACGCTTTCACGAAGAGCACGAACCTCATCGATACCGCGATTGGATGCGGCGTCGATTTCAAGAACGTCCATGGACTGTCCACTCAAAATCGATTTACAAGCACTACATTCGTTACAAGGGTGATCCGTTGGACCATGCTCGCAGTTGATAGCGCGCGCAAAAATCTTCGCCATGCTCGTCTTACCAGTCCCCCGCGGACCGGCAAATAAATAGGCGTGAGCTACCTTATCCTCACGGATAGCGCGCATCAATGTATCAGACACCTGATGCTGACCGACCACATCGGTAAATGTCTGCGGTCGATACTTACGATATAGCGCAATATATGCCATTGGAACACCCCCTTTTTCCGAAACTTACAATACTTTATTATACCATATTCAAGAAAATTAGGCATAAAAAAAGCGGCCCCACAGGCCGCCTTGCAATATTCGATCACGACAGCCCCCGGGGTCCCCGTGGCACATGAAGGTTACCGCTTAGTGCTGCTACCTCTCAGTCCTGACACGATTCACAGGCCCCCATTGCACAGGCCCGAGAACTGCCATGATCCAATATTGCAATATAAATATTATACATGAAAAAGCCTCTATAGTCAAAGCTATAGAGGCTTTTCACTGTATTCTTATATAACAAAAATTAACTAAGGAGAAATATATTATGCATATTTTTCTTTAAATGCAGCCAGTTGTGCTTCTTCTAAGGACAAGCCTTGTTCTTTGAAGCGTTCAATAGCAGCTTGCATCTCTTCATAGGCTACGGGCACAACTTTTGTAAATCTGTTTACAAAGTTATTCCAGTTTTCTAAGATGTGACGGCCTTTAGCAGAATTAGTATGCAACACATGTTGTTCTACTAGTTCTTTAATGCGTTTAAGGTCATCATTATTCGCAGTACGTAATTCTACGAGACCTGTATTTACATAGCGTTCATCGCAATCGAGAATGTACGCATAGCCACCGGACATACCTGCTCCAAAGTTACGGCCAATTTTACCGAGTACGAGCACTTCGCCACCAGTCATGTATTCACAGCCATGATCGCCGACGCCTTCCACAACGGCAGTGATACCGCTATTACGAACGGCGAAACGTTCACCGGCCACACCGTTGATGTAGGATGTACCAGAGGTTGCACCATAAAATGCAACGTTACCGATAAGGATATTTTCATCAGCTTCAAAAATGGATTTCTTAGGTGGATATACAGTAATGGTACCGCCGGACAAGCCTTTACCGAGGTAATCGTTTGCATCACCTTCAAGTTCTAGTGTCATGCCTTTAGGAATGAAAGCACCGAAGGATTGACCCGCAGAGCCTTCGAAATTCAACTTGATTGTATTGTCTGGCAAGCCGCTTTCACCATAACGACGTGTAACCTCAGAACCAACCAAGGTACCTACAACGCGGTTGATATTGGTGATAGCCAATTTAGCGCGAATCGGTTTTTGATCCTCAATAGCAGGACGACACATACGCAAAAGTTTCGACATATCCAAGGTGCGTTCCAGCTCGTGATCTTGGTCAACCATATGCATATGGCCTACAGAGGAATCGATGTACGGACGGAACAATATGCGTTTAAGATCAACGCGAGACAATTTGAAGTTATCATCTTGAGATTTTTGACGCACAAGATCGATACGACCAACGAGCTCAGCTACGGAGCGAATACCTAAACGAGCCATGATTTCACGCAATTCACGTGCGATGAAAATCATCAAGTTTTCAACATATTCAGGCTTACCTGTGAAACGAGCACGCAATTTTTCGTCTTGTGTAGCTACACCATAAGGACATGTATTAAGATTACATACACGAGCCATTTTACAGCCTACTGCTACGAGAGGCAATGTGCCAAAGCCAAATAACTCAGCACCGAGCATAGCTGCCACAGCCACATCGAATCCCGTCATCAACTTGGAGTCTACTTCTAATTGAACACGGTCACGCAATCTGTTGAGCATCAAGGTTTGATGAGTTTCAGAGAGACCAAGTTCCCAAGGTACCCCTGCATGTTTTACAGACGTGCGACCTGCTGCACCTGTACCACCATCGTATCCGGAAATCAAGATGTTATCTGCTTTTGCTTTCGCAACACCAGCAGCGATTGTGCCAACACCTGCTTCAGAAGTCAATTTAACGGAAATACGCGCATCTTTGTTGACACATTTCAAGTCGTAAATCAACTCTGCCAAGTCTTCGATGGAGTAAATATCATGATGTGGTGGTGGAGATACGAGCTCAACACCTGGAGTGGAGTGGCGAGCCTTGGCAATTTCAGGATATACCTTTTTACCTGGTAATTGACCGCCTTCACCTGGCTTAGCACCTTGAGCACATTTAATTTGCAATTCTTTTGCATGAATGAGGTAGTTCGCAGTTACGCCAAACCGCCCAGATGCAATTTGTTTTACTTCGGAATTCATGCTATCGCCGTTTGGCAATGGTTTAAAACGATCTACATCCTCGCCGCCTTCACCAGAGTTAGATGTGGAGCCTAAACGGTTCATTGCGATGGCGATAGCTTCATGAGCCTCTTTACTGATCGCACCGTAGCTCATAGCACCAGCTTTAAAGCGTTTTACAATAGATTCTTCAGGTTCAACCTCTTCGATAGGAATACCGCCACCTACAGGGTAGTTCAATTCCATCAAGGAACGCAATGTAACGTGGTAATCGTTGCGAATCGCTTTGGAGTATTCTTTATATTTTGTGTAGTCGCCGTTGATAAGAGATTCTTGTAAAAGCTCGATTGTCTTAGGATTGAATAGATGCTCTTCCCCATCTTTTACAGGACCATACCAACCGCCTGGTTCGAGTACTGTTTCATCGGATTTGAAAGCACGTTCAAAGCGAGCTAATGCTTCATGTGCTACCCCACCAAGACCAATACCGCCAATACGTGTTGGTGTATTTACGAAGAACTTATTAATGAAGTTAGTATTCAAGCCCAACGCTTCAAAGATTTGTGCACCGTGGTAGGAACGAACTGTGGAAATACCCATTTTGGACATAACCTTCATAATACCACCTACAGCGGCCTTGATGTAGTTCTTTTCTGCTTGTTCTGGTGAAATATCGCCAAGACGTTTACGAGCTTGTAAATCGCGTACAGTTTCAAGCGCCAAGTATGGGTTGATAGCTGTTACACCATAGCCAATCAATGTACAGAAGTGATGTACTTCACGAGGTTCACCAGATTCAAGGATGAGACCAATTTCTGTACGCAATACTTTGCTAATCAAGTGATTGTGAACGGCTGCTACAGCCAACAACGCTGGAATTGGCGCATGATGTTCATCGACACCACGATCAGATAAAATCAATACATTTTGATCTGTACGAGCTGCTTCTTCTGCCTTAGCACACAATTCATCTAATGCATCGCGCAAGCCTTCGGCACCCTTAGTTGGATCAAATAGGATTGGCAAGGTTACAGATTTCATGCGACGGCAATCAAGAGCTTTAATGGATGCCAATTCTTGGTTTGTAAGAATTGGGGTACGCATGGACAATGCATAGGTACCAGCTTTGTTAGGTTCTGTTAAATTACCAGAGTTACCAAGCATAACACGTGTAGATGTAACCATTTCCTCACGAATAGAATCGATTGGAGGATTCGTTACTTGTGCGAACATTTGCTTAAAGTAGCTGTATAACAATTGTGGTTTATCTGACAAGATAGCCAAAGGCGCGTCCGCCCCCATGGCACCAACAGGGTCTTTACCATCTTTTGCCATAGGCACAATCATGCGAACAAGGTCTTCTTGGGTATAACCAAAAGCTTGTTGTTCTTTGAATAAATCATCTACTGTTGGAATTGTACTTTCATCGGCTTGCGTGATTTCAGACAAATGAATAACGTGTTCCTTTACCCATTCATTGTATGGCAATTCAGTAGCAACGCGATGTTTGATTTCTTCATCGGAGATGATACGTTGCTCCTCTGTATCAATGAGTAGCATTTTACCTGGTTCCAAACGGCCTTTAGCACGGATGTTTTCAGCATTTTCGTTTACAACGCCAACTTCGGAAGCCATAATAACGCGATCATCTGTTGTCACATAGTAACGAGCAGGACGCAAACCGTTGCGGTCAAGGACACCGCCGATAACTGTACCATCCGTAAAGCCCATAGCCGCAGGACCATCCCAAGGTTCCATCATAAAGCTATTGAACTCATAAAAATCATGTTTTTCTTGGCTCATGAGATTATTGCGTTCCCAAGGCTCAGGAATCATCATCATAATCGCATGAGGCAAGGAGCGGCCTGTCATATGCAAGAATTCTAATGTGTTATCAAACATAGCAGAGTCAGATCCGCTATCATCTACTACAGGGAATACCTTTTTGATATCTGGGAACAATGGGGATTCCGCTTTACCTTCACGAGCGTTGATCCAGTTTACATTGCCGCGGATGGTGTTGATTTCACCATTATGAACTAAGAAACGGTTAGGATGTGCTCGAGCCCAACTTGGGAATGTATTCGTACTGAAGCGGGAGTGAACCATTGCCAACGCAGAGGTAAAGTCAAGGTCGCTCAAATCAAGGTAAAAGTCGCGCAATTGACCAGGTGTTAACATACCTTTATATACGATTGTTTTAGAGGATAAGGAGGCAATATAAAAATCGCTAGACAATTCCTTGCTTAATGGAATAATGCGTTTTTCCGCCAATTTACGAATGATATATAATTTGCGTTCAAATTCCTTATTGTTCGTTACATCGGGGCCTTTACCGATGAGGATTTGAATCATCCAAGGACGAATCGCCGCAGCCTCTTTACCAACCTTTGTACCATCAACCGGTACTTCACGCCAGCCGAGAACAACTTGACCCTCTTCGCGTACGACCTCTTCAAGAATTCGCTTCTGCTCGTTACGGAGACTTTCATATTTATGTGCAAAGACCATACCTACGCCATATTCGCCAACTGCAGGTAGGTTAATACCAAGCACTTCGCACTCGCGCTTGAAGAATTCATGCGGGATTTGTACTAAAATACCGGCACCATCCCCAGTATCCTTGTCGGCACCGGCACCACCACGATGTTCCAAGCGCTCCAAAATGCGTAAACCATCGTCGATAATATCATGAGATTTTTTTCCCTTAATATTAACAACGAAGCCCATGCCACACGCATCCTTTTCAAATTGGCTGCTGTACATACCATTGGCTTCAAGTCTAGCTTGATCTAGACGTTGTTGCTCTATTGTGCTTTGCTTCATATCCATAACGTGCACTCCTTCATATCACTTGATCATTCCAAGCACTGCGGCATCGTTCCGTTCGGTCTTGGTAAAAGTATAACTAACAAACTATTTCTCTATAAAATTATCAATTTAACATTCTATAGAATTTTATGTCTATACACAGTATACTCCTGTCCACTGTGAATTGAAAATATAAAAAAAACATAGTCTATGCTTTTCATGCATAGACTATGAGTTTTTATCACTATTGTTTTTTGTATACAAGGACACAGGGATAATAAGCTTCTCATCCAATAAATACGATAGTCTTATTATTTAGAGTGGAAAAATCAACAGTTATTTTTCTCGACCAAAATTATACCCTACTTCACAGGTAATCGTAATAGCTTCGTCTTTACCATACGGCACGAAAGTTAGCTCTGATGCGTGCAAACATTGGCGTGTATAGGACTTCTTGCGCGTACCATACATAGCATCACCTACGATAGGATGACCAATATGTTCCATGTGAACCCGAATTTGATGAGTTCTGCCAGTCAACAATTTAAAACGTAACAGCGTATTGTCTCCTTCATAACCGAGAACGGTATATTCCGTTTGAGCAGGCTGACCAAACTCATCGATAACACGGCGATTATCGAATACTGGATCTACCCCGATAGGCGCATCTACCATGCCATCCGCATCAATGCGACCTTCTACAAGACCTGTATAAATGCGGTCGATACGACCTGCTTGTAGCTCATCAGTATAGTATTGTTGTGCTTCCTTTGTTTTACCAAATAGAATACAACCCGATGTATCTCGGTCGAGGCGGTGCACAGGTCGAACCTTATGGACTACGTTTTTCTTCGCATAATACCCTGCCACATAGTTACTCAATGTACAAGACTTCGTTTGCCCTGCAGGATGAACGAGCATAAAAGGAGCTTTATTCACAACTAGAGTATGAGCATCTTCGTAGAGAACGGTAATCGGCCCCTGTTCTACGTCTACCCCATAATCCTTATCTTGTGGTAACTCCAAAGTTAATACATCACCCTTTTTAAGTACTCGCTGCGAATGAGCCACACGGCTATTAACTTTCACCCGTTTCTTGCGAAACATCATTTGTATATCCCGAGAGGATAGGGAAAATCGTTCCTTTACATATTTAGAAACCGTCAACTCAGTTGGTTCTTTCACCGTATATGTTTTCCAGCTCATATTACCACCATTCGTTAATATACGTTTTTTGTTCAGGATAGAGAATATCGAAATAGTCTAACCATTCTTCGCTTACTGAAAGTTTCCCTTCAAACGCAAGGTCTCGAGCCGTAAGTGTGCCCATTAATAACTGGCTCAACGCACCGACCTCAATGGTAATATCTGTTTCACCCTCTATCGTATCAGAAATCTTTTTAACGGATGGAGTTAATGCACTGCCATATTGTACTTCATAGCGACCTTTGTTCCAACTGCAAAGCCCATCTTTTACAGCAAAGGTCATTGTTATAGGCATCATCAATGCCTCTTGATTGACAGGAATTGCTTCAAAAGCAGCTTTTACATCTACAATACGACTCATCATATATGGCATGGTAGCGTGGCCAGTTCTACCATCAGGATAGAAGCGATAATATGTATCGTGAAGGCCTTCATTCCAACGGATAGACGTACCTTGAGAACGGTGATTATAGAAATAATTTAATAATGCACGTTGTGCACGGCGTGTCGTGTAAACCAACTCAGTAACAGGAATTTCAGGCTGACCTAAACGATACACTGCGTAGCCTTCAATGACATGGTCATCGTTGCGCACTACAGCAACATTTACGCCTTCTGCAAAAAAGCTGCCTAACAAACGTTTCCATTCCTTTTCACCACGTTCTGCGTAGCCAGAAAGACGAGCCGTATATGTTTTATATACTGGATCTAACAAAGTCCATTGATCTACGCTATTTAGTAAGCCAAAGCTCAACGTTTTATCTGTCATAGGGCGCAAGTCTTCTAGCGATATGGTATTCACCCATTGATGAGCATAAAGCTCCCAACCATATTGTTGATAGAACGCTGCCTTGGATGGCATCAAAATCGTCATAGCTTGACCGCGTTTACGAAGCTCCTCTAGTGCAGCAGTTAACAGTGCACCGCCTACACCACCACGGCGGGCTGCTGGATGCGTTGCAACGCCTACCATATAGCTCGTAGGCAATACGGCACCACGTACATTAAGATTGTATTGACGCAAATGAACGGTACTCAACAATTGATTCTGTTCTAGTCCGACCATTGTATTCTCTGGTTCATAACAATTTGTAAAATAATATTGGAAGAATGGATCTTCCTTTGGTTCAAAGCAGTACGCCCATAGATTTTCCACATGAGGCGTATCTTGAGCCGTCGCAATTCTAAATTCCATAATTATGTCCTCGTTATATCATAAGAGCCACTATCTATCGCGTCACAGCGTATAATATCTAACCTGTCGCTATATCGCTATATCGCTATATCGCTATGATGATACGATAGTTACATTCAAATAGATAGGCTAACAATTCTATTATAACAAAATGAGCTATGGAGCACATCGGCTTCATAGCTCAAATTTTTATTTACCGCCTGTCGCATTATCAGCTTCGTTAGCATATACTGCGTCATATTTTTCAGCAAAATGATCTGGGTTATAAGATTCTTTTGCTTGACGAAGGCCAGGCAAACCCATATCTTCTTCGCGGTTGATAAATTCTACTTCGCTAAATTCATGACGAATGAATTCATTATTGATAGCTTGATACAAACCACGAATATCTGGATTTGCTTTTTCAATGTGAATCAAAGCAATTCTGTCATTGAGAAGCTCACCGATACTAAAGGCTTCGACACGGCCGAATAGTTTAATAGCACCGCCCTTAAGTCCCAACACATCCCAGTTATCAAACAACAAATTGATGGCTACCAATTCATCTTCGATACCTTCTTCATGATGCGTTTCTACCCAAGATGCTGCCGTTTCACGACATAATGGGATGATATCATCTGTAATTGGCACATATTCATAGTTAGAATATTGCATGCGGAATTGATTTAAATGGTTTTTCTTTTGACGGAATTTCTTACCAGACAAGTTGATAAGATCTTCGGACTTGTAAATGTATTCGTAGTTGTCGCGGTCAGGTGTAAATGCATAGCGACCAGGACATAGGTCTTCCATGCGTTCTTTTACATCTTTGCTAACGCCTTTAAAACGGAACGGCAATTTATTTTCTACGAACCATTCTTTAGCACGCAACAAACCATCAAGGAACTTTGCATCTTTACCAGCAAATGGAGGCAATAGGAATGGCTCACGCTTGCCACCACCTTGGATGTACAATACGCCATTCTCTTCAGCCCAGCGAATACCGTACGGGTCTTGCCACATAAACAATGTAGTAAAGCAATTATCGGATGCTTCATAATGATGTTGTTCAAAATATTTGTCGATTAATGGTTTATCTCTCAATTCAAAACGTTTAAATTCTAAAATAATAATCCCTCCTATCAGATTCCTCTTTTGAGGTTACTTTCACAATCTGTAAAAGTTTTGATTCCATCACATTTAAACATAATGCTAACAATCTAGTACTAAAATCTTAGGTCTCATAATTACAATTTTACAAATTCACCTAACACAAAGGTGCCATCCGTCGTAATAACCTTATCACCTTCGTTTAAGCCAGAAATAATAGCTACATCATCGCCCTCTGTGATGCCTACCTCAACAACACGTACATCAACTGTATTATTCTCAGTCAATACATATACATATTTCCCATCTTGATTTTCCCGAACCGCCTTAGTTGGAACGGTCAGCATCTTGGCTTTCACATTAGATTCAATAACGAGTGTATAGAATTCACCAGCCTTGATTAGGCCTTTCTCATTATTGAAAGTGGCTTTCACAAGAACACTTGGCACATTTTCAGGTTGAGTAATATCTACGTAAGTCAATTCACCTGGTAATTCTTGGTCACCTACCTTGAGAAGTACCTTCATGCCATTCTTCGCTTCAGGTGTACCTAATTTCATAGCCGCATCACGAGGAATGCTGAGGGATGCAACCATCGGCGTAGATTGCTGAATCATCATAAATGGACGGTCTGCAATCGCCATTTGACGGTCTTCGTTATAGATAGATGTTACAGTACCTGCTATAGGAGCCACGATTGTAGATGCCGCCATCTGAGCCGATACTTGTGCGATTTGTGCCTCAATGGCCGCCGTATTGACACCTCCCCCACCACCGGTTGTAACTGTTGTAGTTTGTGGTTGAGATCGTTCCAAAATACGATCATATTCTTTTTGTGTGATTATGCCCGCTTCACGCATGCGTTGAGCCTGTTCCAGTTGAGTACTGTCTATAGATGCTGCAGTCGTAGTCGTCACAGCTGAGGCATATGATTGTGATTGGGCTTGCGCTAATTGTCCTTGCAAGGATGCTAGCTGTTGTTGTAAAGCCGATGTATCTACAGTTGCCACAGTTTGACCTTGCTGTACTTGATCGCCTACTTTCACGGCATACACGACCTGCCCCGTCAAGGTCGGCGTTATCGTCGCCTTATTAAGGGCCGTTACATTGGCATCATTATGAATCTGCAACGGCATATCCTTGTACGTTACCTCTGCGACGGATACGGTTTTCGTACCACATCCCGCAATAGCGAGTGTCATAATCATAACACCAAGGATAGCAATTACAGAGCAAAAACGATTTATTTGCATTCTGTCACTTCCTATCATATTGATTTTTATCAATACCTTAGTATATCATAAAATCAGTTAGAATTGTATGAAAGCTAATTCCTTTAATTTATGGATATAACGGAGGTTCTCATGGAAGAACGGATGGACTTTAGGATTTTAAATAATGGTAGCTTCATTCCCTCCATCGGTTATGGTACCTATAAAACAGGTACCGAAGGAGAGACTGAACAAGCTGTTGCCAATGCACTTGGCGTAGGCTATCGTTTACTCGATACGGCCGCCTATTATGGCAATGAAGAAGCCGTGGCTAAAGGAATCAGAGCATCTGGTATCAAACGAACAGATATAATCATCACTACTAAAATTTGGCACACTGATGCAGGCTACGATAATACGATGCGTGCTATTGAAAGTTCCTTAAAGAAATTAAATACCAACTATATTGACATCATGCTGGTGCATCAACCACTGGGTGATTACTACGGTTCTTGGCGCGCCATGGAAGAATTATACGATCAAAATGTACTTCGTGGGTTAGGCCTATCTAACTTCTACGAGGATCGCCTCATTGACTTGTTGTACCACTGCAATGTAAAACCGGTGGTCAACCAAATCGAATGCCACCCGTTCAACCAACGTCACTCCCTCTTACAATTGATGAGAAAGCATCAAGTTGTAGGTATGGCATGGTCTCCATTTACCCGTGACCGCCAACCAATTTTTGACCATCCAATCATCAAAAGCTTGTCGGAAAAATACGGTGTTTCAAAACATCAAATCATCTTGCGTTGGCACATCCAACGGGGCATCATTCCATTGCCAAAGGCAAATAACGTGAGCCATATGGAAGCGAACTTTGATGTATTCGATTTCAAATTAACTAACATCGACATGGACGTTATGGAATTATTAGACCAACAAGACTTCTTGGAAGACCATCATACTGCACCAGGTCTTGAAAGACTATTACAACTTAAATAGAATATACTAACATTTATTTATAATTGGCAATAGTTAAAATAAATATTACAACTACGCTGTCTCAATAAATAAAACAGTACATAAATAACAAAACCACTTATATCTAATTTAGGAATAGATATAAGTGGTTTATTTTAGTGTGCTTTATTCTATTTAGGTACATTAAATACGGCTTGAACAAGTATCATATATACTACAGTGCCTGCTCCAATAGACATGAACATATTTCGTTTCCATACATGCATGGCAACGGTCACTAATAAAGCGATAAGTTCCGGTACTCCATATGGATAAGAAAGCACAATTGTATCTTTAAAGGTATACACAACAAGCATCCCCATAACAGCTGCAGGTAATGCCTTGCCTAAATACTGTACAAAATCTGGGGCCTTCCTACCAGGTGGGAAAATAAGAAAAGCAGAGAAACGTGTAAGTAATGTGCCCGCTACAACAATGGCAACGGTAATGACTATTTCAAAACTAGTCAAGATGTACACCTCCCCACTTATACGCTATATAACATACTACGAGCATACACCCCATAGAAGCAAGCATAAATAAGGATTTTCCCGTTAATAGAAGCATTGCTAGGGCTACAACGGCTCCAACAGCACCTAAGCCTCGAATATTATTACTTTTAGCATTAAATAACATTTCAAGGAATATAACAATAAATAAGCCAGGTAATACAAAACCAATACCTCGCAAATCTACAGATGCTAATAAATCGCCGAACAATCCCCCTACAAGAGTACTCACAACCCAGAAGATATAATTAAGCCACGATACATGGAAGTAGAACCATTTTTCATCTACATCATCGGGTAACTTCGTAGATACATTAATTGCAAAACTTTCATCACACATCCACGCAACTGTAGGAAACCACTTCCATCCCATATGCACATATCGCTGTAGTGCAGATAGACCATAGAAGAAATGACGCCCATTGACAAACAAGGTCAACATAAAAGTATTCACTGGATCAAAGCCTGCCATTAACAGCCCAATAGTTACGAACTCCATGGAGCCTGCAAATATGGTACTAGCTAAAACAGGAGCGGTCCACCAAGGAAACCCTTGACTGGTAGCATACAAACCAAAGCCTACTCCAAGAAAGAGGAAACTAAGCCCCATGGGAATCATAATAGGAAGTGCAAAAGAAAATGCACTTCTATTTTTTATTTTATTTATAGGGAGCGCCTCCTTTCCATATCATACAAGTTTACACTGTTAATCCCCTTAATTATAAGGCACGCATTAAAATCTCGCGATCTACTTCTGGTGTTACATCACCATTTTCACCAAGTTGTGTCATGCCATGGTCCTCTAATTGTTTCACAATTTTATCAACTGCTTCTTCACCAAGACCATAGTCTTTCAAATGCGTAGATACGCCAAGGGACTCGAAGAATTCACGAGTTTTAGCGATAGCCTTGTCCGCTTTTTCTTCGTTTGTACCTTCTGTAATATGCCATACCCGTGTAGCATATTGTGCCAATTTTTCAAGTTTGTCTGCTTTTTTCACTTCTAACAATGCAGGTAATACGATAGCCAATGTAATACCATGGTCAAGATGGTACGCCGCAGTTAACTCATGGCCAATCAGATGAGTTGCCCAGTCTTGTGGCACGCCGGCACCAATTAAACCATTTAATGCCAATGTAGAGGCCCACACGTGGTTAGCACGAATATCGTAGTTTTCTGGATTTTCTACTGTTTCTTTGCCGATTTCAATCATAGTTTTTAAAATACCTTCGCTGAAACGATCTTGAATACGACCTTCTACAGGGTATGTTAAATACTGCTCTGTGGTATGCACAAAGGTATCGATAACGCCATTCTTAACTTGTCTTTCAGGCAAGGTGAAAGTCAATGTTGGATCAAGCATGGAGAACTTAGGGAATACTAAGCTACTGAATACAGGGTATTTACCGTCACCATAAGTAATAACTGCACCATTGTTCATTTCGGAACCAGTTGCAGGTAGTGTCATAACTGTGCCAAATGGTAATGGATTTGGTACCATGTCTACCGGAACCTCTGGCACACCAACTTTCATTACCTCAATAACGGGACCATCATAGGTAGCACCCATAACGATAAGTTTTGTAGCATCTACTACAGAACCGCCGCCTACAGCGAGAACGAAATCTACGCCATGTTCTTTAATGAAAGCTACCGCACGTTCACAAGTTTCAAGAGATGGGTTTGGCTCAATACCACCAAACTGCTCAACCTTGCGGTTACCAAGAGCTTTCACAATGCGATCAATAAGACCACTGTGCACAGCGGAGCCACCACCATAAGTAATGAGCACCTTTGCATCCTTTGGTACCAATGTATCTAATTCATCTAAACGGTCTTTACCAAATACGATATGTGTAGGGTTATAAAAATCAAAATTATACATACATCCTCCATTAATCCGACATATAGATATATGAATCCATATTAGAATTATACAAAAATATTTAAAATATAAATTTACTACCTAGCGATCACACATTCAATATAACACATTAATCAATATATTATATTGAATTGTATTATAAATGAGCTAGAATTTCACCATAGTTTTAATCTATAGCTAACTGATATGCTTTTATCATATACAAATCCCCTTCATCCATGATAGGATATAACCATTATAAGACTTGAAAGGGATGATTATATGAAATTAAAAACATTGTTAGCACCATTACTTATCGGTGCTCTTGCATTTGCTATCGCTGGTTGTGGTAGTACATCAAATCAATCAACACAAACACAAAAAGAAATCAAAATAGGTGCTACATCTGGTCCTCATGCACAAGTAGCTGAAGCTGTAGCAAAAGAAGCTAAAAAACAAGGAATCGATCTTAAAGTAGTTGAATTCTCAGACTATGTAACACCTGATAAAGCCCTTGCAGATGGCGATATTCAACTGAATGCTTATCAACATGTACCATTTATGGAAAACTTTAACAAACAAAATGGTTCCAACTTAGTAGCAATCGGTAAAACAATTTTGGTGCGTATGGGCTTATATAGTAATAGCGTACACAGCGTACAAGATGTACCTGAAGGCGCTACTGTTTCTATCCCAAATGACCCTACTAATGGTGGTCGTGCATTAGCATTATTAGCTAAAGCTGGATTAATTACGTTAAAAGATGGTGTCGGCTTCAAAGCAACAGTTGCAGATATCACATCTAACCCGAAGAATATAAAGATTCAAGAACTAGAAGCAGCTCAATTACCTCGTAGTCTAGATGATGTAACAATTGCAGTTATTCCAATGAACTATGTGCAAAGTGCTGGTCTTAGTGTAGAAAAACAAGGTTTCTTCTTCGAATCTAAAGATGAACCACTAACAGTTATCGTACTTGCAGTTCGTAGTGAAGACAAAGACAACGAAACATACAAAAAAATTGCAGATATTTACAAATCTGATGCTATTAAACAATACATCGACGAAACATTCAAAGGCACTATTACAACTGCCAACTAATAAAGTTTATATCGTCACTATATAACTAAAAAGAGATGCCCCAATGATTACAATCATTGGGGCATCTCTTTTTTACTCTTCTGTATCAAATGTAACATCTAATGGTTGACGCTCTACAATATTGCGATATCGTACTTTAGGATATCCCATAAGAATGCCACCAGCTACAATTTTATCATCAGGTACACCTAATTCATCTAATAATGGTTGGTATTCAGCTTCTCCAGCATGTTCAAAGAAACCAGCCCAACAAGTACCAAGGCCTAAAGTCGGCGCATATAGCTCAGCATAAGACAAGCAAGAGTGACCACTATCATGGGTACGATGAATATCTTTTTTAGAGCCAATTGCCACTACGAGAGCCGGCGCATCGCGCAAGATATACTCCTTGCCTTTATCTACCTCTGCTTGAGCAGCACGAGCATAGAGACGCATAATCGGTACTGTTTTTGCAGCCAGATGCATCCACTCTAGAACAAGATCAGCAATACGGCGCAACGTTTGTTTATCTCGGATTACTATATACGAAATACCTTGTGTGTTAGTCGCTGTTGGCGCCATTCTTGCAACGTTTAGCACTTTGCGAATGAGCTCTACAGGGACTGGTCTATTTTGATAGTTACGAATAGAGCGACGACTACGCATGAATAGCTCAGCTTGCTCAGGCGTTAACTTAGGTTCCTTTGTAATATCGATTTGCTCCTTACGCGGTGTCATATCGCTATCAAGAGCAAGCGTTGGGCATACGGAAATACAATGCCCACAGGAGATACAACCTCCCCTGCCAGTTACAGGTCCAGCATCGGACATCACCAGCAATCCGGTCGGACAGTCAGCAACGCAAAGGCCGCATCGTGTACAGACTTCTGTATTGACGGTAAATAACATCTGAATATCCTCCAAATACTACTATAAAGCCTATTATAACATACAAAATCAAGTCATATCTAGTTTTAAACAATTATTCTAATTGTAATGGAGCTAATCCCTGTTCCTATATTTGCCTTTTGGATGGGGCCCCGTTTCATTAATACAACTTGGTAAAAAAAGTAAGAATACGCTTGCTTGCTCCGTTCTTCGCAAAGTCGTTGCACAAGCGTATTCTTACTTTTTTATCACTGTATTTATAAAGATGCCCCATCCAAAAGCGTAAATAATCTAGCTAATACTTATATAGAGTCATTACAATTACACCTTGAAATAAATCATAGAAAACACTATCATTTTACACATTATAATAAACTTTATAGTAGTGGCGCCATGCCCACCGTATGGGAAGGACTAGCCAGAGGCTAATCTACTGGCTTGTCTTGATGCAAATTCAGTCAAAACTACTTAACCGCTCTCGCCTCTCCGCTCCTCTAATTATAAAAGCATATTGAGTAAATATCGAATGTAGCTTGTCATGGGGCCGCTCTGTATATTAGTAGGGTAAGTCGCTTTGCTATGGGACTAATTTACATCAGGTGTTATAAAAATGAAACTGGATACCCCTGCAGCGACTTTACGAAGGACGGAGCAAAGAGGTACCCAGTTTTATTTTTAATTAAGTTGTCGCAATGAAACGGGTCCACATAGCAATCGACGTAGAAACTACTTATATGCTAGGGCCCCATGACAAGCGGAAACCACATTTACTCAAATGCTTTTATAAGTTCCATGTATTGCGCTTTGTGTGTCATTCTCCATGTCCCAAAGTCTGGTTCTGGAGATTCGTTTAGAATATTTGCCAAAGATTCCAAAAATTCTGGAATTTTTGTAGCTACAATATTGCCAGCCATTTTACCGAAGTTTTCAGAACCCATGTGTTCTGATCCACCATCTACAAGGATGAATGCTACCATAGGTTTTTTATCTACTAATTTTACAGCACCATGGAATCCAATTTCACCGATTTGGTGTGTACCACAAGAATGTGGACAGCCGGATATATGTAAACGAGGTAGTTTTCTTGTGTCTACACCCTTTTTTTCAAGGTGTGCGAAGATATCTTTTAACAGACCGTTAGAGTCTTGCATACCAATCTGACATATAGTAGAACCAACACAAGATACGGAACGGCGGAAATCATTTTCGGCACTATCATCAGTTATTTCCGCAATTTTGCGTGCTTCATCAGCTGTAAGATTAATGAAGAACAATGCTTGGTCTGGCGCAATACGTGCTTCTACTTGGTCAAGTGTCACTGCATAGTCAAGGGCAGCCAACAAGTGTTCTACGTTCGCATCACCACCTGCTGGATGGTATTCTACGTAATATAAACCTTCTTGTTTTTGACGGTGAATACGATAATTTTCCACAGAATCATCACGCTTACCAGTTTTTGTAATTTCATAAGCATAATCAGCTGGATTAATAGTTAGGTGTTCTACTTCTTTTACCATAGCTAGAGTTTCTTCATAGATCTTGATGAAAGTTTCCGCCCCACCCATTTCAGCAGGCATATAACGGGTACGAGCCTTACCGCGGTTTTTGAAGTTACCATGGTTAGCAAAAACCATAAGCATAGCTTTCACATGGTACAAAACATCCTCAGGCGCTACATCATGTGCCACCGGAATACCAATGCGAGGATTAGGACCAATACCACCACAAGCATACACATCAAAAGTATTGTGTTTTGTTAAGTTAAAACCTAGGTCCTTGAACGTAGAATGTGGGGTACTATCAAAACCATTATCTATACCCATTTTAAATTTGCGAGGGATCTTGATATAGAACATTTGCTCCATAAGAAATACGCTAATAGCTGTTGCATATGGCGTAATATCTAAAGTTTCACGAGGATCAATGCCACGTAAAATACTAGCCACCACATTGGGATTGTCACCGCCAGCGCCACGGTTATAGATACCGTGGTCATAACATTCCTTATAGAGACTCAATATAGTATCACCATCAAGGCCATGCATTTGTAAGCATTGGCCGGTAGTGAAATGTACGTGTTGCAGGTTATATTTACGAATGGAGTCCGCTAAAAACTGCATGTGCTCGCGCGTCATGCGACCACCGTTGAAGCGCCAACGGCTCATGCCAGTATTTGCACCGCGCTCAGCGTAACTACCATAAGCACCAGATTGTCCTTTATAGTCTGCAATGGATAGTTCTTTCTTATAGAACTTATGTGTCATATCCTCAAACTTTGGATAATCTGCAATTAATCGATCTTTCAATTCTTGTGTAATCATACTATTACCCTCTTGGCTTATATTTATTAAGCATAATTCGTAACTTTATAACGCTTAGTATACCATATATGCATAAGTATGTTAGTAGCTAAGCTCACAATTTCAATATCGATTATTAATAATATAGTTTACAATCTGTAATAATTATCACTTTTAAAAAGGCAAAAGAAGCTGTAACCAAATGTGGTTTTACCACATTCAGCTACAGCCCCTTTTTATAATAATTATATGATTAAGTGTTGCTAGTTTTTATACGCGACCTTCGTTAGGATTATTGTATGCGTCTTTATCGATAGTTCCCATGATTTTATCTACTACGAGAGCATTTGTTAAGGAACCAGATACGTTCAAGCATGTACGGCCCATGTCGATCAATGGATCGATAGCTAAGATTGGACTAATGGAGGTGAAGTATGCACCAAGGCCTGTCCCACTAAGGGATACGGATGCAGCCATTGTAGCCGTACCTGGCACACCTGCGATACCAACGGAACCGATAGCGATAACGATAACACTCATGATGTACATAGTCATATCGAATGGAATATTCGCTACATTAGAAATGTAAACAACAACAAGTGCAGGGAATACGCCGGCACAACCTTGCATGCCCGCAGTAGTACCGAAGGAAGCTACCGTATTAGCCGTTGTAGCATTTACGCCAAGACGTTTTGTCAAGGTCTCTACAGTTAATGGCAATACCCCCATCGAAGAACGAGAAGTAAACGCCAATAAGAGTGGTGCTTTCGCTTTCTTGAAGTATGTAATCGGATTGTAACCAAAGCTAGTAATCAAGATCGCTTGTACAACAAACATAATCAAAAGACCAACGTAAAGCAATACTACGAACAAGCCCATATCGAGAATAGCTTGTACACCGCGTGTTGCCAATGTAGAAGCTAATAAGGCAACTACACCATATGGCATAAGACCAATAATGAAATCAGCTACCCAGGAAATCAACTGGTGAAGTTCATTAAATAGTTTTGTGAATACCTCCATAGAGTTTGTCCCTGTTTGTTTTAATAGACGAGCTACGCTACCCAAGATAATTGCAAATACAACAATGCCGATAACATTTGTTTCAGCAGCCGCTTGAATTGGATTGCTTGGAATTAGTGCTCGGAATGTATCAACCATAGGTTTGATTTCACGAATCTTCTTACCAGATTCAACAATATCAAAACCTTGACCTAAACCGAAGGCATTCCCCAAAATTAGACCGACTATAGCAGCAACGGCTACCATGCCGAGATTCGTAGAAATCATAGCAACTACTAACTTTTTGAGGTTAGCACCTGCCTCCATGTGCAAAATAACGTGAACAATAGAGATAAAAACGATAGGAATAACAAGCATGCGGATTAAGTCGATGAAACCTCCCCCTACGAGAGAGAACCACTTTGTACTTTCCTTGATGTAAACCACTTTGGATGGATCATCAGGGAAACCTGCAATAATTTGGACCGCTATACCAAGTACGGCACCAGCAATAGTACCAATAATAACAAGATTACCGAAGGATGTGCCCTTGCGTTGCAATACATAAATACCTATTAACACGAGCACGAACACCGCGATAATACCAATACTTAGTGGATTGCTTAACATGAGGTAATCTGTAAAGAATGGAATATTCATAATACACCTCTTTAATTCATATCACAATAATAGGTTATGAACTTAGTATAGCATATATCGAAAAAAATACAAGTACAATATTTAATTTTTGATAACATTTAATGTATTCTGTAATATATGCACCAAAAAGGCGATTTTCTAAAAGAAAATCGCCTTTAGTAAATCTAGCTATTATATTATCTATTAACTAAGATATAGGTTACTTGGATAGGACCATGAGCACCATCTACAGTTACCAATTCGATATCCGCCGTACGGGACGGACCAGAAATCAAGCAGATATTTGTAGGGAACTTAGCTGGATCGTTATGATACCGTTCAGCCAAATGTTCCATTGTTTGTGTCATGCGAGGATTAATTGTGTCAGTATATAACACAGCAATATGTGTTGTAGGCAACAAACTAATCGCACGGCCAGAATCCTCACCAGAAGCTTGTACTACAGTAGCAGTTTCCGCAATACCGCAGTATGGGAATGTAATACCAATATCAGCATTAGCAGTATTAGAAACACATTCTTCACGACCTTTAGCTGGATCCCATTGGAAGTATGTACGAGTGCCGCCATTATTAGCTGCATCTTGTTCGAACAATTCTTTTAATTTATATTCTTCTACTTCAGGAGAGCTTGGGAATACAATTTTACCGTTTCCCCAGTCTTCGATAGCTGCCAAAATTGTTTCACCTAGTTTGTCAGGTGTAGTTTCAACGAATTTTGTACCAACACGTTGACATTGTTCCTTAAACATTGTCAAAATTTGATCGCGATTCAAATCTTGGAACATAGTTTCTTGAGGACCATGGCTATAATCAAAGCCTTCTACAAAAGCAGGGCACATTTCTTGATCACGGCCTAATGCACGAGATAAACGTGCAATAAATTGATTACGTTTAGCTACATCCATTATTTTTTCTCCTTCTTCTTGTTCTTTTCATGTTCAGCATACAAATCACGGAATTTCTTGAATTTCAAGGAACCCAATTCTTTAGATTTAGTCCAGCCATTCATAACTGGAATAGCTTGAGTCCATTCAGGCATGTTACCCTCTTTATTACTAATTAAGTTCATACCGATAGCACCAGCTTTTGTGCCAAGATCAAATAATGTTGCATTACCGAACATCTTAGCAGCTGCTGTGAAGATAGCTTCTTCTGCTTTTGGACGAGTCTTTTCAATATCAGCCATGATATGACGGTGCTCCATCAACAATTCATGCAATGGAATAGCTACTGGACAGTTCTCTGTACATGCACCGCATAATGTAGAAGCATATGGAAGATCGCCGGCTACATCGTAACCTTTGAATAATGGAGTCAATACAGCACCCATTGGACCTGGATATACAGAACCATATCCATGACCAGAAACGTGACGGTATACAGGACAAATATTCATGCATGCGCCACAACGGATACAACGTAGCATTTCTTGGAATGTCCCACCCAAGATGCCAGAGCGTCCGTTATCGATAATAATGATATGAGTTTCTTCGGGACCATCAGCTTCACCAGAACGCGCAGGGCCAGTCATCATGGAGAAGTAGTTAGAAATTTTAGAACCTACTGCAGAACGGTTCAACATTTCCATCATAACATCAAGAGCTTTAAAATCAGGAACAATACGTTCTGTACCTAAGAAGATCAATTGAGTCTTAGGAATAGAGCTAGCCATACGACCGTTACCTTCGTTGGAAACGATTGTACATGTACCAGATTCAGCAACTGCAAAGTTACAGCCGTTAACACCTACATCAGCTTTTAAGAAGCGCTCACGTACATAACCGCGTACAAAGTGAGTCATTTCCGTAGGGTTTTCAGTTCCTGTATAACCTAATTTTTCAGCGAAAATTTCGCGAATTTTGTTACGTTCAAAGTGAAGACCTGGTACTACGATGTGAGATGGAGGACTTACTGCAGTTTGCAAAATAAATTCAGCCAAGTCAGTTTCGTTAACTTCAATACCAGCTTCTTCTAACACTTCGTTCAAACCAATTTCTTCAGTTAAGATAGTTTTGGATTTAACGATCATTTTTGCTTCGCGTTGGCGAAGGATATCTAATGCAATTTGAGTTGCTTCTTTGTCATCGAACGCAAAGTGAACTTTAGAACCAGCTTTTTCAGCGTTGTCAGCAAATTGACTTACATAGTAATCCAAGTTGTTAAGTACGTGATCGCGAATTTTAGCCGCTTCAGCGCGGAAATCTAACCATTCAGGAACATCCGCAACTACTGTATTACGTTTATCATAAAACACGTCTTGTGCTTTTTTAATAGCTGCAACTTTGAAATCGTCAGCCAAACATTCTTTTATACGTGTTTTATAGGGGCGATTGTCATATATAAGTGCCATGTCGTCTCCTCCTTAACGGCAGTTTAAGATTTCAGCAATATGCATAACTTTGATACGGCGATCAATTTCGCCTTCTTTATGAAGACGATCAAGCATACCAGCGATGTTCATCAAGCACGCTTGGTCAGAACCGGAGATAACGTTGGCACCTGTGCCAGCAATTTCCAATGCTTTTTCGCGTGTCATAACTTCACTGATTTCAGGGTTTTTAACTGAGAAAGTACCGCCGAAACCACAGCAACGATCTGCACGTGGTAATTCAATCAAGTTGATATCTTTAACGTTTTTAAGGAGTTTGAAAGGAGGCTCTTTAATGCCCATCAAACGAGTTACGTGGCAAGATGTATGGTATGTTACGGATTCGTTGAAACGAGCCCCTACATCTTCAACACCTAATACGTCAGTAATAAATTGAGTGAATTCGTAAATTTTACCACTCAATTTTTCTGCGCGCGCCAACCACTCTGGTTGATCTTTTAAGAAATGATGATATTCATCGCGGATTGCAAAAGCGCAAGAACCGGACATGCTGACTACATATTCAGCGTTCTCAAAGCATTCGATTGTATTCTTAATTGCATCCATAGCTGCGTCATTGTAACCGGAGTTAGTAAACATTTGTCCACAGCATACTTGTTTCTTAGGTACTACAAGCTCACAACCTAATCTTTCAAGTACTTCTACACCAGCCATACCTACATGAGGGTAGAACATGTCAATCAAACACTGTTGGAAAAGATGAATTTTCATATTATCTTCCTCGTCTTTTCTAGTACTTAACCTAATAAAAAATTTTGATATGTATGTGTTATGGCAATTTTTAGTAGTGAATTTTTCGACTAAATTTCTGCCCTGAACATTACTTATGCTTTCAAATAAATATTCAAAAGCTCATCGCTATAATTATAAATTAATCATGTAGATATTGTCCAAAGAATTGCTATATTCGTATGTACCCTTTTATTTCTTATATCGTTATGACTTTTTGTAATAGTAAACATTGAATTTTATCACATCTATTATTTCATTTATCATTTTTTCTTGTAAAAGCCCCATGAAATCTAGATTTTGCGAATGTTTATCATTTTGCATTTTTAACTACTAGAAAATCAACTTTTATCTATATTTCATTCTATATTTATATAATCAAACTTAATTTTTCAAATTCATGTAAGTTTTATCCTTATATATTACATTTTCTTATAGTAGTGTATAAATTTAAAAAGTGTTATAATTTATTTTATATAAGTATAGTTTGAAAGGAGCCCTTTTCATGAAACTAAATAAATTATCTTTGTCTTTAGCAATTACATTGGCCCTTGGCTCTACATTCAGCATGGCTCACGCTGAAACAACTGCGACTCATATAAAATCCGAAGTATCTAATGTGGCTACTAGAGCTGAAGTTTCTGCTAAAGCGGATGAACACCGTGTTGATACATCTGTTAAAAACGATACTAAACGTATTGATACATCCGTAAAAAATGATGCTAAACATGGTAGCACAGTTGTAAAACGTGATGCAAAACATGCTGATGCATCTGCTAAAAACGCTGCTAAACGCACTGATACATCCGTAAAAAACGATGCTAAACGCGTTAACACTTCTGTAAAAAATGACGTTAAACGCATTGATACTTCTGTAAAAAATGATGTAAAAGAAGATGCTGTAAAGGTAGAAGGTAAAAAAGCTGTAAAAGCTAAAGAAAACTTACCTGCTGGTATATACCCCGACACAAAAGATAACTGGGCTCGCGATGCTATCCAAGCAATGACACAAGCCGGTTACCTTTCTGGTTATGCTGATAATACATTCAAACCTAGTGCACAAATTACTCGTGAGCAAGCAGCTGCTATTTATGGCAAAGTGCTACAACACAACTTAAACGAACAAGAATTAGCGGAGATTGCAACAAAAGAATCCTCTACCTCCTACTCTGACGTGGAAGCAGATCGTTGGTCTAGCTCTGCTATCAAATTAGTTAGTGCTGCAGGCGTAATGGAAGGCACATCTAAAACAGCTTTCACACCTAGCAAAACTATGGACCGCGAACAATTCGTTGCATCCGCCGCTAGCCTAGCTAAAAAATTAAATCTTTCTACACCTGTAAAAGCAGAAAAAGTAACATTTAAAGACGAAGCTAGCATCTCCTCTGCTTACTTGGCAGATATCCAATACATGGCTCAACGTGGCATCGTAGCATCTGGGGCAACAGAAAACTTTAACCCTAAACAACCTGTAACAAGAGCACAAGCGGCAACAATCTTGAACCGCATGCTTAATGGTGCTGGCCTTGCAACACCGAAACACAGTACAACTGAAGCTAAAGCTGAAACAACTGTAAAAGAAGATATAAAGAAAGCTGATACAGCAATCGAAAAAGAGGCCTCCAAAGTAAATAAAGATGCAAAAAAAGATATGTCCAAAACTGATAAAGACATGAAAAAAGAGGCAGAAAAGGCAGATAAAGTAGCCAAAGCTGATGCAAAAAAAGTTGAAAAAGACGTAAAAGGCAATAAAGATGCTGCAGTAGCTGAAAAAGCTGAACCTACTCACACAGTTCGCCCTGTTCGTCGTAGCACACTAAAAGCACTTGATCAAAAACAACAAGCTGCATTAGAAGACAAAGTATTTTCTGAATTAAATAAAACTTATAAAACAGAAGATGCATTCCAAAATTATGGCGTAATGTACTGGCGTGACAATCAATTACACGTAGCTTTGAAAACAGACAGCGATATTTCCACAGTAAAAGCCAACCTTGCAAACCGTGGTGATTCTACTGTAAATAACTATGTTGTAGTTGAATCCTCCCAATACAGCCAAGCTGAATACGATGCAATCGATACAAACTTCCGCAACTACTACAACAAAAATGAAAAAGCAGGTACAATTCTAGCTACATTCCCTGATGTAGAAAATAACCAACTTTACGCAGTTGTATCTACAGCATCTAAAGAAACACAACAAGGAATCTCTAAATTATTCGGTTCCAAAGTAAAAATGACAGTAAAACGCTAATCGGCGTTACACTTAACCAGCCAAGGCAGCGTATACTCGACAGTACTACGCTGCTTTGTTGTATATCACTATGCATGCCAACTAATTGACTTTGATGCGACGGATATAGCTTTTTATGCTGGTGAAAGTTTATATTCTACGGCTATCAAGCGCTAGCCTTTACCATGATTAGGAAGGATTTTTATGTACAAGAATACCCCTCACGCATTACGTGCCCTCGTACTCGGCACATTATTGACTACAACAGGCCTTGGTTTTGCTTCTGCAAACACAACCACTACAACTCATGCTCCTGCAACTACTGTTGAAGCCACTAAAATGGAAACAACTAAAGCACCAATGGCTAAAACAGATGCTACGAAGATGGAGACTACTAAAACAGAAGCGGCTAACGTCAAATCTACTAATACTGCCTCACCTGCAATTGTAAACACCTCTATTGGTACACCTCAAGATATTCAAAAAATCCGCGCCCACATCTTTACAGATGTGCCTAGTGATTTTTGGGCGGCTAACTCGATTAGCACTGTAACAAAAGCAAACCTAATGAAGGGGTATTCCGATGGTACATTCCGACCTAACCAACCTATGACACGTGAAGAAGTAGCAGCTCTCTTCAACAATATCACGGATGATGGTACGGCCGCCTTTTTATCAAGTAAATTTAAAGATATTACATCTGACCGTTGGTCTGCTCTTGCTATTGAATCTGTAGCGCGCAAGAATATCATCAGCGGATATGGCGATGACACATATAAACCAGAAAAATATATGTCCCGCCAAGAGTTTGCGGTAGTAGCAGATAACTATATCCATTACTTAGGATATACCACTGAAGACCCAACAGTTCTTGATAATATAGCCTATGGAGACCAAAAATTTGTGGCTCCTTGGGCACAAGATGCCGTTCGCGAGCTTGCCTATCTTGGGTTCACAAACTACGCTCCAGGTACATTGTTTAACCCTGAAAAATATGTAACTCGTGCAGAAGCAGCGGAAATTGCGTACCGCATGACACAAACAGAACAAGCACTTGCCTTCCACAATACATTGTTCAAGCAACAAGTAGAAAACAAAACAGCTAATATCATCGACAAAGCATTAGGCTATGGCAATGATTTCACCAAATTCCGTCAAGACGGGGCCCTCTTCTGGGAGGCAGGCCAATTACATGCATCTTTAACAGATCAAAAGAAAACTGACCTCGTCTCCAACGCAATTACAGAGGCACATGATCCACAGCTAGATAGAACTGTAGTCGTATCAAAAGGTAAATTAAATCAGGCTCAACTAGAAGAGTATCAATCCGATGCCATTGCCCTTTACCAACAAAAAGAACCTCAAGGAAAGATTCTTTCCATCTCCCCAAATACTGATACGAGTGCCCTTCTCATTACCGTTGATTCTATTCAAAAATCGACGTTGAAAGCATTTAAAAAGAAATTCCATGATAATGTATTCTTACAATTACCACCAGAACCGCTTACAAAGTCAGACGGAAATATTCAATTCCCATTACCACCGCGCGTAAACTATTATAACGACAAACAATAACATAGAAAAAAAGAACCGCACCCTTAGGAGCGGTTCTTTTCACAATTAAACAGCTGTTACTATACACACATAATCGAATTTACACAGTTCGATTATTTTTTTGTTACATCATTTTCGCGGTCACGCAAGATACCAACTGGTACATATACCGTACCTGCGCTATGGATTGAATCTACGTCTTGTTGCAAGATCATTACAACGGAATAATCATCTGTTGTGTAGAATTCAGTAGGCATTTTATCGATACTTACATCGCCACCTAATTTATCTTTCACATCTTGATTATTATTAATCGCATTCACCAATTCTTTTTTATTAAGACCACCAAGATCGTACAAGGACAATTGTCGACCTGTTGTGGTGTTAAATGTGAAGCCTTTTACATAGTTTACACCATTGGCATCATGATCACGCATTGTATATGTATGAATCAATACGCTGAAAATACCGTTTTTATCTGTTTTAACATCATAGTACATAACTACATTTGTTTTATCAGATTCTTTAGCATTTAACTTTTCTACATCATTTTGTATTTTAGAAACATACTTTTTGATGGTCGTATTGATTGCTTTTTCTACCGCAGGGCTAACAGATTTAACCTCTGGGAATACTAAATCCAAATGATCTGTAGTAGATTCCACAGGTGATACAGCAACCTCTTTACGATCCATATAACGGTCCGCATTTGGAGCTACCACTTCAACTGCATTACGATCTACTTTAGACGCTTTAGAGCGCAACGCACGATTCTGCTCAGGTGTAGCAGTACTAGAAATACGATATGTTAAATCATTACGATTTACACGTTTCGCATTTGTTTGATTTGCTTGTACATTTACAGTATCTTGTGTTACAGGTATTACTTCGCTTGCTGCGAAGGAGACTACTGGCAATGCAGCAGCCATAATGATGAGTACAGACTGTTTTAATTTCATTGTTTAACCTCTTATTGTTCTTGCTCAGCTTTCATAGCAAGAGCTTCTTCTTTATTGAACTTGTGTGTAACAACACGGCGAACAAGATAGAGACCAGCGAATATGAATGCAAGCAATCCTAACCATTGTGCTGTGCTTTCAAATTCAGGACCTACTAATTCAAGTGGAGCTTCCCCACCACCAGTTGTAACAGACAATACAATAATAACAGCTATGATTACACCAATCAAGCTTTCACCAACGATCAGACCAGAAGCAAAGAGAACACCGCGGCGATTGGATTGCTCTACATCGTAGTCAGCAAGCTCACCGGCACGCATTTTAGCACGAGCTACAAGATAACGACCTACGAAGTAGCTGATGAAAGAACCAATAATAAGTGGTACTTCTAAAGTAGGTGGTAAATAAATACCCATACCAACAGCCAATGGAGGCAATGTTAAGGTAGCAGTTGTGCTCTTGAGAATCAAGTTGACGATAATTGCCACAACACCAACGCCAACGCCGATTAAGATATAATCCCAATCCATGCTAGAGTTGAAGATACCTTGCGCAATGGTAGTCATCAAAGTCGCTTGAGGAGCCGATAATGCAGCGTTTGGATCCATTTCAGCACGTGGTAACGCACCTGTGAAACCGTATGCTTGATAAAGCAAGTTAAGAACTGGAGCAATTGCAATGGCACCGGCTACAGAACCAAGTAACAAGGCAATTTGTTGACGCCAAGGTGTAGCACCAACGAGTTGGCCAGTTTTCAAATCTTGTAAATTATCATTAGAAATAGATGCAATCGCAATAACTACGGATGTCATAAAGATAGCCATAGCAGTAGCGAACTGAACACCTTCTTGTGTAGCAAATAAATTATTTTCCGCTGCGATAAAGTATACAACTAAGGAAGAAATAATAGTCGCTAAAATACCGATACCAGAAATTGGAGAAGCAGATGTACCGATAAGGCCTGCCATATAGCCACATGCTGCAGCTACGAAGAAGCCAATCAATAAAGCTACTACGATACCTACTACAACGAGTGTCCACATTAAACCTGCACTAATAGGTACGACAGATACGAAATCCCAGAATGTAAATACTAAGCCAATAAGAATAAGTATGAATACACCTAAAACGGATTTTGTACTCATATCTGTATCCATGCGATGCAATTCACGTTCTGCGGAGCTGCTATTCATGGATTTAACAGAAATTTTCATACCTTCGATGATAGGTTTGATTAAGGTAATCAAAGTCCAAATCGCAGCAATACCGATAGCACCAGCACCGATAAAACGAACTTTAGATTTCCAAACAGCCATTGCAAACTTGGCAGTAGCACCGCCATCTGGAGCAAACATATTAGTGAAGTAAGGTACGAAGCCAGCCCACGCGATGAGTACACCAACGAGGATAGCGATACCAGAAGCGATACCAATAAGATAACCAGCACCTAACAACGCTGTAGAGAAGCCCAAAGGAATTTGAGTAATCCCTTTGCTACCTACAGGAATCCAGAAGCTCATGCTATCGCCAAGCACTTTGAAACCATTTGCACAAAGGCTAATAAGGCCAGCTACAAAGCCACCGGACACAATGTCTGTCATACCGGAGCTAGATTGAGGGCCTTGTTCACCATTGTGAGAGCCAACCTTTAAAATTTCTGCTGCTGCACGGCCTTCAGGATATGGTAGATCACTATTCACTACCATGGCACGACGCAATGGAATAGTGAATAACACACCTAGAGAACCACCACATGCGCAGAGCAAAAACGTTTGCCAGAATGGAAAACCATTCCAATACCCAAGCATGAGTAAACCTGGCAAGATAAAGATAATAGCGGACAATGTACCAGCGGCAGAAGCCTGCGTTTGTACCATGTTATTTTCAAGAACATTAGAATCCTTGAAGAACCGTAAAATTGCCATTGAAATAATAGCAGCCGGAATGGATGACGAGAACGTCAAACCTACCTTCAAACCGAGATATACGTTAGATGCTGTAAAAATAACAGTAATCAATGCACCAAGTAGCATCCCACGTAACGTCAGTTCCGGCAGATGAAGGTCATGGCTCGTAAAGTCATGTTTCATAAGTACTTACCTCCTCTGTGAAATCATAAACTTAAAACAATATACTAAGCTACTTCCATTTTATCGTGTTAAAGCGATGATTTCAATATATATGCGATATTTATAATGTATACATATAAAAGATTATAAATTTAGCTTCCTCCAACAGATATCTTAAAAGGTCTATTCTGTACCCTAAACACTTTGTTAGGCGTGGTAGCCCACCAAAAGTCTCCAAAGCCACCTACCCCGCTCTGTGGGGCCGCTAAGTCGTTTTTGTAGGACCACCACGCTAATATATACCTAATCGTCTTACTATAAGAATAGACCTTTCATTATTCACCAAATAAAATATTTAACTTATAATCTTTCTACATATAACACATTATCAATCTTACATATAGATTGAAATCATAAAGGTATGGGGAAAAGGAGTGCGCAATATGCGTCCCCTTTCTTATATGCGCATTATGCATATACACCTATCAATTATATGAAAATAGAAATCATTCTCTTTTATTCTGTACAAATATACAGGATTTTATATAATTAAAGTACCGACAGTAGGGTCGGCATGTCTTTTAAGGAGGTTGTAAACATTATGGAAACAAGAATTGAATATGATTCAATGGGACCAGTCGAAGTCGACACTAGACGAATTTACGGACCTCAAACGCAACGCTCGTTCAATAATTTTAAAATCGGTGACCACCGCATCCCTATTGAACAAATCAAGGCGCTTGCGCTTGTAAAAAAAGCATGTGCTTTAACCAATGCAAAGTGTGGCGCAGTAACTGAGGAAAAAGCGAAACTCATCGCTCAAGTAGTAGATGAGATCGTGGACGGAAAATGGGATGATGAATTTCCGTTAACCGTATTCCAAACAGGTTCCGGCACACAAACTAACATGAATGTGAACGAGGTAATCGCTCACCGAGCTAAACAGTTAGATGAATCCAATCCGCTTCATCCTAACGACGATGTAAACCGCGGTCAAAGTACAAACGATACATTCCCTACGGCAATGCATATCTGTGCATACTTTGAAATTACAAAACGCGTAATTCCTGCATTGGACGGCCTTATCGGATCCTTTGAAAAATTGCAAAAAAAAGGAAAAGGATTGCAAAAAGTTGGTCGTACCCACCTACAAGATGCTACTTTTATCATGGTAGACCAAGAAATTAGCGCCTTTGTGGACGGCCTAAAAACTGCCAAAACTATGCTCCTTCAAAATGCTGACCACCTCCTCGACGTAGCACTCGGTGGTACTGCGGTCGGTACAGGTGTGAACACACCTAAGGGCTATCTAGACGTTATGGAAACTGTATTGCCAGAGGTAACAGGTGCTCCATTCCGTGTTAAGAATAACAAATTCCAAGGACTTGCTCTCAAAGATGCATTTATGATGGCTCACGGTGCACTTAACACATTAGCGACTACCCTATTCAAAATCGCTAACGATGTGCGCTTCTTAGGCTCTGGCCCTCGCTGTGGCTACGGCGAATGGCATCTTCCTGAAAACGAACCGGGCTCCTCCATCATGCCAGGCAAGGTAAATCCTACTCAATGTGAAGCTTTGACCATGGTATGCGCCCAAGTATTCGGCCACAATACAACTATGACGCTCTGTGCAGGTAGCGGTGCGTTCCAATTGAACGTATACATGCCTATCATGATCTATGACTTTGTTGAAAGCTGTCGCCTCCTCGCAGATGCTATGAACTCTTTCACAACACATTGTATCGACGGCGTAGAATTTGTACCTGAAAAACTCAACTTCTTCGTAGAACAATCTCTCATGATTGCTACATCCTTAACACCATATATTGGCTACGACAAGAGCGCCAAGGTGGTAAAAGAAGCGTACAAACGCGGTTGCTCTATTAAAGAAATCATCTTGGAAGAAAAACTCATGACCGAAGACGAATTTGCCGAAGCAGTTCGCATGAAATAAAATCTCTCTCATATCTATGACATATCTGTAACATCCTCTCATACCTCAAATGAACGAAATATAAAAGGGACTGTAAACGAAATACTACTTTAAAGCATTCGTTTACAGTCCTTCTTTTAGTTAGGCAATTATTCTAAACGTAGAGTTACAAAATATCTAAATCAAATCTCACCTTTAATAAGTCGTATAAAGCTTATAATAAAATTACATAACTAGGCGTCTTGTCAAATGGAATTACATATTCTGAAAGACTTGTTAATTCGTCCAAATCATTACGACTTATAACATATAGATGAAGTCCATCATCTTTTTCAAATAGATCAGCTCATTCACCATACCATGGTCTTTTATAGGATAATATCTTGCTTTTTGTATCTCCATTGAGATTAAAAATCTGCAATTGATTCTCTGCAACAGCTAAACCATATCTTTCGGTCATAGATACGTCAAAATACGGAACAGAAATAGGGTTTTGAATCTGAATCTTTTTAAGATCATCTAATATCGTAATATTATTTGTATCCAAACAAACTAATTTTTCATTACGAGGAAAGGATTCTTTTATTTCACTTTCATAAACAAAGTATGCAAATTTTTTATCATATTTGGCTATTTCATCTATAATACGAACAGAATAATCAATCAATGACAAAGATACTATCCCTTTATTGGTACACATTAAAATTATGTCATCACTAAATTCGTATAATTGATAAAAATAGAATTCCTTAATATTATTAAGAATAGGTATTAACTTCTTTCCACGCCAGGTCCATAACAATGAAACCATTAAGTTTATCATTTATAATCATATAATTTACACATCGCAAAGCAAAAATTATAACATTTTCTAAACTTGGACTTTTTATCTGTTTAATAGGTTCTAAGTCTATCATCTATATTCCTTCTATAGTTTTATTAGATTATAATTCAATCATTTTTACATTAAAAGTAGTCCACAATCTTTCGTCTTTATAATATCTTTTAAACTCCTACCATTTATTATTGGATTTTCTAATAACGGTAAAAAATCATTACATTCATCTAAAAGATCCTTATTTTTCCATAGTTGCCATAATGCACCATAAGTAACAATCCCATATGTAGAATCATTATAATATAGTTCTAACTCCCTGTTACATCTCAAGCCTTCAATAACTTCGTCATATAAAGAAACATCTGAACCACTCATTGATGTTTACTCCTTCCTAATTTTTCTAGTCAAACATACTTATCCTTAAGGATCTACCGATCACCTTATAAATACTGATATTAAACGCAACAGACTAATTAGTACGCTTGGCATTTTCAAGTCATTTGCTTAATCGAATATAAACCAATTACACATATAATACTTTCTCTAAAGGTTTAAAAAATGTACAGAGATTTCTCATCATATAACTCATTGGCAAAAATATCGCTAATTGTGTGACCTTCTAAGCAAGGTATCATTAAAAAAGTGTCTAAATCTGGCTCTTTAATAACACATTCATCATTAATCCAAAATTCCCAAACAACATTATTTGGAGTCACAAAGCACTCTAAACCGTTATACCTAAATTCAATCTCTTCATTCATGTCTAGATAACCTCTTATCTCTTCTAGTTTATTCATTTTCTCCCACTAATTTTGATTTTTACTAAAAATCTACAGCACATACAATAATAATCATACTTTAATAAACAATGTACTTTACTCTTCTCAAAGATAAGAGCAACATATATTTCATTTTTATTTTAACATTAGAAATAATGATATTTCTAATTTAAACTCTGGATTTTATAAATAAATACAATAACCCCTGCTAGGATACTATCATAGCAGAGGTTAATTAGTTATAAAGGATAATAAAAAATAGAGTTACTTTCCTGATCATATAATGCAGATGTTTTATTATATAGTAAATACAGCACATATATATTAACTAAAGGTACAAATAAGCAAATAAGCCAAAAAATACTACTATTGGTATCCATCAAGCGTCTACATATCATAGTAATTACAGTATATGTAAGATAAATGTATAAAGTATATCTTAGAATGGATGGCTCAATAGTATAAGTTACAACAAAATTATACATAATAAAAGCTAAAAACACATTAAACATATGCCACTGACGAACAGTACTGCGTCCATAAAACCATAAACTATCTATTAAAATACTTTTATAGATATCAATCCAAAAAGGGTAGGACTCCTGTCGACTATAATATAACTTTAAGGTCTTAATTTGCCCATCGGTTAAATCATTTCTATTGCCCCACCACACATCAATAACTTTATTATCAAAAATAATCCCATTAGTTTCAATAGTATTATGAGCAGACCATAATTTATCGATTCCAAATGCCCAAAATAGTATCAACCCCATCAGAAAAGGAAAGAACATCTCAGGTGTATCTACGCTCCATAGTACCTCATTCCCCAATATATAATCAGTAGTGCCTCTAAAGCTAAAATTAGAACTAGAAATAGTAATACTTTTACCCAAAAGTAAAACCATTACTAAAGAAATCATTATAATGACATTAAGCCAATTAAAAGAAGCCTTTTTATAATAATTCAACCGCATGTAATTTGTAATAAAAACAAAAAGAATATAAAGAGTATGCCCTACATAAAATAACATATTATAGTATTCTTGATTATATATTCTATCAAAAGGAAGAGAAAGCATGAAAATATTTGCTTCTATGCCCAAGAAAACTAAAATATTTATTGAAAGATAAGTTTGTACATTCATCGTAAGTGTTTTAAGCTTCCTTACATATTGAATTAACGCTATTACTTCAATCTTAAACTTACAAAATTCATCAACTAAAAACTGTTTCATACTTTTAATTATCATATAGATACCAATAATGGTGAAAGTTTTTTAACAGTATTTTATATAAGCCAATATAAAACAATCACCGAAAAAAGATAGATTTCAGAACTAATGGTAAATGAATGTGCACAAATGCTACCCTCTTTTACGTCTTAAATAGTTATAAATATAGTTCCATACCACATAAAACAAAAGTGTTATGACATATGCAATAACAAAGAAATAAAAGTCTAATTCATCTTCAATCAACTCTGGATTTGTGACAAGACTATATGGAATACATATAAGTAAAAAAAGTACTAAGCCTCGCACAAAATAATTATATATTTTTAGAAATATATAATTACTCCCAACATAAAAACTATATTTTCACAACACAACTAAAAATTTTAACTCTAATATATCACAATTATTATATAAATTCATATAATAAAAAGAGGTATTGTATCTAAAATACAGTACCTCTTCTAGTTTATCCCCTATGGTCTTCTAATATTTCATAATATTTATAGTCATTAACACAACCAAGAATATAATGAAAATAGCCTGTTTTGTATTTAACAGTTCATAGGTCTCGTTAAATGTATCATCCTTAAACGCCTGTATTAGCAGTATTTCTTGTTTACTGAGTTCCAAATATAAGTCTAAATGGCATCCAATTGCCACTAGTATTGCTATTTTGAGATATCTCTTATATATATCCGCTGTCATATCGTAGATTAGAGAGATATCAAATAGCATAAGCACAATAATACATATAAGGATTTTATAAATAAAGGATTTACTATACATTAATGTATACCTATAGTGAGTTTGTCTTTCAAACTAAGCTACTCCATCAAAGAATGTAATAACCGTAATTTCTCGTGGACAGTTGATACGGATTGGAAACCAGTGTCCTGTACCATTATTAACGTAGCACACGCTTTGTTCTTCTACATAGCGACCTTTTGTATATGGTGTGCCCGTTGGTACTAACGGCATACCCATGAATACGATTTGACCTCCATGGGTATGTCCAGATAGAGTCAACGGAATCTTTCGTTCAATAGATTCTTCGAAGAATTCAGGGTGATGAGCCAATAGAATAACAAAGGCATAGTCTGGAATTCCAGATAAAGCTTTGTTAATCATGGCTTCCCGGTTGTCCTTTTTACGATCGTTATCGTACGCAACGCCCGCAATATATACAGGTTGTTTGCCGCCCATGATTTGAATATTACTATTCACGAGAATATTCATAGGTGTATTTCGTTTAAGTGCGTCAAGTACCTTATTTACATCGTGATGATACTCGTGATTTCCCAAAATAAAGTCAACCCCATCTGGGATTTGTTTTGCAAAGGTTGTCAGTCTTTCACAGACTTGCGGTAACCATGCAAGCTTATCAATGAGGTCGCCAGTGATAACAACGCGATTAGGTTTTTGTAAAAGCGCTAGTTTCAGGATTTCATCAAAGTCATCTAAATCGATACTCGGTCCTATATGAATATCACTAAGTTGAACAATTTTATAGTTTTTCAAACCAGGTGGTAGGTTCGTGTAGCCAAAGCTTTCATGAGTTACCACTACCTCTTGTTGACCCGCAAAGGCAGCATAGCTAGAGCCACCAATAGTAGCCAACGGCACTATAGTTGCAGCAGTTCTAAAGAAGGCGCGACGGCCTGTTCTATTTTCCTCTGGTGTTTTGCTCCAAATCTTATTGATTGTCCAATATAATAGACTAAGTATGATAAATACAGGAATCGCTAGAAATACGCCAAAAAGGAATCCGTAGCTTTCGGTACGGAACATATTCATCAAAGGATAGTACATCGTACCATATAAATCCACTTGATTGAGTATATAGTATCGGATAGCAGCAAACCACGCACCGATAATGATTATATAGCCCACCCAGGCAGGCCATTTCTTTTTGGGCTTCCACAAGTTGAGGAATAGAGCCCAAAATCCTACCAACCCTATTAGGAGGATGGCAGAAAAAGTAATATTAAATAGAATTCTCATTCATTACTCCTACAAATTATTTTGCGATTTCCGTCAATTTACCATGAGGACCCGCCCAAGCATAGTCGGAGAACTCATCACGCTTGATGAGCATCCAGTCCTTTGGCAATTGCTGTTGGATATCTGCAATCGATATATTATTCGCATTCCCTGTGTACGTTAAATCACCGCGGAATGCTTTCATAAACCATTTTCGGTGAGAGAAAATATGTGTTATTTCTTTCACAAGTACTGGTTGCAAAGATAACTCAAAGCCAAGGGGCTGAACTAATTCCTCAAGGCCTCGTTCTCCGTCCTCAAAGGCAGATACCATTTCCACAGATGGAAATTCCCACATGGACCGTAAAAGTCCACGATTCGGCCGTTTATGCAACAAATAATAGCCTTTATAATTCAAGATGCCCACGAATAAAGGCACCTCTACTACCTTTGTTTTCTTGATGCGCACAGGCAGTTTATCTGTATCTTCATGTTGATAGGCAGCGCACATATTTACAATAGGACATTCCCCACAACGCGGCGTTTTTGGAATGCACACAGCAGAGCCAAAGTCCATCAAGGCTTGGTTAAAATCACCAGGTCGATCGTGAGGCAAAGTCTCCTCCACGATGGCTGTAATAGTCTTTTTACCCTTAGTGCTTAAAATATCGTCAAAGATGCGATATAGACGAGCATAGATGCGCAATACATTGCCATCTACAGCCGCTTCTGGTTCGTTGTACGCCATAGATAGTACAGCCCCAGCCGTATAAGAACCTACGCCCTTTAGGGACTCCATGGTTTTACGATCGTGAGGCACGATACCGCCGTAATTTTCAACTACGTCCTTTACACCGAGGCGCAAGTTACGAGCACGGCTATAATAACCAAGCCCTTGCCAAGCATGAACCACCTCATCTTCGGAAGCCTTTGCCAAGTCTTCCAAAGTTGGGAATAGACGCATCCAGTTGTCGTAATAAGGCTTCATCGCCTCAATGCGCGTCTGCTGGCTCATCACCTCGGAAACCCAAATCTTATAAGGGTCCCCACAATCGCGCCACGGCAACTCCCGTTTATGCACATCATACCACGCCAATAGCTGTGGTACCCACTTTGGGTTCTTTTTATCAGTCATATTACCTCAAAATAGTATAAATTATGGAGCATATTACCACTCTCATGGTCATATAGCCCCTTTTTACATTTTAAAATCCACCAAACCATCATCTTGATGTTAGTAAATTTATGTTAATAATTAAATAGGTATACACTAAAATTCGTCGGCATAGTATAAAGAATACCTATATTCGACAATATAACGCAAATAATCTATACGTATCAGCCATTAATATACAAATCAATGCGCGCCAAGTGTTCGCTTTCAAGAACGGTATCAACAGTGGTCAAATCCATCTTATCCACCATATTATTATCTCGTCCAAACACAATAGGTCCTTTTAATTTCTTACCTTCTAACAACATCGGCAACCATCTGCGGTCACCATCCCACATATGTTCATAAGGAATTTGATTCGGTTCTAGCCAATGAGGCTCCATTTCGTCTGTTTCCTCTACAGTACCTGTGAAAGTACGCAAGAAATACACATAGCTTACGTGCGTTAAGCTCTCATCAAAAGAAAATTGAAAATCAAAAGCCGCTACACATTCTAAATCTTCCACACGTCCTTGAAGGCCAGATTCCTCGAATAATTCGCGAATGGCACACTCTCGGAAGCTTTCACCATCATCAAGTTTACCACCGAAACCATTATATTTATCAGCCCCAAAACCACGCTTCTTACGCCCTAACAATATACGATTTTGTTCATCAATGGGAAATACGAGCGTCGTTGGTTTCATAGGGCCTCCTTAGTCACAAAAATAACACACTATTATTATACCATTATTTCATGTACGAATGTGCTAGTTGTGGTATGATTAAGAGTATAGAATTTCTTACAAGGAAGGAGGCACATGATGAACAAACCACTTAGATTTAATATCGAATTAGGACGAACAAAGCCCGTCAATATTCGCAATGAACAAGTGCGTTGTCCCTTCTGTGATCGTTCCAAATTAACGGATATTCTCGATACATCAGGTCATATTATATGGCTCATGAACAAGTATCCTGTATTAGAAAAAACTTGGCCTACCGTCATTATCGAAACGGAAACTGACGAAGGCGAATTTTCTACCTTACCTACAGACGAAGCCGCCCACATTCTCCAATTTGGTCTCGATAAATGGCGCGAAACTCGTCAGCGTAAAGAGTTTAAATCCGTACTCTTCTTCAAAAATTATGGCTATATGTCCGGTGGCTCTATTCGCCATCCTCACAGCCAAATCATAGGGCTTGAGAATTACGATTACCATAAAGATATTACGGCCCAAAATATGGAGGGTTGGCTCTTGCACGAGGATCAAGATGTACGCATCACCTTGTCTACCCATCCGATTATCGGGTTCTTTGAGTACAACATTCGCTTCAAACCAGATGCACCGGTTCGTACTGTAGCCCTTCGACTACAGCAAATTTTGCGCTATGTATTGCATAGTGTAGCAAACTTTAGCCAGTCCTATAATTACTTCGTATATAATCTTGAGGACGGCTATGATTACATCAAGGTAGTGGCGCGTTATGTAACGACGCCCCTCTATGTAGGCTACAAAATTCCTCAAACTTGTGATGAGGGACGAGCTGCTAAAATCAAGCACGATATTACGCCTTATTTTCAAGCTACTAAATAGCTCTAACCATATACCGTATATAATTTGATATATTATTTTATATGGTTTTAACCATACATAATTGAAAGGATTTTTATGAAAGTATTTGCCATCGGCGACCTCCATCTATCTGGCAATCCTCCGACGAAGCCGATGGATATTTTTGGCCCGCACTGGAATGATCACTGGTCCCGCATCAAAGAGCATTGGAATGCCAATGTAACCAACGAAGACATCGTCTTTCTTGTAGGTGACATAAGCTGGGCGCTCCGTCTCGATGAAGCTGCCTGCGATTTACAAGAAATTGCATCTTTACCTGGTAAAAAATATATGATTCGTGGCAACCATGATTATTGGTGGGCATCAGCAAACAAGATGCATAATCTCATGGGTGATGCTATTACCTTTTTACAAGGTCACGGCACCGCAGAGCTCATCCGAACCGAAGAAGGCCCTCGCCTTATTGCATTCGGTGGAACGCGCGCCTATCTCTGTCCTGGAGACTCCCACTTTTCTCCGGAAACAGACCAATCCATTTATGATAGAGAAGTGATGCGTACCGAAGCAGCACTTCAAGAAATAGATGAAGCAATACATAAAGTGCTTGAAGAACTCAGGACGGAAACAGAGGTCTGTATAACAGAATCAGCCTGTTCTAAAAAGGCCTATGCATCAACATCTGATTTAAGTATAGATATAGAGAATATTCCTGTAACAAAGTTATTATTGCTACACTATCCTCCATTCAACGAGTCCAACGCCCCTTCGGGTTTTACGGATCTCTTGGAGCAATATAACGTAGATATCTGCATTTTTGGCCACTTACACGATCAAATTTCTTTTAACCGGATTCCAAAGGAAGTTGGTACGACAAAACTAGAGTTGGTATCTGCAGACTATCTAGATTTTAAGCTAAAGCAAATTATCTAAGGAGAGACCATGAGTCGCATTCATAAAGAACATTTACAAGCTGGCTATATCTTTGGTGACAATGTTAACCAAGAATATATTTACTTGCCTTCTGGTGAGGTAGGCACGGAGCATCCGTTAGCAGCCCTAGAAACACCAACGAAGCGCGAAGATATTACATTGGACGAAGCAGTCCATATGATTGATACCCTAACACTAAAACGTTGTAGCCACCCTACACTAGGTAAAAAATCATTTTAATAACGCCATCAATAATGTAATTAATTGAACAAAATAATAAAATAGCGGATAGTTGACTATAATCTGCACTCCAGAAAAGGATCATAATTTCTGATTTCTGAAAGTGCAGATTGTTATTAACTCAACTATCCGCTAGATGAAAAGAGGCTGTTTATCACGGCCTCTTTTGTTTTTTCTTTAGTTTATAAAAGAACTATTTTGTTGTCTTCCTTTTAGTTTAAAAGGTTATTTCAAGACAAGTAATTACTTCGCATTACGCTCGATATGACTACCGTAAACATCTCTGTAATCATTAGTTTGCTTATTGTCTTTATTGTTTACACGAAGTCGTTCTACCTTATGACGGTCATTGTCTTTACCCGAGATTCGATCTACACGAGTGCGATCCAAGTCACGAAGACGAGCCAATTCAGGATTAAATTCGTTAATTGCACGTCCCATTTTGCCATCAATTGGAGCCCCCAATTGTAAAGCACGGTAAATAATCGCAGCATATTCATAACGAGTCATTGCGCGATCGCCTTTAAATTCGCCATCAGGATAGCCTTCAACAAGACCTTTATCAGCCAAGTCTTTTACATATTCATAAGCCCAGTGATTAGCTGGTACATCAGGGAAGTTCACATCTTTCATTTCATACTGAGGAGCCATTCCCATGGATGCCTTCATTTGTTGAATCTCTACATTTTGGGCTTTTACAATGGCCTTTAAGTCTTGAACCTCTTTAGCCAAAGCTACTCTAGATGTAGATACACCATTTTTTTGACCTAATTTCAATGAAACGCCAGCATTGACCATGTTTTCACCGTTACCCATGGATCCAGCTACGCTGAACATAGTGTCTTCATTTGGTCTGTAGAAAGCACCTAATGCCATCGCATTTTCACCGGCATAGTTACCGTAACCAGCCGCAAAATTCCATTTATCATCAGGATCAAAATCCAATGGATGAATAGCCGCTAATGCAGCCGCACCAGCACCAACTTTTCCTATTTTGCTATTTAATAGGTTCACACCATTACTAATACCGCTAGTAGCTTGATACAATTGGCTACCGTTAACGGCATCTTTAGATGTAGCGGATACTTCACCATCGGCTACATTAGTGATTTTATTGCCACCATTATTTAGACCTTTATTGTCCAAAGAAACATTACCAAATTTAACTTTATCTACAGATACTTTGTAATCAGTACCACCAGCAGCATTTGTGCTTGTAGTTACAGTTACATTATTACCTGCAGAAATGCTAGTATGTTTTTTAGCTTCTTTTAATGCTTCTGTGGCTAAAGTCTTATTATATTCAATACGACGTTCATGACTTTCGATACGCTCACTATGATTTTCAATTCGAGCATCATGATTATCTACACGATTATCTAAATAATCTAAACGCTTATCTTGATTGTCAATACGTTTTTCTTGATTATTCATACGTTCAGTTTGATTTTTTAATTGAATGTCATGATTTTGAATTTGATCTTCATGACGAAGTAAATCAGCATCTTGACGAAGATTTTCTTTAGTTAAACGAGTAATTTGATTATCATGATTTACAATTAATTTATTATGTTTTTCTAATTCTTGACTATGTCCATTTAAAACATCTGTATGATCTTTTAATTTTCGTTCATTGTCGGCAATTTTTTCTTTATTTTTATCGATTTCATTAATATTATTTTGAATTAATGTATTGTGATTATTAAGAATTCCGCCCACTGTATTTGCTACTGCATATAATTGACTACCATTTATAGCATCCGTGCTATCAGAAGATACTTTCCCAGATGCTACATTAATCACCTGACGTTCTTTACCAGATGCACCAACACTCATAACGCCGTTACGAGCTGACCCTACCCCAGCAAAGCCGGAATAGTTAATACCATTTATATTAGCTTGTGTTTCTGTTGTGGCAGCTCTATCGGTAGATGCATTGCCTAAGAGAACACTATTTCCTTGTGTTGACGTCACATTACTGCCCAGTACATATGTATTTGCTTGCGCTACGTTATTTCTAACCCCAAAAGCGCCAGAATCAATGCCAGAGACAGAATTACTGCTACCAATTCCAACTCCACCACGTGCAGTAATCGTATTACCTGAACCTAGTGCAACAGCATTTGCAGCACCAGCATTAGCATTATTACCTACAGCAGTTGCACTCTCTTCAGCTTTTGCATTATATCCAACAGCTACTGAACGATTTCCCTTTGCTCTAGCATCATTACCATATGCTGAAGAGAAATTACCAGATGCCTCAGCATTAAAGCCAGTAGCGGTACTTGAAATACCACTAGCCTTTGTGCTATTGCCAACCGCTGTAGAAGCTTCAGCAGATGCTTTAGCGGATGAACCAAAGGCATTTGAATTACGCCCTGAAGAAACTGATCCATGACCTATTGCAGTAGCATTTTCACCTTCTGCTCGTGCACTCCGACCAATAGCATTAGTATTATTAGCAGTTGCCTGTGCACTTCGTCCGATAGCTAGTGAAGTCTCACCAGATGCGGTAGAAGACTGTCCTACAGCAGTTGAATATGAACCGGATACCGTATTTCTGAAACCTACTGCTAAACTATGGTCACTGGTAACCGTATTTTCATCACCAAAGTGACGTGAATACTCTGTCGGATTTCCTTGTGCTTCTACATGTAATACAGTTCCCGTACCTAACGCAAGTAGTATTGCCAATGATAATGCAACTTGTTTGCTTTTCATCGTTTACTATTCCTCCCTACATCTAAAATTATAAATACAACGGATAATATATTATCATTTATAATATATATTCAACAAAACTCAGCATAAAATATGTCCATTATTAAATAATGTATTATCATTATCCTTAACTATTATTGTACTTTAAATATTAAATGAAGTAAACGATTTTTTAACAAAATAGATAAAATTATCAATTTTATCGATAAATAAAATTTCTACCAAATTCATCATACTATAAATTAATAGTATAGTAACAATATAAGGAGATAAGATTTATCTTATCTCCTTATATTGGCTATATTAACTATATTCATTATATTAGTTATACTAATTATTCTAGTTATATTGTTTAATTAAGCTATATTACTTGGAATAGCTATATTAGTTATTCTAGCTAATCTTGTTATACTAGCCTATTAGCCCAAGAATCCTCCATGGCCCATAGCTATACAATCTTCTTTGGTGATTTCATCATCTGCGATGAGACGTGGCACAATTTCATCAAAGGCAGTCGGTTTACTGAATAATACGCCACCTGGTACACCAAGGATTGGTGTGCCATCTGCACAGTAAGCAATGCAAACCATGGACCCTGGTAATACAGGCAAACCATAGGTAACAACGCGATCTGCATAGCGTTTAATCGCGCCTGGTGTTAAATCATCAGGGTCAACGCTCATGCCGCCGGTACAGAAAATGATATCGGCACCCGCCGCTTTTACCTTATCAATAGCCTCCACGATATCATCCGTATTGTCTGTTACAATCTCATGAGCTAACTTTGTGACACCAAATACAGCACAACGTTCTTCAATGATTGGGGTGAAAGCATCTTTAATACGCCCTTCAAATACTTCAGATCCAGTCGTAACGATACCCATAGTTTTGCGTACGAATGGCTTCACATGTAGTAAAGGCTCGCCGTTAGCAATTTTTTTTGCCGCCTCTACTTGTTGTTCTTCTAACAACAATGGAATACAGCGCATGCCTGCTAGTTTATCACCAGCTTTCACAGGTGTGTTATTAAATCTCGTTACAATAGTCAGCTCACCAATGCTATTGATAGCGTGTAAGCGTTCCACATCAACCTTGAAAAGACCATCTACATCTGCAATGGCTTCAATTTTACCTTGCGCCATAGGGCCATCATGCATGTTTTCGCCACCTGCCATATGATACAAAGCACGAGCTACATCCTCTTCGTGTAAGAAACCTTCATCTTCTGGTTCCATCACAAAGATATGCTCCTTACCAAGGTCTAATAATTTTGGAATATCCTCTTCTGTGATAACATGGCCACGGCGGAAGGGCGTGTCTTTCACCTCACCGATGACGATTCTTACAATATCGTGTAATAATGTGTGCCCTACGGCATCTTGTATTCTAATAGATTTCATAATATCTCCCAAGTCATTAATAATAAAATATACTATGATATAACATCAAAATGTATTTAATACTATTATTCAATGTTAATATATTTAAATACTACAGAGTAGACGCACTACTAGCATACCAACCCAACAGAGGATTAAGCCCCCCACGACTTGTACTACACCGTACCATAATGCTTGTACATAGGATTCAGCCATCATAAGCTGTAGCATTTCAAAGGCAAAGGTTGAAAAGGTGGTAAATGCACCTAGCCCACCTACAACGAGGAAAAATCTCGCCCACTGAGGTAGATCTGGCTTTTGCATATAAATGCCTAAGACTAAACCGATAATGAGGCAACCAACAAGGTTTACTACTACCGTACCATACGGAAAAGAGCTGACCTTTGTCATAACCCATTCACCGAGAGCCATACGGCATAAGGCCCCAGTGGCGCCACCGAGGGCAACGGCTATGTATTTTTCCATATTGCCTCCTTTACTCACGATAACATACTAGATGTTATGATCACATTACTATAGCATACATGTAATACTACTTTCACAATTCGTGTAATTATCTGTAATAGCCGATAATTATCTACTTTTATATATTAGTCAGACGCTAACAATCTCAGTATACTATATTTAGAGAGTAGGGAAAAGGAAGGAGTCCCTATGAACCCCTCGGCTACACCGCTCACCGAACTGCGGATTAACACGTACGAAGACCCGTTTTTACAACATCAATATGTTTGTTTAGGTCATAAAATCGCCATTATTCGTGTATCCCTAAATATGTCTCAACAAGAGTTAGCTCGTCACATTGGTATCAGTCGTAGTTATTTAAGTAAATTAGAATGTGGTACAGGCATCTCGGGCATGTCTTTAGAAATTCTTTTTAAAATCGCTCAAGCCTTTCAAATCAACGTAGGTCAGCTCGTAAGACTGCGTGTTGTAGATTATAAAAACTGTAATGCGCACCTAACATCACACTATAAACGGCTGGAGCTTCTGAACCACACCAAGAGAACGTCTCGAAATCAAACAAAAGCAAACTAGTCCGATAGTCTAAAACAACGGTTAATTAAATACAACAAATGATAACTAATTTATATCAAGATGCTTTAAATACTCTAAATGAAAATTGAATTAAATATTCAAAATAATAATTAAAAAAGCTCCACCATTGGCGGAGCCTCTCATATGTCATTATGCCCATTGCATCAGCATCAGCATCAGCATCAGCAGGCATTATACTTCATTAAGTTTTTTATGTTGTACTTCCGCATTTGCTTTTTTGAAGATAAATGCATTGTTGATATGCTGACGCATAGCTGTTTCTGCTGCTACTTCGTCGTGGCGTTCAATAGCGTCTACGATTTGGTCATGTTCATCATCACAGTCATGTGTACGTACAGCATTGAAAGAACTGATGTACATGTCACGATTAACGCGTTCACGGAAACCTGCTAGATAATCTACAATACGTTCATTGCCAGAGTAATGAGCAATCATTGTATGAAATCGGCTATTCACATCAACACGTTCTGTGGCATCTTCAATTTCATGCATCTCTTTACAAAGGGTTCTTAGCTCTTGTACTTGCTCAGGTGTAGCATGACGAGCACATAATCTAGCACCAAGTCCTTCCATTACTTCGCGAACTTGGTAAAGTGCTACAATTTCTTCTGGAGTGTCAGCTTTTACAGTAACGCCTTTCCAAGGAACGATAACTACGAGATTATCTTTAGCTAATTTACGGAATGCTTCACGTACAGGTGTAGCACTCACTTGTAATTGTTCTGCAATCTTTACTTCGTTAAGCTTCTCTTGAGGCATCAATTCGCCTGTTAAGATAGCTGTTTTTAATGTTAAATATACTTGTTCACTGAGAGGTAATCTTTCGATAGAATCCACTGCGGACAATTTGTATTTATCTTTTGAACTTTGTCTTCCCATTACTAGCCCCTAAACCTTACTAACCATTCGTGCTTTCAGACTTTCAAAGAACGGTTAAAATGAGTATAATATAGTATACAACATATCTTAGAAAGTATGTTGTGCGAAATTAAGTATATACATTACAATTATAGAACTCATCATTAAGACTGTCAATTTAACTATAGATAATAGCTATATCTCATTTTTGAAAGTAAGGAAGTATACTATGAGCCGTTGTTTGATTATTATCAACCCTGTCTCAGGAGGAGGTGCAGCGTGCCGTTATGCCCTCGATTTACAATGGAAATTGAGTACCTTGTTCGAAACGATTGAGGTCAAATTCACCAGAGGCGAAGGCGATGCTACACGTTTTGCTAAGAACGCTTGTGAACGCGGGTTTGATGCCGTATTCTGCATGGGTGGTGACGGCACTGTTAACGAAACCGTTAATGGTATTGCCCAAGGTGGATTCTCCTGTACCTTTGGGTTTATCCCCGTTGGTACAGTAAATGATATGTCTCGTGCGCTCGGCATTCACCAAAATCCAACGCAAGCTATCAGACGTATCGATATCAATGAAACTCGAACCATTGATATCGGCCGTTGTAATGATCGGTATTTCTGCAATAATATTGCAGCTGGCGTTATTCCTAAGGTTGTAGATGAAGTTACACCAAAGGAAAAGAGCATACTCGGCCCTCTCGCGTATTTCTTGAGAGCAGGCCAAGCGTTGTTCACTACAAAGGACTACACGTACCGCATTAAAACAGAGGACGATGATTTCATTTGCAAATCTCCTCTCGTTTTAGCCCTACTTACCAATGTAGTATCTAGCTTTGAGCGTTTTATGCCAGAAGCATCTGTAGATGATGGTTATATGCGTATCATCATCTTCAAAGAATATTTTATCCTCGATATTCTCAGCGTATTACCACTCATTATCAGTGGTGCCATCTATAACTCTCGTTATACAACGACATTAACTGTGAAAAAAGCTCATATCGAACTTCTATCTGACGTCGATGATTTATCGACCAATATGGATGGTGATGCAGGTCCTGCTATGCCAGTAGACATTGAAGTATTGCCACGCGTACTCAAAGTATTTGCACCTGCAAAGCATAAAAAGAAAAAAGCCTTAAATCTGCCTAAACTACCACATATATAACAAGTAATTGGTAACACAAAAGCTCTCTATCAACGAATAGAGAGCTTTTGTGTTTATTAATTTATAAGAATCTATACACTTTAGTCCACGATGATTGCATCGTGCAAGCGGAAGCTATAAATATAACAAGCTTTCACGGGCATCCCCGTCAATCGCTGCAAGGCCTCTTTGTAGAGATCCATTTGGATTTTATAGCGCTTGATGAGGTCTTCTCCGGATGTAACACGATCCGTTTTGTAATCTACGAGAACCCATTCACCGTCCTCTTCAAAGGCCGTATCAATAATACCTTGAAGGAACAGATTTTCCCCGTCCTCTAAGGTGTCATATACGCGTTTTCCTTCAAAGAGCATGCTAAACGGCAACTCTCGCTCGATACGTTTTGCACTGATAAGGCGCTTACCAAGATCAGAACTGAAAAATTTATACAAACTTATATCACTTAATAAATTTCTCTCTTCCTCTGTGAAAGTCCCTTTCGCCACCAGTGCATCTAGTTCTTTTGTCAAAGAAGCTTGCGTATACTCAACAAGAGGTAACCATTGCATAGCCTCATGCATTAAGGTACCCCACTGAGCACCTGTCAATACATCTTCTTCGGACTGTAGTGCTTGTGGCTTTCGACCGAATACGGAATTTGCTAAATCATCCTCCGAAACTATAACAGGCTGAACACTAATATTACTAGTATCATCGGCACTAAGATTCAGGTTCGTTGTATCTAGCTCGATAGCCTGAACCGCATCCGACACAGCTCGTTTAGCACCCAAATCTACCGTTGCAACAGATTCATTAAGAGTGTCTATATTTCCTGCCTCTAGTTCTCGTTCTTGGAACCGTCGTTTCAATTCACTAACTGAGATTTTCGCTGTCCGACGAGTAGCATCACTGTACGGATAGCTATAGTTGAATCGATTCACGATTTCCTGTGGCAACTCTACAGAATTAACCACTTTCAACTCCCGAACTTTATTGATTGTAGTCTCGTCGATATCCGCTTTGTAATCGAGATCACCATAAAGAGAGCCATCATGGATTTCAACCTTTAAACGACACTGTTTATCCGGTAAATCAAAATAGGTGGGTCCTTCGTACTCGATGGCTACGCGCAATGGATTACCGCCATCTAAATGACGAGCAAAGCCCATGATCATCCAGTCTAGATAGGTATTAGCTTGTGTAATAATATCTGTCGGTAACTGTTGAGTTTCTACGGAAGCCACATTTTTAATGAGCTCACCTATGGTGCTTAACATACCTTTAGAATTTTTAAAGCCTTTAATAAAGCCTGTCATGAATAGCTTATCTCGTGCCCGTGTCAAGGCAACATAAAGAATGCGCTGCTCCTCCGCCTTGAGGGCCGCCTCTTTTACGTCTTTCACATAGAACCAAGGCATGGTCGGGAAGGACACTCGAATATCTGGAAAATACCCTTTCAAACCAAGGCCTGCATTTTTATCGATAAGAAGCTCTGAACGCAAGTCCATCATATTGAATCTTTTTTGTACACCAGATAAAAATACTACAGGGAATTCAAGACCCTTACTCTTATGGATGGTCATGAGGCGCACCACATTATCTGCCTCGCTCACCACATTGGCAAGTGGCATATCTTGGTTGCTGTCACGCAAGCTTTCCACAAAGCGCAAGAACCTAAAGAGCCCGCGGAAGCCAGAGGCTTCATAGCCCTTAGCTCTATCATATAAGGCGAGCACATTAGCGCGTCGAACGAGGCCATTCGGCATAGCCCCTACATAGTTTACATAATCTTGGGATTCGTAAATATCCCATAGCAAATCGGTCACACCGTGGCGACGCGACAAGGTACGCCATCGCTCCATATGACCAATGAAAGCTAATAAGCGCTCATCTTGAGCCACTTCTGCATAGGCTGGCATGAGCGACCATAGGGACCCCTCACCAGACAGGCGCAATGCGCCTAGTTCGTTCGCATCAAGGCCTACCAGGCCAGAGTGCAATACGGCAGCCATCGGCAAATCTTGTTCCGGATTATCTATGATGGATAACAATGCCAATAAAAGTTGAATCTCTTGTGCTTCAAAGTAACCGTCTCGCTCATTTACAACCGCAGGAATCCCCGCTTGACGCATGGCTTCTACGGCACGCGTACCCCAGCCCGCCAAGGATCTGCGCAAAACAGCAAAGTCTCGCCACTCGATTTGACGGAATGTGCCATCTGGATTTTGCACCTGTTTCTTAGCAGCATGGATTTCCTTGATTTTTTGAATGATGAAATCTAGCTCACGCTCGTTGTTTTCAGGGTCATCCCCTTCATCTTCGTCACTTTCACTAGCACCAAGGGTATCCTTACTCACATCTAAGAGCTGCAATTCCACGTCGCCTCCAACCCAATCCTCTGGTGCATCCTCTACGATGCGGCCAGGAATAAGCGATTCAGCCTCTGTATAATTAAGCTCTGCCGCGTCTTCCGTCATGATTTGATAGAACAAAAAGTTCGTAGCAGCCAAAATATTTGCATCAGATCGGAAGTTTTTCGCCAAGTCGATACGTCGTTCTACCGCATCAGTACCACCGTACGTATTATATTTCTCCATAAATAGAGAACTATCAGCCATACGAAAGCTATAAATAGCCTGCTTCACGTCCCCCACATAGAATCTATTATCAACGCGAGAGATCAAATTGATAATCGTTTCTTGAACACCGTTCGTATCTTGGTATTCATCGACCATGATTTCTTTGAAAGTATCTTGCAGTTCCTTTGCTACTTCAGATTTCTGAGGCTCATCCTCTGTGCCAGGTGCAACGAGAAGAGCCAAGCATAGATGCTCAAGATCGCTGAAATCCATGATGCCTTGCTCTTGCTTCATGTCTCTATAAGCTTTATGAAAAGCAATCGTCAGCTCTACAAGGCCTTCTATGATTGGATATTGAGCCTTAAACTGCTCTTGCAAGGTAGCTTCCGGAACAGTGAATATAGCGGTTTGCATGGCTTTGAGGTCATCTTTATTTTGACCACCTAAAGATTTAAACTCTGCCACCAAAATAGGGTCATAAGCTTGTGCCTCTTTTGAACCCATACGGAATTGATCCTTAATAAAGGTATCCATATGCTTACAAGCATCGCCCATATCATTCCAAGATTGAGCTGCTGAAAGCATACTTAGTGCAGCCAGTTGATTATCGTATATATTTTGCCACTTATGAGGACCTACGGGATCAAGTAAAATTTGCTCCATCCGCTCTAAGCGCTCTCGAATACGGTCGATAACAGCTAAATGATTCGACCACATATATTCGCCCCACATCGTATCACTAGGGTTTATGTTCATCGCCTCTTTATAAGGCTCTAAGGCTTTTCTTAGCCATCCATCGGGATTAGCAAGGGACATGGCGTAATTATATAAAGACATAATCTTTGCCGTTAAGCCCGCATCGGATTTATCGTCGCTGAAGAAGTCCGCTAGCTCATAGATATTATAAAGGCCCTCTTCATAGGACTTAGTTAATAAATCGGCTAATACCTCTTGTTGTAACAACGCCATTTCTGCTTCATTGCCGATACGAGCCGTTGGATTAATATCGAGCTTGTAGAAATAGGACCGGATTACCCATTGGCAAAAGGAGTGCAAGGTAGAAATATGAGCAGACGGCAATAGATTGAGCTGTCGTTCAAGGCGCTCTTGTAGTACTGCATCATCTGTAGATTCCATGGCTTTAGCCAAGGCAAGGCCAATACGAGCGCTCATCTCTTGGGCTGCAGCCTTTGTGAAAGTTACAACCATGAGTTCTTGAACGGATAAGGGATTATCCATATCCTTAAGGCGCGTAATAATGCGCTCTACGAGGACCGCTGTCTTACCTGAACCGGCAGCAGCCGCAACAAGTAAGGTCTGATTATCTAAGGAGGAGTCCTTAGGTGCTATGATGGCAGACTCCTGCTCTGGCGTCCATTTAACACCCATGGTTTTCACCTCCTTCGCTACTATTATTTCCGTCATTATTATTATTTTTTTCGTTGCTGTTATTTCTGTCGTTACTGTTGTTTCCGTTGTTTCCGTCGCTTAAGACCTCTTTCATCCGTTCTAATGCATCATCTTCAGACAATCTAGACAAATAATTATATCGATTACGGCTAGAGTCAAAGCGACATACCGTTCTGTAATCGCAGAATGTGCAAGGTCTAAGGCCATTCAATTGATATGGCTTAATCGGGAACTGCCCTTCCCCAATGTGACGACCCGTCTCAGCCATCACGTGATTTGTATAGCAGCACATTACGTCAAATTCACCTGTAGACTTAACTTTTCGCAAATCTCTGCTAGAAATGGTTTGATCTTTTTTCGTAGCAATCGGCACATAAGGCCCACGCTTAGATCCATAGGACAAGAACTTATTGTCAATATGCGTCAACAACTCTATATCATCGGAGAAGTACCCACTGTTTTGCCAAGCATCGCTTTCATTAGCCAACGAAACCGCATCTTCATAAGATATAGGCGCATCAGCAGGGATTTTAGGGTTCTTCACGTAAGAGTAAACCACCGCCGCAGGGGACATAGATCCGCCATGTGTTTTACCATAAGCGGACTCCAAAGCCAACAGATAGGTCATGAGTTGCAGTTTAAGTCCATAGTACACATCTTGGGCCGTCACATGAGCACCACCCGACTTGTAGTCGATAACCATGCCATAGGTTTGATCATCCCGTGTATATTCGTCGATGCGGTCAATTTGACCGATGAGTCGCAAGTAACGGTCTTCACCAAGAGGGACCCGAATAGGATCCCAGCCACCTTGACGACCAAAGTCTTGCTCTAAATACTTCGTATCAAAATCGCTGCGCTTAGACCACTCTACGAGACGATCTACCGTCACATGTAATGTTCTCTGTACACGCTGTTCGATGGCCTTTTGGTAGGCATCGCTCGTTTCTTCACCTAGCTGATTTTCTTGCAAGATTTCGTCTGCCACAGTACGGCATAGATTTTCTTGTTCCTCTTCGTCGAGGTCACGCCATTGTTTGTTATTTTCTAGCAGATAATTACCTAAGCGCTCTAAATTAGCATGTAAGAACGTACCGATTTCAGGAGCTCCAAAGGAGCGTACTGGACGCGGTTCTAGCTTCAAACCATATTGGGCATAGAACTTAAACGGACATTGTTGGTATCGTTCAAGGCGCGTCACAGAGCCAGACATGTAGCCTTTAGACAAGAATAGACCATTCACTAAATCCTGCGTTATGACAGGCACATCGTTGTTATCTCGAATACCACGTGACACCTCCGCTAAACGAGGACGATATGTTTCGCTTTCACGAGCCCAGTTATAGAGTCCCCACCAAAGAGGATTGACCTCATAACCACTAAAGAGAGCCCCCCAACGCTCAGATAGCAATGACAGACTTTGGAGCGGACGCCACATGTAATCTGCCTCTGTATCAGGTGCAATAGAGAGAGGAATATCTACTGCCTGATCTACGTACCCAAGAGATTCTAATCGCTTTACAACGAGGGATGGCTCAAGACCTGTTCCATCCTCACCAGAGCCCGCATAGGACAAGGTCAACGAATCGGATGCCCGTGTCATGGCGAGATATAATAGGAAATTCTCGTTGAAAGCCTTCGGCAAGGCCCCTTCTGCTAAGGTAATGCCTGCATCGGCCAATTCTTGACGCTCCTTATCCTTGATGAGGCCTTCATCTCCCATACTTTGAGGAAATACGCCTTGGTTGAGGCCCATTACGAACACCTTAGGCCACCACTGGCTGTAACCACGTTCGATAGTGGTAATCACCACATGGTCTAAAGACGGCGGAATCATAGAGTAGTTTACATCGCTAAGGCCTTCTTCGAGGAGGAGCATCATCTCATCCAGAGTCAATATTTCATCCTTCATGACCATAGAAATTTCGTCTATAAAGGAAAGAACCGCATTATACATCTGTTCATGACTAGCTTTGGATTCTTGATCACCTACAATTTCTGCGTCCTTCGCCCATTCATAGAGGCGCTCTGGCACTTGTAAGATTTCTAATAAACCATAAAGTTGTGTACCCCACTCAGCCCCTGTATGACCATCCGCATTAGCAGCAAAGTCAAACCATGGAGATAATATATCCATAATGGTTTGTCTTGCTTTGTTAATACGTGCTCTGCGCGGTGCATCTACGTGGCTTTCTTCATCTTGCCCCTCATGAAAGCCTCGTAAGTACGGCCAGCTTTCACGTTCCCATTTATAATGATCGATACCAAACTCGAGAACATAATTCTCTAACTCATCTACAGCTTCACGGCTAAGAGGCATCAAGTCCGTCTTGAGCAAGAGGAACATGCTGTCCCGACTATAGTTATGACGCACGATATCAAAGAGTGCCGTCAATAGCTCGCCTAATGGATGGTTTTTCATAGGCCGCTGACGATCAATAAAGTGCGGGATACCGTAGCGAGCAAAGACCTTTTCTAAAGTATCACCATAGGTTTCAGACTCGCGGAGCATAATACATACATCTCGGTAACGAGCCTCTTCAGATGATTCTATATAGGCTAAAATACGACGAGCCACCGCATCGGCTTCGCGTTCCCGGTTATAGCCGCGAATAAGCGGAATCGTTTCATCTGTAGAGTTTTTCTTACTAGGACTAGCAAAGTAATTAGACTCTAGAGCTTGAACGATTTGAGGGCCTCGTTTCCCGTCAAAGCCAACCCAGTTGATACTAGAGCCATAACGAGCGACTAAGGTGTCGTAAATCTCTAAAGGACGGCTGAAGAGATGCTCCCCTCGACGAGCTAGATTTAACGCCTTCGGATCCATCGGTAAATCGATAGTAATAACGGCCTCCTTCGCCAAGTCAAACAAGGTATAAATCAACTCATAGTGTGTGGGCGTAAACCAATGGAAACCATCGATAAAGACGTGGCTATTCTCCATGAGAGGAGATTGTGGCAAAGCCTCTACGATTTCCATGATAGGATCGATGTCGCGCTCCCCATGGCGACTGAGTTCTTCTTCATAGGCAGACATACAAATAGCTAGCTCGCGCAATTTCTTTTGTAATACTTTATTTTTAACAGATTCTGCCCCTCGTTCTAGGTCCACAGGGCCTACACGGAAGGCGCGGAACTCAGAAAAGAGTTGTTGCAATACAGAGGAAAACTCAGGTCGCTTTGTGGCCTGTTCTAACAGCCCTAGTTCCTTTTGCTTTCGTTTCATTACAAGGCGCAACAACATAGACCGGCCAAAGCTTGATAAACTTGATTGACCGACCCCTTTTGAGGCTATCGATTGATATACCTGATAACCCAAACGACCAAAGCCTACGACGCGAACCGTAGTAAAGCCTTTTTCAGGCATAAATTCAGCTAGCTCCCGTTCCACCCGATAGGTGGCAGGTTCAGGAACAAGCAAGATTATTGGTTCCCCTGGACAGTCTGTCATGACCTGACGTATGCGCTCATATACGGCGCGCGTCTTGCCTGATCCAGCCCGTCCATAATAGACACTAATACTCATGAGACCTCCCTAGTGAAACTTTCACCATCTCAATTGATATAATCCACAAATGTATATTGCTCATATCAGTTAACGCATTAGAATAGCACTACACAAATTAATTGTAGCACTATACGAATTAGATATAGCATTAAACGAAGTTTTTCGATATAATAAATTACTATACTGATTATTATTATATAGTAATATGACATTCTATGGCTAATTGTACAATATTTGACTCATTTGATTATATTTATTTATAATTAAGATAATATTTTATATTTTATTTACAATTAGCATGAATTCCTATATAATACAAGTTAGTATCTGTGTTATTTGTAAAATCATGTATTTAGGAGTAAATTATTATGAACAAAAAACATTTAGCAACTGCTTTTGCAGTGTTTGCAGCGACAACGATGTCTTTCTCTGCTTTTGCTGCAACTATTGATGCTAATGCACGCGCTTACGAACGTGCTTCAGCAGAACAATATTCTTATCCTGCACCACAAGCGGCTACGCCAGCTTACCAAACTAGTTATGCCACAAGTGCACCACGCCCTGGCTACAAACCATTGCCAGCAGTGCCTTATACAGCAGGCGATATGGCTCAACAAATGCCTGTATCTAAAGAATTAGGTGATCCAATCTTTGTGGCACCACAAACAACAGCTGTAGGTCTTCAAATCATGGATCCTATCCCTACTGAAGCCCAACCTGTATACCAAGAAACTGTAAACTCCGTAACAGCTAATGGCAACGGCAGCTCCTACGTTTCTCGCTACAAAGCTAACCAATTAAACGCTTTCGACTTGTTGTTAAATGGTAAAACTTACACATATGACTTGCCTGCATACACTAACGGCTACCAAGTGAAAACTGCTAGCTCTTACAACCGTGCTGGCAACGGTGTTGCGAATGTATTCTCTACAAACGTAATCACTGAAGCAGTTGTAAACAACAACTCTTTGCGCATCACTGTAAACATGACTCAACCAACAGCTGTAGCAGCTGCTAAATTGCGTTCCATGCAACAAACTGGTCAAGTAGCAAGTGGTGAAGTAGCTGCATTGTTCGCTTACAATGAAAGCTATGATGGTGTAAAACAAGCGGCTCATTACGATATCTTCAACAATAACGGTCGTTACATCGTTGTTAAATCCGGTGCTGTAACTGTACCAAATGGTGCGCAACACCCTTACGCAACTGCATTATTCGCAGTAACTGAAGACACTGTAGCAGCTGTAACCGTATCTGGCAACACTGCTGAAGCTTCTGATTTAGTAAAAGGCACTGCATATGCAATCGCACAATCTGCTAAGGTATCCAATAACAAAGTATCTACTAAATCTAAAAAATAATTCGTACAAAAATTAAAGCTAAAAAGTAGCAAGGAAAGGCTGTACTCAAATGTAAAATTAATTACATTTTGAGTACAGCCTTTCTTTCTATATTGTAGTCTTTATTGAATATATAAAATCTCTCTCATTAAGCAATATTTCTTTATCAATACCTATATTTGTTTTTTTTAATTTGATAAATACGGCAAATTCAAGCATCCTAATAACCATTCTATATAAAGAGTCTAAGCCTTCTGTATCATTTTGTATCTCACCCTTCTGTCCTCCATATAAATATACTGGAAATCCGCTACCAACAACAATCATTCTATTCAGTAAAAAATTTTGAATTAACTGAGTAAAAACCGCAGAATGAGCATATCTTCGTCCTACAGCAATAATTCCTCCAATTTTATTAGTTAATGGACGCTCAAACCTTAAATATCCCACGCCTAAACGATCAATAAAAGATTGCATTAAACTGGGCATGCCAAATCCATGTACTGGAGTTGCATATATCAAACAGTCTGCCTCTTTCATTTTCTCATATACTTTTACTACATCATCATTCTGTCTACATGGTTCCGTTCGATAATTACAATTTTCTACATCCTCACAAGTATTACAAGATTTTACAGATAGCTCACGCAAATTTATCACGTCAAAAACCACATTATACTTTTTTGATACATTTATTAAAATCTCCTTCGCAATATTTATTGCAAATTCAGTATTACCATTAGTTCGTTCAGAACCATTGATAACAAGAAACTTTATTTTCATATGCGCCTCCATTATTTATATGATCTAGTTAAATAGGTAACGCTTAAAGTTACAATTATAGTGCCAATAATTTCATTTATAGTAATATTATGATTCAATACAATGACATCTAACACTAATGTTGAAATCGGTCCTAAAGCACTAATTATTGCAGTTTGTGTTGCACTAATAATTTTTACTCCATAAGATAAAAGATAAGAAGGGATTATTGAGCACATTAAAGCCAATAATACTAAATAAACCATCACGCTATCTTCAAACAAAAAACTAGTTGCAATATCTCTTGAAAAAATCATAAAAATAATAACTAAAGCTATAGTACTTATACACATATAAGCACTGGTAAAAACAGTTGCACCAATCATTCGAACGGCATGCTTACTATAAATTATGAATATAGCCCAAAAAATTGCGGACAGCAAAACTAATCCTCCACCAAGTAGAGTCTCTTTAATATTCCCTATTACAATTGGATTAAACATAAAAATTAGACCAATTACTGTCGAAAAAATTAAACCCATTTGAACTATCGTAATTTTAGAGTTTTCTTTAGATAGCAAAAAAACATATATTGGGAAAGTAAACAGAATAGCTCGTTCCAAAGATGCAGATATGAATAGCAATCCGATAAAATCTGCTATTGATGACAACAAATAGATGAAAGATCCGATTGCACCATATATCACTACCTTTTTAATTCCCCTATTTTCCCAATCTACATTCAGTAATGGAAATAAGAAAAAGGGTAATGAAATGATAGACCTATACATTAATATTATAATAGGAGTAATTTCGTTTAAATAAAGAAGTTTCGCAAAAATCGATTTCGTTGATAAAAAAATAGTTGCTAAAAATATTGCCAATAAGCCTATATTTTTTACTGACAAATTCATTCTACATACCTCTTTTTGAAATTTTGTAACATTTCTAATCCATTGATAGTACCTATACTTTCGGGATGAAACTGTATCCCCTCTATAGAATACTTCTTATGCCTAACTCCCATGATATAATGATCATCCATAGAATTCGAAGTTATAATTAGTTCATCATTATTAAAACCTTCTTTATCAATAATAAGAGAATGATATCGTGTTACTAAACAAGGAGAGTCAAAATGTTGAAATATACATTGTTGATCATTCGTTATTAAACTTTTCTTTCCATGTCGTAAGTTACATGCTTTAGAGATTTTACAGTCAAACGCTAAGCCAATCGCTTGATGTCCTAAGCAAACTCCCAATATAGGAATTTGGCCTTTGAATCTATGAATAATCTCAGTATAACCAGCATCTTTTGGATGACCTGGACCTGGTCCTAATAAAATCATATCAGGACTCAGTTCCTCGATTAAAGCTATATTAATTTCATTAATCCTATATACAATTGGATTCATATCTAGTTGCTTTAAATATTCAACTAATATATATACAAAGCTATCATATGCATCTACAACTAATGTTTTCATGTTATCCCCCTAAATCAATCTAAAAGTGATTTGCCAGTAATAGTAAGATATGTTGCAGCTAATTTACTTAATGTTTCATTCCATTCATTGCAAGGCTTTGAATCTGCAACAATACCAGCAGATGCCCGGATATGATAATTTCCTGCATAATATAACGCCGTCCTAATACAAAGCGCTAAAACAGCATCTCCATTTAATGTAATTTGACCTATAGCACCAGCATAAAGTCCTCTTTTATTATTCTCGTATTTTTCAATAAGCTTCATAGATTCAATTTTAGGTGTCCCTGTCATAGTTCCTGCTGGGAAAGTGGCTTTAATCACATCAAAAATATCATATACATCCTCTAAATCTATTTGTAAATCAGAAACCAAATGAAAAACATGTGAGTAAGTTTCTACAAAAAATTGCCGTGTCAACTCCAATGTTCCTTTAGAACAAACTTTAGCTAAATCATTTCTACATAAATCAATTAACATTAAATGTTCTGCGATTTCCTTCTCATCACATTTAAGTTTTTCAATAGCCATATTATCAAGTTCTTCATCATGAGTCCGCTTTGTAGTACCTGCAATTGGTCTCATTTCTATAGTACGACCATTTTTTCTTACAAATAGCTCTGGACTAGCACCAATTGAAAAAACACTATTTATAGGTGCAAAATACATATATGGGGAAGGATTAATTTCACGCAAACGCAAATATACATCAAATGGTCTTGTATTAGTACTAATAGATATTTCATGACCAATTTGAATTTGATAAATATCCCCATTAGCAATATGCTGCAAACACTCATTTGCAACCTCTAAGAATTCAGATTTACTCATACTGTCTTTTATAGTATTGACTGGATAAATTTCTGGTATTGGTAAATCATATTTTGTGTATCTTTGTAAAGTGCTTTCAATATTCACCCAATCGATAACAGGTTGTCCGGTAAACTTCAGTTCTTCATAAGTTATACTGTTATCATTTAAATTAAACTCAATGATTCCTCGATATAAGTCAAGCACTATATCAGGTATTTCATAATTACATACTCGGTTTAAGTCTGGTATATCCTCTATATATCGTATACTTTCATAAGAAATAAATGATAAAAAGCTTAATTTAGTATTACATTCTTCTTTATTAAATAATCCTGTAATAAAACTCAAAACATCAAATATATGCCCCTCTCGAACATATATTTCAAGTCCATCAATAATAACTGTATTTATAGCTTTTAAATTACTCTTAATATAATCTATCAAAGCACTATCACCCTGTAGATTTAAATAACTATCCTTTATAGATATTGACAACACCTTATCAAAACCTACATATGCAGAATTAACATCCTGAGACGGTCCCGCTAGCGATTCAAAAATATAGCAGTTATTAGCTCCATAAAGTTCCTGAATAGCCATATAACATTGAATCGCTTCACAAGTACACTTAATAAGGCCTCTTCCTATTCCAAACTCTAAATCTGTATTCATATAATACCTCCAACAATTAATAGATATTAACCTTTCCAATTTAGATCTAAATAATAAAAAACACATTTCATCCTAAACAGGACGAAATGTGTTCGCTATACCACCCATTATGTATACTTTCAAGTGCGGAAAAGTCAATATACCTTTCGATACTCTAGTCATATAACGGTGACAACCGTTCCAGCCTACTCGAAATACTTTCGGTGAACTCTCATGAGCCCATTCACTATACGCTAATCGCTGATCATCTCATCTCCATAGTGGTCATCAACTTGCTGTAGAATAGTTAGTATAGTTACTACTTCTCATTCAAAGATTTGAAATATTATTCACATGTGATTTAATTACATTATACATTAACTAACTATAATGTCAACTCACTTTTATAATTAATGTGTGTTTTTTTACTCATCATAATTCAAAAAAGTACATTTAGTCTGTATTCAATCCATCTTATTTTTTTAATTAATAAAACCTTTTAGAAGTATATCTAAATAGTATTATATGTAAATGATATATAGCAACCCTTTTTTATTATATTTATTCATTAATATACACAAAAAATTATATCAACTAAATACATTATATTTTGATAAACTCCATAAAGCACCTATGTATACATTCTAAATATTCTATCTAACCGATTTGTAAAAATACCTTCAATGCGGTTTGTGACATTAATCGATAACCGCGCTCGTTGGGGTGTACCTCTCCGGCAAAGACAATTTGTCCAATTTGATCCGCTTCAAACAAGGTGGTATAAAAATCTATGACCTTAATATTACGTGCCTCTGCATAGGCTTTTAGCTGTTCATTAACCTCTCGTACAACCAGATTTAATCCATCCATATCGCTATCAATTTGAGTTTCTAAACCGATGATTACCATCCCTTTTGTACTAGCCAGCTCAATAGCTTTCACCAAAGTCTTGTACACATAGGTACTATCTCGACCTTGTAAAATATCGTTAGTGCCACACATCAAGAAAATATGACGTGTTGGATCAGTTGTAGCCGTAATTGCCCAATTTTCAATATTATAAATCATACCCTGTACGGAGCAGCCATCTTCACCATAATTTGTAAAATTAGCACCTTCTATGGATGCATCACAGATTTCGACCCAACCCTGTCCATAAGGTACATCATAGCCACGCGTAATACTATCGCCAAAACAGATGATTTCCATTTACATCCCTCCTGTAATATGACTCAATCATATAATAAAAGAACACCATACACAATATACATATTAATTACAAAAAGGACCCGTTTTGAACTGCCCTCCAATTAGGCGCAATTTTTAGAAGGGCAGTTCATTTACGGATCCTTTTATATTATTTAAGACGAATGAAAAACAATGCGCATGCACCGATAATAGGGGCAATGGCGATAGACATCAAGGACATTTGGTAACTGCCCGTCATAACGAGGACATTGCCCAAGAGCAGTGGTGCCAAGAGAGCCCCAATTTGATTAAACAAGTTTACAAAGCCCGCTGTAGTGCCGCGTAAATGAGGTGCTGCCGATTGAACTACAAGAGCATTAGTCAACGCACTATGCATGAAGGCACCTATACCGAGGATTGGACCTGTTACAAAGAGCATATTTGGATTTGCCGTACTTGCAAACAAGATTAAAGCGGGCGCAAATAAGAACATAACGAGCGCCGCTAAATGGTTCTTCTTAATTGGCAAAATATCAGATAAAATACCAATTGTTGGTTTCGCAATTAGTGCCGCCGTACCGAACACGCTCATGACTTGGCCTGCATAGATAGCAGTTACGCCTAATTGTTTAACCATGTACAAGTTCGCCCATTGCGTTACGCCCCAAGTCGTACCTGTTGCGAAGAAGCCTGCAATTGCCAAGCAACGAATGTTACGGTTGGAAATGATGTGCTTCAAGTTTTCTACTAAAGACGTTTGGCCTACGCCAAGTTTAGCAGCCGCTGCAGAAGCCTCGGCTTCTCGTTGTGCTAGGATTTCTGCACTTGGCTTACGCACTGTGAAGTAACATAACACGAGTACTGCCAATGGCAAGATGGCTGTAGCAAGGAATGCCGTTTGCCAACCGTAATGTGTAGCTACATATGGAGCGTAAAGGTTTACCGTAGTAATACCAAAGGACGTACAGCTCATAAAGATACCTACGGCCGCACCCCGTTGATTCGGACCGAAGTGATCTCCGATAGCACTCAAGCAAGAAGCTTGTACAGGACCAGACATAACGCCTAATAAGAAACGCAAACCCCAAGCCATGGTATAGTCTGTAATGGTACTCATCAAAGCCGTTACAGCGGCCATACCGATCAAACTAAACAAGATGGTGCGTCTGTAACCGATTTTATCGGCTAAGATGCCGCCTGGTAATACCGTTAACGCATAACCAAAGTAAAAGGCCGAAATATGTTGAGCCCCCATCTTAGCTGTGAAATGCAACGCCTCATTGAGGATAGGCATAACAGATGCCCAGGACAAGCGCATAACAAAGCTCAACAAGAACGTGAGCCACACACTAAGGAGAATTAAAATCTGAGTTCGCGAGAAACTAAGTCGATTCATACGAGCTCCTTTCTACAGAAAACCTAATAAATATATCGATAGCATATCATAGTGGACAAATATTGAAAAGGACATCTATTATTAGATGTCCTAAACTATTGATTATGCTATTATATTTTTGAGGGCGTAGAAAGGTCTATTTATGACTAACAATAAGTCAAAAAAAATTTTCATCGAAGAAAGCACTAATATAAATAAATTAATAGAGACTAGAGGCGGTAATCTTCAAAATATAAATAAACCGCCAATAAGTGCAGCAGATGAACTATCTAACTATATAAATAAATTACCTAAAAAGAAAAAATAATTACTCATCTTGGGTTACTGGTATTCTGACATCGTATTCTTTAATCATAATACCTAGTCTTCCATCATAGTAAATATGCTTATACGGAATTTTCCCTAATCGTTCTTCTAATTCAATAAACTGATCCTCACAGGGTTCAATTCCTAATTCCTTATATTTTTCTACACAGTTATTTAAACGCCCTCTACATATAAGCTTGTCATCTTTATAAAGTTCGATATAATGACGATATTTCCTATCATTAAAATATGTATCAAATATACTTTGATTTAGCGTGACCGCAGTTTTCTGCGAACCTCTAGCTTTATTTATCCAATATGTATACCACTCATTCAAGCGATACGTGATTAAACCTAGTATAGTAGCTACTATTAAAACTAATCCAATATACTTGGCAATAAATTCTAAATTATTTGCATATACTTGTACATCAGTAGCTTGTAGAGTTGAGTAATTAAAACAAAGCCCATGAATAGATACAAGCATAATAGATGCTGCAACAATTGAAATAATTCCACTAAACATCAAGCAATATAATGTTTCCTCGAACGTGCTTAAATCATCACGTACGTCATTTGTATGTTTATAGATTTTTCTAGCAATATAACCTGGAACAATAAGTAATAAAATAGCTAACTGATTTTCCATAGTCTCACCTCTTTATTCCACTATATCATGATTATCTTTATTTCGCATCAGAGAACATTTAGTATTCTGTAATATATAAAAAACTGTATCACATTTGATCTGCACCCATTTTCTTGGACAGATATAATTAAGCTACTTTTTGGGAATGAGTTCGGTATTCTACCGAACTCATTCCTTTTAATTGTATGCCTATTCGGCATACAAAAAACGCCCCCATTACACACTGCATGCACAATGGGGGCAAATTATTTTATTCTTTTGGGGGCAAAATGGTGGCAAAATTGTGTTATAGTTCGTTACAATTCGTTATAATTTCAATTCTATAATACTATTATAAACCTTTATTCTTACTATGTTTGTTATAGTTCGTCACGATTTGTTATAATCTGTGATTGTTATATTTATTGGTGGCGGAGAGGGTGGGATTCGAACCCACGGCCCCTTGCGGAGTCACTGGTTTTCAAGACCAGCTCCTTAAACCACTCGGACACCTCTCCATAACGGTACTATTATATCAAATTGGTCTAATAATAAGCAACAACGTAATACGTAAATAAGCAATAATATAATACATAAGCAAGCAAAAAAGCTGACTTACAGCCAGCTTTTTCATTTGTATTTAACATTTAGTATTGCCCTAATCTATTAGTTATTTGTCATATATATTAGAATAGGTCTTTTTTCCACATGCCGATGATAGCAATGATAGAACACACCACGGAAATACCTACTACTTCGTAGAATCCATTCGGATCATCCTGGAACGGCAACGCCACATTCGTTCCCCACAGACTGAATATGATTGTGGGCACTGCCAAAGTAATCGTAAGGGCCGCCAACATTTTCATCACCATATTAAGGTTATTTGAGATAATCGATGTAAAGGCGTTCATCATATTCATCAAGATATTAGAATACATTTCAACCATCTCGATGGCCTGTTTATTCTCGATGATAACGTCTTCCAAAAGATCCTCATCCTCTTCATACATTTTAAGCAAATGTCTATAAGTGCTGTGACCACGCAAGCGCAATAAGCGTTCCATAACAGTTCCATTCGTACGCAACGCAGAGGTAAAGTATGTCATGGATTTCTGTAATTCCAATAGTTGGAAGAAGTCTTTATTCTTCGTCGTATGACGCAACTGAACTTCAATATCGTCGGTACGGCGGTTAATTTGTTGTAAGTAACGCAAGAACAACGTCGCTGTACGGTACAAGATTTGGAACAAGAATCGTGTCTTTTTATACGTATAGAACGTAGACAGTTGGTTTGAAATGAACGGATACAACACCTCGGACTCTTCAAGACATACGGTAATAAAAAAGTCAGGCGTCAAAAAGATACCAAGTGGCACCGTATCGTACATATCATTACCACGAATCGCAGGAATGTTGATAACCACAAAAATATAGTTGTCCTCTAACTCCACGTGAGAACGTTCTTCCATATCGAGGGCGGTCTTTAAAACGTCCGTTGGAATTTCCGTCAAAATGTTGATGAGGGACAACTCATCGGGGTCTGGGTTCACCAAATTTACCCAAGAACCTTTTGTGGCATCTGATACAGTGCAGTCTGAAACCAACTCTTCTTCTATGTGTTTGTACACCGTGATCATGCTATCCCTCCTTCCAACGAACATATAGTAATCATCTAATAAATTATATACTATTTTATAGCTATTATTCAATTCAATTGTGAAAGTTTTGTTTATGTAGTATATACATAAACCACTTTATGTCTATTAACAATGCACAATTGTATATGTTAAAAGCATCTCAAAACATCCTTTTATCAAATCTACCAAAAAATCTAGCGAGCACATAGATTAATAAAGCTGCTAAACTAAAAAATCCACCAAAAGATTAAACCACTAAAACTTACAGTGAGTAAGTATGCAAACAAATAATCAGCAATATATCATTAGGTTAAATCTTATAAAAATAACCTCTATACTAGCTTATCGCTAATATAGAGGTTATTTGTTTTATCCTACTCTGTCAAATCAGAATCATGTCATTTGTTATATTTCTGCATTAATCTATAAGATTACTTTCACCAAATTAACGGCGCAAGATACGAACAGAGTTCAAGATACAAAGGATGGATACGCCAGTATCACCAAATACTGCCCACCACATGGATGCATAGCCCATGAGGCCAAGCGCCATGATAAGGATTTTTACAGCAATAGCGAATACTACGTTTTGCCATGCTACACGCAATGTCGCTTTGGACAAGTCAAGGATATGTGCAATAGCAGTCAAGGACGGACGCATAAACACAACGTCTGCCGCTTCGATAGCCGCATCAGCACCGCTACCCATCGCACCACCTACATCAGCACCAGCAAGTACTGGAGCATCGTTGATACCGTCCCCTACGAACATAGTTGGACCATATTCAGAGCGAATATCTTGTACTACGGACAATTTATCTTGAGGCAACAACTGAGCACGTACAGCACTTACGCCAGTTTCTTTAGCGATGTAATTTGCACTTGCTTCAGCATCACCTGTAAGCATAACAGTTTTAATATCTTGACCATTAAGATTAGCAATCGCTTCAGCAGAGTCTGGGCGAGCTTCATCGGCGATGATGATACGACCTAAGTATGTATTACCTTCTGCCACAAGAACTTCTGTGCCATATTCAGCAGCCTCTGTTGGATAGCCTTGCACATTATAGCGTTCCATAAGGCGACGGTTACCAATAAGTACTTGTTGACCATCTGCCATACCTACCATACCTTCACCAGCTAACTCTTGAACGAAATCAGAAGGTTCCACTGTAAGGCCTTGATCTTTTGCTTCAGACACGATGCTTGTTGCGATTGGATGTGTAGAAACGGCTTCGATAGCTGCCGCCATGGATAACAATTGACTGGAACTTACATGAGAGCCTACAGTTTCTACGCTGTGAACTTTGAACTCACCAGATGTGATAGTACCAGTTTTATCAAGAGCTACTGCTTTCACATTAGCCAACGCCTCGATAACTCGACCACCTTTTAATAAGATACCGTGTTTAGACGCATTGCCGATACCGGAGAAGAATGCAAGTGGCACGCTAAGCACCAATGCACATGGGCAAGAAATAACGAGGAATGTTAAGGCTGTGTAGATCCATTTATGCCATTCACCTGTAATAAGGGATGGGATAATAGCAACAGCAAGAGCAAGGAATACAACGATTGGAGTGTACACGCGAGCAAAACGCGTAATGAAGCGGTCGATTTTAGGTTTAGAAGATGCTGCATTTTCAACGGCATCAAGGATTTTAGTAACCATGGATTCTTCAAGAACCTTATCTACACGCATTGTAATGCGACCAGATTCGTTGATACAACCAGACATAAGTTGAGTGCCAGGTACGGCGCGAACAGGAACAGGCTCACCTGTTACAGGTGCTGTATTAACGCGTGTTTCACCTTCAAGCACTGTGCCGTCTAGAGGAATTAAATCGCCAGGACGAACTTCGATAGTCCAGCCTACTTCAACCTTTTCAGGAGCCATAACTACGATTTCACCACCGCAGTCTGTATCTACAACGCGCACCTCTTGAGGACGCATATCGACAGCGTTCATGATTTCTGTACGACTACGATCAGTAGCTTTTTCTTCGAAGAACTCACCGATACGGTAGAACAAGATAACGCCTACGGCTTCAGGCAATGCATCGATAGCAATAGCGCCCAATGTAGCGATAGACATCAAGAAGTTCTCGTCGAACACTTGGCCTTTTAAGATATTGCGACCTGCGATACGCAATACTGGGAATGCAAGAAGAATATACGCAACATAGTAAATTGGAGTCTCAATACTCTCTGGCAAGCTGATGGATGGGATAAAGGATGACAAAACATCATAAATCATGAATAACAAGCCTGCTACGATGACTGCAATTGTTACAGCATCACCACCACGATCCTGGTCAGGACCATGATCATCCATAGCCGCTTTAGATTTACGTTCATAATCTGCTACTGTAACGCCCTCTTCGATGGCATCACAAATGTCTTGAATGTCACGTTTAAGAGCTTCGCGGTCTTCCCAAGAGCCGGTTAATTTTAATTGATGTGTAGCAAGTGTGAAATTTGCAGTCTCTACCACATCCATTTTACAGATACGATCTTCAATTTTTGCTGCGCAGTTCGGACAGTTCAAATTCTTCAACAACAATGTTTCTTCCATGATATCTCCTTTGATAATAGTGAACGCTTCTATCCTGTATTGTAAGTTAATAGGTAATATTTTTCTAATACTTATTAGACATATCTTGTTTCATATCTTGTTATATATGTTCCTAAACATTATTCATCAGATATTTTTATTTATATGAATATCTGTGCATATGTTTATATTACATCAAAGGAGATTAAATGTCAATACAAAATCATATTCAATATATATCAAATTTTATTTACTTTAGTTCTAACTATATTCACCTTATATCAAATTTCGTTCTACCAGGAATTTATGTGCTACATCAGCTGGCAATTGATGTTCCGTTTCAACGGCATAATTCATCTTTGCCATCTCTTGATCTGTAATCGTATGATTTAAACTTTCTAATACAGGCCGCAGTTCAGGATGAGCAATCAACACTTCGCTACGTACGACATTACCAGCCATATAGGATGGATATAAATGTTTATCATCTTGTAACACCGTAATCGGTGCAATACTTAATTGACCATCAGTCGTGAATATCGGCATTGCATCCACCTCACCACGACTAATAGCCGTATATTTTAGCCCTATATCCATATCTTTAGTAGCTTTAAAGTTCATGCCATACACACGTTGTAATCCAGCATAGCCATCCTCACGGCCAAAGAAATCATATTCCCCTCCTAAGGTTAGGGATGGTGCTATACGAGCAAGATCGGAATATGTTTTTACGCCATAACTCTGAGCGATTTCATTACGCACCCCTATGCCATAGGTATTATTAAAGCCATACATGCCGACCCACTCAAAATTATATTCCTCTTTGTAGGCCTGTGAAAGCTCATTAAATAGGCTTTCATCATACGCATCCGTACGTTTCAGCACAGCAGACCAAGCCGTACCAGTATATTCAGGATATATATCAAATTGGCCGGAAAGCATAGCTGGTTGAATATTTGATGTACCACCGCCTACACCTTCTGTAACCTCTACGGTTAAATCAGTCTTCTTCTCGATTAATTCTTTTAAAACATTCCCCAAAATAAGCTGTTCCGTCATAGGTTTCGTTGCAATATGAATAACATCGGTCTTCACATGACGGCAATACATAGCCCAGCCACCTATACCCATTGCAATTAGCGTCATAATCGAAACAAATATAATCGTATAACGCTTCATATGAGGGCTAATACGCGTTACTCTTTCACCTAGAGAAAAGAGCGCATCAACAGTAATGGCTAATAGTGCAATCAGTAGACTACCGGCAATCGTCAAAGCACTTTGATTCGTTGTAATGCCCCTATAAATCGCCACACCTAAACCACCAGCACCAATAAAGGATGCAATACCTGTCAAGGCAATGGTCATAACGAGCATAGTCCGTATACCAGCCATAATCGTCGGCATAGCCAAAGGAATCTCTATATTCCACAAACGTTGAATCCGCGTGAGCCCTAATGCAATCCCCGCTTCACACATGGCTTGATCAATCTGGTTAAGACCAGTAAATGTATTTCGTACCATCGGTAATAAAGCATATATAACCAATGCAATGATAGCCGTCGTATTACCAACACCTGATACGTACAACAAAAGGCCTAACATCGATATAGATGGAATTGTATATAGGAAATTAACCACTACCATAACTGGCGCAGCTAGCCGTTTATATTCGTATATAAACACACCCAATAATCCACCGATGATGATCGCAACAACAGAAGCTAATACTGAAATTTCTATATGCTCCCATAATAGCTGGAGGAAAAAATCATAGCGATTTATAAGTAATGATATGACATCATGCATTACATACACCGCCTTTCTAAGTCAAAAAACACGAAAAATTATATAGGTATATTAGAGTCAACAAAACTCAAGAAATCTTTATAAAGCTATATTTACCCATGATACTATTGTATACCTAATTATTTCTTAACTCTAGTCTATTTACCATACACAGTAAAAGCCATCATTTATATTTATATATCATACAAGTTCAGCTCTTTAATATATCTGAAAGGAATAACAGTTCCTTGTACAGATAGAATTTGTAATTGCTCACTAATCATATCAACAGCTCCTATAAGTTCCGTATATTTTCGTTTGTTGTAGTAAACGATTCGTACCCACTCCCCACAACGTACAGATTGTAAAACTGTATTTAACTCGTCTATTTGATCCTCTGATAACTCTGCCCGATTTTCTTTTGGCTTTGCTACAGCGGCTAATAACGCTTCAAATCCCCTCAATGCCGCAAAGGGCATAAATTGTTTTGCTCGCTGTAACCGAGACATGCGATGTTTCATTAATTTATACCTCCCCTTACGCGACTAATGTATTTCCAATGTATCCATTATAATATCTATTCCCCATTATGACCGCCTACCAAGGTATTTCTAAAGCGCATGGTTCCTTCCTCTTGTAAGCTCGATGCACGCAAAATAGAATTCTTACCAAACTGTTTCTTAATGGATAGCATAGCCTCTTGTACCTGTCGCTCTTTTTCCTCTTCATTTGTAGTAAGAGTGCTAAATAGGTCCACCTCTTGAGGTATGGCGGATCGATTGACTAAATCCTCAAAGCTGATTCCTATGCGACGGATGAGCTCATTTTTACGGCAATGCTGCTCGTATAATTTAATAACTGCCGCCGTTAACACCTGCAAAGAGTCAGTGTACTGCTTAAGCTTTTTAGAACCTCCTGTAGAGCGCATCATTTCATCAGCATAGCCGATATGAACGTGAATATGGTTCGTAACCCCTTTGATTTGTAAAAGCTCTAATACCAAGGACTCTACCATTTCGCGCATAGGCACGTATGCCTCTTCATAGGTATAATTACGCAACAAAATCTGACTGTGCGAGATAGAGTGCTTAATAGGTCGATACGCATGGATATCCGCAATCGTACAAGGCTCACGGCCCCAAGCATGGTCAATGATGAGCTCTGCATTAATGCCAAACTCCTTGTACAACTTCGTCTCTGGAATCATAGTAATACCATGTAAGTCATAAGCACCATACTTATGCAAACGATTAGCTATGCCCTTACCAATCTGCCATATATCGGTCAAAGGCTGATGATACCAGATTGTCTCTTTAAAAAGGCTTTCATCAAGATAGCCTATAAAATCAGACGCATGTTTCGCCAAAATATCAAGGGCAATCTTAGCAAGAAACAAATTTGTTCCGATTCCAACGGTGGCATAAATCTTCGTTGCCACTAGCACCGCATCAAGCAACATCTGCGCCAACTGACGAGGCGTCTTTTTATATAGTGGTAAATAGGGCGTAATATCGATGAAATACTCGTCGATAGAGTACACATGCACATCTTCGGGCGCCACATACTTGAGCAAGGTTCCATAAATCTCAGCAGACACCTGCATATACCGCTTCATATGTGGCTTCACCGTCAAATACTCAATATACGGTGGAATCTGAAATAATCGGCTGCGATTTTTAACACCTAACTTTTTTAAGGCAGGAGAAATAGCCAACGTAATAGCCCCCTTGCCACGAGAACCATCGGCCACCACCAGAGGCGTCATAAACGGATCCAGTCCTAAATCGGCGCATTCTACAGACGCGTAAAAACACTTCAAATCAATACACATATACAGCCGATCCGTATCAGCTGAACCCATACAAACACCTCCCTAAACCGCTAAACAAGTAGCTTTTACAAAAATTAAGAACACAAGAATTTGTATGACTAGTATAACAAAAAAACAAAGTATTTTCAAACATATGTTTGTTTTTATAGAGGTAATTTTATAGAAAAATAAAAAGCACCTAACACTAGATATATAATCTAATGTTAGATGCCTATATGTTTAACAAACTATTAAAGATAGCTAATTTATTTCTATCAAAACAAACTTAATAACACTAATCCCCCTAATACAATTGAAACAGCGCCATACTCAATAGTTATCGTCACATTACCTATACTTACTTCTCCATTTTTTGCAAGCACACCTGTCGGACTAAATTGAACCATAGGTCCACTGGTTGGTGCAAAAGGAATATAAAACTCTACACTCTCAGCAGTATGAGTTTCACCATTCAAAATATACTTAATATCATAACCATAAATATATCTATCCGCACCAATCACTCTAAATGGTATTTCCTTTGTAACTCGTGGAAGTATAGACACAATCGTTACTGGAGTTCCATTGCGACGTAATAAAAAACGTTTGATAATTAAATACAACCCACTAATTATTAACCCAAGAGCCACACAAAAGAAGTAAAACACAAAAAACTCAGTACCTCTAACCATCATACGCTCCTCTCCCAACAATACAACGAAAACTATCTAGTGCCCCTATATTGATGGGACACCTTCATAACTACAGTGATAAAAAGAAAGGACTATACTTATGCAGCGACATCAGGTCACGAGGAGCAAAGAAGTATAGTCCTTTCTTTTTAATCAAAATGTAGCTATGTTATGGGGCCCCATCAATATAGTCCCCCCACGATAGCTTTCATTATTGTTCCGGCCCTAGGTCTCGGAATTCTACATCTCTAAATTGTGTTAATTCTCCAACGAATTGGAGTTCTACGGTACCGACGGAGCCATTACGGTGTTTACGAATGAGGACTTCTGCATTGTCCCCTTTTTCAGAGTTTTCATCGTAATATTTATCGCGGTACAAGAAGATAACGATATCCGCATCTTGTTCGAGGGAACCAGATTCACGAAGGTCCGAAAGTACAGGCCGTTTATCTGGTCTGCTTTCAACACTACGAGATAACTGAGACAAAGCGATAACTGGTACGTTAAATTCACGAGCAATCAATTTAAGATTACGAGAGATTTCGGATACCTCTTGTTGACGGTTCTCGCTGCCCTTACCAGCATTGCGACCTTGCATCAACTGAATATAATCGACGATAACGAGGTCGAGGCCATGTTCCACCTTGAGACGGCGCAATTTAGAGCGCATATCTTGTACGGTAAGGCCCGGCGTATCATCGATAAAGAGTTTAGATTTACTCATGCGATCCGCCGCAGCAATCACCTTTTCCCAGTCAGCAGGATCCATGTTCGCACGGCGCAATTTTTCAGAGCTCACACCTGCCACGGAGGACAAAATACGACCAACGAGCTGTTCCTTGCCCATTTCCAGCGAAAAGAACGCCACCGTCTTGTCGTACAACATCGTTACGTTTTGAGCGATGTTCAAGGTGAAAGCTGTTTTCCCCATCGCAGGACGAGCTGCTACGAGGATGAGGTCAGATTTTTGTAAGCCGTTAAAAATATGGTCTACATCTTTAAAGCCTGTTGGCACGCCTGTAATAGCACCATCATGCTGTTGCAGTGCATTGAGTTTATCTAGATTAGATAAAACCACTTCACCAATGGCTGCAAAGGATGATTCAGACTGAGTTTGACCGCTTACGTCTAGCACCATTTGCTCTGCCTTATTAAGGATTGCCGTAGGCTCATCTTCGCCAGCATACGTCATGCCTACGATTTTATTCCCTGCATCGATGAGGCGGCGCAACTGAGCTTTCTCGCTGATGATTTTCGCATGTTCCTCAACATTGTAGGACACCGATTCATTGGCAAGAGATGTAATATAAGCAAGACCACCTACCGCATCGAGGCGCTTACGACGGTCTAGTTCTTCACCAACGGTGATAAAATCAGCCGTCTTATTGGCATGCACGATTTCTAAAATAGCATCGTAAATAATACGATGTGCATCGCGGTAAAAATCTTCAGATTTAAGAATACTCGTCACCGTATCTACAACGGCTCCCATATTGGATCCATTAGTTAATAAAGCCCCCAAAACGGCCTTTTCCGCATCTAGATTATGCGGTGGAATGCGTACATCCATGATAATCCCCTTCACACAACCACTATGGATAAAAGAATTCACCATACTCAAAGAGCATGGTGAATACTATTATTCGGCTACTACATTAACCTTGATAGTACTTGTAATTTCAGGATGAACACGAACTAATACGTCATGTACGCCCAATGTTTTCAATGGTTCTTTGATTTCGATTTTCTTTTTATCGATATCTACTTTGTATTGAGCTTTAGCAGCATCGGAAATATCTTTAGCAGTAACGGAACCGAATACACGGCCTTCTTCGCCCATACGAACTTTTACAGTTACTTCAACCTTAGTCAATTGAGCTGCCAAGATCTTAGCTTCGTCATTTGCAACGGCTTTATTATGAGCAATGGATTCTTGTTTTTGTTTCGCATTATTTACGTTAGTTGCTGTACCTTCAAGGCCGAGACCTTTCTTGATCAACACGTTACGGCCATATGCGTCACTAACTTCAACGATTTCGCCTTTTTTACCAACTTTTTTAACGTCTTCTAACAATACTACTTTCATTGTTATTCCTCCTCTTGTTCTGCGGAATGAAGCGCCTTAAGAGCATGCTCCAAAATGGCCTGCTTCGCTTCCTCTATGGTCATACCTTGTAATTGAGCACCAGCCACAGTTCTATGACCGCCACCACCCAAGGCTTCCATTACAACTTGTACGTTTACCTTACCTTTGGATCGGGCACTAACGCCGATACCGCCATCATTTAGGGAATATAGTACAAAGGCAGCTTCAATATCTTCATTACTGATGAGCATGTCCGCACTTTGTGCAGCCAACGCCATCATATCCTTCAAGCCTTCAGGCGCTACGGAAATAGCAATTCCCTCAGTACGACTTGCTTCAAATACCATTTTAGCACGCAATTGGATAGAATCGAAAGTTTCAATAAACAATTGTTTAACTCTGTCGATATCCGCCCCTGCACGGCGCAAGAATGCTGCGGCCTCAAAGGTTCGTGCCCCAGTTTGTTGAACAAAGTTCTTCGTATCTAGCACGATACCTGCATAGATACCTGTGGCTTCCGCTTTTGAAAGTTTCACAGGAACGCCTGCATATTGTACAAGCTCTGTTACGAGCTCAGATGTGGACGATGCAGTTGGTTCCAAATAGGTAAGCAATGGATTTTCCACAAAGTCCGCTGCGCGGCGGTGATGGTCGATAACGATGCGTCGTTCAGAAATTTCAAGTGCCTCTTGAGCCGCTACCATTTCTTGACGGTGCGTATCACACACAACTGTAAGCGTATTCGCATCTACCCATACTCTTGCAGCTTCTGCAGTAATAATATTCTCTTCCCAGAACTCTGACTCGTTAAGAACATTCACCATTTTATCGATGGCGCTAGTTTCTTTTGAAAGCGCAATGCGCACGTCTTTACCAAGTGCTCGAGCAATGGCGGCTACACCGATAATGCCACCTAAGGCATCATAGTCTTCGCGCTGATGCCCCATGATAAGAATCTTATCAGAATCAATCATAAGCTCATGTATTGCTTGAGATACAACACGAGCACGAACGCGCGTATTCTTCTCAACGCCTGCCGTATTACCACCAAAGAAACGTGTACTTTCACCATCCATAATGCACACTTGGTCACCACCGCGACCTAAGGCGATATCTAAGGCTGCACGAGCACGACCAGATACATCTTTCACAGAACCTACATTTTCACTAATACCAATAGAAATCGTAGCTGGAACTTGACGCGGAGATGGTACTTTACGGATTCGTTCGAGCACTTTAAAACCATCTTCCTCCATCTCATGAAGCGCACCACGAGAAATGGCAAAGGTATACATATCATCTTGGAAGTTACGAATAAAGCCTTCGTAGCGATCGATTTCATCCATAATGATATTATTTATATCTGTCCAAATACTAGTATACTCACGATCACTAAGACCTTTTGTCAATTCTTCGAGATTATCGATTTGAATCATACCCCATACAGGCTGTCCCTCTTCGGCTTTAATACGGGCTTTTTCTAGGTCTGTAATGTCCTTGAAGTACAGCGCCATCACTGCATGTTCCGCCAGTTCATCTTCACTATCAATATCTGATCGGGTATCCCGAGGATCGATAAATTTATAAATAATTTGGAAGTATCGATTTTCATATTTTTCCGTCATATATCCGGACTTACCCCAGATTTTATCGATACGGAAACCAGGCAACAAAGCAGACATTTTTTGGAGCTTATTCCAGTCCACCTTAACCCAGTCAGCGAAAACACTGTTATTCCACACCAATGTGCCTTGTTTATTAACAAGAACAATCCCCATTGGCAAATTTTGTAAAGCAAAGTTAGAAGCCTGTGTGACGTTTTTCATCATCGCACTAAACTGTTCTCTTGCTAAACGACGCCGGTTATGAAGGGTATTATAATTAACCAAATACGCCGCTACTACAATGATTAATGCTAAAATCGCAATAGCCCAATTTAAATAGGCCAGCAATAATAGCAATAATACGAGAACGGCAACAATGGTAATTTCTAAACCTTTCCATCTCCGTTGAAAGGATTTCATAACGGCCTCCTTTCTATTATGAGCTACGTTTTTCGAAACGTGCTCTCATATCTAAAAACATATCAAAAATACCATAGAAAACAAGACCATACGGACTCATTGTATATAAGAAGAAAAGAATTATAAATTGAAAGAATCCATTTACTCCATAGTTTTTCATAACTGCCATTAAACAGGTAATACCATTAACTAAGCAAATGAAAGCCCCCACAAAAGCAACATTCATTCCGATATCTTTAAGTAAACTATTATCATATCCAATATAGGATAAGCCATAAATAATAATAATCCCTATGGCTAGAACTCCAGCACCCCAAATCGGCATACGCCAAGTAGCCATGGGAGGTAATTCTCTATGAACTGTATTAGTTCGACGACCAATATAAGATACTAACTTAGCCATGATATACGTTATGATAGAACATGCACAGAACCATAATGACAACATCATACGTTCTGCTTGAGCAAATGAATAATTAAGTTGCTGAATCATCGTATCAATCTGTTCTTGCGGTGCTGATTGCTGTCGTATAGACTCAATCATAGCTTCTTTTAACTCATTATTTACATTTTGTCCTAAGCTAATAAAATCTACAGATGCAAAACTATTAGCAACCACTAATTGTAAGAGGCCCATACCAAGCAATACAGCAGCAGGCACTAATATTAACTTTCTAAAAGACCAGTTTGCTCTAAAAGCTTCCCCCAAAAATATACTAGGCAATGAATATACTAAAATGGTAGACATAGCAATTAATGGTCCAAGAAAGAGTGTTACTAATATAAAGGCTACTATTGAGGAAGTACAGCTATATCTACTACCCCAACGGATACCAATGATAGAAATACCTGCTGGAGCTACCATAGTTGCTAGAAAAGCTGAAAATGGCATGACTGCCCCAATTATAGTCAACATAGCAACAATGGTCGATACAAATGCAGTTTCTACCATCGCTCTTGTATTTGTTTTATTCATAAATCACCATTCTTACATAAGAAGATATATTAATTGGTATCTTTTAATTATAACAGTTTAAAAGGGTAACTTCAAATACCCCATATAGTAGACGAATGCGATAGCAATGCTATTAATGGTAGTTTTTATTGCTCTTTTAGAATGTCAAAAGTACCACACCATGAGGTGCGGTACTTTTCTGTATTATATAAGATTATACGTCTTGAATAATCGGCAAGATCATAGGACGACGACGGGTTTTATCATAGAAGAATTTACCCAATGCGTCACGTACGTTTTGCTTAATGGTTGTCCAGTCTTTGATGCGTTGCATTTCGCAATCTTCAAGAACTTGTTCTACGCGGCGCTCCGCAGCAAGCATGAGTTCTTCTGCGTCACGAACGTATACGAAACCACGAGATACGAGATCTGGACCAGCTACGATAGTACCAGAAGCTTTGTCCATCGCCATAACAACGATAACCATACCTTCTTGTGCCAATTGTTGACGGTCACGGATAACGATATTACCTACGTCACCAACGCCAAGGCCATCAACGAAGATAGCGCCAGCTTGTACGCGGCCACCTTTGCGACCACCATCTTTATCAAATTCAAAGATTTGACCATTATCGCCGATAAGAACTTTCTTAGGATCTACGCCCATGGCCACACCAAGTTCACCATGACGACGCAACATACGGTACTCACCATGAACTGGGATAAAGTATTCTGGACGAACAAGGTTAAGCATTGTTTTAAGCTCTTCTTGGCTCGCATGACCAGATACGTGGATACCACGGTCTTTACCATATACCACATTACAACCTAAACGAAGTAAGTTATCGATAGTTCTACCTACAGCACCTTCGTTGCCTGGAATTGGTGTAGCAGAAATGATAACAGTATCATTCGGTGCCAATTCTACAGTGCGATGATTGCTTGTTGCCATACGGGACAAGCCTGCCATCGGTTCACCTTGAGAACCAGTCGTTAAGATCATGATTTGGTCATCTGTGTAGTTGTGCATTACATCTACGTCGATGATTGTATTTGGTGGAATATTCAAGTATCCGCGCTCTTGAGCAATTTCTGTAACATTGACCATGCTACGGCCCATAACTACAACCTTACGGTTGAACATAACCGCCGCATCAATAGCTTGTTGGATACGGGATACGTTGGATGCGAATGTTGCCAAAACAACGCGGCCTTTTGCTTCTCCAACGGCTTGTTTAATCGCAGGACCTACAGAACTTTCAGAACCGGTAGTACCTGGTTTTTCTACATTTGTAGAGTCCGACAATAGCGCTAATACGCCTTTGTTACCGAGCTCAGCAAATTTGTGCATATCCATCAAACGGCCATCAACTGGGGTTTGGTCAATTTTAAAGTCCCCTGTATGAAGAATTGTTCCGATTGGTGTATTAAAGTATACAGCGCAGGAGTCAGGAATGGAGTGATTTGTTTGGATGAAACCAACAGTCACTTGACCAATTTGAACTTCATCACCAGCAGCAATCGTACGTAGACATTTTGGAGATACCTTATGTTCTTTAAACTTGCCTTCGATTAATCCACAAACGAGGTTTGTTGCGTATACTGGGCAACTAATTTCTTTCATAAGGTACGCCAAAGAACCGATATGGTCCTCATGACCATGAGTAATTACGACAGCTTTCACGCGGTCTTTATTCTCGATAATATAGCTCATGTCAGGAATAACGATATCTACGCCAAGCATATCTTCACTAGGGAATGCAAGCCCTGAATCAAGAACGATGATTTCGTCCTCGTATTGGAAGATGGTCATATTTTTACCAATTTCACCAAGACCACCTAGTGGGATGATTTGGAATTTGCCCTTGTTGGCGCCATTTGGTGTACGACCAACTAATTCCACTTGTTCCTCTTGATTATTCCAACCTGTAGAACGGTTATTTGGGCGGTTATTATTGCGGTTCTGACCATTTTGACCATTGCGACCATTATTAGTACGCGTATTACGTGTATTTTCACCACGCGGTGCACGAGTTTGGCGAGTTTTGCGTTCTTGACCTTCACCTTGTTCGGCATTGCGACGTGTATTTGTACGGCGAGTCGTATTAGTACGGCCACCATTCGCACTTGTGCGAGTATTTGTAGAACGGCGTTGGCGTGTTGAACCTTCACCTTCACCAGCTGTTTGTTGGCGCGTACGACCTTCGCCAGCAGGGCGGCGTGTATTTGTACGGCGACGTGTTTGTTTTTGCTCGCCTTCAGCCGCAGCTGTAAGAGTAGCGTTTTTTGCTACTGTCGGTTCTGCTTTCACTTGCGCAGTAACCTGATTATCTGTTGTATTCACAGTTCCTCCTAAAATTTTGTTCATTAATTTATTTAACATAGTTTTTCTCACCTATCACTTGAATTGATCTATGCCACGAGGAAATGTCACACAAAGAAAAAGGCGCTATTATACTAGCGTCTCGTCAAATGGGCGCAAAAATGCGCTATCAAATTTTGCCGTTCCTAGTTTGTGTGCCATTTGCCGTAGCAAATGAGTATAGTGCACTATCAGATGCTTCAACCGCAAGAGACTTCTATTTTTATCTCAATCCGATACGCAGTGCAATATAGTCCGATCTGTTTTGATGAAAGCCTCACTTTCATACGTTGTGCTCATTATAACATAAAAACAACATAAACAAAAGAGTTCTACGCTTGATTCATCAAAAGTAACATAAAATTTTACTACTACTTAAAAGGGCGGCTCAAACCGAACCACCCCAAAGCATTTCATTATTTATCATCTGGCATACTTTTATAAAATCCTTCAATATGCCATTCGCCATTTTCTTCGACCAGAGATATGTAGCGTGTCATGTGCGCAGCCTCAACCGCGCCATCTCCGGGTTTAGTGACTTGCAGATCCGCTTCGTAAATGATGCGTTTCATGCTGTTTATACGAGTGATACGACTCGCACCTAAGGACCCGACAACCACCTTCGGCGCCGACTTCATAGATTCCATCCATTTTTGCTTTTCTACGGGATTCGTCTTAGTCTGATTGATAACATAGGTGAAAGCCTTATCATAGTTCTTTTCATTGACGGCATCAAAATAATCGTGTATCGCATCCCGTGCAGCTTCATCACTGCCTTGACCGACAATGATGTTCGTAAACCATCCGCCCAGCTCCAGTTCACTTTCCGGTCCCATATAACGAGCCGAAACACTGCATACGCAGATAGCACTCACCAGCAATGCAACGAGAATTCGAGTGGTGAAAGCACTGCTCGTAGGCGATACTTTCATAATAGATGCCAACCGTTTGTCAATGACGATGTTCCTTAACGCCTCACCATATTGATTGGCCTTCGGTTCACCCTTCTTACACAGTAGAGCAAATAGAATTATTGGCCCTATAAAAGGTATTAAAACAAAAAATAGATGTTCACTACTTTTACCGGTATCATGAAGGCGACGGATACATAGAGCCCCCAACGGAATTAGCAAGACTAGACCGATGATTGTCAGTAACATCCATGCCAACAGGATTAAATAAATACCCCTATGAAGCACCGCCGTAAGTCCATAAGCAAGCGCCAGAATTCCAACGATAACTAATAGCCACAACAAAAAGAACCGCAAAAATTCTCCTTTAGACGCGCGGCCATCTGAATTCATAAATTTGCGGCCTACCACATAAAGAAATGTATCCTTATAACTCAACTGATAATGCGCCAGCGGATAGATAATATCCCCTTCCGGTGCAATTCTCTCAACCTCCACCGCAGTCGTATACTGCCCGCAATGCGGACAGAACATGGCCGCCTCGTCACAATATTGACGGCAGGATTCACAATAACGTTTCATATGTAATACCTTCTATCTCAAAACTCTCTCTCTATATAGCTTCAACAAGATCTTTACGGTATAAATTGGCCTATAGCTTTAGCAAAACCTTCACGGTATAAATTAACCCCACCGTTAGCGGGATGTCTAAGACCGATGGCTGAAAGACCGAATCGCCCCATCGTGTCCGCCGATTTTTGACCGACAGCGAGCACGAGCGACTTCGGTCCACCTAATTCGGTATGCAATGCCAGCAGTCTTTTCGTATATTCCCAACCTAGCTGCTGCTCCGACTCGGTCGGTGTCCGATTAGTGAGCGGTTCGTCCGCCTTATGAGGATGAAAGGGAAATATATTCCACAACAGTGCATCGTACGGATCGATTCCCTGTTCAATGATGGCACTCCATACTACCGTATCCGTAGGTTCGTTGAACCCTTGTTCCTGTTGAGTCCGTTTCAGCATTGGACTCACAGGGGAGCTAGTTCTTTGTAATGTAACAGGCGTTATTTGATGCGCCCGAATTGTTTTATGCTTATCCAACAACATGCGCTCACAGGTAATGGCAATGCCCGAAAAACGCCCGCCTTGATATCCGACAGCCTCTGCCACTACAAAGATTTTGGAGCGTCCCAACCGCGGCAACAAATACGCCGTCAAATTGTTACGACGCACCTGCGCCGCATCAAAGTCAGACCGAACAATTTCGAGGTCGGAATTCACCTCACCCCACGGATTGTGAACAAGCTCGCCTCTATATTGACCGAGCCAGTCTACAAACTGCTGTACTTTTGCTACCCGATTCGCATCAAACGAGGCCATATATTCATCAAAAGACAGCGTTTTTTCTTCCTCTGGTGCAAATAAGGACATAGGATTTCCCCCAATTTATACTACCGAACCATATAATTAATAATGCTGTATATCATGATTATCAATCCTTTATATACTGTATTTATATACTAAAGCCCATAATAATACAATCCATATATTACGATATCCAATCATAATATGTGATAATATATCTGATAATCACGCACTACATAAAATGTATGCCGTTACTATATTATAATAGCATCCATTTCTGAAAATTTGATGCGAAATTAATATTCAAAATATCCACATGCAACAAAATATAAAAAACTGTAATTTTAAAGCGACTTTAGATTCTCTACCATCAAAACGACAGGCCTCATGTAACAGCCCTGATGGTAATGAACGATCCTACTATCTTTGAAACTACAGTTTTTGTTGGACTTCTGTTGCTACTAATATATACAATCTCACATTTATATATAAAACTCGATTTTGTCTTCTTTGGCAAGTTGGAATTGTTCAAATATGTGATTTCGAATATTGACGAAGGATGCGGAGGTCCTGTCCGTCCTATCGATGAGATTGACGGGGATGATCGTTTGCACCCGTCCCGGATTGGCGGCAAGCACTACGACGCGATCCGCAAGTACCACCGCCTCTTCTATGTCATGCGTAACGAATACCACCGTTTTACCCTCTTCACGGCAGATGCGGGAGATTTCGTCCTGTAAATTAATGCGTGTCAACGCGTCGAGGGCCCCTAGCGGCTCGTCCATGAAGATAATATCCGGATCGACCGCCAGCGCCCGCGCAATGGAAACACGTTGCTGCATCCCGCCGGACAACTCCGCCGGATAGCGGTTCCGAGCATGATCGAGCCCCACCATTTTCACGTATTTATCGATAATGGCAGGTCGCTCTTCCTTTGGTACATTCTTACTTTCAAGACCCAGTTCAATATTGCTTTCCACCGTTCTCCACGGTAACAGTCCGTAATTCTGAAAAACCGTTACATACCGCAATTGGGGTGCTTTCACCTCTGCGCCATCAATGGTAATAGAACCCGAGGTAACGAGCTCAAAGCCTGCCATAGCATTTAAAAGCGTACTTTTACCGGACCCGGAAGGACCTAAGAGACAAATAAATTCACCTTGTTCAATGTCCAGATTAATATTCTCAAGGATGGTGAGTGGTTCTCCATCTTTCATAAATTCCTTGTGTGCATTGCGCACCGAAATGTAACCCATGCGTCCACCTCCTATTTCTCAATGCCCCAACGTCTATAAATCCATTTTTCGATGAGGGACACGCCCCAATCAAGCAAAAGTCCCACAAAGCCGATCGTCAGAATCGCCACCATCAGGAGGTCGTTGCGCAAATTGTTCCGCATATCGATGATGAGGAATCCAAGACCCGTCTGGGACCCTACCATTTCCCCCGTCACCAGGAATATCCACGCCGTGCCGAGCGCGATGTGAAGTCCTGATGCAATACCGGGAAACACCGCGGGCAATACAATTTTAAATAACAATTCCGGCTGCTTGATACCAAAATTTCGAGCCACCTTGATGTATACGGGATCGATATTTTGAATCGCGGACACCGTGGACAATAGAACCGGGAAAAACGCCGCAATAAAGATGATAACAATGGCAGGCGCTTGACCGATACCGAAGAACAGAACGATAAACGGCAACCATGCTACTGGCGAAATAGGACGAATCACCTGAACGATAGGATTAATATAGTTCCAAATGCCCTTATACCAACCTAAAATAAGGCCTAAAAACACACCGGCTACGACGGAAATGATATAGCCGATGAAAAAGCGCACCAAACTGTCCGCAATATCCTTGAACAATACGCCGTCCCCGATGAGTTCTCCGAACCCGAGCAGCACCTTGTACGGCGTCGGCAGCAAGGCTTCGTTAAATCCGCCGATGCGGACAACCAGCTCCCAAATCAGCCAGACCGCGACGAACGCGCCCGGTACATATGTGTATTTCTTCATGGTCTACCCCCTATGGCAACAGCGATGTATCTACAAACTCCGAATAACTCGGCACCTTTTTAATCAAATCGACATGGGTCATGTGATGCACGAGCGCATTATAACGATCCTCGGTGAGGGCCAAATCTCCAAACCCAATTACTTGCAAGGAACGCTCGATAACAGGATCCTTAAATTTCATATATTTCAAGGCAATCTCCTTTTGCGCCTCCGGATGCTCATCCAAATATGTACCTGCATCGAGATAGGCTTTTGTGAAAGTCTTCGCCAAATCGTGATGTTCATCGACGAATTGACCATTGAACACGAGGGCGCAGCAGATATTATCATGCCATAAGTGATCAGGGTCTTCAAAGACTTTTCCCGTACCCATTTCTATGGCAAGAGAACCGAAAGGCTCAGCCACGCTATACCCAGCGATTTGACCGACCGACAATGCGGACGGCATTTCAGGAGGACTCATCTCCACTATCTGTACATCCTTCTCACTAAGGCCTGCCCGTTCAAGCATGAGGTCTACGAGAATCTTTTGTGTAGATTGCTTATGAGGGATGGCAAAGGATTTGCCTTTCAAATCCTGTACAGAATTAATGTCGTTATTTACAACGATAATGTTGCCTTCCGTATGGCCTAATGCCGCTGCGCGCACATCAATTCCCTGTTCACGAGCCTTTACTCCAAGTTCAACGAGAACGGCTGCAGCGTCTACTTTACCGGTATTGAGCGCATCCATGAGTTCCGGCCAGGAACCGTATTTAACAAGCTCTACATGGACAGGACCATCCGCTGTCTCCAATTCCTTCGTAGCAAATACGGGCAGCGCATGAGTAATCGGTAAATACGCAACACGTAAAGTTTTTAATTCTTGGGCGGTCTTCGGTTTACTGTATTCATGATAACCATACGCCAACCCACTTACTACCAACAGCACGATAGCAGTGATTAGATACCAAGTTTTTTTCATAGTGTCCCCTCTTTCTACCTCACAACAAGGGGCGTTTATGACTCATGTCACTTTTTCGCATTTTTCTAAACCTTAGATGAAATAAGGCTTTAGAACACCTCGTCTTTTAAACTTAATATAACCTACTATATCAATATGTATTAATTATGTCAATAAATCATATTAATATTGTAGGTGTTATTATTTATGTACGAAAAATATCAATATGTACAGAATCATATTCTCTTTAAACAAGCATTTAACTAAGAATGACAAACATAATAAAAAGCAGGTAGCATCCGTTGAATACTACCTGCTTTTAATGTTTATTAAGTTTTCACAATTATTTGAATAGAGTCTTTTTATTTAATACGTAAACTTCAGATGTACCGGCTTCACTAGACTCAGATACATGTGGATAAATGGAGGACTGACGGAAATGCTTAATTTCCCCTTTAGGAACGATTAACATAAGTGGCTTACCAGATTCGATAATCTTGTTAAATTCCTCTTCACTTACTTGTTCCATAAGATATTTCTTCTGCCATTCAGCGCTACGTTTTTTTAATTTATCTCGATCATCCCAGCGGCTTTCATCACCATTAATCTTGATAACCTTATGGCCCGTATAATACACAACAGCCGTACTATAGCCGTTATAGTAATAGACATCCCCTTCATAGGAATCCACTACTGGAACAACATCAATATTACTACGTTGCTTAACGAATGGCTCTAAACCTTCCATAACAACTATAGAAGATATAACCATCGTACCAAGGACAATAATTGTAACTAAACGATATCCTCTTTTCGTATACCATGTATAGAACATAGCCAATATTGCCATAGCAACCACGACATAGAGCAAACAATAAAAACCCCATGGTGCGAAGAAAGAACCTGCTACATAAGCAATCCACAAAAGCAACGTCGGCCCCATAATAATCCATTTTAAGGCTCTAGATTTGCCTTTGCGAATAAGCTTCATAACGCCCAAAGCACCGATAGCACTAAATGGGACTAAGCTAACAAAGGTATATAGAGGGTATTTTGTTGCCATCAAGGTGTAGAATAGCACAATTCCAACACCCCAAGTCATATTATAGATAAACCCTGTATGACGTTGTTTAAAGCCATCGATTATACCGTAAATAACAGCACCCGTCCACGGCATAGAAGCACCAAGGAAGATAGCGAGATAATACCACCACACATTATCTTCTGGATGTTCCGACTGAGTAGCACGCGTTACATTGTGAAGTCCTAAGAAGCCATTGATAAAGTCTTGACCATGAACACTATACATGTATACATACCACGGCAAACAAACTACACAAAAGGCTAAAATGCCACGCCAATCGAAGATGGCTTTCACCATAGACCAAGAACGATTAATACCTGCAAAAACAAGTAGAATCATACCAGGCAACACAATGGCTACCGGACCTTTAGTGAGTACGCCTAACGCAGCGAATACATAGGCCACAATCATGGCATACGGTTTCTGTTCCACCAGTCCCTTGTAGGAGTAAATCATGACCATCAATGTCGTATAAAGGAGCACCATATCCGTAATAACGCCATGAGCTACGGTCCAGAACATGAGAGATGTGCCTAGAACGGATGCCCCAATGAGACCAAGTGCCCACTTACCGCTCATGGTACGCGTAGATTGATACATGGTCGCCACCGACAAAGCACCGAAAATAGCACTCGGTAGGCGCACCACCCAATCAGCAATTCCAAAAATTTTAAAGCCAAGAGCAATGAGCCAATAAATCATGATGGGTTTATCGTACCAATAAGTACCATAAATCTGCGGAGATAGCCAATCACCTGAAAGAACCATTTCCTTTGCCGTTAACGCATAATTAGATTCAACGGGATCTGTAACAGGCAACATATTATTGCCAAACATATAAAACACTAGCCACACAATAAATACGACTGGTGTTAATCGAGAGAGTTTCATAAGGGCCTCCTTATCGACGATTACGATAGTATCTAAAGCCCAGTACTGCAGCTATAATGACAAATACAACAATCATACCAATCAAGAACTCATGATTGTACTCGATAAGGTCTTGCCAATTTTCACCAAGTACCTTGCCTAAGTAAACGAGCAAAATCGTCCAAGGAATCGTACCGAGTACCGTCCAGATGATGAAATGCCACATGGGATAGCGTGCCATTCCTGCCGGAAAGGAGATAAAGGTACGAACACCGGGTAAAAGTCGACCAAAAAATACAGCTACACCGCCATATTTATTAAACATCTTTTCTGCCAGTTCAAATTTATGTTCATTAAAAAATATATATTTACCATATTTTAATAATAAAGGGCGCCCACCATGCTCACCCATCCAGTAGGATACTATAGAACCAACAATCCCTGCTAAGATACCTACTACCATTGTCGTATGCATATCAAATATGCCTTGAGCTATCAAATACCCCGCAAAACCAAGTACGATTTCACTCGGAATAGGCACGTTAGCATTTTCTAGAACCATTGCAATAAACATGGCCGTATAGCCATATGTTTCCATAAACGAAATAATATATTCCACTATTTTACCTCACTAAAAATCCCCATCCGGGTTCTATAATGTACTTATGCTTGTACATCATTTCGTGAAAGTTTCACCCAACCATTTGGTATACCATATATTTTACCATAATAAAGAGACCCTCACCACAGGTGGGGCCTCTTTAAGGTATAAACAGTATGCAATTTTCGCAATAACTTTTTTTACTATTGTGTACATCTCAGTAAAAACAGCTAACCATTAACTGGCTATACGGTACCTAATCTCCTCTGTCTAAGCAAGACCATATGGTACACATATAGGACATGTTTCTTCACTGCGAGGGCTTTGTAAAATATCCGCTTTAATGCCGAACCAATTTGCTAGATTCTCTGCAGTCATCATCATATGCGGAGCTCCATCACCGACGATAGCCCCCTCTTTGATGGCAATAATGCGGTCGCTATAGCGCAAAGCTAGATTCAAATCATGTAGCACCATAACGACCATAATATTTCGTTCCCGCTGTGTCCGTTTAACCAGTTCCATCAATTCAATTTGATGACGACTGTCAAGATAGGTAGTCGGTTCATCGAGGAGTAAAATATTTGGTTCTTGAGCCAAACTTAATGAAAGCCATACGCGTTGCCGTTCACCGCCGGATAGTTCCCCTATGTGACGATACCGATATTTCCATACATCTGTGCATTTCATCGCCTGCTCTACAGCAGCTAAATCCGCATCAGATAGTTCCTTAAAAATAGATACATACGGATTTCGTCCGGATCGAACCAACTGCTCAACTAACATTCCTTCAGGGGCTGTCGTAATTTGCGGTAACAAAGCTATATGGCGCGCTAATTCCTTTGTATTCCACGAATGTAAAGATTTTTCATCCAGCGATATGGTGCCTTGTTTTAGCTTAATAAGCCGCGCCAAAGCTTTCAAAAACGTTGATTTTCCCGAACCATTCGGACCAATGATAGATATTATTTCCGGTTTATCAAAGACGATGGATTGATTCTCCAGTATCAATCGTTTTCCATAGCCTACCGTTATATTATCGACTGTTAACACACTCATCTTCGCCCCACCCCTTTCAATAGATACAAGAAGAATGGAGCACCCAAAAAGCTCATCAGTACGCCTACAGGGATTTCACCAGGCGCAATCATCATGCGCGCCAATGTATCGGCATAAACAATTAATATGCCGCCAAAGACCATAGACGTAGGAATCAAATAACGATAATCCACACCTACGATAAGGCGTGCCACATGAGGCACTATAAGGCCTACAAATCCCAACATCCCCGACACACTCACCGCTGATGCGGCTAACAAAGAGGCTAATACGAGCAATGACAATCGACATCTTTCAACATGCGCGCCCAAGGTGCGTGCCGTATCATCGCCTAAACTAAGCAATGTAAGCCATCTGATAGATATCATAGATCCAATAATTCCTATAGCCGTATAAGGCCAGATCATCATCACATCATCCCAGCTGCGCCCTACAAAACCACCTGCCATCCAGCTCACCGTTCCTTGAACACGATCTGGATAAAATACGGATAGAATCGTATTAAACCCGCCAAAAAAAGCAGCCACAGCCACACCAGCCAAAATAAGGCGTAACGGATTGAGTCCACCTTGCCAAGAAATTCCATAAACCAAAAACGATGCCACTAACGCACCAACAAAAGCACCAATAGGAACAAGCATAACGTAAGTAGGCATGAGAATCATGATAATCATAGCCGCCAAAGCACCGCCAGAGGTAATGCCGATAATTCCGGGATCCGCCAAAGGATTTCGCAAGATACCTTGTAAAATCACACCGGCTAAGGCAAGATTCATGCCAGCTAAAAAGCCCACTACAACACGTGGTAAGCGTATAGTCATGATAATTTGACCAATTTTCGATGTGTCGCCACCCGTTATGATTTGGTATAATTCGCCCCAAGTTAATGGAACGGCGCCCAGTTTCATACTCAGCAACACCCCTGCTATTAACAGAATCAGCGCAGCCACAAAAACGCGTAAGCCACGACGTTCCTGCACATTAATGAGATTGTCCATATAACACCTTTTCCGCATATAATAACACTTGATCCATTCGAGCGGTCGGCACCGACGCAAACAACGGACCCGGCAAGACCTCTATATTCCCATTAGCAATAGCAGGTACATTCTGCCATGCCGGCGTTTTAAAAGCCTTTTTAAAAGCTGCTATATCTTTCTCACCGCTACTGCCATGATTAATCAAGATAACCTTGTCACAATCAAGAACGGCCATCGTCTCCAGATTAAGCGGAATATATCCATCCAAAGCATTCTCCGATACATCCTGCGGCAAATATACATCAGCCACATTTTTTGCCCCTAATCTTTGGAGAATATCTCCCACATATGTTTTACTGGAGGCTAGTTGGTAACTCGTAGGTGTCCCAAAAACGATGAGGACACGCGGTGCAGACTCATCTTTATGACGCTGTATGATTTCCGTTAGGATATCATTATATTTCTGGACCAACGCAGCCGCCTCCCTATCATGACCAGTCATAGTGCCCACATGTCGAATATGGTCCATGATGTCATCATAATTGGAGGATAAGTGGTAAAAGCTAGGAATATGATTCGCATTAAAAGCTTTGCGCAACGCCGTTTGAAACGGCATGGCAATGCCGATAACGAGATTCGGATCGGACATAATAATTCGTTCAATACTTGGAGATACAGCACTATTCATATTTGGATACTGTGCAATTTTAGCCTGCACCTCTGCCGGTAACTCCCTTGAATTTACTACGCCTACCGGGCTAACACCTAAAGCGATGAGTAATTCGCTATCTGCCGAAGAAATAGATACTACTCGACTTGCCACACTCGGCAACGACACAATTTGCTTCGTATCATCTTCAATCTGAATAGCACCTGCCTCACTGAATACCTCTCGCTTGCCTTCAAAACTTATACCCGTAGTGAAAGCCCCCACAACGGCAACAATACCCAATAAACATAATAATGGCTTATTGATAATGATCACCTCGCAGATTACTTATGCAAGCTAAACCTCATAGATTATAATTTTAAATTAATGCCACTATATTACATACACCAATACATATGCATATATTTCATTCATACTTTAAGGCCTCAGTATTTCATGCGTACATTAATATCTCACTATTACATACGCAAGTTAAGACCTATGCGATATGTAGCGCCATGAATATCTCGTAAGTCTTGTTTTTCACCAAATATATTTTCAACCCCTACATACATGGATGCATTGTCATTCAACTGACGAGTAACCATAATATTCCAAGTTTGAATATTTTTCTTTTTCGGGATGCTGAGACGTGGGTTAACAACGATAGCATCGATGCCATCGAGGTAGTTAATGTAATAATTACCCCAGAACGCGCCAGTCCAGCGACCTTGATGATAATTAACACCACCACTGAATACATGGCGACCACGGTTTAACAGACGGTCGTGGGTTACGTCATTTTTCGCATCCAAATATGTATAGTTGCCGAATACATCCCATTTATCATTGAGTCTATGATTTACAGATAATTCCACACCTTGCAATACAGCACGAGGTAAATTGGAATACGAAACATAAATTCGGCGATTTGCCATATCAATACGATTAGCACCACTTTCAATATAATTTTTAATAACATTGTGGAAATAGGACGCCTTAACATTTGTCCGTTTCCAATCTTTTTCTACAGAGAAATCAAAGTTATAAGAGCTTTCAGGTTTCAAATTAGGATTACCTTGCAAATATATATCGAAAGTTCCTAATCGCCCTCTCGGCACATTAGATGCCATAAGCCAATGATGATACATTTCCGTCATACCAGGTGTGGAGTAGCCTGCACCATAGTTCATTTTAAAACGGAGACTATCATTTGCTTTATAGGTAACACCAATCTTAGGCGACCAATGGCTATCAAATGCATTTGACGTATCGTAACGTACTGCAGGAATAATTACCCATTTACGACTAGGTTTCCATTGATGTTGTACAAAGTAACTACCGTAATTAATGGTTGCCTTACCTGCGGTATCTGTAATGCCTTCTCTAGTTCTTGACCATGCTATGGATCCATTATTAATACGCGTACTAATCGCTTCTTGACGGCGGAATTGAACGCCATACGTCAAGAGATTTTTCTTATCAATTGCCGTGTTAACCTGTGCGTCTGTAATCCATTCTTTATTATAATATTCATCCCAAATGGATAGTTTTTTTATGCCACCCGTGCGCTTATATTGATCATAAGTGTCTTTGTAATGATTGTAGTAAGACTGCACCATAAGCGATGACCGACCGCGACGGCCATTCCAACGAAGACCTGTGCTTGTAGTAGTCGTATTTTTATCAACCGATTGAGTTAATGCGCTACCCTTTTTCGTATTCATATCCAAGTCTTCAGTTTCTCGATCTATAAAGAAGGAAAATTTATCCCTTTTTCCCGCTTGATAAGATACGTCAAAATGAAGCGGTATTCGGTCACCATGATAGTTATTATCCGATCCAGAGTCATTATTTCCCGCTATATTCCTGCGAATTCCAGCACCAATCGATCCGTTCCACTTTCCTTGTTGTCCACTACGAGCCAATACATTGAAGTTATATCCTGTCGCACTCGATGCATCACGACGGGAAATTTCAGTATTAACCTCTACACTTGGCTTTCTGGATTGCTTTGTAATAATATTAATAACCCCACCGTTCGCCTCGGAACCATAAAGGGCACTCGACGGACCACGCGTTATTTCTATGCGCTCCACATTATCCATGCCTTGACGAAGCCATCCCATAGCATTAGCTCTTGTTTTCGTCAACTCTCCCGTAACACGTCGTCCATCAATAAGAATTAATGTATGACGAGATTCGGCACCACGCATCGTAATATTTTGTCCACCGTGAGCATCAGTGCTGAAAGCAACGCCTGGCACACTTTGTAAGGCTTGCTCTAAATTACGATATTGGCGACTTTTAATTTCTTCTTGTGAAATAATCGTTGTCGCAATTGGTACATCCCGAACTAAAGCCTCCGTACGAGTAGCGGTAACCGTAATGTCTTTCATATGTCTTGACTGATCATCGCTTGCATTATTTTGAGATTTATTCACACTAACTACACTTGTAGAACTATTATTTTCTGCACCTACCACACCTGTAGCAGATGTTAGATATACAACACACAATAGTGCTGCCCATGATTTTTTCATCACACACCTCCAGAAAATATATTAGGGCTCTAATAGCATAAAACGATATCTAATCTCAATTATATATTCATTAAGAATAACTATCAATATTATTTTATGTTATCAAAGTAATATATATACATAAAAAAACTAGTATCTATAAAGATACTAGTTTTTCATTATACTTATAAATTATAGTGAATTGTGATATCTGCATATTGCTGTGTACCTGTAGAATTTTCAGCGCCACCCACACTATAAGCATATTCCCTAGCATGTTCTGATAACATAGGGTCATCAGAATTGAGGACTTCCACACTGGCAACACTGCCACCTGGGGCAAAATAAATTCTTAGTGTCACATCACCTTGAATCCCCATAGTGTATGCATCTGTAGGGTAATTACTATTAATTGCACTTTGTAAATTACTCCAATACCCATCATAACTGAATGTGCCGCCACCACCGACATCAACTTCAGTACCTCCGGTACCTTCACGATTGCTAAGCCCTTCTCCTCTACCTGTTGGTGCATACCCGATCCCAGAACCTTCAGCTCCGACAAGTCCACTCCCCGTATTGCTACCAACAGAAGATTGTTTAACCGTTCCTATTTCACCAGCACTCGCTTGTTGACTAGACGGACTTACATCACTTTTTGTAGGAACAGCAGAGTTGCCATGTTGTCCTCCATGACCAGCTCCACCGTTATCAGGTTGAACGTTATTATTTTCCAATTCTTTTTGGTGTTGAAGCTCATGAACCTTCTCTTCTTTAATCTGCTCTTTGATTTCCTCTACTTGTTTCTCCGCTTCCTGTTCCGTGAGAAAATTAATTTGTAACAATCCAGTCATTTGAGATTCGATATAATCAGAAAAAGAAATAAAGGCGACACCCACCGTAATAATACTTATAATGGTAGCAATAACAAAGGCTTTTTTATAGGTCATATGTGGATATTTCCACACATCTACATATTGTTTCGCCATAGCATCACCTATTTATTAACAGTGGCAATACTAATACTTGCAGCGCCGGCTAATTTCATCTCATCCATTAATTCCACAACCTTGCCATAACTCAAATCCTTGTCAGCACGAATAAGGAAGTTTTGATTTTTATTCTCTCCAATTTTAGCTTTCACAGAGCTAATAAGCTGTTCTTTCGTCACATATCCATCATCGATCATCAGCTGTCCAGATTTTTCAAAATCAATTAAAACCGGGCGCAACTCTGCGGACTGTTGTGTTTTTGTTTTTGGTAGCATAATAGACAAGGATTGTTGTGGAATCGTATATATGGTGCTAATCATAAAAAATACGAGCAAGAAAAAGATGATATCAATCATAGGGATAATCATCAAAGTAGGCTTTTCTCCCTCCATACGGCTCATTCGTTTCATGCAGCATGCCCCCGATCATAAGAATCTAAGACACGAGAAAATGAATCTTCTAAACGAGATATTGTCATACGTACATGATGAGTAAACCCGGCATGAAAACACAATGCTACAATAGCCACGCAAAGACCAGAAGCAGTTGCGACAAGGGCTTCCCCCACACCACCGGTAATAGCAGTAGGTACTGCACCGTCAGCACCGAACACTTGAAAGGCACCGATCATCCCCGTTACAGTACCAAGCAAGCCTAATAATGGTGCTATCGTAACAATAGTAGAGAGCCAATCAAGGCCACGGGAAGCGTACGTATAAACATGGGCCACCATATCCTCCATTTTGGATTGCAATACATTGCGATCCTGACACTGTCCAAGCACGCGAGGCAGATTATACGAAATATTAGCTGTATATTTAGATTCTAAGCTAATTAGTAAGGATTGCCAGTTTATTTCGCTCTCTTCTAATGCATCATTCAGAGCAAACATTTCCCGCTTCAATTGTCGATAATAAGCTATACGTTCTATCGCTATAGCTACGGTTATGATAAGTGCCACTAGTAGCGGCCACATAACAAATCCACCATGTAAGAATAATTCCCACGCCTCTTTCATCGTAAACCTCCTTTATTAACAGCTTAATTCTATAAACTTATTTTCTCCCCTACTAAACTATTTTTAAATAAATCAAGTTACATTAAAACGATAATTAAAATCACTTAATAAGTCTACCATATCATACTATATTTTCCAACATCATATAAATACCAGTCATTATAAAGGATATTATAAATTATAAACCTGAAATAAATTTGAACTTACGTCTCAATTGCAACGCAAAAAGAGACCTTGCTTTGATCAAGGTCTCTTTTTATTAAATTATATTTCCACTAACAAAATCACATCGTACATAATCAGTACTATTGCAATTCAGTAGTTTGTGTCTTTACTTCACGAGCCGTAGTAAATGCTGCTAATTCTGCATCACCAGCACCAAGAATGACTTTGTTAGCCACTAACGCATTAGCCGCTGTTTTAGCATCTTGTAAAGTAATTCCAGCACGAGGAGCACTAATTGTGACTGATGTGCTTTTACCACCGACCGTAGAAAATGTAAGATATACAACGCGTTTTTCCGCCATGTGGGCGCCTCCTTTCACGTTTCATAAACAAGTTCATCGAATCTAAATAGACTATATAAACAAGTTAAATTACAAATATGCCTATCTTCGATTCATATCAATAAGGATGGGAATGTGTGGACTTGCTATTTCTACACCTCTTTACGACTATCTGAGAATGTACGAATCTAGAAATAAAATGTGTTTGGATCACCTAAAACAAGAATGAGTAGGAACTCTACCCTTAATGCCCTAAGGATACTTCATTGACGCGGACCACGTCGGACAAGCTGTGGTCATACAAGGCTGCCAGCGCATTACCAACGGTTTTCACATGATCGTCAGACGCTTCTTCCGCAACACGAGTATAGGTTACGTCTTTGTACTTCGGCGCATCTTCGGTACCGATGTTAAAACGCAACACCAATTTAGTGCGTTTAATATTAGCCATCGTATCACCTCCTTTCACCCTCTTATATTCCTGAGGCCCTCATTCGACAACCCTCTTGCCGTTATTTAAGGTACTTATGGTGAAAGTAGCTGAACTCTGACTGTAATACTATAAATTGAAATAGAAAAAGACCTCTACCTAATGTTATCTAGAAGCTTATCAATCTAGATAACACCGGTAAAGGTCTATAAAGTGCTCTTACTACGAGTACTATCCATATACATATTATTCAGTTTTCAAAGCCAACATAAAGTCATATGCTTTAACAGCCGCTTCAGTGTCCACAAAATGTAGAGGATTTAACATACGACAGAATTTAAAAAGATATTCATGTCTACCCAGAATGTCTTTTATATGTAGAACGGTCTCACGGGCTGTACAGGCTGAGCTATAGCCATTCATCATAGCATATAGATAAGAAATAGGTAAATTATCCTCTCGAAAGAAGCTGTGAACAAAGATGAGTAAATCCCATCCTTGTGGTGTTAACTCAGGCCAACGGCGAGTATTCTCCCAATCGAGTAATGTGATCTTATCTAGTTCAGGCTCATATGTAATGTCGCGCATAGCAGGACGACCATGACTCAAACCATAATCATGCAAGCGACCCAATGTCTTGCCAAACATATAAAAAATATGACTTAACATATCTTGCAAACTATCATCCTCTGGATGTTGAGCAGGCAATTGGCTATAATATGTTAACGTTTTGCCACAATCTTCTGTAACAAAATAATGTTCTCTAAAACCAGCAATAACAGGAGCTACTGGTAATTGCGTATTCACAAAAGAAATCTTGTAAAACTCATAATCAAAAGAAGCTCTAGGTGCGGGCTTAATCCAACTAGAGCGATGGTTACTTATATCCTGTTTTACAAAGTACTGTTTGTTGTTAAAATCCACAGAAAAAACACGATGTTCTGTCTCTTGATCAATCATTCGATCGATATATTCTAATAGCATATCATTCATTATTTTCCCCCCGTATATACACTCTATAATGCTAATCACCCTCTCAAAGCATAATAACTAGTATTTCCAATATAATATCTCCCAAATTTATATTGTATAATCTAGTATATATAACATTATAATAATTTATGAATTACAACATATTAGCTATTACTCATATAAGTGTATACAATTTGTGTACTTATTATACTACAATTATCAATCGATATCAAAATCAAATTTATTTATAAAGTTAGTATTTTACTGTATTTATTTTACATTTATCGATTTATATATATTTCACGATTTATAATTCAGTACAATTAAATCCAAACCTATTACCATTAACATTACTAAAAATCTATTTATAGAAAAGAAGAACCCCCTAGCCTAAGCTAGGGGGTTCTTCTGGTAATTATGATAATAGGTTTAGATTCAGACTACTATATAGATCAACTCTGATCATGCCTAAATCAAACGAATTAACCTACAAATTTTGTCACTGCTGCAGTATCAGTTAAGTGACGTTTAGGCATACCCATTTCAGCAGGGGAAATGCCAAGAGCAAGACCTACTAATTGGGACATGTGCAAGATTGGCATATCTTTGCCGCCGCCTACAACTTCTTTAGCTTCTTTTTGGAACATATCAAGTTGCATTTGGCAAAGTGGGCAAGGAGTAACTACGCAATCTGCGCCTTCTGTAGCCGCATCTTTATTGATGGAGCCAGTCATTTGCATTACGGAATCATGTGCAGGGTATACTGCATGGAAACCGCAGCAATCAAGTTTGCGGGAGAAGTCGATTGGTGTAGCACCGATAGCAGAAATCAAATCTGCTAAGGATGTAGGCATTTGATAATCTTCGAAGCCCAATTCAGTTTGAGGGCGAAGAATATGGCAGCCATAGTATTCAGCTACACGTAAACCAGTTAACGGTTTAACAACTTTAGCTTTCAATTTATCCAAACCGTAATCGCGGATCAATACCCATAAGAAATGAGTAATATCAGTTGTACCGCGGTATTGTTTACCGATTTGAGCTAATTTTTTATTAACTTCGTTCTTTTCTTTTTCGTTTGCATCAAGTTCATTTTTAGCTTCACGAAGCATCAAAGTACAAGTATTACATACAGTTAAAAGGTTCAAACCTTTTTCTTCTGCCAATGCAATATTACGTGCATTTGTAGCAAGTGTAACTTCTGGAGCGATATCTTGAACGTGGGACGCACCACAGCAAGTCCAGCCGTCAAGTTCTTCCAACTCGATGCCTAATTTTTTAGCTACAGCAACTGTTGCTAAGTAGTCTTCTTTGGCAGCGCTTTCAAGAACGCAACCTGGGAAAAATGCGTATTTCATTATTTGCTTACCTCCTCAGCTGCTTTCATAAGTCTGCGAACACCATCAATACCGTTTACAGGTTTTTGAGGTACTACAAGTTCGAATGGATTGATTTTGCTGTGTTTCCACAAACGCAATGCATAGAATGCTTGTTTAGCGGAATCTACAACACCATCAGATTTCAAGCTCATAGAAACTTCTTTCAAACGACCAGTTTTGTAAAGGTCCTCTTTGAAAGCAACTGCATGGCGAACGCCTTTGCTGTTAGTAAGACCAGCTTTTGTAGCTTCTTTACGCAAGTTGGAAATATCTTGAGCAGGTTTTAAGTGTTTAGGGCAACGGGAGATACAGTTCATGCAGTGAACGCATTTCCAAAGGCCATTGTCGAATGCAGGTTGAATGTGAGCCATAGGTGCATCATCACGGCTATCCAATACGAAACGGTTAGCTTTTGTGAATACATATGGTTCTAAGAAGTCATCTTGACGTGCAGTCAATTTGTTACATTCAGATGCGCAGCAACCACAAAGGATACATTCTGTACCAGCAACGAATTTTTTGAAGTCAGCTGGAGTTTGGCGAACGATTTTGTCCCCTTCATTGAATTCAGCTTTAAGGAAAATCCAAGGAGCAACTGTTTTCAAACGATCAACTTTGGATTCCCAATCAACAACTAAATCACGGATAACACGGAAGTTGCCGATTGGAGCGATTGTCAATTCGTCTGTGCCATAACGTTCTGTTAATTCATCGATTTTAGATTCACAGCCGAGCATCGCTTCGCCATTTACACGAATGGAGCAAGCGCCGCAAACTGCGGAACGGCAAGCTGCCAAGAATGTCAAAGTTGGATCTTGAGTATCTTTAATTTTTTGAAGGCCCCAGAGGATTGTACGGTCAGGTTCGTAATCGAATTTGAAAGTCTGTACAAACGCGCGACCTTGTTGGTAACGGTGAATATGGTAGGTGATTTGTCTCATCTTAGTACTTCCTTTCTTGTGGTTCGTATTTAGTGAACACTACGTCGCGTTCTGTTAATTCGTATTGACCGTCAGCACCTAATTTGATCAAGGAATGTTTTAAGTATCTTTCATCATTACGTTTAGGATGGTCTTCACGAATATGAGCACCACGAGATTCACGGCGGTGTAAAGCGCCCATAGCAATAGCTTTTGCTACTGTTAACATGGAGCCAATTTCACAATAGTTTACGAATGCCATGTTGTAAGTACGTTCAGGGTCACCTACATAGCAAGTTTTATAATCTTCAATCAATTGTTCGATTTCTTTTAAGGCTTCAGTAATACCTTCTTCATTACGGAAGATACCTACTTTATTCCACATTGCATCAGCCAATGCATCGCGAATTTCTACAACCGGACGACCGCCTTCACGGGATGTTACTTCTGTGAAACGAGCTTCCCAAGCTTTTGCAGCTGCAGCAAGTTCCGCATCTACGTTAGGTTGTTCATGTGTTTCAGCATAATCAGCTGCGCCAGCACCGGATACTTTACCGAATACTACGCCGTCTGCCAAGGAGTTACCACCCAAGCGGTTCGCACCGTGGATGGAGATACAAGATGCTTCGCCAGAAGCGAACAAACCAGGCAATTCACATGCACAAGTTTTGTAATCCACTACGTCGATACCGCCCATTGTATAGTGACATGTAGGACGAATAGGTACCGGTTGAGTCAATGGATCGCAATGTTCGAAGCACATAGCCAAGTCGCGGATACCATGAAGTTTTTCGATAATAACTTCAGGGCCCAAGTGACGAAGGTCAGCTACTACATATGCGTTAAGGCCAGAACCGAAACCACGACCTGCAGCGATTTCATCTTCGATTGCTTTCGCTACAACGTCACGGGATGCCAATTCCATTTTGTTAGGCGCATATTTTTTCATGAAACGTTCGCCTTCAGCGTTAAGAAGGTACCCACCTTCACCACGAACCGCTTCGGACATCAAGATACCAGTACGACCAAGACCAGTTGGATGGAATTGGATCATTTCCATATCTTTCAAGCCGTTACCGGCGCGGAATGCTGCTGCCATACCATCGCCTGTGGAAAGGAATGGGTTTGTAGTACGAGTCCAGAAGATACGGCCTGCACCACCAGTAGACAAGATAATAGCTTTCGCTTTAATTTGTTCTACGCGACCTTCTTTCATGTTCCACACAACTGCGCCACCAACGTGACCATTTGCGTCTTTAACAAGATCTAAAAGGTACCATTCTTGTAAGAAGTGTACGCCTTCTTTCAAGCATTGTTCGTAAGTTGTGTGCAAAATAACATGACCAGTTTTATCTGCAGAGTAGCAAGTACGTGGATAGGATTGACCACCGAAGTTACGTTGCGCAATTTTATTCTCTTCAGTACGGGAGAATGGAGCACCCATGTGGTCCATTTCAAGTACGCCTTCTGGGCAACGAGAGCAGAAGAATTCGATTGCATCTTGGTCGCCAAGATAGTCAGAGCCTTTTACAGTATCAAAAGTATGAGTTTCAACTGTATCTTCAGCTGCAACATTGTTCAAACATGCATTTACACCGCCTTGCGCCATTGCTGTTGCAGAGCGAGTTGGGAAAATTTTAGTAATAAGAGCTACTTTTAAGCCTTTGCGACGACCTACTTCAAGAGCCGCGCGTTGACCAGCGCCACCGCTACCTACTACTAGAACATCAAACTGTTCCATAATGACCTCCTCATAACTACCTATTAATAAGAAAACTTGTTAGACTATCTCATTTCAAAAACTTATAAAAATTTTTGATAACCTAATCATTTTTTCTTTCAAGAAAAACCCCATACTTATGCGATTTTTCTTATTCCTTTACCTATAATTATAGAGAGCATTTCAGGTCATGTCTAAACCCTATTATGCATAATTAATTTTGATTAATCTAATTGATAATTTATTTCACTTAGTATTTTTAAGGTAAAAAGAGGAGTCAAAAAAATACCTATATGAATAATTTTTACAAGAAGTTAAGGATTTTACGAAAGTAATTCGGTTCCGAAATTTTTCTATGTTTTTATTTCCTTTGGTATCTATATAATTCGCATAAACACTAGCTTTTTAATTATTGCTAACCATTCCTAATAATTAATATTCATTAAATTCCTACTAAATTTACCTCGAATTTAATCATCGAAAATTATCGTATTTCTCCGTTCATAACAAGCATTTATTTCTGTGATAATAATTATCATAAGTTTTTTTAGTGATTTATCGCACATCATCTAAAATCGATAAAATCATCCTCATCTATGCGCATACGGCAATCTTCGATATAGTTAGATTTTATTCATTAGCAGAATTCATTAAGTTTCAGTCTTTCACCATTTTTAAGACTTTTAAAGATGAAGAAAAGTCTTGTAAACTCGCATGTACATTCATCTTTTGCTCATTACTATTGTATAAGGTATGATAATAGATAAATAAGTTATATAATATTATATATATAGTCACCTTATATGGTGTTGTAGCTTTCAAAAAAAGGAAGTTTATATATATATAATGACTATAATTAATGTAGTTGGAGAGCTATATTTTTAAATCATACATAAGGAGAACAGAGAATGAAAATTTTACTTGTAGAAGACGAAGAAATGCTGAATGGTATCACGGCTAAATATTTACGTGCAGAGAATATGACAGTTGATACATGCTTCAACGGGCAACAAGCGATCGATTACGTTAACACATCCAGCTATGACGTTATCGTAATGGATATTATGATGCCAATCCTCGATGGTATCAGTGCGCTTGCACAAATGCGTAACGACGGTAATACAACACCGGTATTGCTTTTAACAGCAAAGGATTCCTTACAAGATAAAGTTACAGGCCTTAATACTGGCGCGGATGATTACCTTGTAAAACCTTTCGATCTTGAAGAGTTAACTGCTCGTATTTATGCATTGGCTCGTCGTAATGCGCGTCATGCACAAAACGATATCCATGTAGGTCCACTTACCATAAATGTTCCTCAACGTACAGTTAAACGCGACGGCGAAACAATTACATTGACTGCAAAAGAATTTGACCTATTATTCTATTTAGCAAGTAACGAAAATATCGTATTATCTCGTCAACAAATCCTTGACCATGTTTGGGAATACGATTATGAAAGCTACTCTAACCTTATCGACGTATACATTAAAGATTTGCGCAAGAAAATTGATACTGATGAGAATGTAAAACTCATTCAAACGGTTCGTGGAGTAGGGTATGTCCTCAAAACAGAAAACTAATGATCCTCACCGAGATCTAGATACCATGTCTGGGGCAGCTACCGATTTATTTAATCGGCTGCCCCTAACCTTTAAAATTATGTCGTGGTATACCATCTTTTTGCTTATCATTTTGATGGTTGCATCCGCATGGATTTACGCATATACACATGAATCCGATAACAAAGAAGTGCGCGAACGCTTACAACAACAAGCAATGATTATGGCTACGGATATTCGCAAGTTTAAACCGTACCAAGATAATACATTCTTCTTTGTATCAACTCAAGACGGCTATATTATTAAAGGCGCCTTGCCAGATGGGTTCCCAAACCAAACAATTCTTTCCTTAGGCCAAGTTGGTGAAATTGCTGCAGGTGATGATACCTTCTACTACTACGATACGCCGGTCAATGAACCAAACTATCGTGGTATTTTGCGTGCTGTTACAAAAGTAAAAACAGCCTCTAAAAAGACGGAAAACCTTTTATACAGCTTACTATTAGGGAATATCATTTTCTTACTAATTTCCTCCCTAGGCGGTTATCTTTTCATCAAAAAAGGACTTAAACCGGTCCGAACTTTAACAAAAACAGCTAAAGTCATCGGTAAGAACAACGACTTGAGCCGTCGTATCGACATTCCTGCTCGCACAGCGAGAGATGAAATCTACGAACTAACTACAACATTTAACCGTATGATTTCAGGTCTTGAGGATTCTTCCAATCGTGAAAGACAATTTAGTTCTGACGTATCTCACGAGCTACGTACACCAATTGCCGTTATTAAAGCAGAAAGTGAATTTGCTTTAAAATACGGTCGTACGGAAGCAGATCTACGGGAAGGTTTAACACATATCTTAGAGCAAGCTAAATTCATGACTAACCTCGTAAGCCAACTGCTTGATGTAGCCCGCCTTGAAAATGCACAAGGTCTAAGCTTTGCACCTGTCAATGTATCATTGATGTTATCCAATATGGTCCACGACTATACAAGACTTTGTACAGAAAATACAGATAAACAGATTACGATTACATCTCATATTGAGCCTAATTTACATATGAATGCTCACGAAGTATCATTACGTCGAGCTATCACAAACCTAGTGGACAATGCCATTAAGTTTACAAACTCTACTATTGATATTTCGGCTAAACTCGTAGGCAGAGACTTAGTCATTACCGTAACAGATAATGGTATTGGCATCGAACCTGAAGCTCTAGATCATATTTGGGATCGTATGTATCAGACGGAACAATCGCGAAACAAAAAATCTAATCACGGTATCGGCCTAGGCCTCTACTTTGTAAATAAAGTTATTAACTTACACCATGGTACAGTAACGGCCACCAGTGAACCACAAGTAAAAACTACATTTACCGTGCGATTGCCGTACAATACAAGGGAAGAATAACATAAACGGGACTGACCAATGGTCAGTCCCGTTTCTATATCAATTTTAATCCAAAAGCCCATAATGTAGAATTAATTAAACCATAAAAAACTAGCATATAGAAGCTCCTTCTATATGCTAGTTTTTGTGTATTTAATTTTAAAGCAACTTATTATAGATAATTAACTTTAGCCTACAAATTGTTGCCAAAACGGCATATATACATATTCTAGGAAGGTCCATACAAGCAGACCCGCTACAGCACCAACGATAGCACCATTAATGCGGATCCAGCTGAGATCGTCCTCCACCTTAGATTCGATAAAGTAAATAAATTTATCTGTACTGAGGCCACCTAATACTTGACGTATGATAGTTTCAATGAGGTCATACCCTTGTTCAAGTACATAGTCGCCAATATCGTGTAAGGTTTTTTCAATACGATTTCTAAGATCTTCTGATTGACCGTAAACATTCCATAACTCAAGAGCAATATTAACTAAAACCTGAGCCGGAGTTTCTCCATTTTCATCCCCTACAAGCAATAGTTCTTCTATATAAGGGCATAAATGGTTTTCGATAACAGATTCCCAATCTTGTTCGCGAATCCAGCGTTCCCACGCTTCATTAAGAGCATCGCAGACTTCATGGTTCTCTTCAATATTACGAATTGGTTCTACCCATTGTCGCAACCAAGCTGTTCGTTCGGGGCTATTGGGCCGTTTCCAGCTTTCCAGCATCGCATAGGCCTCTTGGACAATAGCCTCTGCCATTTCTTGATAGTTTACTACATCGGTAGCTTCGGACATAGAAATAAGGAAGTCAGACCAGAAGCCTTTTCGCTTTTTCTTATGTGCCTCTTCTGCTACGACAGCAGTAAGCCAGGTAACCATAGCTGGATGATTAATCCGTTCTTGAATCACGTTTAGAACTTGCACAACCATACTTTCATAGCGATTATGCTCACATAAATCGAGTAATACGTGTTTCAAAACGGGCACGAGAGAATGTTGTTGAAGCAATCCACGAATGCGTTTTGCCCCCCATTGTGCCCATTCTTCATTAGTTTGAGATTTCCATAAAAGGTATAGACCTTGATGAATCACAAGACGTGCTGCTCGCTGCCCCTCAGGAGACAACAAGAACTTTTCAAACAATGGCACAAATTGCACATTTTTCAATAATACTTTACAACGCTCCTTGGTAAGCATCTTCGTCTCTACAAGTTTAATAACACCATTAATGAGGCGATCTTTATTGCGAGGAATTAGCGCTGTATGATATGGGAAACCTAGTGGCTTACGGAATAATGCCGTTACAGCAAACCAGTCGGCCACACTACCGATGAGGGCAGATTGAACAGCCCAGTACAACGGTTGATACCAACTTTCATAGCCAAAGAAAAATTGTCCTACAAAAGCAAAACAATACAATACGGCAGTCAAGCCTAAAATGCCATTAGCACGCTGTTTCAAGGTAAGGGATTTCAAATAACTAATCATTTGAGCACCCCCTCTACAATGATGGTCAAACCGTATAAGATGCCCCCAAGGACAGCCCCTATGAGGGAACCATTAATACGCACCATTTGAAGGTCATAGTACATTTTGCCACGAACAATTTGAGTGATTTCATCAGGCGAGTAACGAGATAACTCCTGACCTACCACACTGTCGATGAGGGGGTTCAATTTCTGCAACCACGGAATACTACGCAACAAGAAGAACCGCTCAAACGGCGCCTGCTTATCTGGATTCAACAAAATTTCGGTGCCGAGAACATTAAAGCGCTCCATAACGATGTCCATGAGGCGTTTCCAATCCAATGTATCCCCATCGATAAGTTTGCCTTCCCATTCTTCAAGAACCATTCTAATCCACTGATTTTTATGTTCTTCGATGAAAGCTTGCCACTCTGTATTAGTTTCCAAATTATTAAAAAAGCGAATGGCTTGGCCCCATACATAGCGCCCCAATGCAGAGTCAATAGATTCATTTTCCTTCAAGAATTGAACGGCTTTTTTCTGTACCGTTTCTACCAATCGTTCTGGTGAAAGTCCATCTCCACCAAAGGCGATGGCCAATTCGCGAAAGAAAGAATCCTTTGTATAAGTTTTCATAATGTCTAGCATGACGCGATACAAATACGGATATACCTGATTTGATGCGATAACACGCTGACATGTGCGGTTAAAATAAAGCCAAAACACGCTTGCTGTGTGACGTTCTAGCATACAACGGCCAAAGAGAATAACGAGGGGTGTTGCTTTCCAGTTTGTAACCCCCTTATAAATGGCCTTATTAATCTCTTGGCGCATCGGTTCAATATCCATATGAGATAAAACTTGATTGCCCACACCGTACAAGAGATTTCGAATTTGAACTTGTCCCACATCGCTCATGCCGTATTCAACGATACGGACCATAACGCGTTCTTTTTTGATAGCATAATACATCTGCGGCACGCGCAACAGCTCTTCGCTGAGCATAGTACGGCCTATCTGAATTAATCGTTCCTTACTGCGCGGCAAGATTGCCGTTTTGAAAGGAATGCCTAAAGGCTTCGTAAAGAGAGCCGTTACTGCATACCAGTCCGCAAGGCCACCTATCATAGCTGCCCCAGAGATATGCATGATAAAGGCCCAAAATGTATCATGTCGCTGCGGATATGAAATTAAAAATATAATAGCCATGACAACCAACAGGGTGGTTGCCACTGGTTTGGTTTTCATCATCACTTGATCCTAACTTACTCAATTACGCATATAGACTATCCCTATATAACGTAGTGACCTCGATGTCTACGGACTTTCACAAATTATACCTACAATCTAAAAAGTAGCCTCATCGCCATCTTTTTGAGGTTCCCAAATCGGCACCTCCCCAAAGAGAGCTTTAAAGTATACAGACGGTGTCCATAATGGACCATTCAAATGCATTGGAATAAAGGCTTTATTCACCTGTACACGGCGCAAAAATTCAATACTGCCCCACTCCATAGCGTCTTCCAAACGATTGTCTACAGGGAACATCGCTACATCTACGGACAAACCCTCTAATTCCTTGAACTCACGCCAAGCCATACGCTTTGCATCCGCATTGTTTTCTGGCGTATCACCAAGCCAATGCCACCAGTTAAGGTCTCCTGCATGGAAGATAGAGTCAGAGTCGATATTCGCCGTATTTGTCTTTACGTAAAAAGAACCACCTTCATCGGTGCTGCCATACATATGGATGCCTACATCATCTAATAGTGCATCTTGGCCAGGGCGCATGGTAATACATTTTTTTACCTTGCCCTCTAACGGCACATCTTGATGACAAATATAGCGCGTTTGAGGACCATCAAACTCCGTAATGGATGGGTTAAAGTGATCTCCATGAATGTGACTTACGAAGAACCAAAGTTCACGACCTCGTTTAGCCAACTGCCAAACAATATTATTAGGATCCTTATAATAATCAAACACATAGCAACGCTTACCATCCTCTACGAGAAATCCGCTATGCGCTAAAAAAGTAACATGTAACATTATTATCAATACCTCTAATTTATTGAGAATTTATATCATTCGTATTTTTTATTATACCATATTTTTCTAAATACATGGCATAAACAAATGGCTATTCATGACACATATAAAGGACTTTTTTAAAGTCTTATCAAATATATAGTGCCCCATATGTATCATAATAAGGGCAGAAATGCCGCTGGCATTTCTTAGATGCGGCCAGCGGCTTTCATATAGTCGATATATTGGTTACCCCAGTTTTCAAGGGAAGCTAACACAGTTTTAAAACCAGTCCCCACTTCAGTAAGGCTATATTCAACCTTTGGTGGAATGGTTCCATATACTTCACGATGTACAAGGCCATCATCCTCCATTTGGCGCAACGCTCTTGTAAGTGTTGCTTGTGTGATTGGATGTAATCTCCGTTCTAATTCACGGAAGCGCACAGGACCTTCAGATAATTCATGCATAATCAACAAAGACCATTTGCCAGCCAATAACTTTTGGCTCGTTGCAAAAGGACACCGCCCCACTAAATCATGAACATTTACAAGTTGCTCTGCCATTGTCATTCTCCTTATATATCTAGCTTAAGTAGCTTGTTATAACAAAATTAACATCTATAACTAAGCTACTCTTTATAGCTACACTACAATTTCTATTTCGGTATTAGAAATATTTCCACTTAATGTAGTTCAAATCATATCACAATTTTTTAGAATTGCAAGTATTTTATAGTATCATTTTTTAGGGTACAAAAATTTTTGAAAATTTTTTAATCAGTAAATATCACAATTCTATTATATTTGATAGTACCTATCTCAAATAATTCTACTATTCAAAATATTTGCACCAATATATAATAAACTTACTAACTAAATACAATTATCGGTTGGTGAATCAATAACTATTAGATTTAGTCATCAACATTTATAGCTAAACAATTGTATCAATTTTACAGCATTAAACAGATTACACATTATCAATTGAAGGATTAGGTGATATTATGAAACGCATGCCTACACTATTCGTCGGTCACGGCAGCCCTATGATGGCTTTAGAACATACAGAAACAACAAATACTTTCAAAAGTATAGGACAAAATATAATTAACAACTATGGCAAACCAAAAGCCATACTTGCCATCTCTGCCCATTGGTATGCAGATGACACCTATGTTCAAAGCGCAGAGAACCCAAAGCAAATTTACGATATGTATGGATTCCCTCAAGAACTTTACGAAGTTGTGTATCCTGCAAAGGGTGACAGCAATTTAACAAAAAAAGTACAAAAATTACTGGGTAACTCCGTTTCTATAAATGACACTTGGGGTATCGATCACGGCATGTGGACTGTGTTAGTTCACATGTTCCCTGATGCATCGATTCCCGTTGTCCAACTATCTATCAATAAATACCTAAGCCCAAAAGAAGCCTATCAACTAGGAACAAAGCTTCAGTCATTACGCGATGAAGGCTATCTTATCATGGGCAGCGGCAACATCGTTCATAATCTAAGACGCATAGAATGGGATAATCCATCTGGCACCTCCGCCACAATTGAGTTTGACCAATATATTTCTAAAGCAATCTTAGAAAATGATGTAGATACTGTTGTTAATTACACCCAACATCCTCAGGCTAGCTATGCTGCACCTACACCAGATCACTATCTGCCATTACTCTATATTATGGGTGCTAGTGAAAGTGCAAAACCGACTGTATTTAATCAAACCTATAATTCAGGTTCCCTATCGATGACAGGTTTTATATTTGAAGATGAGCCTCAAAACATACTTTAAGCCCATAATGATACAAAAAATCTCCTAGGAAATTTTTATTTCCTATTCACATAAAACCTTACATTACTATGTATAAACAAAAATAAATAAATATATATATGTATATATTTATTTACGCAAAAGAACCGCTAGTTACAAAAACTAGCGGTTCTTTTCTTTACCATACTAATGACTCTACTAAATGAGTTTTTTAATGAAAGCTTCCATTTCCATCGGTTTTACAACAGGCTCGAAGCGCCCTACCACATTACCTTTACGATCTATAACAAACTTAGTGAAGTTCCACTTTACCTCATCGTCCTTTAAATAATTAGGATCGATACCATTGAGATAATTTAAATCCACATTTGCTCGCCGTGTTAACAATGATAAGAACCTTACCTTCATAAGTTTGTAAGGATTGTAATTCACCAGACTTAGTAGGCAGGGAAAATTGATATACAGACATGGAATCTCCTAATTTAAATTAAAAATCTTTATTACACTAATAATGTTTTCACATCATAATTAAATTTTGCCGTTGTTTCCGCCGCAGTTTTTTGCCATTCTGTTGTTGCTGTACCATCTTTTTCAAGGAAGAATCCAGAGTCAAGATAGCGAATAATAATATAGTTGGAATCCTTTTGATCAAAGCCATTACCGCGGGAGAAATCGATACCATGGCCTGTATTACGCGTTACGATAGCTTCCAACAAAGGCAACGTAATAGCATTCAACGTAATTTTCATATCACATTTGTCGAAAATCTTTTTAAAGAAAGAACTAGGTTTTTCTTCTTTATATACTAATAGTTTACTAATTGTACCATTAGATGCACACACTACGCGACGAATTTCATTAATAGGAATATCTACCTTACCATTCGAAATAACACCGTTTTTAATAGTAATTTCTCGTTTACCCATATAGGAGTAATCTAGTGGCAATTGAAGAGTATCTAAATTCGCAGGGAAGTCCGCTGTCAATTTATGGCGAGCAAAAGCAGCAATGATTGCTTTGGTTTCACGAATATTATGACCAGTATTATAATCTGTACGGTCAGTATCTAAATCTTGACCTTCTATATTTTTCCAATTATGGTCTCTAAATATAATCGAATAGTTACTATTTGAATTTAAATATCTTGTAAGATGAAGCTCATTTACATCATCAAAATCAATGTCAGTTATAACTTGTCCATTCGAATCTTTACAGAGTACACCATTGTAACTAACCGTCAATATACGATCCGTACTTTCAAAAACAACAGGATTTGTGTCGAATACAGAAATCATAGCCCTCTCCTTTTCACGACTTCAAACATACCTACACCTGTATATATCAAGTGCATTTACTCAATATATTGATTAAATATATTAATCAAATATAGTTAATTTAATCATACACCTTCTATATGTATTTACGCAAATGAGATATTTTCACCATATATAGTTACAAACTCATAATTTTTAAGATAACAAAAGACACCAACCATTCGATTGGTGTCTTTACTACATACAAGGAGCCATTTTGCAATAGCTCCTTGTCATTATACAGATGATATTATAATCTATTTCATGTCAAACAAAACAGAGTTTTCTAAGAAAATATGTTCATGCAGGCCTTCTTCTAAGGCTTTCATGGTCTTAAATACATACACATAAGTAGCACAGCCATCTGCTGGTGCTGTGTACTGGTTGGTCAATGCACTTAAGGATTCCAAAAGTACACCTGCAGCTTCGTGTTCAGCCCGAAGTTCTTCAAAGTCTACGGGTTTACCCGCTTTAAACTCAGGGAAGTCTACATGCTCTTCATGCCGGAAATGAGGTACAAGAGCGGATTTGAGTTGCAAAAAGGTTTGATAAATCTTTGTCAATTCCTCACCATGATGGTCATAATGTACATTTAGCAGTTTTGCCAACCCTTGGTCAATTTCATCAATCATATTTAATTGTTCTCTATGATAGGTATGAACAATGTAATCAATCAATTGGTCTTTAGAATAGCTAAGCACCTCTGCACGAGAAGATTTCTGAGCAACTTGTACATCATTTAGCATAGCAATGTATGCATCCACATCTTTACCTTTTTCTGCAATAGCCTCCGCTAAAGGATGTCCACCACCACAGCAAAAATCAATTCCATCTTTTGCTAATACATCCATTAACTCTGGATTTACTTTAACCGCATCAGCTACGGTCATGGATTTATTAATAGTCCCAAAACTCATAAGATACACCTCCAATGGTTTACGCCGATCTATTTTCTTATAGTTATACTATACGGCCAACCATGGATTCTGTCTGTCGCAGTGGCTACGAATTTGAAAGTAACATGACAATAATGGTAACGCTGTAAGAAATAACATAGCGTGATGAATATAAAAATATATGGATATATGTTGAACATACAAAAAGCTGGCCTTATAGAGCCAGCTTTCAGCATATCAAAACATATATAACATATGTGTATATATAATTGTGTGAGTAACTATTAGATGCTTTCAATAGCAGCGATAGCGGCAACATCTACAACGTCTTGAGCGGAGCAACCACGGGAAAGGTCATGAACTGGTTTAGCCAAACCTTGAATCAATGGGCCAAGAGCATCAGCGCCGGAGAAGCGTTGTACCAATTTGTAACCGATGTTAGCAGCTTGAAGATCAGGGAAGATCAAGATGTTAGCTTTACCAGCTACGTTGGAGCCAGGAGCTTTCTTTTCTGCTACGGAAGGAACGATGGAAGCGTCCAATTGTAATTCGCCGTCGAATTTGAAGTCAACATTGCGTTCTTTCAAGATGTTAACAGCTTCAACCACTTTATCTACTTCAGGAGTGGAAGCAGAACCTTTTGTGGAGAAGGACAACATGGATACGCGAGGATCAGCCATGCCAACAACTTTGCGAGCTTTTTCTACAGTGGATTCTGCAATATCAGCCAATTGTTCGCTAGTTGGGTTAGGCAATACGCCGCAATCGGAGAATACAAGCATACCGTCGTCGCCATATTCTTTTTTGCTTGTGAACATGAACATGGAAGAAGATACAGTTTTAAGACCTGGTTTAGTACCTACAACTTGTAATGCAGCGCGCAATACGTTTGCAGTTGGGCAAGCAGAGCCAGCAACCATGCCGTCTACTGTACCAAGGCGAACAAGCATAGCACCGAAGAACAAGCAATCACCTTTCATAGTTGCATCAGCCTTTTCAGGAGTCATACCTTTTTTAGCGCGCAATTCTACGAATGTATCAACCATTTCTTGGTAACGATCGTAGTTAGCAGGATCGATGATTTCAGCACCTTCAATGGATACACCAACAGCTTTAGCAGCTTCAGCGATTTCAGCAGGGCTACCAACGAGTACAGGTGTTACGAAACCTTCTTTCAAAATAATTTCAGTTGCTTTCAATACGCGTTCATCTTTGTATTCTGGCAACACGATTTTTTTACCTAATGGTTTTACTTGGTCTTTTAATTTTTGAATTAAATCCACGATTTTTGCCTCCTTAACATTGGCTTTACGCCATATCAATACTATTATTATAGCAAATTCAACCTATTGGTAAAAGTAAAAATTATTTCTTAACATATCATTCCTAGTATTATACTCTTTTGTGAAAGTTGGAACTCATTCCAACTTTTCTCAATTTTAACTATCAACTTGGATTTCATTCCAACTTTTTATCATTTTAAATATAAGATTGGATTAGATTCCTAATTTTTTAATTTAAAACCTAACGCCTCAAATAAGTTTTATCTACGAACTACATACCAATAATTGAACTCTTTACACATACACGCTACAATAATAGAAATAAAATACGGATAGCAAAATGCCAATTTATATTCCTTATACACTCATTTAGGAGGGCTTATGGCAAATACTGAGACAACAATCAACGCCGTTATAAATCCAGAAAATAACGAAACGCCTATAGACATAGAGAAAACGATTAAAGCCTTAGAGCGAAATAAATTTATAGTCCATTATTTCAAAACATGCTCTGAAGCTATTTCCTATTTAAAAGGTCGTATTCAAAACAAATGTGTAGCCATCGGTGATTCTCGCACTTTATTAGAAATAGGTGTTCATGATGCTTTATCTGAGGTCAACGAGGATGTAACGGATATTCAACGTCCGCTTCCCGGTGAAAGCTTCCGCGATACCGCATTGCGCACAATGGGCCGTGATGTATTCCTCACCTCTGTAAACGCTCTTGCTCAAACAGGAGAAATGGTGAATATCGACGGTACAGGCAATCGTGTAGCTGCGTCATTATTCGGATCCCAAGAGGTATTTTTTGTATTAGGTATCAACAAAATCACACCTGATTTATCCTCTGCCATTTATCGTGCACGAAATGTAGCCGCTCCACTCAACAGTAAAAAGAATAAAAAGAGCTCTCTCAATCCATGTGCTACATTAGAAGAAAAATGCTATGACTGTGGCTCTCCTGACCGCATATGTAACGCATTAACCATTTACTATAAAAAGATGCGCAATATGCAAACCATGGAAGTCATCATCATTAATGAATCTTTAGGCTTCTAATAGCTTGAGGTCCATTCAAAAAATCTTGTACACTCATTTCTCCGAGTCCGTATACAACCCGATAAATTGTAGACCACCTCGGATCGATAGAACCACTTTCAAGATCACTAATATAAGATTGGGCTAGACCAGATTTATCTGCTAATTGATACTGGGTCATTCCCAATTGTCTGCGCCAAAGTAAAATCAATACGCCAAGTTTATGAATTTCTTGTCGAACTTGTAAGTCTTGACAACATACGATAGGATTCATGCCAACCTCTATCTACTTTCTCCCTCAACACATACTTATGCCTTTACTATACGGCTAGGCTCAGTCAGTGCCTAGTAGTAGTTGAAATGCAATAACACAAAAGCCTTAACAAAAACTAATGTCTAAATCAGTTTAGTTAAGGCTTTTTACTATGTAGATTACGTTGCGTAGGATTTCATCATTTCGTGGAATTTTAGTATATATAAAAATTATTATCATTAAAAATACAGTGAATAAATTAAAAAATACAGGTATTATCTATATATTACCATTTCTATACAGCATTCATACATTATGCATACACTTGATTTATAAAATCACCTAGTTCTATTAATACTACAAGAAGACTATACGATGTATAGTAAATACGCAATATTGTTAACATACATTGAGAAATAATAAGTCTATTAACAATACAAAAGGACTATACGGTTCAACTGTATAGTCCTTTCTATGTATTTATATAAGATTATTGAGTAATGCTTTCTTGTGCTTTTTTGATTTCCATGTATTTAACCATGCCATCAACAGCTTTTTTAGCTTCACGCATCGCTAATACTACAGTAGCTGGTTTATGTACAACGTCACCGCCTGCAAATACGCCTTTACGGTTAGTCATGCCATAAGGATCTTCTGCAGTAATGATGTAACCTTTTTCGTCTACTTGTAGGTTATTACCTTCCCCAACAAGACGAGCATTTGGTTTATGACCTGCAGCGATAATGATTTTATCTACAGGCATTACTTGGAAGTTACCAGTGCCGTGGATACCTGCACCATCTTCGTTAAGTGCCATCACTTCGTATTTAAAGCCTTCTACCTTATCTTTACCTTCTACGCCTACTGGAGAAGCGAACCATTGGAATTGAACACCTTCAGCGCGCGCTTCTTCGTATTCAGATAACAAAGCTGGCATTTGCTCTTGGCTACGGCGGTATGCTACAGTTACCGCTTTACAACCTAAACGCACGCATGTACGAGCCGCATCCATCGCTACGTTACCACCACCGATGATAATTACGCGATCGCCTTTTTTAACAGGAATTTGTTCTTCATCAAGCTCGCCATTTTCTACCAATTGTACATTCGTCAACAAATACATTGCTTGGAATACGCCATGCACTTCATCGTTTTCCATGCGCACTTCTTGAGGAATATGCGTACCAGTACCAATAAAGATAGAGTCAAAACCTTCAGCAAAGAGATCGTCCAAAGTTTTATCTTGGCCGATAAATGTATTGCATACGAACTTAACGCCTAACCCTTCAAGGCGAGCGATCTCACGACGTACAACGGCTTTAGACAAGCGGAATTCCGGAATGCCAAATAAGAGTACGCCCCCTGGTTCAGATTGACCTTCAAATACGGTTACTTCATAACCGAGTTTAGCCACATCACCTGCTACGGACAAACCTGCAGGACCAGACCCTACTACCGCTACCTTACCAAGATCTTGTTTAATCTTCTTAGGTTTGCGAAGTTCATTGATGCTTTCAAAGTCAGCAGCAAAGCGTTCTAATTTACCGATGTTAATAGGCGGTTTTTTTGCCTTATTCATGATACAGTTGCCTTCGCATTGATTTTCACGTGGACATACGCGACCGCAAATAGACGGTAAATTTGTTCGTTCCGCTAAGATATCATTAGCTTCACCAAAATTACCACGTGCGATAGCTTGGATGAAACGAGGTATTTCGTTTTCAATAGGACAACCCATACGGCATAAAGGTTTTGGACAATTTAGACAACGTTTCGCCTCCGCGAGCGCTTCCTCCATCGTATAATCCGCATCAAAATGTAGTGGTTTTAATTCGTTACTCATGGCACATGCCTCCTAACAAGGATCCAGTATACTATACTTACAGCGTTGCATGCACCTAAGCATTCCGATGAGCCCTCTCACATAGGGACGCCGCCACATGCTGCTAACATTTATCTTTTGTAACCATTCGATAGACGTGTGGTCACTGGTCAGACTCACACTATTCTATAGTATATTCTAAATTGTGAAAGTCCCAACAGTCAAGCAAATATAGCACCTTTTGTATACGAATATAGCCCCTATTCATGCAAGGATTGCATAGATTTTATACAAGTCCATTTACATATAATAGGATGCATGTATACTGATAATAGATACAGTAATAAGAATTAGAGATACACCTTACAGAATAGAAATATCTATTTCGTAATTGAATATATACATACATATAAGAATTAAAGATATAAAAGCCAAGGTATATCCTTATATGAGGTTTCTTATGAACACAGCAGAATTCACTAGCAAATACTATATAGACCGCCGCGGTTCTCATTCCCGAAAATGGGACGGTGAGCATTTAAAATTCAGTCGCACCGACCTATTACCATTATGGGTGGCAGATATGGACTTTATGCCACCTCAGTGCATCCAAAATGCCATCTGTAACTATGTGAAAGCCAATCCGTTAGGTTATACTATGACAAATCCAAATTATATAGAGGCTGTTATAAGCTGGTATAAACGCCGTCACCATTGTAAGCTTCAAGAAGAATGGCTTACAAGCGCCCCCAATGTAATTACTGGTATTATGTGGTGTATTGGGGCTTTCACAAAACCAAACGATTCCATCGCCGTTCTAAGTCCTGTATACGGCGCCTTTGATACGAGCGCCAGCGATGCACAACGTCAAATCATCGCTGTTCCCATGATGCGTAACAAAGATAATCGCTACACCGTGGATTACGATGCATTTGAAAAGGCTATCACCGAACATGATGTGAAGCTGTTCATTCACTGCAACCCACACAATCCTGTGGGGCATGTGTGGACGGAAGAGGAGATGGACCGATTATTTAGTATCTGCCAACAGCATAATGTGCTCATCATAAGTGATGAAATCCATCAAGATCTCATCACAGGACCAACAGCCTTTACATCAGCCTTAACCGTAAAGAACGGAGCCTATGCAGATAACATGATTGCCATGTCCTCCTTGTCCAAGTCATTCAATATGGCTAGCTTGCACCACGCAGAGGTTATCATTCCTAACGAAAAGCTACGAAGCCAATTCAACGCCTATAAAGCTCATGTATACCATACGGACTCAGACGTTATTGCCGAAACTGCCATCACAGCAGCCTACACTCACCCAGAGGCCGAAGCATGGTTAACAGATGTACTGGCCATGGTTCGTGAAAACTATGAATATCTATGCCGAGAGCTTTGTACGGCATTACCAAAAATCCGCATCAGCCCTATGGATGGCACCTATTTAGCGTGGATTGACTTTAGTGCCTATGTAAAGCCCGAAGATATGCACGACCTATTCGAAAACAAATGCCGCCTCGCACCAAGCTTTGGCGAATGGTTCGGAGGTGAAAGCTACGCAACCTTTGTACGTCTGAACTTGGCTACAAGCCTAGAAAATATAAAAAGCGCTACCCACAGCATTATTAGAAATATTTAATATATCAGCCATATTAAGCATAATAATTGTATTTAATCATACTATCCCCTACACAACCTTAGTACATACAGGGATGTATGTGCGGTAAATTATGAGGCATACAAAAAGACTGCTCTACCACCAAATCGTGTAGAGCAGCCTCTTTTCTATATATGTCTCATATATGTTACCTATTCAGGTTACCACATATATAGGGTCTTATTTAGTTCTAGCGAAATGATCTTTTGCAAATTGCATGTCTTGTACGAGTTCCAATGTACCAATATAGTTATTGTTTTGGTCACGAACAGCCATGTAATTGACATAGAAAGGACGGCCTTGCTTTTCAAGCCATACTGCTACATTATCGCGATCACCTTTACGGAAGGAATCAATAATACCACGTACGATTGGTTCTACCTTTGGCGGATGGCAGGAATACACATCGCGACCGATAGCTGTCGTAGGGCGTTTAAAGACCTTTTCACCATCGTTGAAGTAACGGTTAATATCTTCGTGATCAACGAAGGTTACTTCCATTGGCATTGTATTAAGCATGGCATTTAATTGATCCACAGTCAAGCTACCACCAATTAGAGCAATGGTATTATCATCGCCACTTGCTTTTGTTGTTTGTGTTGCTAATGCGGTTTCAGCCTCTGACCAAGCAGTGCGTTTTACCCCAAAAATTTCTTCATATTGCGCTGTATCTTTGTAGATTTGGTACCACTCTTCAGTACTGAAGTTTTCTGCACAGATTGGGAACAAAATATTTTGTTCTTTATAGATCATTTCTTGCGCACGTGTAAGAAGCTCATCAAAACGTCTATACCAATCATCTACGCTTTGGCTAGACTTAGCTAAATCACCTAGTTGGTCCCGAATATCACCATCAACAGTCCACATAACCATAGATGGACCAGAAATATCATAGGCTACTTTCAAATGCGGATACAAAAGGTCACCCTTCTTAGCATAGTGAACAGATACTTGACGCACTGCATTTACATCATCAACGGTTGCCGTTTTATCTGCCACCTTAGGTCGAATGGATTCAATTAACGCATCAAGAGCCTTGTTCTCTTCTGTTAATTGATGGAGTGGATGTCCTACAGTTTCAATCAAGGACACCACACTTTTACTCTTTTCTTGAGCCTCTAACACAGCCTCAACCTTAGCATGTTCTGACTCCATTTGTTCATGAATGGTAGAACCGTGGAACAAGGCGGAGTGAAGGTCACATAATTGTTGAACCTCAGCTAACGGTGTACCTTCACGCATAAGACCTTGTTCAGCTTTCATAATTTCACTAGCCTCAACATGGGCGAATTGACTAGCAAAGTCTTCACGAACGGCACCAAGGTCTTCGCCCGTACCTAAACGTTTCAAGAAACCTTTAAGTTGCTCTACACGTTCGCTATCTTGAACGATATCTTCAACCTTAGCTCCGGAATTCTCGTCAGTGTTAGCTGGCGCTGTAGTAGATGCTGCTGCACTGGTTTCTGCTGCATTTGCTGCAACTGTGCTAGATGCTACGTTAGCAGATGCGTCCGTAACATTAGGCTTTGTAGTCGCTTCAGTAGGTGTCACACCAGGATGCACCGTAGTTTTCGCATCATCACCCGATAGGTTTGGCATTTCACCTTCTAAGGTAAAACCAGCTTTCATAAAAGCACCCACGATATCAATCATGGATACACCTTTCATCTTAGCCCCTTTTGGGATAGTCATGATTTTACCAACAGAGTTCAACATCACCTTATTTGTGATTTCGCTGAACCCTAATTCCTTCATAATATCTGTTACTTCAGGATATTCTTTTACCAAATCATATACAGATTTGGATAAATCTAATTTCTTTTCCATTTTGTTCCCCTCGTGTCAAAATCTTTATAATATACTTACTGATATTAATGAGCCCCTATACGTAAAAATCTCGTATACAAGGCTATCTATTTACTGTGAAAGGTCTATATGTAATGACCTATGGTTCTATGATAAACGATATCGATTAGAAAATCTGTATCCGTGGCTATACTTTTGAAAGTTATTTATAAGATGAAATAACAGTAATAAAACACCGGATAATCGATCATGTAGACCAACTATCCGGTATTTACGTCACATTATATTATTATTCTCGTTTCTGTTTCTGTTTCTGTTTCTGTTTCTGTTTCTGTTTCTGTTTCTGTTTCTGTTTCTAACAAGTGTACCACTTAGTCATGATGTGGTTTCAATGCTTTTTCGTAGTTTTCAGAAACTTTGTCCCAGTTAATAATGCGGAAGAATTCCTTGATATAGTCTGGGCGACGGTTTTGGTAGTGCAAGTAGTATGCATGTTCCCAAACGTCTAAGCACAGAATTGCTTTTTTACCTTCCAATAGAGGATTATCTTGGTTTGCAGAAGATGTCACTTCTAGTTTGCCATCTTTATTAACCACAAGCCAAGCCCAACCAGAGCCAAAGCGTGTAGCTGCCGCAGTAGAGAAGCTTTCAACAAACGCATCGTAGCCACCAAGTTCAGCGTCAATAGCCTCTTTCAAAGAGCCTTGCAATTTAGAAGTATCTGGTTTTGTCATAATTTCCCAGAACATAGTGTGGTTCTTGTGCCCTCCACCATTATTGATAACTGCTTGACGGATATCTTCTGGCACATTAGCAATATCGCCGAGAATGCAGTCTATACAGCCATACGCAAGATCCGGATATTTCGCGATAGCGGCGTTCAAATTATTAACATATGCTTGATGATGCTTGTCATGATGCAATTTCATTGTTTCAGCATCGATAACAGGTTCTAGGTAATCATAAGCATACGGTAAGGGTGCGAGTTCGAAAGGTTTCATAGTAGTCCTCCTTATAATTAGGGCATAGAACAATGCTAATTATTTCGTATCATCGTTCTTGTGAAAGCGATTCGATGCACCTGCATCGGTAGTATAGAGTCAATCTACTAGCATAGCATATATACTTCAAGAAGAGACGTATTATCCTAACTTCAACCAGAAGTTAAGATATACTTTTCAGCCAATAAATTGATATGAATTATCATTCTTTATCTAATTGTACACATTATATAGAAAAACGTCAATATAAAAGGCTAACATAAAAAGGCCATGGGAACTCCCACAGCCTTTCATTAGTTGATTGTTATGTGACTTTTACTCAGCAATAACACATAGTTCTACATAAAAACATATACAGATATATACAAATTATTCAACAATGCACTGACACATTTTCATCGTTGTTAATGCCGCTTGATGGGACTCCTCTGTTACGCCAGCACAACAGCTCGAATCAATGTGAATAGGAATCTCTGGCAAGCCTGCTTTCAACATAATCGCATTGGAAACAACGCAAATATCTGTGCATAATCCGATGAGCGTAATAGACTCAATAGGATTTACCCTATCCATGCCCTCTAACCGAGTGAGCAGCTCAAAAGAAGCAAAGTTTGGTTTATCTACAAATGATACAGGGCTCATAATTGATCGACCTTCTGCAGCCTCAATCAAGCCATCCACAATATGCCAGCCCTCGGTATTTTTAACGCAATGTGGCACTGGTAAAAGCTTTCCTTCTTGGTGTTCCAAGTAATCTCTATCATGCGTGTCACGCGTAAAGATGATAGGACCATCAAAGCTTTCAATTTTCTTACGTACATTATCTACGATTAACTGTGCTTGCGATGAACCAAGGGCACCATCTACAAAATCATTTTGCATATCGATAACTACTAGAACCTTTTGCATAGCTCCTCCTGTATATAGGCTACAAAACAAAGTACTTATTTCCAATCAATATTATTTATACTCTTTATTATTTATACTCTTTATTCTTTATACCATCAATAGTATCTAGCAACTCTATACATTATTATCATGTTGTTGTGAAAGTGTCATCAAGTTATTGTGAAAGTGTTATCAATGAGTCATCGAAGCCCACCTCATACTTTATCGACAAGTAGATATATAATGGACTTCTATTCTTCTGCTATAGCATGTTGCACGCGATTTGGTTCATTATGTGCCAATTTTCCTGCCGCTGCTGCCGCTACGGCACCTACCAAATCATCGAGGAATGTATTACAATGCCCGCCCTCTTCACTATCTAGTTTCTTGATGATACCTGGTTTTACCTTGTCTAAATAGCCATAGTTTGTAAAGCCAATTGATCCATACAAATTAACGATGGAAAAGGCTAAAATTTCATCAATACCATATAAACTTTCATCATTAGCCACTATGCGTTGCAATGGCTGAGATAATTTATTCTGCTCCGTTAACTTATCAAGCTCTACACCCGTAATAATCGCATTATGCACCTCCCGTTTAGATAGTACAGAAGCCACACTTGTGCGACACTCTTCCAGTTTTAAATTCGGCATATACGGTTTTTGTACGTAAAAAACAAGCTCTGCAATGTCATCTAATGTGACACCACGCTCAGCGAGAAGATCATAAGTATATTTCTCTAAATCTTTCGTGGTTTCCATAAGCCCTCCTTTATCGTTTCTTAGAATTAGTATCAGGTAGCATAACAATACTAACGGGAATCGTTACAACAAGCGCTTCATCAGTATCAACATGTTTAGTATTCCAAGCCGCTTCTTTAGCAGCCTCCTCAAAGATAGGGTACGCTTCACGATCTAGTTTCCAATTATTAGGACCTGCTTCAACAGCTACAATATTACCCTTATCATCCGTCTTAACCTCTATAGGAACGATTAATGTTCCATCTGCACTCGTTTCAAAAGCCTCTGGTGGAATGATCACATTATAAGAAATCTGTTGTTGCAATTCATAATTACGCTTGTCCGCAGGCTTTATATCTGCAGCTATAGAACTAATAGGACTCATTGCAGACACTAATAAAGCCAACAATATAACACGGTTAAACATAGTTTCCTCTCATCTAAAAACTCTCATACTATATGCATTATAAGTTGATTATACCACGAAAAAATCCCTACCGAATTTTTATCGGTAGGGATTTCTTAGATTAGATTTTCTTAACCATTTCGGATTTCAATGCCATCGCACCGAAGCCATCAATTTTACAATCGATATCGTGACCATCACTTGCATCGGTGAGGAGGCGAATATTTTTTACGCGCGTACCTTGTTTCAATACGCCCGCGCCTTTTACTTTGAGGTCTTTTACAACAACCACTGTATCACCATCAGCAAGCTCATTTCCGTTAGCATCGCGAATAATACCCGCTTCAGCTGCAGCTTGCGCATCGGCCGCTGTCCATTCATTACCACACATAGGGCAGATAAACATATGACCATCTTCGTATGTGTACTCGTCGCCACACTTAGGGCAGTTAGGTAAATTTGCCATTTAAATCTCCTTTGTTTATTACATAATGAAAGTATTATATCATACCTTGGAAACCAAGCTCTATATTAATATGATGACCATTAGCTCCATATTGATACAAGGGCTATATAATATCTACAATAAAAAACCTAATCAATCTCATTTTCCTTTATTAAAGTTTCATACAACTCCAACTTATCTTCAAGATTATTCTTATAGCCTTCCAATCGTTTGATTTCGGCCTCAATAAATCGATAGTGTTCTTGCAACAGTGTCATTCTTTCACGGGCCGTATGAGCTCCGGCATACCGCAAGTCCGCATATCGTTTGATATTCGCAAGCGGCATCCCCATGTCTTTCAAGCGTTTAATAAACTGTACAAAACCCACGTCCTCCGCATGGTAATTGCGAATGCCGTTCTGTCGCTCGATGTGGAGGAACCCTTGATCCTCATAATATCGCAATGTAGAAATGGACAATCCTACCAATTTTGAAAATTCACCGATTTTCATACTTTCACCACCTTGACCTCAAGTATACTCGAGCATATATCATACGTCTAGACGGAGGTAATAATTATGAAAGAAACACGTTTTAACATCGGTATGAACACATTGAAACAAATTGACGGACTGCACGGGGAGGAGGTGTATAACACAATTCAAGAGATTTCACCGGCCATCGCTGATTTATTGGTCGAACTGTTCGGCGATATCTACACGCGCCCTAACCTGAATTTCAAGGAACGAGAACTGATTACGCTCGCATCCTTGTTGACGCTGGGCGGTTGCGAGGCTCAGCTGAAAGTACACACCAATGCAGCGCTTAATGTCGGTATTGCGCCCGAACAAATCGTAGAGGTCTGCACCCACTGCATCCCCTATGCAGGCTTTCCACGCGTGCTGAACGCACTGTTTACGGTGAAAGCAGTCTTTGAAGAACGAAATGTACTGTAATTAGGGAACGACGGCAACAAAAATAGAGGATTCCGACGGACCCTCTCAACAGCATTATTATATTATGTACATTACACGACGCATCCAGATTGACGATATACGCCAATCTCATTATAATGTAATAAAGAGATAGTCGACGAGTGGTTCCGTCAGGCTCATCCCAAAACATTATAAGACATGCAGAAATGGCCTTTCGTTTTCAGCTACCAGTTGGTAACGAAGGGCTATTTGTCGTTATTACGACAAATCAGCACTATCAATGCGCCAAAGGAAATAACGACAGTTAAGATCCCGAGGACAATCATAATAACTTCATAAGCATTCATAGGCTTTCACCCCCTTCAAAGAAAAAGGGTGACCCAACCTCGTTCGACTATCTTACGTTTATTATAAACCGAACTTATGTTCTATGCAATAAAAAATCTATTAATAAATATTAGTCTATTTATAACTAATAAAAGGGAGACTCTTGATAGAGTCTCCCTTTTATTTGTGTACAAGTTGTACGAAATTAATCCATATTTTTCAATCAATATTTTCTGCTATATACTAATAACGAAAGAGCCATTAACGTGAGTTAGGTTCATCTCCGTCTTTTGAGGGAGGTGACATTATGACTGTATACGAAGCATTATCATTAATGATTTTATTCGCTACCCTCGTAGTGTTAATTCTTAAGAAATAATCAATATATTGATTATAAAATAAGATAAACCTAACGTTTAAGACTAAGTACGGCAATACTTAGACACGTTAGGTTTATCAAATTCGTAATTCTTTGATGAGCCTAACGCCTAGAACACGTTAATTGGCTCTTTTGTACTTATAGTATAGTCTGAATTCTAAAGACTGTCAATTTACTATCCAAGTCGTTTACGCAAAATCGCATAGAGAATCATGCTAATAATAACGCTCATAACAGCTTGAATAGTATTAGTTAAAATACTTGCAATGGCTACGCCTGGGTCGAATACAAAGTATTCGGCGATAAAGTAGCCTGCTACGATAACAATACCGCCTACGATAGTTGCTACCAAGGCAGAGGTAGTTGTCTTATTGTTATAGACAGTACCGACAAGATAGCCTTCAATGCCTTTCACCACGAAGGTGATAGGTACAAAGACTGCATAGCCGAGAAATAAATCAGCTAGCGCCGGACCGATAGCACCAATATAGGCGCCATATTTTCGACCTAATAATAGAGCTGACGTCATAATAACGACATCTCCTACATTGAAATAGCCGCGAATGCCAGGTACTGGAATTTTCGTGTACATGGTAAACAATGTTGCGAGGGCAATCAATACGGCTGTGAGTACTAACGCGGACGTAGTACTACGGGTTTGAACGTGTTGCATAGCGTCCTCCTTATAAAAAAATAGACATGTGACTATATCCATCACATGTCTATACTATATACCTTTATAGTAACACCTGCAAATAAAAGAAATTAACAATACTTCCTTAGCAAATTCTATTGTCATTTACTTTCAGAATAAATACTCTTCACTAGACTTTAACTTAATATAGATACCATTTTACTATATAAATTGCTTCAATCTGACGATGATTAAATAGAAAGGAACTAGCCATGAATATTTTAATCATTTACACCTATCCTAATCATCAAAGTTTTAATGACGCTATTCTGAAAGTAGTGCAACAGAATCTTTCAAAAGACCACAATGTGAACACCTTGGATTTATATGAGGAGCAGTTCGATCCTATATTGCGATTTGATGATACGCACAAACGTCGAGATTTAAGCACTGTGCCGGACATGGAAACCTATCGCAATCTGATTACTTGGGCAGACCATATCATCTTTATCTACCCAATTTGGTGGAGCGGTATGCCCGCAATGCTCAAAGGCTTTATTGATCGCGTATTTACAGCAGGCTTTGCCTATTCATACGGCAAAAGAGGCCTTATAGGTCATTTACAAGGGAAATCAGCCTGGATTATCACCACACATAACACTCCCGTCTTTTTGACGCCGTTTATTCAGGACTATGGCAAGGTATTAAAAAATCAGGTTCTGAAATCCTGTGGCATTAAACCTGTTACACATACCCAGTTGACGGGCACAGAAAACAGTTCGGACGAAAAACGCCGGCGTTTCTTAGATAAAATCGCTAAGATCGCCAGCAGTATTTAACATTTCTAGTATACTATGATTTTTTACCAAAGATTACTTGGTTACCAAAATCACAAATAAATTTACATTAGACTGCTTACAGTTTGCGCTAAGTCAAAAACAAACTGTATACGAAAACCTTCCCAATTACATAGATATTACTCTTCAAATCTCTCTTCTACATTGTAGAGAACCTCACAATCACACCCGCCACCTTCGTTAATAATCCAGGCTAGTACACTTTCAACATCTACGCTCTGCTTTTCCAAAAATTCTCTTGTGAAAGTCAAACTATGATCGCAACCATCATTTGTCTCTAATTTCTCATCTACATAGTCAAAGAGATTCCAAAATAGCTCTTCATCCATAGGCAGATTATCTTTAAACGATTGCCTTTGCTCATCAGCATAAGCCTTTAGCAATTCCTTTTTACGCGCTTTGTCCATTATAACCACCTTTTTAACAAATCGAAACTACTGCGTGGCCCTTCGCTTCTAGCACTTTTTTATAGAACACCTTCATCTGCTCGAAGTCATGGAGAAGCTCATCTATGATTTCCTCCTCTTCTTCGTCATAGTCCCAAATATTTGGGTATAATTCAGCCTCTTTACAGGCTTTCATATCGAAAGATTCGAGTGCTTGATCCATATCAAACTGCTCTAGAGCCGCTACGATATCAGCTATTTGAGAATGTTCCGTATAGGCCATATAGTCTGATAAATCCTCTATAGACGTTACACCAAGCACAGCTTGACTAAGTGGATTATCATCTATTCTATGATCAGTACTCACACCAGTAAGCACGAAGTGAAGGACATCCCACATCTTATCGATGTCGAGCAATAACTCGTCCTCATCGCTCCACTCTTCAACGGTTTCAAAAAGATCCCTCTTTGATGAGCCTAACCCTTTGAGTTCTTTTAAGCTTTCATCACTTATACAATTATAATTTGCAATGAGTCCCATACTCTAAAACCTCCCTAGATACTCAGTAATCTAAAACTTACATAGTTACTTAGGAATCTATAATCTCCATAAATGCCGAATAATTCGAAGCCTCCACTGATAGTTAGTTCTCTATCTCTGTCAACAATTCTAGCAACGTAACCTCATATTTGTTATTTTTGTCTAACAATGGCTTACATAATAGAAGCACTTGTAAAGAATAGTAGTAGAAGCTAAAGAACAGATCATCCGGAAATACCTCTTCTTCCTCATATCTAAGAACATCTTCATCTTCATCATATTCTTCAGACCAAAGATACTCTTCGTTGAGCATATCCTCAAAGTTCGATAATTGATCTACATGTTCTAGCATAAGACCATCTCTAATACACTCAGCAATAATGATGAATAATTCAGCTAATTCTTTTACTAAATATCTTGCGATCTCATTATGGCCTTGTTCTTCAACGGCTTTTTTAAAAATACGTAATAGAAAAATCAACGCAAAGGGCGTAGCATGCCATAAAGTCGATTGATGCTCAATGTTTTGGGCCAGCTCTTCACCTGCCGCATCAATGGCATCAACGTCCTTCATATCCCACAACACCTCAAGATGAGCAGGAAAATCTGTAGCACGGCCGTAAGTTGTGGTCAAACGATGCCAGGGTATATCACTGACTTTCACAGTTTCTATATATGTTTGAGTTGTTGCATTCATCGCATCTACTCCCTTTTTTAGCGCAATAATTATTGGTGAACAATATCTTTCACCAATTCATTAGTATCTATCAGGCGAATTCTACCTCTTCTAGGCTCATCTGTAATCTCGGTGTAGATATCGTCCAATGTGCCTGCCGGTGCTAGTTTCCACAGCTTGCACGGATACAGTTCAACAGCCCCAATGATTTCTAAATGGTCTAGCAATAGGCCTAGATCTTTATGATTAAACCAACAGTCGGTATCGATACCGAAATTTGTATTATCTTTACGACAGGAAATTTGACTATTTAAAAAATCATCCATACTAGGTTTGTGCGCTTGTAAAAGTCTTGTACAGGCCAAATGGTACTCGATTTTCCGCGGTGATTGATCCACGTCAGATACAAAAATAGCTCCATACTCGTTTTCAAACTTAACAGCTAATACGTCGCCCACCTTAAAATGAGGTTCTCGCTTTGTTTTAGATTTACGAACCTTTAGAGGCTTTGGATTTTCACTTTGTAGTTGTACGGCTAATGTATCTAACACCTTTTGCCGTTGTTTGAGCGCCTTACTATCAATTTCTAGCCAAAACTCATGAGCGCCCTTCGCGATTATGTCTAATGCATTCTCTTTGATATCCTGCGGCAGATGACCTATCTTCCACAGCGAATAGGCTACGGCAGTCCAATAAATTTCTGTATAGAATTCGTCAGTACAAAAATTCTGCTCTTCAGCCAGAATTTCTGAAACAATGGTATCAATACTGATACCATCTCTATAGCGCTCAACAATCAAATTATAAATATCATGGCCATCATCACTATCTATGATTTTTACTCCATCAATAGCCATATAATTCTCCTTTTAAACAATACGTCTAGAAAAACAGATTATGTGATTCTGTAACGGTTCCATCATCTTCATGGAAATAACAAATATATAAAGGAGCTCGATGTACAGCGTCATAGAATTTTTGTAATTCAGCAGCCACATTTGCTTCTAAAGGCATGCCTAGCACCTGAACAACGGTTTCCCATACATCCATTTCTGTATAAGAAGCGATTTGATCATGTCGCTCATTGGCATAGGCTTCAAGAGTAGATATGTCCGTATATTGGCTGGCGTCACAATAATCATGCCAGCAAATGCTATACACCAACAAATGGATTAAATCATCTACACTTTCAGCTATACGACCACATTCCCCCTCGCTACTCATATATCCGATAGAGCCATCCTCTAATTGATGATATTCGCCACCGGCACCATCACGAGCAAAAGCTACTCCGTCCACGGAAAAGGTACATCGCCCCTCTACCTCATCACGTTTTGTAGGTTCATCGAGTAAAAAGAAATCAAATAGAGCATCAAAATTTGCTGCCAAGTTAGAATCTTCACACAATAGTTTTAAATAATCCATATTCTTCCCTCTTATTGATTCTCTCATCTCTCTATTTCATCTATTATTTTCTCGTAATGCCAATAATGCAGAAACTTCATCCATGTCGAGATTAAACATATTACTTTCAAGATCAATTGGCTCAAAATAGTAGCGAACCGTATCCGCCCCAAATTCATCGTCTAATTTGGACCATTCTGTCCCTGAAAGCACGGTAAATCCGAGCGTATCGTTTCCAAGGCTTTCAGCAAACCAACGCACCTCATAATCAGGCTTAACAAAGTCGTTGAAGTATTTGATGGTCACATCCCGATCTTTCTCATCACCGTAGGGAATTAGCAATTTTTTATCGCCCTTTTGTAACACAATATCGTCACCATAGGGCTTGCCATTACTAACGGGTTGAATGTCGATAGGCTCATCCATTATGTCATTAAAATAGTTCACCACATCTTCGTCATCCTCGCGCCAGTCAATCCAGCTGATAGCTTCGGAATCAAATAAACCATATACATCAATGTCATTGGCAAAGAAACTTCTTACTTGATTATATATATCTTCCATTATCTCTCCTGTATATCGTTTATATCTTAAGCTAGGCTACTACACCCATATCGCCACTTTAAAATAACTCTATAATATTTCAACTTTATAATGCTTCATAAATCACATCTTGTTGAGCCGTAAAGTTTTCATCAAAAGAAACCAAAACATATAGATGTCCTGCTGGGGATTCACCTATATCATAACCTAGTGCAAATGCATCGTAACAACCTGACTTATCCAGCATTATATCCGTTAGTGTTAGCACTTTATCCTCTTTTGGCGATATATCCTTTAGTATGACTTCCTGAACCAATCGATCTAATTCATCTAATTGAACATATAATTGTCCCCACATTGGTAGTGAAAGCACCTCAGCCTCAGTATAATCGGTACAACTAATATTGAGATTTTGAAAGGCTTGTCCTATATTCTCTAAGCGATTAGTACCAAATCGGCGAGATACAAAGTAAACCCCATACGGTTCTACAGACCAGCTTTCAATATTCCATAATGTCATTAATTCCGATTTTCTCATTAGGATGCTCCATTAATTGATTATCCTGCAATATCTGCATCAACAGGGTTCCCATCCGCATCAATATGGGCTATGATACAGTGTCCCCAGAAGATATCATCGTCGTCATAATAGACCTCTATGGTGCCATCATTACGAAACGCCAATTCGCCCATAGTAATACGCTTGGCAAATACGTCCGCTGTAATCGGGTCTTGGTCATCGTTATCTAGCCAGTCATTAGCAAGATCTAGCAATGTCTCACTAATATATGCACTAATTCGTTGTTCAAATGCTTTGAAATTCTCGATTGTATTGAAAGCCGCCAATGCTACGGTACAGCTTTCATCAGAACCCTCATCCACATCAAGGGTGAAAGCATAATCATCAATTCTAGATGTATAGTATTGATACTCTCGATTTAACAGGAAATCGCCCCTGTCAGTATGAAGGTATTTAGGGGTTTTCAAATAAGCTGACAACACCTCCAACTCGCTATGTTTAGCATGTTCCTCTAACACCGCAAGCACATAATAGCGATTATTCCAAGAAGGGCGCATATAGCCTAAATCCTCTATAGGTTTTGCTTTCTTAACTAACAATTTGTAGACCCCATGAGGCTCAAAAGAATAACCCCATCTATCTTCAAGACCATCAATAATCCACGTCAAAATACCTTCGCTGCGGTCAAGTACTCCAGTTCGTGTATCTAGGATAGCATCGGTGGATACTAATGGTCTATGGTACTTATCCAAATAAGGACTAGCCCCATTCGCATCACTGCGCGGCAATGCATAAATTTCAAACTCTTCCGATTCAAACTCTGCTTCATATTCTGGTAGACGTACAACACTCATATGACTCTCTCCTATTCATTACATTTATACGGTGCAAATTGTTTACAGTTAAGAATTACAACCTTTTTATAGATACTGCCACATTATAATCGTGCTACTACATCATAATTCTCGTTACATCACAAACGTTCTGCTACATCGATTCTATGTAACAGCTCTTTTGCTAGTTCTTGGGCCGTTTCGAATTTCTCATTTGAAAGCACCATAAGTACAAAGCTATCGGTTCCGATATCCATACCTACTAACTTATGGGCTTCCCATGTGGCATTAAGATCCGCACTCCAGTCCGTAATGCATTGGTCTTCATCTAATGCTGCTGTATCAATAGTTAGATTTTCGCTAGTATCTAAAGACTTGTTACGTATTAATTTCTGCACATTATGAACAAAATCCTCTAGTTCACACTTACAGCTTAGCTCTACGGCATATCCTTTAGATACTAGTTTCTCATAAAGGTTCCACCAACTATCTTCTAATTCTTCCATGGAGCGCAACTTAGCCTCGGTCATAAAAGATTTAGCTTGTTTAGCATCGCCTAGTAATAACGTTGCTAGCTCTGTAAATGTTGGTTTCATCTGCTCTATATCTAGATTTGCTACTTCTACACACAAACTACGATCAGGTACTCTGCGTTTTTTCACAAAAGCCCGCATCATCTTCACCGCATCAGGATAACTCACATCTGCCATACGATAGGTCTTACCATCTATGTCTAAGAATATATCCACTGCGTCCTGCGTTTTCCCTACACGAGCTTTCATCGCAGTACAACCATTGATCGCATGAGATGGGTATAACTCCATGTACATGAAAAATCCATCATGCATGGCCTTTAGAGTATTATCTATACCAACTATGTTAAAACCGTTTCGATTATAATCAGGGCTCTTCATACGCCACTCTTCGTAGTTATCGAAGAGCTTTTCTTGAATCCAATTGTAAAAGCTCATATACACTCTCCACTATACACTGCCCTTTACATACAATAATTATCTTAATTATATCATTATAAAGAGATACTTATCATAAAACTTATGTTTAATTAGCATAAGAATAATTTCTGATAAAATAGGTTTTCAAACCGATTCTGCTCTATGAGACAGTGTTTTAGATCTCAAAACCTAAAAAGAGCCAAGATTTAAGTCTTGGCTCCTAAAAAGACATAATACTAAAAAACATATGCCCATTAATTATTTTATTGGTGCGCCTAACCGGAATCGAACCAGTGACACGCAGTTTAGGAAACTGCCGCTCTATCCAACTGAGCTATAGACGCATGTATACTTTATTATATCGTTTTTAATAAAGTATACGCAAGGCGTCTTTATTGTTGTAGGTATTGGTTATTTACTTGTTTTTGTTCTTCTGGGCTGAGGTTTTGGTAGCCTTTAGCTAATGCACTTACCCAAGATCCGTAAGCAGGGTTTGGGAATACCACAAAGGTAGTACCAAAGTCCTCTTTATGATTGTCGATGATGGCATTTCTTTCAGCTAGTGTCTTGCCTTTTGTGCCGATTGGGAAATCACCGGCGTTATCGCCCATATATACAATGACATAATATTTTTTAGCAATCATATCAAAGCGAGGTTGTTTATCAGAGTCTTTTTCGAATAGTAGTACATGGTCTTTATCGACAGAGGGGAATCCTAGTTCTTTAAAGTTCTGTATCGTTACATCAAGGTTTACAGGTGCGTAGCGGTTTGAAACATAGAAGATTTCTACCCCTTGTTTATGTACTTCATTTAGAAATTCAACAGCGCCAGGCATGGCTTGCGATTTTCCTTGATGTACGGCTTGACGCCACCAAGGAGCATCAAAACGGCCATTACCATTTACAATGCTTTCACCCATCAACTTGGTATTATCCACTACGGTTTCGTCCGCATCAAGAACGATAGCTAAAGGTTTTCTTTGATGAGATGGATCAGTAACGGCCATCTTAACGGCATTCATTGCCACATTATACCCTTGATACGCCAACGCTCTGTACTCTGCAGAGGTACGCATCCATAGCAAGCCCATCGTTTCAGTTTCGGCTTGGTACTGTTGCTTTTGCTTGAGGGCTTCCTGTGCCGCTACATCATTAGCTACTACATTATTAGTTACTGTATGATTTGTTGTAGCACTAACTCCATCATTCTTAACTGCTGTAACAGTAACAGGCTGAACTGGTTGAGCCTGCGTTACAACAGCAGCAGAAACAGGGCTATTTGTTTTTACCTTAGTTGGAGAATCCGCTTGTACCACAGGCCCCATACAAAGGCTTCCTCCAATACAAGCCACCGCCACATACCATGCCAAACTACTAGATTTCATAACTGCCTCCTATTCACATGTAACATTTCGTGTAAATTCAACACATCATATAATTCTACATAGTTATACTAAAATCCTTTTAAAATTTGTATATTTTTAACACAGCAAAAGAGCCCTTGCTACACATCTTTGATGATTCTTAACTTAGATGTGATTAGCAAAGGCCCCTTAAAGGGTTTTATTTGTTTATAAGATAATTGGTGTCAGTGTATAAAAATTTTGTGTGAATTTAGATTTTTTATAGATTTGTTTTTATATAAGTGTAAGAGAGTTATTAGTTAAGAAAGTTCTTTTCAATCGTTAGTATTATTTAGATAAACTATTTTAATGTTGCTTAAATAATATCTTTAGTCTTATTTCACATCACTAAAATCAATGTCCATGCCCAATGCTTTGGCAACGCCTTCACCATAAGCTGGATCACATTGGTAGCAATGTTTTGCATGACGTTCTTTGATGAAATCAGGTACACCATTCATAGCCGCTGCCGTATTGTCAAACAAGGCTTGTTGTTGTTCAGGGCTCATGAGGCGGAACAATTTACCTGGTTGTGTAAAGAAGTCAGAGTCGTCTTCATAGAAGTCATATTGGTAGGCTGCACCAGATACGTCGAGAGGAGGATTTTTGAATTCCGGTTGTTCAGCCCATTCACCAAAGCTATTTGGTGCGTAGCCAATTGTAGACCCATGGTTTCCATCTATACGTCCTTGACCATCGCGATGATAGATATTTACAGGACATTTAGCGGCATTAACAGGGATTTGATAATAATTTGCCCCTAGACGATAGCGTTGCGCATCCGCATAGGAGAACAAACGACCTTGTAGCATTCTATCAGGAGAGAAAGAGATACCAGGAACGATAGTAGTTGGTGCAAATGCAGCTTGTTCTACATCTTGGAAATAATTTTCTGGGTTGCGATTAAGTTCCATCACACCCACTTCAATCAATGGGAATTCATCGTGATACCACACCTTTGTTAAGTCAAACGGATTGTATGGCATGTTGTTAGCCTGTTCTTCCGTCATCACTTGAATGCATAATTTCCATTTAGGGAAATCGCCGCGTTCGATAGCATCGAAAAGATCCCGCTGATGGCTTTCACGGTCATTAGCCACAAGATCCGCCGCCTCAGCATTGGAAAGGTTTTCAATCGGTTGTTGGCAAACCCAATGGAATTTAACCCATACACGTTCATCATTTTCGTTGATAAGGCTGTATGTATGGCTACCGAAACCATGCATTGTGCGATAAGACTTAGGAATGCCACGGTCACTCATTACGATTGTTACTTGGTGCATAGCCTCTGGCAAGCTAGTCCAGAAATCCCAATTTGCTGTCGCATCGCGAAGATTTGTTTTCGGATTCCGTTTTACAGCGCGGTTCAAATCAGGAAATTGCAATGGATCGCGGATAAAGAATACCGGTGTATTGTTACCTACGAGGTCCCAGTTTCCTTCTTCCGTATAAAATTTTACGGCAAAGCCACGAATGTCGCGTTCTGCATCGGCCGCACCGCGCTCACCGGCAACGGTGGAGAAACGCACGAATAACGGCGTTTGCTTGCCTACTTCAGAGAAAATTTTTGCTTTCGTATATTTTGTAATATCGTTAGTTACTGTGAAAGTACCAAATGCACCAGATCCTTTAGCATGCATGCGGCGTTCAGGAATCACTTCGCGCTCAAAATGAGCTAATTTCTCCATGAGCCAAACATCTTGCATCAATACAGGACCACGTTTACCTGCTGTAGCAGAGTTGCGATTATCTGGTACAGGAGCGCCAAAGGCGGTTGTTAGTTTCTTTTCATTATTCATGTTACAAACTCCTACTTAGAGATCAAAATTAAAGTAATTTACTTTACATAATTTTTAAATCATATATCTCAATTACGATAAAAATTATTAATGGATAATTATTATCTATTAATATGTAATTAGAATAGCATAAATTTTTTAACAGAACAACCCTAAATCTTTATAAATTTTGTATACACGATATCATTTATAATTTTAAAATGAGAATTTCAATGTTATATATTTAAATGCTGTTAAGATGTACCTACAAAAATACGCAAAACAAAAAACACCTTGTTTCTACTAACCTGTAGATCACAAGGTGTTTTCATTCAATTTATGCCGGACGACTCCAGTCAACTTGTACGTCGATAGCTTCCCACATGCGTGTTAAAGCTAACTTAAGATTATCCAAAGATTCTAATGGTTTTACGGTCAACCGTTCATACGTATCAAGACCTGTAGCATGCTCAATAGCATGTTCATTATTTAAGTAAGCGATTACCTTATCAACCCACTCTTGTTCAGGTAAATCTACGGACACTGTTTTTGTTTCTGTATCATAAGACAAGAAACCATTACTGTTTACGCCATAATGGATGGCCACACGAAATAAACTCATATCTATACCTCTCTTGCGGTAATTTATTAACACTACACCCATATTGTAACATGAACAATTATATTAGCGAAAGTATTCAATATAAACTTTATAAGTCCTTTTTGATGGTCTTTTTAGGTCCTTCAATAGATGCGTGTGTATCTGCAATTATAGACCGATTAGCCGCTTTAGTCGAGCCTGCATCAACTTTAGTAGATACCCCATCCTCTTGACCAAGCTGTGCATCCACGGCCGCTTTCAACTCTGACCGTTTTCTGCGTATTCCATTGTCTCCGTGAAAGCGTTGCCATAACGCCCCACTCATGACAGCGGTTTCACCAAATTTAGACTCTAAGGAGTCTAACACACTAGATAGCTTATCCTCTGTTTTATCCTGTGGGGATTCAAAGAGACTGTCCTGCATAGGAACCTCCTCATCGAGACCACTCACAGTAAGGCCTAATAAACGGATAGGACCAGGCGGATCCATAAAAGTAATCTCACTGGAACTACTATATTTAGACCCAATATGGTTAGAACGATTATCTTTAGAACTACTATATCTAAAATCAGTAGATTTCACTTTCATAGTTGCCCCTAGTGCTTCTACGTCTTTCTTTGTACCTTTCGGATTCTTACTCGTTTTATCTTGCATGAGCTTATTCCACAAGAGCAGCGCAGTTTCAAAAAATACATGCTCATGATCTGACGGCGTATCTAGCCGCTTCTGTCGTGATACGGTAGTGAAATCATCATACCGAACCTTGATAGATACAGTATGTCCATAAAGGCTACGTCTCCGAAGCCGTTTCGATAAACGGTTTGCAAAGTACCTAAATTCTAATTCAATAGCACGGCCTTCTGTAAGATCTTCTTCATAGGTTTCTTCAGCTCCAATCGATTGTGTCTTTCGGTCTGTTTCAACAGGTCTATCATCGATACCATTCGCGAGTTTCCATATGCGCTTTGCCTGATTTCCCACAAGAGGAATTAAAGTGCTTTCATCAGGCAAAGACTGAATATGACGTATCAGATGAAAGCCACCAGCTTTCAAAATTTTCTCTGTCCGAGGGCCAACACCCCAAATACGTTTAATAGGCAAAGGAGCTAGCACCTCTTTTTCACGACCGTATGGGATGACCACAAGACCATCTGGCTTATCTAAATCAGAGGCTAATTTAGCAAGAAATTTATTGGGTGCTAAGCCTGCAGAGATAATAAGTCCTGTTTTCTCGAATACACGATCTTTAATGGCTTGTCCTAGAGCTTTAGGACCACTATACATGGTAGACATGCCGCTCACTTCAAGAAAGGCTTCATCAATAGATAGAGGCTCAATATAAGGGGTGAATTCTTTCATGATGGAAAAAATTTGGTTCGACACTTCTTTATATCGATCCATCCGAGGATATACATAGATGCCATCAGGACAGAGTTTCTTAGCTCTCGAGATTGGCATCGCAGAGTGAATACCAAATTTTCGAGCCTCATAGGAACAGGTAGCTACAACACCACGTGAAGAAAGACCACCCACGATTACGGGGTGGCCTTTATACTCTGGATGATCCAGTTGTTCTATGGACGCGAAGAATGCATCCATATCAACATGCATAATCCAACGTCTCATTGTTACGCTTCTTTTTCGTGCTCAGAAATGCGGCAGTATTTAATCTGCGCACAAATGCACTCATCTTTAGTTTTATATAATTGAGGGAGAATATCTAAAATATCGGCAAATGTAGCTTCATTAATGGAGTAACGCGTCCATAAACCATTACGTTGAGAGTTGACTACACCTGCATCAATTAAGATTTTCATGTGGTAACTCAACGTAGATTGAGACAAATTGAAGCTCGCTAAAATATCGGCTGCACATAATTCATTGCAAGACAACATATCGATGATGTGTAATCTTGTTTCATCACTTAATGCCTTAAAAATCGTCGCTAAACGTTCGTAAGAAACTTCAACCATATCTTTAACTCCTCAGATCCTTATCAAAAAATATCAATCTACTTCTTGGTACTATTATATACTATTTCTTAATGTAAATCTATTTTTTTCTTTATATTTGTATCTTAATAATTTATTATGAATACAAAAAAATTATAGATAAGTAAATTTCGTCTTATTATAAACTAATTTAAGCACGTATCTCTTTGTATAAAATGAATATTTTAAACAAATTTTCATTTTATAGATTTATCTGAATATACATTTTTCTGTATATATAACAATTATGCTCTATTATCCATTATATATTTCTCGATATACTCACACTTTAATAACTATATAGCATACTTCGATATACCGCACCACTGTAGCAACCTAAAGGATTAGATATAGAGTACCCACGTTTATATTCTACATCTATTCAACACAAAAGACCCCTCTACGAGGGGTCATATCTGTATAATTCTATAAATCGATTGCATAGCAAAAAATATTAAAATGTATAATATTATATCAATGCTACCAAATACAAATTTCCTATTATATCAAATTAGTATAGCTTAGAATACATTTACTAAGTCGATAGTTTGGCTACGGTTAGGACCAACGGATACGATACCCAAAGGTACACCTGTTACTTCAGCAATGCGTTCTACATATTTACGAGCATTTTCAGGCAATTTGTCGTATTCACGAATACCAGAGATATCAGTTTCCCAACCTGGCAATGTTTCGTACACTGCTTCGCATGCTTCAAGATCTTTCAAGTTAGCTGGGAAGCCTTCTACGTCTTTACCATTTAATTTGTAACCTACGCAGATTTTCAATTCTTTGAAAGTATCAAGAATATCCAAGCGAGTAATAGCCAAATAATCAAGGCTGTTAAGACCTGCTGCGTATTTTACAACCATGAGGTCTAACCAACCACAACGACGAGGACGACCCGTTACAGTGCCGAACTCATGACCAAGTTCACGAAGGTTATCGCCAGTTTCGTTAAGAAGCTCTGTAGGGAACGGACCTGCACCAACGCGTGTAGCGTAAGCTTTTACTACACCGAAGATGTTTTTCAAGTAGTTAGGACCCACACCAGCTCCTGTGGAAGCGCCACCTGCGATTGGATGAGAGGATGTTACAAATGGATAGGTACCATGATCAAGGTCGAGCATAGTAGCTTGAGCACCTTCGAACAATACCTTTTTATCCTCTTTTACAGCTTTAAGAACAGCCGCATTAGTATCTGTTACATAAGGTTTCAAGGCTTCAGCGTATTTGATGTAATCCGCTAAGATTTCATCATAGCTAACAGGTTCAGCATCGTATACCTTAGTAAGCATTTTATTTTTGAACTCTACATTGTACGCTAATTTTTGTTTAAATGTTTCCATATCATACAAATCACAGATACGGATGCCGATACGATTGATTTTATCAGCGTAGCAAGGACCAATACCATTTTTAGTAGTACCGATTTTAGCATCCCCTTTAGATACTTCTTCCGCAGTATCTAGAGCGATATGGTATGGCATAATGACATGTGCACGGTCAGAAACTTGAAGGGTTTTAGCAGATCTGCCTTGCTTTTCAAGCCCTTCAATTTCTTGTAACAAAACTTTAGGGTCGATAACAACACCAGTACCCACGATATTTTGTTTGTTATCGTATAAGATACCACTTGGCAAAAGGCGAAGTGCAAACGCTTTATCATCAACTACAACAGTATGACCCGCGTTATTACCACCTTGACTGCGCACCACAACATCCGCACGTTCTGCGATCCAGTCAACAATTTTACCTTTCCCCTCGTCACCCCATTGAGTGCCGATAACCATACTAGTTGCCATATCTATATCCTCCATATAACAGTCGAAACAATTCATTTTTATTATACAACAATGTTCGGATTCTGTGAAAGTATTTATACAAATTCAATCTTTAGTTTCTTCCCAAACGCATGGGCTATTTTCTGTAAAGTTTTTAAGGATGGATTGCCATTACCATTTTCAATCTTACTAATATCAGACTGTGTAATACCTGTTAACTCAGATAATTGCATTTGCGTCATATGTGCTGCTAATCGCGCCTCAACTATATTCTGAATAATTTGGTACTCATCATCTAACGCATCCCACTCTTTCTTAAACTTCGGATTTTTTAATTGTTTCTCTAAATATTGATCTAACGTTTCCATATTATGTATACCTCTCAATATAGTCATTTTTATATTTAATAGCTAATTCAATTGCACTCTTTGGTGTTTTTATAGATTTCTTTACAAAACCATTTGTTAAAACAATCTTCCTAGCGTATCCCCACTTAGAGTTTCATAAAAAACAACAGAAAACGTATCCATATTATTCCTCCTAATACTAGAAGAAATCTTTACTTAATTATATGTTAAAACATATATCAAGTAAAGATATTAAGATATATAAAGTCAAAGTCTTACTATATCCAATATAGATATCTGGTTCATTAAAGTAAACAAATAGGAGGTGACCAATAGTCACCTCCCATGTATTGACATTTTATCGAGTCAAAATATTCTATTTTAGTTCTTTTATACGATTTTGCTACTTACATGTTATTATGTCTTTAATATGACCCTATTGCATTGATGTTATTTTGGTTCTTTTAACCAGAAGCTCATAAGCAAGCCTATAACCCCTACAGGGATCAGTGTCATCAATGCCGTTTGTACGTCATAAATATCTGCTAGATGCCCTACATAAGGAGCCACAAGGCCCCCTAAAGTAATACCAAGGCCTAGCGTAATACCAGATGCAAAGCCCGCATTTTTAGCAAGGTATTGTTGACCTAACACCGTAATTGGTCCGTATTGTGAGAATACACCAAATGCCATCGGTATCATAGCACCAAAGAAGCCCCACATATTAGGCACAAAGATAAATACTAAAACAGACGGCAAGAAAATCAGATTACCTAAGCGCACAGTTTTAAGAAATCCAAGTCTATCCGATAAGGCCCCTCCCATATAGGTAAGAACGGCCCCCATAGCAAAGTACAAGGTAAGCGCCAAGCTCGATGTACTGGCGCCTCCATTGATAACGGTAATGTACAGAATCGGAATGAAGATAGATAATACAGAGAATAATATAGATCGAGAGGCTATGACAAAGAATAGCTTCCCGAAGCTAACCCAATCATTTGTGCCCATGTTAGCAGATTTAGCACGGCTTTCACTTTCACAGGTACGAATCGTATCTGTTTCACCCGTAAAGGCATACATATACAGCAATACGCCTAACAAGGCGATAGCGGTAAACACCCATAAGAAATGTCCGCCAAAGACGTAAACACCACCAGCAATAAAGGGTCCCAACGCAAAGCCCGCACTGCCCCCAACTGCAAAGCGGCCCATGGCGTTACCGATTTCATGAGATTGCGTACGATTTACAAGAAGAGCCGCCTCGGGATGGAATAACGCGGCCCCTCCCCCGGCCAAGAGCGACAAAGCAAGAATCATCTCGTAACTCGTAGCCAATGCCATAGCGCTAATAGACACGAGAGTCACCGTAAACCCAACGGGAATAAACCAGGGCACGCGCCACCGATCTGCCACATAGCCCAATACAGGCTGTGCGATGGAAGCCACCACGGTATTACAGAAAATGATGGAAGCCGATTGATAGTAATTAAGTCCAAAGTTAGCGATAAAAAACGGTATGAGGGCCGCCAGCGAACCTTGACCAAAGTCATTAATGCAGTGGAAAATAGGCGGTCCGTATTTTCGTACAATACGTTTCATATAACCTCCTAAAACAAATAGATGGTTTCTAATGTAAGACGAGTATATAAAAGCCTGCTAGAAAACTAATTTATAATTATCTGTTAAAATAATATACTTCTATCTAAAATGGCATATTGCTTCCAAAACAAAAAAGGTAGATATAGCCAACACCTAATGCATGTACCATAGGCTTATTGGTCTATACCTACCCTAGTCTTTCATATGTTATGTGGGAAGTACCCTACAATTATAGGCCAAAGCGAGCCATGATTGTATCTACATGTCTTAGCAATTTATATGGATCAAAGCATGCATCAATTTCCTCATCAGTCATGTACTTCTTAATGTTTTCATCAGCTTTTAAACCTGTTGCGAAATCTTTGCCTTCAAGCCAGCGTTCCATAGCATGTTTTTGAACCCAACGATATGCTTCGTCACGTACCGCACCTTTATCGACAAGGTGTGTCAAAATTGTTTGGCTGAATACGAGGCCCCCTGTAAGGTTAAGGTTTTTAAGCATAGTTTCAGGGTATACCAACAACTTATCAATGGTGCGAATTGTTAGGTGTAGCATATAATTTAACGAGATTGTCGCATCCGGCAAGATAACCCGTTCTACAGAGCTATGAGAAATATCGCGTTCATGCCACAACGCTTGATCTTCGTAAGCAGATTGTGCATAGCCACGAAGTAAGCGAGCCATACCACAAATTCTTTCACATGTAATAGGGTTGCGTTTATGAGGCATCGCAGAGGAACCCTTTTGTTTAGGGCTGAAATATTCTTCTGCTTCGCGCACCTCTGTACGTTGTAAGTGACGGATTTCTAAAGCGATTTTATCCAATGTGCCGCCTACAACAGCAATAGTGGACAACAATTCAGCGTGACGGTCACGTTGTACTACTTGTGTAGCGATTTTAACAGGTTCAAGACCTAATTTTTCGCATACGTATTGTTCTACGAATGGATCGATATTGGAGTATGTACCAACAGCGCCAGACAATTTACCAACGGCAACGCTTTTACGAGCATGTTCCATACGTTCAATATCACGTTCTACCTCTGCCATCCACAACGCCAATTTCAAGCCAAATGTAGTTGGTTCGCCGTGGATACCATGGGTACGGCCAATCATAGGAGTATATTTGAACTCAGCGGCACGACGACGCAATACTTCGTGCAAACGCTTTAAGTCATCAATTAAGATATCGCAGGCTTGTTTCATCATGTATCCAAGCGCCGTATCTTTCACATCTGTAGAGGTAAGGCCAAGATGGATGTATTTAGCCGCTTCAGGACCTACGTATTCGCCCACTGCTGTTACGAAGGAAATAATATCATGGTTTGTTTCCTTTTCAATCTCATGAATGCGCTCAACGTCGAAATTGCCCTTTTCCCGAATTGTTTTCGCCGCGTCTTTAGGAATGACACCCAACTCTGCTTGTGCCTCAGAGGCGAGGGTCTCCACCAATAACATTGTGTCGAATTCGTTGCGTTCGCTCCAAATATGGCCCATTTCTTCTCGTGTATAACGTGGTATCATGATGTCTCCTTTGCATGATAAAAGCTAGATTTATAGGATTATTGTACCATATGTGAAAGCTCCATTCAACGAACGGAGCCAAATTTTCCGAATGATAATTATATTAATTTTACTTATCGTTCGACTTTAGTTATTAAATCTTAGTTGTTCAATCCTAGAAAAAGGATACACATATTTAACTACAGAGTCTAAAACAGAAAAAAGACAAACACAATCATAGCATTAATAGTATAGATAAGAATAACCCGAACTATACTCTCTCTAATTTCTCATATAGTTATATAGTAATAAATTAATCAATACTATATCATAGCTATACATTGTGATATATAATAAACATACAGACTAAATGTACTGCGAATAATTGCTCAATCTATACACGAGCTTTATACTAATAGTAACAAACATTTCTACTATGGGGGAGGCTTTCATGGCAACTTTAAATCGTAAGGAACGCCGCGCACAGCGCAACGAATCTAATACTATAGGTATTCTATTACGTCTATTCTTTGGGCTCAGCTTTATCGGCTTGGCGGTAGTCCTTTTTGGCGAGTTTGATTACAACTTTATCTTCTCCATCTTTACGGCAGACATCGTAGTATCTTTAATTTACGTAATGATGAATAAATCGCGTATTACTACATCCTTAGCAGTAAACACAAATGTACGTGTTATCATCGCATTTCTCATCATGTTAATTACTATGTTCTTCTACGCTTTTGCATTGTGGCGAGCTGATCAATTCAGCACACCTATGCAAGTCACATTATTCATCGGTGGCCCCATCGTATATCTAGCGGTCTTCAACTCTACGAAAACGATGCTTACCAATCAAAATTAATACAATCTTTTTTTACAACCATAACAAAGAGGCATATCCCATACTAATGTATGTAAGATATGCCTCTTTATTGTCCTAAAACAACAGGGACTGCTAGATATACAGGTTCCCCTCTTCGATTGATAATAGAACCACTGCTTTTAACGATGCGCATTGCTTCCTCTTTGACTGGTTGCGGTACATCCTCTGCGATGAGCGGTGTATGTTCTCCCACGATGACATGTCCATTAACGTCAAAGTTAACACGCACTACAACCTTACCTGTTACGATTGACCCCTTCCCCTGTTCTTGTACCGTTCGTAAATATTCTTGAGGGTTGATATCCGACTTTTGTAAAAGCGCTTGTTGCCCTGGTGTTAAGAGCCCCCACGCAAGATCAGATAGGAAGGATAAATCACTAGCTTCGGCAAAGCCGTTTCCATTGGCATTCGGATCAGATGTTATATCCTTACCCTTAGGAGCATTGTCAGGCTTAGAGGATTTTCCGTCTTTGGAATCATTTCCACCCGTAACTACAGCTTGTTCATTATTAGTCGTTTCCGATTCTATGGCCTTGGGAACGGCCCATTCGCGACGAGCATTAGATGTAGTCTTATTGGCATTTAAATTATGAATACTTTCATCACCTGTATTTTCCGTTACAAGAGGATCTGCCTTAGGCGCAGGGCCTTCTGGAGTCGGAGGTTCAACCGGTGGCTTATCCTTAGGTATAGGCTCAATAGCCGTAGTTTCCGCATCACTTTCACTATCCTCAGGCAGATGAAAGCTAACCTCTGCGGCATCATACGCCACACCGGTTCCAACGATACCACGCAAAGAAAGCCCCATGCCAGAGATAAGCATGATGGTAATGCCTAAAGATACAATAAAAGGTTTCAGATAATGTGATTCAAACATGGAATCACTTCCGTTCCGTAGCGACGCTAATATATTTAGCACCGTTCACCTTGAGCATGTCCAAAAGCTCGATAACATCGTTATAATATACATCTTTTGAAGCGCGAATCACAAAGGCCTGTTGAGGTGCTTGTGTAACGATAGATTTGACCTCTTGCGCCAAGCGATCCGAAGAAATTTCCTGATTATCGATATACAGCGTGTGCGTTGTAGTCAAGGTAATGGTGATAGGTTCGATAGATTTCGCCGTAGACGACGATGCAGATGGTAAATTAAGCGGAATTTGTTGCTCTGTATTCATGTACAGCGTGCCTACCATGAAAAATACTAATAAAAAGAATACGATATCAATCATGGGAATAATCATGATGGTAGGCTCTTTTTTAACCCCTAATGTGCGTCGTCTCATATATCATGTTCCTCATTGTACGCATCAAGGATATTACCGCACTCATGTTCTAATGTCGCCACAGAATCGTTGACCTTTGCCGCACAGTAACTATGAAAGCCAAGCGCAATAATGGCCACGGTCAAACCTGTAGCCGTTGCCACTAAGGCCTCAGAAACACCACCTGTAATAATAGTTGGGGCCCCAATATCGCCACCTACCACAGCAAACGCACGAATCATGCCGAGGACCGTCCCCAACAAGCCCAACAACGGAGCCATTGTTACAACCATACTGAGCCAACTAAGGCCTCGTTTTAAACGTTCATCAGCGTACGACACTACATCTTGAAGGCGGTTTTCCAAGCCATTATAATTCTTTGCACTGCGGATAGCACGGGCAAATAAAGAACCAAGTTCCTCTGTATCACGTTCCAAAACACTTGGTAACATAATCCAAGATTGGTTTTTCTCTAAGACCTTATTAAAACGGTGCAAGTCCTTTGTAAACTTGCGATACAGAAAGATACGTTCAATGCCAATCATCAAGGTAAAAAGTAAAAAAATCACCAGCGGATACATAACAAATCCACCAGCTACAAATAAATGCGCTATACTACTCATACTAACCTCCAAAAGCCACATACCTTTAGGCTCTATTCGGGTTAATTATACCACGTTTTATCCCACCGAAAACAGATATAGAGCGTAAAACCACAACATAAATAGATATAGGACGACTTGCAAGATAAATATAGACTAATTCGCTAGATAGACATAAGCTAGCTAAAGTCCACAGGATAAAATTAGGGTTATAGGGCAAAACCAACACGTTTTGTCCTATAACCCTAAAATTAAAATACAAAAAGGCTGCACTAGAAATGATATACATTCTAGTACAGCCTTTTATGCGTTCCTAAATAGATTAGTCTTTTTTAATAAAGCCTACAATGAAACCACCTACTGACAGTGCAATGCCTAAACCGCTACAGAACATACCAATAGTATACCACAATGTGTAAGATTGGTTATTCTCAGAAATCGCCTTTGCTGCCGCTTGGGCATTTGTAGCGTTTCTCGCAATTTCCAAATTAGCCGCCCCTGGATCTGGATTTAATAATAGAATCGCAATACCAATAATTAGAACGACTACACCTACAGGTAATAATAATTTTTTGTTCATTTAAATATTCCTCTCCTAACATTTCATAACATGGCATATACGATTAGGTATTATTTATCGAGTTTGTTCATATCCAAGCGATTTACACTGCCAATAAAGCTATTGTAGGATTCAATCATATCATTGTAATGATCAGCTGTTTGGTCACCTAAGAATGTACGAATTCTACCAATAGTTGTATTTAAATGAGATTTAGCAGAATTATAGTCTGGACTAGTAATGCTGCTGGACACATCCATGATACCTTGCAACTCTTGGTTCGCCGCATTTACATCGATTTGCTTGCCTTCTTCAAAGCTATCCAATAATGCAGTTAAACGTAAATGAACTTCTTGAGCAGCAGCTGCATTTTTCTTACCGGAATCTTTAAGTTCTTTCAACTGTTCTTGTTGATTTTCCGTATTATGTTTGTGAATTACAGCGTCTAACTGATTATATGCTGCATAGAATTGATCATATAGTTGAACGTATTTAGGTCCTAATTGTTGTTCCTTAGCATAATTATCTGCTTGATATGAATTAGTTTGATAGTACGTATCCAATTCACTTGCTACTGGTACAATGTCCTTTAATACAGCTAATACGTTATCAAGAGGTTCCTTCATATCATCATATGGTATACCAGCATCTTTAGCGGCTTGTAATTTTTGTTGTAAACTATCAAATTTTGGTGCCATAAAGCTTGATAAATGTTGACCCTCTCTTAGTTTTTGAATGGAAGGATTAATAGCATATCCAAAGCTTACGGTGCCACTGTTAAAATTACCAACTGCTTCGATATACTGATTAAACACTTGAATGTCTTTTTGCGATGCCTTTTGAGCGCCTTGCTGCACCCCATTGGCAATCTTAGAAAAACTACATCCACTCATGAATAATGGTGCTGTTAGAGTAGATGCACACAATACGGCTGTTAACATTTTCTTTACTAGTGGTTTCATAATGACCCTCTCTTTTTAATCACACACAAGTAACAGTTTATGATTAAATTATATATCATATATGTTTTTTATAAAAGTATCAACCGTGTTTTTTATGAAATTTGTTTCATGAATATACTTTCACAGGCACATAAAAAGGCATAGTATCTGACTACTACAAGTTTTAACCAATAATAGTTTCCATACTATGCCTTTTATGGATACATCTTATATATCTAAATCAGTATGATAGCTAATCGGAGTGTCTTAATAGATAAGTTATGCCGGCTTATCTAATATATATTTAGCAATACCATATATATTTAACAATACAATATGTATTTACCGATCTACTTATTGTAAAGACTTATCGAAAACGCCAATAAGTTCTTCAACGGCTTGAGATTCGCTCATTTCACCGTCTAAGACAGCAGCTTCGACTTCGCCCATGCGACCTTGAATGACTACATTGTTAAAGAATAGGTTGTGCAAGTGTTCGTCAATCATATCGCGTACCCAACGGAGGGATTGTTCTTGACGGCGTTTTAAGAAGACTCCATTTTCTTTGCCTTGTTCAGTGAATTCTTGGATAACATCCCACAATTCATCGAGGCCATCCTTTGTGACAGCTGAACATGTATAGGCTTGAGTCTTCCATTTTTCCGTAGCCGGACGGATGTAATGCAACATCCGGTCATAATCGCTACGAGCAATGAGAGCTCGTTTGAGGTTATCCCCATCAGCCTTGTTGACCACAATAGCATCAGCAAGTTCCATAACGCCTTTTTTGATGCCTTGCAATTCATCGCCTGCCCCCGTTAAAACGATGAGCATAAAGAAGTCTACCATGGAACGCACGGTAACTTCGCTTTGCCCAACCCCAACGGTTTCAACGAGAATAATATCGTACCCAGCAGCCTCGCAAAGTAGCATAGTTTCTCTACTTTTACGAGCCACACCGCCTAGCGTACCACCAGCTGGCGATGGACGAATATAAGCCTCTGGGTGTTTCGTCAACGTTTCCATCCGCGTTTTATCACCCAAAATACTGCCTTTTGTGACTTGACTCGTAGGGTCTACAGCCAGTACGGCAACCTTGTAACCCGCTTCAATGAGCATGTTACCGAAAGCTTCAATAAACGTACTTTTACCGGCCCCAGGCACACCAGTAATACCGATGCGTAATGCCTTGCCCGTACGAGGCAATACAGCTTGCAACACTTGTTGAGCTAGTTTGAAATGGTCCTTATTATTACTTTCTACCAATGTGATAGCCCGTGAAAGTATAACGCGGTCCCCCTGCTCGATACCGCGTACATAATCAGCGACAGTTAATTTCTTTCGCCGCTGTACGGGACGTACCGCTGGAGCCAGATGAGCAGAGCTGGATAAGAGGCCGTCATGCATTTCCTTGACGCCTTTCATTACGTGACACGCGTAAGTGTCATCTTTCTTCGCTTCTTCTGGCACCCAGTCGGGACGATAGGTACTACCCTCGGTGCTTGCGTTTTTTACACCTAATTCAGGGGCCTTACCTTCACCAGTGGTGAAAGTTGCGTCCTGTGTATTGCGCAATTCATCCGGAGTAGGCCGTTTGTTATCAGTCATGAGACTCGTCTTGAACGTGACTAGTCAATGTTTCTAGTAATTTTTTCGCCGCTACTGGCAAAACTGTACCAGGGCCAAAGATAGCCACTGCGCCATGTTCGCGTAGGAATTCATAGTCCTGAGCAGGGATTACGCCGCCGATGGCAACTAAAATATCTCCACGGCCCCGCTTGTTGAGTTCCTCTACAAGTTGAGGCAATAATGTCTTATGCCCCGCCGCAAGAGAACTAAATCCGACAATATGAACGTCATTATCCACCGCATCTTGTGCTGTTTCTTCTGGAGTTTGGAACAAAGGTCCGATATCCACGTCAAAGCCCATATCCGCGAAGGATGTAGCGATAACTTTGGCACCACGGTCATGACCGTCTTGGCCCATCTTCGCAATCATGATACGAGGACGACGACCTTCGAGTTCTTCAAAGTTATCTGCCATTTGGCGTACTTCTTTGATTACATCGTCATCTTCAAATTCGCTGGAGTATACACCGGAAATAGAGCGAATAACCGCTTTATGACGACCGCATACCTTTTCAACAGCAAAGGAAATTTCACCCAAGGATGCACGAGCACGAGCCGCTTCAAGTGCAAGGGCAAGCAAGTTGCCTTCACCCGATTCTGTAGCCTTTGTGATCGCTTCAAGACAGGATTGAACCTTTTCTTCATCCCGGTTAGCACGCAATTGTTCAAGGCGACGAATTTGCGCTTCCCGTACAGCTGTGTTATCTACATCGAGGATATCCAATGGATCTTCTTTATCTAGACGATATTTATTGATACCGATGATTGCTTCACGACCAGAGTCGATACGAGCTTGGCGACGTGCAGCAGCTTCTTCAATACGCATCTTAGGAAGCCCTGTGTCGATAGCTTTCGCCATACCGCCAAGGGATTCGATTTCTTGGATATGACCCCAAGCGCGACGAATCAATTCATCAGTCAACGCTTCTACATAGTAGGAACCGCCCCATGGGTCGATAACCTTACATACCTTAGTTTCGTCTTGGATGTAAAGCTGAGTATTACGCGCAATACGTGCGGAGAAGTCCGTAGGCAACGCGATCGCTTCGTCAAGCGCATTGGTATGTAGAGATTGAGTATGGCCCAAAGCCGCGCCCATCGCTTCCATACATGTACGAGCCACGTTGTTGAACGGATCTTGTTCTGTAAGAGACCAACCAGATGTTTGGCTGTGCGTACGAAGTGCCATGGATTTAGGATTTTCAGAGCCGAAACTATTGATAATCTTAGCCCACAACATACGAGCCGCACGCATTTTTGCCACTTCCATGAAGTAGTTTTTACCGATTGCCCAGAAGAAGGACAACCGTGGTGCGAACTGGTCAACGTGAAGGCCTGCATTAACACCGGTACGGATATATTCAAGACCATCGGCCAATGTATAACCTAATTCGATGTCTGCAGTAGCGCCCGCTTCTTGCATATGGTAGCCAGAAATGGAAATACTGTTGAACTTAGGCATGTACTGGGATGTATACGCAAAGATATCACCGATAATACGCATAGATGTAGCTGGAGGGTAAATATAGGTATTACGTACCATGAACTCTTTCAAGATATCATTTTGGATTGTACCAGCCATAACCTTTTTATCTACGCCTTGTTCTTCACCAGCCAAGATGTAGAACGCCATTACTGGCAATACGGCGCCGTTCATTGTCATGGATACGGACATTTGATCAAGAGGGATACCAGAGAATAGAATTTCCATGTCGAGGATGGAGTCTACCGCAACACCCGCTTTACCAACGTCACCTACTACACGAGGATGATCGGAATCATAACCACGGTGAGTAGCAAGGTCAAAGGCGATAGACAAACCTTTTTGGCCCGCTGCCAAGTTACGACGATAGAACGCATTGGATTCTTCCGCTGTGGAGAAACCAGCGTACTGACGTACTGTCCAAGGACGAGTAACATACATTGTGGAATAAGGTCCACGCAAGAATGGAGGTACACCAGCCATATAGTCAAGGTGTGTCATTCCTTCATAATCCATCTCTGTATAGAGAGGCTTTAGTTGGATTTGCTCCATTGTTGTATTATATAAATCTTCAAAGCTTTTTCCTGTTTCTTTTTGAAGTTCAGCAAGCCATGCATCGCGAGATGTTGCTGTCTGAGATCCCAAGCCAAGAGAGGAGAAGTCTGGATTTTTAAACATGAGCTCACATCCCTTTCTTATCTTGTAACGTATTCAAGATTTCGTAACAATTTGCACGAACAGAAATGAAGTCGTCCACGCCAGCTTCACGGTATACAGGTTCTAAGTCCTTAGGAGGTGCCCCTGCTAAAATAACCGTTACATGTGGCATAGTTTCCTTCAATTCCTTAGCGAGTGGTGGTACCAATTCTGGATAGGTATCATCTGTAGAACAGATAACAACAACATCAGCACCACTTTCACGAGCAGCTTTCGCCGCATCAGCCGTTGTTTCATGACCATCATTTTTGATAACTTCAAAAGCCCCTACTTCGAAGAAGCCTGTGGAGAAGTCCGCACGAGGTTTATGTTGAGGGATTGGCCCCATATTGGCCAAGAATACCTTCACATTATCTTTCGTACGTTGTTTATAATTCTCAGTGCGCATGCGAAGTGCTTCAAACTGTTCAGTCCAGCGATGGGCTGCAATGGATTCAATCGTTTCGGATGCAATATCGCCAGCATCTAAAGCCTTGCGGATTTGACGTATTGTTAATTTTTGTAATGCACCGAGTTCAATAAGGCCAATCAAAGCGCCTGGCTCTGTCGTACCTGCTTCTAGGGTAGCCTGTGCTTTCACAACAGCATCTGGCTCCGCACTCGCCAAGTACTCTTCGATTTGAGCAACCCGTTTTTGACGCAATGTTTCTTGATTTTCTGGTTTTGGATCAAGCAATTCTTCAGTCATATTCGCATACATGTTGTTACCTACAGCCACATCTTTGCGGAATGCAAGGTTTTTGAAGCGTTCATCAAGAACTGCTTTAACTTGAGCTTGTGGATAGCCTTCTTTCAAGGCTGCTATGATACCACCTTTAGACTCAATAGTTTGGAACTCGGCCCAAATTTTTTCGCATAATTCAGCTGCCAATGTTTCCACATACCAAGAACCACCTACAGGGTCCACTGGTTGACGTAACTCGAACTCAGTTTGTAACATCACTTGAATATTACGGGCAATACGGCGAGAGAAATCGTCAGCTTTGCGAATTGGTTGGTCGAATGGGGACACTTCAAGGCTATTCAAACCGCCTACAACGCCAGAGAATGCTTGTGTTGTATTGCGCAACAAGTTTACATATGGGTCGTATACAGTTTTTGTGAAAGCCGATGTTCTGCCGTGTACATGAACAGCACGGTCAGCTTCTTCGGCACCGAACGCTTCCATGATGCGCGCCCAAAGCACACGTAATGCACGTAATTTAGCAATTTCCATGAAGAAGTTTGCACCCAAGGAGAATGTAAACATCATGCTGTTAGCAATAGTGTGAATATCGATGTTACGTTGTGCCAATTGACGTACGTAGCAAACCGCTGTCGCCAATGCATACGCAACCTCTTGCACATCGTTCGCGCCACCATTAGCGTATACATCACCAGATACGAGTACAGTTTTAAGCTCTGGAGCTTGCTCTTTAGCCCATACAACAGTATGTGCCATTTCATCAAAGGCTGTATCTAAAGACATATGCAATGTACCATCTTTAGCCCAAACACCAATAGGGTCTGCACCAACGAGACCTTTCAAGTCAGAGGTCTGTTTTTTAGAGCCTTTCACCGTAGCCGCTAACATACCGAGCAAGATAACTGCAGAAGCACCTGTTTCAATGTATAAAGGGTTTTCCTTCAAATTAAAACGCTCAATCAATTGGCTACAATCATCCATAGTAGACAGAGATGTACCGCCGATACCAACAGCTGCGCCTACTTGCACATCTTGATCATGGCGTGTTGCTTCATCAAGACGAATATTGTGAATGGTGCCACCTTTTACAATTTCGTATAAACTTGCATGGTTAGCATCCTTAGGAAAAGATTCGTCTACATATTGGGATACTCCCCAAGAGTCTTTAATATAACCACTTGCCTTTGTGCCACGTAGGAACTCACCTGCCCCAGGGTATACACCCTTTGGAATTTTTTCTCCATGCAATGCAGGCGTATAAATTGGTTGTAACGTAATTCCCTCATAGGTTTTAGTGAACATCTTCTTATGGAAGTCGCCACCTTTTAACGCTTTTTCAACCTCGGCCTGCCATTGTTCATACGTAGGTTTCTTAAACTCATCAAAGGATACAGGTGCTAATAAATCACGTTCAGCATCCTTTGAAGTCTTTTTGTCAGACATATATGTGCCTCCTTTTCAACTCGAAACCATACCGAGAAACAGCGCACCCCGTACCTGCGAATTGTTAGATATATGAATCACTCGAGCTTTATCTTATTGGACCACATCAACCTCAAAATGTGTCCATCTGTTTAATATCTATAAAACCTGATTCCTATACTCAACATCCACTCTAAGGGCAATAAAAAACGTGCCACCTAAAGTGACACGTAAGGTTTCTTATTGAAAGGTACACTAAAAAATACTGTAGCCAGCATACCCCAATCCCCTTCCTATCGCTCGTAGGTACATAACGGTGATTATCAAATAGGCAGTTCTCCTGGCTCGGGATCATCACCTCGCTTTCGCCTTCCCAGATTACTCCAGTGACATGTATGAAAGCAGACTCATCCTTACAGTGGCGGGACCGCATCGGCTTATACCGATTTCTCTATTAAGTCTTGCGACACCTATTCTCTATATTCGTTGTTCTAAGTCCAATATAGTGTAACAATATGCACAAAGTCAATGAACATAACATTTAATCATAAGTGCCAAAATCAAAGTTATAACTGAAAGTCATATGCAATAACTAAAACGCATGACTTGAGTATTAGTGATATAATAAGTACTATCACGAGGAGGCATTATGGAGCATACAAGTAGAAAAGGGTTAATCACAGCCCTTAGTTGTTATATAATTTGGGGCTTACTCCCTCTATATTGGGCATTATTAAACCATGTTTCACCGTATAATATACTGGCACAGCGTATTATCTGGTCAGGTGTTTGCATGGCTATCGTTGTATTTGGCCTACACTTTAAACAATTCAAAAAGGACTTTCAATTACTAAAAGAACAACGTTCACAACTATTCCTACTTTTAGTTGCGGCAGTCATCATCAGTGTAAACTGGTTCACCTACATTTGGGCCATCGCCAATAATCAAGTTATGAACACGAGCCTTGGCTATTACATCAACCCACTCTTCAATGTAGTATTAGGTGTCATCCTATTTAAAGAGGTTCTATCTATACCGAAAAAGCTGAGTGTCCTTATCGCTACCATCGGCATCGCCTTACTCACCTATCAAGTGGGATCCTTGCCATTAGTATCGATGATCCTCGCCGTTTCCTTCGGTCTCTATGGGGCCGTAAAAAAGAAACTGCTCATCTCTCCCTTTACGAGCATCGCCTTTGAGGCCTGGCTATTAACACCGCTAGCCTTACTATATACGACCATGGTCGATAATACCGTGTGGTCCTATTTCGGCACAGACTGGTATACGACCATGTTGCTCATAGCCTGCGGTCTAACTACATCTGTCCCATTGGTGCTATTCTCCTATGGTGCGCAGCTATTGCCGCTCAACCTACTAGGCTTCTTGCAATATGTATCCCCTACCATTGCCTTGTTGCTAGCCATCTTCTACTTTGGTGAAAGCTTTGGCACACCACAGATAATCGCCTTCGGTTGTATCTGGATAGCCTTAGTATTATTCTCGTTATCAAGCCAAATTACAACGCGCATTAGCCTAAAAAAGTAAGGTATATCCTATATATCAACTAAAAAGCTGTATCAAATGATATTCTCATTTGATACAGCTTTCTTTTATATAGACGTATTAATCTAACTTATTTTAATCTAATTTATTTTAATCTAACTCATTCATATTGGTCGTATTCAGATTAGAAATGTAATGGTTATAGGCCTCAATCATACGATTATAGTCGTTATCTTGTTTTGAGCCCATATAGGTACGGATTGCACCAATTGTAGAGTTTACAGAGGTCTTAACAGAATCATACTTAGGACTAGTAATGCCATTTGATACATCACCAATAGCTTGTAACTCTTGATTGATAGCATTTACATCTAGTTGTTTTTCACTATCAATCTTTTCTAGGACCGCAGTAAGTCGCAAATGAACCTCTTGTGCTGCAGCTGCATTTTTCTTGCCTGCATCACGCAATTGTTGTAACCGTTGTTGCAAGCGGTCCGTATTGATTTTATGCATAACATTATCAAAGTCAGCATAAACAGGAACAAATTGTTCATACAATTGAACATATTTAGGACCTAATTGTTGCTCCTTAGCATAGTTATCTGTGGTATACCCTTTAGATTTATAGTATGCATCGAGCTCTTCCGCTACCGGTGTAATTTCGTTCAATTTTGAAAGTAGCTTATCTAAAGGCTCCTTCATTTCATCATACGGAATACCGGCTTGCTTAGCCTCTTCTAATTCTTTTTGTAGCTGCTTAAAGTTCGGTGCACTAAATACAGTTAAATGCTGCCCTGCTTTTAACTCATTAAGAGTTGGCGTATTCGCATAATCAAACATTACCGCCATGCGATTGTATCGACTTACAGCTTTCACATATTGATTAAATAACTGCACCTGATCCTGCTCAGACCGCTGCGCAATTTCCTTGCGGCTCTGTTCAGTACCCTGCCATAGTTCTGACATACTACAACCGCTCAAAAAAAATGGGGCTGTCAATGTCGCCGCACACAACACAGCCATTGCTACCCTTTTACCAAATGATTTCATGATGAATCCTCTCCTTCCATCAATACACAACCTAATTTATATATATTAATTATATACTAATATGATTTTTATGAATAGGATTAATATATAAAGGTCATTTATCAATTTTGTCAAGTGACTAATAGAATCAGGGGTGACCAATGATCACCCCTATTTTCCTTTATATACTGTTAGACTATAAATAAGAATGTATAACTCCTAATAATTGTTTTGTACGTATACACGTGTTATTATAAAAGGAGAGAATATGAAGGATAAGGATTTACTATTAGGAGGACCTATGAAGTTTATATACCCTGCTATAATCCATGATGATGCCGATGGTTTCTGGGCCGAATTTCCAGATCTCGAATACACTAGTAGCACCGGCTCAACACTAACAGAATTAATAACCAATGCACAAGAGGCTATGGAACTCTATATATTAGGCGCTTTAGAAGATGGACAAACTCTACCTACCCCCACATCTATTCGCAGCTTACCATGTACCGATACAACATATCCTACATTAGTGCAAACAGATATTGATTTAGCTAAAAATAGTAAGTCCGTAAAGAAAACCCTAACGATTCCTGCCTGGTTAAACGATAGAGCATTAGCTAAAGGAATTAACTTTTCTCAACTTTTACAAGAAGCATTAGTAGAGAAAACAATGTAATTTACATCATCAATTGCTCAGCAAAAAAGAGCTACTGTCCATAAAATAACTGGTAAAGTAAGGTACATGATGCAGAGCATCCACAGAATCGTTACGAAATAGAGTAATAATTTTAGTACATATAGCACATCAAACCATATACTATGACAATCCTCTAATTTTGCCATATATACGGAGAGATGCCTCACAAAAAATGGAGCTTTCACATTAGGATTTAGCTTCTTTCAGTACAGCATAACATAATATACGGCGTTACAAAACAACCTACAAACACCAAATATGTAAGGAATAGGGGTGTTTCTATATTATGTTGGGACATAAACCCTGACCAGTCTACGACCACTAGACCACCAAGGTATAGAAAAACAAGCCAATATAAAAATCCTATCACCTTTATAATAAGGCGAATCATCTGTTTCACATCCATATCTATAACCCAACCAATGTTTTAAATCGCCTATTATTGTGAAAGCGTTCAAAGTGGTCTTGTTCAGCTGCAACAGCTTTTACAGAAGGAGCAATTTTTATAGCCTTTTCTAGCCAATCAAGGGCCTTAGTATCATCCCCTTGGTCTGCATAAATGGTAGCAATACCATACACAGACCAGGTGTTACTAGGGTCCTTTTCCAATACCTTTTCAAACCATTGTTTAGAATCATTTAACTGACCTTGCAATTTATAGACCATGGCCATGTTATAGTAATTAGCCACATTGCTAGGATCTAAATCATAAGCCTTTTTAGTATCTGTCAACCCTTTAGCCGCATCACCATTTAATGCTGTTGCAAAGCCGCGTACAGAATAGGCTTCTCCGTTGTTAGCATCTTGTTTAATAGACGCAGTGGCTTCCTCTATGGCTTTCGCATACTCACCAACAGATAAGGCTTGCTTTGCTGTAATTAGATGGTCATCTTGCTTGGTAGTCGCTTGGCTGTTTCCCGCAGCAGATGTAGAGGAACCCGTTCCAGTGGCGGAACTAGTTGCATTTGATTCTGTTTTATTACTATTCGTATTTTGATTCAATCCACATCCCGTAAGAGCTATTATTAAAAGAAAGAAAAGCACAAATTTCTTCATTAAGAATTCTCCGATCATTAATTATATACAAGACTCCTTAGCATGATGATATAATATAAAATACCTCCCGAAAGGAGGTGGTATATTGCAGGAGCTGTTTTATGCACTCTGGGGCACCTTGCTTGCCCCTATTATTGTTGCCTTAGTTGTAACTACCTACAGCTACTGGCTTAACAATAAAAACAAAAAATAAGCAAGAAAAAGGACGAGCTGCCACTCGTCCTTTTTTTTGGTTATATTGCAGGTAATTTCATACACTCTACTACCTACGTTTAGTATACCACATTTCTTAGAAAAATAAAGAATTAGCAATAAATCTCATAAAACTCCTAAAAAACTATTACTAGTTTTAACATAATTTGCGAGCAATATTAAAGCAACATTAATATAAACTACCAGTTACTTTAACATAAACTACTAGCAACGTTAACGTAAATAGCAATAGATATACAAGACTTATTTCTTAGCCTTAGAACAACGATCTAATAAGAATGCAACGCCAACGAATGGGATGCCACCGCTTTCACCAAGACCGATTTCACAGGTAGAGCTAGAGCTTACGCCTAATGTTGCGCCGTATTCAGCGATTTCACTAGCGAGGTCTTTGGTAGCAGATTTATTGAGTTCTGGTGTGAAGAAACCTTTTTGACCAGCAAAGCCATCGCATGCAAAGGATTTAATGTTGAATACATGGTCTGTACATAGACGAGCCAAATCTTCAATATATTGAGATTTATTCAAGGATTTAATCTTACATTGTTTGTGTACGATGACCCGTTCATCACATTTTTCAATATCGAGATGAGGTACAACGTATTTACACAAGAATTCAGAAATATCGTTGATTTCTAAGTCTGGCATGTGTTTGAAAGCATGGTTGAAACATGCACTATGATCGATCACGATTGGATATTTACCGTTTTGAGATGCTTGCATCAATGCATCGTGTAAGTCCTTAACAGCGCGCTCATGAACGTCATCGTAGTTTTCAAAGCTCAAGCCACAGCAGAGGTTTTCGATATGTTCAGGGTAGATAATATCGATATGGGCCTTATTGCATAGGCTTTCCACTACTTGTTGCAAGCTACGTTCATCGTCATAACCTTGATTAGGTTTGAAGGCGCGGTTCGCACAGGTACTAAAGTATACAACCTTTTCAAAATTAGTCGGTTTAATGCGGCTTCTCAATCTGTAACGGTTGGCCTTAGGCGTAGTCTTAGGAATGTACGGAGTAATACCAGTTACACCATGTAAGCCTTCTGTAATCTTGGAAATCGCTTTTTGTGTAACAATAGAGCCTGCAATACCTTCGAGACTTACGCCGGCACGAGCCATTTGAAGTGTAGTAGGGAAATTATCGTAAATCTTCTTAGCCAATTCTGGTGCTGGAGGATCGATGCGACGCATGGATAATGCAATTTGAGCAGTATCGATGCTGAGCGGGCAAAGGCCTTTACACATTGAGCACGCAGCACAAGTATCTACACCAAAATATTCATAGCCTTTTTTAAGTTCCGCAGCCAATGTGAAATTGCCTTCGTTTTCAAGGCGTTTCGTTTCACGCAACAATGCAATACGTTGACGAGGAGTCAATGTTAAATTGCGGCTTGGACAATGTTTTTCACAGAAGCCACATTCCATACAGATTGTAAAAGCATCATCGATAACGCATTGTGCCTTAAGGTTTTTCTTATACACATCTGGATCATCTGTGATGATTACATCAGGATTCAAGATACGTTCAGGGTCAAAGATAGCTTTAATACGACGGTTGATCTCGTACGCTTTACGCCCCCATTCCATTTCAATAAACGGTGCCACCATACGGCCTGTACCATGTTCAGCTTTTAAAGAACCACCGAAGCCAGAGACGCGTTCAGACATTTCTTTTACCAAGTCACCGAAGTTCTTAGTATCTTTAGGATCGCTGAAGTCAGGTGTAATGTTAAAGTGAACATTACCAGATAACGCATGGCCAAAGATTACGCCACCGTCTACGAAATCGTATTTGTGGAATAATTCGGTAAGCATTTCGATGCCCTTAGTGAAGTCTTCGATTTGGAAACATACGTCTTCTGTAATAACAGTGGTGCCTTTTCTACGTTGACCACCAACGATTGGCAAAATGCCTTTACGGATAGCCCACCAAGAATCGTATTCTTTAGGATCTTGGGAGTAAAGACTTGGAATAGCTGTTGGAATATCTTTCAATTTATCTTTAATAAAAGCTAAGTTTTCATCGACAGTTTCTTTGGAGTAGCTTTCAGTTTGGAACAAAATAGCACTTGTACCTTCAGGAACTTCGCGAACGAAGTCAGGCACATTGTCTAGCGCTTGAACGGCCTTAAGGGATTGATAGTCCATCATTTCCGCAGCAACAACCTTGTCACGACCCATATTAGCCAAGGCTACAACAGCAAGAGATGCATCGTTCAATGTTTTAAAGAACATGAGACCGCAGCCTTTATACGGTACGTCCTCAACAGTGTTATATACGATTTCAGACACGAAACCTAATGTACCTTCAGAACCGATGAACAAGTGGTTGATGATATCAATAATATCTTCAAAATCAACAAGGGAGTTCAAGCCGTAACCTGTGGTGTTTTTGATTTTGTACTTGTGATGAATCAAATGTGTCAATTCTTCATCGGCCAAGATATCCTTGCGCAATTGTAAGATATCCTCTACCATTTGAGGTTTTTCTTTAAGGAATTGATCAATACTCTTTTGGTCAGACGTATCAAGGATGGATCCATCTAGCAACACAACGCGAATGGACCGAATTGTTTTATAAGAGTTTTGCGCCGTACCACAGCACATACCAGAGGAGTTATTATTCAAGATACCACCTACTAATGCGGTGGCAAGCGTTGCAGGATCTGGACCAATTTTACGATTGTACGGTTTCAATAAATCATTCGCATCGGAACCGATAACACCGCATTCACATTTCAAGGCTTTCCCATCATCAATAACTTCCATTTTCTTGAAGCCATCATTACATACGATGAGCACATCTTCACTGGAGCATTGACCAGACAAGGAGGAGCCGGCCGCACGGAATGTAAATGGTGTCCCACATTGTTGACACAAACGAATAAGTCGTCTTACTTCTCGTTCATCTTCAGCTTTAACAACTACCTTTGGTAAATAGCTATAGCAAGACGCATCAACGCCATATGCATAACGACGTAAATGATCGGTGTATACGCGACCTTTACAAATCTCATTTGCCTCCTTGGCAAAACGTTCATAATCTCTAATAAGTGTACTCACTTCTATTTCCTCCTATCCTTTCTTAAGGAATCTATTACTTTTAGTATACGCCGTTCTCATTCTCCTCACTATAATTATGCATAATTTATATCTCTTCTAATAAAAATCGATATGCATTACCCTTTTATTCCCTCAGTTGAAAGTACATCTCATTAGCATTATCATGTACCCATTTTTCCTCATATACAATCAAGAATCCTTATTTATTAAGCATGTATAGATATAGTCAGTAATTATATGCTAAAACCTCTCTAAATAACGATTCGTACTACCTATAATTCTATAGTAAATACATTACTAACATTATGCATAAAAATAGTATGATTTATATATTTTAAATTTTTCATTCTCATTTATAGTTCTCTATGACTTTTAGTTATACCCTTTTATAAAATGCTGAAAATCCAGAAAGCCCTCTAATGGTAACATGCTTACGAATCACCATTAGAGGGCTTGTATTAAATTATATCATCCCAAGATACCAGATTTAAGAATGAGGCGTACCGCCAATGCAAAGACAGCTACGCTCATGAGGGCGAGGATAGCTTTTGCTTTGAGACGTTTTGCAATACGGGCCCCCGCTTGAGCGCCAAAGATAGCGCCAATACTAGTAGGGATAGCAATGCTAAATACAATATGACTTTCAATCAAATGTGTAATAACCCCCACCGTTGTTGATACGGCGAGAATAGATTGACTTGTAGCCGTTGCCATATGGGTAGGAAAGCCCATGAGATAAATCAAAGCCGGCACATGGATGAGGCCACCACCGATACCAAAGATACTCGAAATAAAGCCAACAAAAAAGCTAATACTAATACCGATAGGTTTACTATAGCTCAACTGCTCAAGAGTAAGGCTTTCTTCCTTTCTTTCCCCTTTTCTAAAATTTTTAAAACCAATCAATACGGATGCACACAGCATAAAGCATCCAAAGGCAAACATAAAGCCTTTACCAGAGAACCATCCAGACATTTGGGCACCTAAAATAGCCCCCGGGAAGGTAGCAAGACTAAAGATGATAGCAGCGTTAATGTATACCTTTTTTTGCTTAAGATACGCTATAGATCCAGAAATGGCGTTACACATAACAGAAAAAAGCGATGTTCCTACGACCATAGATGGAGACCACTCTGGGAACCAGTACATAAAGAGAGGCACAAAGACAAGTCCCCCACCGGCACCGATGATGGTGCCAAGCATAGCTGCTAAAAAGCCAACTACGGTAAAGAATATATAAAATGTCACTATATTATCAAGCACATTAAAACCTCCCATGCCGTTTGAATTATTGTTTCTCCATATATACAAAGGATAATCCCGTTTCATCCTGTATTTCTCTAACGGCTTTATACCCCATTTTTGTATATAACTTTATATTAATCCAGCTTTTCGTACATGTATATAATACACGCCGGTCTTGACTGCATTGTTCATCTACGAAAACTAATAACTTCCGAGCCAACCCTTGTTGCCGATAGTTTGGATGCACCATCAAGCGACCGACCTCTACCACGCCATCGTCATATTGATAGCGAATACCTCCGATGATTCTTCCCCCATCATCTACCAGTTTATAGGTATGCCATTGGGTGAAAGTAGCTTTAAACTCCTCTTCCGACTCCATCAATGCAGGAACCATTCGACTTCCAATCATCTCCGCTTCGCTTTCAAATGTAAGCAATTGCAAACGGTACAGATCCAATACATCTGACTCAGTAGCTTTCACAATTTTCATAAACTACTCCTAATATATACCACGAATCAACGATTAGCTTTAGATATAATGACTAATTTGATTGGAAAAATTCCTTAGCCGCCTTCAATCGGCCACGTTCACAGGAGACTTGTAATTCATCGCCTGGCTCGAGCTTCACATCACCAAGGGGCACAATGTATGTGCCGTTGCGACGAATGCTTACGATGAGCGTCCCATCTGGCAAGGCCAAATCTTGTAATTGTACATCTGTATAGTTTGCCACCACAGGCACCTTCGTTTGAAAGAAGGTTTGCACCGATTCTAGATTGCTTTGACCACTCATGGCTTGCAACAAGGAATCGTAAATCGGCGGTTCTTTTAAAAGCTCCGCCACAAGATAGGCCACGAGCGTAACGATACCGATAGCATAAATATTAGAGAAACTATCCGTCATTTCAAGAACGAGCAAAATCGCCAAAATTGGGGTCCGCATAGCGGCCGCTAACATGCCACCCATGGCACAGATAACGAACTGTGGTACAAAATCAGGAGAAATAAGTCCTAAGGTTGAAAGTAAGCTTTCACAAAAAGCACCTGTTGCGGCACCAATTACAAGCATGGGCAAAAATATGCCCCCTTGAGCACCACTGCCATAGCAGAAGGTGGTAAGTAAAATCTTGCCTAATACGATGCCACCTAAGAGCAATACGCCATGAGATTGAAAGGCAAGCTGACCCACAAGGTCATTGCCCCCACCCAAGAGGAGCTGCGAATCAAAGCCAATGGCTGCCACTGCCACAAAGGTAAGGGCTAATTTCAAGAATCGAGAACATTTGAACCAATCAAAGAACCTCTTGAAAGCAAAAATCATACGGCAGAATAACACGCCACATAGCCCCATGATAACACCAACCATGAGCAATATTGGAAAATATTCAATAGGAACCCCTGAGGTCACCGTAAAGCCTAACGCTGGTGTAAGTCCAAAGATACTAACTGTAATATAGTTAGAAATCAAAGTTGCCACGAAAGTTGGTACAACGAGATACGGATAAAAGCTTTTATGTACCTCTTCAAAGACGAACATCGCTCCCGATACGGGCGCACTAAAGGCAGCTGTTAAGCCTGCCCCAGCACCTGCGGATGTCAAAATACGCTGTTCTCGTAGCCCCGAATTCATCCAGTAGGACACAATCTTCCCAGCAGAGCCGCCAATCTGTACGGCTGGCCCTTCACGACCTACGGAAAATCCTGCAAAGCCGGTCAGTACGCCACCAATCATTTTAGATACTAGTGTCCGATAGGGCTTCATATCAAAGAGTCCAAGCATTTCCCCTTCGATTTGCGGGATACCAGAACCACCAGACAATGGCGCCCATGCGAGCAATCGATCTACAATAAACGCAAAAATGACCATTACCACAAGCCAACCTATGGCCCATTCCATAGTAATATCATCCATCAAATGCCACCTGATATGCTCTGATTCAAGTATCAAATAGCGGTATGATGCCCCAAAAAAGCCGGCAATCACCCCAACAAGAGCACCCTTTGCAATGAGCTCCGTTAAGAGCACTCGATTCATGGACATATCTGCCAAGGTAGAACTACGCTTATTAAATTTCCATAATTTCATAACATCCTCCTTAGCAGTGACCAAAACCAACCCTTCCTTTGCCGACATAGGTCTACACGAACTATGCATTTATATCCTTAGTATACTTATGTAAACCACCATTTTCAAGAAAGGATTACGTATAAAAATAGCTTTCTCACTGAACACGAGATCAAAGGTCCGAGTCACAAAACAATAGATGACGCTTTAAACACAAAGCTAGCCACCTCTAAAAAGAGATGGCTAGTTTTGTTAAACAAGTGTGTAAATGTATTTTCTTTACACATTCGGAGGCATTTGAAATATGTAAAGACGCTAATTAGAATATGGATTCATAGATGCCGATTATTTCTTCTAAAGATGCGTCCCGTGGGTTACCAGGTGTACATGCATCATTGAAAGCAGATTCAGCGAGGAATGAAATGTCTTCCCTTTTTACACCTGCTTCGCTAAGAGATTTAGGAATGCCTACGTCGTCAGCTAATTTTTGAATTACATCAATTGCAGCCTGACGATAGGTGCTTTCATCCATAGTATCTACATGCGGAACGCCCATAACACGCGCGATTTCACGATATTTTTCACCTGTAGCAGGGGCATTGAATTTCAATACTGCTGTTAACAACATCGCACAAGCCTTACCATGAGGGATATCGTACACAGCACTCAATGGATGCGCCATGGAGTGAACAATGCCGAGGCCTACGTTGGAGAAGCCCATGCCTGCAATATATTGACCTAAGGACATAGCTTCACGACCTGCGTAATCGCCGGCCACGGCACTGCGCAAGGACCGACCAATAATTTCGATAGCTTTCAAATGGAGCATATCAGTTAGCTCCCACGCACCTTTTGTGATATAACCTTCTACGGCGTGTACGAGGGCATCCATACCTGTGGCAGCGCAAAGGCCTGTTGGCATAGACGCAGACATATCAGGATCCACGATGGCAACGATTGGAATGTCATGAGGATCAACACAAACGAATTTGCGGTTCTTTTCAACATCCGTAATAACATAGTTAATAGTAACCTCTGCTGCCGTACCAGATGTAGTAGTAACAGCGATGATTGGCAAGCAAGGATTCTTAGTAGGCGCCAAGCCTTCAAGGCTGCGTACATCGGCGAACTCAGGGTTCGTAATAATAGTAGCAATTGCCTTACTTGTATCGATTGGGCTACCGCCACCAACAGCAACAATAACATCGGCGCCAGCCGCCTTACAAGCCTCAACACCAGCCGTTACGTTTTCGATGGTAGGATTTGGTTTGATACCATCGTAGATTTCATAAGCAATACCTGCCGCATCAAGCAAATCCGTAACCTTTGTAGCCACTTTAAATTCAAATAAATCTGGCGTAGATGTAACGAGGGCTTTTTTGAAATGGCGATTCTTAATTTCGTTCACAATCTCCTGAATCGCGCCTTGCCCAAAATAAGACGTGCCGTTCAACATAATTCTCCGAGCCATATACCTCACTCCTAACAAAACAAACTATACAATAAAAAATAAACCGACAGAGAATCACTTTACCTATTAATTCTCTATCGGTTTAATAAAATCCTTGAAAGCTCGTTATGTATACACTATATATTTTTCTATTGTAATGATTCTAAATTTTGCTCATTTTCATAAGCAAAATCCGTTTCACCGATTCATCGAGTCGTTCTTTTGAGATGCGACCGTCTTTCACGGCTTTCATAAGGCCATTGTAAGCCTCTTGCATGTGTTCGTATTCGTGGCACACAAGCAAGATATCGCTGCCTGCGAGGATGGATTGCACCGCCATGTCACCAAAGGTATAGTGTTTAGCGAGGGCTCCCATATCCATATCGTCCGTTACGACAACGCCATTGTAACCCATGTCCTTGCGCAACCAATCAGTAATAATCGCCTTCGATAAACTAGCCGGATGGTCTGGATCGATTTGTGGATACATCGCGTGAGATACCATAATTGTATAGGTATTCGGTTTAGACTGTTTGATGAGATCTATAAATACCTTTGTGTCCTCTGAAAGCAGCGTTTCTTTAGATACAGGAACAATGCTTGTGTCCGCGTGCAAATCTACGTCAGTCTTGCCAATGCCGGGGAAGTGTTTATAGGAATACCACAAGCCCGCTTCATCGTAAGCCTTACCAACGGCGCCTGCATAGCGAACGACCTCGTCAGGGTTCGTACTATAAGAACGACCATAGGTTAATCCCAAGTCCGCCACAGGGGCAAAGTTAATGTTAAAGCCCAAATCTTTTAGTTCCGCACCAGACTGTTTTGCTAAGGATACCGCTTGCTCAACAGATGTCTTGCCCAATTCTTCTGCAGGAGGAACCTTGATGAGCTGATCCTCCATGCGCGCTACCGCACCGCCCTCTTGGTCAATGCCGAGGAACAATGGCGTTAAACCCGCACTTTTACCAACCTTATTAATGTCTGCAATGAGCGTTTTAACTTGATCCTTGGACTCCATGTTCCGATCAAACAAGATGATACCGCCCACGCGGTACTCGTTGAGCATAAACTTTGCGTCATCGTTCAACGTCTTGCCGTGAATGCCAATCATCAACAATTGCCCCACCTTGTCCGCATCGGACATGTTAGCCACTAACTTGTCCACCTTTTGCTCTGGTGAAAGCTCGCTTTGTACTACGGACTCATAGGTCACAGGCTCTGCCTTTGAAGTAAATGGATTATGTAAACCACAACCCGTTGTAAGCGCTAAGGCGCCAATCATCGTAGCTGCCACGAAACGTCGAAACATATATACCTCCAAAATCTCTAAAAAGTATTATGTATAGTATATCAAAAAATAAAGACCACCCCAACAACACAAAAAGATTGTTACCCAACCCCTGCGGATACGTCCGATAGCGGGATTAAGCAACAATCTTTATGTATTTAATCTAATCTTTGAAGTTTACTATTTACAGCTTATAGATTCAACTTTTAAATTTATATTATATTGCTTATAGTTCTTAGCTTTGACTTTGTAATTTGAAATTTCGTAATTTACATTTCATATTTTGGATGTTTTAATTTAAATTTTGCCTTGTTCTTTCATTTCAGCTAACAACTTTACGATGCGAGGCCCACAGCCTTTACCACCGCAAGCGCCCGTACCAGCACGAGTTACTTCTTTTACTTGTGGAAATGTATGAGCACCATTTAAAATAGCTTCTTTAATCGTTTTGCGCGTAATACTACGGCATGTGCACACCTTTGTAAGCTTGTCCAGAATCGCCTCTGGCACTTGGTTTTCTTCAAAATTCATATGTAATTCCTCTTCTATTCACTTGAATATCTATATACAGTATCAATTTAGTATATCGATTTAGTGTATCGATTTACTATATCAATAGTATCTAATAAAACACTATAATATTGCTATATCGAAAATTTACGATTTCCGTACTCATTATAACACAATCGAGGAACTATATCGATAGTTTTTAATATAAAATCTAAAGAACAGTCAAAAGTTAACCTGCTACTATAAAAAACAGTAGAATGTACAAATACACGATATATATACTAAATCTATCTATAAAAAACTACCATAAAGATATTATCTTTATGGTAGAGACTTTCACAAAATATAATTATAGTATGAGCCCAATAATAGCAAAGTAGATTTTAAATATCGTTTGTTGTAATGGACGAATCACCATAGAAATAATGGGTGTGTTAATAAGGATGATAAAGAATAGTAAATTAAGCATCCCTAATTGGTAATATCTCATCTGCCACTCTGTAGGCAACCACGGCAAGATGATATTAAATCCAGGCAATGGTGGGAACGGAATCAAACAGAAGATTGATAAGCCAATACTATATAAAATAATATATTGCATAACCATGGCAAGACCTTGGGACTCCATGAGGCCTAATTTTCCAAGAAGCATATATATAAAGGTGAATATAAAGCCTGCTATAAGACCTGCCACAGGACCTGCAAAAGCAAGCAAGCTTATATCACGTCGTGGATCTTTAAAATAAGATGGATTAATTGACATAGGTTTTGCCCAACCAAAGCCAACAAGAATAATACAGATGGTCCCAATTAGATCAAGGTGCGCCATTGGTGACAATGTGAGGCGTCCCGCCAGACGCGGCGTTGGATCACCAAACCAAGTTGCTACCTTCGCCTCTGCATATCCAAAGATAGAAAAAACGATCATAATAGCAGGAATACTTGCTAATATCTGAACCGGATTTAAATCAAACATAGAACTCCTTTATTGTTTAGCTTCCCATGCGGTGTAGCCTTCTTGAATGCAACGAAGGGCATTTAAGGTACGAGGATAGCCGATATACGGCACGCATTGGGATGCGATGTTAATCAAATATTGTTTGCTGTTCCCTACGTTTAAATTGCCTTCTACATGAGCCTTGAGTTGAGCTTCACAGCCACCTTGAGCCACAAGGAAACAGAAAGTAATCATTTCACGATGAGCCACGCTAAGGCCTTTACGCGTATAGTAATCGCCGAACATATTGGCAAGCCATTTGTTGATATGACGAATATCTTCTGGCCCTTCTTGGTAAGAATTACGCATAGACTCGCCGAAGATTTCCACTTGTTTTTCTACGCCTTTTTCAAGACGAGACTCGCTAGTGATCGTGCTGCGAGATGGATCAACAATAGCTTCTCCTCGATAGTCAAAGATCTTATTGGTCACCTTAAAGAATGGGCGCACACGTCCGATGCCAAGATAGGGCACCGCTTGATAAATGAGCTCTACTACTTCATCAGGAATAAGACCAAAGTTTAATGCTGCCGGTAGCATTAATGCATATTCATCAACAGCAGAGGCGCCTACTAATGTTGCAAGAATGGCTAAAAAGCGATCCTTTGCCGGTACATTACGGCCTTCTTCGGTGATGACTTCATCAAAGGCAAAATTATCAAACAATACTTCAAACTCTGGATCAATATAACCTGCTGGGGCTGCAATATCAGGGAACATACGCTCCGTGTAGGCTTGAGCAAATTCAGATTTAGACATAAAAAACCTCCATAAACAACACTGGTGAAAGCCCAAAAGGAGCTTTCACCAGCAATAGTTATGTAATTATTACGATACGGGCCATCAAATTATAACGCTGGGAATTCGAAAGTTGTGCCGTATACTTCTTTCCAAGCAGCCATGAACATATTGAACTCATTTGTTCCAGGTTGAATTTGGTAAACTTGACCATCTGGAGCATAACGATATACAGTATGTAAGCTTGGATGAACAAGATATTTGAACAATGTAGCTTCCCCGTATTGGTTATTATGCATATTAATTACATTAACACCAAATACATGGTTACGGCTGCTATCGATACCTTTAAACTCAGATGCTTTATCAAAGAAATACGTTTCTGTACCATTTGCACTATTTGGAACCTCTGGGTAGTTAGCTAACCCATTCCAGTTTGCTGCGTTTGCAACACCACCTACTAATAATGTACCGGCTAATACAAATGCACCTAATAAATTTTTATTCATAATGCTCTCCTTTGTGCCACGAGGGCAAATCACGAATCAGTCATACTCTCACATGACCTGAATACAATACGCTATAGGTATAGTATATCACATTTTTAATAAAATTTTTAGATTTCCAAGGTTACAGAATATATGCATATGAGGTTGTATCAAATTAGCCCTTCATGTTCTCTGCTGTTTTTGCATTTGCGTTATCGATTGCTTCTAGTAATTTATTGAGCAACATACGCAATTGACGTGTTTCTTCTACGTCAAAAATAGGACCTGACGCTTCAGCCAAGCGGCGTGGTATATGAACAGCTACATCACGTAATTCTTTACCCGTATCAGTAAGAGTTACCATAACTACGCGTTCATCTTGACGACTACGTTTACGTTTCAAAAATGCTTTGGCTTCTAATTTCTTTAAAAGTGGTGTTAATGTACCGGAATCAAGGCGCAATACTTGGCCCAATTCCTTAACTGATAAATCACCATATTGCCACAATGCCATCATTACGATGTATTGAGTATATGTCAAATTTAAAGGATCTAAGTGATTACGATATGCATTAACAATTTCCTTCGCCACTACATAAAGTGGAAAGCTCAATTGATTTTCCAATCTTAAATATTCTGAATCAGGAACATCTTCTTTATGTTTGTACCCTTCGAGTACACCAATTTCTGCCATATTCTACCTCCATATGCACACAATTATCTACTAATTAATTGTACACAATTTTACGGTAAACAGTCAACGCAAAAAGCCTACTTTGAACAGATATTTTTAAATTTGTCAATTAATATTTATTTTCTTATTCGTTAAGAATTAGGCACTTCTATAGAATTTATGGGTAAAAATCATACCATAAAATTGTTACTTTATTTATAAGTCTATTTGATATCAAATTAGAAAGTTATAACTTCTGTTTTCAATGAAATCTTTTTTCGTTGCAGGACCGTCTCCTAATAAATGACTTAGTAAAAATACGCCCCCTACTAGGTCCTTCCTTGTAGTATAATAAAAGAAATTCTATATCAAAGCTAACTTATAATAGGAGGCCTATATGAACACCTTAGAGTGCATCAAAACTCGTCATAGTACACGTAAATTTAAAGCAGATCAAGTATCTCGAGAACTTATTGACCAAGTACTCGACGCTGGTCGCCGCGCTCCATCCGGCGGTAATACACAATTAACACATTTCATGGTCATTACAAACCAAGATGTGCTTCAAGAACTAGTAACACTCATTCAAGAAGAATACGGCAAAATGCCGATTACAGAAAATACTTTACCTTACATGGTGAATATCATTAAGATGTCCGCCGAAGGCAAATTTGTATTCCACTATAATGCACCTGTGCTCATCGTATTAGCTAGTAAAGCAAACTATGCTAATAACTTTGCTGATGTATCTTGTGCTATGCAAAATATGATGCTTGCTTGCAATGAACTCGACCTTGGCAGTTGCTGGGTTAACCAAATCCGTCATCTTCAAGATAATGAACGCATCCAAGCCAAAATGCGCGAACTAGGTCTTAGCGAAGACGAAAAAGTCTACGCTAGCCTCGCTATCGGCTACCCAGATTTACCAAATGGTCTTAACCGCCGTGAAATCGAAGCAAAAAGCTATCCTGTAACATATATTGATTAATCAACACTAGAAACCATTGATTTCATACTATAAGTGAAACAAAAGTGCTATCTATCCTACAACTCTATTTGAGTTTCGTTAGGAATAGATAGCTCTTTTTATTGACTATATTATTTTTTAACGCTCACCGATTTGGTAATCAAATCGATGCACACTCCATACTTATATGTATAATAAACTACTATTAAGCCTCAAACACGCGTTTACGCGCTGCTTTCACAAGAACGGAATGATCATCATCTACTACGTGGTTAGATTTGTAAGCCCAACGCAATAGTAATGCAGAGTTTGCAACTACGAGAAGGCTCCCTCCGTTATGAACAAGGGCGCCCCAAACTGGGGATAATGTACCAATCATAGCCAAGATGATAGCTACGAAATTCAAAAGCAAGGAGAAAGAAAGATTAATTTTAATAGTAGTCATCATGCGTTTAGATAATGCCACTAAGTGAGGAATTTCCTTTACATTATCGCTGCCGGCGTTGCCAATACGAGAGCACAAGGACAGAACACAACGAGGATGGTTACGGCACGAATGATTTCTCCAGTTACCACATAGGTGCCAACCGCGGCCAATAACGCAATCACTACAATCCATGTGGCCCAACGGTCAGCCAAGCTAACGATTTTCGCATTACCTTGTGTCAATAACAAAATATGTACAATTATTCATATACACTCAAAAGTACAGGAAAAATGCGAATTCAATAAGATTATATTATTCATGCATAGCCTCATTACGCAAATGCATGAACAGTTATTCATATATGTATTTGCAAATCTAATAATTTTTACATAGAAGATATTTTGATGATTTTCAACCTATTCAATACTATTTCACCCTAATCAATACTATCTATAATTCAATTTTCTAATAACTATTTATTATAATAGAAAATTAAGTATAGTCGACTACATACCCTACATGGTATTATTACAAATGACATGTTGTAGAAAGGATGTGTAACGATGTCGATTTTCTCTCCTGCTCCTCATATTGAACGTTTACCAGAGGCGCAAATCGATTCCACCTACAAACGTCTTCGACGCGAAGTCTTTGCAGGTACATTTATTGGTTATGCTACATTCTATTTGATCCGCCAAAACTTTAGTTTGGCTGTTCCGTACATGATTGCTGAGTACGGCTACACTAAAGCGGATCTCGGTATAGTTATGACCATCTTATCCGTAGCTTACGGCGTAAGTAAATTTGTTATGGGTAATGCGTCTGACCGCTCTAACCCAAAATACTTCTCCACAGTAGGTCTATTGCTTAGTGCTTTAGTTATGTTATTATTCGGCACCTTACCAGGTGTTATGAGCAGTATTCCTATCATGTGCGTTCTTGCCTTATTAAACGGTTGGTTCCAAGGTATGGGCTACCCTCCATATGCGAAAAATATGGTAACTTGGTTCTCCCGTTCCGAACGCGGTGCTTGGTGGTCCTGGTGGAACGTGTCCCACAACCTAGGTGGCGGCATTATCGCTCCTCTTGCTACGCTTGGCATCTACCTATTCGGTACATGGCATAGTATCTTCTTCTTCCCTGCCCTTATCTCTATCGTGTTAGCGATTATTACCTTTGTATTGTTGAAAGATACGCCTCAATCCTGTGGCTTACCGCCTATCGAAGAATACAAACATGAAGTCGTTCATACACATACAGAAAATGAAGAAAAAAGTACGTTCAAAGAAATCTTCTACAAATATATTTTGCATAATAAATACTTATGGTATCTTGCGATTGCGAACATCTTTGTATACTTCATCCGTTACGGCGTAGTTAGCTGGGCACCGACCTATTTAACAGCGGTGAAAGGTTTCACAAAAGAAGGTTCCCGTTGGGCTTACTTCTTATACGAATGGGCTGGTATTCCAGGCATGCTTGTAAGTGGTTACTTAAGTGACCGCGTATTCCGCGGCCGTCGTGCTCCAGCTACGATTTGTTTTATGTTATTCGTTATCTTAGCGATCCTTGTATACTGGTTTAATCCTGCAGGCAATGTCCTCATCGATAACTTAGCACTCATCGCTATTGGCTTCCTCATCTACGGTCCTGTTATGATGATTGGCCTTCAAGCTGCAGACATGGTACCACGCGTAGCAACAGGTGGTGCTACTGGTCTTACAGGCCTTCTTGGTTACCTCATCGGTTCTGCTGGTGCTGGTGCTTTCATGGGTCTCATGGTTGACCTCTACGGTTGGGATGGTGGTTTCATTGCCCTCGTTGGTGCATGTATCCTATCCATCGTATTCCTACTCCTCACCCTTGGAGACAAAGGACAACAATAGAATACGTACTGTATAATACGTACCATATAATACGTTACGTACCATATAATACGTTACGTACTATATAATACGTAATGTAAAATACATACTGTGCAACTCACTGTTGTATATACAAAACTCCCCTAGTAATCTTAGGATTACTAGGGGAGTTTAATTTTTTATGCGACGCACAAGGAGCCGTTTAATACTTTCAAATTATACACGAGACCGAGTCGCGCCAAGCCGTGCAATGCAGCAGCTGTTACAGGATTAATAGATCCTAACACGCCAGCACCGATGATAGCAACGTGGAACAAAATGGACACGATGAGTAGGCCCAAATGGCATTGTTTCGCCTCTTTTGAAAGCCCCGCCGTCGGAGAGTTTTCATCTACAAGAGACCCCATCATGAGTGCCACAAGAACAAGTTCCAAAGAGCATGGGCAAAGAATAACTAGCAATGTAATGGTATGCATAAAGTTCTGCGTCAATGCATAGGAACCCATGGAAAGTAACATGACAGCCACAACGATAACGGATGAATAATTGTTGATGCCCTGACGCAAGGTTACAAGCTGTGTAGGCATGGTCGGCAACATATCATCATCCAATGTATAGTGTACATCGCCCGTAATAAGCTGCTCTAAGAAGAAGCCACCATGTACGATGAGGCCTACATAAGCCGCCGTATGGTAATCTCCAATCGCAATAAGAGCCACCATGGCTATCACGATGAGAAAATTAGCATGAATCTCTAAATGATCCAAAATACTTTGCACGCTGTTGATGAGCAATGGCAAGCCACAAATGATGACCGTTACCCACGCCAAATCAATAGCTGGGTTCATAGGCTCCGTAAGCGCATCTAATATGATAAATAACAAGCCGAGTGCCAAAATAGCCCCCTGCGTACGCAGAGACACCTGCGCTGATAAAGACTGTAAAAACTTCATATAGACCTCTCTATAAATCAGATACCGGCCTTACTTAATCCGGAAATACCTTTTACTTCTATAAATAATACTATTAACACTTATATTGCTAACGCCTAAAAATACCCATAGGGGTATTGCTATGGTGTAATTATTATACAAAACATAAAAGAAATATACAAATCAAATTTTTTAATAAATGAAAGGACCTATCTCTAAAAATAACTTAGCCGTAAAGAGGCCTTAGTTGTGAGCTCTAATTTCTTTATTAAAACGTAGAAAGAACAAGTCCCTAAAAACGACTTAGCTCGCTATGGAGCTCATTTTAATAGGCACTAGTTGAAGATCCTAATTTCATATAAAAGGAAAAGCCCCTATCTCTAAAAATGACTTAGCCGTAAAGAGGCCTTAGTTGTGAGCTCTAATTTCTTTATTAAAACGTAGAAAGAACAGGTCCCTAAAAACGACTTAGCTCGCTATGGAGGCTTTTAGAGACCTGTTCTTTCGGTTAACTAATATGAAATTAGAGCTTCAACGCCTCAATCCATTCTGCTTCTTTAAATCCAACGAGTACTTTGTCTTCAAGAACCAAGATAGGACGTTTTACAAGCATGCCATTAGATGCTAATAAAGCTAGTTTTTCTTCTTCGCTAAGGTTTGGCAATTTATCCTTTAATTGTTGTTCACGGTAAATCATACCAGACGTATTAAAGAATGCTTTCAAATCCTTACCAGATTGTGGATACCAAGCAGCAATTTCCTCAGCTGTAGGGTTTTCGGACTTGATGTCACGATCTGTGTACTTGATGTTATGATCATCTAAGAATTTCTTTGCTTTTTTGCATGTTGTGCATTTAGGATATTCAACGAATAACATAGGTTCTCCTTATATCAATATTCAATGTTATAACAACTTACTATTTTAAGATAATTGTACCAAATACATCGAAAATTATCAATCTCTTATTGACAATCTACGGGTTCTAATGAAGCACAATGTGCAATAGAGGATAATACTTCATCCATCCCCTCACTAAGTTTTGCTGTACGCAAATCAACATCCATCTGTAAACGCAAGAAATACCCTTCCGAAACATCAAAGTATTTCGCTAAACGCAACGATGTATCTGCTGAAATAGATCGTGTACCATTCAATATTTCTTGAATCCGTGAAACAGGCACATGTATATCCTTAGCCAATCGATATGCAGATAGTCCTAATGGATCCATAAACTCTTCTTTTAATATTTCACTAATGGTAGGTGTAGGAATAAACTTTTCCATATTAATTTCCTCTCTATTAATGATAATCTACAAATCCGATAATCATAGAATCTCTCCTTTGATTATACCTGTTTAACAGGTATAATTCAATAACATATACTTGATGAAAAACTATACATAGAATTAAAATTATTCTACAAATAATTTTAATAAAAAGATTCTATAAAACATCATCTAATTCCTACACTTGAGATGACTCTATTGGCCACCTATTTCGGAATGTAATCAATTTACCCTATCGTCATAATTGAATTAAAACTATCATTAATTCCCACTTCAACTAAATTAATTTTAAAAAGTAAAAAGACCTACATCCTCGACCGTATCATGTATAAAATACATATTAAAGGTTGAGAGAATATAGGTCTCTAATAAAAATCTATGTATTATTTATAATACTAGTTATAGCAAAAATGTAAGTCCCATTGCCACGAAGATGGCTGGCAAAAGGTTTGCAATACGTACTTTGCCAGGCCAGATGAGGTCGATACCAACGCAGAAAATCAGAATAGATCCAACGTAGGATAGGTTATCGATGGCACTAGGTGTCATCAATGGCGCTGCAATATGTGCCATAGCCGTAATGAGCCATTGCGTAATACCTACAGGAATAAAGGAGAACAGCGCCCCTTTACCCATAGAGGATACCATAACCATAACGATGATGCCGTCGAGGATGCCTTTTAAAAGTAATGTCTGATAATTTCCAGTAAGACCGTCTTGAATGGAACCAAGTACACCCATAGCACCTACGGTAAACGTCAAAGATGCCGTGATAAAGGCGTGCGTAAACTTTGGATCACCAGCGTTGCCAGTGCGAGTTTTCACCCAGTCACCAAATACGGTAATCCAATGATTGAGGTCAATAATTTCGCCAATAACGGCACCTACAACCATGCTAATAATCATCAATAGAGGGCCCGTTGTTTGTAGAGATCCATTGACAATGACGAGCATATACTGCATGGCCCCGCTCATACCGAGGAGAAGCACGATAATACCGCTCACAATCATGAGCGTTTGCTTTAAATTTTCTTTCATAAAGCGACCAAACGCGAGGCCACATAGGCTGCCAGCTATAATGAGGCCAACATTAATGGCCGTTCCCAAACCAATCATATATTTCCCTTCTTTAATTGTGAAAGTAACACTATCAATTTACTTCAGTATATCAATCATATCGAAATAAATCAATTTATATGGTATAAAATATATAGTTGAAATTGGATTAATTAAAGTTTTTTAGGACCATACATAGAGCCTGATTCATACTGCTATAGGTCTCCCTAATACAGCATTGCTCCTCTTATAGCATTATATACAGCAAAAAGCCTCTATCCAATAAAGATAGAGGCTCTGTATAGTTTATAGCGTTGAGAGAGAACTAATGATAGACCCACTTAGGAGAGAGAGAGTATATGTGTTTATATATAAAGCGGGCCGACATGAGATGAGTCGCTATCGCCTCATCGACTTTAGTGTACACCCAATTCCACATAACAACAAATTCAATTATGTAAACACAAGTATGCATAAAAACTATTGTTAACTAATTTATACTTATCGCCCTTACGCTTCATCGTCTACAGGTAACCATACGATATCTGCTGTTTTATTAATCTCTTCAAAGCAAGGGCAGTCTTTACCGTGATCATTGATGAGGCCACTAGCTTGTAGATGCGAATAAATTGTAACAGGACCTACAAACTTAAAGCCCCGCTGCTTTAAGTCTTTGCTTATCCGCGTAGATAAACCATTCTTTGTAGGAAAATGACCTTCTGGATGGTTTTCATAAATAATCGTTTTATGATTTGTAAATCCCCAAATATAGTTACAAAACGAACCAAATTCAGATTGAATACGTTTAAAAGCAGCAGCATTATTGATAATGGCTTCAATTTTAGGATGATGCTTAAGCATCCCCACCGTCTGCATGATGCGTTCAATGTCGCTTTCACCATAAGCAGCCACCGCATCAATATCAAAATGATCAAAGCATGCTCGAATGATGTTCCGTTTATTCAAAATCGTAAGCCAACTGAGTCCACATTGGAGACTTTCAAGACAAAGATGTTCAAATTGATGTTGGTCATCATGAATTGGTCGGCCCCACTCGTAATCGTGGTAATCCTGATATAAAGGCGTCGTCGGCCATTCACAAGTCGTCATCACACACCTCCATGAGCCCATACGAGGACGTCATACATGAGCGCTACTACGAGGCCCATTATGAGATGACCACCCACATAAAATGACACTAGATAATAAATGAATAAAAGCAAGGAATGCAAGGCTTTACGAAGCCATATAATCGGCGTAGATGTGTCGCCACCCACCTTACTATCAAGCCAATTATGGACGGTGTAAATAGGCATTCCTAAACGGCGAATCCAGTCTGGAACACGTACCCCAGGATTCAAACCAGGGCAATAGAAGATCACCAAGGGCAACGCCACCACATCAATGACGAGCAATAGGGTTAACATAAAAGCAAACCAATCTAATTCGCCTTCCCACGTGAAGGGTTGTGCCATGAAACGGGCACCCCACAAATAGGCTTTGTATACAATATACGGTTCTAATAGCCATAATAAGGGCTTCACTACACTCATGGGACTACCTACACCAAACAAAAAATAATAAAAACTACGCATTTGCGTAGTCATTTCATATATACAACATTCCGATTATATCGACTGAATACCAAGGATATAGCGATTTTCTAGGCTAGAAAATCACTTCATATACACCATTGTTTAGTCCTTACATACATCGATTTTCATATTAATATTATATCAGATTTTGCAGTTCTTGTGGGATTATATTTTATAAAAATTTTATCAATTTACACTATTTATAGTACTGATCAACAAAAGAAGTTACTATAAAGCTATTCCTCTCTATTTCATCATTCTAAAAGCCCTTTATCCATTTTAATAGATAAAGGGCTACATGTATGTATTAAGGCTTTCACTAATAAAAGCAGTTTAGTTGTCACTAATAATAATTTTCGTCACCTTACTGCCATTGTGCTCAAAAAATATACCTACAATATCTATAAAAAAGCACTCATGTCCTACAGGAAGTAATAGCATGTAAGCAAAACACGCTCCATGTCACTTAAAAATATATTCATTTAGTTATATAATTATACTTAATGACATAACCTACGGATTACTACAATACTAATAAATATAGAAATGTAAACGGGAGATACCACCATGACTAAACTACCACTATTAGCGTGTGCTTTCATCATGAGCACTATATTATCACCAATAGGAGCCATCGATGTTAATATTCCTGGTGCAGATTCTAAGTTTTCCAAGGATGCCTACATAAATTACCAAGCCACAAACCCTGATATTGAAAAGGATGTAGCAAACTATGTGAAAACATTAAAGTTAACGGACAAGGCTAACGGTATTAGTAAAAACGAAATTGAGTATATTAAAGCAGCCTCTATATATCGCGGTCAACATTACCATAATACAATAATATCCATTCACGATAATTACAACCAAATTCGGCTTTCATTCCCTGTAGCGGGTATAAAAAGTGATTATCATATAGGGCGTTACAAAAATCCGAGTCGAACCATTGAGGACTATCGAGTGTTAACCGATAACGGAAGTCTCAATTTAGAAATTGACTACGCAGATTTTAAAGATTACGACTGGCGCAACACCAAAATAGCTTATGAAAAGCTAACAGACAAAGACGTCCGTAATTTCTTGCAAGACAATGCGAAACGAAAGTCCTCCAAACAGATTTCTGATATAAAGGGCACTGTATTTTCATATCCTACTGTTACCTACAGCACTTGGGATAGCATGAAGATGCCACACTTTAAAAACGGTAAAAAAACAACGCTCACCATCGACACGATCAATTTTAAATTTAAGGGCTATAACATGCGTCATCCCTTATATCACGCAGGATTTGTCTATTATGATAACAACCCCGTCCTGAACAAGGTTCCTACAGATAAATTATTGGCTAATTATGTGCTTCCCTCTGTACAAAACCTAAATGAATTAAATCAATATTCACGCATAGAAAGCTTAAACGGTGTACAATACCGCGTACCAAAAGACGCCATATACGAAGGTGAAAGTAAGGGCTCTGAACACCAAGATATTAGATACTACAAAAAAGGAGATATAACATTCTTTGTTTCTACTGACAATGTTCCTAGAAACCCATATGCGCACGAACTTGTTATAAACGGTCATTACAATTTTAAAACTGATTTAAATACGTTCTGGGATATTTACCGTTACCATCCATCAGCATCAGACTATATCAATTACTCAGTTGTATGGAACAATAACATCCCTGGTCTATCCATACACAGCTATGAACCTAATAAGGATGATCACATTCTAAACTTTAACTCCTATGATGGCATATATAGTTTTACTTATACTATCTTCTATCCAAGGTTTTTAAGTGCTGAGGAAGTTCAAAAATTACGGAATATGATTGAGTTCTTTGATTCTACCAATAATCCTAATTTTAAAATGCAAGAACACGTTCTATTTCCAGAAGCATAGGAAATCGATACATATTAAAACACTGTTCAAAAATAACCTAATACTATCAGATATGTAAATAAACAGCCAGTACTGAATCACAATACTGACTGTTTTATTTCTCTCTATTTCTTTTTATACCTAAGTGTATCTACATATAGACAAAATATTAGTTTAGCTTTAAGGCAGTTTAAAAACATCAGCTTCCCAAAGGTACTCCAACGCAGGAAACGCTTGCTTATGCGGATGATTGATCAATTTTGCCATTTCTACCATATTACGAATATCATGATAAGACGTCTTCACCATATTGGCTTTATAAGCAACTTCAATGCTGTACACATATTTATCATCACGGATTGTAAAATATGTATAATTAATACCATTATCAAATTTTACACTGCCACTAAATGCAGGCATACCATTACGCCAAATGGTCGCATTATCATTAACTGAATATGGGTATTTTCGGCTCATCGTATCCATCGTAGAAAAAGCACCTGAATAAAAATGTTTTTCATCATTTGAAAAAATCGGACGGCGCTTAATCAGCTGCACTATATCGCCCCCCTTATAAACGCGCGTTTCCTCACCATAGGAGGTAGGCTCATAATCGGCTTTTCTCGTACTATTCTTGAGCACACGATATTCAAAGTTTCCCCATTTCTCAACATTAGAATAGCGATCTATCGCTTTTGTATCCTCTACCGATGGAATCACATAATTCGCTAAAGCCCCTTCTGCATACCTAATATGATCTGGATTGCCATTACCTCGATTTATGATGTTAACACGATACACATGGTTCGTATCACTAGGCAGGGAAAACTCAACACCCGTACTCGTACGCGGCTCAGCTTTCTCTTCTTTTCCAGAGATACGTGTCATAATCCCATACTTCTGCTGCCATTGACCATTTTTTACCGTTTTATATGTGAAGGCACGATCCGTATAGGTAGTCTTATCATCCACATCGACTACGATATCTGCATTCATACTTTTAATATAATATTGAGGGATACCATTTACGACATTAACAACGGAATTAGTGTTATCATTAATCGCCTTACTTTCAAGACTTGGATAAGGCATAGAAAAGCGAATATGCTGTGTACCATCGTCAAAGATGAACACCGTACTTTGATTAGCTTGGCGTTTTAAAAACTTGGCATTGCCATCCATATATGCCTTAGCTTGCTCTACCGTCCTACGCCCATTTTTCACAGTCTGTGCTACCACAGGGCCTGAGTGACGTCTAAACTGAGCCTCTACCAAATCCATATCAACACTATTATAAGAATAGCTTTCATAAGCAGTATCAGACACCATGGCATCTCCACCAGGAAGATCTATATTGGCAGCATGTGCCGTTACCATAAAGCCAAGTGAACAAAAACCTATTAAAAACACGCTCTTAATCATATCATTCTCTCAACATGAACAAATCTTATATAAAACTAGACTCCTATAGCCTCAACTACTTCTCCGATGTACATATAATGTGGTTCCCAGCGATCTTTACCAACTTGAGTATACATAGATGGATTCGCTGCATAATATTCCTTTACATTATCTGCTAAGTGGGCTTCATCGAATTGGTGTTCATATAGCTTTTTACATACAAAAGTTAACTCTGCTTCTTTGAAAGTTACCCCATCGCCTGCCACAACTGGCGTTAGGCCAGAATTTGCCACCTTATTTTCGTCGCGGCCAGAATGAGAACCTAAATAACCAAGAGCCTTGCGATAACTTTCAGAGAAAAAGCTAACTGTAAAGGTATCATATTTCGCCATAAACTCTTGAGTATAACGCGCTGGATGAATGTACACTGTCACCGTGGATATATCGCCACCATTAGGGCCCCATATGTTGCCCATACTGCCCCAACTAACCGTACATGTATTAAAATCATCAAGCATTCCAGCCGTAACAAGAGCCCAACGATTCTCAAACATGGTAAAAGCTTTATAATCCTTTGTTTCAAATGCTTTCATAAGAACCTCCAGTTTATCTCAATTTGACGATATAAATCTTTACCCCTATAATATAGGTAGATAGTCAGACGAGTCATACCGTCAGGCTCATCTCTGAAAACAAAAAAGCTTGAGAAATGGCCTTTCAGTTATCGAATCATCTAAGATAACGAAGGGCTATTTGTCTTTTGTGAGACAAATAAGCGCTATTAAAGCTCCAAAAGCAATAACCACAGTTATCACCTGTAATAAGAGCATGATTATTTCATAATCACTCATAGGCTTATCCCTCCCTTCGATGACGAAGAGAGGCCCAACCTCGTCTAACTATCCTATGCTTATTATATAGCGAACTAATATGCGATACAATAAGCATTATATTATACAAATATATGAATACAGTAATAAAAGCCGAGCTAATTCTATGAATTAAAAGCTCGGCTTTTTTCATAGATATGGTAAGAATATAATCATTTATAAATCATAATTTTACTTACTTTATCTCCTTTGTGTTCAAATAGTATGCCGTTCATCATATCAGTTCTATATTGTAATAATCCATAAAACCAACGATCATCATAATCAATGTAATCTGGGCGCCCATAAACTTTTAAGACTTTTCTCATAGAGTCTCCCACAGCTATTCCTCTATAAGTTACCGCATCACGATTCGTAATCGATATATACGTAACAGTATTATCCATACCTCCCAATACAGTATTACCAAAAGTTACCCCACCATAGGATAAGCCATATCTAGTTTCCTTTGTTGGTTGGCCTAGACTGGCTTTCACCGCATCAAAAGTACTACCTAATGGAACTCCAAGCACCATAAGTTCTTCTTGTGACAATCTCTCACCTACATACTGACCAATACTATAATGTCTATATTGTTCGGCTTTTGGCCAATCATAAGACTGCTTCGCTGCATTTGTTTCAAGGCGATCCCACGTTTTGCTCAACCAACTTGCATCTGTCACATAACTATAACCACTTACCAATTGCAGGCCGATAACAAGCCCCGTAATCATGCATTTTCTTTTCATGTTCTCTCTCCTGAACGATCTTATAAACAACTGAATTACATTTTATCTTTACTTTGCATACGGATTACTTTATTCCGCAGTGTCTCAACATTTGCAAAATCAGAATATTCTACCGTATTACGCAGCTGAATATGAGAATATGGCGTAGCCCCATCAATATAAACTAAGCTCATTATATATACATTCTTGTCATCACGTAAGAATCGATGCATTAAAGACGTTTTTCCTGGTTGATAGTTATCTACTAAAAGACTAGGAACGCCATTATTCCAAACAGATGCTGATTGAATAGGTGCATCACCTATGATTTGACTTTCTGGCTTTATTTCCGAAATCTCGTCAATAAATGAATAGATATATTTATCATCTACTTTTACAGGTTTCTTAGCTACAATAAGTCGGATACCTGATCCACGATAGTCTCTCATTTCGGCAGAGTCCTTTAACGATTTCTGTGCTATTAGTTTGAGCCCTTTAGGAATACGATATGTGAAATTATCCCATTGAATACTTTCACTATAATGATCCATGTCATCTAACGATCGAATCGACGGAATTACATAATTACTCATAACGTGCTCGAGCTTGCCGGTAACAGGCTGATTTTTGTAGCTAAGACCTACCATATATTCTTGATTCGGTTGATTAAATAAACCAACTACAGCAACCATAGCAGGCGTATTCTCACCGAAAGACTCAGTTTCAATAGCCCATTTACCATGTGTGATACCCGGATATGTAAACTCCCCTTTTCGCTCTGATTTTAATTTGCCTAATGCATCATCATAATTCTGTTTTGTACCAATCGCAAAAAATATGGAATTCTCTCTTACAATAGATAAACGTTCACCATCACTGCGTTTTGGGTAATACTTACTTGCTAATAGTAGTCCAGGAACAGATGCCCGAATGTTATTACGCTCATCATGCAACAACACAACTGCAGACTCATTAACAAGTAAGTCCATCAACTTCTCCGAATCGCTTGCTATCTGATTGACTTCATCTCGTGTTAGTCCCCAGTCAGTTACATACATGTCCATGCGTTTTTTAGATTCAGAATGTAATTTTATAACATCACTAGCTCCTACATTGCTCAAGCTACCGGCCCGATAGTTTTCATAGGCATTGGCAGGGATATTCGCATCTGCCCCTGGTATAGGTGGCTGTCCTGCTGGCACTTCTATCTGTACAGCGCTTACATTCATGGTGAAAGCAGCTAGTACAGCCATGATAATCAAACTTTTACGTAACATAAAACCCTCTCTTTTTTCTCTCACATTACAACATAAATAAGCACAACCTTATTAGCATAAGTATACTATGTAAACAAGGCTGTGCCTATTATTAATAATTTTATAATTTAGTATATGTATGATATATCTATAATTGGTATATATAAGGTTTATCTCCATTTGACGATATATCCCTTTATCCCTATAATATAAGTAGATAGTCAGACGAGTAGTGACGTCAGGCTCATCTCACAAACAAATAACATGTAGAAATGGCCTTTTCGTTTTATCTAATTTCCGAAGAAACGAAGGGCTATTTTGCTATTTCTAGACAAATAAGCGCCACAAGTGCTCCAAAGGATATCATGACTGATAAAATCCCAAGGATAATCATAATGATTTTATAACCACTCATAAGCAACCCTCCCTTCAAAAACGAAGAGAGGCCCAACCTCGCCTAACTATCCTAAGTCTATTATAGAACGAACTAATATGCGATACAATAAGCATTATATTATATAAATATACGAATAAACTAATAAAAGCCAAGTTATTCCTAACTATGAATAGCTTGGCTTTTACATTATGTAAATAAGTTAAAAATATATCAGAAATCTAATATGCGTATTTAGGAGCTTTCAAAAGCTAATGAAATATCAGTCCAATAATAATCAGAATCGGAGCCAGGTAAGAAACACAAAAATAACAATAGCTAAAACAATAATAGTGCCATACATTAATATCCCTAGCTTTATAACAAAATCTATACTATAAAAGATAAATGTCCCCACTAAAGATTGGTCTTTCAAAGAAAAGTACCAAGCTTTCACTCTATAATAAATTTTTGGTTTATCAAACGCTGGATATAGTTTCTCATGCCACAAAATAAGCCACGGTAAAACCCAAATATTCCCAAAGGTAAATATCAATACTGGCAAATAATCCCTTAATGGATATGCTTCTAATACATATCGATCATAGAGCAATGTATAGAAAGCCCAAATAGAGATTCCCCAAATAAGTAAAAGCACAAGCTTTATTAGGAGTCCAAAAACAAGTTTTATCTATGTTTATTCACTGTTTTAACCACTCTAGTGCCATACATAAATATTACAACTCATCATCATAAGATAGTCCAAAGATCTTTTTATAGATCAAATTAGGCAATTTATATTTTTCATCACCAAATTCAGCAGGTAGAATCATAGCTTTTAGATTTTCTGCATATATACGTTGTTGGCGAATTTGTCCATTATTGTAATAGGTACCGCCATCATTAACGGTCCCTGTAATTCCTGAACTTCCTTGCTTTGCACGCCAAATAGAGATATATGGGGTCTTATCACCTTGTTTTAAACTTCTATCATGATCATTAATCAAATGGCGCAAAGAACGATCCATTTGGTAATCGTATTGTACTGAAAGTCCTTGAATCATATTCGCAGCAGGCATGGAAACATAAATGACGGCTTCAATACGACGATGGCCATTCGGCGCCGTTACAGACTTAACAGATGAAAGATCCAAATATTTTCCATCTCCTCTTCCAGAGTCAGCACTCGAATCGATGTGTTCAAATCGTTCTGCGTTTAATAAGTCAGCTTGTGATACGGCTTGGATTTGCATTGGCAACACGAGGCAGCTTAGTAACCATAGTGAAAGTAAATATATGCGTTTCATCATCCACCTCATTGGGCCACAATATCATCAAAATGCTGCTGATATACAGATACAAACATAGCATCCGCTATATCATATATAATAGTATTATTACGGTTAAGTGGGACCTTACGCGTATCGTTTACATAATGCATTGGCTTTGTCGCCCCATCAAATGTATATCTCGCTACATCTACCCCTGTCATAGCTAAACCAGACTTACTTTCACTAGCCTCAATCAAAGCCAGCATAGACGGGCTCGGATTCATGATACGAGACGAATGAATAAGTGTCGCTAACGAATAGTTAGTATCATAATCCACGGTGAGCTGTCTCTCATTGATGATAGATTGATAAGACGTATCCATCACAATATAGTAAGTCCCGCGCAAGGAATACTGTGGCGGTGCATAGCGTAGGGCCTCAATCGAATAAGTGTTTAAATAGATATACAAGCCACCACTCTCTATGGGCCCATTAATCGACTGAGAATAAACAAGCTTAAACTGTGGCGACGTTTTCAATTCCTGATAAGTAATTGCCTCTGTAGGCATGGTGAAAGCCAGCAACACAAGAGCTAGCATCAAAATACGTTGAATCATAAAAACCTCTCTCAAAAAATGAATCTTGTCTCTCAATAAAATAAGCACAGTCTTATTAACATAAGTATACTATGCAAACAAGGCTGTGCCTATGATTAATAATTTTATATTTTAGTTCCTAATATATATACATTCTCCAACGTTCCAAGAAACTCCTCTTTGTATTTTCCCCAGTTTTTATGGATAATTAAACTATACTTGATATATGCACCGCAAGTAGTAAGGGTGATTTAGTATGAATCTCTAGATAGTGTAAATTTTTGGAGGTGTCATATGGATTCTCTGACTATTATTTGGGTTATTGTTTGCGCCTATTTATTACTGAATTTATTAGTCGGCGTGTATTGTCATATTCGTGTAAAAGATAGTACTGACTATCTACTCGCAGGTCGTCGTATTGGGGTTCTTATGACGGCAGGCACATTAGCGGCTACAGAAATCGGTGGTGGGAGCACCGTAGGTGTAGCAGCGAAAGCGTATGGTTCGTGGGGCTTATCTGCAGGTTGGTACGTCGTATCTGCAGGGATTGGTGTTATTCTCGTTGCTTTCATCGCACCGCTTTTACGGCGTGCCATGGCAACAACTGTACCGGAGATCATCGGCCGTCGCTTCGGCGCGTCCAGTCATCTCATTACTTCCATTCTGTCCATGCTGGCAACAATTACACTAGCAGGCGTACAGATTACAGCAACTGCAACCATTATTAGCGTTCTCACCGGACTTTCAACAGAGCTCGCCATCCTCATCTGCGGTGCGGTACTCGTAATTTACACCATGTCCGGCGGTATGTGGAGCGTAACGATGACAGACGTTATCCATTTCTTCGTTCTCGTTGGGGGCTTCTCCCTCGCGGTGCCGTTTGTGTTGCACAATGTAGGTGGCTGGGAATCGGTAGTGACAAAATTGCCACCTGAACAGCTAGGCTTTACAAAGGTGGGTTGGAAAACCATCATCGGCCTTGTCATCATGTACTTCATGACATTCTCCACAGGGCAAGAGTCAGTTCAACGGTACTTTGCAGCGAAAAATGAAAGAACGGCCGTTCTCGGTTCTATCATTTGCGGGATTATTATGGCTCTATTCGCCTTTGTTCCTGCCGTATTAGGCCTTGTAGCATTAGCTGAATTCCCCGGAATTGAAGCCAACAATGCAGTGGCAACGGTAGCACTTAACCTCATGCCTCCAGTAATGGCGGGCTTCGTTATGGCCGCTGTCGTATCGGCCACACTTTCATCAGGCGCAGGCGACCTCTTAGGCGCCGCTACTGTATTTACCAAGGATATTGTAGAACATCATTTTGGTAAAAGCCTCACTGACGCTCAGCTCACAAATTACAGCCGTCTGTGCGTTCTATTCCTCGGCATCATCGCCATCATCATCTCCCTCGTAAGCAAAGCCATCATTCCGATGCTCGTATTTGCTTTCACAATGAGATCCGCTGGCCCATTCGCTGCATTCCTACTTGGCCTCACTTGGAAAAATGCAACAGCTGGCGCTGGCATTTGGTCCATCGTGCTCGGCTCCATCGCAGGCGTGTACTGGGAATTCGTTGGCAATCCATATGGCATCATGTCCATCATCTTTGGTTCCATCGTCAGCCTCATCGTCTTTGTGGCTGTCGTGTTCATTGAACGATCCATGGGTAAACCACCGGCTCCACCGGCTATACCTGATGATGTAAAAGAAATATAATCAGTTTGTTATAATCTGTGACTTAATAATAGACCTAAAAGTACTATAAAATTACAATTATAAAACCAAAAACTCCTATCGGTGAAAGCCAATAGGAGTTTTTCTTATTTTACAACGACATTATCAAACTGTATGCCATACACGTGTTCATCATAATTTGACGATATATAATAACCTTATTATAATATAAGAAGATAGTCAGACGAGTCGTACCGTCAGGCTCATCTCTAGTTACACAAAAACATGAAGAAATGGCCTTTTCGTTTTATACTAATCTCCAGATTAGTGGAAATGAAGGGCTATTTATTTTTTGTAAGGCTTTTTTAGTTATCCTATACAACGATTTATCTATATAGATACATCATATGTGCATTAAAGTACTCTTTATACTCATCAATAGTCGAAAAGTTTCCTTTATTCTCTTGTATAACAGCCTCAAAATCAGGTTTCATTACAGCAGTTACAATGTTTGTTTCAATTGCTATCGATCTAGTTTCACTTGTAGTAGATTTCATTACCGTTGTTGTAGGTTTACGTTCAAGTTCTGTAGGGTTCGTTACAGTTTCTGCAGATTTCGTTTCAGCTGTTGATAGTTGATTTACATTCCAAAGGCTAGCACATTTGCTTTCATAGTAAGCCCAACGAGCCTGTGTATAGGCGTGTGTAACATAGGCTTTATCATAGTTATCCTGTGCAAGGTCTAGGTGACCAAGGGCTTCGTCAATTTGAGCCATCGTGTAGAAAGCAAGTGGAGACCATTGATAGGCGCTTGAGTAATTACGTCTATGTATTGGTTCATCAAAGGTTATCGCTAAATTCTGCTTGATGAGCTCTGCCTGTTCTCTATCCCCCATATGCACAGCGAGCGCAACCATATACTTAGCACATAACCACTCTGCGTGATAATCTTGGAATTTTCGTTTCTCATACATAGACCACAACCGCAACAGCTCCTGCCATAGATCTTGGTCTAATTGGTCTAAATAGAAACGATAGATTGCTTTTAAAAGAAGCAAGAAATATACAATATCATTGCTATCCTCACGAGACTTAAGGTCTACGAGCCCATGTATCTCGCCAAATCTCTCGAAAGGCATCTTGAAATACGGATGATCGATAGACTGAACATGCTGCTCGAAGCTTTCACAGTCACCTATTTCAATATCATGATGCAACAGTAAATATTGCAAGCACTCGAGATTAAACACATTGTCCTGACCGTCCAAATCACGAATATAGTTATTAAAATATGTTTCATGAATTAATGGACTTTCTTCCTGAGCTGTGATGAGTTCTTGCAGCAACCGCTCATAGGTATCATTGCCTGTGAAAGCATGCGCCAACATGCGATACCATTTGGATAGGCGAGATACCCGCTGCACATACTCGGCCTGCCAAGAGTCAGGGGATTCAATATCTACCTCACCGATAGCTGCATCCAAAGCATCAACGATAGGCAGTAGAGAACCGTACGCCCCATACTTTCGAATAGCAGTAGAGCAAGCTTCAAGCAAACAATATATCTGGTCATAGACAGATAGACCTACTGTTGAATTAGCTAATAACGTAGTACCTTCAGCTTCATATGTAGTAGCACTTTCATCCTTGTGCTCAGTCATACTATTAGAACTGCCCATTGTAATCTCTATGACGTCAAGCATCTCCTGTGCCTTACTCGTATAATGGATCAGGAAGTTCAAATACTCTAGAGTCTTATCCAATGTAGGGTATAGATCAACATGTAGCTTCTCCTGAGACAGTTGATTAATCAGATCATTTGCCAAAGGTAGAAGAATACGCCCTCTCACATAGGCGAGTACGCCTTCATCGCCCTCTTCCCAGAACTCTAAATCATAAGCAAATCTATAATATCTGTCATATATATAATGGTCTAACAAGCAATCTGACCAATGGTTGCTGTCATCATATACTGAAAGAACCGCATCACCGGTTAGACTCATATAGAACCGATGAACAGGTTCACAAATCTTACGGAAAAATGGATCTTGAGACAAGCTATCGAGCCGCTCGGACTCCGTATGACCGTCCATGACCTGCACCATATAAGCACCCAAAGCATCGGCAAGTAATAGGAACTCCGATTGATTCGATGCATCCATAGAATATGTATTATCTAAGCTATTAACGGTAATCAATTCAGACAAATACGCTCTATCCACATCATCTAAGGCTTGATGAAGACCATATAGTGACAATGGCGTGGCAATATGCTGTACCCCTGCATCCGATCCAAAGGCACCAATATTACTAAACAAAGTTATGACAAAATAGCGTAGCATATGGTCACAAATATACTTCGTAATCTGGTTGGGTTCATATCCATCTTGAAATAATAAGCGACGCCCCCTATTGCTTTTGTACATGGGAAATACTTGATAGTACCCATTTCTACCTGTTGAAAGCAAGGCTTGTCCCTTATAGGTACCATATAATATAAACTCAGGCAAAGCCTCTACAAACTCATCTCGCAATTCACCATATGGTTTACCATATTCCTCACAAAGAGCCTCCACAAAAGCGCGAATACGTTCGTGCTCTAGTGCGAATTCTGAATCATTATCCGTAATGGCATCGCCCTCTTCAAAAGATGACTCAGAATCCACTCTATACACTAAGGCATTCATGAATGTAATCTCTTCCTTGCCCTCTATTGGAAGGAATAAAGACGGACGAATCTCATCGAATATGCCTGTCGTCGTAATTGTTACATTATACATACAACATCCTTTTACTATAAAACTATATACACACTAACATGCATACTGCTCTGCATTTATTTAATAACCGCCACTATATTAATACTGCACCTTGATACTACGCCTTGAAACTACATTTTGAATCAGCACAGCAACACTAATAACGATACGTAATCTATACCTATTGTAACATTAAAACTTGTTTGTAATACAGGAACTATAATATAGGCATATAATAAGGGCTTTACCCCATCCATTGGGGTAAAGCCCTTATTGATTCGTGTATTAAATTATCAATTATCCAAAATAGATTAAATCGTAATCCAAGCTTATTACTGACTAATCTAATAGCTATCTAGGTCATCAATGCCTATTTAACATAAATTAGTGAATAATCCAGATAGCAATTGTACTCGTAATGAAAGTAACAATAACAGGTACACTCGTACGTTTTACAAGGTCAAAACTGGAGATGTTTGCGATACCCGCTACGGCAATCATAACAGCACTGATTGGACTGAGTAGACGGCCCACGCTCGCTGCGTTTTGCATACCAAGTAGGATTGTTGTAGCATTACCGCCAAGGTCAGCAGCAAAGTTTGGAACTAGTGGAGCAAATGCGAACATAGACGCAACACCAGAACCCATTACTACGCTGAGGGCCATGATGATAGCGGACACTATAACACCTACTACATCAGCGGAAATCGCAAGACCTTGGATAGCGGCAACGAATTCTTTTACGATGCCCAAGGAAGTCAACCCGAAAGCGAATGTTTCACCAGCAACAATCAATGTTACAGTGTTTGCAAATTGGTCGCCCATGCCTTTGAAGAAGGTTTGGATACTAGCCGCCATTTTACGGAAGTCGCGATGACGAATGAGTTCGCAACCCATAGCGATGAACAAGCTGAGGAACATCGCAAGGTTTACATTCATTTTAACGCCTTTAATACCGTATTCACTGAAGCCAAGGATGAAGATCAATGGCAATAATGGCAAGAAAATATAAGCTAGTGGACCAACTTCAAGTTCGTCCGCTTTATGAGATTCTACGTATTCAGATGGGATGTGACCAGATTTTTTATCCATGTATTTTTGCCAGATAAAATGAGCAATGGCCGTCATCAAACCACAGATAATATATACTTTCAACTGATATCCAACAAAATACTCATGGATAGGCATGTTCACTGTTTTAGACACGAGTAAAGTCGTTGCAGAGGCAGGACCGATGTCGAGCAAGTGACCTGTAGCAACCGCCGCCGCAGCACCTACAGGACTAACGCCTAAGCGCACGAGAATTGGGAATATTGTTACCATCATAAGCATCGCAAGGCCGGAAGCACTTGGGATTACTAAGGACATGAACATATTGAGGATAAATGTAAGCGCCATTACTAGGTACGCAGATTTCATTTTGCTAAGCGGTTTTATGGCCGTTACAACAAGGCGAGAGCTGGCACCGATATGGTCCATGTACTTCGCAAAACCAGTACAAGTCATGATCATGAGACCAAGATTTGCCGCATCTTTTGCAGTCGTAATGTTAATATATTCAAAAGCATCAAAGAAAAGAACCCCTGTGGATTTCTTCGCTTCTACGAAAGATGTTGTATAGCCTAATAAGTACGCCGCGAACATCATAATCAGACCGCCCAATAATAATACGGTTTGCGCTTTAAACTTCTTGATAACAAGCGTCCCCGTTATGACAATAACCAACAAACAAACTAACAGATTCATACTGTTTCCCTCCATTTTAACAACACACTATTACTGATACCATTACATCCAAACTTCAAATTCACTAGTAACTATTCGAGCGATTTTAGTTGCACAATGCGTACCATCCGATACACGACATTACTATTCTTAGAACATTTCGTTCTAGAACGTTTCCTTCGCTTGTTTGAAATCCTCTTGGATTTTTTCTAGCAAGCCCGGTGTTTCAAGGATTTCCTCCACGGATAAAGCTATGCCCTTCGCGCCATACATGATAGCATCCTCTGCGAGTTGGCTTTTACCATTATCTAACCATTCTTGAGAATGACTCGTCACACCCTTACCTACGAATTTCACACGCAAGCATGCACCTGGCACGCGGAACGTAACACTAGAGAAATCGGTGGATCCCGTCACCTTACGAGGCTCGGAAATCTCTGGGGCACCTACCTTTTCTGCATTTTTTAAAAGTATATCGTTCAAGGTCTGTACATTGACTTTGTTGTCGTACGCCTTAACCTCTTCCCATTCCATCGTAGCGCCCACCTGTAAAGCCGCACCTTGCGCCACGTCTTTCACACGAGCCACAACCTCGTCGAGACGAATGCGACTAGAGGAACGAATATACCACTGGGTACATGCATAATCAGGTACGATATTCGCGGCTTTGCCACCGTCAGTGATAATGCCGTGCATGCGAACCTCAGTCGGTACGTGCTCGCGCAAATACTCCATACCGTTAAAGAACAACAACACCGCATCTAACGCGCTGATGCCCTTCTCTGGGGCAATCGCCGCGTGAGCAGACTTACCGTGGAACTTGATATTAACGAGATTTAGCGCCAAGGACTTACCATCTACCGTGGTCGTGTCGCTGCCGTGCATCATGAAAGCAAGGTCTAAATCGTCAAACACGCCTTCACGAGCCATAACGAGCTTGCCGCTGGCCGTTTCCTCTGCAGGCGTACCGTACACAACCAACGTGCAAGGTGCTTGCAACGTGCGTTTCAAAGCGATTGCTGCCGTGCAAATAGATGGACCTTGCAAATTATGACCACACGCATGCCCCAAGCCTTCAAGGGCATCATACTCGCAAAGTAGGCCAATCTTAGGTCCGCCACCGTTTATGTGATATACCGCTCTAAAGGCAGTTTTAAGACCACTCACCTCACGGTCTACGATGAACCCTTCCTTCTCTAATAAATTTGTCAACAACTCATGAGCTTTAAACTCTTCATTTCCGAGCTCAGGATGATCAAAAATGAAATCGTTTAACTCCTTCATGGGCTTTCTTAATGCTTCAATCTCCTGTAAAAGCTGACTCATTTCTACCTCCAACATACACACTATAAAAACATAAATTCATATAACTACAAATACAAGCCTTATGAAACCTGTATCTAATAACCTATTTTTTATCTATCTTTCTATTATTAGTCTATTAATACACTAATATTTGTTCCGCATAACGGAACGTCATTCCATAAATCAGGTAAAAAAAATAAATTTATAAGGTCGCTCCCATTTGTTTGGAAATGGTTTGACCTAATTCCATCATGACTGATAGATACTCTTTGACATGCTCTTCCGTGTAGTCCCCTATAGGACCAGAGATAGTCATCACCGCTTCAAGCTTATTACCAAAGGAGAAGATAGGCACTGCGACGGATGCCGCATCAGGTACTCGATTGCCACAAGTCACCACATACCCATCATGACGAATTTGGGCGCTTTCACCAGCACTCATATCAGTATCCTTGAAGTCCGCCATATAGGCACCGAAAATCTTGCCTGCCGCCCCTTTAAAGATAGGATACACCGTACCGATCTTGATGTCGTGACGCAACGGCTTGTCCGCCGCAACACGCTCGATACAAATGCGATAATCACCCTGCGCCAAGAACAAATTCACGGACTGCTGCAACTGATCGCGGATTGCTACCATATAGGGTTGCGCAATAGCTCGCACAGCCAAAGACGCAAGGAAAGACTTTGCCATCGGCAAAATGCCCCAAGACAACTGATACTTCTTGGCCCTATTAAACTCAACCCAATGATGAGCTTCAAAGGTCTTGAGCAACCGATGGACAGTAGCCTTAGGCAACGCCGTCGCATTCGCCAAATCGGTCACACCAAGCGGGCCTGCCTCTAATAACTTGAGTATCTCTATACCACGCTCTATTGATTGAACCATATTCATATCCAAAGAAACATACTAGATTATTACCATTTAATACATTTCTATATTCTACTAAAACTAATGACTAATGATAAATTTAACAATATACATAATCTGTTAGATAACTTTTGATGCCTCTAAAAGACATAAAGTGCATCTAAGTCATTACAAACATAACAATAACACATTCATAAAGAATTTAAAAATGACTAAGATGCACGATTAAGATATATTACCAACTAACTTATCTGTCTTTATAAAAAATAGCGAGTATCAATTATATTTAATTAATACTCGCTATATAGAAACTAAATATTATATCTAATAAAATAAAATCACTACAAATAGTAACAAATAACACTATAAAGAATTAGAAATAACTTTTACTTTTTAAAGACGAATAGATATTCGTGTGCAATTAATAAGAAATTGTATTTAACACTATTCGTTTTCCAATATCCCGTTGCTCTACAATTATGTTGCTCTTTAATAATAAGCTCCTTCAACTTGAACCCTGCATTTTCAAATATACGCATAACATCAAATGACATTGGGAGCATATGCCCTTTTTGACGTGTATCTCCCATTAAAATCGCACAAAATTTACCGCGTCTTAAAACACGATAAGATTCAGATGCGACTAATTTCATTTCTGCCAGGAATTCCGGAACTTTTAACTGTGATAAATCCCCTTCAATATCTTCACTATACTTGATAATATTGGCATATGGTGGATGTGTACAAATAAAATCAATACTTTCATCAGAAATAAAGTCTAGGTTGCGTGCATCACCTTTACGTAACTCAACCTTACCCTTAGCAAGTTCATAATTAAAATCAATTTTTTCACTACATCGTTGAAGTGCTATATCATTTATATCAACACCAATGATATCTCGATTAAGCAATTTTGCTTCAACCAAGGTAGTACCTCCACCAGCAAATTGATCAAGTATCAAATCACCTTCTTGAGAGTATCGAAGCAATAAATTTCTAGGAATATATGGAGACCAGTTACCACGCCATTTGGCATCATGAGTAGCCCAGTCACCACGTTTTGGAAAAGACCAGTGGGTTGTCATCTCTAATTCGAAATCCTCTGGTTCCCATTTTGTTATTTTCTTTTCCATTATTTAAAGACCTCGCTAATTATATTGTTTTCTAAGTCCTTAATATTATAAATATGTTCCATAACGTCAAATGTTTCTTTTAAGTTATTTTTAGCACTATTCCAACCTTTACCATCTGTAAACCATACAAATGTAAGACCATCAATAGTATTAGACTCTAATGCAAGAGTCTTATAACTACGAGCAGTTTCATTTAGCTTACTCCCCCCGCCACTATAGAAATTTGTTTCGATAACATATAACATATTAGCTGTTTTTATAACAAAATCAAAACGTTTCTCAGTTGTACCTTGATTAGAAATTGCAAATAAATCTATTCCCCACTTTTCTGTAATATCAAAAATATACATTTCTTTAAAATAGTTAATGCCCTTAACAAAACCAGCCTTAATAATAAATTGCTCAACAAGATCTTCCATCAAATGACCACCACGATTTTTCCGACCATTAGAATCAAGTCCGGTTTCAACGCCCATCACATAATCTACCAAATTATTTATTATATGCTCTCTAAGTAAATTAAATAATCCTGTCTTTTTCATGAAATATACATACTTATCTAAGTCATCTTCCGTAGATACGGAAAGCTTTTTAGGATTAAAGTTAAATAAAATACCACCACGATCATCTTGACAATATATTTCACTAGCACGAACAGCTAATAATATAGGAATACATTTTAATATTTCTGGATATTTTGATAGTAAGTGTCTAAACTCTTCTTCAATATTATTCGATCCAATTAATGAATTTAATATATTTAATTCAACCTTTATATCATCAACATTACGATAGACCTTATCAAAATTAATATAGAATCCATAGTCCGCAATACTAGACCTAAATCCAGATAACCATTCAATAAAATCACGTTTTGCCATATACACGTTTCCTTGCTAAAAATTAGAAATTAATAACTCCTTAATTTTCCCCCGTTTTTTCGCATTACTATTAATCATTCGTGTTGCATCAACACGTTTAATTCTATGGGATGAATAAATTTCATCAAAAAAATCATCATTTTCATCTATATTTTTAGGATCCGAATTACTAATAACTATTTTCGCTCCTTTTTTATTGATTTTATCAACAAATTCAGCTAACTCTATCTGTTCTTTATCATTAAAATCATATTCTGTATAAGCTGTAAAACTAGCGGAGTCTGTTATTGGACGATATGGAGGATCAAAATAAACAAAGGTATTACTATCAATAAAACTATCAGACTGCTTATAATCTCCATGAACAATTATTACATTTTGCAAACATTCAGAAACAGCACGAAGATTCTTTTCATCACAAATTGTTGGCTTTTTATAGCTACCCATAGGAACATTAAATAACCCTTTTTTATTTACTCTATATAATCCATTAAAACAAGTTTTATTAAGAAAAATCATTAATGCAGCTTTTTCTAAATCAAAGTTATTATGAGCTTCACTCTTTAATCTATTAAATTTATCCCTTTGTTGATAGAAATAATTTTTACGTACTTCAATTTCAAAAGGAAGAAACATTTCCTCCATCGACTTCAAATAGCTAATAACCTCATCTACATTATCGCGTATAGCCTTATATGTATTGATCAGATCAGCATTAATATCGCTAATGTAGACCTCATCTAATTGATACTTGCTAAGGATATCAAATAAAACTGCACCACCCCCTATAAATGGTTCGGCATATTTGGTTATTTTTCCTTCTTCAAATGGGTAATATGCTTTAATTTTAGTAAGAAGCTGTCCTTTTCCTCCTGCCCATTTTAAAAAGGGTTTAACAAAAGCCTCTTCACTCATTTTATTACACCTACCATCTACTGGTTTAATGGCAATCTCTGGGATAATCCACATATTTCCTACTCTCTGTGCATCTGGAATACGATTTTCAGCACATAAGAATGATACTCTTCGTTGTGAAATTCCCCATTTATCAGCAGCTTCCTTTGCAGATATATACTTCATTATTTTACTCCTTCCAAATCTATTAATATAATTTTATTCTAGTTCTGGAAGGATAGCAAATTATTTTTATCAATATAATCCTTTTTATTTTATTATTCTATATTATTAGCTATAAACCGATACAACTTAAAGGAATTTCATTAAAATGGTAATGACAACCTACAGTCTTAATATACTCTAAAACATCCTTGTATTTTGCTTGGTTAAACCATTCATTAAAAACATATATATATTCTACATCATATTCTAATAAGGAAAATAACTTCAAATATTCGCATCTTTTAAAATCACATGCCGTAAGCTTTTCATCAACAGAACCAGGTGAATTTTGGAATTTCTTTTCAATAATATATCCTATTCTAGTCTTATAATTTACAAAGCACTCGTCAGGTAACCATTTTACAGAATTATATTTTTTATAATCTATTCCTTTAGGTATTAAAAAATATTCATATAGACTATGTTTGGAAACACTCAAACCTATAACTTCATTGTTATCATAAACCTCTTTATTTATTACCTTATAACCTGCATCCTGTAAAACATCTTCAAGACTCGTTTCAGCTTCAAAACGTAATCCATTAATATTTGTTTGTGCACCACCACCATGTGTGTTCCTAGTCATTTTCATCATCCTTCTTATAATATTCATCAATAAATACATTTAATAGATTAATTATAATATACGAATTAATGTATGACTAACAGTTCAAACATATTTTATATACATAACCCTTATTAAATAACTATATTTTTAAAATCGACAAGACTTGGTGTAGACTTTCCAACTTTGTCGATTTTTTTATTAATGAAAATAAAAGTCTAGATTTGTTAACTTACAATATATATAATGAAAATATGATGAATTTATAGCAGTATTTAGATTTAAAAGGGATAAAAAAGAGTCTAACTTTTATAAAGGCCATAAATATTTACATAAACTATGCACATTTACATATCATCAAATATTTATGGAGCATAATCACATAAATAATAGATTCAAAGCAACTATTACTAATGGTAATGGTACAAAGAAATGGAGAGAAAACTATGGAACTAAAGATTTATAAAGGATTTGATCTAAATTTTTTAGAACAACTAGATGATACACCTCTTATTACGAACTCATTAGAATCAAAAAAAAATGTACTTCTTTTCGATAAAAAAATAAAAAAGCAATTGGATATTGCATTACTTGGACTAGACGATGACGAATCAGCTTGGATCACTTATGAAGAATATACACTAATAAAAACGCGGATTGAAGATGCTATTCGCGACTATGATCTCAAAGTTACAATTTATAAAAATAATCTCTATCCAGATTATTATCCAATACCATTTGATCTAAATAGCACCCTTATTCAAGAGATCAATACAGCTATTAATACTGATAATACAAATGGAAGTAGTGAAGAATGTAAGAGATTTCTTACTGTCTATAATACGATAATTACAATTGATAATATACATTATGGAAGTTTCTATAATTACGAATATGAAAGCGAAGAGAAAGCCCCTATACATGATTATTATCCTTCCAATATTAAAGTTGAGGATAGTCAGGATAAGTCCGATTACAATATCTTTTTAAACGAAGATATTGAAGCTTATCTTCGTGCTCTATCTCAAATAATGGTTATCAAGCCAAATATAATTGGGTTAAATTCAACTAAAGGTCTTGCTTCTGATAGAATACAATCCTCTTTACAATCATATTGTCTTGCAAATGGAATTCGTCTTATTAACTATCATGAAATCCTTCCGGAAAATGCAGAAAAAGAAAAGGAACTTATAGATATTGCTAGAAATGATATAGGGATAGAAGGCTTTACAAATTTTAGAAATATAAAATTCTATAAAAATCCTGACATAGATAAAGAAACAGTAGAACTATCACAAGGTCAAATAATTCAAGAAATTATTCACCAAGCTGAAAACTCTTATGATCCTAATAATACATTCAGAGATATCTTTATCACTGCTTCTACAGGTGCAGGAAAATCAATAATGTTTCAAATTCCTGCAGTCTATCTTGCAAAAAAACATAATAAACTAACAATTATCATTGAACCTGTAAAAGCCTTAATGCAAGACCAAAAAGAAAAACTCAATAGGAATGGATATACTAGAGTAGAAGCATTTAACTCCGATCTAATATCACAAATTGAAAAAGAAGCCGTTCTACAAAGAATTAAAAATGGAGAAGTTGATTTACTATATCTAAGCCCAGAAACATTATTATCATATTCTATAGAAGCAATCATCGGCGATCGTGAAATCGGACTTCTTATTATCGATGAAGCTCATATTGTAACAACCTGGGGTGTAGGTTTCCGCCCAGACTATTGGTACCTTGGAGGTTATATTAATAGATTAAGAAATCAAATCCAAACAAAGAAAGGTAGAAATCAAAAAACATATCACTTTCCAATTTGTGCATTTACTGCAACCGCAATAAATGGAGGTTTTGATGATTCTGTAAGCGATACTATTATCAGCTTATATATGGAAAATCCTATAAAGTATATAGGTTACGTACGTCGTGATGATATTCAATTTGAAATTAATCACTGTGGACCAAAAACAAAGTTACCAAAAGCAGAATATGAAGAGCAAAAAACTAAAGCATTAAATGAAAGACTTGTACAATGGCTTGAACATAACACTAAAACTATTGTATATTTCCCATATGCGTCCTATGCTAAAAATGCTGCAAAAGGACTACAAGGATTCGCAGGTATAACAACCGATAAAAGAATTGGCACTTATACTGGCAAAAATATTAATGATATGTCTGCTGAAGCCTTTAACGAAGCTAAAAGACAAACATTTGAAGGATTCCGCAAAGGAACTACACCTATAATGTTAGCCACAAAAGCCTTCGGAATGGGAGTTGATGTTGATGATGTAGAGAATGTATATCATTATGCAGTTACAGGAAATCTTTGTGATTATGTGCAAGAAATTGGTCGGGCAGCTCGTAAAAAGGGGATAAAAGGAAGCGCGATAACAGATAATTTTTATAATGATCTTACATTTATGAAAGTCCTCTTTGGAATGTCTCAAATACGCCAATATCAAATAAAAGCTGTATTATCAGGAATTTATGATACATACCGTAGTAAAAATAACAATCGTAGTTTTTTGATTTCTCCTGAATCATTCACCTATATTTTTAATGGCAAAGGCGTTAAGGATGAAAAGTCATGTATTAATAAGCTCAAAACTTGTTTATTAATGCTTGAAAAAGACTTTTACGACAAGTACAATTTCAAAGTCATAATTTCTCGACCACAAAGTGTTTTTACAAAGGCATATATTTGTATTCGTAAAGAGGATGAGACTATCGTATCAAAATCTAAATATGCAAAATGTCTTAAATTCATAGAAAACGGACGTTATAAAGAGCGTCAAGCTGATGGGGTATTGCTTAGTGATCCTGGGGATATCTACTCTATCGATCTAAAACAAATATGGGAAGAGTTCCATCCTAATATTTCTTTTCCACAATTTAAATATTGGTACTTTAACGCTAGTTCTACCGCCAAAGATAAAGTCGATATAATGCCAGAAATTCGTAACTGTATAACGCCTCGCCAAAAAGTTAATATAGAAGCACGAGATGAAATGCTTCTTTGTGACCTTCGACCAACTATCCTTGAAGACTTCGAGTATATTGGAAATTTATTATATTCAGAAATGAAGAAAAAGTTTTTTACAACAGAAGATTTTGCAAAACTACTTAAAGAAAGATATGGAATTGGTAAAGCCCGAATTATTGCAAATTCACTATTTGAGCTTGTTGATCCAAATGATACCTGTGTAAAGCATAGAACTATCGAGGCAACAGGTAAAACTGTATATTCACTAGCACATGGTAACTTCAAAGAATATATGCGTAAATCAATAACCAAATCACGAATTATAAGTAATATTACTACGATTACTAATTCTTCATCATATTCAAGTTATTTAAGTCTCTCTACAGATGATACTTCAATGATAGCTTTAAAACTACTCTCCATCTTTGACTACATCACATATGAAGTACTCGGGGGTGAAGAACCTGAGATTTTCATTCGTCTAAATGATCCTAACAAAATAAAAAGTATAGTGATGGGAAGTACATATTATACAAACAACTATGTAACAAAAGCCAAACAAAAACATGATCGAGATATTGAAGTTCTACTCCAATTCTTTAATGGCCTAAAGACTAATGAAGAGCGCTGGAACTATATAGAAAACTATTTCCTTGGCTATGATGTTCTATGTAATGTAAAACCTATGAATGTCAAATCTGTAAAGATGTCTCGTTCTATTGATAAAGAACAATCATACCAAACACACATGTATAACGAGTGGGCTGATCTTCGATCTTTTTTTGATGAAAATGATCACGTAATAATAAATAAATTAATAGCTACAGGAATTAAAATACCAGAGTATTTACAGACACAAATTAAGAAGTCTGAAGCAGGAAATGACATTTTAATGTCTTGGCCATCTAAGGACACCTTAATATGCCAACAAGACACATCAGATATAGTTATGGAGTCTTTCCGTATTAGAGGGTGGCATGCATATAGAATCAATGAAATAGATTATGAACAGATTAAAGAGGTTTTAGAATAAGATGGCACAGATATATCCAATAAAGGAAGATTTATCAGAATTGCCTTACTCCGAAATGAGAGTCTATGATGCACTTTCTAGATTAGGTGATGAATTTTATATTTTTCATTCTGTTCAATGGGTAAAAAGAGGAAATAAATGGAAATCGACTTGGAAGGAAAATGACTTCCTTATCTTACACCAAAAACTTGGAGCAATTGTCCTTGAAATAAAAGGTGGCGATATTGAATGTCATGGTACAGTTTTTCACCAAATCAATAGCAAAACTAATGAGGTAAGTATATTAAACCCAGAAAAGAAAAATGATCCCCTATCACAAGCAATTGATGGTGTCTATCATTATAGAAAGGTGATAGACACTATCACTCCAAATCTCAGCGACCGTTTTCCCATAGAAGCAGCCGTGTGGTTTCCAAATGTGAATATTTCAGATAAGATATCAAGCTTTCCTCTTAAGTATCGAGAAATTTCTGGAGCGGTTCTCGGTAATGAACATTTTAATAAAGAGAAACAATTTATATATGATATATTCAACTTTTATTACAATCGACCAAAAACTAATATTACGGATGACGAATTTCAAAGAATACTTGATCATATAGCAATGAACTTTAAACTAATTACTGCACCTGCTGTTAGAAAAGGTGAACTCGAACATGCATTTCTAAAGCTCACTAATGAGCAAATAGGCTTACTTGATTATATATCAGAGCAAAAAAGTGCCACAATACAAGGTGTAGCAGGAACAGGAAAAACATTAATCGCAAAAGAAGCTGCCCGTAGATTTGGAACGGAAGGAAGAAAAGTGTTATTTCTTTGTTTTAATAAACTTCTATTTACAGATCTCCTTCACCGTTATCCATATGAAAATGTAACCTACTTTAATATCAATTCACTTATCGCTTATTATCGCCCAGGTTTAGATACATCTACAAAAGAGCTTCGTATTAAAGCATTAGAACAAATAAATTGGGATGAACTAAACTATGACGATGTAATTATTGATGAAGCACAAGACTTTGAAAATAGAGAAATATTATATTTCAAAGATTTAGTAGAGCTAAGAGAAGGACATTTCTTTGTTTTTTATGATAAAAATCAACTTTCAACGACACGAGAAGTTCCTGAATGGATTTTAAATTCAGAATGCAAACTACTTTTAACTAAAAACTGTCGTAATACTCGTGAGATTGCATTAACCGCTTATAATGTTATTGATATTGAACTAAACCAAAAAATTACGATGGTCAGTGGAGAGCAAACCTCTATTAGTTTTGTTAAAGGTGAATCCCTTCCTATGCTTGCTAAGTTACTAAATATACTTACAGGTGATAAGTATGGATATGAATATAGTGATATTACAATTCTCTCTTTACGTACAGAGCTAGATTCAATTTTACATAATACAAATAAGTTATCTGGGATACCAATACTTAGAGAAAAAAGCAATTCAGCAGTTTTATTTACTACAGCAAAAAAATTTAAAGGACTTGAAAGTCGTGTAGTAATAATTATTGATATAGATGAAGATTGCTTTAATGATGAAGAAAAAAAACGCAATTTCTATATTGCATGTTCAAGAGCAACACAAAAACTATTACTATTTATTAATGCTGATGACAAGAAACTACAAGCTATGGCAGATGCTATTAGTAGTAACCGATTTGCTGCAAAAGGTAAAATTGCTATGAAAACCCAGTCGAGAATATTAGAACTTATTTAGAAATCAAAACAATCAAGCTCATTTTATATAAAATAATAAGACCATATCAAAGAATAAATCCTTTGATATGGTCTTTTGTTTATCTTAACTATAAGATATTAGTTTAAAATAACTATTTCTTTAGAACTTTATTTTTCCCTATATATGACCTCCTTCCCAATCTCTCCATCCTCCTATTTCTACTTTCACCGTCCAACGAGTTATCTCGTTAGGTCTCTCCAGGCGATAAATAGTTCGGCCACGACTTGAGGGTTTTGGCTGAGTTTGATGCGGGCTAGCATTTTTCGCACGTAGTTGCAGTGTTCTAGCATCGCTTCGTTCAGTTTGTGTTTGACATGACGCGGGGATTGGTACACCAGGATCGGTGCAAAGTCCGCCACATGAATATAGCTCGTATCCGGCTCCGGACCTTCCGTAACGATATATTCATAGGGTATAGCCACGTTAAAGAGGCCGTACACCACGTCCTTGCCGATAGGGCGGCGACATTTAATATGAGCAAAGGTTAGATGCGGACCATAAGTCTTAGGCGCGGTATAGCTACTGCGTCGACCATCGCTAGTCATGATATAATTGGGTCTTAGCCCTTCCTGCATTGCTAGCTCTCGCGTAATCGTGCGCATCGGCAGATGGACCATTTCTTCGCGACCATCCACAAAATAACACTTCGTACTGTCCCCACCACTAGGTTGATAGGTAGGAATAAAACAAACAATGTGATTCTTTGGATTCGTATAGATCAAATCCAAGTCTTCTCCCTTAGATAGCCGAGCGGCCATCAAATCTGTTAGTTTATCATCTATTGCCATGGAATCCTCTCCAATCTAATCAGGAACATTCCTTTCAACAATACAATGAACACGTGTTCTGTGAAAGCAGATTAGCATGCTTTAATCTGCTGCTGACTTAATTGTATATCAGCCTGTATAATTTGTAAATATATATACAAAACTATAGAAATTTACGTATATTTAATGACTTTATGATCTTGTAAAAGTTATATGTACCTTGATGTGTCATTATTTTCTCATTTAAATTGAGAATTGCATATTTTATGTATATTTGTTAATCGAGATTAAAAGAAATATGTAATATATAGGATATAAATAAGAAATTAAATTATAATAACTAATGTACACGCAAGTCTGTAAAGTCCGTACTCAAATACCTACGCAGCTTCCGAATAGCTCGTTCGTGACGCCGTTGGATGGCTTGGCGGCTGCAGTTCAGTTCTTCACTAACCGATACCAAGCTTTGGCACTCACCGTAGACACGGCGCAGTAGGTCTCGTTGATCAGGAGACAATCTACCTAAGGCCCATACGAGGCGTGCTCGCAGCCTATGCTCTTCATCAGCACTCATCACCATATCCGCCACATTCTCACCAGATGCGAAGATATCCATACCAAAAGCGACTTCTCCATCATCGGTGGTGCGATCTGGGATGTGAATTTCACGGCGATAACGCAATCGTTCACGCTTCCAGTACCGCATGTAACCGTACATGATGCCAGCTTTCACAAAGCCTGGGAACGGTACGGCCCCGTTCAAATCAAAGCTATAAATCGATTCTATGAGGATGGCCCAAAGATAGCTCTCTACGTCCTCGCGGAACTCACGGTTTCCCATGCGATTCGTATAGTGCAAGATGAGCGGTCGATACCTGCGACAGAGCTCGATTTGTGCCGCATCATGGCGAAGCTCATCAACGGACCACGGCTGATATCCTACCGTCTGAATCCGCATATTCGGCTTTTGACAGATGGATACGAGACTTTTGTCCGACAAGGACGATAAGACCTGATGCCTACAGACGAGGGTCTGTAATTTCAATTCCTCTGGAATACTTTCCCTATACTCATTAGCTTTCGATAGTAAAGAATGAGATGGTAATGCCTGTGTTTCTAACGTTTCTGACTGATAGTTGTCATGTTGTAAGTTTGCAGTTTTAATACATGTTTTTTGTACTAAAGGTTCTTCGTTTGTGTATAACATAAATCCCCTTTCCTGCCATGGCATAGCGCTTATGTACACAATACCGCGGAAAGAGTGTTTTGACAAATCAGCAATTCCTTGGAATTTCCCTATATTCTGTTATATTTGAACCTTAATTTCTATCCATAGTACACCGTACCTATGCGATTCAAAGGGTAATTGCTGAAAATAGATAATTACTAAAAATGACACCACATACGCAATGTGGTGTCATTATAAGAGGAAATATATACTATCATTGGGCAATAGTATTCAATCTTTAGGTAGTAGTATTCAATCTTTAGGTAGTAGTATTCAATCTGAGATTGTCTGATTAAATCGCAATACACGCGGCTTGGACAAAATCCTTTAGCTGCGGTTTTACATGATTATAATATACATCAGCGCCATAACCGCGCACGATATCGCCCCAGTATTTATATACATAGCGGTACCAAAAATGGAACATACTGTTCGTAAAATGGTAATCCGCGTACTTTGCGTTCCCACGGTTACTTGCTTGAATGCGACCCACGAGTCCCATCGACATGAGATCGTTCAAACGGGATGTAAAGGTACCACTTTTAATTTGGCTTTCTTGTAAAAGCTCCACGTAATACGGTCTTTCCAAGCTAGCAAGGCCCGTTAAAATAGCATTGGCTCCGGTTATATTTTTCATATCTCGATGCAAGATATATTGTGTTTCTTCAAAGAGAGCTCCCGTTACTGAGAAGAATAAGTTAATAATATTCGTATCGATGCTTTCACCATTATCAAAGTATTGTACATAGGCAGGCAAACCACCTGTTACGGCAAAGACGGTGCGCAAATCATCCTTTGCATAGTGAAGGCCCAAAGATTTCATATCAACCAAGGAAAATGGTTTCACCTCAAGATATTCGGACACGAAAGGAGCAATGAGGCTACGATCGCCAATGATGCGGCCATCGAGCTGTTCCATACCATTCGCCATCAAAATGATGTTCAAACGGCTCGTATCTTTATAGGTATCTAAAAAATCACGCAAGTGAATGGGAAACTGCGGAACTGCTTCCACCAAGGATGGATAATCGTCAATCACCACAGTTTGAGGTGTTTTCACACTGCTTTCAAAAAGTCTCACAAAAGCCTGCTGCAAACTCTCTACAGGCTCGAATGTATCTTGAGCATTAGCAGGAACAAAACGTGCCTCAAGAGCTCTATTTATATCAGCCACATGGACGGATTCATTAGCCATACGCCCCGCCAAATATATCGCCTTATGACGGCGTACAAGTTGCGAAGCCACATAGGATTTACCACTGCGATGAGGACCATATATAACACATAAACTCATTTGGCCCATTGCAATTCGGGACTGGATACGCTCTATAATTTCAGCACGTCCCACAAAATTCATATACTCACCTCCAACTATTTACGGAAATTATTATATCATAATTTTAAATCATTATTAAACTTTTTTTCATATAGTTAACATAGCTTTTTATTATGTTAATTTTTTTACGCATCAAATCAGAGCTTTTATGCGATACGTGTTGCCTTACCATAATAAAAGGCCTTATGATTGCTTTATTTTCTTATATGTTTGATATCAACATATCCTATAAGGCATGGTTATATAAGTTATACATTATAAGCTATACATATTAAACTATAGATTTTAATCTATAATCTATATAGTTTAATCCATATATGTTAAAAATGACGTGCTACCTAAAAGGTATAGCACGTCATTTACATGTTAAGTATATTAAATTGTTACTGAATTTCTTATACTAAGTTTCTTAATAGTAAATATCTAACTTGTAAATATCTAATTCATAAATTCCTGATTACAAAATCTAATATTCCTAAATATCTTATGGATCTATTTGCGTTTGCATTTTCATCAATAAGATGCGCTTAACCGATTCGTTAAGGCGCTCGGTCGTAATCGTTCCATCCGCCACCGCTTGCGTCAGCGCACGATGGACTTCATCGATATGAATCGTATCCGCATCAACAAGAATGAGATCACTGCCCGCCAAAATAGAGTCCACAGCGTAATCGCCTATCTTTTGGTTAGATTGCAACGCACCCACATCGATACGATCCGTCATAACAATACCCTTATAACCGAGCTCCTTGCGGAGCCAACCGTCTATAATCGGCTTAGAGGAACTCGCCAAGTGTTTGTTATCGATAGCAGGAATCTGGATATGGCTCATCACAAGCATATAGCTATTCGCCGTCGTCTGCGCAATAAGCCGTTTAAAGACGGCCACATCATTATTGCTGAGATACGCTTTCGCCTCATTAGCTGAGCCAAAGGACGCATCCCCTAAGGTCACTGCCGGAAAGTAGTTATAAGCGGACCACATATGATTAATTTGGTAACGCTCCACCATGGCAAGGTTTATATGACCTGCCCACGTGGGGTCCGATGTATAGGACATATTAGGTACACCAAGATTAGCATTAGGCCCAATAACCAAGTTAAAGCCCATATCCCGCATTTCAATAGCAGATCGCGTGGCCAAATTAATGATACGATCCATAGGCAATTGCCCCCATCGATTGGGCTTCGGCAACCGCAAGAAACTTTCATTTCCATGCAATATGCGATCACGATGCACCGCAATATAAGGTGTCACCATGCTAGAGGTTATCGCCGTTTGCATAATATCGCTGGTGAAAGTTTTCACTTGGTTTTTATTAATAAGATTTTCATTTGTTAGCATAACGCCACTGACACGGTATTTTCGGATCACATCCTTTTGGGATTGTCCTATCGTACTACCATGAAGGCTGATCATCATCAGCTGCCCCACCTTATCCTCTTGGGACATGGCCGCAATCCAAGTGTCCACCTTTTCAGACACGGGTTTATTGGACTCCAGGACGGCACGGTACGATACGGTTCGTACCGTTTCTTGTTCTGCCTGACTCTCATGTTGGCATCCAGTTGTACCAACGACAGCAACTAGTAAGGCAAGGCCACTCAGGACCCGCCGAAAAAACTGGTTCATCTCTCCTAAAAGCTCCTTAATGCTTACGCAATATTATGAATATTATGGGCTTTCTATGTTGCTCTCCCAATGCAACACCCATAAGTCCCCTCTTGATCCGTACAGTATATTTTTATATTATACACTAAATGATTCATCTTTTCCTCATAATAAAATAATTTTTTTTATACTGGATTATTATAATAAAGTTATACAGTAAAAATATGTGAATTTTGAATAATTATATAAAAAATCCTACGGATCGTTTAGAAAGTGACCGCACTGTAACAAAGGCTACGTGAGTATCAAGTCACTCATGACCCGTAGGATTTTCTATTTTATATTGTTGTACCCTAAATAGCAAACATTACTAAATGTTTATAAACATTTAGTTGCTGTAACAGCCTACTATTTAAGTAATCAACTATTATTAACCTTTAAATTTTTCTTTGTTTACTGGCACATAATCAACACCAACTTGCACCATATTTAAGCAATTGGCTATCATTAACCTTTGAATTTAGGGGATGTTGGACATGTTTCAGGTGTTACGTCTTTACGAGTACCAAGAACCGCACTGCGGTTTGTGTAGTGTGTGTGTAAAAGTTCGTGTGCCTTATGGCCCAATGGTTCGCCTAAGAAATCTTTGTACAATGTTTGGATTTCTTCATTTTCATAGGACGCAACCCATTTGTAGTTTTCGTCAGCTTCGTAAAGACCGCCGATACGAGCTTCTTTAGTTTTCACAGCTTGCGGCAATTTAGTGCGCGGTTGGCCACCGCCACCAATACAGCCACCTGGGCACGCCATAACTTCGATGAAGTCGTAGTGTTTACCGCTGTCTTTCAATGCATTCAAGAAGTCACGTGTATTTTTACCACCGTGAACAACGGCAACGGACAATGTTACGTCATCACCCAATTGAACAGTTGCCTCTTTTACGCCTTCCATACCGCGAACGTCTTCAAGGTGAGTCAACGCGTATGGAGGTGGCTCTTTATCAGTGATGAGCTTGTAAGCCGTACGCATCGCAGCTTCCATAACACCACCTGTATTACCGAAGATGATGGATGCACCAGTTTCCATGCCGATTAAGTCGTCGAATTGAGATTCTTCTACTGTGTTGAAGTCAATATGTTCCTCTTGAATCCAACGGATGAATTCACGAGTTGTGATGGAAATATCTGTGTCCATGCCAAGAGATTCGTCATTGTGGTAACGAGCCGCTGCATTTTCTTCTTCCCGTTTCGTTTCTGCTTTTTTAGCCGTACAAGGGTTTACAGATACGGATACGATCTTACGAGGATCGATGCCTTTTTTCTCTGCAAAGTACGTTTTAATCATAGCCGCTTCCATAGCGATACAAGAACGTGTGGAAGACAAGTTAGGAATCAATTCAGGGAAATAGATTTCCGCAAAGCGTACCCACGCTGGGCAACAGCTTGTAAACTGAGGAATTTGACCGCCATTTTTAAGGCGTTCCACAAGCTCGGATGCTTCCTCCATAATGGTTAAGTCCGCACCAAAGTTAGTATCTACTACATAGTCTGCACCAAGTTTACGCAAGGCACCAACCATTTTGCCTTCCAAGAATGTGCCAGGTTCATAACCAAAGCCTTCACCGATGGATACACGAACTGCTGGCGCTGTTTGGATTACGACGATTTTTTCAGGATCAGCAAGGGCTGCTTTTACCTTTTCAAGCTCGGATTTAGCATGCATGGAGTCGAATGGGCATGCTGCGGCACATTGACCGCAATGGATACATACAGGCACATCGCCGTTTGCATCAAGGTCGTAGTAATCAAGCACGCTCATTACATCCGCACAAGCGCGACGGCATAACGTACAGTTTTTACACTTGGAAATGTCGTGATAAATGGATGGATTGTCGAGTGCAATCGGCACGCGTTTATCGATAAATTCGTATTGAGACATGAGGACCTCCTCTAACAAACTATAACTACCAAACCTATTGGGGCGAAATATGCCAAATTACGGAGCACTGCGCCCAAGCCATACTTCTGCATCTTACCTATAGTATACGCTATGGTGAAAGTTTATACTATGTAGAATTGTTACACTTTTGCACAAAACCTTCGAAAAAATGTACTTTAAATCACATTTTAACATAGAAAGATGAATAATTCATCTATCTTAAGGGCGTTAACTAACGTGCCTTAATAAGTGACTTACTTATAGCGCTATAAAAACTAATGGCTTAATTGTTAATACTATAAGAGCTAAAACAAAATTATATTGTACATAAAAAACGCACGTTCTTTAAAAGAACGTGCGTAAGTGAAGCTTTCACAAAATCATTCAATCTAGACAAGCCTAAACTGATCAACAGTGTACTCGTCTGTAGGATTCAATTATTTACCGCCCCAAATAAGTTGGAATACAGCGTACGCAGGCGTACCTGGCTCAACTTTACGGCTATTTTTATTAACTTGTTCCTCTTTTACAACATAACCTTGTGGGTTATAAAGAGTCACCTTAAGATCCTTAACTTCCCGTTTTTTATGATTGAACTCTTCAGTCACGATGTAGTGGTAACCTTCGTAGTCCATAGCTTTAATATCCATTACCGCTTTTTTATCATCTTTTTTAACGGAATCATTGTCGATAGACCAAGTAACACCATTGCTATCTGTGCCTACTGTATACCAATTAGCCGCATCAACACTACCAATACCGCCGATTAATAATGCGCCTGCTGCCAAAACAGCTGCCAATGTTTTTTTCATATTAATACCTCTCAAAGAAAATACAAAAATATACAAACTAGTATATAAGGAAAAACTAAATATTTTATGAAAGACAAACTTATGGACTCGAATCTTAAAGCTTCACATAATAGGTCGAACGGCCGCCACCCTTACGCTGGATACTGCCTTTTTTTACAAGTGTACGCACTGCACCTTCAATAGCACTATCACTGATATTTGGACACCATTCTCTAATATCTTGCTTTGTGAAAGCCCCTAAATGCCTATCGATGGCAGCTTGCACCTGATTCATCGCAGAACCGCTATTTACTAGCAAAGCACTACGGTCCTCAAAATCATGATAAGCGACCAATAACATTTGTAACCAATACCGAATGAAAGCCGTAGGGCAGGAGCTTTCACCATACCACGCATCACTAGACTCGCGTAAAGCCGCATAATACATGTCCTTATTTGCTGCGATTTTAGCCTCTAAGGACACATATTTACCAACCATAAAACCACTACGATATAACAATAACGTTGTCAACAATCGACTCATACGACCGTTTCCATCATTAAATGGGTGAATACATAAAAAGTCATGAATAAATATAGGAATCGCTAGGAGTGGTTCCACCTCGCCATTTCCTACAGTCCGATTATATTCCGCACAAATCTGATCTAAAGCCTCAGCTGTTTCATAAGGAGCCAACGGAGTAAACAAGACCTCAGTATGCCCATCCGGATATGTGGCACTAATATAATTCTGTACGCTCTTTAACTGCCCACCACGTGCATTAAACTGGTAATTATACAAAATCTTGTGCAACTGCAAAATATGGTTCCGAGACAACGATATGGAGTCATAACTCTCATGGATAACATTCAATGCATCACGATATCCCATGATTTCCTGCTCATCCCGATTACGAGGTGTCGTCTTGTCAGCCACTAACTGCCGGAGGCGAGTACTCGTCGTCACAATCCCTTCAATCGCATTTGAAGCCTCTGTACTCTGTACCTTTGCTAACTGCACAAGCGAGTCTAATATAGCCGGACTCTGTGAAAGCAAAACCTCCTCCTTGCCATTTGCCCGATAAATCCCCGCAATAAGACTCAAAATATCCATATCCCACGACAAAGATTGAATCTGACCATACTCAAAACGACGCATACACACACCTCCATTCCTCTCTAATCCCTTATAAATAAAATTATTCCCTTAAATTATACCATAAAATAAGGGAATAAATAATTCTCTATTTCTCTACCTTGTGTAATCCAACGGATTTGAAAGCTGATATTCGCCCTGTAAGAACACTAATAATATAGAAAGCCCCGAACTATTCTGAAAACGACTTAGGTCACTATGGAGGCTTTCAGGATAGTTCGGGGCTACTTATACGTTCTGAGTATCTAAATAGACAGAGCGAATATCAGCTTCTATTAAATTGTTGGATTATTTCCCCCATAGGGCCTGCATAACTTCCGCTCCCATGGTATCCGGTTCAATTTTCGTAGATTTTTGTGTTTCTTTACTGGATAGCAATGCTATACCAGCATTGCTATATACTGTTGTATCAAGTTCTGTCCATGTTTTTTCTTTGCGATCGATCCGTACTGTGTAGATATATGTAAAGCCTTCTACATTGTTAATTTTAACAAGTACTGTAGCCGCATCATCTGTTTTATATACAGAAGAGTTGTCAATAAACCATGCCGCATCGTCAGCATCAGCATCGATATAGTACCAGTCAGCAGCACTAGCTTGACCAAAGCCACATACAAAGAAAACTCCTGCTGCAAACATAGCAGCTAGCCATTTTTTCATTTTTAAACTCCCCAACACTAGAGGCGACCATCTTAGATGGTCGCCCATGGTTACTCAATAGTTAATATAGTGTTTTATATTATTCTACTTCTTCTTCGATTTCAGCGCCTGGAATAACAGCAATACTAGCTACCTTATCACCTTCGTCGAGATTTTGTGTTTTCACACCAGAAATAGCTTTGCCTTTCTTCACAGCGATATCGTTCATGTTAAAGCGGATGATTTTGCCTTGCTCAGAAATAAGCATAACTTCATCATCATTATGAACAACCTCTACGGCCACTACGTCGCCTGTTTTGTTCGTAATCTTGAAGTTCTTAGAGCCTTTACCACCGCGTTTTTGCAATGTATAAGCTTCCGCATCATTGCGTTTACCAAAACCTTCTTCAGAGATGGTAAACACTTGTGCTTCACTTTCATCAGTATTAAGAACACCAGCGCCTACAACCACGTCACCTGCATTCAATTTAATGCCGCGCACGCCATGAGCCGCCCGTTTCATGAGGCGCACATCATGTTCACTGAAACGAATAGCGATACCCAACTTAGTACCAATCAAGATGTCTTGATTGCCAGTCGTTACGTTAACGGAAATCAAACGATCGCCTTCGTCGAGGTTAATCGCATTGAGGCCAGAACGACGGATATTACGGTATTCTTCAATAGCCGTACGTTTTACAACGCCAAATTCAGTGACCATAAATAAATTTACATCTTCATGGACACGTTCAAGGTCGATCATAGTCGTAACGGATTCGCCTACCGCAAGTGGCAATACGTTAACCATAGCGGTACCGCGAGAGTTGCGGGAACCTGCTTCCGGCACTTCGTATGCCTTGAGGCGATATGCACGGCCTGTAGATGTGAAGAATAACAATGTATTATGGGTCCGCACATGCATAATTTGCGTTACATAATCGTCTTCCTTCGTCTTCATGCCGATAACGCCAGCGCCGCCTTTATGTTGGTTGCGATATACGTTCGCGTTCATGCGTTTGATGTAACCTTGTTTAGTCAAGGTAATCACCATCTCTTCGTCAGCGATGAGGTCTTCTACATCAAGGTCGGACGTATCGATTGTGATTTCAGAACGGCGAGGGTCGCCGTATTTTTTCTTCATATCATCGAGTTCGTCTTTGATGATCTGACGTTGACGTGCTTCACTAGCCAAGATAGCTTTCAAATCTTCGATCAATGCCAATAATTCCTTGTATTCCTCTTCGATTTTCTCCCGTTCCAAGCCTGTTAAACGGCGTAAACGCATGTCGAGGATGGCTACCGCTTGTTTCTCTGAAAGTCCGAATTTTTGCATTAATGCATTGCGTGCAATTTCGTCAGTTTGGGAACTGCGGATTGTAGCGATTACTTCATCGATGTGGTCGAGGGCAATCAACAAGCCTTCCAAGATATGAGCACGTGCTTCGGCTTTGTTAAGCTCGAATTGAGTACGGCGTACGATAACATCTAGACGATGATCTAAGTAGTAACCCAATACTTCTTTCAAATTCAATACGCGAGGATGGCCATCTACGAGAGCTAGCATTATCACGCCGAATGTTTCTTGAAGTTGAGTATGTTTATATAATTTGTTAAGTACGATGTCTGGTTGCACGTCAGCCCGTAATTCAATAACAATACGCATGCCTTGGCGGTCAGATTCATCGCGAAGTGCTGTAATACCATCGATGACCTTATCACGGCTCAAGTTCGCAATGGTTTCAATGACACGAGCCTTATTCACTTGGTACGGAATCTCAGTCACTACGATCTTATGCTTGCCCTTGGACATCTCTTCGATGGTTGCACGAGCACGCATTTTAACGCTACCACGACCTGTGGAGTACGCTTTTTTGATGCCTTCTCGGCCCAAAATGAGTGCGCCAGTCGGGAAGTCTGGACCTTTAATAGCGGTCATCAATTCATCTACCGTCACATCTGGATTGTCGATGAGCATCGCTAGGCCATTACATACCTCGTTGAGGTTATGTGGTGGAATATTTGTCGCCATCCCTACGGCGATACCGCTGGAACCATTGATGAGAAGATTTGGAATCTTCGCTGGCAATACAGTTGGTTCTTGCAAGCTTTCATCATAGTTCGGCATGAAATCAACAGTTTCCTTGTCGATATCGGCAAGCATTTCTGTTGTAATCTTCGCCATACGTACTTCGGTATAACGCATCGCAGCAGCACTATCGCCGTCGATAGAACCGAAGTTACCGTGACCGTCTACCAAGAGGTAGCGCGTATTGAAATCTTGCGCCAAACGAACCGTCGCATCGTAAACGGAGCTATCACCATGTGGATGATACTTACCGAGTACGTCACCGACGATACGAGCGGATTTCTTGTACGGTTTATTTGGCGTCATGCCTGTTTCGTGCATCGCATACAAAATACGACGATGTACTGGTTTCAAGCCATCGCGCACATCTGGAAGCGCACGCATAACGATTACGGACATTGCATAATCGATGTACGCATTCTTCATTTCTTTATCAATCTGAACGGGATGAATATTCCCGTGGGACCATTGTTGGTCTGCCACAATCTCACCTCATTTTACTAACACTGATACTAATTCATCATATAATTATAGCATTTTTAAGGTGTTAACGCTATCTTTTATGTCTATTTACATACTAAATATCGGTTATATCGAGCTATCATTTTTCAATGTATATTACCATAGCTCTCAAAGTTAATGCACCGCATGTTGTATCATATCATCTAAAATGCTAGCAAAGTCTCGTTCTACAGCCGAAGTGTCGTTACCAGTACTGCCAATACCTGTTAGCATGGTTTCTTTCCAATCATTTTTTGCCATAAATCGAAAGGCGATCAAATACTTAGCTTTTGTTTTGTCCGCTTCTCCTTTTGGTAGATAATAAAAGCCTACGCTTCTATCAGAACGAGGGTGCAATAACGCTGGGTTGTCTTGCGGTTTATACAGGCTATATATAGATTTCATAAAGGTTAGAATATCTCCACCCTTTACAGATTCGTCTACAAAGATAATCTCATCATATGTGAATAGAGATATCTTATTAGTACCTGCCACACGTGTCGCTTTAGACTTAGCTAACTCCAAGACTTCCTCGTGCGTCGCCATCCGCATGCCATACTGCTTAGCACGTTCCACTAACGAACCATTCAAATGAACTAAATACGCTTGTGAATACGCAAAATCCGCATCATTTTTTCGCTCGCCACCAGGGGCCGGCAATGTTGGCCACTTGACTACAGAATTTGTAGTAAAGGAAATACCATTACTTTCATCATAAAACACATACACATTTCGCTGGAATGGCTTCTCCTTCTCCACCACAGATGACTGAAGAACAAGATTCGGATGCACAACCGAAAACTCCTTCTCCACGCTAGACTTGATATCCTCTGGTGTCGCAGGATCACCATTCTCCGTCGTCCAAATGAAAGAACAACCACTCAACACTACACTACAAACACCAACGATACCTAACAACACATACCTAAACAACCTCATACACAAAACCTCCCCTCTCTCTATGTAAAAACTATAGAATGAATATGCTGGGATAACTATGGATAGGACTATATTATTATTGATGGGACACCTTTATAACTAGCGTATTAAAAAGGGCTATTACCTATTGATGAGCGACTTAGGTCACTATGGAGCGAAGAGATAGGTAATAGCACTTTTTAATTAATTACGTATATAGTTCTCGGGCCCCATCAATAATAATTACCTATTAACTAGTTCATCTAGCATATTCATCCTGTAATTTTCTATTACATTCATAAAGAATTGATTATGTATCGGATTTTCGCTCATTCCGAATAGATGGCTGTTGCAGTCACAGTCGCTACACCCAAAGTTCGGTACATTCCATTCCGCAATAGCTCGCACCGCATCAGCGAGAGCACATTCTACGTCAATTTTTGTTAGATCTACATCTGCGCTTTCACGAGCAGCGGAATCATCAGAGAGTTTACCTTTACCCCGTTCCTGAGCAGAAATTGTCATAGCCTGCGGCCTCCCACTAGTACGAATCGGCAAGCCCGCTATCATTTCACAGTGACCGCGGAAGTAATCTAGATGCCAATGCATTTTCTTCCGTTTTCGTTTATGACGTTCAATGCGTTTCGTCAAATTTGCCTTCGCGGAACCAACGTACATATAGTAACCAGGTTTGAAATGCATCATCCCTTTAGAACCGATTTCGAGATCTAAATCGTGATCGAGGTGCATGACCATCACATACACTCCACTATCATGAGCCTCTGTGTCGAGGATATAACTAGGATAGGAACATTCATGTGTCACCGTAGGCATGGTGAAAGTCTCATCCCACGCCACAGCCACGGCTTTCCAATCTAATGAAGGTGCCACCTCTTTAAAGGTTTTGGCAAATTCCAAATCCGTATGATAATCTGGCAAGAACCACTGCGCTTGGTCCCATTGTACGAGGAATAGAACACCTGTGTGGTAGCCTTCGTTTTGTAATTCTTTCAGATGCAATAAATGCTTGCGGCCTCGCTCTGTAATAGCATCAGGGAACATGGCACCCGTCTTGGAGAACAAGGTACAAGACTTAACCTCTAGTAAAAACTCATCCCCCTTATCATTGGTGAGGAGCAAGTCAAAGCGAGATGATGTGCCGTGTAGTTTAACCGTATACTCCCGTCTCACTACGCGCCATTCTTCCCAACCAGGGATCAGTTTATTTTCGATTAAATGTTCCGCCACATCGTTGCTGTAGTTTGTATCGAGCATGATAACAACGCCATCGCGCTCTATACCTACCACACGGTATTTCGTCTTTGCATCCGGCTTATTGTGAGGGACGATGTACATCGTTACCCCCGTAAACAAAAGCTCCCACATGCGACCAGGATTTGGTAAATGAGCGAGCACACTTTCACCATTCAAATCTAAAGTCACCACAAAACGGTTCGGGCGACCTATGTATATTGCTTTTAAAATAGTATCGTAAAGGACTTTCATCGTTTCTCCTACATCAAGAACATTCTATATGTCTATTATACGATATGTAACCTTGGGTTTCATCTGTAAACAGTATCGTATATAATGATAGTTAGTAAACAATCAATAATTAATATTAAAAAAGTTCTATTTTTGTAGCTTGAGTTACATTATTGTTTGTTAAAATGGTTTATACTAAGAGCGTCGGGTCAGTATTCTAAATACCCATACTGATCATTACGCCGGGTTTTGATGAGGCATCGCCTAGTTGATCTCATCCCACTTGTCCGTATATATGTGCGAAGCTTTCACAAAACCCTAGGGCGTAAATAATTAATATATAAAGAGTTTTATAGATTAACTAAGTAGTTTTAGCCACTATTCTCCGCAGAGAGGGCTCGAGAAAGGATTTAATATGGCACAAATTGCAGCAAATTTACAACGCATAAAAAACGGTCAACGCCGTTATGCAATTACACCTCGCGTTCCTGCAGGTTTCATTCAACCAGATCAATTACAAAAATATATCGACGTAGCGAATGAGTTCGGCGCTGTTCTTAAATTAACTGGCAGCCAACGCATTATGATTACGAATTTGAAAGCAGAAGACGTAGATAAAGCATGGGAAATGCTTGGCATGGAGCCAGCATACACTGTGTCCAACCGCGTGCGCAGCGTAAAAATCTGCCCAGGTACTACCTTCTGTAAACGTGCTAAACAAGACAGCGTACACCTTGGCATGCAAATCGAACGCAAATATTTGTCCCTTGAAATGCCAAGCAAAATGAAGATCGGCGTGTCCGGTTGTCCAAACTCTTGTACTGAAAGCCGCATGAAAGATGTGGGCGTTATCGGTACTGTAGACGGTTGGAATGTATACGCTGGCGGTAGCGGCGGTGCGCATCCTCGCATCGGCGACCTCATCGCAGAAGTTAAAACAGAAAAAGAAGCTCTTGCATTAGTTGATCGAATCATCGCATACTATAAAGAAAATGCACAAATCGAACGCATGGGCGAATTCATCGACCGCATTGGTTTAGAAGCTTTCAAAGCAGCTGTATTGGGCGACCTCGAAGGGGCTCCAGCTGAAAGTAAGTCCGAAGAACCAGCTGTGTTCTTGCCTGGTCAAGGTAACGATCCTGAAGTAGAAGCACCACGTCTCGAAGCAGGTTCCCCTATCACTCCAGACACAATTATTCGCGACATCGTTGAAACCTATCCAAATGTTGTACCTGTATTACAAGGTATTGGTATGGGTTGCCTAGGTTGCCCATCTGCAACAGCTGAGCCATTATGGCAAGCCGCAGAAATCCACGGTTTTAATGTATACGATTTAGTAGAGAAATTAGAAACAGCACGAAAAGGAGCTTAATATGTCCGCATTCTTAGGTCACATCCATTACTGGTTATATCGCAAAATTCAATTGCTCGTTGAGCGTGAAAATTTGATTTTAGAAAAAACTTCTAAAGTTGTTGATGATTTGGCGGAGGAACTACACTCCATCTCCGTAGATACATACGGCGAGCCAATTAATCCAAGCATTCCCTTGGAAAACATTATCGACCATGGCAATATTCACGGCTGGTTAGCTAACCAAATCAACATTGCTTCCGTTCGTGAAGCAGCTTTCATTAAAGATATGCTCGACACAAATTCCGGCGATGAAGCAGTACACGTAGTAACCGCTATTCTAGATGCCTTTGCAGTACAAGGCCAAGCATGTGGCGTTGTGGCTCAAGATAACCTTGAAGAACACACTGCACCAGCGATTTACAATGCGTTACAAAACTTCTACGTAAATGGCATGCCTTGCGATGGTGGTGACCAAGTGGTTTCTGAAAGCCCAGAAGAATTTACCTGGGTTGGCGACCACAGATTACAAGCAGGCTACTGGCGTACAGCGGGCGTTGACCCTAAATTCATGGCATTAGCCTACCAAACATGGTTCGAGGCCTTTGTGAAAGCTATCGATCCAGTCTTTGAACTTGTAACAACAGAAGAAAACGGTACACGTTTATATACAATTAAGAAAAAATAAATCCATAACAGTTCGTTTGATTAAGAAAATATAAACGGATGAAAATGGACGAAAAAACGAACGTAACATGTTACGTTCGTTTTTTATATAGTAAATGTATCGTTGTATATTTAATTAATCTTTATATATCCAATCTATCAACATTTACTCCACCCTATTTTACTCAATATAGGTAAAAAAAGCATACAATGTTGAATGTAACATATTTTTTCAAAACTGTAGCTATAGACACAGCATTGATAAGCAATATCATTTATAATATAATTATAAGGTAATTACACAATGTAAAATTAAATGTTAGCGTAAGCTTTCAGAACATAAAAAGCTAGAATTAGGAGGTCCATTATGGCAGGCACAGTTAATCAAGAATTAGGTTTATTATTTCAAGGTCCTAACTATGTAATCGTAAAAAAAGGCGGCAAGGCTGGTGAAAAGGTGGAAAAACATAACCACCCTGAAGCTAATGTCATCTTTACAGTAGTAAAAGGTAAAGTACAAGTGTTCCTTAATGAAACGGAAGAGCATGTACTCGTACCAGGCCAAGTATTGGAATTTAACGGCGACAACTACATCCAAGTTACACTCGTAGAAGACAGCGAATTCGTTGTAAACCTCATTCACAAACCTGAATAAAATACCAAAGGACAGTTGATACAAGCAACTGTCCTTTTTATATGGAGTATATATTAAATAGAAATAGTATAATTATTAGGTTTTATATAGCTATTTATTGGTTCAGTTATATCCATAGTTATTAAATACCCATAGAATAATACATAATCTAAAGAGCATCCTTTTAAAAGGAATTATAGGTTGTAAATTCACTCACATCAAAGCGCTTCGTATGGCCTGGTGCAGGAACACAGTCTGGATGAGGGTAACCAATTGGGAAGATGGCTACAGGGATGATATTATCAGGCAACTTATATGCCTTGCGTACTTTAACGGGATCAAAGTGAGCAATCCATGTTGTACCTAGACCGATATCGGCTACGGTAAACATAATATGGGATCCCACAATGCTGGCATCTACAATCCCCATATCCGCATCATCGTATTCTCGCTTCCAGCTCACCCTATTATCGTAACAGACAATAATTGCTAACGGTGCATTGAAGTGACCATTTGTACAATCTTTCAGCTTATCTAAGCTATCTTCTGTATTTAACACGAGCAGTCGTTGCGGCTGATAATTATGCGCCGTAGGTGCTAATCGAGCGACTGCTAGTAACATATCTACCTTCTCCTGTTCCACTGGTCGACTATCGAATTTTCGAACCGAATACCGCTCTGTGGCTAATTCTTTAAAATCTTTCATTAAATCTCACTCCTTTATCGGATTTATTAAAATGTATGTTAATGAAAATTCCTATATAATCCTTTATATAATCCTCATAGTATAATAGTTCGCTATGTACCAGAAAAAATCCTGTACCACTTTTACCAAGTGTACTTATTTCTACCAAGAATGCATAAACTATACTGTATAAACTGTAACGTTTAGACAGTATATAGACAAGACAGAATATATTTAAAATAGTAAGTATCCCTTACAAAAAATAACCCCCTAGCTGATACCTCAGTTAGGGGGTTTTGTGCTTATTATTTTTTAAGACGGCTAATTACTTCGTTAGTAATGTTTTCGATTTTGCTGTTTGCGTCAGCAGCACGAATTGTGTATGGATCATCCAATACTACGTCCATTTGTTTTTCAACACGGATAGCTTCAACAGTGTTATGAATTGCTTGCATCATAGGTTGAGCAATTTTATTGATTTCTTCGTTTTCTTTTTGAAGCAATGGAGCTACAGTTTTGTTGAATTCTGCTTCTGCTTGTGCAGAGTCTTTAATCTTTTCAATTTCTTGTACTTTTTTTTCAATTTGTGGACGGTATTGAGCGTCTACTTGTTGCATTTTCATATCTAATGCACCGTAGCCAGGGTAGCTATTTACTACTTGGCTCATATTTACTAAGCCAATGTTAGCAGCACTTGCTACTGCAGCAGTAGCAGACATAGCACCAACGATAGCTAAGGTAGTCAATTTTTTAGATAATTTCATCTGAAATCCTCCTCGATTAAAAGTGTCACTATACAATCCAATAGTGTACTATTTTTACTATAACAAATCTTGCTAACTTTCACAAGACTATGATAAATAGCATAATAAAGACCTATGAACTACTTATGAAAGTTATGAGAACTTAAAATAATACCCACAAGCATACTCTGAGACCCTTAAAGCAATCGATACAGACATATTCAGAACACACATGTGGGCATTTCGGCTTTCACCAATTATTTATAATTTGTCATCAAATAATGGTTTATTATTCACCGAATTATTGTTCATCATTTAAATAGATGTATTTATCGGATTTCAATTTAGATACAAGATCAGGTACCAATCCGATAAGACGATCAAAGCTGCTGCTGTAAGGGTTGCCCTTAATATTGAACAATTCGATGCGGTCACCTTTAATAACAAGGATTGCACTTGGTTCCATCTTGGCACCACCGCCACCGCCGCCAGATTCTTGGCTTTTATTGGCTGTGCAATGGTTTGTACCAGTACCAAAACCAAAGGTTACATCAACAAATGGAACGAGTGTAGTATCGCCGATTTGCACAGCTTCACCAACTACAGTTTCCACTTTAATCATATTTTTAAACTTCTCGAATAGGACTTCCAAATTCTCTTTTACATTACTGTTCTCCATCACAGTACCTCCGCTTTTTGTGAAAGTATCATAGCTATAATAATACAGCTCATATACTCAATTGACATAATATATCCTTACGCTGTTTGGCCTTGTGCGGCTTTTAGCTTTTCTAGTTGCTTTGCTTCCTTCCGTTTAACCCAGAAAACACGAGCACTTTCACCCAATAGGGAACGCATAGGTTTAGATACCAAAAATCTAGTACCATACCACGCCAATACGGCAAGAATCATACGACCTTTGATATAACCACTGCCTTCAGCTACCCAGTTCACATAATCTATCTCAATAGACTCTGCTTGCTCAGGCCAAATGCTATACAACATAGATGCAATAAGCCCCATCCGATACGGATCGCCAATACCAAATCGGCCCTCTATAGCCATATCACGTGGTTTAGAGTGGTTATAGCATCGTTTCGACACAAGGAATATCTGACGCCACAGCTCTGTATTTCTCAAGTGTTTCATAAACCAGAATGTAGGAATTTCAGACTTGAATGATGCTACCGGATCATTAGGATCAGGCTTTCCAAAACGTTGTTTCACAGTCGTTTTAATATCATTTACCTTCGTAAATACCTTTTCCTTGATAGATCCGTCACTATTAAAAGTAACACGACTTACTACTTCATCATCATCTTGAATGTGAGCCGTTGGATCTTGTTGAATCGAGTCATACCGATCAGCACGAGCTTGTGCATCCATATCCTTAGATTCCGCATCAGGTCGTTCAATACGTTCCTTACGTTCCTCTTGATTAGGTGAGCTACCCGCTCCTGGTGATTCATCATCACCAAAGGTTGCACTAGAACCTTGAGAGCTCTTCAAGTCATCAAAGCTTGTGCCGCTGGAGCTTGTAGTTGGACCTTGTCCGCCTCCTTGCATAGCCTTTGTAAAGGCTTCTGCCATGTCGCCATCATCGTCCATTACCTTTTGATATTCTTCATCTACACGATTTTCAAGCCATTGTTCATAATCTTTCACAGGACCGATCTTAAGTACACCTAAAACGTATAATTCCTTAAAAAATGGTTTATTTTGAATGTACGCTAAGTGGAGTGAAAATACGCGCCACAGCCATTTGATGCGCAGCTCACCACGATATGGCGTCCGTCCATCAATTTCGATGCTATATGTGATTGGTGCCAGTAGGATAGTCAAGATGAGTGCTACAATAATGGCCACAATAACGAGGACCACAATAGCCACTGTACTCAACCACATCACCTCCTTAGGTGTTCCTATGATTAGTTTTCAATACCTTTTCGAGCCATTACACCTTGTAGGTAGTAATGTTTAATCTCTTTCATCTCCGTTACGAGATCTGCCTCATCAATTAATTCTTGAGGGGCCCCACGGCCCGTAAATACGAGTTCCGTTTCTGGATGACGAGCATCGAGTAAAGCTTTAGTTTTATCCCATGTAATGAGTTCAAAGAAGAGAGCCATATTGTACTCATCAAGTACAACGAGATCGTACTCACCACTGCTAATCGCAGCGAGTGCACGTTCATAGCCTTTTTCAATGAGAGCTACATAATCCTTCGGAGGATTACCAGACTCAAAGACAACAACTTCATCACCCCATTTAGCAAGTTCATCCTTACTCTTCATCCCTTCTTTGATGATAAAGAATGGCTTGCCCACAGTTTCTAACGTTAAATTTGTTAAGGTAGGTAAAATAGTATGTTCACTATATACTTTAGATTTCATAAATTGTAAGAAGAGGACTTTCTTGCCAGCGCCAATGGCACGAATAGCTAGGCCAATTGCGGCAGTCGTTTTGCCCTTGCCTTCACCGGTATAAACTTGTACATAGGCCTTCATAGATATACCTCCGTTCATATACTTTTATTTTACAATATATATATACAAAAAGAAAGAAAAAGAACTTGCTATAAGCGCATGTGCACGCATAACAAGTTCTTTTCATATGTATTGTATTTAATTTTGAGTATATAGTATTTGATTTACGTGTATCACAATTGATTTTGCGTATCTAATTGCTAATTGGTAAGAAAATCATAGGATCTACAGGTGTATTGTTGAGGCGTACCTCGTAGTGAACGTGGGCACCCGTACTTTTACCAGTACTACCCATCAAAGCTATGGTTTGACCTTGTTTCACGCTCATCCCTACTGTTACCAATACGGCACTATTATGGCCATAACGGGTAACAAATCCATTGCCATGATCGATTTCAACGAGGTTACCATAACCGCCGCTTGTATACCCTGCAAAGGTTACCACCCCTGCCGCAGTAGCCACGATTTGGGAACCATAGTCATCGGCAATATCGATACCTTCATGGAATGCACCAATAGCACCCGTAACTGGATCAACACGGCTACCAAATGGAGATGTAATAACGCCCTTACTTGGCCAAATACTAGGTGTCGTACTATTCACAGCACCACCAGAACCAGCGGAGAAGTTGATGGATTGTAAGGCCATCAAATCTTGTGCGCCACCATCGCGAAGGATATTGCGCATTGTATAGAAACTAACAAGCAATTTTTGTGCTTCCTTATCCATTTTGGATAATCGAGCCGATAATTGTGCCGCTGTTAACGTCTGTGCTTCACTATTATCAGCGGCTTCCTGCTTTGGGTCGCTACCATCCCCGCCACCTTGAGCTGGTGTGCCAGATTCAGCGCCCTTCAACATTTGCTTATTTTCTTCACTAATTTGATTTAAATTTTGAATTTTCTTATCCAGAACCTCTGTTTTTTGTTGTAACAATTTCAACTGTTCCGATTGCAATTGCGTTTGTTGACGTAATTGCACAACCTCAGCCTGGCGCACGATGCCCCAAATACCGAGTACCAATGCCAAGACCAATACTACAGAACCAATAATGGCAACGAGTTTCGCTTGCTTGGTAGTTAATGTCAATATGCAGTTGTCACCATTTCTTTCAACTTTGTTTGAAATGAATGCCGGTATTTTCAACATAAAACTTCCTTATTTCGAAACGATAGCGCGCGTCAACGCTTCCTCATTGGTACGCTCACCCAACGCTTCGTTCAAACTTTCTAATTCTTCTTGTGAAAGACTTACTAAACTTTTACCTTTCACAATAGGTTTACTAAAAATACGAGATTCGCTACGACCGTAAATACTGGAGATACAGATGCCATTATTGTTGCCATCTAGCAAGGTAAGGGCAAAGGACAAATCATTTCCGATATTTTCAAAGGCATTATACTTAATAAAGCCAATTTTTTGTATCGTATTACTCTGAATATTGCGAATTGCCACTTGCTCGGATAACAAGGACTCAAGGCCCTTCGCAGCATCGCGAATTTCACTGACCTCTACAGATAATTTACGCTCTAGGCTCGCACCATGCTCCCCTTGCATAAAGAAATCGTATTTCTTTTTCAAGCTACCTAAACGAATGTGTAAGATTACACAATATACGAATAACACTATAACAAGAACGATGGTAACCATGCCTATCCACGGTTGAATCGATTCGAACATGTATTTTCCTTCCTATACAATCATCAAAACTCCAACAGTTAATTATACCACTCCTATTGTGAAAGTTAAATGACTGCATGCAATTTAATTTAATATATCTAATATTTAATATATCTAATATAGATAAATGATACCTATATAATAATGTATATAACAAGCATGTAATGTATATCTAAATGTATGTGTTACATACATATTACAATGCTATTTATTAGGCTATTTATCAGCCCTCTAGTTCGTCAACAAATGGGCTTATTGCTCGTTCTAGTATACCATGTAGAGCTGCTATGAGTACACCGTAATTTACAATGGGTGTACCTTGTACAACAGCGCATTCTATACGACGTAACACCTCGCGGCGTGTTAACATACAAGCACCACAGTGGATGATCAAATCATACTGTGATACATCCTTAGGGAATGCTCCCCCACTAGTGAATTCTAACTGTAAATCTGTATAGCCTTGCTTCTTTAAAAGATTAGGTATTTTTACAGTCCCAATATCATCGCATTGACGACGATGTGTACAACCTTCACTGATAAGTACCTTGGAACCAGCTTTCAAATTCTTAATAGCCTTAACACCAGTTACTAAATCCTGTAATTTTCCCTTGAACCGTGCCATCAAAATAGAAAAGGACGTCAACGGAATCGAATCAGGCGTCAACTCATCAACCCGATCAAATGCTTGGGAATCACAGATTACCATTTTAGGGGAATTCTTAAGCGAGTGAATCATAGCCGGTAATTCTTCTGTTTGGCAGACTAAAGCTAGGCCTTTATGATCGAGAATTTCTCGGATAGTCTGTACCTGTGGCAAGATGAGTCGCCCCTTTGGTGCGGCACTGTCGATAGGACATACAAGAATGATTGTATCCCCCTCTTCAACTAAACCTTGTAAAAGAGTTTGCTCCCCTTCTACATCAAGTGGTGTTAGCCCACCGAGTAAATCAAGCAACTCTAATCGTTTCGCATCAGATGTGAAGTCAGCAGAGTCAATGACAGTAACCAATTCAGATAAACCCGTATGATCTGCTATATAACGCTCTCCCAGTATATCTCTGCCTATACTAGCTTTAGACTCCGTTAAATTGTTTGGCACCGCATTAATCTCATTAATGAAAAGTGCAACAGGTACATTATTTTGTTTCAAAAGACCTAACCAGTGCATATCGTCGGAGGTTGGCTCTTCATCGGTGCGAAGCACATAAACAGCCAAGTTAATCTTTTTCACGACCTCTTCGGTTTTCTCCATGCGCAATGCACCTAATTCAGTTGTATCATCTATACCAGCAGTATCAGTAATCACCACAGGGCCAAGTGGTAAGATTTCCATAGCTTTGCTTACAGGATCTGTTGTAGTCCCTGCCACATCGGATACTAACGATACAGGCTGATCAGTTAACATATTGATCAATGTAGACTTACCAGCATTACAACGGCCAAAAAAGGCAATATGTATGCGGTTTGCCTTAGGTGTTTGTTCCATAACCTATCCTTGTTACTTAACCTTCATATATATTACAAATATATTATAAAGCTTCTGATAAATTATCTAATAACTTATCCTATTATTTATTATAATCTCTTAAAATACAGTAAAAGCGCAGCCCGTAGACTACACTTTTACTGCAGATTGTTATTATTACTATTACGACTATTGCAATTGCTATAGCTGTTATTATTATTGTTGTTATTGTTGTTATTATTATCGTTACTATTATTGTTGGTGTTACGGCTATTGCTATTGCTATTGCTATTACTTTTGCTTTTGCTTTTGCTTTTGCTTTTGCTTTTGCTTTTGCTTTTGCTTTTGCTTTTGCTAGCCAATTATACTCTAAACTCTATTGTTTCCGCATCTTCTGTTTGATCTTGCCCATCCATATATGCAATAAGTCTTTCTAATTCAGCTTCAGAGGAGAAAGCAATTTCAATTTTTCCTTGTACCTTTTTACCTGCACGGAATTTAATATTCACAGGAGACCCTAAGCTTAGTTTTAAACGGTCCATTAGAGCACGAACTTCTGCCGTATTTTGAGTTTTACCAGCCTTTGCTTTAGACGATTTATTTTGCATAGACTTAACAAGGGCCTCTGCTTGTCTAGCGCTTAGCTCGCCCTCTTTAATACGTTCAGCTGCTTCCATTTGTTGAGCTGCGCTTCTTAACGCTAATAATGGACGAGCCTGACCAACCGTCAAATCACCTTCGATAAGATCCTTTTGTACAGAATCACATAATTTTAAAAGGCGAACCATATTAGCAATATATGAACGGCTACGTCCAAGACGAGCGGAAATCATTTCTTGCGTTTGCTTATAGGTATCCATCAATCCTTGATAAGCCAATGCTTCTTCAATGGGATCTAATCCTTCTCGTTGTAGGTTCTCTACAAGAGCAACCTCTGTCATTTCTTCGGTATTATATTTTTTAACAATAACTGGTACAGTTTTCAATCCAGCAATCATAGCAGCACGATAACGTCGCTCACCAGCTACAATTTGATATTTATTCTTTTGTTTACGAACTACAATCGGTTGGAAAATACCAAGATTCTTGATTGATTCAGCCAATGTAGCTAGACTATCTTCATCAAAACTTTTACGCGGTTGATCTACATTTGGAACTAACTCAGAAATTGGCAGTTCATGTATCTCCTTTTCAGGCAATACAGACTCTACAGAGTCAACCTTCATTAAATTCTCAAGGCCCTTCCCCAATCCAGACGCTTTGCTTTTTTTGCTTTTAATTTCTCTTGGCATACAACTAACCTCTCTCGGCCTTACAAATATTTACAAATTTAAAATATGTAAATCACGCAAACCACCAAAAACTAATATTCTTAGCATTAGATACATACATATAACAGATACTTATTACCTTTAGGTACTTACTTCGCTTTTGTGTTTATTGAGCTTTAATACTTATTTATCTCTAGTGCTTATTTAGTTTTAGATGCTTTAATTACCTCTTTAGCTAATTTCGTATATACATCAGCACCTTTGGATTTTGGATCATATACAATGATTGGCTCCCCATAACTAGGTGCCTCACTTAAACGTACATTACGAGGAATAATTGTTTTATATACTTTATTGCCAAAGAATTTTTTTACTTCATCGGCTACTTGAATCGATAAATTTGTGCGGCCATCAAACATAGTCAATAGCACGCCTTCAATTTCAAGATCCTTATTTGATGTTTGTTGTACAATTGTTATCGTTTTAACTAATTGACTAACCCCTTCCAATGCGTAAAATTCACTTTGAATCGGAATCAATACACTATCAGCAGCAGTGAAGGCATTTAATGTTAATAACCCGAGAGATGGTGGACAGTCAATAACGATAAAATCATATGTATCTCTTACTGACGCTAATGCTTTTTTCAACATTGTTTCACGTGAAACAACGGAAACTAGTTCTACTTCAGCACCAGCTAGTTGAATTGTTGCAGGCGCCACAAATAGGTTTTCAAGCATTGTAGGTTGTACAATATCAGCAATTGGTTCTCCATCAATTAGAACATCATGCACACAGAGCTCTAAATCATCCTTTTCAATACCTAACCCAGAACTAGCATTACCTTGTGGATCCAAATCAACCAGTAATACTTTTTTACCTGCATCAGCTAAACAAGCACTCAAATTTACTGATGTTGTAGTTTTACCAACACCGCCTTTTTGATTAGTAATAGCTATAACTTTGCCCACTTAATTCACCTCACATCTTCGTTCAAAATATTTCTTTTCCATTATAACATAAAACAATGCTAATTACGGTATTTATAAATCAAATTATCATTAATTTTTTTCTACTATATTATTTTATTTATCTACTACATTTTTCCCACTTACATTTATATTACGCACATAAACTTATAGGTAAATAACTTCATTAATATAATTACAACACTTATTTTTTATTGTTTCACGTGAAACATAGCAATTTATTCCTTTACTATATAGTACAACACAAAATAAGAAAATTTACATCAAATGTTTTATAAGTTTTACGATTAAATGTTTCACGTGAAACATTTAAGGATTAAAATCTAACGCAAAAATTAAGTTGTAAAATTAATAAAAAATTTTACAGTAAAAAATTATCATATTAATATAAATCTATACCAATAGACAAATATACACAAAATTATTTTATATCATCTTTTTTTATTTATAGAACAACACCATTAGCGAAAGGTATAAAGTAATCAACTTTTGATCAGTAACATTATATATAACAATAATATACGAAATGTAATGAACTAATATTAATATACTTATATACTCATAACAAATTATTAGATTATATTTAATAAATTGTTTCACGTGAAACATTATGGTTAACATTAAACATATAAAACCTTCATCATCAATAACTTTTATGAACAAAAATCATTTTGATATAACTTTAAACTATACCTATATACTACTAAATTATATGAGAATACAGGCCCCATATACTTTGACAGGTATTATTCATATCTATATACTATTAGTTAGATAGTAATTAGATTGATAATCTTAAGAGTCTAGAAAAATCACTTTTTAAGATTTATATATACAATTAATAACAGTAAGCACACGCTCTACGGACACGCAGAGCTTTTTATTTTGAAGAGGAGGCGTTTCTATGCCCATCTATAACGGAATGCTTCCTGCCATCGACAAAGCAGAAGTAAAACGATACGCAGGACTTCGTCACGCTGAGGATTTCCCACAAAACTATGTTGACGAAGCATGTAAGGAAATCCAATTATTGGCTACACCTAGAGGTGTATATCAAGAATATGATTACGATGCAGAAACAAAGACTATTTTAAGTAATCCACCCCTAAAAATTGAAGGTTCTATCATCGAAAAACATCTAGAAAAATCTACTAAAGTATACGTATTGGGCGTAACAGTTGGAGAAGATGTAGAAATTCGTAGTGAGCAGTTATTTAAACAAGGTAACTATACGGTAGGTTTATTACTTGATGCAGCGGCGACAACTGCTGTAGAACAGGTAGCTGATCAGGTAAACGAAGTAATCAATACAATTGCTAAAAAACAAGGCTATAAACCAACCTGGCGTTTTAGTCCTGGTTATGGCAATTGGCCATTAGAGATTCAGCCTGAATTAGCTAACATTATTAAAACTGAGCTAATTGGCTTACAAGTTACAGAAAACTATTTATTATTCCCACGTAAATCTGTAACAGCTATTATTGGTTTAATGCCAGCAAATGAAGATATTAAAACAAAAAGAGGCTGTACATCTTGTTCACAACAAGACTGCGCTTCTCGTAAATTACCAGAGAAAGCAACAGTTAACGACCAAGATAGGGGAGAAGAGGATAGTAGCAAAACTACTGCCGATATTTCTGGCATCGCTATGAAAGGTCAACCAACAGAGTGATGTTTCACGTGAAACATTTTAATTTTAGGATGTTAAAGGAAGATGTTTATGTATATATTTGACGGTGCTATGGGCACAATGCTGCAAGCAGCAGGCTTAGAAGAGGGCTATTGTCCGGAGCTATTTAACGTAGAAAGACCAGAAGTAGTAAAGAATATTCACGCTCAATACTTACAACATGGCAGTGATGTAATCACAACAAATACGTTCGGCGCTTGTGGGCTTAAACTAGAAGATTATGACTTACAAGATCGTGTAAGAGAAATAAATATTGCTGCTGTAAAAGTAGCCAAAGAAGCGATTGCAGAGGTTAAACCATCTGCCCGTGTAGCTGGCTCTATGGGTCCTACAGGCCGCTTCTTACAACCATTAGGCAATATGAGTTTTGATGATATTTACGACACATACCGCGAGCAAGCCGAGGCTTTAATCGAAGGTGGTGTTGATTTCATCATCATTGAAACCATTATCGACGTACAAGAAATGCGTGCCGCTTTATTAGCATCTCTAGATGCTCGCAAAGCAGCAGGCAAAACGAAAAAAGATGTACAAATCATCTGTCAATTTTCTTTCAGCGAAGATGGTCGTACTATTACTGGTACACCGCCAGCTGTAGCAACTTCAATTGTTGAAGCTATTGGTGCTGATATCATCGGTATTAACTGTTCTCTTGGACCTGAGCAAATCACACCGCTAATTGAAGAGATTGCAAGTGTTACAAACTTACCAATCAGCTGTCAACCAAATGCCGGTATGCCACAACTGATTAATAAACAAACTGTATTCCCACTTACAGCAGAAGAAATGGGACCATTGATGCTCGATATCGTTGATGCAGGCGCTAGTTATGTTGGTGGTTGCTGTGGTACAACACCAGCTCATATTCAATCTATTTCCGATGCGGTGAAAGCTCATACGCCAAAAGAACGTACCCACATTACACCTAAAACAATTATTACAAGTCGTACTAAACTTTTAGAGTTGGGCCATCATACAAAACCGCTTATCATTGGTGAACGTATTAACCCAACAGGTCGTAAAGTACTCGCTCAAGAATTGCGCGATGGCTCTTTCATTCGTGTAAAGCGCGATGCCTTAGATCAAGTAGAGGCAGGCGCAGATATCCTCGATGTAAACATGGGCGTAGCTGGCATGGATCAAACTCCATTGATGGAACGAGCAATCTTTGAATTATCCATGCTCGTTGAAACTCCATTGTCTATCGATACATTGGACCCAGCAGCTATGGAAGTAGCTCTTAAAAACTACCCAGGCCGCGCGCTCATTAACTCCGTAAATGGGGAGGAGGAGTCTATTACTCACGTAATGCCATTGGCTAAACGGTATGGTGCAGCATTGCTTTGTTTGCCAATCTGTAGTGGTGACTTACCTGAAAAAGCAGAGGACCGCGTTGCTTTAGCTGAAAGCATCATAAATCGCGCTTATGGTTATGGTCTTCAACCACACGACTTATTACTCGATCCATTGGTATTAACACTTGCCAGCGGTGAAGATAGTGCACGCCAAACATTACGTACATTACAATTATATAAAGAAAAATTTGGCTTCCCAACAGTAATGGGCTTGTCCAATATCTCCTTCGGTATGCCTCAACGTCCATACTTAAACGGCCAATTTTTAACAATGGCCCTTGCATGTGGCTTAACAACACCGATTATGAATCCACTCAATTATCCAGCAAAAAAAGCATTTGTATCTAGTACTACCTTACTAGGCTGGGACCCAGGTTCTGCTGAATTTATTAAAGAATACGGCTATGAAGACGAAACGACTGCTCCTGGTAACTCTGCTCCTAAAGGGCCAGATAAAAAATCATTCGATAGTAATGATCCTTTAGCCAATATCCGCGCATGTGTAGAACAAGGTGAAAAAGAAGCTATCATTGATCTTGTAAAAAAAGCCTTAGCAGATGGTATCGATCCATTAGATCTTACAAAAAAAGGTTTATCTGAAGCGATGAACGTAGTAGGGGATAAGTTTGGCTCTGGTAAATTATTCTTACCACAAGTAATGCTTGCTGCTGAAACAATGCAAGCTGCTTTCAACACCATTAAAGAAATTATTCCTGCTAGTGAAAGCTTAGATAAAGGCACCGTTGTCGTAGCTACAGTTAAAGGCGACATTCACGATTTAGGTAAAAATATCGTAGCAGCATTGCTCGAAAACAATGGTTACAAAATCGTGGACCTTGGCAAGGACGTTGACCCAGAAGTTATCGTACAAGCCATTAAAGATAACAAGGCTGCCCTCGTTGGCATCTGTTCCTTGATGACGACTACTATGCCACAAATAGACAATACCATCGCTGCTATCCGTGCAGCAGGCCTTAAAACTAAGGTCATGGTTGGTGGCGCCGTAGTATCTCAAGACTACGCAGACCAAGCAGGCGCAGATATCTACGCTAAGGACGGCATCGCTGCTGTTAACCACGCCAATGACTTCTTTGAAACACTAGAAAAATAATGTATAGTAACGAGGTACATGATGACATTAAGAGAAAAACATCAACAAGGACAGTTCACCATTACTGTTGAATTAGATCCTCCTAAAAGCAGTTCTGCGGAAAAGACCTTCGAACAAGCAGCTCGTTTAAAAGGGAAGGTGGATGCTATCAACATCGCTGATAGCCCTATGTCCAAAATGCGCATGAGCCCAATTTCTCTTTCTTATTTGTTACAGCATAACAAAGAGATTGAAACTATTTTCCACCTTACATGCCGTGACCGCAATATTATCGGATTGCAATCTGAATTACTCGGTGCAGCAGCGTTGGGTGTGCATAATATTTTAACCCTCACTGGTGATAAACCAGATAACGGGGACCATCCATTTGCACAATCTGTATTTGAAGTCGACTGTATGGGACTACTCAATATCGCCAAGACATTAAATGTAGGCAAAGACCTTGCAGGTAATGACCTAGACTCACCTACAAACTTCTACATCGGTGCAACTGGTAATCCTGGTGCTCCAGATTTAGAGATTGAACGCCAAAAATTGGCTGCTAAAATTCAAAATGGCGCTCACTTTGTACAAACACAACCAATTTACGATTTAGAACAGGCAAAACGCTACATTGATAAAATGTCTGAATTCGATGTACCTATCATGCTCGGTTTGATTCCACTTAAAAGCTTTAAAATGGCCACATACCTCCACGAAAAAGTGCCTGGAATCAACCTTACGCAAGAAATCTTGGACCGCATGGAAAAAGGTGGTAAAGAAGCGGGTACAGAAATTGCGATTGAAACACTTGAACAAATCAAGAAAATTGCAGCAGGCGTACATATTATGCCTTTAAATGATATCGATACAACGTTACATATTATTGACCACATATAAGTCATTTTAATGTTTGCATAGAATACCTTTCCCACGGACTCCAAAGCGAGCTAAGTCGTCCTTAGGGAAAGGTATTCTATTTTCATTTAAACTAATTTATCCTATATCAAAATAATTCCTCCATAAAATGTTGTTGTAAACGATATCATTTAATAGGTAGTGGGGAGGGGGATAAAAAACGAGCTAAGTCATTCCTAATGAAAAGGAAAGAGGATGCAAATATAAGGTTTGCATCCTCTTTTTGTACTTGTTTTGTATTGTATTACTAGTTTTATTAAGTTTCACACGGTATGTACTAGTAAAAATCATACTAATGGTTTATCTTTGATTTCTTTTGGTTTCCGTGGGTATTGTTTTGGTGTTTTTCCCGTTTTCCTTATATATATGATTGCTCGTTTATCATCTAAGGTTGGCAGAGTAATGGTTCTTACTTCTTCGATAGTAGCTTTTAGTATGCTAAGGGCTTTATTAGATTCTTTAACTTCTTCTTCGTAGATAGCTCCTTTTAAAGCAACTATGTATCCACCTTCTTTTACATATGGCACAGTCCATTCTAAAAGAATCGGCAAGCGTGCCACGGCACGGCTCGTAGCAATATCAAAGCTTTCACGGTAATCTTGATGACTCAAATCCTCCGCACGTCCGTGTAAGGTAGTACAGTTCGTCAGTTTTAGTTTATCTATAATCGATTCCAAAAAGGTAAGCCGCTTTTTCAAAGAATCAAACAGGGTAACCTTGAGGCTACGGTCATAGATAGCCAATGGAATACCAGGGAAACCTGCACCGGTACCAACATCGATAATCGTCATACCAGATTTGATAATTTCAGAATCATAACAGGAGAGGGAGTCAATCATGTGCTTAACCACGACCTCTTTCATATCCGTAATACCCGTTAAATTGAGATATTTATTTGTTTCAATCATATGCGCATAATACATGTAAAAGTCTTTTGCTTGCTCTTCCGTACAAGGCAAGCCAAAATGGCTCATTTGCTCCATCATGTACGAAACAAATTCAGACTGAGGTGCTATAGGCACATCATATTTTTCTTTCATAAGTACACCTAATGAATTGTCTAATATGTATAGGACAATAAGATCTGTAGGAAATATCTTTTAAAATCTGTAAGAAATATCTTCTAAAAAGTTCATATAAAATGCATGTTATTACATGCTATTTTTATTTACTTCTGTTGTATTGTTCGAGTTGGATCAACAGAACAGATACGTCCGCAGGGGATACGCCAGAGATACGGCTTGCTTGGCCGATAGAGTGAGGACGAATTTTGTTGAGCTTTTGTTGAGCTTCAAGGGAAATGCCCTTGATTTGTGTATAGTCCCATTCTTTTGGAAGAATTTTTTCTTCTAGTTTACGAACCTTATCGACTTGCTCCATTTGCTTCTTGATGTAACCTTCGTAGGTAATGGAAATATCGACAGCTTCTTCTACATCAGGTGTATAGCGTTTCAAACCAAATGCATCGGCTACGACGGCATAAGAGAGTTCGTTACGTTTTACTAAATCATAAGCGTGAATACCTGTTCTAATAGGTGCTGTACCTAAACTTTCAAGCAAAACTTGTGTTTCCTTGGATGGATTGACAGGTGTATTTCGTAACATATCCATTGCTTCTTCGATAGCAGCTTTTTTAGCTGTAAATTTAGCCCAACGATCATCTTTTACAAGACCGATTGCACGGCCTTTTTCCGTAAGACGCATGTCTGCATTATCTTGACGAAGCAATAAGCGGTATTCACTGCGGCTTGTCATCATGCGGTACGGTTCATTTGTACCTTTTGTTACAAGATCATCGATGAGAACACCGATGTACGCTTCAGAACGAGCAAGGATGAACGGTTCTTTACCTTCAAGCCACAATGCTGCATTGATACCAGCCATAAGACCTTGTGCAGCCGCTTCTTCATAGCCAGATGTACCATTAGCTTGACCAGCAGAGTAGAGACCTTCAATATGTTTCACTTGAAGGGCTGGTGTTAATTGTGTTGGATTCAAGCAATCGTATTCAATAGCATAGGCAGGGCGCATAATTTCTACATTTTCAAGGCCTGGAATAGTACGCAAGAATGCATATTGTACGTCCATAGGAAGAGATGTACTCATACCTTGTACATACATTTCATTTGTACCCGTACCTTCTGGTTCTACGAATAATTGATGGCGTTCTTTATCGGCAAAGCGCACTACTTTATCTTCGATGGAAGGGCAGTAACGAGGACCTACGCCTTCGATTTTGCCACTATACATAGGAGCGCGGTGAATATTGCTATGAATGATTTCGTGCGTTTCTTTGTTAGTATAGGTCAACCAACATACGTCTTCATTACGGTTAATCCATTCATCCATAAAAGAAAATGCGTGATGATGTGCATCGCCTTCTTGAACTACCATATTATCGAGGTTTAAAGTACGTTTATCTACACGTGCTGGTGTACCCGTCTTAAAGCGCATCAATTCAACACCATTATCGAGCAAGGATTGAGAGAAATGTTCCGCTACGCGTTGACCATTTGGACCGCCCACATAATCGATATCGCCGATGAGGATTTTACCTTTCAAATAGGTACCTGTACAAAGAATTACCGCCTTAGTGCCATAAAATTCACCAAGTTCCGTAACGATACCTGTGACCTTGCCATCCTCAACCTTAAGCTCTGTCACCATGATTTGCTTAACATTGAGATTATCTGTATTCTCCAATGTTTGTTTCATCAAATGTTGATATTTAATCTTGTCGGATTGACAGCGCAAAGAATGAACGGCAGGTCCCTTACCCATATTGAGCATACGCATTTGGATAGCTGTAGCATCCGCATTAATACCCATTTGACCGCCTAAGGCATCAACTTCGTAAACAAGATGGCTTTTACCAGGACCACCCACGGCAGGGTTGCACGGCATAAGCGCAATATTATCTAAACTGATGGTCGCCATCAACGTGCGATGACCCATGCGAGCAGTGGCAAGAGCCGCCTCACAACCAGCATGACCACCGCCGATGACGATGACATCATAATTATCTACTGTGTACATATCAATTAAATTCCTTATATTTGTTACTTATCTTATTGTGAAAGTATATTTTATTCAAACTACGAAGCCGAATATCCCAGAGCACAGTTCCTCACTGTGAATTTTCTTTAGGCTACGTTGTAGCCTAGAAAATTTTACGTTTGGAACAAAGTGAAGCTTGAATCTAACCCAGAGTACAGGTCGCTCGCTGGGCATTTTCCTACGGAAAATTGCACGCTCCGACCAAAGTGAAGCTTGGGTTTCATCGTCGCTAACGCTCCTCTGCTCCCTCAAGCCCTACTTTATTTCCCTAGACAAAAACGACTGAATAGTTCGTCGATCATGGATTCTCGGATGGTGTCGCCTGTGATGTCGCCTAGTAGTTCCCAAGCGCTACGCAGGTCGGTAGCTACAAAGTCTACAGGCATGCCCATGTCGATAGAGGAGAGGGCTTGTTCTACTTGAGCCTTCGCTTGTTCCATGAGGCTGATGTGGCGCACATTACTGATCATGGCGCTATTGTCTTGTTTTACGCGACCGCCGTAGACGAGTTCTTGCACCCATTTGGCAAGAACCGCAGAGCCTTCGCCTTCTTTAGCACTGATTCGTTCGATAGCCGTGAAGGTTCCGTGTTCTTTAATATTTTCATCTGTAACGACTTGTGCCACGTCGGACTTATTAAGGAGTACGATAGTATTCAAACCGCTCACAGAGGTCAAAATTCCGATTTCTTCAGGGGTTAAAGGAGTAGATCCGTCAATAACGCAGAGCACGATATCTGCTTTGTTGATATAATCGCGAGCACGCTCAACACCGAGGGCTTCCACCGTATCTTGTGTGTCGCGAATACCTGCTGTATCAATAAGGCGTAAAGAAATACCTTCTACGGTCATATATTCTTCAATACTGTCACGTGTCGTCCCCGGAATATCCGTTACGATAGCGCGGTTTTCGCGCAAGAGAGCATTCATAAGGCTCGATTTACCTGCATTTGGACGACCTACGATAACCGTCGTAATACCGTCGCGAATTAGACGGCCTATATTAGCTGTGGACAAGAGTTCATCCATAGCTTTCAAAATAGGCTGCAACTGTTCGCGAACCTCTTGGCTCGTTACGTCTTCTATATCCTCCTCAGGATAGTCGATGGTTACCTCTAAATGAGCAATCATGGCGATAAGCTGTTCACGCACATCTTTTACAAATGAAGAAACAGTCCCATCTAGCTGAGCCACAGCGAGGGAGAGGGAGTCCTCCGTTTTTGCTTCAATAATATCAATAATCGCCTCCGCTTGCGTGAGGTCGATACGTCCGTTCATAAAGGCGCGCTTCGTAAATTCACCGGCATCAGCCATGCGCACATCGTGATTTACGAGCAATTTCAAGATTTGTCGAACCGGCACAATACCGCCGTGACACTGAATTTCTACCACATCTTCCGCCGTGTAAGAATGAGGGCCTTTCATTAATAACACAAGAACCTCGTCGATGGTCTTGTTCGTCGCTGGATCCACAATGGTCCCGTATTGAATCGTTCTATTTTGGCGGTCCATCAAAGGAACGGTGCCAATGCTCTTGAACAGGCTATTTACAATAGGAAAACTATCCTTGCCGCTGACCCGAATAATACCAACCCCGCCGATGCCGGGCGGCGTCGCAATGGCCGCTATTGTATCATCTATATACATACATATCTCCATATTTCGATTATCTAGTATTTGCTTTTGTATATGTTCTTCGCCTGTGAAAGTTAAACTAAACCAATCTTACCCGCGCGAAGATTAACTTAGGTTAGCTTTCACCATAACCTAAAGAATAAAGGGAACAGCCCTCAAGTAACGGAAAATCCTAGTTACTTGAAAGCTGCACCACTATATTTTATTTTTTGTACGAAATCACAACGTGACGGAACGGTTCGTCCCCTTCACTGTTAGTAATAACATTTTTATCGCCTTGAAGGGCAGTGTGAATGATTTTACGTTCAAAAGCATTCATCGGTTCTAAGGAAACCTTTTGACGATTGCGTTTCACCTTAGAAGCCAAGCGTTTCGCGAGATTCACCAATGTTTCTTCTCGGCGAGAACGATAATTTTCCACATCTACCACGATATGGCAATGGCCAGATACATCCTTATGAGCCACGAGATTTGTTAAGTATTGAATAGCATCTAATGTTTGACCATGTTTACCAATCAAAATACCTAGCTCTTCGCCGTGTACTTGGAATGTAATCTTATCTTTCGTCATCATCTTCTCGATAACGACAGTAAGACCCATTTGTGTAAACATATCATCAAGGAATTGTTTACCCTTTTCAGCAATTTCTTGTTGATCTTCTTTTGAAAGTTCTTTTTTAGAAGGTTTTTCTTCTACAGTACCTTCAGAAGTTTCAACTGCTGTATCTTGTACTTCTGTTTCGCTTGTTGCCACCGGCTCGGAAGCAACAGCCACAGATTGTTCTTCCGCATTAGTTGCCTCTTCTGCAGTAGCAGATTTAGCTAAAGCGGTGAAGAATAAGCGAACAACTGCTGGTTTACGACCAATGCCTAAAAATCCACTAGAAGGTTGTTCTAAGACTTTAGTTTCTACCAATTCTTGGCCTTCAGCAGCTAATTGAGCTACACCTTTAGCAATGGCATCTTCAATGGTTTTAGCAGATACATCGATAAATTCCATAGTGCCTCCTATTATTTAGCTTCTAAGCCTTTGTAAATAAAATGTTGTTGTACAAATTGGAACACATTGGATACGATCCAGTAAATAACTAAGCCAGAAGGGAAGTTAAGGGAAATGTAACCAATGAATAGAGGCATAAAGATTGTCATAATCTTTTGTTGTTGTGCAGCAGCACCAGTTGCACCGCTACTAGTTTGACGAGACATAACCCATGTGGATAATGCACTCAAAACTGGCAAGATGTACATTGGATCTGGTTCGCCAAGGCTAGGAAGCCATAAGAACTGTACATAATTTTGATCGTATGGATAGCTTTGTAAAGCATAGAAGATAGCGATCAAGAATGGCATTTGCACCAATAGAGGTAAACAGCCAGCCAATGGGTTAACGCCCATTTCTTTGTACAATGCACCCATTTCAGCTTGCAGTTTTGCAGGATCATTTTTGTATTTATCTTGCAATTCTTTCATGCGAGGCTGCAACTCTTGCATAGCCTTCATGGATTTGATTTGTTTAACAGTAAGTGGCGCCAAAATCGCTTTAATAACGATTGTTAAAAGGATAATAGCCACACCGTAGCTCGGATAGCCTACCATTTGAGTCAATTGGAACGCATAGGTTACCAATGTACTCATCAAATTAACGATAGGTTGGAATACACTACTTAAAAATTCCATTGTTTCTCCTTTTCTTACAGTCGAAATCGTCCTTTGCGCATCTATATATCGTTATGGTATGGTCTAAATTTCATCCATACAGATGCTCAGGTATTTCCAAAACTGTGCTCGATGGTTTTTATGAAAGTAACTTTCACAGAACGCATCCAGCCTAATCCCACGTGGATTAGGGAACTGGATCGTAGCCACCCTTATGGAAAGGATGACAGCGAAGAATGCGTTTTAAACCCATCCAGCTACCTTTCAAAGGACCATATTTTTCGATGGCCTGCAGAGTATATGTGGAACATGTCGGATAATAACGGCAACATCCAGGTTTTAAGGGAGATATGGCGAGCTGATAAAACCTAATTAAAAGTCGTAAAAGCATGGTTATACAGCGTTTCATGGAAACCTCCATATACACAAAAAGGACCAAAGCCTCTAACTTGTGGTCCTATTTATCATTTTGTATCAATAATTTGCTTTTTCGCAAGAGATACAAAATCTCCTTTTCCGCTTTTTCATAGGTAGCGTTTTTCAGAGGGCCACGTCCAACAATTACGATATGATACCCTTCGCGAATGGCGTGCTGATTGAGGCGATATACCTCTTTCATCAGGCGTCTAGCTCGGTTGCGCTCCACTGCACAACCAACCTTTTTGCCTGTTACAAAACCAATGCGCGTAGGTTGCTTTGCCACGGGCATACGATACAGTACACACATACGACCTACTTCGTATTTACCGTGCTTATATACAAGGCGATATTCATTATTGTGCGTCAGTCGTCTTGCTTTATCAAGACAATAATCCATATGCATTGTCCTTAAGTCCTAAGAATAGAAAAACTTGGCAGCAGCGCCAAGTTTTTTCTCCTGCCTAACAGCTATTATATTATGCAGATAAGCGTTTTCTGCCTTTTGCACGTCTTCTTTTCAAAACGAGACGGCCACCAATAGTTTTCATGCGTTCACGGAAACCATGGGTACGTTTTCTCCAAAGAGTATTTGGTTGGTAAGTACGTTTCATTAGTAAAACACCTCCTCGTCATTCTGTATTGTTTTACTTATACCATAACAGGGTAATTATAGAGGTAAAACGTAAATTTGTCAATCATTTAGGGCTATTCTGAAAGACTTTCATGTGGATTTTACTTAAATCCGATAGAACTTAAAACTGATACTACTTTTATAGGGGGAGGAATAGATGTGGTTTTTTCCCTCCATACTCATCGTAAGTCGGTCAAAAATCCACATCTATTCCTGCTCCTAACACACTCTAATGACTACTCATACACTTACCACCAGTATAAAAAGTAGTATCAGTTTTTATAGGAAATCTAAAAGTCTTTCAGAATACGGATCTAAGATTTAACAAATCTTACCTTTTAACCTCTTGAGAAGAGAGGAAATGGGAATAATTGATGTTACGTTTCCAGGGGGAGGAATATATGGCTCCTTCATCGCTCCATACTCATCGTAAAGTCGCTCAAAAGGACCCTATATTCCCTCCCTAAGACAACCCTAATGTCATCCTCAACACCACTACACGATGTAAACGTAACATCAATTTATCAACATACAAGAACTCACAATTCAAATCTTTTTATACTTTAGCAAATTTATGTTTTTATCTCCAGTTGAAGGGGGGATGAATAGATGTAGTTTTCTCCCTCCATACTGATCGTTTCGGTCAAAAATCCACATCTATTCCTGCTCCTAACCTACTCTAATGACTACTTATACACCTACCACCAGTATAAAAAGTAGTATCAGTTTTTATAGGAAATCTAAAAGTCTTTCAGAATACGGATCTAAGATTTAACAAATCTTACCTTTTAACCTCTTGAGAAGAGAGGAAATGGGAATAATTGATGTTACGTTTCCAGGGGGAGGAATATATGGCTCCTTCATCGCTCCATACTCATCGTAAAGTCGCTCAAAAGGACCCTATATTCCCTCCCTAAGACAACCCTAATGTCATCCTCAACACCACTACACGATGTAAACGTAACATCAATTTATCAACATACAAGAACTCACAATTCAAATCTTTTTATACTTTAGCAAATTTATGTTTTGATCTTCAGTTGAAGAGAGGGGAGGAATAGATGTGGTTTTCTCCCTCCATACTCATCGTTTCGGTCAAAAATCCACATCTATTCCTGCTCCTAAGACTCCCTTTTAGAAAAATCACTAGTTTGTCATTTTTATCTATCATTTATTTTTGATTATCTGAAGGTTAATGCTGTTATGTTCATCAATTACTTTTCCATCTATGTGTATAATAATCATAAAAATTATCTTATTGGAGGAAGGGAATGAAAACTACTTTTTGAGCGACTTGCGTTAGAATGGAGCGATAAAAGTAGTTTTCATTCCTCCCCCAAAAGTAATTGATGAACAAATGATGAGATAATTATTGATTTATTAACACTTCTCCTTCAGATAATCAAAAGTTATCCACAGAATAAATGACAAACTAGTGATTTTTTGGTACAATCATACTTGAAATTAGGAAAAATTATATATTTTTATAGGTTTTTGATGGATAACTTTCGAAGTTATCCACATTTTTTCTCTTTTAGTTTATAAAAACTGAAAAGTCAGTAATTATCTATATAAAATAGACTTTTATTTTTACTTATTCACAGGTTATACACAAGTTATTCACAGGAATAATAGTTTTTTCCACAGCTTTTACAATGGTTATGCACATTATTTCTAAAGTTATACACATTTATTGCAATAGTTATTCACAAGAGGCACGTCATGCAATCATTTGATTTAAATAATATATGGGAGCATATATTGCAAGAGGCGAAAAAGAATATGCAACATTTACCTGATGCATTGTATTTGCGCGTCACATCATCGTTGATTCCCATGTCTCTCGAAAGTCATTCAATCCATATTGGGGTCATGCAAACATTTGTAAAAAACTTAATCGACCAGCAGCCGCAAATTAGCAAGGCTTTGCAGGATGCGATTACTACGGTTATCGGTTCCCATCGAGATATGGTGTTATTCGATTTCAATCAAGAAAGTGTAGATACTACCTTTGTTGATGAAAATCTCATCGATACGCCTGTTGTAGCACCGCCGATGCCTTTACCACCTATAGTAGAGGAAAAGGCTCATCAAGAGGAGTTTTACACACCAGTCTATCAAGATCCTGTCTATATCGACCGCACGCCAGCGCCTGTGGAGATTCCAGACGAACCAATGGTAGCGACACCAAAGAAACCATCAGAAACAACCCCAACATTACAGTCTGACAATGTACCTGTGGATTTATCACTATCTAATCTCAATCCGGCATACCGTTTTGATAATTATGTAACGGGCAATGCGAACCGAATACCATTTGGAGCCGCTCAAAATGTAGCTGAATTTCCAGGTGGAGACTATAATCCGCTCTTTATCTATGGTCCATCGGGCCTCGGCAAAACACACTTGATGCACGCCATCGGTAATGCTATCAAGGAAAATCATCCACATATGAAGGTCATGTCTATTACGAGCGAAAACTTTATGAATATTTTCGTTGAAACATTACAGCGCAACCAAGGTAAATTGTTCCGCAACACATTCCGCAATATCGATGTGCTCATGATTGACGATATTCAGTTCCTTGAAAGCCGTGAAAGTACGAAAACTGAACTATTTAATACGTTCAATGAATTATTAAATAACAACAAGCAAATCGTTCTTACCTCTGATACGATGCCAAACGATATGGAGCAGTTCGAAGATCGTCTTCGCTCTCGTTTCCAAGCTGGTTACATTGCCACAATGGAAAATCCAGATTTAGAAACACGCATTGCCATCTTCAGATCACTGCTCGAACGAGAATATAAAAAGAATCGCATTATTCGTATCGATAATGATTCAATTAACTACGTAGCATTGCAATTTAGCGAAAACGTCCGCGTATTGCAAGGTGCTTTTACCAAGCTCATCGGTACAGCATCCATCGATCAACGTCTCGAATCTATCGACCTAGAATACACAAAACACGCCTTGGCGGGCCTCGTTCATACCGAAGAGGTGAATATGGTTAATATTGAAAGCATCCAGAATTTTGTTAGTTCTTATTTCAATATTAAAAAGCAAGACCTACTCGGCAAGAAACGAAAAGCCCAATTCGCATTTCCACGGCAAATCGCCATGTATCTATGCCGCGATATGATCAATGAAAGCTATCCTCAAATCGCAGCAGCTTTTTCTCGTGATCATACGACAATTCTCCATGCGTACGATAAAATAACGAAGGAAATTGAAAAAAACGAAGAAACTAAACGAATGGTTGCAGAAATTAAACAGAAATTAACAACCTGTGGATAACTCTGTGGATATACGGTGAATAACTTTGTGGATATCCTAAAACTCATACTTTGATGTTAATATGTGGATAAGTAGGTACAAACTATCAACATAGTTATACACAACTCATAATTCACACAGTTAGTAGCGCCAAATCACTTTTACACATATAAACAGGCCCCTACTATTACTACTACTAAAACTAACAAACAATCAAAAAACCAGTAGAAATAGATCTACAGTAGAATATCTATAGAGCATCTACGATAGTAAACATTGAATATTACAAACAAAGCAAGTAATTATTAGTGCTTTTACAATATATAAAAATCATAAAGGAGTAACATATGCATATTACATTCCCAAAAGCAAATCTCCAAAAAGCAATTAACGTATTGCAAAAGGTATCTCAAAATAAAACAAGTTCCAACTTACCAGGCGCTATTTACATGACTACAAAAAATGGTCAAGTAGAATTGCAAGGTAACGACTTTGAACTCGGCATTCGCTTAACCATCGATGGAGACATTAAAGAACCTGGTACTTTAGTGGTAGGTTCCCGCTATTTCCAAGAATTAATTCGCAAATTACCTGGCGATACTATTGAACTTTACAAACCAGAAGACGGAAATTCTTTAACCATCACATCTGGATCTTCCGAATTTAATCTTGTTACATTACACCCAGATGATTTCTCCTTGGTGGAACAAATTCACGACCAAGATCATGTAAACATCGATAGCTTTGCTATGAAAGAACTCATCGATTTAACAAATTATGCAGCTGCTACTGATGAAGACCGTCCTGTATTTACTGGTGCTCTTCTTGAAATCAAAGAAAACGAAGTGACTATGGTTGCTACTGATACACACCGTATGGCTGTTAAGAAAATTACCATCGATGAACCAGCAACGACTCCAATGCGTGCTATCATTCCTACAAAAACATTGGCTGAAGTATCTCGTTTATTACCAACAGATAATCCAGCCATGATCAACATTATTTGGAATCGTACACAAATCGTATTTAATTTTGAATCTATTTATATTATTTCTCGCTTAATCGAAGGCACATATCCTGAATATGAAAAGGTAATTCCTTCTCAATTCGATTCTAGCGCTGTAATCGATCGCCGTGAATTTGCTGGTGCTGTTGATCGCGTATCTTTGTTGGCTAAAGACATCAGTTATAACGTAATTCGTTATGATTGGTCTGAAAGTAATGTCACATTGTCTACTCAAAATACTGAAATCGGTATGGCAAAAGAAGACGTAGCTGTTGAATTTAAAGGCACACCTTTTACAATATCTTTCAATGGTCGCTACATCTCTGACATCTTGCGTCACAGCACAGGCGATAATATTCACTTGTTCTTAAAACAAAATGGTCCTGTTGTCATTCGACAAGACAATAATCCGAACTATACATACGTAGTAACACCAGTTCGTACGAATGCATAACCTTTATCACATAGGAGAACATTATGAAAGAGCAACAGCAGGTACCCATTCATACGGAGTACATTCAAATTGATCAGTTGTTGAAGTTAGAAGGCATCATTGAAACAGGTGGTCAAATAAAATCTTTCATCGATGAAGGCATCCTTACCTTGAATGGTCAGGTCGTAACGGAAAAACGCAAGAAATGCCGCGTTGGTGATGTGATTTCTTGTGAAGGTCTCGATGTAGACCTCGTGATTAAACAAGAGGAGGCATAATCGGTGAGAATTGACTCACTGCAGTTATTTCAGTTTCGTAATTATAAGGATGTACAGATACAGTTTAATCCTGAGATTATTGTTCTATATGGCACTAATGGGGCTGGTAAGACGAATATCCTCGAATCTATCTATGTTGGTACCATTGGTAAAAGCCATCGTACGAACGATACGTCAGATATGCTCATGTTCAATGCCGAAGAAGCAGGCATAGTTGTAAAATTCGAGAAAAAAGATACGCCTCAAAAGGTAAATATTAAATTATTCCGTCAGGGCCCTAAGGATATTCGATTAAACGACACAAAAATATCTCAAAAAGAACTGATTGGTACATTAAATACAGTTATCTTCTGTCCTGAAGATTTACAGCTCATCAAGGGGACTCCGTCTGGACGTAGGCGTTTCCTCGATATGGAAATCTCTCAGACCAGTGCTATATACTATCATCAATTGATGCAGTACAATCGGCTGTTACAGCAACGAAATGCAGTCCTAAAAGAATATAGAGGAAAGAATACTATTCCTCTTGAAGAATGGGATTTACAGCTAGCAGATATGGCGAGCTTTATTGTGAAAAAACGATTAGAAAGCCTAAAGAAAATCAATTTGCTTATCGATTTGATGAATCGTAAATTGACAGGTGGCCTTGAGAATTTAACCATTGGTTATGAACAGCCGTATATGGACAATGGTTCATTGGAATATACAAAGGAAGGCTTTTACGAACGCATCAAAGCAGCGTTGCCGCAGGATCGTCATCGTTTAAGCACTAGTGTGGGTCCTCATCGCGATGATTTACGATTTTTTTCCGATGCGATGGATTTAAAGAAATTTGGATCGCAAGGACAGCAACGAACCGCTGTATTGTCCTTAAAGTTGAGTGAGCTTGAGTTTATCAAGTCAGAGGTAGGAGAATATCCAGTTCTTCTCTTGGATGATGTATTGAGCGAACTTGATGAGTCGAGACGAGCGAATTTATTGCAGTTTATTCATAAACGAATTCAAACATTTATTACCACTACAGATATTCACGATTTTAAAGATTTGAAATCCGTTCAATTTATTTCTTGTGAAGGGGGACAGGTTCAGTATGGACAGCCTTGATCTTTGTTTACCAAAGGCCTTAGCAGAACTAAATTTACTGGAACAATACAAATTAAATACCCTCGTTCACAAGTGGCGTGATGTAGTGGGCGATGTTATCGCAGATCATACAAAAATTGTGTCTATTAAGCCTCCAGACATGGTTATCAGTGCAGATAATTCCATGTGGATGCAGGAATTACAAATGCAAAAACGACGTATCATCGAGGCTATCAACAAGTATTACCGCCAAGAGGTAATCACCGATATTCGCTTCATCATGAAACGTCAGAGCTATGTGAAAGTAGAAAATAAAACGTCTCTCACGATTCCTGATGAACAGATTATTACAAAACGTATTAATTTTTCTAATATCGTGCTTTCAAAAGAAGACGTAGACGCCATTGATACATCGTTGAAACAAACGGATAACGAAGCATTAAAAGCTGCTTTCCGGAAAGTACAGATTACGGCTCGAAAGCGAGAAATTTATTTAGAGCAGCAGCATGGATACCATCGTTGTAAACGATGTGGCATGCATATGAAATCTAAAAAGGAAATCTGTCCAATCTGTGAATATGAATTGCATCGAAAACATATTAAGGACATTAAGTCTGTGATTAGAAAATATCCGTACTTTAAATATAGCGACTGTCAGAAATTTATACAGTGTACTTTTACAGACTTTGCAGAAGCGATGCGGGAATCCATATACTTTTACCTGGATAAGATTTATAAAGGATCTATCAATCGCCGTCATATGTTTATGGTGGCCATGCTCATTACCCACAAAAAGCCTGATGAGTTGACGGATCAGCACGTCATCAATTTGTGTAATAAATATCGCTCTAAGTTCCTTGCTGAAGAGGAACAGCGCAAAATCGATGCCCTTAATGGGACATTAGAAAAGTAGAGGGGGCATTCTTATGTACGTTCATATTGGAGATACCATTTCCGTGCCCATAGAATCCATTATTACGATGGTGCATGCCAAGGGCGGAAAGTCCCATAAAAGTCCTATTCATCACTATGAAACGCTAGAATATATCGCCATGGTGCCAGAGGAGCAAATCAAGACATATGTGGTCACAGATGATTGTGTGTATGGATCTGGTATCAGTATTAAGACTTTAATGAGACGGATTGATGAGTTTTATAGTATAATAAAGAGATAAAGTTTAATCCTGTACATGTTTTGTTACTTTATTTCAATCAAGTGCAGTATGATAGATTGTTAGGAGGAGTTTGTTTCATGCCTGAACAAAATTATGGCGCTCAGAATATTCAGGTTCTTGAGGGTCTAGACGCGGTGCGTAAACGCCCAGGGATGTATATTGGTAGTACGTCTGCTCGTGGTTTGCATCACCTCGTATACGAAGTTGTAGATAACTCTGTGGACGAAGCGCTTGCTGGTTATGCTACACATATCGAAGTATCCATCAATCCAGATAACAGTGTTACCGTTGTCGATGATGGTCGTGGTATTCCAACAGGGATGCATGAATCTGGTATGTCTGCGGTAGAGCTAGTATTAACGAAATTGCATGCCGGTGGTAAATTCGGTGGTGGCGGATATAAGGTATCTGGTGGTCTTCACGGCGTAGGTATTTCCGTAGTTAATGCATTGAGTGAATGGACTAAGGTTCAAGTATCTCAAAATGGTATTGTTCAAGAAATTTCCTTTGCTCGTGGTCATAAAACTTCCGAGTTGCACGAAATTGGCAAGGCCGAAGGCACTGGTACTACAGTTATTTTCAAGCCAGATGCAGAAATCTTTGAAACTACCGTATTTAGCTTTGATACATTGAAAATGCGTTTACAAGAATTGGCATTCCTTAATAAAGGCCTTCGCATTACATTGAGCGATTTGCGCTTAGAGGAACCTCGTGTTGAAAGCTTCCACTATGAAGGTGGTTTGGTTTCTTTCATTACCTTCTTGAACGAAAATAAAGAGGCAATTAATCCAACTGTTATCAATATTGAAAATACAAAAGACGATGTTGTGGTAGATGTAGCATTGCAATATAACGATAGCTATAGTGAAAACTTGTTGTCCTTCGTAAATAACATCAATACGATTGACGGTGGTACACATCTATCTGGTTTCCGTGCTGCCTTGACTCGTACCCTCAATGATTATGGCCGTAAATCTGGTTTGATCAAGGAAAGTGAGTCTAATCTTTCCGGTGAAGACGTACGTGAAGGTTTGACAGCTGTCGTATCTGTAAAAGTGTTGGAACCTCAATTTGAGGGCCAAACAAAAACTAAACTGGGCAATAGCGAAGTTAAAGGTATTACAGATGTTATCGTGTCTGATGGTCTTAAAACATTCTTTGAAGAACATCCACAAGATGCGAAGAAAATCATCGAAAAAGCAACAATGGCAAGCCGTGCTCGTGAGGCTGCTCGTAAAGCCCGCGACTTAACTCGCCGTAAAAATGCTTTGGAGGTATCTAGCCTTCCTGGTAAATTGGCGGATTGCTCCGAAAAAGACACATCTATGACTGAAATTTATCTTGTGGAAGGTGATTCTGCGGGCGGTTCTGCAAAACAAGGTCGCGATCGTCGTTACCAAGCGATTTTGCCATTGCGCGGTAAGATTCTTAACGTAGAAAAGGCACGCCTTGATAAGATTTTGGCTAATAACGAAATTCGCTCCATGATTACCGCTTTCGGAACTGGTATTGGGGAAGAATTCGATATTACAAAATCCCGTTACAACAAGATTATTATCATGACAGATGCGGACGTTGACGGTGCTCATATCCGTACATTGTTATTAACATTTTTCTACCGTTATATGAAACCATTGGTAGAGGAAGGTCATATCTATATTGCCCAACCACCTTTGTACCAAATCAAGAAGGGCAAGTCTCACTGGTATGTATACTCTGATGCAGAGTTAACTGCTAAACTTGATGAAGTAGGCCGCGATGGTACTACAATTCAACGTTATAAAGGTTTAGGTGAAATGAATCCTGAACAATTATGGGAAACTACAATGAACCCTGATAATCGTACGATTTTACAAGTTAGCTTAGAAGATTCTATCGAAGCTGACAAAATCTTTACGGTTCTCATGGGTGATAAGGTAGAGCCTCGTCGTAAATTTATTGAAGATAACGCGAAATACGTGCGTAATCTAGATTTGTAAGAGGTGACCCATGTCTGAAAATCATAATAGTAACGTAGAGTTTACGTCTAACAAAGATCAACACCTAAAACGGTCCCTAAAAGCTCGTCATATGAATATGATTGCTTTAGGTGGTGCTATCGGTACAGGTTTATTCGTTGCTGGTGGTGAAGTGGTAAGTACAGCTGGCCCTGGTGGTGCTCTTGTAGCTTACGGCCTCATTGGTATCATGGTTTATTTCCTCATGACATCTCTTGGGGAAATGGCTACATACTTGCCAATTCCTGGTTCCTTCGGGACTTATGCAAAACGCTATGTAGATCCTGCCTTTGGTTTTGCCTTAGGTTGGAATTACTGGTTTAACTGGGCTATTACCTTGGCTGCTGAAGTATTAGCAGGGGCGCTTATCATGAAATATTGGTTCCCTGATGTGCCTGCCATCGTATGGTCTGCTCTGTTCTTGCTCATTTTATTTGGCTTGAACTATTTATCTACTCGTTCCTTTGGTGAAAGTGAATATGTGTTCTCTAGCATCAAAGTTATTACAGTATTCGTATTTCTATTCTGTGGCTTTATGCTCATCTTTGGTATCGGTGGTACATCTCCAGGATTTGCAAACTGGACTGTAGGAGAAGCTCCATTTGTAGGTGGCTGGGAATCTATTCTAGCTATCTTTATGGTGGCAGGATTCTCCTTCCAAGGTACTGAACTGATCGGTGTAGCCGCTGGTGAAGCGGAAGACCCTGAAAAGAACGTGCCAAAAGCGATTAATACAATCTTCTGGCGTATTCTATTATTCTATATCGGTGCTTTCACGGTTATCGGTTTCTTGATTCCGTACACAGATCCAAATTTGTTGAACTCTAGTGTAGAGAACGTATCTATTTCTCCATTTACACTCGTATTTGATCGTTTTGGTTTTGCCTTTGCTGCTAGCTTTATCAATGCTATCATCTTAACAGCTGTATTGAGTGCTGGTAACTCTGGTTTGTACTCTTCTACGCGTATGCTGTACGCACTCGCTAAGGAAGGTCAAGCACCTCAAATTTTTGCTAAGTTAAATAAACGCGGCGTTCCAGTGCCTGCGTTAATCTTAACGACAGCAATCGGTTTATTTGCGTTCCTAACAAGCTTTATCGGCGAAGGTACAGCCTATACATGGATTGTTAATATTTCTGGTCTATGCGGTTTCATCGCTTGGGTTGGTATCGCAGTATCTCACTATCGTTTCCGTCGTGCTTTCATTGCACAAGGCAGAGATCTTAGTGAATTGCCATACAAAGCGTGGTTATTCCCAGTTGGCCCAATCTTGGCGTTCATTCTTTGCGTCATCATCATTTGTGGTCAAAACTACTCCGCTTTCACAGGCGATACTATCGACTGGTACGGCGTATCCGTTGCCTACATTGGCTTACCAATCTTCTTCGCAGTGTACCTTGGTTACAAATACATCAACAAAACTAAAGTTGTGCCGTTGAAAGAAGTTAACTTAGACCGCGATTTTGATAGATAAAAATATAAAATTAGACCTGTTCATTATGAAAGTAGTGAACAGGTCTTTTTTTGATGTATAATATGTAAATTTTTGATATATAGTATGTAATTTTTGGAGATACAATATGTAATTGTTTTATGTGAAAGCTATATTTATATTTGTTTTTCTCTAAAAGTCTTGTTATAATAAATCAAAATATATTGTAGTCAATTAGAAAGGATACAATTATGATTATTACTACAACTATGCATATTGAAAACAAACCTGTACAAGAGTACAAAGGTATTGTATTTGGTGAAGTCGTAGAAGGCCGTAACTTTGTAAAAGATTTCATGTCCGGTATTCGTGACATTGTTGGTGGTCGTAGCGGTAGCTATGAAGATTCTTTGATGAATGCGCGCAAAGCAGCTCTCGACGAAATGTCTCAACGAGCTTCTAAATTGGGTGCTAATGCTATTATTGGCGTATCCTTCCAATACAGCACAGTAGGTGCACAAAATGGCATGCTTATGATTACATGCAATGGTACAGCCGTTGTAGTTTAATAAATAATAGACTAAGTCAGATATAATTATTAATATAATCCTAAGGGAAATAAGTAAGTCGTAATGTATTATTGTGACTAAAAAAACAGCAGGGGAAAGCCCTGCTGTTTTTTTATATGATATTTATTAAAAAACCCCCTATAAAAAGTATTAGAAACTTTTATAGGGGGTTTTTTGTATTGTGGTTTATCTATATATCTTATAGATAATAAAAAAGCAGAAATAATTACTGCTTTTTTATTTTACCTTATACCAGCTTGCATACATGACTGGTAATACGATGAGTGTTAGAACCGTCGCCACTAGTAAGCCGCCGCTAAAGGCGATGGCCAATGGGCTCCAGAATACAGATCCCATGAGAGGAATCATGCCTAAAATCGCTGCGATAGCGGTAAGCATGATAGGGCGGAAACGAAGTGTAGCGGAGTTGATAATCGCTTCACGAGGTTCTTGTCCTTCTGCCTTGTGAATTTCGATTTGGTCTAACAAGATAATGGAGTTACGGATGATCATACCCGAGAGGGCGATAATCCCTAGAATAGCCATAAAGCCTAATGGCGTTCTCGTAATATTGAGTGCTAATACAACACCGATTAGTCCCAATGGAGCAGTGAGTAGAGCCATTATCATGAGGGCGATACGCTTTAATTGGAACATGAGGATTGTCATGATTACAAAGAGCATAATTGGCATTGGTGTTAATAGCTTTTGAACGGCTGTTTCACTCTTTTCAGCGGCGCCGTCTAGGTCAATAGAATAGCCTGTAGGCAAGGAATCGCGAATGTCTTGTAAGGATTTGTAAACCTCTTTCGTTTTCGCATTACCCAATACACCTGCTTTTACATTGGCATGCACACTAATGGTTGGCATCATATTGCGATGCCAGATAATACCATCCTCTTGTGTCATGGTAATGGTTGCAATTTGGCTAAGTGGTACATAGGAGCCATTTCCTGTTTGAATTGGCAAGGATGAAAGAGCACTTAAGTTATGTTGCTCATTGTCACCTAAACGGAAGGTAATAGGAATGGTTTGGTTCCCTTCATAGTATTCACCAGATTTAGTACCAGACAATAGACTTTGCAAGTGCAAGGATACAGCATAGCTATCGATGCCGAGTAAACGTGCCTTGTTTGGATCGATGTGAATATTGGCTACAGGTTCTGTATCTGGCCAGTCAAAGGCGATATTTTGTAAGTCTTTATCGTCTTGCATTTTAGCTTTTACTTGATTTGCAATTTCTTTTACCACCTTTTGATCAGGGCCAGTAACGCGAAGCATGACTGGAAATTTGGATGGTGGACCGATTTGTAAGAATTGCGTATTTACAAGGGCCGATGGGAATTGCTCGTTTAAATACGGAGTCAATTCAGCATAGAGTTTATCGCGATCCTCTAAGGATTTTGTAACAATTACATATTGCAAGAAGTTGTTCCGTTGCAATTCCGGTTCCAAGGTGAGGACGAAACGTGGAGAACCTTGTCCAATGTAGGAGGTGAAGGTTGCAATGCGCTCGTCGTCTTTCAAATGTTCATCGATGAGTTTTGCTTGGTTAGCAGTATATTCGATAGATGAGCTTTGAGGAAATTGCATGGATATAATGATTTCATTACGCGTTGATGATGGGAAAAATTCCTGTTTGATCAATGGTAGTGAAAGCAAGGATAAAACGAAAGCTCCTAATGTGGCCAGTAGGACTATCTTGTGATGTCCTAGAGCCCAATGTAATAGTTTTTCAAACTTATCATAGAAGGTCACATTGAGCTTGTGCATGATACGGTCTCGTTTAGTCCATTCCGATTCCGGCTTGGGAGCCTTGTTTTCGATGATTTTATAACCCAATACAGGGCTGACGAGAACAGAGGCAAACCAAGATAGAATAAGTGCCATAAATACAACGATGGATAGGGATTTTGTAAATTCTGCTACCATACCTTGTGCCAATGCTAATGGTAAGAAGCCTGCACAGGTAATGAGCGTACCCGATAGCATTGGAAATGCTGTAGATTGGTAAGCAAAGGTAGCCGATTTAAAGTGACCCCACCCTTCTTCGAGCTTAACACTCATCATTTCTACAACGATGATGGCATCGTCTACGAGGAGGCCTAAAGCTAGGATTAAGGCACCTAAGCTAACCTTATGTAGATAGATGCCGCTTTCATACATCAAGATGAACGTCGTAGATACAACGACTGGAATGGTGAGGGCTACAACGATACCGGTTCGTAAGCCGAGAGATGCAAAGCTTACGAGCAATACGATGGCGATGGCTTCAAATAAGGATTGAGAGAAATCGCCGATGGATTCTTTAACGATATGGGGTTGATTCGATACTTGATTGAGTTCGAGACCGGCAGGAATTGTTTTCTGTAATTCTCCGAGTTTTTTGTCGATGGCTTCGCCGAATTCGATATTATTGGCTCCTGCATCCATGGAGATAGCGATGCCAATGGCTGGCTTGCCTTTGTAATAGAACTGTGGATCGCTAGGGTCTTGGTAGGTCATGGTTACATCAGCCATGTCACCGAGGCGCAAGGTTTGGTTATTGATACGGATTGGCATATCCCGCACCGCTTGAGGACTATCGAACAGACCGTTGACGCGGAGATATACATTGTTTGTATCTGTTGTAATCACACCAGCCGGAACCATCATACTTTGCTGTTTAAGCGCTGTTAACAGCTGTTGTGTACTGACTTTATAGGATGCTAGTTTATCCTTGTTTATGGTTACATTGAGGGTTTGTTGTTGCACCCCAATGAGGCTGATTTTCTTAACATTAGGCACAGATAAAAGTTGACGTTTTAGGTCTTCTGCTTGTTGTCGTTTTTCTTCGTACGAATACTCATCACCACTGATGGCATAGATAATGCCATATACATCGTCGAACCTGTCGTTAATGGTCGGTCCTTGAACGCCTTGGGGTAGTGATTTCCATTCGTCGTTGATTATATTCCGTGCTTCTTCCCAGGCGGGACGGATTTTATCGGATGGTAAATCTTCTTTCAGATTAATATGAATAATCGATTTGCTGCCATCTGTGAAAGATTTTGTATAATCTACACCAGGAAGGTCGCGTAGTTTTTCTTCGAGTTTATCCGTTACCTGATTCGACATTTCTTGTGGAGAAGCCCCCGGCCAAGCAACACCGACCACCATGGTGCGCATCGTAAAATCAGGATCTTCCATGCGTCCCATATGGGTAAATGAAAAAATACCGAAGGTGAGGAGCACAGCCATGAAGTAGTAGATAATGGACTTGTGTTTAAGAGCCCATTCGGCTAAGTTAAATTGTTTCATTGACTAACCGCCGTCCCTTCTTGTAATTGTTGGGTGCCTGCGGTGATGACAATGTCACCCTTAGCTAAACCAGATGTGACGATGACGGAGTTCTTACCGAATTCACCAGTCTTGATAGGCACGAGATGAGCCTTCTTATCGCGGATGATATAGACCGCATTATTACCGTTAGAGTCTTTCACAAGAGCCGTCAATGGGATAGAAATATTGGTACTATCTGTGGTAGATAGATTAGCATTGACCGTCATGCCTAGTTGTACCTCTTTAGGTGCATTTTGTAAGGTAATTTTTACGGTATACGTTCTGGCTACAGGGTCAGGAACTGGTGAAATTTCACGTACTACACCTTGCACAGTTACATTAGGTAGAGCCCAGAAGGTAATAGTAGCAGGGCTTCCTACATGAATTTTACTCAATTCTTGTTCAGGAAGGGCAATGACTGCTTCTGGGTCGTGACCGGCCGCTAAGATACCAACGCTTTGACCGGCTGCTACGACTTGTCCTGCTTCAATATTGAAAGCTGTAATAATACCTGTATCAGGGGCCGTTAAATTAGTATAGCTATTTTGATTGCTGCTCAAATTAAGGCTTGCCTGTGCTTGTTGTAATTGAGCAGATGTGGCATTCAATTGGTTTTCAGCCTGGTCTAATTGCAATTTACTAATCGCTTGTTGTGCATAGAGTTCGCGGTATCGTTTAGCATTGGTTTCTGCCAATTCGTAGGCCGATTGAGCAGCTTTTACAGCACCTTCAGCATTTTGCACTTGAGCTGATGTGTCTGAACCATTGACTTGAGCAATCACTTGGCCTGCTTGCACTACATCACCAACATTTACAAATTTGTTGATGACACGCCCTCCAATTTGAAAGGCTAAGTTTGTTTCTGTTTTATTATGAATGGTGCCTGCATAGCCAGCATCAGTAGTTCCAGACTCTTCACCTATAGTGATGGTACGCACCTTGAGACTTGTATCTTCAGGGGGCTTTTCTGATCCACAACCACTTATGATGGCGGTCCCTATTAATAGGGCTCCTATGGTTGCTATGATTCGTTGATTCATAGAATCTCTCCTTTGACTACCGCATATAAGCCCTATGACACAGAACTACACATAGGTAGTAATCATAGGACTCTATATGTATATTAAAAAACTCTAATTTCTAATTATATATTTTATAGAAAAAACTAATTATATATTTTATACAATTTAATAATACTATATTTATATTGAAAGTTCTAGCCTTTATGCAGAAAATAAAAGAATTATATAATTAATTTATATAATTGATGATATATTTTAACGATAATTTTTAAAAGTAATCTATATTTTGCCAGTATATGTATTACTTATTTTATGAATACAAAATTGTAGCAAAAAAAGTGAGTCCTCTATTGATTGAGCTGTATTCCAAAATATGTCCAATTTTGGGGGTGCAGTTCATAGTAAGAGAACTCACTTTTTTAGGTTTTGTCTATTTATTTTTGAACTTTATTTTTCTTCTTCTTGTTCTACAATAGGTTCTTCATAGGTTACAAGGATTTTATCGATACGAGTATGATCCATATCGATGACTTCAAAGGTATAGCCGTTCCATTTTGCCTTGTCGAGTTCCTTTGGAATACGGCCGAAGAGGACGTTTAAAAGACCGCCCATAGTTTTGTACAAATCGTCTTCTTCGCCTGGCAATTCTTGATCGATGTGAAAGAATTCTTTAAATTCATCTACGTTGAGAAGGCCATCTACGAGCCATGCTCCATCGCGTTCGATGATCTTGTTTTCTTCTTCCTTGATTTCTTCCTCACCGGAAGGCATAAGGCCTACGATTTCCTCCATGATGTCATGCAAGGTGACAAGGCCAGTGAAACCACCATATTCGTCGAGGATAATTGCTTCGTGAACGCCTTCTGTACGTAGAACGTTCAATAATTTCATGAGTGAAATGGATTCAGGAACGAGAACAGGTTCTTTCAAACAAGCTTTGATGATATCGTGAATGGAACTTTCACTAGGACGTTGCATAATTTGAACTAATACATCGGATACGGTAACGAGACCCTTTAATTCATCCAAGGAATCGGTACCTACAGGAATGCGGTAATGGTTGGCATTCTTGAGAACCTCCATGATCTCGTCTTCCGTGCCATTAAGATCAATCCATTTGAGCTGTGTACGAGGCGTCATGATGTCACCTGCGTTCATATCTGCGAGATGGAAGATATTTTCTACGAGGATAGGTTCTTCCTCTTCGTAAGCACCCATGGCAACGCCTTCGGTAAGCATTTTATTAATTTCAGACTCTGTAACAGGGGCTTCTTCTTTTACGGTAACGCCTAGCATTTTTAAGAGGAATTCTGTGGAAATGCCGAGGAAGCTAACGATTGGTTTTAACGCCACAGATAGCCAGTAAATTGGTTTTGCTACTACAACGGCAATGCTTTCAGGGCTATTTAAGGCCAAGCGTTTAGGCACGAGTTCGCCGATAACGAGGGATAAATAGGTGATGATGGCAACGATAATGAAGGAGCTTATAGAGGCTGCGTATGGTTCGATGCTTGGAATATTTGCTACTAATATATCTTCTAAAGGTCCAGAGAAGGTAGCACCAGAATATAAACCAGTTAAAATGCCTACAAGGGTGATGCCGATTTGAATGGTAGAGAACATTTCATTTGGGTTCTCTGACAATTCAAAGGCTGTTTTCGCGCGTTCATTGCCTGATTCTGCCAACTCTTCAAGTTTACGTTTTTTTGCATTTACGATGGCTAACTCCGTCATGGAGAATAAACCATTTGCAATGATTAATACGATGATAATGATAAAATCTAAGGTCAGATCACTGTCCATGTAAGTAGATACTCCTTTTTAATGACATATAATTCTGCACATGAGAATAATAGAAATATTACTCCTAGTATACCATATCGGCATTAATAAGTGTTTTTAGCACAGAAAAAGGAGAGTTGCTGCTTTCATTTTTCCTTTTGTACGCATTAAATGCTACAAAAATATGTATTTCCTTTGTTGTCTACTATAATATGATTGATTTTAATTTGTAAATAGTACCCTAATAAGGGTATAGTATGTATAGAAATTAAGATTAGTATCAGTATTGGGTCATATAATTTGGGCCTCATAATAGGATTATATAGATGGCAACAGAGCAAGAGTGGGAAAGTGTATTACAAATTAAAACCTCTGGTCGTGATGATAGTCGTTCCGATACGGAGCATCATCCGTATGAGCCGACGGATTATTGCGTGTTGGAGCGCTTGGCAAATAGCGGTCATATTCGCAAGAAAAATATGCTCATCGATTATGGCAGTGGCAAGGGCCGAGTGAGTATTTTCATGGCTTACCAAACGGGCTGCCATTCTATAGGCATCGAATACGATGAACGGCTCTATGAAAAGGCTTTGATCAATGGTGAAAGCCCTGCTGCTCGCAATCGTGTAAGCTTTGTACTAGGTGATGCGGCGCTCTATGAATTGCCAGATCAGGCTGATCGATGCTTTTTCTTTAATCCCTTTGCACTCCATACGATTAAGCGGGTACTAGGAAATATCTTTGATTCGCTATATCATAATCCTCGGGAGATTAAGTTATTTTTCTACTACGTTAATGACGAGGTGGAGAACTTTTTAAATAACCATGTGCGTTTGGAACAAGAGGAAACTATTGATTGTAGTGACCTCTTTGAGGTCAGCGATGCAAAGGAACGAATTCTCGTCTATTCAGTTAACTTGTTTTAGTGCAGTTTAGTGCAGTAATTTAAGACTTTTATAATGAAATAATTTAAGACCTTTAAAGACATTTATGTAACAATTAGATATGTTTTGATGTAACAGTTAAAAATCCGATGGATGCAATAAATATTAGATTGATGTAACAAATAAATATGAGATTTTAATATAGTAAGTTTATATATGAATATGATGTATATAAATTTGATTAAATAACCTTGGTTTGAATAGTGTTTTAGTAGTATGAAATGCATACTATTAGGGACGTATTTAAATTGAGGTTTTATTCTATTTTTAAGGAACTTTTACACATATTATTAAGGAAAAAGCAGATAAATTCTGCTATAATAATATATTAGAGATTATAAAATCAATTTATTTTTATGATTCTATACATTGATTCGTATACGCTAATGTAGCGGGTAGGACTGAGTGTATTGAATATAGGAGGTGCATATGGAACTCATCGATACAATGTTGATTGAACGCATTCGTAAAGCGTTAATTAAACGATATGACCGAGATCAACAGATTCAACAAATGATTGAAGAAATTGGTGCAGAGGAAGGCCTTAATGAGACCGAATTATCTATCGTTTACCAAGCGTATTTAGAGGTAAAAGAACGGGTGTACTATACATCTTCTCTCGTTGATTTGTGGAATCAAATTGAAGATGTTCAAAAACGTATGGCCTTATTGCATTCTTACGAATCTTTAGAAGAAGATCTATTTGGTGATGTGTTAGGCGACGATAAGGAAGATATCGTCATTTCTAATACATCTGAACTTGGCAAGGGCGCTAGTTATAATGATGATGCATATGCTATGGAACAGGTACAATTATCTGATGTTCCTGTGCATCATGATTCTACGGTGGGCATGAATCATATTAAATTGAATGAATTAAAATCTATAGGCGGTCTCTTTACTGGTTTTGGTGAAAGCTCTGGTAAGGAAATGGCGGATTTTGAAGATACTGCGATTGAGCACCTTGATGTAAAACCATTAGAAGGCGTTGAAAGCTTAGCAATTCATCATTTAGATGAGGATGAAGCGTTAGATGTAGATGGTCTTGATGAACTTTCAAAAGATAAGAAATCAGAGGCAGCTAACGTGGATGATGAGGATATGTCGTCTATCGATCCATACACGGCGGTGAATGCTTTGTTATTTGGTAAAGCCGGTTTAGAGTCCGATAAAACAAATAAGAAGATGGAAAAGCTTCTTAAAAAGCAATTAAAACGCGTTGATGATGAATGGGCGCGTATCAACGGTTCTGAAGATAAGAAATCTAAGGACGATAAAAAATCCAAGGAAGATAAAACATCTAAAGAGGATAAGAAATCCAAAGAAGACAAAAAGTCTAAGGATGATAAAAAATCTAAGAAAGATAAAAAGTCTAAAGAAGATAAAAAAGAGAAAAAACACAAGAAGTCTAAGGAAGAAAAACGCTCTAAAGACGAAGAAAAGTTAAAGAAAAAGAAAGACAAGGCTGAAAAGAAGCTTAAAGTCTTAAATGATAAGTTAAAAACAGTCTTCTTAACTGATACTTTCAAGAAAAAAGATAAGAAGAAAGAAAAGAAAAAGGATAAAAAATCTAAAAAGGATGAATCCGTAAAAAAGTAGAATCGATAGTTTCCGTATGGAATAGTAAGGCCTCTGAAAAGATGGTCATGGAGAGTGCTAGTGCAAAGAAATCAGCAGGTGCTGAGACTATCGACCGTGGATGCGGTAAATGCAAACGATGTAAAGGTCCTAAATGTAAGAAATATCCGAAATAATTGATAGTTATGTAATTAGTAGAATATGATGTAACATATTACGTAGAATATATATGTAGTATATTATGTAGAATATTATGTAGAATATATATAGCATATATATGTAGTTTATGAATTTTATTACTCATTTAGGCAGTATAGTTATGTAGTTTTGTTACGTTTGTAACAATATAGTTGGATTAGTGATATACCAATTAGGTTATAAGATTCAACAGTTAGGGGTTAATGATGAACCGATGGCAGCGATTATTTGAAGGCATACGAACAGAGATTAAGGTATTTATCTTTTTCTCTGCTTTGTTGACTGCATTTAGAATCGTGTTTCTTGCAGTATTTCAATCACAACTGGCTTCCGTGACGATGGAGAATATCCTCACGTCCTTATGGCTAGGCTTTAGATTGAGTCTCAAGACCGTCGGTTCTTTGTGTTTATTGGGATTTTTAGGGGGGACGTTGGTACATACCTTTGTGCCAAAATGGCCGTCCTTGCGCATTAAACAGGTTATCTACTCCATTGCGACTATATTGTTGACTTTCCTATTTTTGGGACGCATTCCATTCTATAAAATTTTCAACTCTTCCTACAACGCAATGCTTATCAATGGTAAAAACGATGATATCGGTGCCATTGTAAATACCGCTATCAATGAATATAATGCCCTCATGTACATCATTGGGGCCGTTGTATTGAGTGCAGCTCTTTGCTGGTTCCTAGTTCGTTTTTTAGCGTGGAACACGAAGAAATATAGTGACTACGCTGTTGACCTAAGGAATGGTGATGATGCGGATAATCTAAGAAATAGTGATTCTGCAGATCATCAACGACTTTGTACTACTTGGTATCCTAAAACGAAGAAAACGCAATGGATGACGGGCATTGGATTAACTGTCGCTATCGGTGTACTCGGCCTATTCTTTAGATTCGGCGGCGCTTTCAGCTATACAAATTCCATCAACTGGGAAAGTGCGGCCCGACTTAGTTCCAATTTGTTGAACGAAAATATTCTAGACGATGTACAGGCTCTCTATCGTGTTAAAAGCATTGCAAAACGGACGGCTGAGCTTGAGGTTATTAACTTAACGTCTCAAGAGTTAAATGAAAAAATCACTGCCGTTGGTGGTAAGTTTAACGGTACAAATTTTGACGGTTCTTTCACGAGAACCATTACGACACAACGATTAGCGGATCAACCGCAGTCTATAAACCTCGTTCTTGGAGAATCCTATGGCTTGTGGCCGTTCCTCGCTGAATATAACGAACCTGGGGCCTACCTCGTTGAACAAGGTCGTAAATATGCTGCCAGCCCTCAAGCGATGAGCACGCAGCTAGCCCTCGCCCAAGGTACAGGCACGATGCCAGCCATCAATGGTTTGTTGACAGGGATGCCCGATACAGGGCTATATCCTAACTATGAAGGTGAAAGTTTCAAAGAGCCCTATGGTTTAGGCATTGGTTCTGTTATGAAAAAGCTAGGCTACAAGACTGTATTCTGGTATGGTGGCTTTAGCACATGGCAAAATGTTAAAAACTTTGTTTTATCTCAAGGTTTCGATGAATTCCACGATGCCTCCGAAATGCCAAGCGAAGACGGCAACGCTTGGGGCGTAGGCGATAAAGACTTGTTTAAAGCTATTTCTGCCTACATGGATCAGCATAGAGGGGAAAAAATCCTCAATGTGATTATGACAACCTCTAATCATCCGCCGTATAGCATCAATGTGGCTAAGGAAGGCTACGATGTGAATAAGGTAAAAGGTCATTTGCCAGATTCTATCGAAGAAAATGATAAGCAATTGAACGAAATGGGCCATATTTGGTACGCAGACCACGTAATGGGCAATTTTATTGCTCGCGAAGAAACAGCAGATCCGTCTGCACTCTTCGTCATTACAGGTGACCATAGCGAACGCTTTAACTTTGCTCGTGAAGTAGGTCCTAATGTGGCATCTACGATTCCTATTATTTTTTATGGTCGTGGCATTCATAAAGATTGGCTTGCGCCTAATGCGTTCGGCATGAGCATTCAAATCATTCCAACCTTGGCGGAATTGGTAGGCCGACCTGGTCAAACCTATGAAGCGATGGTACCAAGCTTGTTTACACAAGAGGAATTTGTATTTAATCATAGACTATATCTTGATAAAAGTGGCAAAGTATTAGAACAAAGTGCGAGTATGCCTCAATCCTATGGGGATATGATTAAAAATATGCGCGAACTTGCGGCATGGCGCATTAAACATGGAAATAACATTAAGTGAGGAACATTTTAGCTAATGATATGTAGCTAGAACGAACTATATAAGTTTGAGAGTTTGTAAAACTAGTTTGGCTAGTACATGTGTAAGAGGAGCATGGAATGGAGTTAATTTCGGTCATTGTACCCGTCTATAATGTGGAATCTTATGTTGCAGAATGTATTGAATCTATTCAAAACCAAACCTATATGAATTTAGAAATCATCTTAGTAGATGATGGTTCTAAAGATATGAGTGGTGACATTTGCGATCAATATGCAGCCTATGACGAACGCATCAAGGTCATCCATCAAGAAAATGGTGGTCTCAGTGCAGCTCGCAATACGGGGATAGAAGCGGCTAATGGTGACTATATTTCCTTTGTAGACTCCGATGATTACATTGGGCTTACCCTCTTTGAAGATATGTTGCAGCTCCTAAAAGAATATGATCTTGATATTATCGAGTTTACTGCTTTCAGAGATAAAAGTGGCGATATTATTGAAGGTTGTAATGATGGACACTTAGAAATTTATAGTAAAGAGGATGCCTTGCGATTGGCCATGCACGATTGTTTTGTGGCTGCTTGGAGTAAGTTATATAAACGCAGTGCTATTGGCGATGTGCGTTTTCCTGTAGGTCGAAAATTTGAGGATACTGCTACATCCTATCTCTATGTGGCTAATGCTAATCGGGTGGGTCATATCAATCGTTGTTACTATTACTATCGACTCAATCCAAATTCCATAACTCAAACCTCTTTTGATGCTAAATCTCGATGGGATTTTGTGCTTGGTTACGAGGAACGCTTACAATACGCTGTTGATCATCAATTACCATATGTTGATGATTGTAATAGCTTATTGATGAAAGCTGTATTATCCTGTTTAACGGCTTATTATGCAAAACCAACGGGTAATCAAGTGTATTACGATAAGTGCAAAAAAATGATTGAAACTTATCGCAATGACGTATCCTACAAGTTATTAAATTCTAAATATAAGCTCTTTTTATGGTCCTTTGGCCGTGCTGATTGGATTCATAAAATAGGGGCTCGTTTATCGTATTTAGCAAAACAAGTACGTTCGTAAGTGAAAGGTAAAACTATGGCAACTGTATCTGTAATAATCTTAGCGAGAAATGAAGAACACAATATTCATGACTGCATTGAGTCTGTGCAGTTTGCCGATGAAGTTTTAGTTATCGATGATTTTAGTACCGATGATACCGTAAAAATTGCTGAAGAAATGGGTGCTCGTGTTGTGCAACATTCCATGAATGGCGATTGGGGTGCGCAGCAGACCTTTGGTATTGAACAGGCTAAGTCCGACTGGATCTTATTCCTTGATGCGGATGAGCGCATTTCTGAGCCTTTAGCAAAAGAAATTCAAGAGATTGTTGTAAATGAACCTAATAAAGCGTACTGGATTCAACGGCGTAATAAATTCCATCATAATCACGCTACTCACGGCGTATTACGTCCAGACTATGTGCTTCGCCTCATGCCGAAAGAAGGCAGCTACGTGGAAGGCTACGTGCATCCGGCCATAATTACGCCGTATCCAACAGAGAAACTAGAACATCCGATGTACCATTATACATACGATAATTGGCATCAATATTTCAATAAATTTAACAACTATACCACATTATCTGCGGAAAAATATCGGGATAATGGTAAAAGCTGTTCTTTTATCAAGGATATAATTTTGCGCCCTACCTGGGCTTTCATCAAGGTGTACTTCTTACAAGGTGGTATTCTTGATGGGAAGATGGGCTTTATCTTGTCCGTTAATCACTACTTTTACACAATGACTAAATACGTGAAGTTTTACTATTTACTAAAATCCAAGGGAAAATTGTAATAGAGGGAGCATTATGTTAGGCAATTTTGGAAAACATTGGCACATAGGCCGTACTATATATGGTAAGCGCACATGGCGTGAAACGAGACGCACCTTCTTACATGCAATGCGTTCTTGTCGCCATGATTCAACGGTTACGGAATTTGAAAATTTCTTTAAGTCCTATACGGCTGATCCGAAGCTGTTGAAAAAACATCCCAGTCTTTATGAATTGATGAGCCGTATGTTTTTGATTAAAAACTCTACGCCACAGTGGCGCTTGGAAGCCCTCCGTCAGCATTTCACCATCTTACAAGAGGTGTTTACGGATGAAGCGATTCAGCTCATGTATGTAGACGAAGCAGAGTTTGATTATTTCGATAAAAAACGAGGTATTACCCTTTGGAGTTCCGATGAGCTCGATATGTCTGCTCATCTCTATTATGAGCCAGGTCAACGTAAAGAAGGTTTATTAACAGTTATGCTCTTGCTCGAAGATAAGGGTGTGTATCATGCAAATATTCGATTTGCTAAAGGCCCTAACGGAGAGCGGACTCTTGTTATCGGTACTATTCAAGGTTATAAAGATGGACTTGAGCGAGCTAAGAAAATTACAAAAAAGATGTATGGTTACCGTCCTAAGAACTTCATTACCTTCTTGATTCGTGAAGTTGGTCGTGCTGCACAAGTAGAATCCATACTTGCCGTATCTGATGAAGGCTTCTATGCAAACTCTCATATGGTGCGCGGAAATAAAGCAAAGGTGGCCATATTAGATACTTTGTGGGAGGATATTGGAGGGACAGTGTTGGAATCCGATCCAAATTATTTCACCATTCCTCTAGAAGAAGAACGCAAACCTATGGAAGAGATTAAATCGCAAAAACGTAGCCAATATCGCAATCGCTATGCTCTTTTAGATGAGTATGAGGCTATGATTCAAGAAAACATAAAACCGTACGTAAAGGCCTAGAGGTGTGCTATGCGCGTAGCAATTTTAGAAAGTATTGTCATGCCTGCTGGTCATGAGGTGGAGTTTGATCGGATCCTCATCAATGAACTGAAGCGTCAAGGTCATGAGCCAGTATTATTCGTTCCGGAGAACTTTCCTTTTAAAGTAGATTATGGAGTAGATATAGTGTACTTGGAAGGTGGAGAGGTAGTGACCTATGCGGGAGCGTCTAAGTGGAAAAAGCCATTTTTATCCATTTTGCGAGAACGCCGTCGCCGCAGTTGGTTCACATCAGCAGCAGAAAAAATTAAAAAACATAATATAGATACTTTAATTATTCCCACAGGGACATACCGTTATATTAAAGCTTTGTTAGACACGCCGTTAAAGGATAGTAAGGCGGCAGTACACGTTATCTTCCATGGCATTGGGAAGGGCGAAATGGATCGCTTTATTAAGCAAGCCCATCGAGCTAATGCATATAAAAACGTGTACCTCGATGTTATTTCTTTGCGCGATGATATGTTGCGCCCTAATCTACCAAGAGTCCGTAAAATCTTGCCTCCTGTGTTCTTGCCATCGAGTGAATTGAATGGAGAACAAGGAAATTGTGTTACACAAGGCAATACTAGTATACAAGACAAAAAAGATGCGAATTCTACAACTTGTATAGGTACTAATTTGGAATCTCCTATATCAACGAATAAACCGATAAAATTAGGCTTCTTTGGTCAGTTTAGAAAAGAGAAAAACATTGAGCGCTTTATAGATGCCTTTGTATCGCTTAATTATGATGACTCGGTACAACTCGTCGTTCAAGGGGCAACGGTAAAGCCTGAAGATGGGATATTATTTGAGTCTATCATCAAGAAATATAACCAGTATAGTAATATTAAATTCATCCATGCCAGTCTGATAGGGAAAGACTGGGATACAGCATTGTTGAGTGTAGATGCTCTATTATTGCCGTATGGGGCTGAACGATATCGTTATCACTGGGCAGCTATGCTATTCACGGCGATTGGCTTTCACAAACCTGTTCTCATATCTCCAGAAATCAATCCCGAAGTATTAGAACAGTATTCCATTGGGGAATTTTTAAATTTAGATGATGTACATTCCATCAGACAGGGGATTCAGAAATTTGTAGAGAATTTACAGCATCATAAAGAGCAATATAATCAGGGTCTAATGAATGCAAATGAGGACTATAGTCATCGTGCATTAATTCAATCCATCATACATGTATAGATTTATATTATTTGTAAGGGAGAATTACTATGAGAGTAGTGTTAAAGTTAAGTTTAGAGTCATGGATTGCTATTATGATTACGTTAATGGCGTGTCTTACAAGGCTATCCATGGCAGCTGGCCAAGTATTTTATGTTATAGCTATTTTATTAAGTATTTTCTATATTTGGAAACATAGGCATGACCTATATGTTCCGTCTTATGTTAAAAAATATAGTAAAACGTTTGCTCTAATGTTGTTATTGTTATTGCCTTCCGCAGTACTAACGAACAATATAGCTGTAGGATTACCTGAATTTATCAATGTATGGCTGTGGCGGATTCCTGTATTTTTCGTTATCGCCCTGTGTATTCGTGATAAGAAAATATTATTTACGATGCTTACCGTATTCTTTGTAGATTTTGGTATCGATAATTTAGTAGCCTTTTATCAACATGTTTCTGGAATGACTGATAGAGGGTGGGGATTTGGTAGTAGCGTGTTGACCATATCGGGTCTTATGGTTATGCTAGTACCTATTTTCTGCGTCATTTTATTAGATTCAGCCTTTCCTAGCTATGTGAAAGCATCTGCTTTATGGGCACTGGGTTGTGTTGGTTTTGGTATGTATGGTAATCAAAGTAGAGGTTCCTGGCTCTTTAATATGATTATGGTACCTATCGTATCCCTGCCGTATTTGATAAAGCGTTTTGTCTATGTAATAGCAGTTCTTGCTACATTAGGTGGAGTTGTATGGGGATTTAGTACACAGCCACATTATGTGGCTAGATTTGAATCCATTACCAATACGACTACAGATGGTTCCAACTTAGGTCGTTTTGATGTGTGGACATCATCCATTAATATGTTTAAAGATCATCCTGTGACAGGTGTTGGTATTGGACAGTGGCGTACTATATATGAAGCATCCTATCGATTACCAACGGAAAATCAACATTTATATCATGCACACAATAATTTTATTCAACTTCTTGGTGAAGTAGGCCTATTAGGTCTATTAGGAGTTCTCATCTTTTATGGATCTATTATTATTGATAATTTTGTGGTTTGGTTTAAGAAGCGAGATCCTTATAGTCTTTGCGCTATGATTGCTGTTATTTGTTATGTATTTGTATTTGGACAAGTGGAGTATACCTTAGATAATTCATCAGGAATGCGCATCATGTATTTTATGTTAGCTACAATGCTTCAATTACGAGATAATTGAGAATCAAATAGTTGTACTGGAAGGTTTTTAATTACTCCTTAATAGATAATTAAGTATGATTAAAATAGATTTAAAGGATAAATAATTACATAAAAGATTAGGTGAAGTCTATGTTTTTATAGTTTTACATATTTAAATATGATACAATATATGTAAATATTGGTACATTGTATTCGTATGCGAGAGAGGTTGTTTTCTTAACATTTTGAGATTGAGAAAACAACCTTTTTTATAATTTGGGGTATTAGTATGAATAGTTCTATCTGTAATAACAATAATAAAAAGTTATTTATAAGTAAGCTCATAGTGCTTATAGCAGATTATATTGCTATTGTTTTGGGGACATTAGCAGCCTATTATTTGCGTTTAAACTTATCAATTTTACCGGTAAGTTCAAATTTTAAGGTAGAAGAAATTTACGTATATGGTATTGTGCCGATCGTATTTTTAACTATATTATTGCTTAATAATGCTTATTCTGTGGTAACACATTATTGGGATACGATGAAAAATTTATTTCGCAGCATTACCATAGGGGTTGTCGTATCGATTGTTCTAATGTACACGGGCCATGTAATTAATGATGTGTCTCGTCTATTTGTTGCTTTTGCTTATATATGTATGCTCGTATTTATCTTTAGTGAGCGTTTTATTGTAGGAAAAATACTTTCAAAAGCAGGGTATTTAACAATTCCAATTCTTCTTGTTGGGGCGGGTAAGACTGCAGAACTTGTAAAGAGGGCTTTAGATCGCATGCCGATTACTACCTATAAGATTATTGGTTATGTAGATGATAATCCTAAATCATCATCCATCGCTAAAGAATATCCATGCCTTGGGGCCTTTAAAGATGTAGAAAGTGTTATTAAAGATACAGGCGTTCAAACAGTACTGATTTGTGCGCCCGGACTTGAGCCAAAAAAATTGGTTTCTTTAATAAATCAATTACAATTGTTAGTAAAACGGGTGGCCTTTGTTCCTGAATTATTTGGTTTACCTACAAGTAATATTACAGCACGTGGCATGATGGAAGAGCAGGCGGTAGTATTGCGTGTACAAAATAATCTAGCTCGCAAGTCTAATCGTATTATCAAACGTATATTTGATATTGTGGTTACTATATGTGGTGGTTTTTTTATATTACCATTTATGCTATTCATAGCTGTTATTATTTATTTAGATTCAGAAGGACCTATTATATATAAACAAAAACGAATAGGACAGAATGGAAAAGAGTTTAATTTTTATAAGTTTAGGTCTATGGTTAAAAATGCAGATACCATACTTGAAGAATACTTAAATACTCATGAGAGTGAAAAGATAGAATGGCAAAAGAATTTTAAATTAAAGAATGATCCTCGAGTTACTAAGATAGGTAGAATAATCCGAAAAACAAGTATTGATGAACTACCCCAACTATGGAATGTATTGATTGGGGATATGAGTCTAGTTGGACCTAGACCATTATTACCCAATGAAGTAGAACGATATAACAGCTATATTGAGGATTATAAGTTAGTATTACCAGGGCTCACCGGTGTATGGCAAGTAAGTGGTCGCAGTGATACCACCTATGAAGAACGGGTGTTAATGGATTCTTGGTATGTGCATAATTGGTCTGTGTGGATCGATATTGTATATCTGTTGAAAACTGTATTGGCTGTTGCTAAATCGAAAGGGGCCTATTAATGACATACGATTATTTAGTAGTTGGAGCAGGCCCATTTGGTGCTGTATTTGCTCATGAAGCTCACAAGCGTAGGAAATCTGTACTTGTCATCGATCGTCGCAATCACATAGCAGGGAATCTTTATTGTGAAAGCAAAGATGATATTAACATTCACGTCTATGGTGCTCATATTTTCCATACATCCTTGAAACATGTGTGGGATTATGTCAATCAATTTGCTGAGTTTAATCACTATGTAAATAGTCCTGTAGCAAACTATAAAGGCGAGATGTACAATTTGCCGTTCAATATGAATACATTCTCTAAAATGTGGAATATTCTAACTCCAAAAGAGGCACAAGATATCATTACTAAACAACGAGCTGCTATATCAGGGGAGCCAAAGAACTTAGAAGAGCAAGCTATTAGTCTTGTAGGTACGGATATTTACGAAAAGCTCATCAAAGGGTATACGGAAAAACAATGGGGCCGTAAATGTACAGAGTTACCAGCTTTCATTATTAAACGATTACCTGTGCGTTATACATATGATAATAACTATTTTAATGATCGCTTCCAAGGTATTCCTATGGGTGGTTATACCAAGATGATTGAACGCATGTTAGAAGGCATTGAAGTCCGTTTAGGTGTAGACTTCCTCAAACATCGGAATGAATACGAATCTTTGGCAGATAAGATTATCTACACAGGCCCTATAGATGAATACTTTGGTTATTCTGAAGGGGTTTTAGAATATCGCGGTCTTCACTTTGAAACAGAACGTATCGAAGAGGAAAACCATCAAGGCGTTGCGGTGGTGAACTATACGGAAGGAGAGATTCCGTATACTCGTATCATTGAACATAAGCATTTTGAGTTTGGTACACAGCCTGTTACGTATGTAACAAAAGAATATCCAAAGGACTGGAAAATCGGTGAGGAAGCGTATTATCCAGTCAATGACGTAAAGAATTTAGATCTATATTCTAAATATGTTAAAAAGGCTGAAACGATTTCTAATGTAATCTTTGGTGGTCGTTTAGGGGAATATAAATATTACGATATGGATAAGGTCATTGCTAGTGCTTTAACTTTGGTAGAAAAAGAGTTAGCATAGATAATTTCTCATATTGTACTAGAAGAGTGTTAATAATATACAACTCATGTAGGAGAGTACTAGTGAATATAAAGATTTTAGTAGCAACACATAAACAATATTGGATGCCAGAAGACTCCGTGTACATGCCAATCCATGTAGGTCGAGAAGGTAAGTCTGATATTGGTTATACAGGGGATCATACAGGAGATAATATATCTTTAAAGAATGCTAATTACTGTGAATTGACGGGCCTCTATTGGGCGTGGAAAAATCTTGATGCGGATTATATTGGTCTCGTTCATTATAGACGTTACTTTACGCGCAAAGAAGTTCGTTCTGTAGAGGCGAAAAAAGAGCAAATCCTGACTAGTTTTGAATGGGAACAATTACTTTCCGAATATCCTGTAGTAGTAGCGGATAAGCGTAAATATTATATTGAATCTAACCGCTCCCACTATAATAATGCACATCATAGTGACGGCCTTGATGCGGCAGAGCAAATCATCACTGAGAAATATCCTGAATATAGCGCTGCTTTTACAAAAGTTTGTAATCGTACCTGGGCTCATATGTTCAACATGTTCGTTATGCGTCGAGATTTATTTGATCAATATTGTGAATGGATGTTTTCCATCTTAGAAGAAATCGAAAAACGTGTTGATATTTCTGGTTATGATACGTATGAAGCGCGTATCTATGGTTTTGTTAGTGAAATTTTGCTTGACGTATGGCTTGAAGCGAATAATATTAACTATAAAGAGCAAAATGTATCCTTTATGGAGCCACAAAATTGGATTAAAAAAGGTGGATTATTCTTAAAGAGAAAATTTATAGGATAACGATATTTTATTTATATTATATAAAAAGGAGTAAGTATTATGAAAGTTGTAATTTTAGCTGGTGGATTTGGAACTCGTATTAGTGAAGAAAGTCAGTATAAACCTAAACCAATGTTAGAAATTGGAGGTATGCCGATTTTGTGGCATATTATGAAGAACTATGCTTATTTTGGTTTTAATGAGTTTGTGATTTGTGCTGGATATAAGCAGCATATGATTAAAGAATGGTTTGCAGATTATTTTTTATATACTTCTGATATTACATTTGACTTTACAAAGGGAAATGAAATGATTGTTCATAATCAACATGCTGAACCATGGAAGGTTACAATTGTTGATACTGGGCTTAATACTATGACGGGAGGACGTATTAAGCGTATCCAATCATATATTGGAAATGAAACATTTATGATGACATATGGCGATGGTGTGTGTGATGTAGATATTAGTAAATTAGTAGAATTTCATAAAAATAATGGTAAAATTGCTACGCTTACAGCTGTACAATTGCAACAATCTAAAGGAATTTTAAATATTGCAGAAGATAATACGGTTCGTTCTTTCCGTGAAAAATCTTCTATGGATAGTGCGCCTATTAATGCTGGATTTATGGTGTTAGAACCTAAAATTTTTGATTATTTAGAAAATGATGCTACTGTATTTGAAAAGAAGCCTTTAGAAAGTCTGGCAAAAGAAGGTCAACTTGTAAGTTACATTCATAACGGTTTCTGGCAATGCATGGATACAAAACGCGAAAAAGATGAATTAGAAAAAATGTGGAATACAGGAGATGCTCCGTGGAAACTATGGTAAATTTAAAAAATTTTTACAAGGATAAAAGTATTTTAGTTACAGGTCATTGTGGATTTAAAGGAACCTGGTTAACTAAAATTTTATCCTACTGGGGTGCTAAGGTATATGGTTACTCTTTACCAATGACAGATTTAGGTATGAAAGAGTTTTATAATTTATCTGAGGTTGACTCTGAAATTAATTCAGAATGGGGCGATATAAGATCTCTTGATACATTACAAGCCTTTTATAAAAAAGCGAATCCAGATATTATATTGCATTTAGCAGCACAACCATTGGTATTAGACAGTTATAATAACCCAGTTTATACATATGAAACAAACGTAATGGGGACTGTAAATATCCTTGAGTGCATTAGACGAAATGCACTCAATAAGCCTTTATCTGTTGTGAATGTTACTACAGATAAAGTATATGAAAACAAAGAATGGGAATGGGGTTATCGTGAGAATGAACCGTTAGATGGTTTTGACCCATACTCTAATAGTAAAAGTTGTTCAGAACTTGTAACCCATAGTTATAAGAAATCATTTCTTGATGATATGGGAGTATCTGTTTCAACTGCTCGTGCGGGTAATGTAATTGGTGGTGGCGATTTTGCAGAGAATCGTATTATACCAGATTGTATCCGTGCTGCTTTAGCAAAAAAACCTATTGTTGTTCGTAATCCTTATTCTACACGCCCATATCAACATGTTTTAGAACCATTATATGCATATCTATTGATTGCCGCAGTACAATATGATAATCAAAGTTATGCCAATTATTATAATGTAGGACCTGATGAAGTGGACTGTATAACAACAGGTGAATTAGTTGACTTATTCTGTAAATATTGGGGAAATGATTTATCCTGGGATAATAAAGCTCTTGAAAATCAACCACATGAAGCTAATTTATTGAAATTAGATTGTAGTCGAATGAAGTCTGTATTTAAATGGAAACCTCGATGGCATGTGAGAGATGCTGTTGAGAAAACTGTTGAATGGGCTAAAGCTTATAGTGATAATGAATCTATTTCTATATTGATGGATAAACAAATTAATGAATTTTTGGAAGTGAGAAATATATAATGAAAAATTTTAATTTACATAATCAAATTCTCGATTTAGTACGTGAGTATTATAAAGAAGTACATAAGCCTGAAAATGTATATAAAGAAGGAGATAGAATTCCTTATGCATCTCGTGTATTTGATGAAGAGGAGATGGTTAATTTAGTAGATAGTGCGTTGGAGTTTTGGTTGACTTCTGGTCGTTATACAAATTATTTTGAACATAGTTTATCATCATATCTAGGTGTTAAATATTGTGCGTTGGTAAATTCAGGTTCCTCAGCTAATTTATTAGCTTTTTCAACTTTAACATCTCCATTGCTTAAAGAACGAGCTATTCGTAGGGGTGATGAAGTTATTACTGTTGCTGCAGGATTTCCTACAACGGTAACACCAATTATTCAATTTGGTGCGGTACCTGTATTTGTTGATGTGACAATCCCACAATATAATATTGATATATCTAAATTGGAAGAGGCTTACTCTAATAAGACAAAGGCTGTTATGATTGCACATACATTGGGGAATCCTTTTGATTTACAAGCAGTAAAAGAATTCTGTGATAAATATAATCTATGGCTTGTAGAAGATAATTGTGATGCATTGGGGAGTAAATACATTATTAATGGAAAAGAAAAATTTACAGGTACAATTGGTGACTTAGGAACATCTAGTTTTTATCCACCTCATCATATGACAATGGGAGAAGGTGGAGCTGTTTATACAAATAATCCAATGCTGAGTAAAATAATGCGCTCTATTCGTGACTGGGGACGTGATTGCGTATGCGATTCTGGTCAAGATAATTTTTGTGGTCATCGATTTGATAAACAGTATGGTGATTTGCCATTAGGATATGATCATAAATATGTATATTCTCATTTTGGCTATAATTTAAAAGCAACAGATATGCAGGCTGCTATAGGTGTAGCTCAGCTAAAGAAATTTCCTTCATTTGTAGAACGTCGCCGTCATAATTTTGCATATTTACTTAAAAAGTTACAAAAAGTAAGTGATAAAGTAATCTTGCCAGAACCATGTAAAAATTCAAATCCAAGTTGGTTTGGATTCTTAATTACTTGTAAAGAAGCGGGTATGAGAGATAAAGTTGTTTCTTATTTAGAGTCTCATGGTATACAAACCCGTATGTTATTTGCAGGTAATCTTATAAAACATCCTTGCTTTGATGAAATGCGCAGATCTGGTGAAGGTTATCGTGTGGTTGGCGAATTAATTAATACAGATAGAATTATGGATAATACATTTTGGATTGGAGTTTATCCAGGAATGACTGATGAGAAATTAGACTATATGGCTAAGACTATTGGCGAAGCATTTCAAATGTAAAGGAGTGGAGATATTTCATGAGAGGTGATAGATTCCTTTTAGATTGCACATTACGAGATGGTGGATATATTAATGATTGGGAATTTGGTCATGATAAAATACTAGAATTATTTAAGAGATTAGTTAGCTCCAATGTAGACTTTATAGAGATTGGTTTTATTGATGATCGTCGTATATTAGACTTGAATCGTACGATTATGCCTGATACAGAAGCTATAGATAAAATTTTTTCTGGTTTAAATAAAGGTAATGCTAAAATTGTAGGTATGATTGACTATGGTACATGTGATATTAAAAATATAAAACCTTGCAAAGAATCATTTATTGATGGAATTCGGGTTATCTTTAAACAGCATGTAGCTAAAGAAGCATTATCATATTGTGAGGAATTAAAAAAATTAGGTTATTTAGTTTTTTGTCAAATGGTTTCTGCTACGACATATAGTGATGATGATTTGGTTGAATATTCAAATATGGTCAATAAATTAATGCCTTATGCGAACAGTATTGTAGACACATATGGATTGATGGATGGCGATAAGTTAATGCATATTCTAAATATCCTAGATAGTAATTTGGATTCATCTATAAAAATTGGTTATCATGCACATAATAATTTTCAGTTAGGCTTTTCTAATGCTGTACGTTTTTTATCATCATCTACTCAACGAGATTTATTAGTAGATGGCTCCATGTTTGGTATGGGTAAAAGTGCTGGAAACGCGCCAATAGAGTTATTGATGATGTATATGAATGAAAAATACAATCATCATTATGATATTAATCAAATATTGGAAGGTATAGATAATGTTATTTTAGGCATTAATGAAAAACAAGATTGGGGATATAATTTACGATTTTATATTTCTTCATATACAAAGTGTCATCCTAACTATATATCTTTCTTTATGGATAAGAGAACGCTGTCAGTAAAACAAATTATTGATATTCTTAATAATTTAGAGTTTTCTAAAAAATTGATGTATGATTCTAAATATGCAGAACAGAAGTATATAGAGTATCAAAATATTATATGTAATGATGTTGTTGATAGCAATAAATTACGAGAACTATTTAGTCATAAAAATATTTTGTTAATAGGACCTGGTAAAAATATAGAAGAAGAGCGTCAGTTAGTAGATGATTTTTTTGATAATCATGATGTAATCACGATATCAGTAAACTATGTACCTCGTGATATTGCTGTTGATTATATTTTTTTAACTAAATCAAAAAGATATACTCAAGTATTGAATGAGCTTGAGGTTCGATACACTAATAATCAACCAAAAATTATTGCTACATCTAATGTAATGAAAACAGAGGGTGCATTTGATTTTGTTTTAAATTATAGGGACTTAATAGATCCTAATACAGAAATAATTGATAACTCATTAGTTATGATATTAAAAGTACTAGCTTTATGTCATGTTCGCGATGTATATTTAGCAGGATTTGATGGTTATTCTAAAATTGATGATAACTATTTTGATATTCGTAAAGAATATAGTTATGTACGTGATAAAGCGGATTATTTAAATAGCTATGTTAAAGAGTTTTTGGTGAATATACAATCATCACTTAGAGTACACTTTATAACATCCTCTAAATATAAAAATTAGGCGGTTTAATATGGGAAAATTAGAAGGAAAGATAGCACTTATTACGGGTGGAACTTCTGGTATAGGTGCGGCATCAGCTATTATAATGGCTAAGGAAGGCGCAAAGGTTATCGCTGTTGGTCGGAATAAAGCACACGGAGATGAGTTAAATAGCAAGTCTAGTTTGTTGGGATTAAATATTGATATTCAGTATTTTGATATAGCTGATAAAAAGCAAATAGAATCTTTATATGAATATATTGTAAATACATATGGACAACTACATATTCTATTTAATAATGCAGGGATTTTATTGACGGGGGCTTTGGAAGAGATCACTGATGAAGATTGGGATACATCTTTTAATGTTAATGTAAAGGCTCTTATGCATATGTGTCAAAAATTTATGCCCTTAGTAGAAGCTGCTGAAGGTGTAGTATTGAATAATGCTTCAAATATAGGTCTTCAATATCATATTAAAGGAAAACGTAGTTATATGTATGCTTCAACAAAAGCTTCTATGATTCAATTCTCTCAGCATTTAGCTAAAAATTATGCACCTCATGTTAGAGTTAATACAATTTGCCCGGGGGTAACATCTACAAATATTTTTACTAATCGTGATTTTTCTAGATTCAAAGATGTTAATCTATTAGGTCGTGTTGCGGATTCAGCTGAAATAGCTAATACTGTTCTATTTCTTGTATCAGATGATTCATCTTTTATGACTGGTTCCATAATAGTAGTTGATGGTGGAGAATCTATTAAGTAGATTGAAAGGACTTATAACTTTATGAGAATTAGAGTAAGTGATTATATAGCAAATTTTCTGGTTGAAAATGATATCACTCAAGTGTTTACAGTTACTGGTGGTGGAGCGATGTTCTTGAATGATTCTTTTGGACATCATAAGAATATTTCTTGTATATATAATCATCATGAGCAAGCATCAGCAATTGCTGCTGAAGGGTATACAAAACGATTTGGTAAAATAGCAGTCGTATGTGTAACTAGTGGTCCTGGAGCTACGAATGCTATAACTGGTGTAGTTGGTGCTTATCAAGATTCAATACCAATGATTATTATTTCAGGTCAAGCAAAATCAACATTATGTTTACATACTACTGATATAAATTTGAGGTCGATTGGTGGTCAGGAAGTAGATATTGTCCCTGTAGTGCAAAAAAATTTAGTAAACTATGCTGAGATGATAACTGATGCTAATGATATTCTTTATTATCTTGAAAAGGCAGTGTATATGGCAACGCATGGTCGACCTGGGCCGTCTTGGTTAGATATTCCATTAGATATTCAAGGTACATTTGTTGAAACAGATGATTTACGATGCTTTACACCACCAGAGGAAACAGTACCTGTAATTCAACAAGATATTATTGAATTAGTGATAGATAAAATTCGTAATGCAAAAAGACCTGTAATATATGCTGGTAATGGTATCCGCTTATCACATGGTATGGATGAATTTAAACAGTTGGTGAAGACATTGCATATTCCTGTGGTGACATGTTGGGATAGTATTGATTTGATAGACACTGATAATCGCTATTATTGTGGCCGCGGTGGTAATATGGGTGATAGAGCAGGTAATTTCGCTGTTCAAAATAGTGACTTACTTATTTCTATTGGGGCTAGATTAAGTGTATATCAAGTTGGATGGAATCTTGATACCTGGGCACGTAAAGCTTTTACAATAATTAATGATATAGATATAAATGAGTTGAAGAAACCAATTTTGCGTGTGGATTTACCTATTCATGGTGATTCGAAAGATTTTATGATTAAGCTATTAGATTACGTAGAAAGTAATCCGATTACCGAAAAGAAAGAGTGGGTGGCACAATGTAATAAGTGGAAAATGAAATATCCTGTGGTGACTGATATACAAAAGAAACAGGTAAAACCAGTTAATGTATATAATTTTATTGATGTATTGAGTCGCTCTTTACCTCAATTAGCCATTAGTGTTGTAGCCAATGGTTCTGCTAGTGTAGTAGGAAGTCAAACATATTATATTAAAGAAAATGATCGGTTTATTATGAATTGCTCTCTATCTTCAATGGGATATGCTCTTCCTGCAGCTATAGGAGCCAGTGTCGGCAAAAATAAATCAGTAGTATGCCTTGAAGGTGATGGTAGTATTATGATGAACTTACAAGAGTTACAAACTATTGTTACTAATCAGCTTCCAATAAAGTTATTTCTTATAAATAATGAAGGTTATCAACAGATTAGAATTACTCAGACTAATATTTTTGACTCTAATTTTGTTGGTATTGGTCCTGATAGCAAAGATTTGGAATTCCCAAATTTTAAAAAAATTGCAGAGGCTTTTGGAATGCCATATGTATCCATTAAATCTACTGATGATTTACAAGATGGTATCAATAAAGTATTAACTCATGATGGTTATATACTTTGTGAAGTTTTTGTTTCTAAAGATCAATTTTTTGAACCGAAATCAGCTACAAAACGTTTACCAGATGGTACCTTATTTAGTCCACCATTAGAGGATATGGCACCGTTTTTATCACGTGAAGAACTGAAGGAAAATATGTACATTCCTGTTATAGATGAAAATTAGAGGTAAATTATATGGATATTCAATCTAGATTTAAGACTTACTCTGTTAATTTTGTTGAATCATTTGATGATTTATATGAATTAGTAAAACAAGATGAGAGCTTTTTCGTTATAGATCGAAATGTGTATGATTTTTATAAAGATAGATTCCCTAGTTTTCCTAGAAATAGACTATATTTGTTAGATGCGTTAGAGGAAAATAAGACAATTGATACAGCTTTAGAAATTTGTGAATTACTTACATCAATGCCTAGTAAACGTAATACTCATTTGATATCTATTGGTGGTGGTATTGTACAGGATATTACGGGGTTTGTAGCTACTAGTATATATCGTGGTATTCGTTGGACTTTTTATCCGACTACATTATTGTCTGCTTGTGATAGCTGCATCGGCGGTAAATCCTCTTTAAATTATAAAAAATTTAAAAATCTTCTTGGTACATTTTATCCACCAGATATTATTAATATTTATCAACAAGTTTTTAGAACTTTGAGTGATAGAGATTATGCAAGTGGACTTGGTGAGGTAGTTAAGTTTAATGTTATCGCTGGAAAAGAACGATTTGAAGGGCTCGAGAGGGATATCGATGATATTCTAAATCATGATTACTCTTTATTACATCAGTATGTAGAAACATCATTAACATTTAAAAAGAAATTCATTGAAGAAGATGAATTTGATAAGGGAATTCGTGTTTTATTGAATTTTGCACATACTTTTGGACATGCCTATGAAGTATCTAGTCATTATGAAATTCCTCATGGATTAGCCGTTGCAATGGGGATGATTACAGCTAATCATATTTCTGCCTTGAGAGGGTATTTATCAGCTGACTATGCAAAACGTATTGAAGTTGTATGTAATAAAATTTTGCAATTTATTAATATTAATAAAGATTGGTTTGATTATAATACGATTATTTCTGCTATTAAAAAAGATAAAAAACAAATAGGAGAAAGTATTACCGCTGTTCTTATTCAAAGGGATTATACATTAGGTGTATTCCATGATATTCAAGAAGATGAAGTGAAATCTGCTATTAAACATTTATTAGAGACGAGATAGGAATCATGAGTCGTAGTATTAAACGTATAGTATTAACTGGTCCTACAGGTGTATTAGGTTTAGCCATAACAAGATATATGGTACAGATTGGTGTAGAAGTTTATGCTATTTGTAGACCAAATTCAAAAAGAATTATTAATATACCGAAATCACCATTAATTCATATTGTCGAATGTGATATGAAGAATATATTAAATTTATCCAATTATATTGATAAATCTTGTGATGCTTTCTTCCATTTTGCTTGGGCTGGTACAGAATCTGCAGAGAATCGTTTTAATATGGAGCTACAAACTGAGAATATTAAGAACTCTTTATTAGCCGTTAGGGCTGCTTATTCATTATCATGTAAGGTATTTATTGGTGCTGGTAGTCAAGCAGAATATGGTAAAACTGAAGGTATTATATCTCCTTCTACTCCGACTAATCCTGATAGCGGTTATGGTTTTGCTAAATTATGTACCGGACAGATGACCCGTGTAATGTGCCAACAGTTAGGAATTACTCATATTTGGACTCGTATTATTAGTACATATGGTATTGGAGATAATCCTAATACATTAATTAGTGTAATTATTAATGATCTATTGAAAGGCATAAAGCCATCTTTAACTAAATGTGAACAAGTATGGGATTATCTTTATGCAGGTGATGCGGCACATGCTTTTTACCGGTTAGCTGAAGATGGTCATAATGGATCTATTTATGTAATTGGTAGTGGCCAAACTAAGACATTAAGAGAGTTTGCTGAAATTATTCGCAATGAAATTAATCCAAGTTTGTCACTAGGATTTGGTGAAAGACCATATTATAAAGATCAAGCTATGCATTTAGAAGCTGATATATCTACTTTGTTTAATGATATAGGATGGAAACCAGAAACCCCTTTTGTTGAAGGAATACGTAAAATTTTAATGGAAATTAATAATCATGAATAGTATTTTTCAATTTATCAAATTTTCCATCGTAGGACTTTCTAATACGATTGTAGCACTTGGTATCTATTATTTTTTATTATGGCTTAATGTAGATTATTTTATAGCTAATATTGTGTCATGGGTTAGTAGTGTTTTTAATGCATTTTTTTGGAATAATCGATATGTGTTTAAGACAGAAATACATTGGATTAAGTCTTTAATTAAGACTTATATCGCATATTCAGCATCTCTTGTTATTGGATTAATTATAATGTATATATTAATTGATGTGATGCTGATATCTAAATTTTTAGCACCAATTTTTACGTTATTTATTACAGTACCAATTAATTTTATATTAAATAAATTCTGGACATTTCGAACAATAAATAAATATAGGGAGAAAAAAAATGAAAACCATTAGTGTTCTATTACCTTGTTATAATGAGGTAGATAACGTAGGACCTATAAGTGAAGCTATTATTAATGAATTTAAGAATTCATTACCTTGCTATGATTATGAAATTATTTTTATAGATAATTTTTCTACTGATGGAACTCGTCAAGTAATTGAGCGTTTATGTAAGTATAATTCAAAAATTAAAGCTATATTTAATGCTAAGAATTTTGGTCAATTTAATTCCCCCTTTTATGGGCTCTGTCAAACAACTGGAGATTGTACTATTGTTATGTGTTCAGATTTTCAGGATCCTGTAAGTCTTATTCCACGATTTATTCATGAATGGGAGAAGGGTTACAAGATAGTATCTGCCATCAAAAAAAGTAGTGATGAAAGCTCTATTATGTATTTCTTTAGATCATGTTATTATAAATTAATAAAAAAAATGTCTAATGTAGAAATGATTGAGCATTTTACAGGTACAGGCCTTTATGATAAATCTTTTTTAGACATTCTTAGAAAATTGGATGATCCACTACCATTCTTACGAGGCATAGTAGCTGAATTAGGACCAAATCGTAAGGACATAGAATATAGACAGGCAGAGCGTCGTTCAGGATTATCTAGTAATAACTGGTATACATTGTATGATGCCGCTATGCTTAGTTTTACCTCTTATACTAAGGCGGGCCTTAGGATTGCAACATTTTTAGGTTTCTTTTTAGCAATAGTTAGTTTAATAGTAGCTTTGGGGGCATTTATAGCTAAATTACTTTGGTGGAGTGCATTTCCGATGGGCACAGCACCAATAATGATAGGTATGTTTTTTATAGGTGCTATTCAAATGATATTTATAGGTTTACTGGGTGAATATATTTTAAATATTAATGCGCGAGTAATGAATAGACCTTTAGTAGTAGAGGAAAAACGAATTAATTTTGATGTCTGATGAGGTATTATGAAAAATAAAATTATCATTCATAATAAGAGATGCTTTTATGGATTATCTTTTATATTTTTGATATATTCACTAATATTTTTATATCATTCTACAACATCTTTTCCGGTTTTAGCTGGTCGTACACCTGTTAATCCAATATTAGTTATTGGATTAACGTTAGTAGCATTGTTAGGCATTATATATAAGGTTACAAAATATGTAGCTTCAACAAATGAGATGAATATTGGCATAAAGCAAATATTTTATATATTTAGTATTGTAAATATTATTTTTTTCTTTATATTAGCCTATCTATCTAGAGGACATTCTTTTACATCGATTTTTATATCTGATCAAAATGATATTTTTATGGATTTTTTTAATAGTATTCATGATTCAGATCATCCATATGACCGAAAGGTTATTTATCCTCCTTTAATAAATGTGTTTTATATGATTATAGGTAGAATCTTTGATTTTAAGATGTTTTCTACTTTAGAAATACGAGACTCTCGATTAGGTATTATGATGCAAATGCTATACCATGGAATTTTATTTATAGCTTTATATAATCGGTTAATATCAATGCGTCAAAACATATGTAATAATGTTAGAGAGAATCGTATCATCTATACTATTATTTTATTTTCACTACCAATGTTATTTACAATTGAACGTGGTAATTCCGTATTTTTATGCTTATTAAGTCTTCTTTATTTTGTTGAGTATTATAAGTCAGATAAAAAGTCAAATCGTTATAAGTCTTATATTGCTTTAGCTATTGCTGGGTCAATTAAAATTATACCTTTTATCTTTGGGGCGCTTCTATTTCGTACTGTGCGAAAAAAAGAAATTATTCATGCTGGACTTATTTGTAGCGTAGTTTTTATGGCCCCATTTATTGTTACACATGGTGGTCCCATTCAGATGGTTAAGAATATTATGTTTACTACAAATCTCTTTCAATCAGGAGAGGTACGAGATGGTATTTTTAAATTTATGGGATATGGGGCATTTGTTAATATATCGAATATATATCAATTTATAGATAGAATTTTTGAAGTAGATATTAGTGGTATAGGTGCGGTTATTAATAAAGTGCTGCTAGGGATTACTTTACTTATATGTTCAATCAGCACTAAAATTACAGAGTTTTATAAGGTAACATTACTTTCATTAATATTACTATTATTTGTGGGTATTTCTGCAATTTATAATCTTATTTATTTATTTATTCCTTTGATTCTTTTAATAAATGAATACGATTATGGTAAAACATCAAATATTAATTATTCAATATTGTTTACTTTTCTTGGTATTATAATGACGCCTATATTTAATCCTCCTTTAGATATATTGAGTACATTCTCTGAAGATATACACCCATTAACTATATCGACTATTGTAGAATGTTTATTCGTTGTAATGCTATATTTTTATATATTAATAAAAAGCATTTTGATTATAAAGAATAGCATTTAAACGTATTTTTAATCGTCAAGTTATTAAGAGTAGATTGTAATTGAAATTCGAATTGGTGTATAAATGAGGACAGTAAACACAATAGTGGCAGTGGTTGTTACATATAATCGGAAAGACTTACTACGGAAATGCCTAAAAGCATTATTAGCACAGCGGGATTACTCTTGCGATATTATAGTTGTTAATAATGCATCTATAGATGGTACAAAAGAGTTTTTGGACACATATTTGAATGAGCATTGTATTACAATTCATCATTTAGATAATAATTTAGGTGGTGCAGGTGGATTTAATTATGGTATGCGAGAGGCCGTATTATCTGGTTATGAGTATATATGGCTTATGGATGATGATTGTATCTGTAATGTTGATACGTTGTCTGCTTTAATGCATGCCGACAGTGTTTTAAAAGGAGCATATGGTTGGATAGCGAGTCGCGTTGAGTGGATTGATGGATCATTATGTATTATGAATATACCAAAACCTTTAAAAAAACAGATTTATCCAATTCAAGAGTTAGATCAGGCTTCTTTTGTATCAATTTTGTTTAAGACGAATGTTATTAAAAAGGTTGGATTACCTATATCAGAGTTCTTTATATGGGGGGATGATGTAGAGTATACAAGACGTATCACTAAGCGATTTGGAATGAAGTCTTATTGGATTCGTGATAGTGTAGTAACTCATGAAATGGCAATTAATAAGGGCAGTAATATTGCGATAGATGTGATAGAACGTTTACCACGGTATGAATTGGCCTTTCGTAATGAGTTTTATCTCTACTCAAAAGAAGGTTTTTATGGTTATTTATACTATCATTTAAAGGTAGCTTTTAATGCATTAAAAATATTGGTAAAAGCAAAAGATAATCGTGTTAAACGTTTAAAATCATTGTGGAAAGGATATCGGGATGGCATTAGATTTAATCCTGATATTGAATATATAAAAGAGGTTTAAAAGCTATGATTGCCGTTGTAATACCTACTTATAATAGATCAAATTGTATAGAGACTTTTTTAGAGAAATGCGTTGCCCCTTATAAGGGGCAATTATTTTACTTCCAAATCCATGATAGCAGTGAATCAAATGATACAAAGTCTGTTGTCGATAATTTTAAGCAACATTTTCCTAATATTAATTTAAGTTATCAACGATGGTCATCAGATATAATAGGTGATGATAAAGCACTTCAAGCTATTATGTCAGTAGATGCTGATTATATTTGGCTATGTGGAGATGGTCATATGGCTGACTTCAATGGTATGGAGACTCTACTTTTAAAAAATAATTATGTTCAATATGCAATTATTAATGTGGAACCTGAAGAGCGGATTGGTCATCGTGGACAGGATTGCAATAAACAAATTTCTATATTTGATGTATATCAAGATTCTGTGTTATTTATGAAGAAGTATTTCTCTCACCTTAGTTACTGGGGAGCATCGATAGTATCTACTAGATTTTTAAAGCCTATTTTTAAACGTAAGTATATAGAGAAATATAGAGAGAAGAATAGTATTCCTTGGTGGTTTCCATGTTTATTATGTGAGGCTACTATTAATGATAAGTTTGCTATATATAGTACTGTTTATACTCCATTTGTGTATTATAATCCATTAAAGGTGAATCATGGATGGACTCATGATGAGCGTTATTATATTTTTTGTTTTGAAAAAATGAGTATAGCTATGACTTTGATACCATCTAAATTTCAGGTAGTACGAATGGATATGATACGTTATTTTCGATGCGATGCTCTTGTAAGTTTGTCTTATGTACTATTTTTACGATCTATAGGTATTATCAATAAGGATTTGTTATATAAATATAATGTTTATATTTATGAGGAACCTAAATCCGCTCGATTATTACGATGTATGTGTTTAGTTCCGATACCTATAGCTAAAGTATTAGAGCGACTTAAAGTGAGCCTACGTCGTTTGGTACGTGGAGTATAATATGAATTTGTCAATGCGGAGTATAAATTGGAAATTAATTGAGAACATAATTTCTTTGTTTGCTATTAAGGGCTTTCAATATATTCTTAATTTTATTACATTTCCTTTTCTTGTAAGAGTTCTAAATGTAGATGGTTTTGGGCAACTTTCATTTGTTATTGGTGTAGTTCAATATTTTCTTTTATTTTCTAATTTTGGATTTGATTTAAGTGCACCAAAAGCTATTGCTCGTCATGATAAAGGTACGCAATGTAGTTATTGGTTTAGTTCTATTTATTTTGCAAAAATTTTTATACTTGTAATACTCACATTAATATTTGGGATATTTGTTGGTGTACTTTATCAATACTTTCATATACCATGGTTATTATATTGTGTTGTATATCTTAATGTTATAGGGACAGCGTTATTTCCAATTTGGTTTTTCCAAGGGATTCAACAAATGCGTTACATTACATTAGTAAGTACTATTGGAAAAATTATTTCAGTTGGAGGCGTATTTCTTTTTGTATCTACATCAGCTGATATATTGTGGGCCGCAGGATTTTTATCTTGTAGCAATATGGTGGCGGCTTTATTATCATGGATTATACTCTGGAGAATGTTTCCAAGTTTATTACGTAGAGTCAAATGGAAACAAATTAAGAGAGCTATTTGTGATAGTTTTCCTTATTTTACTTCTATGATAGCTATCAATATGTATACAAATACTACCATAGTATTATTAGGCCTCTTTAGTTCAGAATATGCTGTAGGATTGTATAGCGCTTCTATACGAATCATTGATGCTATTCGTGGTGCATTAAATCCGATAGTAGATAGTTTGTATCCGTATATTGTTAGAACAGCCAAAGAGTCTAAAAATCAGGCTCTTATTATTTTACGTAAATTATTTTGGAGATTATCGATTGGAACATTCTTTGTTTCTATAGGGTTATTTTTTACTGCTTGGTATATCGTTCACTTAGTAATGGGATCAAATTTTGAAGATGCAGTTCCTATATTTAGAGTCCTTTCTTTTGTTCCAACTGTTAGTATTGCAAGTACAGTATTGGGTTTTTTGGGGTTAATAACGTTTGGATATCAAAAACAATTTACTTATATACTTTGTATGGCTGCTATATTTAATCTTATTATAGTTTATCCTTTAATTTATTATTTTGATGGATTAGGTGCAGCGTTAGCTTTGTTGTTATCTGAGTTAAGTGTTTTTATTATGGTAGAAATATTAAATAATAAGTTATTGAGATAGTAGTATATAGGGATACTACTATCTTTCTATACACAAATCAACAAAGAAATCTACAATTAAGCGATTATATTTATCTGTTAGTATTAATCCCACCTGAAATAGTAGTTTTATCTTTCTTATAATATTAAAAAAGTGTATTCATGATATTTGATAAATATGCAAATTTAAAATATAAATATGGAAATAGGTATCTGGAGACCAAAAGATATTATATATAGATGATAAATCTAAATGAGATTCTATTTAGAAAAATATACACGAGCAAAAGATTCACTTTACGGGTGACTTCGATTATAAGTGCTATAATATGAATAATAGGTAATCAATTATAAACTGGGATTATATGATATATTGTGTAAGTCATTATAATTGTATGATGTGGAATTTGTAATTTTTCGAAGGGAAAAAATATGAATTACAATTCGGATAAAGCAATTGAATCTTCGGAACAGGATTTACTGGGGAGAGTAACATTCGCCAAACAATTAGGGGAAGCGATATATAAATATGATGGAAAAGATGGATTAGTATTAGGAGTATTTGGTAAATGGGGAACTGGTAAGACATCTATTCTGAATATGGTTGTCAATGAAATAAATTATTTATCTGATAATGATGATGACGGCTCTATTATTGTAAATTTTTCTCCTTGGAATTATTCAGATAAAGATAATCTTATAGGTATATTCTTTGAGGACTTGAGAATTAAGTTAAAACTTCATAGTAATAAAGAAAACATGAAACAGATAGTAAGGGCTATAGATCAGTATTCTGGTGCCTTAAATTTATTATTATATACATCGATTGTATCAAGTCAGAATTGGATTATAATGTTAAAGTACCCTTTAAAATGTTTATATAGATATATTAGAGGAAAGATATTAGAAGATAATGATTTAGATAAGGTAAAGGCAAATTTAGAAAGAGTACTTATTAAAAGTAAACAAAAAATTGTTGTGATTATAGATGATATTGATCGCTTAACCAATACACAGATTAGAGATATTTTTCAATTAGTTAAGCAGGTTGGTAATTTTCCAAATATAATATATGTCTTATCTATGGATAGAGATGTTGTATGTAGAGCTTTAGAAAGTGTACATGATATTGATGGTGCAGAATATTTAGAAAAAATTGTACAGATCCCATTTGAAATACCTGCACTTTTGAAGCCAAGATTACGTGAGATATTTTTAACAAATCTTGAAAATACAGTTAAAACTATTTCTGATAACCCAAAAATTGATCAATCTTATTGGAGTGAAGTGTTTACAAATTGTATAGAACCTTATATTGAAACATTAAGAGATGTAAATCGAGTTATAAATACATTTCAATTTAGATATAAAATATTATATGAAGAAACTGCTTTCGAAGATATGGTGGCTCTTACTACTATTGAGGTTCTAAAACCTCAATTATATCAGTGGATTGGTAGAAATAAAGATTTGCTTTGTAGTACATATTCTCATAGTTTTTCAGCTTTATTTAGGAATAAAAGTGATTATCGTACATCAATACATGAGGAACTTAAAAAATTAGGTATAAATACGGATATAGGAATAAAATTTCTCTCTACTTTATTTCCTGTATTTGCAGAGGATATTGATGAACGTGATTATAGATATACAGAATCGAATATAAGAGAGACAATGAGAGTAGCACAAGAAGAACGGTTTGATTCATATTTTATGTTTGACTTGGGTGGAATTCCTGTTTCAAGATATATTATTAATTCTTATATAAATATATTACCTTTAGATGATTTAATCGATACAATTACTGAAATTAATAATAATGGGAATATTGAATATTTTATAGATGAATTAAGATCATTGGTTGATACCATTCCTGAAAAGCGTTTAGGTTTATTATCATCTGTCATTTTGAATGTATTACATAAATTCTCTCAAAATAGTCAATTTTATATGTTATCAGCATATACTAAAGCAGAATTCCTTGTTTATGATATTATAAGTAAGATCAATGATGAAAATGAACGATATCATTTGATTAAAAGTGTATTAGAAAATATAAATAAAGAGCAACTAGGAACATTAGCTTCTTTTATCAATAGAATAGAATTATCTCATGGAAGGCTCGCAGGAAAAGAGGAACATATAGAGAAACAACTTATTACTTTACAGCATTTAATTGATATAGAGCTAATTTATGTTTCAAAAATTAATGAGATTACTCAATCTGAAGCAATTATTGATATAAGAGACTTCCATATGGCTTTCTATTTATGGGAGTGTCTAGATAAAGATAGAGCAAGAACTTATTTAAACTATATATTGAAAGAGGATAACAATATACTTAAGTTTATATGTGCTATTGCAAGTAAGTGGACGAGTGATAATAATGACAGTGGATGGGATTTTCCATTAGAAAAATATTTAACATATATCTCTAAAGATACAATATATGAGAAAATTCAGGAATTTGATAAACGACAATTAAATACATTTACATTAGAAGATCAGATTAAATTGGCTTCTTTTGTTTTGTCATATGATAAATCAGAAAGTTATCGTGTTGATGAGAAAGAAGCTTTGAAGCTTGTAAATGAATGGAAAGATAATAAAAGTTAAATAATATATTGTAAAAATGGTAGGCTTATGAGTAGAGTAGTTCAATTCTTAACATTTATTTGGTACTCCATGACAACTGATTTATATACACAGTATCGTTCATATATAAAACATAAATTAATGAATAAATCTAACTCAGAGTTACGAATTATACATGAATTATTAATAAGTGATTTTGAGAGTCGATACATGTTTATATGGGGAACTATTTCTTTAGGTGCTATTTTGGCCCTTATAGTAAGTATAGGATCAAATTTGGCAATAGAAGTTTTGAAGGAAGGTGCTAGTGAAAGTATTATTTTTGCTTATAGTCAATTTATAATAATTACTATAATAGTACTGTTAGGTTGTAGTATGGTAGGCTTTGTTTCAACTATGCTTTTGAGTATTTCTAAGTTCAAATCTATTGGATTTTATGGCATTTTATTTGTTGGAATAATAGGATTAGCTTATTGGAGCCATTTTGAACACTCTATTCTTATGGACTTATTCTTTCTCATATTAAGTTGTATATGTACAAGTATTATGTTTGCTACAATTTTTGATACGATAAAAAAATGTGCTGTTATCAAGAAATTAATAATAGAGGAGCTTATAAGTAGTAGGAAAATAAAAATACGATTGCCAAAAACTATTAGTTGATTAGATGACATTTCTAATATGTATGTAGTATAAGTATAATCTAAATAGGCATTCACTTGTTTAAAGAGGATGTTTATTGAATTAATAACTAACGAATCTTAGTAAATTAATGTTCAAAAAGAAGGATTTTTGAACATCATTTTTCTAAATAGTAGATTGATGTACAAAATGCTAATTTTTTGTACATTAATTATTATCGTAATAAGTATAGCTTAACAAAAAGACAGTTGATTATATCAGCTGTCTTTTTTATGTGTAAAATTTGTCACAACATTCTCATATATTTCATGTATTTTATGATGTATACAAGTCATCTTGGTAGTTACCAGTTGGCGTAGTATTCATATAGTTTGAGAGGAAGAATATGAGGTATAGAGAATGAGAGCGAGCAATATTGAATTGTTGCGTATCATTTTGATGATACTAATTATTATGCATCATTTTAGCGTGCACGGTTGTTTCCCCTTTACACCAGATTTAACGTTTAATAAGGTGTTTCTCCAAGTATTTGGACTTGGAGGTAAGGCTGGTGTAGTCGCCTTTGTTATGATAACAGGCTATTTTATGATTTCTAGTAGCTTGAAGTTGCACAAGTTTGCCAAATTAGTTGGGCAAATATGGTTTTATAGCATTGCTATGTTCGGCGTGGCTATGGGTTTAGGACTCGATACGGTGACGTCAAGGAATATGATGCTCGCTTTATTGCCCATTGGTGCCATGAGTTGGTTCGCCCAGAACTTTTTAGTACTCTATTTATTAACGCCTGTTATTAATCGAGTACTTCATTGGCTGCAGCATACATACTACATTATACTCCTAGTGGTTTCCACGGTAATTTGGTTCTTAATGCCGACGGTGTTGAATTTGTGGCCTAATGTACCGCATACCACCTTTGGATTTAAACATATCTTTTCATTTATCGTATTCTATTCGCTAGGGGCGTATATCAAACTGTACGGCTCACATATAACAAAGAAAATAGGTATTATTTTTACTGCCATAGGCTTTGTAGGAGCCTTTCTAGGGGATATCCTCGTCGATGTACTAGCCATGACGGATCCAGCGTATATGAAACAGATTTTCTACTTTACACAAAATGATTATGGTTTCTTTCAATTGCTATTAGGTATTGGCTTATTTATTATTTTTTTGAAAGCAAAGATCACTTATCACCCTTGGATCAATGCGGTAGCATCTACTACCTTTGGCATATACCTATTGCATGATAATAAGCTATTCCTTCATTACATGTGGGACAATGTATTGGCAACGTATCAGTACTATGATTCAATACTATTACCTCTGTATGCAATTCTTGTAGTGGCGCTTATTTTTGTCATCGGTATGATTGTAGACTATGTGCGGTTAGCTTTCATAGAAAAACCTGTGATGAAAGCAATCACGCCGAGCCTCGAGCGAATTCAGTCAAGGGTTGAGAAAGTAGTGCCATTATAATGCGATTATCGGTGTTTTTTGGTATAATATATAAGTATTCTTACCATAAAACGGGAGGTAATTATAATGCGTAAATTCTTATATATGTTAGCCGTGTTGCTTGTATTAATTGGCATTAGCACAAATGATGTAGAAGCTCGTCAAGATGTGTATGCTACGACGTATCTCGGTAATAGCTGGTATGTAGATCAAGACTCTGTAAAACGGGTGGGGGATATACTCAACTTTACGGTGTACACAACAGCAGGTCTTAGCTATAAAGTGACATCTAGTGATGACAACTATTACAATGCAGACGTATTTTACGATAATAATAAACTCGTATCAGATAATGGCCAATCCGTCTGGAAGTCGCCAGGCATGATGGCAGCCATGCGCGTGGCCCGTAGATAAACAAAAAAGGCAGGAATTATTGATATGTCCTCCATTACTGAACATCTAGTAATGGAGGACATGTTACATAATCTCTGCCTTTTCTTTTGCTTTGGAAAAAGAAAATAGCCCTTCGTTACCAGTGACTGGAGAACTGAAAGGCCATTCCATCATATTCTTTATTCTTTTGGGATGAGCCCGACAGAACTACTCGTCTGGCTATCTACCTATATTAAAGGGATAAAGATATATATCGTCAAATTCGAATAAATGATAATATAGCTTTCAATAGATTTTTTTATAATTATGAGCAGCACTTAGGTGCCGCCTTTTTTTGTTATTTATTATTTTTTGATGATGAAACAGTTTTCTTATGTTTACAATAATAGCCTTATAAATTATAATTAAAAATGTTTAATTATAATTTATAGTGTGAATAAGAGAGGGTTATTATGAAACGCATGTGTAAAGCGAATTTATCCTTAGCGATTGCCCTGACGATTGCTAGCTCTGTAGTGCCGTATGTAATGGCAGAATATCCTGTTGTTAGTGCTGTTAAAGGTGAAACTTTAAACTTGGGAAAGGTACAAGGGACACTGTTTGGAATTGATGCAGATAATAAGAGTACTATTAATGCAGATTATGTATCTGGTAGACTAATGGATGGACGAAAGACTATCATTACTAGTCAAAATGGAAGTACTGTGAATATTAAAAATGGCGATCTTCAAGTTGGTCGTGACAGTAATCCACTTGTTATTGCTAAAGGCGGTACTGTAAATCTCGGCGTAGATGGTAATAAGGGTAATTTTACTGGCCATGATATGTCCATTGAAGGCGATGTACGTATCGATGGTAGCAATACACATCCATCTGAAATTAATATCGGTGTAGATAGTGATGAAGTACTATGGACTGGCTTTGCTCTCAACTTAGCAGATAAGAATGCAAAACAGCCAAACCATATCAATGTATTTCTTGGTGATCGTGGTTATTGGGACCATATGTATCAAGGCGGTTTGAATGGTACTAGTTATAGCACAATGACAACTCCAAGCCGTGTACATCGTTTGGTCGGTTCAAAAAATCGTAATTTTGAATCCATAGTAACTCAAAGTGAGCATAATGAAATTCACATTGATAAATTAGAAGGCCATGTAAATTTTGTGTATGATCCAAATGGTGAGTATGATGATAAAGAGGATCCAAGTTATAAAGAGCGTGAAAATATTGTAAATGGATTGACTCCAGAATCATTCTGGGGTGGTGATGTTCATATTACAAGTGCGGCACCTAATTCCGGTGCTCATATGTACACGAGTCGTAAGGGCTTAGACTTGTCTACTGAGGACAATGTAAATAAAGTTTTGGATAATTTGGCGCATAAGGTGTACTACCATAATTATGTAAATGGTGAAAGAAATCTTCAAGGCACGGTTGCTATTGCTTCTGAAGGTGCTGAATCTGCGCGTTTTAAAGTATTAACCGAAGGTTATGCTAAGGAAGGTGCTGTTACGTGGCAGGCCGATAAAAATGGTCAGGGTAAATATGAGTATGGTAAGGTGCAACCGACTCCGAAGCCTGAGGTGAAACCGGCTCCGGTACCAACGCCTAAGCCTGAGGTAAAGCCAGCACCGCAACCGACTCCGAAGCCTGAGGTAAAACCGGCTCCAGTTCCAACGCCTAAGCCGGAAGTGAAACCAACACCGCAACCAACTCCGAAGCCTGAGGTAAAACCGGCTCCGGTTCCAACACCTAAGCCGGAAGTGAAACCAGCACCGCAACCGACTCCGAAGCCTGAGGTAAAACCGGCTCCGGTTCCAACACCTAAGCCGGAAGTGAAACCAACACCGCAACCGACTCCAAAAACTGAGGAAAAACAAGTACCAGCTCTTGAGCAGAATCCTCAGATGAATGTCAATATGGGTGCCTTTGATACGCCACATATGCGTGGTACTCGTTCCGCCATCATGAGTAATATTAATGGTTGGAGAACGTTGACAGATAATATGTATCGTTCACGCGTATTACAACAAGGTGAACCAACAGGTATTTGGGCTCGCGTTGGTGGAGGTAAATACAACTTTAATGGAAGCGGAATCGATACAGATACAACATACACGCGTATCCAAGGTGGTTACGATGCTAAAACTGGTAGCGGTTGGACCGTAGGTGGTCAAGTTTCTTATCTTCGTGGTAACGATGATTACGTTTTCAACGGCTCTGGTAAGGAAAAAGCCTTTGCTGTTGGTGCGTATGGTTTGAAAAATCTTGGTAACAACCAATATATCCATATTGAGTCCCAAGTAGGTCGTGCATCTAACGATTTCACTGTTCGTAATGAGATTGGTGAAAAATTTTCTGGTGAGACTAAAGCTAATGCGTATACAATTGGTGCACGCTATGGTAAAACCGTGAAACTTTCTAATGGTACATATATCGAGCCACAAGCACAATTGAGCTATACTCACTTTGGTGGTGATAGCTTCAATGCTGGCAGTATGAAAGTAGATCAGTCTGGTGTGAGCAGTACAGTAGGCGGTCTTGGCCTTGAAATCGGTAAACATTTCGGCGCAGGTAATCTATATACTCGTCTTGGTGTTAACCATGCATTCTCTGGTACAGTAAAAACTACATATACTAGTGGTGCTACTACTAAATACACTTCCGAGGACATTAAAGGCACTTGGACAGATTTAGCCTTTGGAGGTCGCTACGGTTTTAATGCAAATAACAGCATCTTTGCTGATATTAGTACAGGTCTATCTGGTGATTATAAGGCCGGTTGGTCTGTAAATGCAGGATTTACACATAAATTTTAAGCGAATTATTAATAGATAGGAGCGATTTTAGTACATCGATAATTGCATGATAGGTAAAGTCGTCTATTGATTCATTCATATATTTCTTTAAAACGTTTCTTATTGTATCGAGCATTAGTTCGACTTATAATAGGATTAGGATAGCCAACGAGGTTGGGCCTCTCTTCGTTAATGAAGGGAGGGGTGTCTATGAGTGATTATGAGTTAATCATGCTAATTCTAGAGGTAATAACTGTAGTTATTGCCTTTGGAGCACTTGTGGCTCTTATTTGTCTTGGAAAAGACAAATAGCCCTTCGTTACCAGTAACTGGATAACTGAAAGGCCATTTCATCAATTATTTATAGTTTTGAGATGAGCCTAACGGAACCACTCGCTTGGCTATCTACCTATATTATAGGGATAAAAATATATATCGTCAAATTGAGATGAAATACATTATTATAATAACTACATATAAATAATGATAAAAGCTGTACATACATAGATTAGACTGAACGGCTTTGATGTCAAAATGAATGTAACATCAAAGGTGGTTCAAAAATCGACTGTGTGTACAGCTTTTTGGTTTTAGTGTGTTTTTGTGAAAGTAGTCATAGGACTACCATAAAGGGATCTTATTATTTTTCAAGTTTGTCTACTAAGCGTTTTACTGTTTCTTGTAGATCTTTATTTTGTGTTTCTAATGCTTGTACGCGTTGTTCTAGTGCATTATAAGAGGCAGGGGACATAGCAGTAGACAAAGATTTTCCTGGTCTATAGGTGATACCTACATTGGCCATAACGTGATTGTTCATCGTAAACCCTGTGGTGAGTAAAAGATTATCTTTGTGATAATAGCCTACACCTAGAGCTACTGCATTTGCATTTTTATAATGACCGTAGCCCGCCATGTATTGAACGCGATTATCCGGATCATATGGTAATGGATGTAATGCAGCTAATGCAGCGGCACGAGCATCACCTTTATTGGATTCCGATTCAACACGTTGTACCTCTTGAGATACATGTTGTACAGATTTTTCAATAGTGCTAATAGAATTATTAAGCTGTTGACTTGTACTTTTACCAAGGGTATCAATCATTTGATGAACGCCGTAGAGTTGGGATCCGTTGACCGCATCTGTAGAGGTAGCACTCACGCGACCTGCTGCGAGATTGGTAATCGTCCGTTCCTTGCCCTTAGCCCCTACGGATACTGTTGATACAGGGGCGGTGCCGGCATAGTTGACGGTAGTACCATTTTCAAAGGTATGACTTGCTGTACCGACTACATCGCCGTCAGCGGAATCATTGCCAAGGACAACGCCATTTTTTAGAGAGGTAGTCACATTATTGCCGAGAACAAAGGTGTTTTCTCCAGAAATGTGGTTGTAATTACCTATACTGTAAGAATTGGCTGCATCAATAGCTGTTTTACCGTATTCGCCCTGGCCGAATACACCGGATGCGGTCGCTTTCTCTGATAGTGTATTATAAGAGCCTACAGCCAAACCTTTTGCGGCTTTTACATTCACATAATGCCCTACGGCAAGGTCGAACTGACCGTTTACTGTTGAATTCGAGCCGATGGCTACAGAATTGCTGGCCTTACTGTTAGCACCTTGAAAATTACCAATCCACACGTTTTTATCACCTGCGGAGTTTTCCCCTGATTGAGTCCCCATGACAATGGAGTTCGTCAACTGGCTTGCATTACCTGCGGCGAAACCGACGGTTACGTTAAAATCGCCAGTACTGCCTCGGAAGGACTTCGCCCCAAGGTTGATATTGCCGCCGCCTGATGAGCCGGCCCCAGCAGCTGCACCTAAGGCTATGTTATTACCTTGCGCATTAACATTCTTACCCTTGCCGTTCGCCGCACCGGCATTCTCACCGAGGGTGATGTTACCGCCTGTTCCTGCGGTGAAAGTTTGACCTTCCTTGCCGATGTTACCGTTGTTATCAACGATATTGACCGGCGCCGCATAAACTGTGGTGGATAAAGCTACCATTACAACACTTGCTAATACAAAACGTTTCTTACTCATCGTATACACTCCTTTGTGTACAAACAAACTTTCACAAAACTTTCATAAAAAGACTTACATGGCTACTATAATACCAAAAAGGTATATTGTAAATAGAATATTCATATAAATTCAATAAATATACAATATATTCTATAGGTATTTATAGTTAATAAGAAACCTTTGACACATATTTATAAAATTTAAATATTTATTTATTCTATAAATTGTATTCTAGCATTTTATATGTATAAATTGCATTCTATATGCATTGACAAGCCTCTATATATTTATATAAAATAGAAATAATTTCATGTTTTGTTCATGATAAAATCATGAGTCATCGGCGTGTGTAATGACGTATTAAGTACATAATTAAATAAATAATTATGTGCGTAATGAAAAGTGTGTTTGTACGTAAGAGTGTGTAATGAAATATATAATCGTGTTGATGAGTGCCCTTTATATGTTTGTCATGCCTGTATCGGGGGAGCAGGTAAGTAAAGCAGAGCAGCCTATACAGGGGACTAGGGTAAAACAAGTTCATAGTGAAAGTACGGTCGCCTTATCTGACGACTCAGATACATTCCATGTTAATTCGTCTCATACTCCAGATCATGTCATCGGTCAGGGCGGATTGGAGATGCCGGACTCCACAGATAAAAAGACGACTCGTTATTCCGATACGGATGCAGTCAACTCTGCGTTGCAGGCGGTGGTTATGACTGGTGTTCATTCCGCAATGCACGGATCGAAGGCAAAACCGTGGATGCAGAGAACCGTCGTGTCATTGCGCTTTCAGAAAAACTGGAAGCCCTTGTACGGTGTGGAAACATTGCAACCACTAGGTTACTATGATGAGACATCTCGTCATGTGTGGTTTACACAGGAGAGGTTGGCGAATGCAGCGGATACAGGAACGACGGCGAATGTGGGTATCGGCTATCGCCGAATCGCAGCGAACGATGACCATTATTACGGTGGTAATCTGTTTTATGACCATCGGTTCAGAGGTAATCACAGTCGCATGAGTGTCGGGCTGGAGTATGTATCGGGTATCGGTGCATTTCGCATGAACTGGTATCGCGGTGTGTCCAGCGAGCGTTCCCTTGACGGTGCGACACGCTTGGAGAGCGTGTCTAACGGATATACTGCGGAATATGGGACTAGCTTTAAGAATGCCCGTTGGGCGCGCGTGTACATGGAAGCCTATCGTTGGCAGTTGCGGCGTAGTGAGGATAAGCATGGCTTGCGTATCGGTACGGAGTTGCAGCTCACGCCGAGGATTTCCGTGGACATGGGCTATAATAAGCCCGAGCATGAGCATGGCAGTCCGTACGGAAAAATCATGTTCCGTCTAGCCGGGGTTGATACGGCATGGTTTGGTGGTAACCATCGATCGGATGCAAAAGCATCGGTTCGTGCGAATATGCTAGAAAATGTGCGCCGCCAACATACGGTGCACGTTGATTGATAGATTGATATATATATATTTATTATTTTGATAAAAGTAGCATAAGAATCCATATTTATTTTTTAGATAAAAGCAACATAGGGAGCTGTTTTATCATATCAGATGATTGTCATCTGATATGAAAAGACAGTTCCTTTTTTTATACATTAATTCATAAAAATTTATTTTGTTTACAAAATAGAAAAAGAGTGGCACAATATTCATGAAAATATAATGAAGAATAAGTTACACGTGGAATTCATTAGGGATTGGAGAGGATAAAATGAGCAAGCGTAAACTTATATTATCGGTGTTGATTAATGGTGTGTTGTTATCGAGCCTATATGTGGCCGGAGCGGTGGATGTGGCACCGGGTAGCGGTAACGGTGTAGCCATCGGTACGGGTAGCAATGCACCAAAGGCGGAAAACGTAGCCATTGGTAAAGGGGCTACTATAGAGTATTCGGGTGGTGTCGGACAGCCGTCCACAGGTGATATTGTAATTGGTGGAAAGGCACATATTAATAATTATATTGATCAAGGTGGCGGCATTGCCATAGGTGCGAATTCATTCGTCGAAAATATGGTAGGCGGAATGGAAAGAGCGTTTGATTTTAATCAGGCTGGATACAAAAATCTTTTTGGTATACCTTTCGGGCTCCCAAAAAATCCTGAAAAGATGGTAACCGGAATGGCTATTGGTCAAAACACCTATGCTCGTTCTGGCAGTATTATGTTGGGGACCCATAATTATAAAGGAAAATTAGGTGATGTGGATGTAGATAGTTCTAATACCAAAAATAATAATGGACATTTATTTTCCACAACTATAGGAGCGAATAGTTATTCTAATGGTTTGTTTTCTTCTATTGTAGGGGCTTATTCGATTGCCTCTTCAGGTTATCCTACCACTACCGCTGATGCCACTAAGAATTTTGGTGCTACTATTACAGGGTCTTTAAATAGTATTGAATCGGCAAGTGCTAGCTCTCAATACTCTGGGGTTGCAAATAGTATCGTAGGCACTGCCAATCGAACCTTTAACTCCAATGGATCTCTCGTTTTTGGTGCTGGGAATGAAATAACGAATTCTGTAGCCGATATTTCAGCGCCAAGTTCGGGAGGTAATTCCGCTAAAGAACTAGCTGAGAAATTACGTTCTGCTGTCAAAAATTCTAATGGTGGCGGTTCTACTATGGCATTTGGTAGCGGTAATAAGGCGGATTATACATTTCGCTCCGCACTTATGGGTGTCAATAATACATTGACTGGCTCTAAAGGCAATGAAAGTACGAATACCATGTTGACGGGCTTTCACAATACGGCGGATAAGGTGTTTAATACGACCGTAATAGGGTCTGAAAATACGGTGACTAATTCTAAGAATAGTCTTGTAATGGGGGATAATCGTGAGGTGAAAGATGCGAATCATGCAGTTCTCATTGGTTCCACAGACAGCAAGACTACGACATCTGTTAATAATGCGGTCGCTGTCGGACATAATACGAATGTAACCGTAGAGGGTGGCGTTGCATTGGGCAGTGAATCGAAGTCTACTGTAGCGGCTGGCGCCGTTGGGTATGATCCGAGTACAAAGGCACAGTCTACGAATACAGATTCTACGTGGAAGGCGACTAAATCGGTCATATCTGTCGGTGATGCGGATAACAATATTACGCGTCAGATTACATCCGTAGCAGCCGGCACAAAGGATACGGATGCGGTGAATGTGGCACAGCTCAAAAAGTTGCAAAATCAAGTGAATGCGAACGGTTCCACTACCGTCAGTGCAGGTAAGCATATTAATGTGACAACTACGACGAACGGAACTACTAAGGATTATAAGGTAAGCCTATCTGACGATATAACGAATCAGATTACAAATAACACGACAAATATTAACAATATACAAGGTGATGTGACCAATATTAAAAAGAATGTAACCAATATTCAAGGTGACATTACTAATATCAAGCAGGATGTAACCAATATGGGGCGGAATGTAGCTCGTCTCGATAAAAAGGTTAACAAATCCGTGGCCGGAGCGGCCGCACTTGCTGCCTTGCATCCATTGGATTTCGACCCTGATGCAAAATGGGACTTTGCTGCTGGGTATGGCCACTACCATGATGGCAATGCCGCAGCATTGGGGGCTTTCTACAGACCAAATGAGGACTTGCAATTTAGTGTAGGATCTACTGTTGGTAATGGCGAAACGGTTGTGAATGCTGGTATGTCCGTGAAAGTAGGTGCTCACAGTAATGTATCCCGTTCTCGTGTAGCTATTGGTAAGGAAGTTTTGGAGCTTAAGAAAACTGTAGCGGTACAAAATGTGCAGATTCAAAAGTTGACTGCTCTTTTGAATGGATTGGCCGGAACGAATATGAAAGCAGACCGCAGCACATTATTCCCTGATGTGCCGAATAATCACTGGGCATATGCGGCGGTTAGCGATCTATCTCGACGTGGTCTTGTAGAAGGATATCCTGATGGTACATTCGGAGGAGACCGTATGTTGACCCGTTATGAATTTGCTCAAATTGTGTACCGAGCTATTCAAAACGGTGTTGCTGTCGATGATCGACTCGTATCTGAATTTGGTCCTGAAATGGCGTTATTCCGTGTGGATACTATTGCCAAGAATCATGAAGGACAACCGACTATTGAACGTGTAAGGGTCAATAAAAAATAGAATACTTATATATATGATTTATATTGTGAAAGCCGAGGCTCTAGGGCCTCGGCTTTTTCGTGTACCTGTAGGTGATAATTTTTCTGTATATAAAATTATCTTATCTATGAAAGTACTAAACTGAAAAGTCTAAAAATATGAAATTGATTACGTAATTACAATAATCGTTATATTCCGATATGTGGATTTATCGTAATAAATGATAGGAAAGATGAAGATTCTATTTCCTAAAATTAAAAAGTATTAAATTAGAAATAAATAAACGATAAAAGTGAAGAAAAGATGAAAAAGTTGTTTACAAGATAGAAATTTTTTGATATTGTATTGCCGTGGGTGAGTATATGATGAAGAATCATGAATAATTATAGTATTCAGATCGTAATTTGGAATACTAATATTTGGTGTAAGAAGTGTAGATGATAATTAATCGTTATACTTCTTCTTTTTATTATCTTTGCAATATTATGCAACACAAGTGGTGTGTTTTACTGAGTTTTCGGTAAGAAAGGATAATTATGAATCGAATTTATAATGTTATTTGGAGTAAAACAAAAAAATGCTACGTTGTAGTATCTGAAATTGTAAAAACAGGTGGCGGTAAGGTGAAATCCGTACAAAGCGGTACAACCTGGGCTCGTATGAGTGCGATTATGGCGGTGGCTGCATTATTAATGGGTGGTAATATTACTACAGTTAATGCTGCTACATATACTGCTATGACGATTAATGATGTAAATGGCGCTGGTTATGCTACTGGTAATGTAGTTTATAGTTAAGGTAGTTATTTATATAATTATCAAAACCCTGGGAACCTGACACCATTTGATAATAGTCATTTGTACAATGGTACAGATAGAGGTAACTATACAGAAAATAGTTTTGCCGGCATTGCTATCGGTAAAAATACAAATATTCAGGAAACTGGTAATCCAACTTATTATTCCGGTTTAGCTATCGGTAACTATGCTCAGGCCACAGGTGGTATTGCTTTTGCTTTAGGTCATTATGCTCAGGCTTTATCACCATCTGCTATGGCTCTTGGTACAGCTACAAAGGCGAGCGGATTTAACTCTTTGGCTATGATGCGTCAATCCGCTGCAGAAGGTGAGTTCTCCACAGCATTGGGTACTGCATCCTGGGCAAAGGGTAATGGTAGTTTTGCCATGGGTTACTCCGCTACAGCAAAAGCGGATCAATCCATTGCAATCGGTGCGGCAGAAACTATAAAATTACCTGGTCAACAACATGGTACTCCAAGTGCTAAATATAATGGCGATGGTAATACCGTAACAGAAGGGGCTCGTTCTCTTGCTTTCGGTACAAAAGCTCGTACTGCAGTTGGTGCAGATGATTCTATGGCATTCGGTTCTTCATCCAGTACTGGTGGCGCTAATGCGGTAGCTATGGGTTATAGTGCTAATGCTAGTGCAGAGAATGCCTTTGCTATCGGTAATACGGCGCAATCATCCGCACAAAATGCGGTAGCGATGGGTAAAAGTGCAAATGCAAGTGGTGTAAGCAGCTTTGCCATGGGTAGTAGCTCTAATGCTGCTGGTGCTGATGCTATCGCTATGGGTAGTTCTTCCCAAGCCAAATTATCCAACTCTATCGCATTAGGTGGTAATGCAAAATCCTTGGGTGCTGATGCGCTTGCACTTGGCGGTGCGGCTAATGCATCTAAAGATGGTGCCATTGCAATCGGTAAAGAAGCGAAAGCAAACAATACTAATACGACAGCTATCGGTCTTGGTGCTACTGTTACAGGTACTAACTCCATGGCTATCGGTACAAATGCTGTTGCAGAATCCAATAATTCCTTGGCATTGGGTACTGGTACGGAAGTAAGAGGTGCCTTGGTTAATGGATACTCTGCTTTCACTAATCAACAAAACAACAATGTTGCAAACGGTGTTGTTGCGGTAGGTAACGTAGGTTCTGAACGCCGTATCATCAACGTAGCAGGTGGTGAAAACGATACTGACGCAACAAATGTAAAACAATTAAAATTTGTAAACAGTAACTTGGCAAAATCCATCGCAGGTCCTACATATACGGGCTATGAAGCGAATGGTTCTACATATAAAGCGCCTGATTTCAATATCAAGAACAGCACGTATCATACGGTAAAAGAAGCTGTTGAAGCGGCGCAAACGAATTTCTTCAGTGCTAAAGGCACATCTGCCGATGCGAACTACGATAACACAGGTGCTACAGGCAATAATGCGACAGCAGCTGGTGTACGTACTTCCGCAGCAGGTAATTTCGCGACAGCTGTCGGTGCTGATGCGACTGCAGCTAATACGAACAGTACGGCTATCGGTTATAAAGCTAAATCCAGTGTAGATGATGGCGTTGCATTGGGTGCAAACTCCGTTGCTTCCGTTGCAGCAGGTACAGCAGGCTATAATGTGAAAACTGCAGACAGCCGTACAAACGGCTATAGCGGATTGACAGGCGCTGCGTTGACTTCCACTATGGGGGCGGTGTCCGTAGGTGATGGTGGTACAAAAACTCGTCAAATCACAAACGTGGCTGCAGGTACTGCGGATACTGATGCTGTTAACGTGGCACAATTGCGCAATGTTAATTTGAAAGTAGCTGGTAACACTGGCAAAAATGACGTTTTATTGGATAACCAAACATTGACTGTAAAAGGCGATGGTTCTTATGTTACGACATCTGTTAACAACCAAACAATCGATGTAGCGTTGACTGATGCTACTAAGAATAAAATCGACAATGCGGCAAATAAAGACTTGTCCAATATTACAGACGGCGGTAAATCCGTTATTCGTGATGAAGCACAAAAAGCCGTAAAAGTTGTAGCTGGTAAAAATACAACGATTACAGAAGGTACTGACGGTACATATAAAACATATAAAGTTGACGTAGATGCTCCTGACTATCAATTAGTTGAAAATAGCAGTGCTGCTGATAAAGCATACACTGTATCTGGCAATAAAGTTGACTTAACTGTACAAGATGCTAAAAACCCTGCGAATAAGAAAACTGTAACTATCAAGGATATTGCATCTAAAACAGAACTTGATGATACAAAAACGGAGCTTATCAATAAAGGCTTGAAATTCGATGCTGATAATGGCGGCGAAAAAACAAATAAATTAGGCTCCAAGGTAACAGTAGCTGGTGATGGTACTAACATCGACACTACAATTACACAAACTGGCGACGATACAACAATTAAGGTTGCATTGGGTCAAGACATCAATGTTAATACAGTAACTGCTACAAAAACTGTAAAAGCTGGTACTGCTACTATGGGTAACCAAGCTGTAACAGACAATAAGTCAGCTACTCAAAATGGTAACTTTGTATCCGGTTTGGACAATAAAAATTGGACATTAACTGATCCTGCCTTCGTGTCCGGACGTGCGGCAACAGAAGATCAACTTAAAATTGTCAGCGATGCTGTGAAAGCGGCTAACTCAAGTGCTACGGACTATCGTTTAATCGCTAATCCGAACAATGCGGCAGATGGCTCTTATAAAGTTGATAATAATAAAGTTGATCTACAAGTGAAGGACGATAAATCCGGTACAGTTAATACTGTGACAATTAAGGATATCGCGTCTAAAACTGAACTTGATAAAGTAAAAGATCGTTCTGTGAAATACGATGGTAATACAGGCCATGACACAGTAACATTAGAAGGTGCTAATGGTACAAAAATTACCAACTTGAAAGATGGTAACGTAGCGGCTGGCTCTAAAGATGCTGTAAACGGCGGTCAATTACATCAAGTTAAGCAGGATCTTGGTGACCAAATCACAAATACTAAAAATGATTTAAACAATAAGATTGATACAACTAAACAAGATCTTATTGATAAAGGTCTTAAATTCGACGCTAATAATGGCGGTGAAAAAACAAATAAATTGGGCTCCAAAGTAGCAGTTAAAGGTGATAACTCCAATATCATTACGGAAATCTCTCAAGACGCTAACGGTGACAGCACAATTAATGTGAAACTCGGAAAAGACCTCAATGTAGAAACAATTACTGCAACTGGTGCAAATGGTAAAGACGGTAAAATCGGCATCAACGGTAAAGACGGTGTAACAACTAACATTTCCGTTACTCGTGACGGTCAACCCGGTGTAGATGGTGCTCCTGGCGCGACTACAACTCGTATTATGTACCAAAAACCTGACGGCACGAACGAAGAAGTGGCAACTTTGAACGACGGTCTTAAATTCAAAGGCGACATGGGTGCTACATCTAATGTTAAACTTAACAAACAAGTGGACATCAACGGTGGTGTAACAAGCGCTTCTGATCTTGCGACAGGCAATAATATCGGTGTTACTTCTGCGGCTGTTGGCGCTGATGGCAATGCAAAATTACAATTGCAATTGGCGAAAAACTTGACTGGCTTGCAATCCGTAACGGCATCCGACACTGTGAAAGCAGGCACTGCCACTGTAGGTAATCATACGGTAGCGGATAAAAAAGGTGGCAACCAAACTGGTAATTTTGTAACAGGCTTAGATAATAGAGCTTGGGACATTTCAGATCCTACGTATGTAGAAGGACGCGCAGCGACAGAAGACCAACTTAAGAAGGTTAGCGATGCATTGAAAGCGTCTAATGCAAGTGCTACAGATTACCGCTTAATTGCTAATCCGAACAACGTGGCAGATGGTTCCTATAAGGTTGAAAACAATCAAGTAGACTTGAAAGTAAAAGACGAAAAATCCAGTGACGTTAAAACTGTAACGATTAAGGATATTGCGTCTAAAACTGAACTAGATAATGTAAAAGATCGTTCCGTAAAATATGACGGTAACACAGGCCATGACACAGTAACATTGGAAGGCCCGGACGGCACAAAGATTACCAACTTGAAAGACGGTAATGTAGCGGCTGGTTCTAAAGATGCTGTAAACGGCGGTCAATTACATGATGCTAAAAATGAACTTATCAATACAGGTCTTAAATTTGATGCCAATGTAGGTGGCGTAAAAACTAACAAATTAGGCTCCACGGTTACAATTCAAGGTGAAGGTACTGCAGCTGACGCTGATTATAGCGGTGAAAACCTTAAAACTTTCATCAATCAAGATGCGGCAACAGGTAACACGACGATTGACGTGAAGATGAACAAAAACCTTAAAGCTGAATCTGTGAAGGTTGGCAAAAATGGTAAGGACGGCGTAGCTATTACAGGTCCTGACACAGCGAACGGTACAGATGGCAAGGTAGCTGTGACTGATAAAAACGGTAAAGAAGCAGTTTCTATTTCCGGTAAGGACGGCGTAGGCCACATCGGCTTGACAGGTCCTGCTGGAACGAACGGCGTGAATGGTACTAATGGTATCGACTTGTCCGTGAAACCTGGTTACGACGATCCTATGACAGGCGTTAAAGGCGAAAAAGGCGTTGATGGTACAAATGGTCTTACACGTATCGTTTACAAAGACGGCAATGGCGAACACCAAGTTGCGACTATGGAGGACGGTTTACAATTCACTGGTAACAACATTGGTACCGTGAATAAACAAAAATTGAACTCCTTGGTGAAAGTACAAGGTGAAGGCGTAACTGAAGCTGAATCCGCTGCATTCAAGAGCGCATCCGGCAACATCAACGTAAAAGCTGATGGCACTGACAAATTGGAACTTCAATTGGCGAAAGACCTTAAAAATCTTGATTCCGTAACAGCCGCTAAGACTGTGAAAGCAGGCGACGCTACTATGGGTAGGCAAACTGTTAACAACGCAGCTGGCGATAGCGAAACAGGCAATTATGTAACAGGCCTTGATAATAAAGATTGGGATGCAAATAAGATTGTATCCGGTCGTGCTGCAACAGAAGATCAATTGAAAAAAGCATTGGATGCTCAAAGTGCTAACTCCACTGATTATCGTTTGATTAGAAATCAAGCGGCAGGCTCTAATGGAGACTACACTGTAGATGCAAACGGTGATGTAGCGTTGACTGTACAAGATAAGAATCATCCAGATCAAACAGAAACCGTTACAATCAAAGACGTTGCTTCTAAATCCAAACTTGATAAATTGAATGATCGTGCTGTTAAATATGATTTGGATCCTAACGGAACACCTGATAAATCCAAGGTAACTTACGAAGGCCCTACATACAATAACAAACAAGGTGGGACTCACGTAACGAATGTAGCATATGCTACAGGCAACGATGGCAGCGAAGCGGTTAATGTGGACTACTTGAATGACAAAATCAAGGATAGTGCGGACGCATTGACTAATAAAGGTTTGAAATTCAATGCTAATGTAGGCGGCGAACAAACTAATAAACTTGGTTCTACTATCACTGTTCAAGGTGAAGGTAAAGCTGATGATGCTGACTACAGCGGTGAAAATATTAAAACTTTCATCAACCAAGACAATAAAGGTAACACGACTATCGACGTGAAGATGAATAAAAACCTTAAGGCTGAATCCGTGAAGGTTGGCAAAGACGGTAAGGACGGCGTGTCCATTACAGGTCCTGACAACGGTACAGACGGCAAGGTAGCTGTGACTGGTAAGGACGGAAAAGAAGCTGTATCTATTTCTGGTAAAGACGGCGTAGGTCACATCGGACTTAACGGTAAAGACGGCCGTAGCGCTGATATTTCTGTTGAAAAAGGTGATCCGGACCTCAACGGTAACGAAATCACTCGTATTAAATACACTGATGAAAATGGTAAGACACATCAAGTGGCAACCAAGGATGATGGTATGGCATACGGTGGTGACTCCGGTAATGTGATTAAGAAAAAACTTAATGAACAATTGGACATTAAGGGTGGCGTAACAAACGAAGATGATTTGACTGAAAACAATATTGGCGTTATCAGCAAAAATAATATCCTCAATGTTCGTTTGGCAAAAGACCTTAAAGACTTGAACTCCATTACTTTCAACAATGGAGCTAATGGTGCAAATGGTAAAACTGTTGTAAACGGCGCAGGCATGACTATCAATGATGCAGCTGGTAATCCGTTGACAGCTGTTACAAAAGACGGCGTGAAGATTACCGATGGTCCATCTATGACGAAGGACGGCATCGATGCAGCAGGCAAGAAGGTTACTAATGTTCAAAACGGTACGGTTGCCAAAGATAGCAAAGACGCTGTAAACGGTGGTCAATTGCATGACGCTGTTGAAAGCCTTAAAACTAAAGGCTTTGGTCTTGAAGCGGAAGACGGTCAATCCGTGAAGAAACCTCTTGGTGAAACTGTTAAAGTTAAAGGTGATGGCACGAATATCAAAACATCCGTAGACGGCGGTGCTGTTAAGGTAGAATTGAAAAAAGACATCACTGTAGACACTGTAACAACAGGCGATACTAAGATGGATACAAACGGCGTAACTATCAAGGACGGCGCTAATGAAGCGACTAAGTTGACTAAAGACGGCTTGCAAATCAATGATGGCGGCAACAAAGCTGTTACTATCAACAAAGATGGCTTAACAATCGAAAACGGTCCTAAGGTAACAAAAGACGGTATCGATGCGGCTGATAAGAAGATCACTAATGTGGCTGATGGCACTATTGGCGCTGGTAGCAAGGACGCTGTAAACGGCGGTCAATTGCATACAGCTATCGAAGACATCAAATCCACAGGCTTTGGCCTTAAAGCGGAAGACGGTCGATCCGTGAAGAAACCTCTTGGCGAAACAATCGACTTGAAAGGTGACGGCAATATCAAAACTTCCGTGGACAACGGCGCTATCAAAATGGCATTAAATGATAAGATTACTCTTGGTCAAGATCCAGCAAAACAAGTTAACATTGACGGTTCTGCAGGTACAATTACAGCTGGCAATGGCGGTAATCAAGTTAAGATTGACGGCAATGACGGTTCCGTAACGGCAAATACTGTGAAAGCTGGCGATGTAGTTGTAGGCAAGCAAACTTCTGACGGTAAAGAAGGCAACTTCGTAACAGGTTTGGATAACAAAACTTGGAATCCTGAAAACCCTGTAGCAGTTCCTGGTCGTGCCGCAACAGAAGACCAATTGAAAGCTGTTAATGACGACTTCAATAATAAAGCAAGAACAGGCCGTGTATTCCAAGGTGACCAACCTGGCGATAGCGGTAAAGTGGTTCGTGGTTTGGGAGATACTATGAACCTTACTGGTGGTGCTGATGTGAACCGTTTGGCAGACAACAATATCGGTGTTGTGAAAAACGCTGCTGGTGATGGTTATAACATCAAGTTGGCGAAAGACTTGAAAGGTCTTGAGTCCGTAACTACTACAGATGCTGCTGGTAATACGACTGTTATGAACGGTGGCGGCATGACAATTACACCTGCTCAAGGTAATGCTGTAAGCCTTACTAAAGACGGCCTCAATAACGGTGGTAATAGAATTACTAATGTAGGCCCTGGTGTAGATGGCACTGATGCGGTTAATGTAAATCAATTGAGTAGTGCTATGCGTAGTGTGGATGGTAAAATCGCTGATGTAGGTGCTACTAGTGCAGCTATTTCCGGCCTCAAACCTTTACAATATGATCCATTGGAACCAACTCAAGTATTGGCTGCTGTAGGCCACTACAAAGGCAGCACAGCTGCTGCTGTAGGCGTAGCGCACTATACTAATGAATCTACAATGTTCCATATGGGCGTATCTCTTGGCGGTCATGACAACATGATTAATGCGGGCGTATCCTACAAATTTGGTACATCCGATGCTAAGAAAGCTATTCCAGCACGCTATAAAGCAGGCCCTATCAGCTCTGCGTATGTATTGCAAGATGAAGTGACTGCGTTAAAAGCTGAAAATGAACGCATGAAACAACATGACTTAGAGTTAACTGCTAAATACGATCAAGTACAACGCGATAATGAAGAAATGAAAGCTCAAATCGCATTGTTGATGCAACAAGTAGGACTTTCCAAATAAAAAGAATTCTTAGTCTTGTTATGTAAGGAATATGAAAGCCGCCCTTCTAGGGCGGCTCATCATAAGGAGGAAGTATGAAATTCAAAACATTTATACCTGTATTGGCACTGGCTTGTGTATGCGCGGTAGGCCAAGCGGATGCGGCTCAAGATCGATTGATGATGCCAGAACAACCAGCTGAACCATTGAATGTGCTTGAAACAGAAGTGGCACTTTCCGTACCTAGCGAAGAAGTTCGTGACGTTGTTAACGCTTTCACACAATTCCAATTGGACCAAAAGGGCAAACGTATCATGGATGATTCCCGTGTTATGACCGGTCAAGAGCGTTACCGTAACAATGTGTTGTACTACATGAACGTTCGTCGCAGCTGGTACATCGTGAGCCATCGTTATAAAAACGATAGCTATGGGCGTTTGGCATTAGATCGTTTGTACAACGATTACAAACAGTTCTTCACAGAACATGCGACTGTATCTGAAGACGCTAAATTGGACTATGCGCAACAAATCATCGATATCTTGGATCGCAATACGGCCAATGTACATGATGATGAATTGCGTTTCTATATGAATGAAATGGTGATCTTCAGCTTGAACGAAGCCATGAAAGACGGCAATAATCGTGTAAAACCTGTAGATGAAAAAGTAGCTCCTGCGATGGACGAACTTCACACAGTGGACCTTCGCAAAGCGATTAATGCACCTACAATTCAATAAAATTTAGACTATATCATATGATGAAAGCCGAGGCACAAATTGCCTCGGCTTTTGTCATACATAGAGTAAATCTTTTATATATAAATATGTAAATTTAATTCCATAAATATATAGAAAAGATGAAGAATTTTTATCTTATTTTTTAAATCTATTAAATAAACTATAAAAATGAATGAAACATGAAAAAGTTGTTTACAATATTGAATATTTTTGATATAGTAGTCGCTAGAGTGAGTATCTTATAGGAAAAGATATACGTAATAGTACTTAAACTATAGTATTGAGTACTATTGTTTTATGTTAGAAGTGTAGATGATTTTTTATATCTATTACTTCTTCTTTTATTTTACTTTTTTATATGAGGCTATAAACATAATGCGTAACCGGCAAGTCCGGTAATTCGGTGAGAAAGGAATAACATGAATCGAATTTATAATGTAATTTGGAGTAAAGCTAAAAATTGCTACGTTGTAGTATCTGAGTTAGTTAAGAGCGGTGGCGGTAAAGCTAGTGTGAATTCTGCAAGAACGAGCATTACTTTTCGTGCGGCTTTATGCGCGTTTGCTATTACGGGTTGTTTAGTATCGGGAATTGCAGAAGCAAATGTAATACAAGGCCCTGGCGCTGCTGCTACTGGTAGCAATAGCGTGGCAGTCGGCGATAATGCAAAATCCGCAGGTGCTAAGTCTGTGGCGATAGGTAATGACGCGGCTACATTAGCAACAAGTGAAAATGGTATTGCCATCGGTAATGGTGCGAAGGCTGAAGGTCAACAACGAGTGAAGGTTCCATATCCTGCGGGTACTATTGCTATCGGTCAAGGGTCAGTAGCTAAGGAAAATGGCGATATTGTAATAGGTCGTCAAGCGAAGAGCACGATTTCCAAGTATCATCAACAACCTGGATCCGGTGCAGTTGTAATGGGTGCAGAAGCCGCTTCTTACGGTTCTCGAGGTGACGTAGTCATCGGTGCTGCAGCGGAAGCTAATATAATTAGAAAGAATGCTACTGTTGATGGTGACGGACAGCTGTTTTCACAATCTGTAGCTATCGGTAGCGTAGCGAAGGTATATGGCACACAATCTGTGGCTATCGGTGGTGATGTAAGATCTATTGGTCAGTCTTCTATCGCTATCGGCGGTGATGATATCGATCAGGCAAAGCCTGATTTATATAAGGCCATTCCTGATTTATCGGTGCCAGGTACGCAAAAAAACTTTAACCGTGAAGTGGCTGCATTATATCCAAGTGGATTGGGTACAGCAGGGCTTAATGATAGTAAGAACTATGTAAATACTGCTTCTATCGGAAATGCAAGCCTTGCTATTGGTATGATGACACAGTCTTTAGGCACAGGCTCTAATGCTATCGGTGCTAACTCCTTGTCAAAAGGTGTGGCTAGCTCCGCTATTGGTGCTATGGCTCGTAGCTGGGGGAATAACTCTCTTGCTATCGGTAGCCAAGCCGGTGCATATGGTGAGAAATCCACATCCCTCGGCGATGCGAATACAGTAGGCTTTGATATGACAAATGCTACTCTATCTGGTTCAGCTGCAGGCGCTCTTGGTAGAGGCAATAAGGTATATGGTAATAATGCATATGCTATCGGCAGCGAAAATACTGTAGGGTCGGCTACTGTTACAGAAACTACAGAGTCTAATGGCGATAAAATTAAAAAGGTTACTGCTGGTACAGTTAAAGGTAATAAAGCTGGTGCATTCGGTTACAAGAATACTATTACAACGGATAATTCCTATGTAGTAGGTAGTAACTCTACTATTTCCGCAGATAATGGCATGGTTTTAGGTAACAGTGCTACTGTGACAGGGGCTAACGGTTTAGCTCTTGGTAATAATACGAAAGTAGCTAATGACAATGCCGTAGCTATCGGTAATGGCTCTGAAACAGCAGCAGCTGTGGCTACTCCTTCTGCTACAATCAATGGGGTAACTCATAACTTTGCAGGCACAAACCCTGCTTCCACAGTAAGCGTAGGCAAAGCAGGTATGGAACGGACTGTTACTAATGTAGCGGCTGGTCGTATTTCTGCTACCTCCACTGATGTTATCAATGGTAGCCAATTGTTTGCAGTTAAAACGGAAGTAGAAAAAGGCGTATCTTATGCAGGCGATGTAAAAGCTGCAGCAGCTGCAGATAATAAATTCACTCATAAATTAGGCGAACAAACTAATGTTGTGGGCGGCGTGACTGATGTAACTAAATTGACAGATAACAATATCGGTGTTGTTTCCAATGGCACTGATACATTAAATATTAAATTGGCTAAAACATTGACTGGTTTGGACAGTGTTACAGCTGGCGGTACTACTATCAATAACGGCGGTTTGACCGTAGATGGTAAAAACTATGTATCTCCAAACGGTATCAATGCGAATAACCAAAAGATCACCAATGTAGCTGATGGTACTAACTCTAATGATGCGGTTAACTATGGTCAATTACAAAATGTGATTAACTCTATCGATAAAGCGCCTACTGTGAAAGCAAAAGATGCAAATGTAACTGTAACAGAAGGTACAAATGCAGCAGGTGGTAAGGAATATATTGTTGGATTAGGCAATACAATCAATGTTGGTGCTGCACATCCTGTAACTGTAGATGGTAATGCAGGACATGTAACAGGCCTTCAAAATACAGATTGGAGTGTAGACAATCCTGTTGCTGTTCCTGGTCGCGCGGCTACAGAAGATCAGTTGAAAAAGGTTAACGATACAGTTAATGCCAATAAGGATCAAATCGATAAAAATAAACAAGCTATCGCAGATAACAAACAAAATATCACAACAAATGCCGGTAATATTGCTAATAATACGCAAAATATCGCAAAGAACGCTGGCGATATCGTTACAATCAATAAAACTATTGAAAAAGGGTTGAACTTTGACGGTGACTCCGGTGCAACAATCAATAAGAAATTGGGTGATACTGTTGCCGTTAAAGGCGGTGCTACAGGCACATTGTCTGATAACAATATCGGTGTTGTATCCGATGGTACTGGCACATTGAATGTGAAATTGGCTAAAACATTGACTGGTTTGGATAGCGTTACTGCTGGTGATACTACCATCAATAACGGCGGTTTGACCGTAGGTGGTAAGAATTATGTATCTCCAAACGGTATCAATGCAAATGACCAAAAGGTAACAAATGTTGCTAATGGTGATGTGGCTCCAAACTCTAAAGATGCAGTAAACGGCAGTCAATTACATCAAGTTAAGCAAGATCTTGGTGACCAAATTACGAATACCAAGAATGATTTAAATGATAAAATTGATACTACTAAAACTGACCTTATCAATAAAGGCCTTCGTTTTAACGCGGATAATGACGATGAAAAAACGAATAAATTAGGCTCTAAAGTAACGGTAAACGGCGATGATAACATCACTACAGAAATTACTCAAACTGGTGATGATACTAAGATTGCTCTTAAATTAAAGAAAGATCTTAATGTTAGAACTGTTACGGCTACGGACACTGTGAAAGCAGGCGACGTAACAATGGGTAAACAAGCTGATGGTGCGAATCCTGGTAATACAGGCAACTATATTACAGGTCTTGATAATAAGACTTGGGATCCAGGTAATGTTGTATCTGGTCGTGCCGCAACAGAAGACCAATTGAAACAAGCTTTGGCAAATCAAACTGCAACAGGCCTTAAATTTGATGCCAATGTAGGCGGTGTACAAACTAGTAAATTAGGTTCTACAGTAATCGTACAAGGCGAAGGTAAAGCTGCTGATAGTGACTATAGCGGTGAAAATATCAAGACTTTCATCAAACAAGATGCAGCAACAGGCAACACGACCATTGACGTGAAGATGAGCAAAAATCTTAAAGCTGAATCTGTAAAAGTTGGCAAAGGTGATAATAAGGATGGTGTATCTATCACAGGTCCAGATGGTGCGAACGGAACAGATGGCAAGGTAGGCATTACTGGTAAAGACGGTAAAGATGCTGTATCCATGTCCGGCAAAGACGGTGTAGGTCACATCGGTTTAAGTGGTAAAGACGGCCGTAGTGCGGATATTACTGCTGAAAAAGGCGACCCTGATATTGAAGGCAACGAAATCACGCGTATTAAATACCAAGACGAAAATGGTAAAACCCACCAAGTGGCAACCAAAGACGATGGTATGAAATACGGTGGCGATAGCGGTGCCGTAATCAACAAAAAGCTTAATGAGCAAGTAAACGTAATCGGTGGTATTACTGATGTTAGCAAGTTGACTACTGAAGATAATTTAGGTGTCGTATCCGATGGTAGCAATAACCTCAAGGTTCGTATGGCAAAAGACTTAAAAGGTCTTGAAACAGTAACAACTAAAGATACTGCAGGTAACACTACAGTTGTAAATGGCGGCGGCATGAAGATTACACCTGCTAGCGGTAACCCTGTGAGCTTAACTAAAGATGGTTTGGATAATGGTGGCAATAAGATTACGAATGTAGCTGCTGGTACAGCTCCAACTGATGCAGTCAATAAATCCCAATTGGATCAAGCTGCAGCTGCTGCGACTACAACGGTAACAGCGGGCGATAATATTAAGGTTACGCCAAGCGACAATCCGAATGGTTCCAAAAACTATGAAGTAAGTCTTAAAGACCAAGTAACATTGGGCTCCGATCCGAAGAAACAAATCGCTATCGATGGCAATGCAGGCACAATCAAAGCTGGCGACAAGGTTGAAATCGACGGCGATAAAGGGACTATTAAAGTTGGTAAAGATGGTCAAGATGGCGTATCCATCACAGGCCCAGATACGGCGAACGGCACAGACGGCAAGGTAGGCGTTACTGGTAAAGACGGTAAAGATGCTGTATCCATGTCTGGTAAAGACGGTGTAGGTCACATCGGTCTTAATGGTAAGGACGGTCGTAGTGCTGATATTTCTGTTGAAAAAGGCGACCCTGATATCGAAGGCAACGAAATCACGCGTATTAAGTACCAAGACGAAAATGGTAAAACCCATCAAGTGGCAACTAAAGACGATGGTATGAAATACGGTGGCGATAGCGGTGCCGTGATTAACAAAAAGCTTAATGAACAAGTAAACGTTATCGGCGGTATTACTGATGCTAGCAAGTTGACTACAGAAGATAATTTAGGTGTCGTATCCGACGGTACTGGTAACCTCAAGGTTCGTATGGCTAAAGACTTGAAAGGTCTTGAATCCGTAACCACTAAGGACGCTGCGGGCAACACCACAGTTGTGAACGGTGGCGGTGTAACCATTACACCTGCTAGCGGTAATGCAGTAAGCCTTACTAAAGATGGCCTTAACAACGGTGGTAATACAATTACCAATGTTGCGGCTGGTGTAAACGGCACTGATGCGGTTAACGTAAATCAATTAAAAGGTGCAACAGATAAGATGGCGAATGCAATCGATGCTGTAGCGGACGAAACACAACGTGTAGGCGCTCATGCAGCGGCTATGGCTGCGTTGAAACCAATTCAATACGATCCATTGGAGCCAACTCAAGTAATGGCTGGTGTTGGTAATTACAGAGGTGAAACTGCGGCGGCATTAGGTGTTGCACATTACTCTGCAGAAGATACTATGTTCCATTTGGGTGTATCTGTTGGTGGTCATCACAATATGGTGAATGCTGGTGTAACTCACAAATTCGGTAACTCCGATGCGAAGAAAGCGATTCCAGAACGTTATAAAGGTGGCCCTATCAGCTCTGTTTATGTGTTGCAAGATGAGGTAACAGCATTGAAAGCTGAAAATGCACGCATGCAAGAAAGCCTTAACGAATTGTCTTCTGTGAAGGCTGATAATGCACGTATGCAACAACGTATTGATGAATTATCCTCTGTGAAGGAAGATAATGAACAAATGAAGGCTCAAATTGCATTGTTGATGCAACAAGCAGGGCTTACAAAGTAAATTTGACTTGATTAAATGGGTTATTTAGTATACTCTAGTCATGTAAGAATCATGTAAGAATCATGTAAGGAATATGAAAGCCGCCCTTCGTGGGGCGGCTCGTCATTAGGAGGATTTATGAAATTCAAAACATTTATGCCTGTATTGGCACTTGCTTGTGTATGCGCGGTAGGTCAAGCGGATGCGGCTCAAGATCGATTGATGATGCCAGAACAACCGGCAGAACCATTAAACGTGATTGAAGCGGAAGTTGCAGTTCCTGTACCTAGCGAAGAAGTTCGTGACGTTGTTAACGCTTTCACACAATTCCAATTGGACCAAAAGGGCAAACGTATCATGGATGATTCCCGTGTTATGACCGGTCAAGAGCGTTACCGTAACAATGTGTTGTACTACATGAACGTTCGTCGCAGCTGGTACATCGTGAGCCATCGTTATAAAAACGATAGCTATGGGCGTTTGGCATTAGATCGTTTGTACAACGATTACAAACAGTTCTTCACAGAACATGCGACTGTATCTGAAGACGCTAAATTGGACTATGCGCAACAAATCATCGATATCTTGGATCGCAATACAGCCAATGTACATGATGATGAATTGCGTTTCTACATGAACGAAATGGTGATCTTTAGCTTGAACGAAGCTATGAAAGACGGTAATAATCGCGTGAAACCTGTGGATGAAAAAGCAGCTCCTGCGATGGACGAACTTCACACAGTGGATCTTCGCAAAGCGATTAATGCACCGACAATTCAATAATTTTAGATGATTCAATTATAAGACTTAAGTGTTGTTGTGTTGTATTGTATTTCTTATAATTGTATGACCGATAAAAAATATCGGGGTGTTGTTTGTATTAACAATACCCCGATATTTTTATGCATATAATTTTGCAATCAATGTGATTCGCTGACCTTGAATCACCTTATATGTAATTTTTTTTACGATGGCCGTAAAGTTGTGATGCAGAAATTGTAACTGATCGTTAGGTTGAACGTCCGCATCATATGTGAATACGCCTTCTTCCCCATTAAAGCGACCTTTGATTGTGAAAGTTTGATTATCTCGTGTAACTACGATATCTTCTTCTGTAACCGTATTTGGTTTATCTATATTTTGTTGTAAGATATTGAGTTCTGACATAGAATCTTCCTCCTTTCTGCTTTCAGTATAACAATAAAAATTAAAAAACACATGGAGTAATCGTATAAATTGTTTTTATACACATATGCTCTATTTCTATAAAGCCTATAAAGCCCGCCGATACGCCTTTAGAGGGACTTAGAATAAAAAAAGGAATGAAGGCGATTTGAATTTCACCTGTCATTCCTTTTACTATATAATAAAATGCTACCTTTATTGATTGTGCAATAGTTAATTGGCTTAAGTAGGTATGTAGTAATTGTGTACGTACATTGAGTCAAAATGGCAGAAACACTGTACGATATCCGTTTATGAAAAGATATCATTCTATTATATGGTCTATCATAAATCAGAATGATGAAGAGAAAATAAATTGGTTACATATGGTGTGATATTGGCACATAATTATGGAAAGTTTTGTATTATTTATGAAAGTAGGTGAATAATAATTAAAAAAATACAGTGTTTATACAGAATATTCAGTATATTTAATTTTATCGAAATTATTAATAACTTAAACACAAAAGTTTTATGAAAATAAAATGAAAAAAAGTTTACAATTCCTGTAATATGTGGTATTTTAGATATACACATTCAAGAATGTCGATGAATTCTCAATACATCATCGATCCATCATTGTTATTTCATTAAATATATAGGATAGTTAGTAAGTTTTATAAGTTTTATAGGAGAAAGATTAATGAATCGAGTATTTAAAGTGATTTGGAATCGCACAAAGGGCTGCTATGTCGTTGTGGCAGAAACAGCAAAGAACATGACGAAACGTTCTTCTTTGTCGGTTGTATTCTCTAAAATGGTAGGTGCTACAGCAGTTGCCGTTATGCTGACAGGCGTTATGATGCCTACCGATGCCTTAGGGGCACCTATTACAAGAGGTAACGGTGCACAAGCTGAAAATGACGGTGGTATTGCTATCGGTGATAATACGGCATCTAAGGGTGACTATAGTATTTCAATCGGTACTAATGCATCTGTAGGTAGAGGTGATACTGATGAAGGTAAAACACAGAGCGGTATTGCTATCGGACAAGGTGCAACTGTAACTGTTGATGTTGCCAAAGGGGCAGATGTTCCAGCAGATCAAAGAACAGGTGGTATCGCCATCGGTCAAGGTGCAACGACCAAGGTTGTTAATGCAATTGCTGTTGGTTCCGGTACTAGTGCTGATGGTGCACAAGCTGTAACTATCGGTCATAACTCTCGTTCGATTACCAATAACAGTGTAGCATTAGGTAATGAAACACGCGTGGCATCTCTTAATGGTTTTGCTCTTGGTAATAATGCCCGTGCCGGCTATGATGAAACCAATAAATTGATAGGTCTTCCTAATGACCAAGCCTTCGGTTCCAATGCACGTGCTTATGGTGGTTCTTCCATGGCGTTCGGTAATGATGCGAAATCCAGTGGTGGTGGTGCGGTTTCTATAGGTAACGGTTCTCAATCTAGAGGTGATTGGGCGGTAGCTATCGGTAATGGCTCTAAAGCTTTGAAACAGGGCTCTTCTGCATTGGGGACGAATGCTACAACTAATAGCTCTCACTCTACTGCACTCGGTTGGGGTAGTACTACAAATGGCTACGCTGATATCGCGGCTGGTGATGGTTCTGTTGCATCTGGTGGTAATTCCCTAGCAATAGGTGTGCAATCTTCTACATCTACTGGTGCGGTAGGTGCTGTAGCATTAGGTTTAAGCAGTAAAGCTGAGCAAACAAACTCTATGGCATTAGGTGTATCTGCTAATGCTGCACATGAACGTTCCGTTGCACTAGGTGCTAACTCCAAGACTGATGCTACAGTAAGCACACCAAATCAATTGGTAAATGGTTTATGGTATAAAAACTATGCCGGCGGTTCTGCTGATTCCACAATCAGTGTAGGTAGTGATACGGTAAAACGTACCATTACAAATGTAGCTGCCGGTCGTGTGAATGCACAATCTACAGATGCAATCAACGGTAGCCAATTATATGGTGTTGCTAATACTTTAGGTAATTTGGCAAGTACTACAAAAGGCATTTTAGGTGGCAATGCAGCGCTTGACCCTGATACGGGTAACTTGTCGATGAGCAATATCGGTAACACAGGTAAAGGCACGATTCACGATGCTATTAAATTCAATAAAGACACAATAGATAAAGGCCTTAACTTTGATGCTAATACAGGTGGCACGAAAAATAATCTATTAGGTTCTAAAGTTACCATCAAAGGTGACGGCAACAATATTAATGCCGCAATTACACAAGCTAATGGTGATACAACTATCAACATGACTTTGGGTAATACTATTAAAGTAGGTACAGCAAACCCTGTAACGATTGACGGTACTACAGGTCATGTAACAGGCCTTCAAAATAAAGACTGGAATGTAGATAACCCTGTGGCTGTATCTGGCCGCGCTGCTACAGAAGATCAGTTGAAAAAGGTTAATGATAAAGTTAACACTAATAAGGCTCAAATTGACAAGAATAAACAAGATATCGCTGATAATAAGCAAAATATCACAAACAATGCCAACAATATCGCTCAAAATAAGCAAGATATCTCTAATATTAATACAAAAATTAATAAAGGCTTGAACTTTGCTGGCGATACGGGTGCTGTAAGCAACAGACAATTAGGTGATACTGTAACTGTTAAAGGCGGTGCAACAGGCACATTATCTGACGGTAATATCGGTGTTGTATCCGATGGCAATGGCACATTAAATGTGAAATTAGCTAAAACATTGACAGGTTTAGATAGCGTTACAGCTGGTAATACTAAGATTGATAACAGCGGTTTGACTGTAGGTGGTAAGAACTATGTATCTCCATCAGGTCTCAATGCGAATAATCAAAAGATTACTAATGTTGCTAATGGTAGCGACCCTAATGATGCAGTTAACTATAGTCAATTACAGGCTGCTATCGGCGGTACAGCCAAAGCATCCACTGTAAAAGCAAAGGATGCGAATGTAACTGTAACAGAAAGTACAAACGCAGCAGGTGGTAAGGAATATACTGTTGGTTTAGGTAATAAAATTACCGTAGGTACAGCATATCCTGTAACTGTAGACGGTGATGCTGGTCATGTAACAGGACTTACAAATACAGATTGGGATGTAGATCATCCTGCGGCTGTATCTGGTCGTGGTGCTACTGAAGATCAGTTGAAAAAAGTTAACGATAAAGTTAACACTAATAAGACTCAAATCGACAAGAATAAACAAGATATCGCTGATAATAAGCAAAATATCACAAACAATGCCGGCAATATTGCTCAAAACAAACAAGATATTTCCAACATTAATACAAAGATTAATAAAGGCTTGAACTTTGCCGGTGATACAGGTACTGTAAGTAACAGACAATTAGGCGATACTGTAACTGTTAAAGGTGGTGCTACAGGCACATTATCCGACGGTAATATCGGAGTTGAATCCGACGGCAATGGCACATTGAATGTGAAATTAGCTAAAACATTGACTGGATTGGATAGTGTTACAGCTGGTAATACTAAGATTGATAACAGCGGTTTGACTGTAGGCGGTAAAACATATGTATCTCCAACAGGTCTTAATGCGAATGACCAAAAGGTAACAAATGTTGCTGATGGTACTGTAGGCGCAGGCAGTAAGGACGCTGTAAACGGCGGTCAATTGCACGATGCCAAAAACGAATTAAATACTAATATTAGTAATGCAAAAACTGAACTTATCAACAAGGGCCTTCGTTTTAATGCTGATAATAACGATGAAAAAACGAACAAACTTGGTTCTAAAGTAACAGTAAATGGTGATGGTAATATCACTACTGAAATTACGCAAACTGGCGATGATACTACAATCGGCGTTAAATTGAACAAAAATCTTAATGTTCAAACATTGACAGCTACAGATACTGTGAAAGCCGGCGGTGTAACAATGGGTAAACACGCTGATTCTAACAACTATGTAACTGGTCTTGATAATAAAGATTGGGATGTGAATACAACTAATCCTGTAAGCGGTCGCGCTGCTACAGAAGATCAATTGAAAAAAATCAGTGATGTAGTTAAGAATCAAGGTGCTGCTGCTACAGATTACCGTTTGGTGAAAAATGCGGCTGCTGCAGATGGTGCTTATACAGTTGATTCTAACGGTGATGTTGACTTGACTGTAGAGGATAAAAACCATGCAGGTACAAAAGAAACTGTTAAGATTAAGGATGTTGCATCTAAATCTAGCCTCGATAAATTAAACGATCGTGCTGTTAAGTATAATTTGGATAATAATGGTGCCGTTGATAAGACAAAAGTAACTTATGAAGGTCCTACCTATGCTAATAAAATCGGTGGCACTCATGTAACAAACGTGGCGTATGCTACAGGTAACGATGGTAGCGAAGCGGTTAATGTGGATTACTTGAAAGATAAAATCAAAGATAGTGAAGATGCATTAACTAATAAAGGTTTGAAATTCGACGCTAACAGTGGCGGCATAAAAACTAATAAACTTGGCTCTACGGTTACTGTTAAGGGTGAAGGTGCTGATGCTGATGCTAACTACAGCGGTGAAAACCTTAAAACTTTCATCACACAAGATCAAGATGGTAACACAACTATCGATGTGAAGATGAACAAAAACCTCAAAGCTAATAGTGTGGCAATTGCCGGTAAAAACGGTCAAGACGGCGTTACACTTAAAGGTGGCGACGCTAAAAACGGTGTAGATGGCACAAGCATTAATCGTTTAGTGACCGAAGATAAAGACGGCAATACACATACGCTTGCAACCCTTGATGATGGTATGATGTATGGCGGCGATACAGGTAATGTAATTAAAAAGAAACTTAACAATCAAGTGAATGTTAAGGGTGGTATCTCCGATGAAAGCAAATTAGCTGCTGAAGATAACATTGGTGTAGTTTCCGACGGTTCCGATACATTGAAATTGCGCTTGGCGAAAGAATTGAAAGGCTTGACATCTGCTACTTTTACAAACGGCGGCAATAATACTGTTATCAATGGTGATGGTATGACCATCAATCGTGCTGGTGGTGATGCAGTAAGTCTTACAAAAGACGGCTTAAATAACGGCGGTAACAAGATTACGAATGTAGCTGACGGCACGGACCCTAACGATGCAGTTAATAAATCTCAATTGGATAAAGCTACAGCAGCTGCATCTACAACGGTATCGGCAGGTAATAATATTACTGTGACACCTAGCACCAATGCGAATGGTTCCAAGAACTACGAAGTAAGTCTTAAAGATCAAGTGACATTGGGCTCTGATGCTACGAAACAAATCGCAATGGATGGTACTACAGGTACTATCAAGGCTGGTGATAAAGTTACAATCGACGGCAACAAAGGTACTATTAAAGCTGGCAATGTAACAATTGACGGTGAAAACGGTACCATTAAAGCTGGCGACAAGGTAACTATCGATGGTAAAGATGGTAAGATTGCAGCAGGCAAGGTATCTGTTGATGGTAAAGACGGCTACGTGACAGGTTTGGAAAACAAAGATTGGGATCCTGACAACATCACAAGCGGTCGTGCTGCTACAGAAGATCAATTGCAAAAATCTCACAAATCCTTGGATAATAAGATTAATAACTTAGGTGATGAAATCACGAAAAAAGGTATGAATTTCGCCGGTAATACAGGTGAATTCCACCGTGATTTAGGCCAAAAGGTTACTATCAAAGGTGAAGGTACAGAGTCTGACGATAAATACTCCGGCGAAAATATTAAAACAGTAGCCGACCAAGATGGTAATGTTAATATCAAGATGGCGAAAAACCTTAAGACTGACAGTTTAACTACTGATAAAGTGAAAGTTGGCAAAAACGGTCAAGACGGCGTATCCATTACAGGTCCTAACGGTGCTGACGGTACAGACGGCAAAGTAGGTATCACAGGCAAAGACGGTAAAGATGCTGTATCCATGTCCGGTAAAGACGGTGTTGGTCATATTGGTTTAACTGGTAAAGACGGCCGTAATGCGGATATTACCGTTGATAAAGGTGATCCAGACTTAGACGGTAACAACATCACTCGTATTAAGTACCAAGACGAAAATGGTAAGACACACCAAGTGGCAACTAAAGACGATGGTATGAAATACGGTGGCGATAGCGGCTCCGTAATCAAGAAAAAGCTTAACGAACAAGTTAATGTAGTGGGTGGCATTACTGATGCTAGCAAGTTGACTACAGAAGATAATTTAGGTGTTGTATCCGATGGTACTGGCAACCTTAAGGTTCGTATGGCGAAAGACTTGAAAGGTCTTGAAACAGTAACCACTAAGGATGCTGCAGGTAATACTACTGTTATGAACGGTGGCGGTGTAACAATTACACCTGCTAGCGGTAATGCAGTAAGCCTTACTAAAGATGGCCTCAACAACGGCGGTAATACAATTACCAATGTAGGCCCTGGTGTAAACGGCACTGATGCAGTTAACGTAAATCAATTGAAAGGTGCTACAGATGGGTTAGCTAATGCTATTAACTCCGTAGCGGGCGAAACACAACGTGTAGGCGCACATGCAGCGGCTATGTCTGCATTGAAACCTATTCAATATGATCCATTGGAACCAACTCAAGTGATGGCTGGTATCGGTAATTACAGAGGTGAAACTGCGGCGGCTCTTGGCGTTGCACATTACACAGCAGAAGATACTATGTTCCATGTAGGCGTATCTGTTGGTAGTCACCATAACATGGTAAATGCTGGTGTAACTCGTAAATTCGGTACTTCTGATGCGAAGAAAGCGGTTCCTGAACGTTACAAAGGTGGACCTATTAGCTCCATGTACGTAATGCAAGATGAAATGACTGCTTTGAAAGCTAAGTATGAAAAAGTACAACGCGACAACGAAGAAATGAGAGCACAAATTGCATTATTGATGCAACAAGCGGGCTTGAAATAATATGAAATAACATATTGATACGGCAGTGCTTATAAAAGGCGCCAAAAGCGAAATGCTTTTGGCGCCTTTTTGCATGCAAGAAATAGATTCAATAGCTATTTGAGCATATATATGTCATAGTATTTTGTAATGTAATTAAAATAGGTGAGTAATAGTCAGATCATAATAGTTTACTAAGGTGAAATACATTTTTTTTATGAAGTTAATTTTATGCGAAAAAATTAGTACATTTAGCATATTCATAAGGTATATGGCGGAGTTTTTGTATATTCATAAATATTTATGATTTGGAAGTGAGTGTAGAGTGAAAATTTTTTTACTTTTAGTATAGAATATGATATGTTTAATATGATATGCATCGGTAAATAGCCATATATTAACTGTATTTTTACTTTTTAAAATAATTATAAAATATTTTATTATATTCATATAATCTGATAGTTTTATGCAAGGAGTAAGACGAGATGAACCGAATTTTTAAAGTAATCTGGAGTCGTACAAAGGGATGTTATGTCGTTGTGGCTGAAACAGCGAAAAATATGTCGAAACGATCGACAATGACATCGGTATTTGCCAAGATGTCTGGGTCTGTAATTGCTACGGCTTTATGTATGTCCATGATGTCTCCAATGATCGTGCATGGGAGTACTATTGTGCAAGGGGCTGGTGCTCAGGCTAAAAATGGCACTGTAGCGATAGGTGACAATAGTACAGCAATGGCAGATAACAGTGTGGCTTTGGGGACAGGGGCTACTGTTACAAAAACTAATAGGGCTAATGTTGGTAATGTGCAAGGCATTGCAATCGGAAGAAATGCAACCGTTGAAGTAAATAATGGCGTTGCTATCGGTAATTTGACAAAAGTAGCTTCTTTGAATGGCTTTGCCCTTGGTAATACATCTTGGGCTGGATATGATGAGGCCGGTAACTATGTGGGCGCCGATAACGATCAGGCATTTGGTACTAATGCCAGAGCTTGGGGTGGATCCTCTATGGCATTTGGTAATAATGCTAAAGCTGCTGCCGGTGGTGCCGTTGCAATGGGTAACGGGTCGCAGGCAAGAGGTAAATGGGCCGTTGCAATCGGTAATAATGCACAAGCTAAGGGCGAAGGGTCCAGAGCTCTTGGTGTAAACTCCTATGCAGTAGGACTCAACTCCATTGCAATGGGCTGGGAAAGTAATGCCCGTGAGGATTCTTCTATAGCTATTGGTACAGACTCTGACTCAGTTCAGAAAAATAGTATTGCCATCGGTAATCGTGCAGTTAGCTATGCAGAGGATAGCGTTACACTTGGTAGAAATACAACAGTAGGGAAAAATCATATTCGTTCTGTTGCATTAGGTGCAAATTCTGCAACTGCGGATACTCATAGTACACCGAATCAACTTGTAAATGGTTTGTGGTATAAGAATTTAGCGGGGGGAACGGCAGATTCTACCGTAAGTATCGGTAATGATACGGTAAAACGTACGATTACAAATGTGGCTGCAGGTCGTATGAATGCTTCGTCTACAGATGCTATTAACGGTAGTCAATTGTTTGGTGTCGCAAATAGTTTGGGAAATTTAGCCACTACAACTAAAAATATCCTTGGCGGTAATGCAGCTCTCGATCCTGATACCGGTAAATTAACGATGAGCGATATCGGTTTTACAGGTAAAAGCACAATCCACGATGCTATTAGATATAATAAAGACAATATCGATAAAGGATTGTTCTTTTATGGTGATAACTTTGTTCAGAACCAAGTAAAATTAGGTGACACAGTAAGAATAAAAGGTGGCGCTAGCGGTGCTTTGGCTGACAACAATATTGGGGTTCAAGCAGACGGAAATGGCACACTAAATGTGAAATTGGCTAAAAAAATAACTGGTTTGGATAGCGTAACAGCGGGAACTGCTACGATTGATAATAAAGGGGTGTCTGTAGGCGGTAAACTCTATGTGTCAACAGGTGGTCTTAATGCCAATAATCAACAGCTTAGAGGTGTTGCAGACGGTAGCGGTAGTCAGGACGCAGTTAACTACGGTCAGTTGCAACGCGCAATTAACGGTACAGCTAAAGAAGCCATTGTAAAAGCAAATGATGATGGTAATATTACGGTAAGGGAAAACTCAACGGCGAAAGGTGGTAAGGAGTATACTGTTGGCTTAAATTATAAGATTACTGTAGGGAAAGGGGCGGCCTCGCATCCTGTAACCATAGATAGTGGTACAGGAACGGTCACAGGTCTTACCAATACATCATGGAATGTAAATAATCCAGCACCTGTTACAGGACGTGCTGCTACGGAAGATCAGTTAAAGCGGGTTAATGAGAGAGTTAATTCCAATCAGTATTTTATTAATCAAAATACGCAGAATATCTCAGATAACTCAAGCCGTATTGGTGCCAATGCACGAAATATCACAAAAATACAAGGTGATATTACTACTAATAAGAATGATATTAACACTATCAATAATACTCTTGAAAAAGGGCTCTATTTTAGCAGCGATACAGGTGCTTCGATTAAGAGAAAATTAGGTGATACTCTAGTCATTAAAGGCGGTGCTACAGGGGCATTATCCGATAATAATATTGGTGTTGTATCCGATGGTACCGGTAGATTGACTGTAAAGTTGGCAAAATATTTAACAGGATTAGAGAGCGTTAATGCAGGAAATACTACTATTAGTAAAAATGGTTTGAGTGTAGGTGCTAGAACCTATGTAACACCTGATGGCATCAATGCTAATAATCAAAAGATTACTGGTGTTGCTAATGGTACAGCGCCTAACGATGCGGTTAATTTCAGTCAATTACAAAGTGCTATCGGTGGTACTGCAAAGGCGACTACAGTAAAATCAAAGGATGCAAATGTAACCGTAACAGAAGGTACCAATGTGAATGGTGGTAAGGAATACACTGTTGGATTGGGCAATAAACTTGCGGTAGGTACGGCACATCCTGTAACTGTGGACGGAACCGCAGGAACTGTAACAGGACTTACTAATGCTGCTTGGAATGTAAATAATCCACAAGCCGTAACTGGTCGTGCTGCAACGGAAGATCAGTTAAAAACTGTTAATACGCAAGTCAATACAAATAAGGATAAAATAGCTCAGAACACAACTGACATTGCTCAAAATGCGACTGATATTGGTAAGAATAAACAAGATATAACTAAGAACAAGACTGATATAGCTCAAAATACTACTGATATCGGTAAAAATAAGACTGATATTGCACAAAACAAGCAAAATATTACTCAGAACACACAAGATATTGCGACTAATAAAAATGCTATCTCTACAATCAATACAACTATTGCTAAAGGTCTAAATTTTGATGGAGACAGCGGTGCTGTAATTAACAAACAGTTGGGCGATAAGCTTAGCATCAAGGGCGGTGCAGCGGCTGCGAATTTGACGGATAATAATATCGGTGTCGTATCTGATGGCAGCACATTAAATGTAAAACTAGCTAAAACATTAACCGGTTTGGATAGCGTAACGGCTGGGGGTACAACTATCAATAGTAGTGGTTTGACCGTAGGCGGTAAGACCTATGTAACTCCGAACGGTATTAATGCGAATGACAAGAAAATAACTAATGTTGCTGATGGTGAAGTGGCGGCTAATTCCAAAGATGCAGTTAACGGCGGTCAACTTCATGCGGCTAAAACCGAATTAAATAACAACATTAATGATGCTAAAACTGAATTAAACAAAAATATCGGTGATGCCAAAACTGAACTCAATAAAAATATTAATGACGCTAAAACTGAACTGAATGGCAATATAGATAATGCTAAAACCGAGCTAAACAATAATATATCGACTGCGAAGAATGATGTGATTAATACAGGTCTCAAATTTGATGCGGATACAGGCGGTGCTAAGACCAATAAATTGGGTTCCAAGGTAACGGTAAACGGCGATGATAATATCACGACAGAAATCAGCCAAACTGGTGACGATACTAAGATCGGTCTTAAATTAAAGAAAGATCTCAATGTTACTACTATTACTGCTGCTGATACTGTGAAAGCCGGCACTGTGACTATGGGCAAACAATCAGGTGGTGCAGGCGGTGCAAACGGTAACTTTGTAACAGGGCTCGATAATAAGTCTTGGAACGCGGATAATCCTCAAGCTGTAAGTGGTCGAGCTGCTACGGAAGATCAGTTGAAATCCGTTAATGATAAGGTCAATACAAATGTAACCAATATCAATAAAGGATTAAACTTTAACGGCGATAGCGGTGCTGCGATTAATAAAAAATTAGGCGACACTGTTACCATTAAAGGTGGTGCTATGGCGGATCTTACGGATAATAATATCGGTGTCGTGTCTGATGGCAGCACATTAAATGTGAAACTAGCTAAAACATTAACTGGTTTGGATAGCGTAACGGCTGGTGGAACAACTATTAATGGTAGTGGTTTGACCGTAGGCGGCAAGACCTACGTAACGCCAAACGGTATCAATGCAAATAATCAAAAGATTACCGGTCTAGCAAAAGGCACAGATCCTACTGATGCGGTTAACTTCAGTCAGTTGCAGGATGCTATCGGTGGAACTGCTAAGGCAAGTACTGTGAAAGCTAAAAACAGCAACATCACTGTAGAAGAAGGTACAAATGCAGCCGGCGGTAAGGAATATACTGTCGGATTAGGGGATAAAATCACCTTAGGAACTGCTAATCCTGTATCTGTGGATGGTACTGCAGGCACGGTAACTGGTCTTACCAATACTGCTTGGGATGTAGATAATCCGCAAGCCGTAAGTGGTCGAGCTGCAACAGAAGATCAGTTGAAATCTGTTAATACACAGGTTAATACAAACAAGGATAAAATAGCTCAAAATACAACTGACATTGCTCAAAATGTGACTGATATTGGTAAGAATAAACAAGATATAACTAAGAACAAGGCTGATATTGCTCAAAATACGACTGACATCGGTAAAAATAAGACTGATATTGCACAAAATAAACAAAATATTGCTCAAAATACGCAAGATATTACGACCAATAGAAATGCTATTTCTGCCATCAATACGACTATTGCTAAAGGTCTTAACTTTGATGGAGATAGCGGCGCTGTAATTAACAAACAGTTGGGCGATAAGCTTAGCATCAAGGGCGGTGCAGCGGCTGCTAACTTGACGGACAATAATATTGGTGTCGTATCTGATGGCAGTACGTTAAACGTGAAGTTAGCTAAAACATTAACTGGTTTGGACAGCGTAACAGCTGGTGGCACAATCATCAATAGTGGTGGTTTGACCGTAGGCGGTAAGAATTATGTATCTCCAAATGGCATCAATGCGAATGATCAAAAGATTACCAATGTTGCTAATGGCGATGTGGCGGCTAACTCCAAAGATGCGGTGAACGGCAGTCAATTGCATGACACTAAAACTGAGTTAAATAAAAATATTAGCGATGCTAAGACTGAGTTGAATAAAAATATTGGTGACGCTAAAACTGAACTTACCAACAAAGGCCTTCGTTTTGATGCGGATAATAACGCTGAAAAAACGAATAAACTAGGCTCTAAGGTAACAGTAAACGGCGACGACAATATTACGACGGAAATCACGCAAACCGGTGACGATACGAAGATCGGCCTTAAATTGAAGAAAGATCTTAACGTTACCACTGTTACTGCTACAGAAACTGTGAAAGCCGGTACTGTAACTATGGGTAAACAATCCGATGGTGCAACCCCTGCTAATACGGGGAATTACGTAACAGGTCTTGATAATCAGGCATGGAGCGTAACTAATCCGACTGCTGTCAGCGGACGTGCTGCAACAGAAGATCAATTGAAGACAGTTACTGAAGCTATCAAAACTCAAGGTGCTAATGCAACGGACTTTAGTCTCGTTGAGAATCCTACGGCAGGTTCCAATGGTGACTACACTGTAGATGCCAACGGTGACGTAGCATTGACAGTACAAGATAAGAACCATCCGGATCAAACAAAAACCGTAACGATTAAAGATGTGGCATCTAAATCTGAAGTGGATAAAGGCTTGAACTTTGACGGTGACTCTGGTACGACTATCAACAAGAAGCTAGGTGGTACTGTTGCCATTAAAGGTGGAGCTGCGGCTGCAGATTTAACGGATAATAATATTGGCGTTGTATCCGATGGCACAGGCACATTGAATGTGAAGTTGGCAAAAACATTAACCGGCTTGGACAGCGTAACAGCTGGTGGCACAACCATCAATAGTGGTGGTTTGACCGTAGGCAATAAGACCTATGTATCTCCAAACGGCATCAATGCGAACGACCAAAAGATTACCAATGTTGCTGATGGTAATATTGCTGCTAATTCCAAAGATGCGGTTAACGGCGGTCAATTACATGACGCTAAAACTGAGTTAAATAAAAATATTAGTGATGCTAAGACTGAACTTACCAATAAAGGCCTTCGTTTTGACGCAGATAATAATGACGAAAAAACGAATAAACTAGGCTCCAAGGTAACAGTAAACGGCGACGACAATATTACGACGGAAATCACGCAAACCGGTGACGATACGAAGATCGGCCTTAAATTGAAGAAAAATCTTAATGTTACATCTGTTACTGCAGCGGAAACTGTGAAAGCTGGCACTGTAACGATGGGTAAACAATCCGATGGTGCAACTCCTGCTAATATGGGCAACTATGTAACTGGTCTTGATAATAAGGATTGGAGTATTGATAACCCTACAATTGCATCTGGCCGTGCAGCAACGGAAGACCAGTTGAAAACAGTTAGTGACGAAGTTAAGAAACAAGGCGCTAGTGCAACGGACTTCAGTCTTGTTGCTAATCCTGCGACAGGCTCCAATGGTGACTACACTGTAGATGCTAACGGTGACGTAGCATTGACCGTACAGGATAAGAACCATCCGGCTCAAACAAAAACCGTAACGATTAAGGATGTGGCGTCAAAATCCGAAGTGGATAAAGGCTTGAACTTTGATGGTGATTCCGGTACGACGATTAATAAAAAGTTGGGTGGTACTGTTGTCATTAAAGGCGGAGCTACGGCTGCAGATTTAACGGATAATAATATTGGCGTTGTATCTGATGGCACAGGCACACTAAATGTGAAGTTAGCTAAAACATTGACTGGTTTAGACAGCGTAACAGCTGGTGGTACAACCATTAATAGTGGTGGTTTAACAGTAGGCAATAAGACTTATGTATCTCCAAATGGCATCAATGCAAACGACCAAAAGATTACCAATGTTGCTGATGGTAATATTGCTGCTAATTCTAAAGATGCGGTTAACGGCGGTCAATTGCATGACGCTAAATCTGAATTAAATAAAAATATTAGCGATACTAAGACCGAGTTGAATAAAAATATCAGTGATACCAAAACTGAACTCAACAATAATATTAATGACGCTAAGACTGAACTGACCAATAAAGGCCTTCGTTTTAATGCTGATAATAACGATGAAAAAACGAACAAGCTAGGCTCTAAGGTAACAGTAAACGGCGACGACAATATTACGACAGAAATCACGCAAACCGGTGAAGATACGAAAATCGGTCTTAAGTTGAAGAAAGATCTTAACGTTACATCTGTTACGGCTACGGAAACTGTGAAAGCTGGCACTGTAACCATGGGTAAACAATCCGATGGTGCAACCCCTGGTAATACGGGCAACTACATAACAGGTCTTGATAATAAGACTTGGAATGCAGGTAATGTCGTATCCGGCCGTGCTGCAACAGAGGACCAATTGAAACAAGCCTTGGCAGGTCAAACTGATACAGGCCTTAAATTCAATGCCAATGTAGGCGGTGTACAAACTAATAAATTAGGCTCTACTATCACTGTTCAAGGTGAAGGCAAAGCTGCTGATGCCGACTATAGTGGTGATAATATTAAGACTTTCATCAAACAAGATGCTGCAACAGGTAATACAACAATTGATGTAAAAATGAACAAAAACCTTAAGGCTGAATCTGTGAAAGTCGGCAAAGACGGTAAGGACGGCGTATCTCTTACAGGTCCGGATGCGGCGAATGGCACCAACGGTAAAGTAGCTGTTACGGATAAAAACGGCAAGGATGCTGTGTCTATGTCGGGTAAAGACGGTGTAGGTCACATCGGTTTAACTGGTAAAGATGGTCGCAGTGCGGATATTATCGCTGATAAAGGCGCTGCTGATGTTAATGGAAATGAAATCACGCGCATTAAATACCAAGATGAAAATGGCACAACCCATCAAGTGGCAACCAAAGATGATGGCATGGCATATGGTGGCGACTCCGGTACTACCATCAAGAAGAAACTTAATGAACAATTGGACATTAAGGGTGGTGTCACCAATGAATCTGAGTTGACTGAAAACAATATCGGTGTTATTAGCAAAAATAATATCCTTAATGTTCGTTTAGCAAAAAATCTGAAAGGTCTAGATTCCATAACTTTCAACAATGGCAATAATGGTGCAAACGGTAAAACCGTTGTTAATGGTGAAGGCATGACCGTTCAAGATAAGGATGGCAACCCGTTGACTGCTATTACAAAGGACGGCGTGAAGATTACCAATGGTCCATCTATGACGAAAGATGGTATTGATGCAGCCGGCAATAAGATTACAAACGTAGCTGACGGTACAAATCCTAAGGATGCGGTTAATAAATCCCAATTGGATAAAGCCGCAGCAGCAGCTACTACAACAGTAACGGCAGGTAATAATGTCCAAGTAGATAAGACCACTAATGCGGACGGTTCTACAAATTACAAAGTGGGTCTTAAAGACCAAGTAACGATGGGGACTGATCCTACGAAACAAATTGCGATGGATGGTACAACAGGCACTATCAAAGCCGGTGACAAGGTTACCATCGATGGCAACAAAGGCACTATTAAAGCCGGTGATAAAGTTGAAATCGATGGTGATAAGGGTACAATCAAGGCCGGTAATGTGGCGATTGACGGTACAAACGGTACAATTAAGGCTGGCGACAAGGTAACTATTGATGGTAAAGATGGTAAGATTGCAGCAGGTAAAGTATCTGTTGATGGCAAGGACGGTCATGTGACAGGTTTGGAAAACAAAGATTGGGATCCTAACAATATCACAAGCGGTCGTGCTGCTACAGAAGATCAATTGCAAAAATCTCACAAATCCTTGGATAATAAGATTAATAACTTAGGTGATGACATTACGAAGAAAGGTATGGATTTTGCCGGTAATACAGGCAATTTCCACCGTGATTTAGGTCAAAAGGTTACTATCAAAGGTGAAGGTCAAGGGGCTGATAGTGATTATTCCGGTGAAAATATCAAAACAGTAGCCGAAAATGGTAATGTTACTATTAAAATGGCTAAGAATCTTAAGACCGATAGCGTTACTACCAAAACGGTCACTGCCGATACGGTTAATACTGATAAGGTGAAAGTTGGCAAAAACGGTCAAGATGGCGTTTCCATTACAGGTCCAGACGCTGCGAATGGTACAGATGGTAAAGTAGCTATTACAGGTAAAGACGGTAAAGATGCTGTATCTATGTCTGGCAAGGACGGCGTTGGTCATATCGGTTTAACTGGCAAAGATGGTCGCAATGCAGATATGATTGCTGATAAGGGCGATTCTGATCTAGGCGGTAATGCTATTACTCGTATTAAGTACCAAGATGAACAGGGCAAGACACATCAAGTGGCAACCAAAGACGATGGTATGAAATACGGTGGTGATTTCGGTAATGTGATTAACAAAAAGCTTAACGAACAGGTAAATGTAATCGGTGGTATTACTGATGCTAGCAAGTTGACTACAGAAGATAATGTAGGTGTTGTATCTGACGGCACTAATCTTAAAGTTCGTATGGCGAAAGATTTGAAAGGTCTTACGTCAGTAACGACTAAGGATGCCGCAGGTAACTCTACGGTTGTGAACGGCAGTGGCATAACCATTACTCCTGCTAGCGGTAACATTGTAAGCCTTACTAAAGATGGATTGAATAACGGTGGTAAAACAATTAGCAATGTAGGTCCTGGTGTAAACGGCACGGATGCGGTTAACGTAAATCAATTGAAAGGAGTTACAGAGGGCATGGCCAATGCTATTAATTCCGTGGCGGGCGAAACGCAACGTGTAGGTGCTCATGCGGCGGCTATGTCTGCGTTGAAACCGATTCAATATGATCCGTTAGAACCAACTCAAGTGATGGCTGGTATTGGTAATTACAGAGGCGAAACTGCAGCAGCTTTAGGTGTTGCTCACTACACATCGGAAGACACTATGTTCCATGCAGGCGTATCTGTTGGTAGTCGTCATAATATGGTGAATGCTGGTGTAACTCGTAAATTCGGTTCTTCTGATGAGAAGAAGGCTATTCCTGAACGCTACAAGGGCGGTCCTATCAGTTCTATGTACGTAATGCAGGATGAAATGACCGCTTTGAAAGCTGAAAATGCACGCATGAAAGCGCAGGATGAAAAATTAACTGCAGACTATGCGGCATTAAAAGAAGATAATCTTCGTCTACAGAAAGATAACGAAGAAACTAAGCGACAATTGGCTCTTATTATGAGTCGTTTAGGCATGTAATTCATACCTGTTTCATCTTACGTTCATGCGATAAAAAGCGAGCTGATGTACCAGAAAATACCCATGAAAATTAGATGATTTTAACCCTATATGGTATATAAAATGAAAGAACGAAAGTCTACTGTGAAAGGACTTTCGTTCTTTTTTTGTGTTTGACTTCACAAACTTTTCATAATAGTGTATAATACAGAACATATAATTTTAATCGAAAATTATAAATGTGATTAATTTACTATAAAATCATTAGCTTTAGATTATAAGTGTTGTTTGGCCCATTGTTGTAAGGGTTTTTATGATTGAAAATATATTTAAATGAGTAAGAAAATCAATTTTTAAAAGAAGTTTAAAGTTCTGAAAATAAATGAGCGAAATATGAAAAAAATATATTTACATTCATAAACTAATCTGATATTTTATATGTATAGTAATTAAATTTTTGATGAAAATTTTATTATTTTTAGTGTTTTAGTGTTGGTTTTAGAATCCCTTATAAAACTGTGTGAAAGGTAGGTACTACTAAATGAATCGTATTTATAGGGTAATTTGGAGTCAGGTACGAGGCGCATATGTCGTTGTATCTGAAATCGCAAAAAGCCATACTCGTGGCTCCAAAAGCTTTGTTAGTAATTCCGCTAAAGCTTCGGTAAAAGTTGGCTTGGCGGCTATGGTTTTAACCTGCGGTAGTGGGTTGATTTCGGGTGTTGATGCAGCGCCTAACAGAGGCCTTTCTTTGGCTCCTGGTGAAGGTCCTAATGATGGTGGGTTTACATATTTATACCCTAGCCAAAATTCTCCTTATATTCAAATGTATGATTACAAAACACCGGGGAATCCAGGACAAGGATATTTATATACAAATAATAAGGTGTTTGGCATCCAAATCGGTAACAATGCGAATGCCCGTGCTAATGATGGTTCTGTGTCTGGTATTTCTATCGGTGACTATTCCCAATCTCGTGCGTTGGGTATCGGTTTAGGCCACTATGCTCAATCTGAACAAATCGGTGCTATTGCTGTTGGCTCTGCTGCGAAGGCAAAAGGCTTTAACTCTTTGGCGATGATGCGTCAAGCCTATGCAGGTGAACAATATGCGGCAGCTATTGGTACGGCAGCATCTGCACAAGGTAAAGCGAGCTTGGCTATGGGTCACTCCGCATTAGCAACAGGTGATCAATCTATTGCTATTGGCTCTGCAAATCCAACACCAATGAAGGATGATAAAGGTACACCGTATACAGCATATGACGGAACTACTAATACTCAAGCTAATGCAGCTCGTTCTATTGCTATCGGTCAAGGTGCTAAATCAAATACCGTAGATAGCATAGCTATGGGTACAGGTGCTAATGTAGTAGCAGGCACAAATTATAAAGGCGAGAATTATACTCACGGCATAGCTATCGGCAGTAATGCCCTTTCTCAGGGAATACAAGGTGTAGCTATTGGTAACGGTGCAGCACATTATCGTGATAATGCGGTTGCTCTTGGTAACAATGCGCAAACTCGTGCGAAAGATGGCATCGCTATTGGTAATAATGCTGAATCCGGCATTCAAAATGACCCAACTTATAAAGTAAATAACTCCGTTGCTGTAGGTAACTCTGCACGTGCTCATGGTGGTTCTGGTGTTGCTCTTGGTAATGATACATATGCATTGGGCGGATCCTCTGTGGCTGCAGGTAATGCGGCATGGGCATTAGGAGAACGTTCCACAGCTATCGGTAACAATGCTCATTCCGAAGGTTACGGCTCTATTGCTATGGGTCGTGAAGCGAGTGCTTTGAGCACTCAAGATGGGGACAAGAAAAATGTTGTGGCTATCGGTGATGATGCACAAGCAACTGGTTCCCGTTCCATCGCATTGGGCGTAAGCGCTCAAGCTGGTACATTAGAACGTGTACGTGATCGTAGCGTTTACAAAGATAATCCTGAATTAATCACTAAACTTAAAGCTCAAAAAGAAGTAACTGATGCGGTAGCAATCGGTAGCGAAGCAAGTGTACAAGAAAACGAAGGCTTAGCTCTCGGTAGCAAAGCAACAGTAAATCACGTTCGTGGCGTTGCCTTAGGTGCTAATTCTGCAACAGCTGCTCCTGTAAGTACTGCTAGTGAAACAATTAACGGTTTGAAATACAACTATGCAGGTGGTAGTGCTGATTCCACAGTTAGCGTAGGTAATACTTCTACAAAACGTACAATTACTAATGTTGCTGCTGGTCGTGTAAGCGCACAATCTACAGATGCTATTAACGGTAGCCAATTATATGGCGTTGCTAATGCAGTAGGTAATGTAGCTAACAGCACTAAGAATATCTTGGGCGGTAATGCTCAGGTTGACCAAAACGGTACTATCACCATGACTAATATTGGTGATACAGGTAAAAACACTGTTCATGAAGCTATTAAATCCGCAAACTCCGGTTGGGAACTTCAAGTTAATGGCCAAAAGGTTAAAGATGTAAAAGCTCCAAACCGTACAGTGAACTTTAACGCTGGTAAAAATATTAAATTAGAAGGCGCCGGAGACAATGTTACAGTTGCAACAGTTGATAATGCAAACTTCAACTCCGTTACAACTGGTAGCGTATCTATGAGCAAAACCGGTATCAATGCTGGTGGTTATCAAATTACCAATGTACAATCTGGCGGTGATACATTAACAAATGCGGCTAATATCGGTGATATTTCTCGTATTGCTGCAAAATACGATAAATACTTGCAACGTGGTTCTGCAACGTATGAAGCAAACGGTAATGGCAAGATTAACATGACCGGTACAAATGGTTTGACTGCTGAAGTAACAGGTTTGAAAAACACGTATGTTACATCCGGTACAGTATCCAATGACGGTAAGAGATTGACATTGACACGTAATGACAATCAAACATTCGATGTTGATATCTCTAAAATCTCTAATGGTCTTTCCAAAACTGACTACCGTTTGATTGCAAACCCTGCAGCAGGTAGCAATGGCGAATATAAAGTAGCTGCTGATGGTAGCATGACATTGACTGTTGCTGATGCTGATGGTTCCAACCCTAGACAAGTTAAGTTGACGAACCTTGCTTCTAAAGAGCAACAAGATATCAATACTACTAATATCACAAATAACACTAACAAAATCGCTAAAGGCTTGAGCTTCAGAGGCGATGACAATGTTAAAATCAATAAACAACTTGGTGATACTTTAGGTGTTACTGGTGGCGCTACAGGTGCTTTGTCTGACAACAACATCGGTGTTGTAGCTAAAGACGGCAATCTAAATGTTAAGTTGGCAAAAGACCTAACAGGTTTGAACAGCGTAACTGCAGGTTCTGTTCGCGTAGGTAAACATAGCGACAATAAAAACTATGTAACTGGTTTGGACAATAAAGAATGGAATGTTCAAAACCCTACCATTACATCTGGTCGTGCAGCAACTGAAGATCAGTTGAAAAAAGTGTCTGATGAAATTAAGACTACTAATGCGGCTAAAACAGATTACCGTTTGATCAACAATGCAAACTCTGCAGACGGTTCTTACTCTGTAGAAAACAACAAGGTTGATTTAAAAGTTAAAGATGAAGCTCATCCTAACAGCCCTGCTAATACAGTAACAATCAACAACATCGCATCCAAAACTGAATTGGATAAATTGACAGAACGCGCTGTTAAATATGATCTTAACGGTACTACTGTTAATAAAAACAAGGTTACTTTGGAAGGCCAAGGCGGTACAACAATTACTAACTTGAAAGCTGGTGAAGTATCTTCTACTTCTACAGATGCTGTAAACGGTAGCCAATTACATGATGTGAAAATCGAAGCAGGTAAACATTCTAAAGTTACTGTTTCCGATGATAACCTCAAATTGACAACTACTCCTGCTACAAGCACTGAAGGTGCTAAATATGATCTTCGTTTGAACAACAAAGTGACATTGGGTAGCGGTAACAATCAAGTAGTTCTTGATGGTACAGCAGGTAGAGTAACTGCTAGTGGCGTTGTAATGGGCGCTCAAACTGTTCAAAATACGAAACATGCAAGCGAAACTGGTAATTATGTAACTAACTTGGACAATAAGAACTGGGATTCCACATCTATCGTATCCGGTCGTGCAGCGACTGAAGATCAGTTGAAAAAAGTTAGCGAGCAAATTACTCAACAAGGTAGCAGTGCAACTGACTATCGTCTTGTAAGAAACTCCAGTGCTGATGGTTCCTACAAGGTAAACGACAATGGTGAAGTATCCTTGACTGTAGAGGATAAAAACCATGCAGGCGTTAAAGAGCAAGTTACAATCAATAACATTGCATCCAAGACTTCTGTAGATAAATTGACAGATCGTGCTGTTAAATATGACATCAATAACGGTGTTGTTGATAAAACTAAGGTAACATTGGAAGGCGCTAATGGCACTACTATTACAAATGTAAAAGACGGTGCTGTAACAGCTACATCTACAGATGCTATTAATGGTAGCCAATTGTTCAAGACTAAAGAAGAATTGATCAATAAAGGCATGAAATTCGGTGCTGACTCCGGTAACGTAATCAATAAAAAACTTGGTGAACAAGTAAACGTTAAAGGTGGCATCACAGAAGCATCCAAATTGACTGCTGAAGACAATATCGGTGTTGTATCCGATGGCTCTAACGACTTGAAAGTTCGTTTGGCTAAAGACCTTAAAGGTTTGAACAGCGTAACTGTAGGTGATACAAAAGTTACTTCCAACGGTGTAACTATCAGCAACGGCGCTACAAACAATGCATCTGTATCCCTTACTAAAACAGGCTTGGATAATGGTGGTAACAAGATTACTAACGTTGCTCGTGGTACAATCGACAGCGATGCAGTAAACTTGGCACAATTGAAAGAAGTATCCAACAGTGCATCTGCAGCAAATACAAAGGTAGCTGAAGGTAAAAACATTAAAGTTGATGAAAGCATCGACAATGTAACTAAAGCTAAAACATATACTGTAGGCTTGAAAGATGAAGTAACATTAGGCGCAGGTAACACAGCTATCAATATCAACGGTACAACAGGTATCGTGAAAGCTGGCGTTGGCGATAATGCTGTGACTATCAACGGCACAAATGGTACTATCAACTCCGGTAAAGTAACTATTAATGGTACTACAGGTACTGTTAACGAATTGACTAACAGAACTTGGAACCCTAAAGCTATTACTAATGGTCAAGCTGCTACAGAAGATCAATTGAAAGTAGTAGACAATAAAATTGATACTACAAAAACTGAAATCGTAGAAAAAGGCTTGAATTTCCAAGGCGATGCAGGTACTGCAATTCATAAAGACCTTGGTCAAACATTGAAAATCTCTGGCGGTCAAGCTGACGCATCTAAACTTTCAGAAAATAACATTGGCATAGTTAATAACAACGGCGTATTGAATGTTAAACTTGCGAAAGACCTTAAAGGTTTGGACAGTGTAACAACTGGTGCTACAACTATTAACAACAACGGTTTGACAATCGGTGGTAACACATTTGTTACAAGCAACGGCTTCAATGCTAACGATACTCAAATCACAAACGTGAAAGCTGGTACAGAGGATAACCATGCAGTTAACCTTAAACAGTTGAAAGAAGTATCTAACAACGCAGCTGCAGCTAAAACTGTTGTAAAAGCTGGCAAAAACATCAATGTAACTGATTCTGAAGATCCACTTACTAAAGCTAAAACTTACACAGTTGGTTTACAAGACACAGTAACATTGGGTTCCGGCAATACAGTTGTTAATATCGACGGTACAAAAGGTATTGTGAAAGCCGGCGAAGGCAATAATGCTGTAACTATCAACGGTACAAACAGCACAATTAATGCTGGTAACGTAGCGATTGACGGTGTAACAGGCAATATCAATTCCGGTAAAGTTCTTGTTAACGGTGCTAAAGGTACTGTAAACAACTTAACAAATATCACTTGGGATGCTGACCATATCACAAGCGGTCAAGCTGCAACAGAAGATCAATTGAAAGTTGTTGATAAGAAAATTACTGACAATGGTAGTAACTTGACTAAGAAGGGCTTGAACTTCAAAGGCGATGACGCTACAAGCATTCATAAAGATCTTGGCGAAACATTAGATGTTGTAGGTGGTACTTCCGATAAAGCTAAATTGTCTGACAATAACATCGGCGTGGTATCTGAAAACGGTAAGTTGAATGTTAAACTTGCTAAAGAGTTGACTGGCTTAACAAGTGTAACAACTGGTGCTACAACAATTAATAACGAAGGTTTAACAATTGGTGGTAAGAAATTCGTTACAGCTAACGGTTTTGATGCTAACAATACACAAATCAAAAACGTAAAAGCTGGTACTGATGGCAATGATGCAGTTAACTTGAATCAATTGAATGAAGTTAAAAATGCATCCAACACTACAGTTGAAGGTAGCGAAAACATCAATGTTAACTCCACAGTAGATCCTAATACACAAGCTAAAACTTACAAAGTAGCGTTGAAAGACGATGTAACTTTGGGTTCCGGCAATAATGCAATCAACATCAACGGTACTACAGGTATCATAAAAGCTGGTGACGGTGCAAATGCTGTAACTATCAATGGTACAAACGGCACTATTAACTCCGGTAAAGTGACTGTCAACGGTGCTGCTGGTACTGTAAACAACTTGACAAACATTACTTGGGATGGCAAAAACTTCACAAGCGGTCAAGCTGCAACAGAAGACCAATTGAAAATTGTTGATAAGAAAATCACTGACAACAGCACTGACTTGACTAAGAAAGGCTTGAACTTCCAAGCTGATTCTGGCGAATTAATTCATAAAGATCTTGGTCAAACATTGGATGTTGTAGGTGGCATTACTGAAAAATCTAAATTGTCCGACAACAACATCGGTGTAGTATCCGAAAATGGTAAGTTGAATGTTAAACTTGCAAAAGATTTAACAGGCTTGAACAGCGTAACAACTGGTCAAACAACTATCAACAACGATGGCTTGACAATCAACAACAAACAATTCGTTACAGCTAATGGCTTCAATGCTAACAATACACAAATCAAAAACGTAACTGCTGGTGTAGAAGACAACGATGCTGTTAACGTTAAGCAATTGAACGATGTAAAAGCTGCATCTAATACAAAAGTAGAAGGTAGCAAAAACATCAATGTTGATGAAACTGTAGATAATGTAACAAAAGCTAAAACCTACACAGTTGCATTGAAAGACACTGTAACATTAGGTTCCGGTAATAATGCAGTCAACATCGACGGTACAAAAGGTATTGTAAAAGCTGGTGACGGCGCTAACGCAGTAACTATCAATGGCGTAACAGGCAACATCAATGCTGGTAAAGTGACTGTTAACGGTGCTACTGGTACTGTAAACAACTTGACAAATATCACTTGGGATCCTGCAAATATCACAAGTGGTCAAGCTGCAACAGAAGACCAATTGAAAATTGTTGATAAGAAAATCACTGACAACAGCACTGACTTGACTAAGAAAGGCTTGAACTTCCAAGCTGATTCTGGCGAATTAATTCATAAAGACCTTGGTCAAACATTGGATGTTGTAGGTGGCATTACTGATAAAGCTAAATTGTCTGACAACAATATCGGTGTTGTATCCGAAAACGGTAAGTTGAATGTTAAACTTGCAAAAGATTTAACAGGATTGAATAGCGTAACAACTGGTCAAACAACTATCAACAACGATGGCTTGACAATCAACAACAAACAATTCGTTACAGCTAATGGCTTCAATGCTAACAATACACAAATTAAAAACGTAACTGCTGGCGTGGAAGATAATGATGCTGTAAATGTTAAACAATTGAACGATGTAAAAGCTGCATCTAATACAAAAGTAAAAGGTAGTAAAAACATCGACGTTGATGAAGCTGTAGATCCAACTACAAAAGCTAAAACTTACACAGTTGCATTGAAAGACACTGTAACATTAGGTTCCGGTAACACAGCTGTTAACATCGACGGTACAACTGGTATCGTAAAAGCTGGTAACGGTGCGAATGCAGTAACTATCAATGGTGTAACAGGCAACATTAATGCAGGTAAAGTTCTAGTTAACGGTGCAAACGGTACTGTAAACAACTTGACTAACAAAACTTGGACTCCAGGAAATATTGTTTCTGGTCAAGCTGCAACAGAAGATCAATTGAAAGTTGTAGATAGCAAAATCGATAAGAACACTGAAGACTTGACTAAGAAGGGCTTGAACTTCCAAGCTGATTCTGGCGAAGTAATCCATAAAGACCTTGGTCAAACATTGGATGTTGTAGGTGGCATTACTGATAAAGCTAAATTGTCTGACAACAATATCGGTGTTGTATCCGAAAACGGTAAGTTGAATGTTAAACTTGCAAAAGATTTAACAGGATTGAATAGCGTAACAACTGGTCAAACAACTATTAACAATAATGGTTTGACAATTGGTGGTAATACATTTGTTACAAATAACGGCTTCAATGCAAACAATACGCAAATCAAAAATGTTAAAGCTGGTACAGAAGATAGCGATGCTGTTAACCTTAAACAATTGAACGAAGTAAAAGCTGCGTCCGATACTAAGGTAAAAGGTAGTAAGAACATTCATGTTGAAGAAGAAATCAACGATCTTACAAAAGCTAAAACATACACTGTAAACTTGAAAGACACAGTGACATTGGGCTCTGGCAATACATCAGTTCATTTCGATGGTACAACAGGTATCATTAGAGCTGGCGAAGGTGCTAATGCTGTAAATATCAATGGTACAAACGGTACAATCAACTCCGGTAAGGTAACTATCAATGGTGGTTCTGGTACGGTTAATGATTTGACTAACAGAACTTGGGATCCTAATAAGATCACTAACGGTCAAGCTGCAACAGAAGATCAATTGAAAGTTGTAGACAACAAAATTGATAAAAATACTGAAGACTTGACTAAGAAAGGCTTGAACTTCAAAGGCGACTCTGGAGAAGCTATTCATAAAGACCTCGGTCAAACATTGGAACTCAAAGGTGGCGAATCTGATGCTTCTAAACTTTCAAATGGTAACATTGGCGTAGTTAATGAAAACGGCAACTTGAACGTTAAACTCGCTAAGAACCTTAAAGGTCTTGATTCCGTAACTGTTGGTTCCGATCCAAACAAACAAGTTGTTCTTGATGATAAGGGCGTATCTGTAGGCGGTAAAACATACATTTCTAACGAAGGCTTAAACGCAAATAATCAAAAGATTACTAACGTGGCAGCTGGTGTAAATGATACAGATGCAGTTAACGTTCAACAGTTGAAGAGCAGCATGGCGGCAGCAACTACAACAGTGAAAGCTGGCGATAGCGGCAATACAACTGTAGAAACTACAGTTAATGCGGATAAGTCCAAAACATACACTGTAGATATCAAAAAAGACTTGAACTTACGCAGTGTGATTACCACTACTGACGATAAGAAATTCTCTACTGTAACAAACGGTGTAGGTGTTACAAGCACTGATACATTAGGCAATACAACTGCTCTTACTGCAGGTAATGTAAAAGTATCTGATAGCCAAAATAATTCAACACAAACAACAGCTAATGGTGTGCTTGTAGATAATCCAACTAAGGCCACTGAGTTGACTGTTAATGGTGTTGTAACTACTGATAAAAAGACTAAGAGCACAAGAACAACTGCAGACGGCATGGTAGTTACATCCGGCATGGGTGGTACTAAAGTAACTACTACTGTTAGCAGCAACGGTGTTGCAATTACTACTCCTCCAGCAGGTCAAGGTTCCCCTAAAGATGGTACTGGTGCAGTAACATTGACTAAGGACGGCTTGAACAATGGTGGTAATAAAGTTGTTAACATGGCAAGCGGTTATGGCGAAGGCGAAGATATCAACAATATTGCTGATAATAGCAGCAGCTTAACAAATGGTGCTAACATCGGTGACTTGAAGAAAGGTATCGACGGCCTTAAGAAAGCTGGCTTAGACTTTGCAGGTGATAAAGGCGAATTCCATCGTGACCTAGGTCAAAAAGTGACTGTTAAAGGTGGCGTTACTGATGAAAGCAAACTTTCCACTGCAAACAATATCGGTGTTATTTCCGATAACAACGGCAGCTTGAATGTTCGTTTGGCAAAAGATATTACTGGTATCAACTCCATTACAACTATGGATAACTCCGGTCATACAACTGTGACAAACGGTAATGGTATCACAATTAAGAATAATGGTGGTGGCAGCGTATCCTTAACAAGCTCTGGTTTGAACAACGGCGGTAATAAGATTACTAACGTGGCTCCAGGTGAAATTAGCTCCACTTCTACTGATGCTGTTAATGGTTCTCAACTTAATCGTGTTGCAAACAGCATGAATAATGTTGTAAACGAAGTTCGTCAAGTTGGTGCGATGTCCTCCGCGTTGTCCGCATTGAAACCTATGGCTTATGACCCTTACGAACCTACTCAAATCATGGCAGGTTACGGTAACTACCGTGGAGACTCCGCATTGGCATTAGGCGTGGCTCATTATAAAAATGAATCCATGATGTTACATGCTGGTGTAGCTTGGGCAGGCAGCAATAGCCATATGATGGCAAATGCTGGTGTAACTTGGAAAGTAGGTAACAGAGACGGCGAAGCAGAAACTGCAGATCGTTATCGTAAAGGACCTATCAGTTCTACATATGCAATGCAACGTGAACTTGCTGCAATGAAAGCTGAAAATCAAGGATTAAAAGGTGAAGTAGCTGATTTGAAAGCTGAAAATGAACAAATGAAAGCTAATATTGCTGCAATGATGGCAAGACTAGGTTTGTAATACGTTCATACTGAACATTACGGGTTGAGGATTCCCCTTTAGGGGATCCTCCCACCCGATTTAATTCGTTGATAGAAAAGAGGAATATATAATGAAAAAATCCACTTTGCTTGCTTTCACAGCGGCAGTATTATTCGGCAGTGGCGTATTCCATGTTAATGCGGCATCTGCTACATTTGATGATCCATTGCTTTTACCAAATCCAGCTAAAGTGCCTACAACAGGTTCTGTTGTATTGGTTCCTGTGGCTAGCCCTCAGGCGGTACAAAGTATCCATGAATTTGTGAAAGCATGGGAAAATGCGGAAAAACACATTGCTTTAGCTGAAAGCAAAAAGAATAATCATCAAGCGTTAACTAAAGAAGAAGCTAAATGGTTACATTCTAAAGATAAGCATAACTATGCTGATTATTTCCGTAAACATTCTTTAGGTTATGTACATGGCCAAGAAACTGCATTGAACTGGAATGGTGAAAACCGTAATAAAAACGAGTATAGCTATTACACATTCCCTAAATATGATAAGGACCAAGGTTATACAAATAGCTATGGTTACAATGTATTGCGCAGTATGGTTGATCGCATGAATGAATTGCTTCAAAAACAAAAGGCCGTTGGCGGTCCTTTGACTGATGAAGAAGCACAAGCATTGGAAGATGCTATGCTTGATATTATGGCTCAAGATCAAGAACATGTATCTAATGAAGAATTGCGTTATTACATGAATGAAGCAGTTTGGTTTGCTACAAAACAAACTGTAAAAAATATGTCTGCAGAAGAACCTTCTGTTGGAGACATGCACGAAATTAACCTTCGTGAAGCGATTCAGACAGATAACTAATCATCTAATACATATATAATCACATTATATGTATAGCTTTTGTTATAAGGAATGTGCAGTTGCAATAACCTTATATATAAAAGTTTTTATATACAGTGTTGAGACACAAATAAGGGATTCTATTAACACACTGTCATATAGACAAGAAGTCGCAACAGAATGCAATAGATGTATTCTTGTTGCGGCTTCTTTTTATTTTAAATTTTCCCTATATGACATGTCTAAAAAGTAATATAACTCAAGTTTTAAATCTGTAAAATTAGGCCGTGAAATTGTGCAAAAATAATAATAAAATTTTCCTGAAATTTGTCGTAAAAATTGTCCAAATATTGTTGACATCAGTATATGGAAATGTTATTATATTCAAGTACCCCATATGAAGGGGCACAGATCTTTGAAAACTGAACAATGATAGGTAATCAATCAAAACGATTGAACATA